>Ga0102591_1000090_pt1 | contig 224580 bp, 195 predicted proteins | sample AraplaCol_mCL_r2_2_FD_76860 | JGI IMG/M metagenome (GOLD analysis project Ga0102591, IMG submission 76860) | Arabidopsis root microbial communities from North Carolina, USA - plate scrape MF_Col_mCL_r2 (SPADES assembly) (version 2) | ecosystem: Host-associated > Plants > Roots > Endosphere... | reverse complement strand
AGATCACGACGACCTGCTCTTCCATCTTCAGCGGCGAGAACTGCGGCTGCTTCAGGAGCTCGGTCAGGCGGGCGCCGCGGTTGAGCAGGCGCTGCGTGACCGCGTCGAGGTCCGAGCCGAACTGGGCGAAGGCGGCCATCTCGCGATACTGGGCGAGCTCGCCCTTGATCTTGCCGGCGACCTTCTTCGTGGCCTTGGTCTGCGCCGAGGAGCCGACGCGCGACACCGAGAGGCCGACGTTCACGGCGGGGCGGATGCCCTGGTAGAACAGGTCCGTTTCCAGGAAGATCTGGCCGTCGGTGATCGAAATCACGTTGGTCGGGATGTAGGCGGACACGTCGTTCGCCTGCGTCTCGATGACCGGCAGCGCCGTCAGCGAGCCGAGACCGGCGCCCTCGCCCATCTTCGCCGCGCGTTCGAGCAGGCGGGAGTGGAGATAGAACACGTCGCCCGGATAGGCCTCGCGGCCCGGCGGGCGGCGCAGCAGCAGCGACATCTGGCGGTAGGCGACGGCCTGCTTGGAGAGGTCGTCATAGATGATGACGGCGTGCATGCCGTTGTCGCGGAAGAACTCGCCCATGGCGCAGCCGGCGAAGGGCGCCAGGAACTGCATCGGGGCGGCGTCCGAGGCGGTGGCCGCCACGACGATCGAGTACTCCAGCGCGCCGCGCTCTTCGAGCACCTTCACGAACTGGGCGACGGTCGAGCGCTTCTGGCCGACGGCGACGTAGACGCAGTAGAGCTTCTGGCTCTCCGGAGAACCTTCGCCGTTCAGCGACTTCTGGTTCAGGATGGTGTCGAGCGCGACGGCGGTCTTGCCGGTCTGGCGGTCGCCGATGATCAGCTCGCGCTGGCCGCGGCCGATCGGGATCAGCGCGTCGATGGCCTTGAGGCCGGTCGCCATCGGCTCATGGACCGACTTGCGCGGAATGATGCCGGGCGCCTTGACGTCGACGCGAGCGCGGGTCTTGGCCTTGATCGGGCCCTTGCCGTCGATCGGGTTGCCAAGCGCGTCGACGACGCGGCCGAGCAGCTCCTTGCCGACCGGAACGTCCACGATGGCGCCGGTGCGCTTGACGGTCTGGCCTTCCTTGATCTCGCGGTCGGAACCGAAGATCACGACGCCGACATTGTCGCTCTCGAGGTTGAGCGCCATGCCGCGCACGCCGGACTCGAACTCGACCATCTCACCGGCCTGGACCTTGTCGAGGCCGTAGACGCGGGCGATGCCGTCACCGACGGAGAGAACCTGGCCGACTTCGGTGACCGAAGCTTCCGACCCGAAATTCGAGATCTGGGCCTTCAGGATGGCGGAGATTTCAGCGGGGCGGATGTCCATCAGCCGACCTCTTTCATGGCAAGACGAATTGAATTGAGCTTGGTTTTCAGCGAGGCGTCGACCATGCGGGAGCCCATCTTGACGATGAGGCCGCCGATCAGCGCCGGATCGATCTTGATCGAGACGTCGACGTCCTTGCCGGCGACGCCCTTCAGCGCCGCGCGGATCTCGTCGACGCGCTTGGCCGAGGGCTGCTCGGCCACCGTCACCTCGGCGGAGACGATGCCCTTGGCGTCGGCGACCAGACGCTTATAGGCCGTGATCATGCCCGGCAGCGCGAAGAGACGGCGCTTGCTGGCGACCAGCCCGATGAAATTGGCGGCGACGCCGGAGATGCCGGCCTTCTCGAGCACGGCCTTGATCGCGGCGACCTGCTCCTCGGCCGTGAAGGCGGGGCTCTCGATCAGGCGGGCGAGGTCCGGGCTCTCCTTGATGAGACCGTTGAAGGCGTCGAGCGCGGTGGCCACGGTATCGATGGCACCGCTCTCCTCAGCCAACTCGAACAGAGCGGTGGCATAGCGCTGAGCTACGCCCGACACCAATGTCCCCTGCGATCCGCCTTCAGCCACGCGTCACGTCTCTCGTTTCAAGGGTCTGCACCGGCGACCTTCTTCAGCAGAAGGTGGAGTGCAGGGTCCCGGCGCTGCGAGTGTCATGGTCCGAAGTCTGAAAGACGACTTCGCGACCGAAATGTGGCGGTGCACTAGCATGTGGTTCCGGGGTGCGCAATCGCTAGTTCGCCATCAATAGCCGCGATTTCGCCGCTCCTTTCAGCGCTTCAAAGGAAGCTTTGCGGATCGACGTCCACCGCGACCCGCACCGAACCCTTGGCCTTGGGCGCCCGTTTCAGCCAGCCGCGCAGGTAATCCTGCAGGTTGATCTCGCGTGCCGTCCGGACGATCAGCCGCATGCGATGGCGCCCGCGCAACACTGCCAGCGGCGCTTCCGCCGGCCCCAGCACCATGATTCCGTCCCCGGCCTCGGCGCAGCGCGCCAACGCGCGGGCATGGCTTTCGGCCTCGGCCTGGCTGTTCGCGGAGACGATCAGCGCGGCCAGCCGGCCGAAGGGCGGCAACCCCGCAGCCTCCCGCGAAGCCTCCTCTGCGGCATAAAACCGCTCCGGGTCTCCGGAGATCAGAGCCTTCAGCACCGGATGCTCCGGGTCATGCGTCTGGAGCAGGGCGCGGCCGGGCTTCTCGCCCCGCCCTGCGCGGCCCGTGACCTGCCGCAGCACCTGGAAGGTGCGCTCGGCGGCACGCGGATCGCCCGAAGTCAGGCCAAGATCGGCATCGATCACCCCGACCAGCGTCATGCCGGGAAAGTTGTGCCCCTTGGCGACAAGCTGCGTGCCGATGACGATGTCGAACTCCCCTTCCGCCACCGCCATCAGCTCCTGCTTCAGCCGCTCGGTCCCGCCCGGAAAATCGCTGGAGAGCACGATCGAACGCGCCTGTGGAAAAAGCGTCGCGACCTCCTCGGCCAGCCGTTCGACGCCGGGACCGCAGGCCATCAGGCTGTCTTGCTGGTGGCATTGCGGGCATTCATGCGGTCGGCGTTCGACGTGGCCGCAATGGTGGCAGACCAGCGCCCGGCGGAAACGATGGTCGACCAGCCAGGCCGAACAGTTCGGACATTGGAAGCGGTGGCCGCAATCGCGACAGAGCGTCAGCGGCGCATAGCCGCGCCGGTTCAGGAAGAGCAGCGACTGCTCCTTAGCCTCCAGATTGGCCTCGACCGCCTTGATCAGGCCGCCGGAAAGCCAGCGCCCTCGCTCCGGCTTGTCGCGGCGCAGGTCGATCAGCCCGAGCTTCGGCAATTCGCGCCCGCCGAAGCGCTCCGGCAGCCTGAGATGGGCATAGCGTCCGCGCTCGGCATTGACCCGCGTCTCCAGCGAGGGCGTCGCAGAGGCCAGAACCACCGGCGCGTTCTCGATGCGCCCGCGCACCACCGCCATGTCGCGGGCGTGGTAGGTAACGCCGTCATCTTGCTTGTAGGCAGCCTCGTGCTCCTCATCGACAACGATCAGGCCGAGGTCCTTGTAGGGGAGGAACAGCGCCGAGCGCGCGCCTGCGACCACCTTTGCTTCGCCGCTCGCAATCGCCGCCTGCAGCCGCTCGCGTCGCCGCCCGGTCACGGCCGAGTGCCACAGCCCTGGCCTGACGCCAAAGCGCGCCTCAAACCGATCGATGAACTGCGCCGTCAGCGCGATTTCGGGCATCAGGATGAGACTCTGGCGCCCCCGTCGGATCGCTTCGGCCACCGCCTCGAAATAGACCTCGGTCTTGCCCGAGCCGGTGACGCCTTCGAGCAGCGCGACGCTGAACTTGTGCGCCTCCACGGCAGCGACCAGCGCCTGAGCGACTTCCCTCTGCCCCTCCGACAGCTCGGGCACGGCATGCTCCGGGTCCGGCAGCGCCGCGATGGCCTCGCGCGGCAGGGCCTCGACCGTGAAAGTGCCGGCATCGATGAGGGAATCGATCACCGCAGCGCTCACCGAAGCCGCCTCGGCCAGTGCCGATTTCGCGATCAGCAGCCCGCCTTCCGCCGCCGCAATCGCCCTGGCGCGAGCAGGCGTCATCCGGGCGGGTGGGGCTCCTGCGAGCCTGACGCCGAGCTTCAGCCGCTCCGGCGTATCGTCCGGCGGGCGTTTCAGAGCCAGCGCCAGCACCGAACCCTTCGGCGCCAGCGTGTACCAGGCAACCCAATCGACGAGCTTCATCAGCGCCGCATCGAGCGGCGGCATGTCGAGCTTGCCCGCGACCTTCTTGAGATTGCCGCCGCGGCCGCCGCCTGTCGCCCAGACGACGCCGACCGTCTCGCGCGGGCCGAGCGGCACCTGCACGACATCGCCGGGACCGAGCTTCAACCCCGCCGGCACGGCATAGCTATAGGCCTGGTCGAGCCCGAGCGGGATCAGCACCTCGACCGTGCCGCCTTCGACCATGTCCGCCGTCTCGTCCATCGTGCCTGTCTCTAGCACCGATTCGCGACCTGTTAAGGCGGGAGCGTCATGGTCGGGCTCGACCCTTGGCAGTCTGGGGCCTGGACGATGCGGAATTGCTCCGCCCGAGCAAGATGACGCGATGCACGAGATGACGAACGCGGGGAACCCTTCTCCCGTGTGGGAGAAGGGCAGGGATGAGGGCCTGCCCTTACCGAAAAGGGCTGCGGCGGTGCCGTCTCATATCCTGGAAAAACGGCGGTCCCTCACCCCTGCCCCTCTCCCATCCGGGAGAGGGGTTCCCCGCGCTTGTCTCTTCTGGCATCGCCCACTGGAAAATCTCGGATCGCGCAGCTTTCGGGCATGGCGGGCAGCATCATGACCGATCTCGACTCCTTCCGGCGCGACTGGCTTTCCCATCTCGCAGCCGAGCGCCGCCTTTCGGCGAAGACGCTGGAGGCCTATGGCCGCGACCTCGGCCAATTCGTGGCCTTCCTCGGCCATATCGGCGGCGCGCCCACACTCACCGATATCGCCGCTCTCAAGCCCGTCGATTTGCGCGCCTTTCTCGGCCAGCGTCGGCGCGACGGCGTCGGCAATCGCACGCTGATGCGTCAGCTCGCGGCGCTGCGTTCCTTTGCCCGCTTCGGCGAGCACAGCGGCAAGCTCACCGCCGCCGCCTTCGCAGCGACGCGCGGCCCCCGCCTCGGCAAGTCGCTGCCGCGCCCGCTCGAGCCACGCGCTGCTCGCGCCGTCGCCGATGCCGACACTCGCGCCGGCGAGGAACGCGAGCAGTGGATTCTTGCGCGCGACGCCGCCGTGCTCAGCCTGCTCTATGGCAGCGGCCTGCGCATCTCCGAAGCCCTCTCGCTGACACGCGCCGAGGCACCGACGGGCAGTGGCGACAGCCTCACCGTGACCGGCAAGGGCAACAAGACCCGCATGGTTCCGGTGCTGCCGGTCGTGGTCGCCGCGGTCGGGGAATATCTCAAGCTCTGTCCATGGCGCCTGGTGCCGGAAGGCCCGCTCTTCGTCGGAGCCAAAGGCGGCCCACTCTCGCCGCGCATCATCCAGCTCGCCGTCGAGGGATTGCGGGGCGCGCTCGGCCTGCCCTCCTCCGCCACGCCGCACTCCTTGCGCCATTCCTTCGCGACGCATCTGCTCGGCCGCGGTGGCGATCTCCGCGCGATCCAGGAACTGCTCGGCCACGCCTCGCTCTCGACCACGCAGATCTACACCCGTATCGATTCCACCCGGCTGATGGCGGCCTATGACGCCGCCCATCCCCGCGCCGGGCGCTAGCGCGGAACATGGACTTCGCGTCCACCAGACGCACGACGCCCCATCCCTCTTGCTGCCCTATCGGAAAGCCTTAAACAGCCGCGCCGAGCCCGTCGCTTGAGGTGATTCGTGTCCAGCCATCCCGAGACTCCCGAAGGCGGCAACAAGCGCATCGCGCTGTTGATCGCGCTGCTCGCCCTGATGCTCGCCTTCTCCGAGATCGGCGGCGGCAATGCCGAGCAGGAGGCCGTCGCCAAGAACATCGAGGCCTCCAATCTCTGGGCCTTCTTCCAGGCCAAGACGATCCGCGGCACGACGTTGCGCACCGCCGTCGAGGCGATGGAGGTCGAGCTCGCCGCCGTGACCGACGAAGCTGCCCGCGACCGGATGAGCAAGCGCATCGAGAGCTGGAAGCAGACCGCGGCGCGCTACGATTCCGAGCCGGAGACGAATGAGGGCCGCAAGGAACTCGCCGCCCGCGCCAAGGCGGCCGAGGCCCAGCGCGACATCGCCGCCGCCCGCGACGACAAGTTCGACATCGCCTCGGGCCTGCTCCAGATCGCGATCGTCATCTCCTCGGCCGCGATCATCACGGGCGTCGGGCTGCTGGCCTGGACCGGCGCCGGCCTCGGCCTCTTCGGCATCGTGCTGATGGCTCTCGCCCAGTTCGCGCCGACGGCAGCGCTGTTCTAGGCGGCCCTCCGCGTCACGAGATGCTCGGGTCAAGCCCGAGCATGACGGACATACGACCTCAATAATGAATCGCACCCCGCACGCCGCCGCCACAAGCGATGGCGTCGCCATTGATCGCGACGCTGCGGGGCGAGGCGAGGAAGGCGACGATGTCGGCGACCTCGGCCGCGTCGACCAGCCGGCCGATGGTGACGTTGGAAGCCATGCCGCGCTCGACCTCCTCGGCGCTCTTCCCACTCGCGGTTGCACGCGCCGCAACAACCCCGGGGGTCTTCTCGGTTCGAGTCAAACCGGGATGCACGACCGTGACGTTGATCCCCTGCGGCCCGAGCTCGTCGGCAAGATTCTTGGTCAGCGCCGAGACGGCGACATTGCGGATCGAGCCAATGGTCGAGCCGGTCGAGCGGGCGGCGAGCCCGCTGATGCTGATGATCCGGCCCCAGCCATTGCCGGCCATATGCGGCGCGGCCTCTCGCGCCATGCGCAGATAGCCCATCACCTTGACGTTCACATCGTCAAAGAACAGGGCGTCGGTGATCTCGGATAGCTTCGGCGGCGCCGATTGCCCGCCCGGCTTGGCCGCCGCATTGACGAGGATGTCGAGCCCGCCGAGCGCCGCCACCGCCCCAGTGACCGCGGCCTTCACCGAAGCGTCGTCGCCGGTGTCGACCGTGAGGCCGACCACCTTGCGCCCGGTCTCGGCGGCGAGTGCCGCGGCTGCTTCCTTGATCTCGGCTTCGTTGCGCGCGGCGATGACCACGTCGACGCCTTCGAGCGCGAGCTGCCGGGCGACGGCCCGGCCAATGCCCTTGCTGCCGCCGGTCACCAGCGCGCGCTTTCCCGTAAGCTGCAGGTCCATGACGTTTCCTCGCGATGTTCTTGATTAAGGGGATGGCCAGGCGATCGGCCCGCGCATCGCCTCCCAGGCCCGCGCCATTCTCAACACGCCGAGATCGTCGAAGCGCTTGCCGGTGATCTGCAATCCGATCGGCAGCCCGCCCTTCGTAAGTCCGGCATGGACCGAGATCGCCGGCTGATCCGACATGTTCGCTGCGACGGTGAAGGAGATGTGCTCCAGCGGCCTGGCCGGGTCATTGGTCGGCGAGGCCCAATCGGCCGCGTAGCTCGCGACCGGCGAGACCGGCGAGAGGATGAAGTCGAAGGGCAGGATCGCTTTCAGCGAAGCATCCCGCATCGCCAGCATCTGGCTCATGCCGCGATAGACCTGGGCGCCCGACAGGCCCTCGCCGGCTTGCGCCCATTGGAAGATGTAGGGCAGCACCTTGGCCTGCCGCTCCGGCGGCAAGGCCGCGATGTCGGTCCAGGAACGCTGGCGCCAGAATTCGTCGAGCCCATCCAGCATCGCCCGCGTGATATAGGGCCCGATCGGCTCGATGATGGCGCCGGCATCGGCGAAGGCCTTGGCCGCGGTCTCGATCGCAGCCCTGGTCTCCGGCTCTACGGGCAGGCCAAAGCCGGCATCGAGCTGCAGGCCGAGGCGCAGACCCTTCACATCGCCGTCGAGCGAAAGCCAGTCAATCTCCTGCGGCGGCAGGCTCATGCCGTCGCGCGCATCGGGCTTCGACAATTCCTGCATCATCAGCGCCGTATCCATCACCGTCCGCGTCATCGGCCCAGCGACGCGCCCGTAATAGCTCGGATCGATCGGCACACGCCCGAAGCTCGGCTTCAATCCGACGAGCCCGCACCAGCCGGCCGGCAGGCGGATCGAGCCGCCGATATCGGTGCCCACATGGAACGGCCCATAGCCCGCCGCCCCAGCCGAGCCCGCGCCCGCCGAGGAGCCGCCCGGATTCTTGGAGAGATCCCAGGGGTTGCGCGCGAGCCTGTGGAAGCTGGAGAGCCCCGACGAAAGCATGCCGTAGTCCGGCATGGTCGTCTTGCCGAGGATGACGGCGCCGGCCTCCCGCAGCCGCGCCGCCGGCGGCGCATCATCGGAAGCAGGAGCGAGCTCATTCGCAGCGGTGCCGAGCGGCACCGGCACGCCCTTCGTCCGGATGTTCTCCTTGATCGTGGTCGGCACACCGTCGAGCGGCAGCGCCTCGCCCTTCAGCCAGCGCGCTTCCGAGGCCTTGGCCTGCGCCCGCGCGCCCTCCGGATCATAGGCGTAGAGCGCATCGAGCTTCGGCTCCCAGGCCGCGATCCGCGCGATCACCGCTTCCGTCACCTCGACGGGCGAGAGCGAGCGTGCTCTGTAGGCGGCAAGGAGTTCGGCAGCACTCAGATCGGCAAGGTCGGTCATCGAAAGCCTCGGGGACGGCATCGGGGCCAGAGTGGCGCGGGAGGCTGAGCCGGCGCAAGCCCGTCGACCACCCGACGCCGCAGTCACGCCCTGCGCCTGGCGCACTAGTATACCACCCGATTGACCCTCACCCCGCACGGGCCTACACAACGCGCGATTGATGGAGATGCCCCATGCTGTTGCACGATGATCGCCTTTTCCCCGCCGATCCGGTGACGCGCGGCATCGCGCGAAGGCTCTTCGCCACGGTGCGCGACCTGCCGATCATCTCCCCGCACGGTCACACCGACCCGCGCTGGTATGCCGAAGACAACGCCTTCCCCGATCCGGCGACGCTCTTCGTCAAGCCCGACCACTACATCTTCCGCATGCTCTATTCTCAGGGCATCCACCTCGAACAGCTCGGCATCGGCCGCAAGGATGGCGGCAAGGTCGAGACCGATCCACGCAAGATCTGGCAGCTTTTCGCCGACAACTGGCACCTCTTCCGCGGCACCCCGACCCGGCTCTGGTTCGAGCACGCCGTCTCGAACGTCTTCGGCATCAACGAGCGCCTTAGCTCTGAGAACGCCGACAAGCTCTACGACAAGATCGCCGCGAAGCTGGAAGAGCCGGAGCTGCGCCCGCGCGCGCTGTTCGAGCGCTTCAAGATCGAGGCGATCTCGACCACGGAAGGCGCGCTCGACGACCTGAAGTGGCACGACATGATCCGCAAGTCGGGCTGGGGCGGCAAGGTCGTGACGGCCTATCGGCCCGACAGCGTCGTCGACCCGGAATTCGAGGGCTTCACTGACAACCTCGAGCAGTTCGGCGCCCTCACCGGCGAGGACATCGCGACCTGGAACGGCTATCTCGCCGCCCATCGCAAGCGGCGCGCCTATTTCAAGGAGCGCGGCGCCACCTCCTCCGATCACGGCCACGCCACCGCCCGCACGGCGAACCTCTCGGCGGCCGATGCCGAGAAGCTCTACGCCAAGATCCTCAAGGGCAAGGTCTCGCCGGCCGACGCCGATCTCTTCCGCGGCCAGATGCTGACGGAGATGGCGAAGATGAGCCTCGACGACGGGCTCGTGCTGCAGATCCATCCGGGCTCCTGGCGCAACCACAACCCCGAGCTGTTCGAGCATTTCGGCCGCGACATGGGCTGCGACATCCCGCGTGCAGTCGATTTCGTCGGCGCGCTGAAGCCGCTGCTCGAGGCGGTCGGCAACGAGCCGAACCTGACCGTCATCGCCTTCACCCTCGACGAGACCGTCTATTCGCGCGAGCTCGCCCCGCTCGCCGGCCACTACCCGGCGCTGCGGCTCGGCCCGGGCTGGTGGTTCCTCGATGCGCCGGAGGCGATGCTGCGCTTCCGCGAGCTGACGACCGAGACGGCCGGCTTCTACAACACAGTCGGCTTCAACGACGACACCCGCGCCTATCTCTCGATTCCCGCGCGCCACGACCTCGCCCGCCGCGTCGACTGCGCCTACCTCGCCAAGCTCGTCGCCGAGCACCGGCTGGAAGAGGATGAGGCGGCTGAAGTCGCCCATGACCTCGCCTATCGCCTCGCCAAGAAGGCCTACAAGCTGTGACCCCGCTCTCTCCCGCCACTCTCGCCGGCCTGCCGGCCTCGATCCGCCGCCCGGCCTATGACCGCGCGGCATTGACGCCCGGCATCGTCCATCTGGGCTTGGGCGCCTTCGCCCGCGGCCATCTCGCCGAATATACCGAGGACGCGCTCGAGAAGCGCTTCGGCGCCTGGGGCATCGTCGGCGCGAGCCTGCAGCGCCCGGACCAGCGCGACCGCCTGCAGCCGCAAGCGGGTCTCTACACGCTGCTGAAGCGCGCCCCGACCGGGCCGGAGCTGCGCATCATCGGCTCGGTCCTCGAAGTGCTGGTCGCCTCCGAAAGCCCGGCTGCGCTGGTCGCGAGGCTGGCAGCGCCCGAGACCCGTATCGTCTCGCTTACCGTCACCGAGAAGGGCTATTGCCACGATCCGGCGACCGGCCGCCTCAAGGCCGACCATCCCGACATCGTCCATGACCTCGCCAACCCGGCGACGCCGCGCTCGGCCGTCGGCATGCTGGTCGCGGGGCTGAAGGCGCGTCGCGATGCGGGCCTCGGGCCCTTCACCGCGCTCTGCTGCGACAACCTCCCCTCCAACGGCCATGTACTGCGCGGCCTCGTCCGCGATTTCGCGGCGCTGGTCGACGACAAGCTGGCGAGCTGGATCGAGGCCAATGGCGCCTTCCCGGCCACCATGGTCGACCGCATCGTCCCGGCGACGACCGATGCCGATATCGCCGAGGTGGCGCAGCTGATCGGTGTCGAGGACGCCGCTCCCGTGATCGGCGAGCCCTTCCGGCAATGGGCGATCGAGGACGTCTTCGCCGCCGGACGCCCAGATTGGCACGAAGTCGGCGCGCAGATGGTCTCGGAGGTCGGTCCCTTCGAGTTCATGAAGCTCCGGATGTTGAACGGCGCGCACTCCTCGCTCGCCTATCTCGGCTACCTCTCCGGCCATGAGACGGTGGCCGAGGCCAGCGGCGACGCGGTCCTCGCGCGTTTCCTCGAGGGCCTCTGGGCCGAGATCATCCCGACCGTGCCGGCGCCGCAGGGCGTGGTGCTCGGCGACTACGCCAAGGCGCTGCTCGCCCGCTTCCAGAACCCGGCGATCCGCCACCGCACATGGCAGATCGCCATGGACGGCTCGCAGAAGCTGCCGCAGCGCCTGCTCGGCACCATCCGCGAGCGGCTCAAGGCCGGCGCGCCGATCGAGCATCTGACGCTCGGCGTCGCGGCCTGGATGCGCTACGCCACCGGCACTGACGAGAAGGGCGCCGCGATCGACGTGCGCGACCCGCTCGTCGCGGAGCTCAAGCGCCGGGCAGATGCGGCGGGACGCGACGCCACGGCGCTGGTCGCGGGGCTCACCGGCATCGAGGCGATCTTCGGCACGGACCTGCCGGGCGACCTTCGGTTTACCAAACCAGTGACCGCACATCTGGCTTCGCTCTTCGGCAACGGCGCGAAGGCAACTGCAGCTAATCTCGGCTGACGCCTACGAAGAAGACAGCGGAACCACGGGGAACCCCTCTCCTGTAAGGAGAGGGGCAGGGGTGAGGTGTAGGCCCTTCGACCAGTAGAGCGCGAAGCTAGCAGCGACAGCGGGAAGGCCAGAGTACAGGCGTTTTCCGGCCTGCCCTCACCCCTGCCCCTCTCCCACACGGGAGAGGGGTTCCCCGCGCCTTACCTACGTACTCCCTTGATTCCTCACGCATTCCAGCGCCAGATGCGCGCGATGCTTCGCCCGCTGATCGCCCTCGCCTGCTCACTCCTGCTCGCCGCCACCGCGGCGGCGCAGGAAGCCTCGCGCGTCATGGTGCCCGACCTGTGGGATCCGCGCATCAGGCTCGACCGGCCCGAACCCGGCCCACCGCGCGTGGTCCGCTTTCTCACCGATGACGACTACCCGCCCTTCCATTTCGCCGGGCCGGACGGAGCGCTGACCGGCTTCTCGGTCGAGATCGCCCGGGCCGTCTGCGACAAGCTGGGCTGGACCTGCACCATCCAGCCGCGCCGCTTCGACACGCTGCTCGACTCCCTCGCCGAAGGGCGCGGCGACGTGCTGGCTGCGGCGATGAACCTGACGCCGGCGCTGCGCGAGCGCTTCGCTCGCAGCCATCTCTATTTCCGCGCGCCTGCGCGCTTCGCCACCACCCGCGGCAATGCCCGGCCCGATCTCGATGGCGCGGCCCTGCAAGGTCGCCGCGTCGCGGTCGTCTCGGGCACGGCACATCAGGCCTTCCTCGAAAGCCTCATACCCTTCGTTCAGCGCCGCGAGAGCGCGAGCCTCAACGCGGCCATCGCGGCGCTGCGCAGCGGCGAGGCCGAATATGTCTTCGCCGATGGAGTGGCACTGTCGCTGGCGCTCGCCGCAGGCAGCGGCGAATTCGCCTTCTCGGGCGGGCCCTATCTCGAAAGCCGCTATTTCGGCGAGGGCGTCGCCTTCCTGCTGCGCAAGGACGACCCCGCCCTGAAGCGCGCGATCGACTTTGCGCTCCAAAGCCTCTGGGACGACGGGACCTATGCCCGTCTCTATTTGCGCTTCTTCCCGGTCAGCCCTTTCTGACCGCCTTTGCCCTTCGCAGAGACCTTGTCGGAACCGACACGGGACTTCGCCTTGGTCTCGGGCTTGTCCTTGCCGGACCGCTTGCCGCCGCTCTTCTCGTAAAGCGCGTGGAACTCCTCCGCCATGCCGCGTAGCGACCGGCCGATATTGGCGTATTCGAACTCGTTGAGATTGGCGAGCGAGGCGCGGCCGGCCGGCTGCTTCGTGCCGAAGCCGCGACCGGGCAGCAGGACAATGCCGGTCTCGTCCGCGATGCGGAACAGCAGTTCGTCGGGATTGACGTTCGCCTTCACCCAGGCGGCGAAGTCCGGCCCATAGAGGTCTCGCGCGATCACTTCGAGATCAAGCAGCGTGTAGTAGTCGACCGCGTTGGGGTCCGCCTGCTGCGCAATGCCGAGTTCGCGATAGAGCGCCGCCTCGCGCCGGCGGATCAGCTTCTTCAGCTCGGCCTTGTAGCCGTCGGCCTCGTCCATCAGGGCGAAGAGCGAGAAAAGCACCATCTGCACCTGCTGCGGCGTCGAGAGGCCGGCCGTGTGGTTCAGTGCCACCGTTCGGCTGTCCGCGACGAGCCTGTCGATGAAGCTCAGCGAGCGCACATCAGGCAACAGCGAGCCATAGCGGCGGTCGAGCGCGACCTTTGCGGATTCCGGCAACGCCGCCAGCGTCTTGTCGAAGACCGAATCCCGATGCGTCGCCACCACGCCGAGGCGCCAGCCGGTTGCCCCGAAATATTTCGAGAACGAGTAGACCAGCATCGTGTTCTTCGGGCAGAGCGCGAAGAGCGAGCGGAAATCATCCGCAAAGGTGCCGTAGACATCGTCCGTCAGGATGAACAGGTCCGGCCGGTGCTCGCGCACGATCGCAGCGACCTTCTCCAGGCTGCGATCATCCATCTTCACCGAGGGCGGATTGCTCGGATTGATGCAGAAGAAGATCTTGATCGCCGGATCCTTGAGCTTCTCCAGCTCGGAATCGGGATATTGCCACTCCTTCTTCGGGTCGGCATTGATCAAGACCTCGACGAGCCCGTATTCGTCCAGCTCGGGGATCTCGATATAGGGCGTGAAGACCGGCATGCCGATCGCGACCTTGTCGCCCTTCTTGACGAGGCCGTTCTGCTTCAGCGTATTGAAGATATAGGTCATGGCAGCGGTGCCACCCTCGACCGCGAAGAGATCGACGCTGCCCGGCGGAATGAAGCCGCCGACCATCTCCCTCACGATATATTGCCGGACGATCTCCTCGCTGACCTTCAGCATGCGTGGCGGCACCGGGTAGTTGCAGCCCAGGATGCCTTCGACCATCTCGTGCAGGAAGGCCGAGGCCGAGAGGCCGAGCTGGTCGCGCACATAGCTCAGCGCCTTGCCGAGGAAGACGACGCCGGGCTGCTCGTTGTTGTCGGCAATGAAGCGCTCGAAGCGCCCCTCGATGCCGGCGATCTGCGGCAGGCCGCCGATATTGTTCGGCATGTAGGAGAAGGAGAGTTCCGCTTCGTTCGCGGCGAACAGGCCGAGCCGGAAGAAGGCTCGACGCGGCAGGGTCGCCATGAAGTTGGGGTTGCCGCGGCCGGCATTGAGCATCAGCCGGTTTTCCTTGCTGGAGGCCAGCTTGATCAATTCGTCCTTGAGCTCGAACGGGCTGAGCTTGGCATATTGGCTGTAATCGACGGCCATCTTGCGTCTCCTCGTTTCGATCAAGCGAAGGCCACGACGAGCGGGCCCAGCAGAGTCAGGAAGACATTCGCGAGCGCATAGGTGATTGCGAAGGGCGTGGTCGGGATCGAGTTACCGGCCTTGTCCAGCACCTCGCCGAAGGCGGGGTTGGCGCTGCGCGAGCCGGAGAGCGCACCGGCGAAGATCGCCGTGTTGTCGTAGCGCAGGATATAGCGGCCCACGAGCATGGTGATGATCATCGGCAGGATGGTGACGACCACGCCGATCAGGAAGATCGCGAGGCCCCGGTCGATGATCGTGGTGACCGCCTGCTGGCCGGATTGCAGGCCCACCACGGCGACGAAGCCCGCGAGGCCGAGGTCCCGCAGCAGCGTCGAGGCTGCGGTCGGCATGTTGCCGATGGCGAGGTTGCGGCTGCGATACCAGCCGAAGAGCAGGCCGGAGAGCAGCGCGCCGCCACCGCTGCCGAGCGTCAGCGGGATCGTGCCGATGCGGACGACGATCAGCCCGATCAGCAGGCCGAGCACCAGCCCGAGCCCATGGAAGACGAAGTCGGTCTTGTCGCTGGGCACGATCACGGTGCCGACGACTTTGGCCACGCGCTGGACCTCCTGCGCGGTCCCGTAGAGCGAGGCGACGTCGCCTGCCTCGATCACCGTGTCGGGCTTCAGCGGCAGCGGCTTGCCAGCGCGCTGCAGGCCGGTGACATAGACGCCGTGGCGCAGCTCGCCGGCCGTGGCGTCGCTGATCTGCTGCACCGTCTTGCCGATGAAGTCGCGGTTGGCGACCGCAACGTCCCGGACCTGCACGACGAGATCCATGCCGTCCGAGGATTGCAGCTCCGGGCCGATCTGCTCGGCCACGCCGACGACACCGGCGCGCCGCCCGACGACGAGGATGATGTCGCCATTCGCGAGCTGAAGCGACGGCTCGACACCGACCAGCGCCCCGGCGCGCTTGATCTGCTCGACGCTGATCGTCGCGCCCGGCGCCAGCGCCTCCACCTGCGCCACCGTCCGTCCGGCGACCTTCTCGACCTTGAACAGCCGGCCGACGAGATCAGGAGCCGCCGGCTGCTCGCCGGGCGCGTAGACCCGGATGCCCGCCAGCATCGCAGCCTCCGCCTTGATGGCATCGTCACGGATGCTGCGACCCATCAGCCAGGGCAGGATGTTGACGCAGACGATGATCGCGCCGAAGGAGCCGAAGATGTAGGTCACGGCATAGCCGACGGCGACATTGCCCTGCAGGCGCTGCACCTCGTCAGCGGCGAGCCCGAGCTTACCGATCGCCGCACTCGCCGTGCCGATGATCGCCGATTGCGTCAGCCCGCCGGCCGCGATGCCGGCGGCGAGCCCCTTGTCGAGCCCGAACATCCGCGCCAGCACCACCACGGTCGCAAGGCCGCTGAGGGCCAGCACCACCGCCATGACGATCTCGCGAATGGATTGCCGCCCGAGCGATCGGAAGAATTGGGGTCCGCTTTCGAAGCCCACCGCATAGATGAAGAGGGCGAACAGCAAAGACTTGATGCCGTTGTCAATGGTGACGCCCACCTGGCTGACCACGACCGCCGCCAACAGAGACCCGGCGACCCCGCCGAGCTGGAACTTGCCGAACTGGAACTTGCCGATCCAGTAACCGGCAGCCAGAGAGAGGAAGAGTGCGATTTCAGGAGATTGATGAAAGATCGAGGACAGCCAGGACATCTTGTCTCCCGCCCGAACGTTCAAAATCGAGCCGAAACAATTGTCCAAACACTGGGGAAATACAAGCCGGGATCGACTGGCTCGATTTCATCGCGTTATTTTGGATTTGAACTTAAAATCATTCTGATGACCGCCAGCAAGACTCCTTGCCTCAGCGCCCCAGGGAGCGACGTCCGGATCATCTGGTGCTCATTCTGTCCGGGCGAGGCGTCTGCGCCTCGCCCGTGATTGCAATCAAACCTCAGGCCGCGTTCGAAAGCTCGCCCTCGAGCGCCTGGCGCGCCACGGCGGCGAGCCAGCCGGAAGTCGCCGGCAGGATCGCGTCGTTGAAGTTATAGCGATCATTGTGCAATTCGCCGCCATTCACCGCCGGGCCGTTGCCGATCCAGACATAGGCGCCGGGGCGATGCTGCAGGAAGTAGCAGAAATCTTCCGAGGTGGTGTTCGCCGGCAGGTCGCGACGCAGCGTCAGCCCCGCAGTCTTCGCTGCGCTCGCAGCCATCTCTTCTTCGAGCGGCGTGTTGATGGTCGCAAGCCCGCCGAAGGTGAAATCGACCTCGGCCGTCATCTCGAAGGTCGCGGCGATATTGTCCGCGATGTCGCGGATACGCTTCACGACGCGCTCCCTCACCGGGACAGTGAAGACGCGATAGGTGCCCTCGATCCAGACGCTGGTCGGGATCTGGTTCGAGGCGAGCCCGCCATGGATCTGGCCGATCGAGACGACCGCGCTGTCCATCGGGCCGACATTGCGCGAGACAATGGTCTGCAGCGCGACGATCAGATGGCCCATCGCCGTGATCGGGTCATGAGTGAGTTCCGGCTTGGCCGCGTGACCGGCCGTGCCACTGAGCGTGATCTTGAACTTGCCGGGCTCGGCCATCACCGGGCCGTGATGGACCGCGACCGCGCCCGCTTCCAATCCCGGCCAGTTGTGCAGGCCGAAGACGCGCTCCATCGGGAAGCGCTCGAACAGCCCGTCCGCGATCATCGACCGCGCACCGCCATAGCCCTCCTCGGCCGGCTGGAACAGGAACTGCACCGTGCCGCTCCAGCTCTCGTCACGCGCCAGAAGCGCCGCGGCCCCGAGCAACGAAACGGTGTGCCCGTCATGACCACAGGCATGCATGACATTGGTCTTGCCGGACTTGTACGGGAGATCATTGACCTCCTGGATCGGCAGCGCGTCCATGTCGGCGCGAAGCCCCACCGAACGGTTCGACGAGCCGCGCTTCAGCGTCGCGACCACGCCATGCCCGCCGACATTCGCCTCGAAGGGAATGCCGAGCTCCTTCAGCTTCTCCTGCACGAAGGCGCTGGTCTCGGCCTCCTGCAACGACAGTTCCGGATGGGCGTGGAGATGTTGGCGCCAGGCGGTGAGCTTATCGAGCAGGTCGCGGTCCAAGGCGGGAATATCCTGTTGAGCTTGCAAAGCCAGCACACTATCCCCCGCCGCCATTTCGGCAACCACGACGGGCGAATGCCGTCATGCCGGGCATGCGTGGGCCTTCCAGCGTCATTCCCGGGCTTGACCCGGGAATCTCGTTCCGAACAGAGCTCCACGAATGCGCCTCCATACCCTGAGATGCTCGGGTCAAGCCCGAGCATGACGCGCACGCCGGGACGCGCACATTGACCGTCCCCGGACGATCTGCGAAAGCCCGCAATCTTGTTTTCCGACATCGCGGAGAGGATACCCGACCACATGCCCGCCTTCGACGCCGCCCTCGTTGACGCCGCCCAGCGTTCGGCCGCCTGGCCGTTCGAGGAAGCGCGCAAACTCGTGGCTCGCATCGAGAAATCCGGCAAGAAATCGGTGATCTTCGAAACCGGCTACGGTCCCTCGGGCCTGCCGCATATCGGCACTTTCGGCGAGGTCGCGCGTACCTCGATGGTCCGCCACGCCTTCCGCGTACTCACCGGCAACACGATCCCGACCCGGCTGATCGCCTTCTCCGACGACATGGACGGCCTGCGCAAGGTGCCGGACAACGTGCCGAACAAGGAGCTGCTCGCCGCCAATCTCGGCAAGCCACTGACCGAGGTTCCGGACCCCTTCGGCACGCATGACTCCTTCGGCCGCCACAACAACGACCGCCTGCGCGCCTTCCTCGACGGCTTCGGCTTCGACTACGAGTTCAAATCCTCGACCGACTCCTATCGCGCCGGCGAGTTCGACGCGACGCTGCTCAAGATGCTCGCCCGCTACGATGCGGTGATGAAGATCATGCTGCCGACGCTGCGCGAGGAGCGGGCGGCAACCTATTCGCCCTTCCTGCCGATCCACCCGAAGACCCGCATCGTCATGCAAGTGCCGATCGACGAGGTCGATGTCGAGGCCGGCACCATCGCCTGGACCGACCCCGAGACGAAGGAGCGTTTCGTCACGCCCGTCACCGGCGGCCATGTGAAGCTGCAGTGGAAGCCGGACTGGGCGATGCGCTGGGTCGCGCTCGGCGTCGACTACGAAATGGCCGGCAAGGACCTGATCGACTCGGTCAAGGTTTCCTCGCAGATCGCTCGCGCGCTCGACGGCACGCCGCCGGAAGGCTTCAACTACGAGCTCTTCCTCGACGAGCAGGGCCAGAAGATCTCGAAGTCGAAGGGCAACGGCCTGACGATCGAGGAATGGCTGACCTATGGCCCGCCGGAGAGCCTGGCGCTCTACATGTTCCAGCGCCCGCGCGAGGCGAAGAAGCTCCATTTCGACGTCATCCCGCGCGCCATCGACGAGTATCTCCAGTTCCTCAACGGCTATGAGAAGCAGGACTGGAAGAACCGCCTCGGCAACCCGGTCTGGCACATCCACGGCGGCGAGCCGCCGGCGCCGGAGGTGATCGCCACCGGCGAGGGCGAAAACGCGGTGAGGACGCAGATCACCTTCGGCCTGCTGATGAACCTCGTCGCCGTGGCGAACTCCGAGGACAAGGCGGTGCTCTGGGGCTTCCTCCAGCGCTATGCCCCGGGCATTTCGCCTGAGACCCATCCGCGGCTCGACGCGCTGGTCGGCTACGCGATCGCCTATTTCCGCGACTTCGTGAAGCCTGCCAAGAGCTACCGCGCGGCCGACGAGGTCGAGCGCGAGGCCTTCGCCAGGCTTGATGCAGCCATCGCCGCGCTGCCTGCCGAGGCGACGCCCGAGATGGTGCAGGATGCGGCGCTCGACGTCGCGCGCGCCATCCCGCGCTACCAGAACCTCGCCGCCAAGGGCGCGACACCGGAACGTCCCGGCGTCTCCGGCGACTGGTGGAAAGCGATCTATCAGGTCTTCTTCGGCGAGGATCAGGGCCCGCGCTTCGGCTCCTTCGCCGCGATCTACGGCCTGCCCAACACGCGCGCCCTGATCGCCAAGGCGCTGGCGGGCGAGCTCGTGAAAGAGCACGCCGCCTTCCTCGATGCGCGTAAGGCGGGCTGACCCGCCAGCGCATCGCCTTCCAAGCCTCCCAGGAGCCTGACATGACCATTCCCGACAATGCGCTCGCAGCGCTGGCGGAGGCGGTCGGGCCCGGCGGCCTGCTGACCGGCGAGGCGATACCCGCCCGCAACCGCAAGGACGCTTCCAAGGCGGCGGAGGGCCTGCCGGCGGCCCTCGTCATGCCGCGGACGACCGAGCAAGTCGCCGCAGTGCTCTCGATCTGCTCGCAGGCGTCGCTGCCCGTCGTCGTCCAGGGTGGCATGACCGGCCTCGCCGGTGGCGCCTCGCCGCAGGCGGGCGAGGTCGCGCTCTCGCTGGAGCGGATGAGCGGCGTCGAGGAGATCGACCCGGTCAACCGGACGATGACGGTGCTCGCCGGCACGCCGCTCATCACCGTGCAGGAGAAGGCGGCGGAGGCCGGCTTCCTCTACGGCGTCGATCTGGGCGCTCGCGGCAGCTGCACCATCGGCGGCAATGTCGCGACCAATGCCGGCGGCGTGCAGGTGCTGCGCTACGGCATGACCCGCCGCAACGTTCTCGGTCTCGAGGTCGTGACGGCGGACGGCCGCATCGTCAGTCATCTGAAGAAGGTGGTGAAGAACAACGCCGGTTATGACTGGACGCAGCTCTTCATCGGCAGCGAGGGCACGCTCGGCGTCGTCACCCGCGTGCTGCTCGCTTTGCAGCCGGCCGTGACCGGCACCCAGACAGCGCTCTGCGCCGCGAGCAGCGTCGCGAAGGCGCTCGCCGCGCTCAACCGTCTCGAAGGCCGCCTCGGCGGCAGCCTGCTCGCCTTCGAGGCGATCTGGCCGGAATACATGGAGGCTGCGGCGAAGCATTCAGCCCTGCCCTGGCCCTTTCCTGCGAAGCCGGAGATCACGCTGGTCATCGAGGCCGCGATGGGGCCGTCCGAGGCCGGGCAGGAGGCCTTTGCCGAAGCCCTCGCGGAGCTGGCCGAGGAAGGCCTGCTGGACGACGCGCTGATCGCGCAGTCGAGCCGCGACCGGACGCGCTTCTGGGCCTATCGCGAAGCGAATTACGAGTTCTACCGAGACATGCCGCCCGGCATCCATTTCGACGTCAGCATCCCGCTGAGCAACATGGAAACGGCCGTCGCGCTGCTGCGCGAGCGCGTCGCCGCCCGCAGCGCCGAAGCTCTACCCATTGTCTTCGGCCATCTCGCCGACAGCAACCTGCACCTGTCGATTCACTCGGAGGTGATGGAGCTCTCCGGCTTCGCCGACATCGTCTATGAGCTGGTGCGGGAGATGAAGGGCAGCGTCTCGGCCGAGCACGGTGTCGGCATCCTGAAGCGGCCCTACCTCGGGATGAGCCGCTCGGAGCCCGAACTCGCGCTGATGGCGACGCTGAAGCGCACCTTCGACCCCAGCAACATCCTCAACCGAGGGCGCATATTGTCGGCCACGGCCTGAAGCGAACGGAGCAGGACGGACGAGATGACGCCCACGGAAGCCCGAATACACGCGCCCTGATCGCCAAGGCGCTGGCGGGCGAGCTCGTGGCCGGCTGAGGGGTACTGACCCAGAAACCTGGGCTGACCCAGCGGCGCTCACCGCCGGGTCGGTCGCTATGCGTTAGTCGTCGCCCACATCTGCGCGGCGCTCATTGTATTGAGCAGCGCTTCAATTGGCCCAGATTGACGCAGATCGCGCATTTTAGAGCCGATTCTCGGCAATTCCGACCAAATCGGCGGCCCTTTTGTTCATTTTTTCTCGGCCGCCGCCCGAATTGACTCGGTAAAACGATGCTCAATAGTGTGCCGCCCGAGCGGCGCGACTATCTGCGCACGCCTATGTCTAGGGGAAACATCATGTCCAACCATAAGGGAACGCCGAGCCGTCGGCAGTTTCAGCTCGGCCTCGGTGCGGCCGCGGCGGCCGCCTCGCTCGCTCCCGGTCTGGCGCGCGCGCAGGGCGCGCGCAGCGCCAACCTCGCCATGATCGGCGAGCCGCAGTCGCTCGATCCGATGGCCTCCACCGCCGACCTCGTCAGCATCATCGTCCAGCACATCTACGAGTCGCTCTACACCTTCGACGCCGCCTGGAACGTCAAGCCGATGCTGGCGTCGCACATGCCGAAGGTCAGCCCGGACGGCAAGCTCTACACCATCCCGCTGCGCAAGGGCGTGAAGCTGCATAACGGCCGCGAGATGGATTCCGAGGACGTCGTCGCCTCGCTGAAGCGCTGGCTCGCGATGACGGCCCGCGGCAAGGCCCTGTCGGCGGAAATCGTCTCGATCACGGCCACGGATGCGAGCACCGTCGAGATCGCGCTGAAGACCGTCCAGCCGGCGCTCCTGGCTCATCTCGGCCTGCCGTCGGGCTTCGCCGGGATCATGGCCAAGGAGAGCATCGCCGACAACCTGACCCAGTTCATCGGCACCGGCCCCTACAAGTTCGTCGAGCGCAGGCCGGATCAATACGTCGTCCTGAACAAGTTCGAGGACTATGCCGCCCGCAGCGAGGCGCCAAGCGGCTACGCCGGCAAGCGCGAGGCCAAGATCGCCGAGCTGCGCTTCATCCCCGTGCCGAACGCCAATACACGCGTCGAGGGCCTCATCGCCGGGCAGTATCATTTCTCCGACCAGCTCCCGGTCGAGTCGAACAAGAAGGTCGCCGCCGCCTCCAGCGCCCGCGCCGTCCTGACGATGCCCTATGGCTTCCCCTATTTCCCGACCAACACCAAGCAGGGCCCCTTTGCCGATGTGAAGGTGCGTCAGGCCTTCCAGATGTGCCTGAACGACGAGGAGATCATGCTCGCCGGCTTCGGCGATCCCAAATTCTTCGCCCTCGCCGCCGAGCATTTCCCGAAGGGCTCGTCCTTCTATTCGGAAGCCGGCAAGGACAAGTACAACAAGGGCGATGCCGCCGGCGCCAAGAAGCTCCTGGCCGAGACCAAATACGACGGCACGCCGATCCGCATTCTCAACTCGAAGCAGTACGACTTCCACAACCGCATGGCCCTGGTGATGGCCGAGCAGATGAAGGAGGCCGGCTTCAAGGTGCAGCTCGACGTGGTCGATTGGGCGACCCTGGTCCAGCGGCGCAACGACCCCGCCCTCTGGGACATCTACATCACCCATGCGGCCTTCCTGCCCGAGCCCATGCTGGTGCCGCCGCAGCTCGGCGATGGCGCGCCCGGCTGGTGGAAGACACCCGCGAAAGACGCGACGCTCGCCGCCTTCAACGGCGAGGCCGACGCGGCCAAGCGCGGTGTGCTTTGGGGCCCGGTGCAGCAGGCCATCTATGACGAGGTGCCCTATATCCGCCCCGGCAACTTCGCCGCCCTGCTCGGCACTTCGGCCAAGATGAAGGATTTCACGCCGATGCCCTGGCCGGCCTTCTGGAACGTCGACCTGAGCGCCTGAGCCTCAAGCCTCCTTCTCGCGCCGCCCTTTTCCGGACCGGATGGGGCGGCGCATGAGCTTTCGAGGGGCCGTGTTTCCGCCCCGTATTCGGTGAAAGACGATGTGGCTTAGTCTCGCGCGGCGCTTCGGCAGCCTGCTGGTCGTGATGTTCCTGGTCGCGACTATGGTGTTCTTCCTCACCCGGCTGGCGCCGGGCGATCCCACGGCTATTCTGCTCGGCGACCAGGCGACGCCGGCGGATGTCGAGCGGCTGCGCGCCGTCTATGGCCTCGATAAGCCAGTCATCGTCCAGTACGTGCTGTGGTTGAAGGAGGTGGCGCAGGGCAATCTCGGCCAGTCGATCTTCCTGCAGCGACCGGTGACGACGGCGCTCGCCGAGCGTGTCGAGCCGACCTTCTTCCTGACCCTGTTCTCGATCACCTTCGCCACGCTGATCGGCGTCCCGGCCGGCATCGCCTCGGCGGTCTGGCGCGGCCGCTTCGTCGACCAGCTCGTGAGCGCGCTGGCGATGCTGGCGGCCAACATCCCGAGCTTCTGGCTCGGCCTCATCTTCATCCAGTTCTTCGCCGTGCGGCTCGGCCTGTTTCCGGTGGCGGGCTATGGCGATCCTGGCGCCTCGCTGGTCGAGCGCCTCGGCCATCTGATCCTGCCCGCGGCCGTGCTCGGCATCGTCAATTCGGCGCTGATCACCCGCTTCACCCGCGCCAGCATGCTCGACGTCCTCGGCGACGACTATGTCCGCACCGCCCGCTCGAAGGGCGTCTCCGAATTCAGCATCGTGATCCGCCACGCCTTCCGCAACGCGCTGGTGCCCATCATCACCGTCATCGGTCTCACCATCGCGCTGCTGGTCGGCGGCGCCATCGTCACCGAGACCGTCTTCGGCCTGCCGGGCATCGGCAATCTCGTCGTCTCGGCCGTGCTGCGGCGCGACTATCCGGTGATCCAGGGCGCGCTCATCGCGGTGGCCGCGCTCTATGTGCTGATCAATCTCACGGTCGACCTGATCTACACGCTCGTCGATCCGCGCGTGAGGGCGTAACGATGGCCTCCCCGACCCTCACCTTCCTGAAGCGGCTCTTCCGGCGCAAGCTCGTGCTCGCCGCCGCGCTCGTGCTCTTCGTCCTGGCCGTGGCCGCGATCTTCGCGCCCTGGATTGCGCCCTATGATCCCGGTGCGCTGCGCGTCATCCGCAGGCTGAAGCCGCCGAGCGAGCTGAACTGGCTCGGCACCGACGAGTTCGGTCGGGACGTGCTCTCGCGCATCATCTTCGGTGCGCGGGCCTCCCTCGGCATCGGCGCCTCGGTGGTTGCGATCTCCATCGCGGTCGGCTCCGCCATCGGCCTCGTCGCCGGCTATTTCAGGCATCTCGACCCGCCGATCATGCGGATGGTCGATGCGGTCATGGCGCTGCCCGACATCCTGCTCGCGATCTTCCTGGTCGCGATCCTCGGCTCCTCGACCTTCAACGTCATCTTCGCGCTGGCCATCGTCTACACGCCGCGGGTCGTGCGGGTCGTCCGCGCCTCTGCCCTCGTGGTGCGCGAGCAGCCCTTCGTCGAGGCCGCCCGTTCGATCGGCGCCTCTACGCCACGGATCCTGTTCCGGCACATCCTGGCGAATGTCACCTCGCCGGTGCTGGTGCAGGCGACCTTCATCTTCGCCTATGCCGTGCTGGCCGAGGCCGGGCTGTCCTTCCTCGGCGCAGGCGTTCCGCCGGAAGTCCCGACCTGGGGCGAGATGATCTCTTCCGCTCAGCAATACGCCGATCAGGCCTTCTGGACCGTGCTCTTCCCCGGCCTGGCGATCGTGCTGGCGGCGCTCTCTTTGCAGGTTGTCGGCGACGGCCTGCGCGATATGCTCGATCCGAAGCTGCGCAAGGCCCTCTAACGCATTGAACCCGTCGCAAGCCATCGAACACGCCATCCGCTCCCGCCGCGCCGTGCGGGGGTTCCTGCCTGATCCGGTGGATCCCGCGCTGCTGCGCCACCTGATCGACCTCGCCGCACAGGCTCCCTCCGGCACCAACATGCAGCCCTGGAAGCTCCGGGTCATCGGGCCGCAGACCCGCGCACGGCTGGAAGAGGCGTTGATCGCCTCGCTGGATTCCCCTGATCTCCCGGCTGCCGAGGAATATCGCTACTACCCCGAGACCTTCCGCGAGCCCTATCTGTCGCGCCGCCGCAAGGTGGGTTGGGACCTCTACGGGTTGCTCGGCGTCGTCCGCGGCGACAAGGCCGGGATGCGCCGACAGACCGAGGCCAATCTGCGCTTCTTCGATGCGCCCGTCGCGCTGATGCTCACCATCGACCGCGACCTCGAGATCGGCTCCTGGATCGATCTCGGCATGTTCCTGCAGAACCTGCTGATCGCGGCGCAGGGACACGGTCTCGATTCCTGCCCTCAGGCGATCTTTGCCCGCTTTCACCCGGTCGTACGACGCGAACTCGCGATTCCGGAGGAGGAAATCGTCGTCTGCGGCATCGCCATCGGCAAGGCCGACCCGGATGCTCCGGCCAACCGCCTCATACCCGAGCGCGAGCCGGTCGAGAGCTTCACCACTTGGTTGGACTGAAGCTGCGCCTCAGTGCGCGGCTTCGCTGGATGGCGAGGGCTTCTTGAACAGCCGGATCAGCGGCCCCATCAGCCTCTGCATCACGACGACCGTCACCCCGCCGATGAGGAAGCCGAACACAGCCGCGAGCGCGGCAGCGACCAGCCATTCCACGATCGGAGCCAGCCAAGCTGGCAACGCATGCCCTGCCGTGGCAGCGATCACGTGGACACCGTGGCCGAGCGTGGTGAAGCCGAAGGTCTCCAGCCCGTGGATGATGATGCCGCCGCCGACCCAGAGCATCGCCACCGTGCCGACCAACGCGAGCAGGGTCAGCGTGTGCGGCATGCCCAGGACGAGGCCACGGCCGATCGGTTGCGTCACCCGTGCGAGCGCGCGGTCAAGCGCACCGGCCTCGCCCGCGGCAAGCTTGCGCAGGCCGAGCAGGCTCGCCGCCGGGCGTGGGTTGCTGGCAAGCGCCACGCCGACATCATCCGCCTTCACGATCAGCGCGACGACGCCATAGACCGCGGCGGTGATGCCGATGCCGACGACGGCGAGCACCGCCGCCTGCATCCAGAAACTCTGGTCCGAGACGCCCGCAAGCGTGATCGCCATGATCTCGGCCGAGAGGATGAAGTCGGTCTTGACCGCACCGGCGATCTTCTGGCGTTCGAGCGTGCCGGGATCGCCGGCGGCATCAACCGCGCTCTCACTATCACCATGCGCGACATGCGGCAGCACCAGTTCCAGCACCTTCTCCGCCCCTTCGAAGCAGAGGAAGACGCCGCCCGCCATCAGCAGCGGCGTGATCGCCCAGGGCGCGACGAGCGCCAGCACCAGTGCGCCGGGCAGGAGGAAGATGAGCTTGTTGCGCAGCGAGCCCATCGCGATGCGCCAGATAATCGGCAATTCGCGCGACGCGGCGAAGCCGACCGCATAGCGCGGCGTCACCGCCGCATCGTCGATGACGACGCCCGCCGCCTTGACCCCGGCCTTGCCGGCCTGCGCCACCACGTCATCGACGGAGGCCGCCGCAACCTTGGCGATGGCGGCGACATCGTCCAGCAATGCGAACAGACCCGAAGCCAAGCGCCTCTCCCTGAAATGGCGTGCACGGCAGAAAGACTAACCTGCGCGACATTGAGATGAAAACCGGGCCAAGCCGGACAAGTCGTCGGCAACACCAGCCGTCATGCTCGGGCTTGACCCGAGCATCTCAGGCCAGCCTCGCTCTTGAGCCTTATGCGGCAAGAGATTCTCGGGTCGCCGCTATGCGGCGCCCGAGAATGACGGCCGGCCGCCTGCTCAAGCCTTCAGGCTCGCAAAACCCTTCCCCTCGGCCGCGAGCCGCTTCAGCAGCGGCGAAGGCTCCAGCGCCTTGTCGCCGCTCTCCGCGGCCTGCGCTTCCAGCCGCTTCACGATGACATCGAGCCCGACACTGTCGGCCCAGAACATCGGCCCGCCGCGCCAGGCCGGCCAGTTATAACCGTGGATCCAGACGACATCGATATCGCCCGGCCGCGTGGCGATGCCCTCCTCCAGGATGCGCGCGCCCTCGTTCACCATCGGGTCGAGGAGCCGCGCCAGGATCTCCTCCCGCGAAAGCGCCCTGCGCGTCACGCCACGCTCGGCCGAGATACGGACGATCAGCGCCTCGACCTCCGGGTCGCGCTGGCCGGCGCGGGCGCCCTGCGGATAGAGATAGTAGCCGCGCCCGGTCTTCTGGCCGAACCAGCCGGCCTCGCAGATCGCATCCGCCACCGCCGCCTTGATGCCGCGCGCCTTGCGCGAGCGCCAGCCGATATCGTTGCCGGCGAGGTCCGCCATCGCGCAGGGACCCATCTTGAAGCCGAAGCCGACCAGCGCCGCATCGATCTCATGCGGCTGCGCACCCGCGATCAGCAGGCGCTCCGTCGCGCGGGTGCGCTGCTCCAGCATGCGGTTGCCGACGAAGCCGAAGCCGTTGCCGACCACGACCGGAACCTTGCCGAGCTTGCGCCCGAGCGCGACGGCGGTCGCGACGGCATCCGGCGCTACCTCCTTCGTGCGCACCACCTCGAGCAGCTTCATGACATTGGCCGGGCTGAAGAAATGCATGCCGAGCACATCCTGGGGCCGGCCCGTCGACGCTGCGATGGTCGGAATATCGAGATAGGAGGTATTGCTGGCTAGAACCGCGCCGGGCTTCGCCACCTTGTCGAGCCCGGTGAAGATGTCCCGCTTGACGCTCATCTCTTCGAAGGCAGCCTCGATGACGATGTCGGCCGTCGCCGCAGCGGTGAGCCCGACGGCCGGCGTGATCCGTTTCAACCGCTGCGCCCGCGCCTCCGGCGTCAGCGAGCCGCGTTGGGCCGAGATATCGTAGATCGTGGCGATGCGGTTCATGCCGTTGTCGAGCGGCGCCTGCGCCGTCTCGATCAGCGTCACAGGGATGCCCGCATTGGCGAAGCACATCGCAATGCCGCCGCCCATGGTGCCGGCCCCGATCACGGCGGCGCTCCGGATTTCGCGCGGCTGCACCTCAGGCCCGATGCCCGGAATCTTAGCGACCTCGCGCTCGGCAAAGAAGACATGGCGCAGCGCCTTGGAGCGCTCATCGGCGACAAGCTCCAGGAACAGCCGGCGCTCGACCTCCAGCCCCTCCTCGAAGGGCAGGAGGAAGACGCAGCGCACCGCCTCGACCAGTGCCGCGATGTTGGGCATCCCCTCGGCCTTCTTCAGCGCCTCGTTCGCGAGCGCCTCGAAAGCCTTATGGTCCGGTTCCGTCAGCCGCTCGGTGCCGTTCGTGAGCGCGCTGCGCCCTTCTGCGGCCAAGGTTTCGGCCAGCTGCGCAGCAGCCGCGACGATATCGCCGGAGACCACCTCGTCGAGCAGACCGTATTCCAGAGCCTGCCCCGCCGAGATCGGCTCGCCGGAAAGCATCATCGGGAAAGCCTTTGCCGCGCCGATCAGCTGCGGCAGTCGCTGCGTGCCGCCGGCGCCGGGGATGAGGCCGAGCTTGATCTCCGGCAGGCCGAGCTTGGCGCCCGCCAGTGCGACGCGGGCGTGGCAGGCCAGCGCGACCTCAAGCCCGCCGCCCAGCGCCACACCCTGGATCGCCGCGACCACCGGTTTGGGCGAGGCCGCGATTGTCTCGAGCACATCGGGCAGGAAGGGCGCGACGGGCGGCTTGCCGAACTCGCTGATGTCGGCGCCGGCGATGAAGGCCTTGCCTTCGGCCGCGATGACGACGGCGACGACTGCGGCATCGGCATTCGCCTTCTGGATCGCATCCGCCAAGCCCGCCCGCACCGCAACGCCAAGCGCATTGACCGGCGGATTGTCGATCGTGGCGAGCGCGACGCGTCCCCGAACCTCGTATCGAACCATCGTCATCGCGCGGCCTCCAAATCCGTCCTGGCACCGATTCGCCATCAGACAGCGAGAACGTGCCGAGGTTAGGGAGAGGCTGTCCCGCCGCCTGTCAAGCCGACCTCGCTTGACCCTTCGCGAGAGCCCATGCCATCCCCGACTCCAACAGAGGAGGGGACGAATGAGCGAGAGCGTGCTGAGCCAGGCCGCCGCGGACGGCGTCGTGCAGATCACCATGAACCGGCCGGAGCGCAAGAACGCGCTCGACCGCGCGAGCTATGCCGGGCTGATCGAGGCCATCGCCGCGGCTGAGGCCGACGCTTCTGTCCGCGTCATGCTTCTGACCGGTGCCGGCGGTTGCTTCACCAGCGGCAACGACATCAAGGACTTCGCCGTGGCCGCCGCCGCGGGCGAAGGCCCCAAGATCGCCATCGATTTCCTGCACGCGATCTCGACAGCGAAGAAGCCCATCGTCGCAGCGGTCGAGGGCTTTGCCGTCGGCATCGGCACGACGATGCTGCTGCATTGCGACCTCGCCTTCGCCGGCTGCTCCGCCAGCTTCCGCCTGCCCTTCGCGGCGCTCGGCCTCTCGCCGGAAGGCAGCTCCAGCTATCTGCTGCCGCTCGTCGCCGGCCCCAAGAAGGCGGCCGAGCTTCTGATGCTGGGCGAGCCCTTCGACGCCGCGGCGGCAGCCGAGGCCGGCCTCCTCAACGCCGTCGTCGAGGACGGGGCCGCGCTGGAAACCGCGCTCGCCCGCGCCAGGGCGCTGGCCGCGATGCCGCCCGAGTCGCTCGCCCTGACCAAGATGCTGCTGAAGCGCGGCTCAGCCCCGGCGGTGGCGGAGACCATCGCCACCGAGGCCCATCATTTCGCAGAAAGGCTGCGGTCGCCGGAAGCGATCGCAGCCTTTGCGGCCTTCCTGAAGAAGTAACTGGGGCGAGGGCCCCACTCAGGGCGGCGACGTATCGCCCGCAGTCATCACGCCGTCATTGCGACGACCGAAGGGCAGCAACTTCCAGATCATCAGAGCCCAGGTCGCCAACGTGGCGACGCCGAGCACGCCGGCAATCGGGCGCTCGACGAAGGCGAGGAACGAACCGTCCGATTTGATCATCGAGGTCATGAAGTTTTGCTCAAGCATGGTGCCCAGCACGAGGCCCAGGATCAGTGGCGCGACCGGAATGCCGTGCTCCTCCAGGAACCAACCGAACACGCCCATACCAACCATCAGCACGACGCCATAGAGCGAGTTGGTCATGGCGAAGGAGCCGACCAAGCAGAAGATCAGGATGACCGGCAGCAGGATGTTGCGCGGCACGCGCAGAATCTGCTTGGCCGACTTGATGGCCGCCCAGCCGAGCGGGAACATCAGCAGATTTGCCAGAATGAAGATGATGAAGACGGCATAGATCAGTTCTGGCGTCTGCGTGAAGACGCTCGGGCCGGGGTTCATGCCCTTCATATAGAGCACACCGATGACGACGGCCGTGATCGAGTCCCCTGGAATGCCGAAGACGAGCGCCGGGATCCAGGCACCGCCGAGCGCCGAGTTGTTGGCCGAGGTCGAGTCTACGATGCCTTCGATATGGCCGGTGCCGAATTTCTCCGGCTCTTTCGACAGCTTCTTCGACACCGCGTAGGAGACCCAGGCCGCGATGTCGGCGCCGGCGCCCGGCAGCGCGCCGATCGCCGTTCCGAGGATCGAGCCACGGAAGAAGTTCTTCCAATATTTACGCCAGACATCTCCCAGCCCGGCGAACATGTTGCCGACATGCTGCTGGATGGTGGTCCCGCCCTTTTCAAACGTGGCGGCGCCGCGGAGAAGCTCGGAGACCGCGAACATGCCAATCAGGGTGGGAACGAAATCGATTCCCGAGAGCAGGTCGACAATGCCGAAGGTGAAACGCTGCTGCCCCGCCGCCGGATCGATCCCGATGCATCCGATCGCAAGACCGATGAACAGCGAGAGCAGGCCCTTGACCGCGTCGCCTGTGCCGATGAAGACCGCGCATGTCAGGCCGAGGCAGGCAAGCCAGAAATACTCGTAGGACGAGAAGTTGATCGCCACTTCGGCCAGGGCCGGCGCCATCAGGATCAACACGGCGACGCCGAAGATTCCGCCCAGTACCGAGAAGACCAGGTTCACGCCCATGGCGAGGTCGAGTTGGCCCTTCTTGGTCATCTCGTAACTCTCGTCCGCATAGGCGGCCGAGGCCGGCGTGCCCGGCATACGCAGCATCGCCGCGGGGATGTCGCCGGCGAAGATCGCCATGGCGGTCGCGGTGACGATGGCGCCCAGTGCGGGCACCGGCGCCATAAAGAACGTGACCGGAACAAGCAAAGCCGTCGCCATGGTCGCGGTGAGGCCGGGCATCGCGCCGACGAACATGCCGAAGATGGCGGAACCGAGAATGACGGTCAGCACCTGGATATCGAAGACGAGCCCGAAGGCGGTCCAAATCGCGTGCATGGTCGTCGCCTCCTAGAGAACGCTGTCCAGGATGCCGCGCGGTAAGGGCACGAGCATCATCCTGCCGAAGAACCAGTAGACGAGCAGCGTCATCGCCGCGGCAACGATCAGCGCCGTGACGGGCCGGACGCCGAACCAGAGGAACAGCACAATCTGGATCAGGAAAGCACAAGGTATGAAACCGAGCGGCTCCGAAGCGAAGATGTAGAAGATCATCGCCGCGAGCATCAGCGCGAAGGAGGCTAGCTTGCGAGGCTGCCCAACCCAGTCAGCCAGCGCCAGCCACGGCCTTTTGTCAGCCAAGCGGCGCTCACGCAGAATCATCAACAGCGAGCACAGGATGATGCCGGCGCCGAGAATGCGCGGGAACAAGCTCGGCCCGTATTTCTGTCCGGGAAAGGCTGGGAACGAAAACGTCAGCCAGATCATGATGGCAGCCAGCAGTATGAATGCGGCGCCGACGACAGTATCGCTAAAACGCATCTATTGAACCTTCAGTTCGGACGGCTCCTGAGATGTCGCCGCCCAAGAAACACTACGACGGGCGGGTCGGACCGCCCGTCGCGCATCTGTTCGTCGGGCCGGTCAGCCCTTGGCCAGACCGGCGGCCTTCATGGCGGTGCCCATGGACTTGTCGCTCTCTGCCATGAAGGCGGCGAAGCCCGGCCCGTCCGCGAACTTCATGCCGAAGCCGCGCGAGTTCATGAAATCCTGATAGTCCTTGGAGTCGTAGACCGCCTTCAGCGCCGCGGTCAGCTTGGCCGCGATATCGGCCGGCAGGCCCTTGGGCGCCCCAATGCCGCGCCAGGCGCCGACCGAGTAATGCAGGCCGAGCGCCTCGTTGAGCGTCGGCACGTCCTTGAACTGCGGGTTGCGCGCCGCGGCCATGATCGCAAGCGACTTGGCCTTGCCCGCATCGATCATCGCCCGGCCCTCGGGCACCGAGCAGGTCACCATGTCGAGGCCGCCGGCCGCGAGATCCTGCATGGCGGGCGCCGCGCCGTTGGACGGCACCCAGGCGACATGGTCGGGCTTCAGCCCCATGGCGACGAGCCAGCCGATCAGCGCGAGATGCCAGATGCCGCCCTGGCCCGTGCCGGAAGCCTTGAGCTTGCCGGGAGGCGCCGCCTTGATGGCATCTGCCAGCGTCTTGATGTCCTTGTAGGGGCCGGACGCCGAGACCTGCACACCCGGCGGATCCTCGTTCATCAGCGCCAGAGGGACGTAGCTCGCCGGCGTCAGGTCCGTCAGGCCCTGATAATGCATCATGGCGATCTCGACCGTCAGCATGCCGATGCTGTAGCCGTCCGGCGCCGCGGTCGCGATCGCCGAATGACCGACCACGCCGGACCCGCCGGTGCGGTTCACGACATTGACGGGCTGGCCGAGGCTCTTCTCCAGGAGCTGCGCCACGATGCGCGCGGTGGCGTCCGTACCGCCGCCGGCGCCCCAGGGGCAGATCATGGTGAGCGGCCGGTTCGGCCAGGCGGCCTGCGCGATGGCAGGCGCCGCGATTAAGGTAGCAGCTCCGGCCGCGGCGCCCTTCAGCACGCCACGCCGGTCGATGACGGTGTTCATTCCCCACTCTCCTCCGCTAAATCGATTTAGTAGCAGGCGTTTCTCGATCCGAACCGCGGACGGACGCCATTGATACGCTGCGCATCTGAGCCGATTGCGCGGCGGGTGACAACTGTCGATTTAACGGATTCTTAATACGGGATTTGTGCGCCATTCCGGGCCCGGGCCCGGAATGGCGGTCTTGTTTCGATCGGCTGCGAAATCAGCCCTTGGCGAGGCCGCCCGCCTTCATGAAGGCGCCCATCGCCTTGTCGCTCTCGCCCATGAACTTGTAGGCGGCTTCGGGGTCGGCATAGCGCATCGAGAGGCCGCGCGAAGCCATGAAGTCCTTGTACTCCTTGGAGTCGTAGATCTTCTTGAGCTCGCCCGAGACCAGCGTCACGACGTCGGCCGGCAGGCCCTTCGGCCCGCCGATGCCGCGCCAGGAGCCGATGCTGAAGTCGAGGCCCAGCGTCTCCTTTAGCGTCGGCACGTCCTTGAACAGCGGGTTGCGTTCCGGCGCCATGATCGCGAGCGAGCGCGCCTTGCCGGCGTCGATCATCGCCTTGCCTTCCGGCACCGAGCAGGTCACCAGATCGAGACCGCCGGCCGCGAGGTCCTGCATGGCAGGCGCGGCACCGTTCGACGGCACCCAGGCGACGTGGTCCGGCTTGAGGCCCATGCCCTGCAGCCAGCCGATCAGCGCAAGATGCCAGATGCCGCCCTGGCCGGTGCCCGAGGCCTTCATCTTGCCGGGAGCCGCCGCCTTGATGGCGTCGGCGAGCGACTTGATGTCCTTATGGGGCGAGGAACTCGAGACCTGCACCCCCGGCGGGTCGTCGTTCATCAGCGCCAGCGTCGTGTAGTTCGCATAGGTGAGTTCGGTGAGGCCCTGATGGTGCATCATCGCGATCTCGGAGGTGATGATGCCAAGCGTGTAGCCGTCCGGCGCAGCCGTCGCGATCGCCGAATGGCCGACGACGCCCGAACCGCCGGTCCGGTTCACCACATTGACCGGCTGGCCAAGGCTCTTCTCGAGCAGCGAACCGATGATGCGCACAACGGCATCCGTGCCGCCGCCTGCGCCCCAGGGGCAGACGATGGTGATCGGCCGGGTGGGATACTTGGCCTGCGCGATCGCCGGAGCGGCGATCAACCCGGCGCCCGCAGCCGCGGCGCTCAGGCCCGCACCCGCAGCGCCCTTGAGCACACTACGCCTGTCGATGAATTTGGTCATAAACCCAACCTCCTCACTAAATCGATTAATATTTGGGCGCTTCTCATCTGAAACGGGCGCCCTTTGACGAAGGCGCGCATCTGAGCCGATCGCGTCTTGTATGACAACCGCACATTTTTGCCGGGTCTATAGACCGCAGACGAGGGACAACACCGCGCCCGAAACCCGCTCCACCACGGCCCCGGTGGAGAGCTCGGAGCCCGTTGCAGCCACCGGCAGCGAGAGCCCTGCCCGGCCTAGCGCAGCCTGAATGACAGTCGCATCAGCGAGCGCGTAGCTGCGCCGCGGGGCGACGCCCGCGACCAGCACCCGGTCGGACGGGTTTGCAGTGACCAGCCCGACGAGTCGCCCCTGGCGATCGAAGGCAGGCGCCCCCGCCTGCCCGGGCTGGAGAGGCGCCCAAACGGCGGGCTTGCCCGCCACCTGCACGCTCTGGCCGGGCAGCGCGACGGCTGCCCGCTTGCCGGCATCGTCGCCGAAGGCGACAAGCACCAGCGCTTCGTCGGCGCCCGATGCCTGGCTCCGCAGCCCCGGCGGGTTCCCCACGGCCCGTCCATCGAGATCGAGCAGCACGAGGCCGCTCGCATCGTCCTTCAGGCGCAGCTTCGCCGGTCGGCCACCGACGCTGAGGTTCCGGCAGCCATCGACCGAAGCGGCGGCGCCCAGCGCGGCCTTGTCGGAGAGGAGCACGGCGACGCCATAGCGCTCATTGGCCCGCACCGGCGTCGGCGTCGCGACGGGAGGAGGCAGCGGCTGCCCGCTGGCGGAGAAGCGCGTAGTGGCAACCAACCGGGCCGGCGGCGGCAGCGGCTCAGTCGGGAACGGATCGAAGCTCCCCGCGATGGCGATGACGAGCTTGTCGACCGTTGCGGCCAGCGCCTTGTCGTAGCCGATCGAGAAACCCCGCAGGCCCTGCGGCCCAATCGCGACGCGGCGATAGAAGCGCCCGGTCGGCGTCTCGCCGGTCACGACGAAGAAGTCCGGCCGCAGCAGCTTGTAGGTGATCTTGCGGCCGGGATTGTTCGGATTGACGGCGACGGCCTTCTCGAAAATCGACTCCAGCGTGTCGCCGGGCGGCGAGGTGGAGGTGTCAAGCGTGACCTTGTCGTCCGCACTCTGCCAGCGGCTGCCCGTCGGCGTCACGCTGCTCTTCGGCAGCAGCTTCGTCGAAACACCGATGCGAGCGCCCGTCTTCTCGTCTGCCACGAGCCTGAAGCCGGCGGCATCGCGGGCCTCCTGCGCGGCCTTGGCCAAGGCCGCCCGCTCGGCCGGCGCGAGCATGCCGTCCGCCGGTCCGCGCCCACCCTTGAACGCGTTGATCGCCCGGAAGGTCAGCGGACCGAATGAGCCGCTGATCGCGCCGCTGAAGCCGCCGGCCCAGATCAGGTCGTTCTGGATCGCCTTGCGCTCGGCCTCGGCCAGCGCATCGAAGCTCGCCTGCGCCGCCGCCATCTGAGGATTGGGATTGGGCGCCGGTGCCTGCGCCCGCGCGGGCGCCACGACCAGCATCGCCACGGCCAGGGCGACAAGGCCCGCCCGCTGCATTCGCGCTTGTTGGTTACGGGCGCGCAGCATGATCTTATCCTCGAAGGCGGCCGGCAGGAGCCGCATTGAGCGACAGAACGAGCCGCTCCGCAACCATGGGGAAGCGAAGTTCTGACCGAAGGTCAGATAGCCTCGCGACCTGCATTCGGATGACTTGAACCGTCACGGCGCAGTGATAGCCTTCGGCGCGTCCAACCGGACATGCCCGAAGAGCAAGCACCGCAAGGCCGGTGGATCTTGCGCCGCCTAAGAGGAATGACGATGACCTTGCTGTCCCGTCTCGCGCTCGCCCTCTGTCTGACCTTCGTGGCCGCGCCCGCCTTCGCCCAGAAGGCTTATCTGCGCAACGACCTCATTGCCGACGGGCAGCGATTGGAGGAGCGGCTGAAGCGCGAGGTCGCGACCGGAAGCCGCTCGGCTGCGGACGCCATCCGTGTCGGCGAAGCCGCCCTCAACCGCGGCGATCCGCGCACCGCTTTGCCTCAGGCCAATGCGGCCGTCGTCGCCGAGCCCGGCAATGCCGCCGGCTGGCGCCTGATGGCACGCGCCGCCAACGCCATCGACCCGCGCGATTACCGTGAGCGCTGGGATCTGCGCGAGCGCGCCATCACCGCCGCCTATCTCGCCTATAACCGGGCGACCAGCCGCAATGACGAAGCCGCCTCGCTCGGCGTGCTCGCCCGCAGCTTCGAGAAGAACGAGCTCTGGCGGCCGGCGCTCACCGTCTATCGCTTGAGCCTCGACCTCGTCGCCAACGCCTCGCTGCAGGACGCCTATGAGCGGCTGCGCGCCGAGCGCGGTTTCCGCCTCGTCTCCAACAAGGTCGATTCCGACGCTGCCACCCCGCGTGCTTGCTTTGAGTTCTCGGAGCCGCTGGCGCACGGCCGCGTCGACTTCGCGCCCTACGTCGCCATCTCCGGCGGCAAGGGTGATTTCGCTGTCAGCGCCGAGGAGCGCCAGATCTGCGTCGATGGCCTGAAGCATGGCGAGCGCTACGCGATGGTCATCCGCCAGGGCGTGCCCTCCGCGATTCCCGGCGAGACGCTGCTGAAATCGGCCGATTACGAAATCTATATCCGTGACCGCGCCCCCTCGGTGCGCTTCACCGGCAAGAATTACGTGCTGCCGCGCACCGGTCAGCAGGGCATCCCGGTCGTCTCGGTCAATGCGTCCAAGCTCGATGTCGAGGTGATGCGGATCGGCGATCGCAACCTGATCAACTCCGTCCATTCGGAGGATTTCCTCAGCCAGATCGGCTCGTGGTCTGCCCGCAAGATCGCCAGTGACAAGGGCCAGTCCGTCTGGACCGGCACCATGGCGGTGAAGTCCGAGCAGAACCAGGATGTCGTCACCGCCTTCCCGGTGGCCGAGGCGGTCGGCGCCCTCAAGCCCGGCGTCTATGTGATGTTCGCCAAGCCTTCGGGCGTCGCGGACACCTCGCCCTCAGGTGAGGATGGCGACTATGACGATGGTTCGACGCGCGCGACGCAGTGGTTCGTCGTCTCAGATCTCGGGCTCACCTCCTTCACCGGCCCGGACGGCGTGCATGTGCTGGCGCGCTCGCTCGCCGATGCGAAACCCGTCGCCAATGCCGAACTCCGGCTGATTGCCCGCAACAACGAGGTGCTCGGCACGGTGAAGACCGACGCCAATGGCTATGCCCGCTTCGACGCCGGGCTCGCCAAGGGCCAGGGCGGCAATGCGCCCGGCCTCGTCACAGCCTCGCTCGCCGAGGATTACGGCTTCCTCGACCTCAAGCAGACCGCCTTCGATCTCTCCGACCGTGGCGTGAAGGGCCGCGTCGCCCCGACCGGGCTCGACGCCTATCTCTATACCGAACGCGGCGTCTATCGCTCCGGCGAGACGGTCTATCTCACCTCCCTGCTGCGCGACGCCAAGGGCGCGGCCGTCACCGGCCTGCCGCTCACCATCGTCGTCAAGCGCCCAGACGGCGTCGAATATCGCCGCCGGCAGGTGGAGGACCAGGGCGCCGGCGGGCGAGCCCATTCGATCCCGCTCCTGTCAGGCGCGGCGACCGGCACCTGGCGCGTCCTCGCCTATGCCGACCCGAAGGGTTCCGCGATCGGCGAGACCTCCTTCCTCGTCGAGGACTATGTACCTGAGCGGCTGGAGCTGACGCTGTCACCCAAGGCGCCTGTCCTGCAGGCGGGCGAGCCGGTCGAGCTCGGCGTCAACGCGCGCTATCTCTACGGCGCACCGGGCTCCGCCCTCGATGTCACCGGCTCCATGACGATCCGCGCCGCCTCGGCGAGCGCCATCCCTGGCTTCAAGGACTACGAAGTCGGCCTCACCGACGAGGAGTTCCAGCCGGTCCAGAGCGAATTCGAGGAAAGCACCACCACCGACGCCGCCGGCAAGGCGACGATCACCAACCCCGTCCAGCAGCCCGACACCAACCGTCCGCTCGAAGTCGAGATGACCGTGCGCGTCGGCGAACCCGGCGGGCGCGCCATTGCGCGTTCCGTCACGCTGCCGATCGTCCCCAAGGGCGCCGCCATCGGCGTGAAGAAGCTGTTCCGCGATGGCGAGGTCGGCACCGGCCAGACCGCGAGCTTCGAGGTCATCATGGCCAATGGCGACGGCAAGCGCCTCGCCCGGCCGGGCGTGAAATGGGTGCTCTCCAAGGTCCGCCGGAACTACCAGTGGTTCTTCCAGGATGGCCGCTGGAACTATGAGGGCGTGAAGACCACCCGCCGCGTCACTGACGGCGAGATCGCTGTTTCGGAAAGCGCGGGCGCGCGCATCACGGCCCCGGTCGAATGGGGCAACTACCGGCTCGACGTCACCGCCGATGGCTCGGACGCCACCGAGACCTCGGTCTCCTTTAGCGTCGGCTATGAGAGCGACAAGACCGCCGACACGCCGGACGTGCTCGACGTCAACATCGACAAGGCCTCCTATGCCGATGGCGAGACCCTGCAGGTCCGGCTCTCGCCGCGCTTCGCCGGCAAGGCGACGCTCGCGGTCATCACCGACAAGCTCGCGGAGCTGCGCACCATCGACATCGCCGAGGGCGGCACCAGCGCCTCCATCCCTGTGAAGGCGGAGTGGGGCGCCAGCGCCTATCTCGTCGTGCTCGCGCATCGCCCGATGGACACCGCCGCCAAGCGCCTGCCCGGCCGCGCCATCGGCCTGTCATGGTTCCAGATCGGCAAGGAGCTGCGCTCGCTTTCGCTCGACCTCGGCGCGCCGCAGCTCGTGCGCCCGCTCTCGACGCTCTCACTGCCGGTCAAGTTGACGGGCATGAGGCCGGGCGAGGACGCCTTCGTCACGCTCGCCGCCGTCGATATCGGCATCCTCAACCTCACCCGCTACGAGAGCCCCGATCCGAGCAAGTTCTTCTTCGGCCAGCGCCAGCTCGGCCATGACCTGCGCGATCTCTACGGGATGCTGATCGACGGCATGCAGGGCACGCGTGGCGCCATCCGCACCGGCGGCGACGCCGCGCCCCAGGCGGACGGCGAGAAGCCGACGCAGGAGCCGCTCGCCCGCTATTCTGGCGTGGTGAAGGTCGGGCCGGACGGCACGGCGAAGGTCGATTTCGAGCTTCCGGCCTTCAACGGCTCAGTGCGCGTCATGGGCGTCGCCTGGTCCGCCGGCCGCACCGGCCAGGCCAGCGCCGACGTCATCGTGCGCGATCCGGTCGTCGCCCAGGCGACGCTGCCGCGCTTCCTCGCCATCGGCGACCAGTCACGCTTCCATCTCCAGGTCGACAATGTCGAGGGACCGGCGGGTGCCTACACCGTCGATCTCGACGTGAAGGGCCCGGTGCTGGTCGCGGCCGACGCGACGCGCCGTAGCGTCCAGCTCGCGGCCGGCGCCAAGACGCAGATGACGATCCCGGTCACCGCCGCCGGTCTCGGCCGCGCCGAATTCGATGTGCGCGTGACGGGGCCGAACGGCGTCAGCACGATGCAGAACCTCGCGGTTCGCGTACAGCCCTCCGCCTCGACGATCGCCCGTCGCATCGTGCGGCCGATCCCCGGCAATGGCGGGGCGATCACCGTCTCCTCCGACTTGCTGGCCGATCTCGTGCCCGGCTCGGGCCAGGTCTCGGTCAGCGTCTCGCCCTTCGCCTCACTCGACGTGCCGGCGCTGCTCAAGGCGCTCGACCGCTACCCCTATGGCTGCACCGAGCAGACGGTTTCCCGCGCGCTGCCGCTGCTGGCGGTCAACCAGCTGGCCTCGATGGAGCAGCTCGCCCTCGACGACAAGGCCGACGAGCGCGTGCAGAACGCCATCGAGCGGGTGCTCGGCCGGCAGGGCGGCAACGGCTCATTCGGGCTCTGGAGCGTCGGTGGCGACGATCTCTGGCTCGATGCCTTCGTCGCCGACTTCCTGACGCGGGCCCGCGAGCGGCAGTTCGCCGTCCCCGCCGTGGCCTTCAACCTCGCGCTCGACCGGTTGCGCAACCAGGTCGTCAACACCAGCGACATCGTCAAGGAAGAGGCGGCCGGCATCGCCTATGCGCTCTATGTGCTCGCCCGCAATGGCCGGCCGGTGATGGGCGATCTGCGCTATCTCGCCGACAACAAGCTCGGCGATTTTGCCACCCCGCTCGCCCGCGCCCAGATCGGTGCGGCGCTCTCGGCGCTGGGCGACCGCGGCCGCGGCCGCGCCGCCTTCACCAGCGCGCTCGGCCTGCTGCAGCAGACGAGTGACGACGGCTTCTCGCGGCCCGACTATGGCTCGCGCCTGCGCGACGGCGCCGGCGTGCTCGCCCTCATCGCCGAGTCGAATGGCGAGCGCGCCGACATCACCCGCGCCGCCTCGATCCTCGACGCCACCCGCAGCGCCGCTCGCTACAGCTACACCTCGACGCAGGAGCAGATGTGGATGGTGCTGGCGGCACAGGCCATGGCCAAGGACGCCGAGGGCATGACGCTGACCGTCGACGGCGCCGCTCGCAAGGGCGCTTTCTACCGCACGGTCTCGGCCGAGGCACTGGAAGCCAAGCCGCTGACCATCGCCAATCCGGGCTCCGCCAGCGCCCAGGCGGTCATCACCGTCGCCGGCATCCCGACCACGCCGGAGCCGGCGTTGAACCAGGGCTTCGGTCTGGAGCGCGTCATCTACACGATGAAGGGCGAGCGGGCCGACCCGGCGCGCCTGCGCCAGAACGAGCGCTATGTCGTGGCGCTGACCGTCACCGAGAACCGCAGCCAATATGGCCGGCTGCTGCTGGTCGATCCGGTCCCGGCCGGGCTCGAGATCGAGAACGCCAGCCTCACCGAGGGCGCCTCGGTCAGCGGCCTCGACTGGCTGAAGCTGGACACCACGCCGACCCACACCGAATCGCGCGACGACCGCTATGTCGCGGCCTTCGAGCGTGGCTCGGGCAGCGACAAGCTCAGCTACACGGTCGCCTACATCGCGCGGGCGGTCTCGCCCGGCCGCTATGTCGCGCCCGCCGCCGTGATCGAGGACATGTACCGGCCGGACCGCTTCGGCCGGACGGGCTTCGGCACGGTGGAGATCGTATCGGCGCGGTAATGGAAACGCGCACCGAAGAGCCGGGCACAACGGAACCCCCTCTCCCCTCGGGGGAGAGGGCTGGGGTGAGGGCCGGCACGACGCTTCGTCGCTTTCCCACTCACCTCGCTGCCCTCATCCGTCAGCGCTTCGCGCTGCCACCTTCTCCCCCGAGGGGAGAAGGCGAGCGGCCACGCTTTCGCAAACTAAGGATCGCTGCCGGCGTTCTCGGCATCTCGGTGATCGCGGCAGCAACTGGCCTCGCCCTCTACGCCGCCACGCTCCCCCCGCTCGATCTCTCGGCCGCCGGCGATCGCTCCACCGTTGTGCTCGACCGCGAGGGCAAGCTGCTGCGCCCCTTCCTCACGACAGACGGGCGCTGGAAGCTGCCCGTCACCAGCGACGACGTCGATCCGCGTTATCTCGCCATGCTGAAGGCCTATGAGGACAAGCGCTTCGACCGGCACCATGGCATCGACCCGCTCGGCCTCGCCCGCGCCGCCGTGCAGATGGTTGCCAATGGCCGTGTTGTCTCCGGCGGCTCGACGCTGTCCATGCAGGTCGCCCGCCTGCTCGAACCGCGCGAGGAGCGCAGCCTTGCCGCCAAGCTTCGGCAGGCGGTGCGCGCCGTCGAGCTGGAATGGCGCTTCGACAAGGCACGCATCCTCGATCTCTACCTGACGCTCGCACCCTTCGGCGGCAATCTCGAAGGCGTCCGGGCTGCGAGCTTCGCCTATTTCGGCAAGGAGCCGAAGCGGCTCTCCACGGCCGAGGCCGCGCTGCTCGTCGCGCTGCCCCAGTCACCGGAGACGCGCCGGCCCGACCGCTTCGCCGAGGCTGCACGCAAAGCACGCGAACGCGTGCTGGAGCGTGCCGGGCAGGCCGGGCTCGCCACGCCCGACGAGATTGCAGCAGCACGCACCGACCCGGTTCCGCTCGCGCGCCGCCCCTTCCCGAACCTCGCCCCGCATGTCGCCGAGCAGGCCGTCGCGGAAGCGCCGACCCAGCGCAATCACAGGCTGACCCTCGAAGCCCGGTTGCAGACCTCGCTCGAAGACCTCGCCCGCCAGAGCAGCCTCGGCCTTCCGCCCCAGGTCTCGATCGCGATCCTCGCCGTCGACAACGAGACCGGTGAGATCCGCGCCTCGGTCGGCGGCGTCGATTATTTCGCCGCCGAGCGCGCCGGCTCGCTCGACCTGACGCGGGCGCTGCGCTCGCCGGGCTCGGCGCTCAAGCCCTTCATCTATGCGCTGGCCTTCGACAACGGCATCGCCCATCCCGAGACGATGCTGGAGGACCGACCTGTCCGCTACGGCATCTATATCCCCGAGAATTTCGACATGACCTTCCAGGGCATGGTCAGCGCCCGCAAGGCGCTTCAGCTCTCGCTGAACGTGCCGGCCGTCGACCTGCTCTCGGCGCTGGGGCCACAGCGTTTCATCTCGCGGCTGCGCGACGCCGGCATTGCCATCGCCATGCCGAAGGAAGGCGGCGCTCCCGGTCTCGCCGTCGGGCTCGGGGGGCTCGGCATCACCCTGCAGGACCTCACGCGCGCCTATGTCGGACTGGCGCGCGGCGGCGAGATGCTGCCCCTGCACTTCCGGGCCGGAGCAACCCAAGCAGAGCCCGCGCCGCGCCTCGTCGACCCTGTCGCGGCCTGGTATGTCGCGGACACGCTGCTTGGCGCACCGCCGCCGCTCAATGCCGTGCCAGGGCGCATCGCCTACAAGACAGGCACCTCCTATGGCTATCGTGACGCCTGGGCAGTCGGCTTCGACCGGAAGCACACCATCGGGGTCTGGGTCGGTCGCGCCGACAATGGCGCCGTGCCCGGCCTCGTGGGCCGTGCGGTCGCCGCACCCATTCTGTTCGATGCTTTCGCGCGGCTCGGAATCGATACGCGTCCCTTCCCGCAGCCCACTGACGCAATCATCGCCAGCACAGGCCATCTGCCACCACCGCTTCGGCATCTGAGGCAGGACGTGCCCAAGACGGTGGCGGCCATCGCCACACCCGCCCTGAGACTCGCCTTCCCGCCCGACGGCGCCCGTATCGACCTCTCGGCGGCGAGCCTCGAAAGCCAGGGCCAGCTCAACCTGAAAGCCGCCGGCGGCTCGCCGCCCTATGTCTGGATGGTCGACGGATCGCCCGTCACCGAGCCGCAGCGCCGGCGCGAGACGATCTGGCGGCCGCTCGGCAAGGGCTTCATGCGGATCTCGGTGATCGACGCGACCGGGGCGAGCGAGAGCGTCTCGGTGCGCGTGCAGTAGCCGCGCCTCGCGCAGGCAAGCCTGCCGAGTTTCTGGATTTGGGGATAATTTCTGCGGTGGACCAACGACGCCTTCCCTTCTCCCCTCGGGGGAGGTGGCAGCGCGAAGCGCTGACGGATGAGTGGCGGCGCATCGGCAAAAGAAAAGGGCCGCTGACGCGACCCTTCCCTCATCCGTCTGCTTCGCAGACACCTTCTCCCCCAAGGGGAGAAGGGAATCGCGTCCCGAAGGGCTCGCCCTACTCCGCCGGCTGCGGATGGGCGCCGTGCGCGTCCTCGTGGCCGTGCCCGTGCTCGGTGGTGCGCGAGCCGTGAACCTTGCGCGCCAGATAGCTGTAGGCGACCGGCACCACGAAGAGCGTCAGCAACGTGCCGAAAGTCATGCCGCCGACGATGACCCAGCCGATCTGCGAGCGGCTCTCGGCGCCCGCACCCGCCGCGCGGGCGAGCGGCACCGCGCCGAGCACCATCGCGCCGGTCGTCATCAGGATCGGGCGCAGGCGGAGTTCCGCCGCTTCGACGAGGGCATCGATCATCTCCTTGCCCTCCTCGCGCAGCTGGTTGGTGAACTCGAGGATCAGGATGCCGTGCTTGGTGATGAGGCCGACGAGCGTGATCAGGCCGATCTGGCTGTACACGTTCATCGTCCCGCCCGTGTAGTACAGCGCGGCCAATGCGCCGGTCAGCGAGAGCGGCACCGAGACCATGATCACGACCGGGTCGATGAAGCTCTCGAACTGCGCCGCCAGAACCAGGTAGATGAAGCCCAGCGCCAGCAGGAAGACGAGGAAGATGCTCTGGCCCGATTGCTTGAACTCGCGGCTCTGGCCGGAATAGTCGACCTGCACCGAGTTCGGCAGCACGCGCTCCTTGGCATCCTCGAGCACTTTGAGCGCGTCGCCCAGCGAATAGCCCGGCGCCGGCAGCGCGGTGATCGTCGCCGAGCGCATCTGATTGAAGCGCACCAGCTCCTTCGGCGCGACCGTCTCCTCGATCTTGACCAGGCTCGAAAGCTGCACGACGGCGCCGCCGCGGCCGATCAGGTAGATCGACTGCAGCGCCTGCGGCGTGTTGCGCTCGGCCCCAGCGACCTGAAGCATCACGTCATACTGCTTGCTGTTCTGGTTGAAGCGCGTGACCTGGCGCCCGCCGAGCAGCGTCTCCATCGTGCGGCCGATGATATCGACGCCGACGCCGAGGTCGGCGGCGCGCTGACGGTCGATGGTCACCTTGATCTGCGGCTTGTCGAGGATGAGGTTGGTCTCGACATTGTTCAGGGCCGGCGAGTTGGCGACCTCATTCATCACCTGGTCGACATAGGTCTTGATCTGCTCGTAGGGCTCCGAGGAGCGCAGCACGAACTCGACCGGCTTGCTGTTATTGGTGCCGGCGCCGAGCGAGGGCGGGTTGATGGCGAAGAGCCGGATGCCCGGAATCTGTGCCAGCTCCTTGTTGATGTCGGCGACGAGATCCTGCTGCTTGCGGTGCCGCACTTCCCAAGGCTTCAGACGGGCGAAACCGACGGCACGCGTCACGTCGGGGAAGCCGGCGATGACGAGATAGGTGTCCACCTCCGGGATCTTCGCGAAGAGCGCCTCGACCCTGCGCGCATATTCGGCGGTGAAGGAGAGCGTCGCTCCCTCAGGCGCGACGCCGACGATCGAGATCGTGCCGCGGTCCTCGACCGGCGCGAGCTCGGAGCGCAGATGGGTGAAGTAGTAATAGCCGCCATAGGCGACGCCGAGCGCAAGCAGCACGACGAGCGGGCGGATCGACAGCGCGCCGCGCAATGCGGCGCGATATCCCCGCGCCAGCGCATTGAAGCCGCCCTCCATCGCGTTGTACAGCCAGCTATGCGAGCTGTCATGGCGCAGCAGCTTGGCGCACATCATCGGCGTCAGCGTCAGCGCGACGAAGCCGGAGACCAGCACCGCGCCAGCAAGCGTCAGCGCGAACTCGATGAAGAGCTTGCCGGTACGGCCGGTCGAGAACGCCATCGGCGCATAGACCGCGACCAGCGTCAGCGTCATCGCCACCACCGCGAAGGCGATCTCGTTGATGCCGCGGATCGCCGCTGGGGTCGGCTGCATGCCGTCCTCGATATGGCGATGAACGTTCTCCAGCACCACGATGGCGTCGTCCACGACGAGGCCGATGGCGAGCACCATCGAGAGCAGCGTCAGCGTGTTGACGGTGAAGCCGAAGGCATACATCAGCGAGAAGGCGCCGATCAGCGAGACCGGGATCGTCACCAGCGGAATCAGCGTCGCGCGCAGCGAGCGCAGGAAGATGAAGATAATCAGGACGACGAGCACGATCGCCTCGCCGATCGTGTGGTAGACGCCCTCGATCGAGCGGTCGATGAAGATCGAGGTGTCGTAGGACGGCGCGATCCGCATGCCCTCCGGCAGATCCTCGATGATGCCCGGCAGCGCCTCGTTGATGCCGGCCGAGACATCGAGCGGATTGGCCGTCGCCTGCTTGACGATGCCGATCGTCACCGAAGGCGTGCCCTTGAACCAGGCGGCGTTGCGCTCCTCGAGCGCGCCCAGCTCGACGCGGGCGAGATCCTTCAGGCGCACCGGGAAGCCATTGGCGTCCTTGACGATGATTTCCCTGAATTCCTCAGCCTTGGTCAGACTGGTCTGGGAGAGCACCGTGAATTCACGATCGCTGCTCTCGATGCGGCCGGACGGAATCTCGACGTTCTGCGCTTTGACCGCCGCCTCGATCTCCTGGACCGTGACATTGTAGGCGGACATGCGGGCGCGATCGAGCCAGATGCGCATCGCGAAGGTCCGCTGGCCGAGAATGCGCACCTCGGCGACGCCAGTGACGTTCTGCACGCGGTCGGAAACGAAGCGGTCGGCGAAGTCGGTGAGTTCGAGCGGGTTGTGCCGCGTGCTGGTCAGCGAGAGGTAGAGGATCGGCTGCGCGTCGGCCTCGACCTTGGCGATGATCGGCTCCTCGATCTCGTCCGGCAGACGGCCACGAACACGGCTGACGCGGTCTCGCACGTCGGAGGCGGCGACGTCCGGATTGACGCTCGGCCGGAAGCGCACCTGGATGAAGCTGCGCTCCTGACGGCTCGTCGAGGAGATGATTTCGATGCCTTCGATGCCGGCGATCGAGTTCTCGAGGATCTGCGTGACCTGCGACTCGATGATCTCGGCCGAGGCGCCGCGATAGTCGGTGCGGACCGTGACGATCGGCTCGTCGATGTTGGGATATTCGCGAACCGTCAGGCGGCCATAGGAGACGATGCCGACAAGCATCACCAGCAGGCTGAGAACCGTCGAGAGAACGGGCCTGCGAACGAAGAGTTCGAAGAGGCTCATCAGAGCTGGCTCGTCTGGAGAGGCTTGTCCTTGACCGCGATGGCGCTGCCGTCGCGCAGGCGCATCTGGCCGGCCGTGATGATCTGCATCTTCGGCGTCAGCCCGCTGACCACCTCGACCTTGCCGGGCAGGCGCTTGCCGAGTTCGACAGGAACGCGCTTGGCCTTTCCGCCATCTACCACATAGACCATCTTGCCCATGCCGTCCGGCACCACCGCCATCTCCGGGATGACGATCGCATTGTCGCGGTGGTCGACGGTGATGTTGAGGCGGGCGAAGAGGCCGGGCTTCAGCGCGAGGTCGGCATTCGGAATGCTGGCGCGCAGGCGGATCGCGCGGCCGTTGACATCGACGACCGGATCGATCGCATAGGTCTGGCCGGTGAAGATCCGGTCCGGAACCGCATCGACGCGCATCGAGACCGGCTGGCCCACCTTCAGGCGGCTGAGGAAGATCTCCGGCACCCGGAAGTCGATCTTAATCGGGTCGATATTGGTAAGGATGATGAGCGGCTTGCCGACCGAGACATAGTCGCCGACGCCGACGGAGCGCAGGCCGACGACGCCGTTGAACGGCGCGACGATGGTCGACTGGGCGAGCTTGGCCTTGCCGAGCTCGACCCGCGCCTCGGCCGAGGCGAGCTTCGCGCCGGATTCCTCCACCGCCACCTGCGTGCCGGCGCCGCGGGCGATGAGCGCGCGCATCCGTTCATGGGTGTCGCGAGCGAGGCCGAGATCGGCCTGCGCCTGCTTGAGCTCGGCAGAGAGGATCGCGGTGTCGAGCTTGACGAGATCCTGCCCCTTCCGGACTGACTCACCTTCCTTGAAGCCGAGCTCGATGACGCGGCCCGAAATCTCCGGAGCGATCACGACCATCTCGTCGGCGGCGAGCGTGCCGAGCGCCTCGACCTCTTCCTTGACGGTCATCAGCTCGACATTGGCGACTTCGACAGGGATCGCGACGCGCGGCTGCGAGACCGCGCTGGCCTTGGCTTCCTGGCCGGCGGAGTGCTGCTGGCGGTATGCGTAATATCCACCGCCGCCCAAGGCCGCGAGCAGAATGAGAAGAACAAACCGCTTCATAAGACTAGACGCTCCGATGCCGCACGCTTATCTTAGACTAGACGGTCCAGTTTGATAAGTGGCCAGATGGGCGGAAGCATCATCGATACCCCCCGCCGGCACCCGGCGACCTCAATCACCGACCTGGCGAACACCAAGGCAAGACGCATGCCGAAATCTCTCCGGCCCGCCGCAGGCGCCCTCACGCCTGAATCAGCCCCGGAAGCAGCCGGCACGGCCGCCACGCGTTCTGCCGAACACACCCGCCCCGACAAGCATCAAGCCATCACCCGCGCTGCCGCGGAGACCTTCCTGGCGGAAGGTTTCGAGCGCGCGAGCCTGGACCAGATCGCTCAGCGAGCCGGAGTCTCCAAACAGACGATCTACAGCCATTTCGCGGATAAGGAAGCCCTCTTCAAGGCGATTTGCGCCGACCTCACGGAAACGTTGACGTTCCCTTTGCAGCAGAGCGCAACATCTCTGGATCTGCGGCGCACCTTGATCAGGCTCGGCGAGGACACGCTGGCGCTGACGCTGCGTCCCGAAGCGCTCGACCTGCACCGCCTGGTCGCCAGCGCCGCGCCGCGCTTTCCAGAGCTCGGCCGGGTCGCCTGGGAAGGCGGGGCGCGGCGCATGCTCAGCGACGTTGCGACACTGCTGGTCGAGCGTTCACAAATCGGCGATGGCCTTTCGCGCCCGCTTGAGGCTGGCGAAGCCGAGATCCTCGCCGAGCAATTCGTAGGCATGCTGCGCGGATTTCATCAGGCGCGCGGTCTTCTCGGCGTCGCCGCCATGCCGGCCACTGAGCGCAAGGCCTATATCGTCTCCTGCGTTGAACTGATCCTGCGCGCCGCCTGACGCGCGACTTTTCCACGTCAGCCAGCCCTCCCAGCCTGCCGTGACACTGCTGTCACGCCGCTGTCATCCGCGCCCGATAGCCCTCAGCTCATGACACGCCTGACCTTCCTGGCCTCCCGGCCGGGCGGGTCTGCGCTCATGCCCTTATCGTGCCAGGGAAAACCCATGCTGCGCATCGAAGGCCTCACCAAGCGCTTCGGCGACAGGAACGCGGTCGACAATGTGGCGCTGACGATCCCGAAAGGAGAGATGGTCGGCGTCATCGGTCGTTCCGGTGCCGGCAAGTCCACCTTGCTACGCATGCTGAACCGGCTCGCCGAGCCGACCTCCGGCCGCATCATCTGCGAGGAGCAGGACGTCACGGCGCTGAAGGGCGCAGCGCTGCGCCGCTGGCGCCGCGACACCGCAATGATCTTCCAGCAGTTCAACCTCGTCGGACGCCTCGATGTGCTGACCAACGTGCTGCTCGGCCGGCTGAACCATCGCTCGGCCGCGCTCACCCTGGTCAAGAGCTTCTCCGAGGACGACAAGATCCAGGCCATCGCCGCGCTCGAGCGCCTCGATATGGGCCATCTTCTCGCCCAGCGCGCCGAGACCCTTTCCGGCGGCCAGCAGCAGCGCGTCGCCATTGCCCGCGCCCTGGTCCAGGAGCCGCGCATCATCCTGGCCGACGAGCCGATCGCCTCGCTCGATCCGCGCAACACGCAAGTGGTGATGGACGCGCTGTTCCGCATCAACCGCGAGAACGGCATCACCGTGATGTGCAACCTGCACGATCTCGATATCGCGGCGAAATATTGCGATCGGCTGATCGGCATGTCCGCCGGCAAGGTCGTCTTCGACGATGTGCCGCAGGCGCTGACCCGCGAGGTCGCGGCCGAACTCTACGGCATCGAGGCCAAGGACGCCGGCGCCGAGGCGCTGGACGCGCTCGACGCCATCGCCGCTTCCGAAGCCAAGCGTGCCAGGCAGAAGACCGCCTGACGACCCAAGGATCGCCGGCACGGTCCCGAAGGCCGGCGCCGCGAGAAGAGCATCCCGACAGCCAAAGGAGCAGACCAGATGCCGACCCGTCGCCATACCCTCAAGCTTGCCGCCGCCGGCCTCGCCGCCTCGGCCCTCCCGGCCTTCGCCCAGGACTGGAAGGCCAAGTATCCCGAGCTCGTCTTCGCGATCATCCCGGCCGAGAACGCCTCGGGCGTCGTCGAGCGCTACACCCCCTTCGTGAACTATCTCGCCAAGGAGCTCGGCACCAAGGTCACGCTACGCATCGCCAATGACTATGCGGCGATCATCGAGGGCCAGCGCGCCGGCAACATCCACATCGGCATGTACGGCCCGGCCTCCTTCGCCCGCGCCCGCATGACCGGCGCCAAGGTCGACGCCTTCGCGATCGAGACCAACATCGACGGCACCAAGGGCTATCACTCGGTGTTCTACGTGAAGAAGGACTCGCCCTTCCAGAAGGTCGAGGACCTCAAGGGCAAGAACCTCGGCCTCGTCGATCCGAACTCCACGTCGGGCAACAACGTGCCGCGCTTCGTCCTCAACGGCATGAAGATCGAGCCGGAAACCTTCTTCTCGAAGGTCGTCTATACCGGCAGCCATGAGAACGCGATCATCGCGCTCCAGCAGGGCACCGTCGACATCGCCGCCAACTGGTGGAACGACGAGCAGGAGTCGAACCTGCTGCGCATGGCCCGCAAGAACATGGTCAAGGCCGAGGACTTCCGGATCATCTACAAGTCCGAGCAGATCGTGAACTCGCCGATGGCCTATCTCTCCGACATGCCGGAAGAGCTCAAGGCCAAGATCCGCGATGCGGTTCTGAACCTCGCCACCAAGGACAAGGCCGCCTTCGACAAGATCTATGAAGGCAAGCAGGGCCCGCTCGTCGCGGTCGACAACAAGGCCTACGACCCGATCATCGAGCTGAACAAGTTCGTCGACGACCTGCGCAAGAAGAAGTCGTCGTAATCGATACGTCATCCGCGACCGGAACCCCTCTCCTGCATCGAAATCGGCTGTTGCCGATTTCGACACTCAGGTTGCTGATCTCGGGCAGGCCCGAGATCAGTGAGAGGGGCAGGAGTGAGGTGTAGCCCGTTGGAGCAGTGAGGCATGCCCTCACCTCTGCAGCGACCACCTCACAGCCAATCGCGAGACGGCCTACCCCTCACCCTGCCCTCTCCCTCCGGGAGAGGGTTCCCCGCGCCTTCGTCGGCAAGGGACACAGTCACCCATGACCCTCGCGATCGACAGCAACGACCCGACCATCCGGGCCCATGCCGAGACCTATCGGCAGGCGGCCACGGTCAAGCGCCGCCAGACCCTCATCGGCATCGCCGTCTTCATCGTCTGCGTTTTGCTTGCCGCGCGCGGTTCCGAGGTCGACCTCCCCAGGTTCTTCGAGAACATCAACCGCTTCCCGAAATACATCTACGAGACGCTGCCGACGCTCAGGCTCGCCAGCCTCGGCTCCGACCTCGCCGAATGGTACTGGGGCCTGAAGGGCTGGCTGAAGCTGCTCTGGCAGACCGTCCTGATCGCCTATGTCGGCACGGTACTCGGCGCCACCGGCGCCTTCCTGCTCTGCTTCGCTGCGGCTGCCAATCTCGACCGTGCGCCCTGGCTGCGCTTCACCGTGCGCCGCTTTCTCGAATTCTGCCGCACCGTGCCTGAGATCGTCTTCGCGCTGATCTTCGTCATCGCCTTCGGCCTCGGCCCGCTGCCCGGCGTGCTCGCCATCGCGATCCACACCATGGGCGCGCTCGGCAAGCTCTTCTCGGAGGTCGTCGAGAACATCGATCTGAAACCGGTCGATGGCGTCACCGCCTCCGGCGGCAGCTGGTGGCAGATCGTGCGTTTCGCGGTCGTGCCGCAGGTTCTCTCGAACTTCGCCAGCTACGCGCTGCTGCGCTTCGAGATCAACGTCCGCGGCGCCTCCATCATGGGCTTCGTCGGCGCCGGCGGCATCGGCCAGGACCTGATCGAAGCCATCCGCAAATTCTACTTCACCGATGTCAGCGCCATCCTGCTGCTGATCATCCTGGCGGTGATGCTGATCGACTACGGCACCGAGCGGCTTCGCCACGCCCTCCTCAGCCTGGAGCACGGCCGATGAGCCTCGCCCTCACCACGGCCGAGCGCGCTGACATCGTCACCCGCCACCAAGCGGCGATCCGCGGGTCGCTCAAGACCAAGCTCGCCACCATCGGCACCATCGCCGTCCTGCTCGGTCTCTTCATCTACGGGCTGACCACGCTCGAGACGTCGCTCTGGAAAATCCTCTCCGGCTTCGGCAATCTCGGCACCTTCGTCGCGCTGATGTTGCCGCCCAATCCCGGCTCCGCGGCGCGCGCGCTGATCTTCGTGCAGGCCCTTTTCGAGACGATCGCCATTGCCTTCCTCGGCACCGTGCTCGCGGCGACGCTCGCCCTGCCGCTCGGCTTCATCGCGGCGCGCAACGTCGTCGCCAATCGTATCGTGCACTTCCTCGCACGCCGCTCGCTCGACACCATCCGCGGCGTCGATGCGCTGATCTGGGCGCTGATCTGGGTCAATGTCGTGGGCCTGGGGCCGTTCGCCGGCATGCTCGCGATCATGACCGCCGATCTCGGCGCCTTCGGCAAGCTCTACTCCGAAGCGATCGAAGCCGCCGACCGCAAGCCGGTTGAAGGCGTGGCCTCCGTCGGCGGCGGCAAGGCCCATGAGATCCGCTTCGGCCTGCTGCCACAGGTGCTGCCGGTGATCGCGAGCCAGGTGCTCTACTTCATCGAGTCGAACACCCGCTCCTCGACCATCATCGGCATCGTCGGCGCCGGCGGCATCGGCCTCTATCTCGCCGAGACGATCCGCACGCTGGAATGGCAGCAGACCTCCTTCCTGATCCTGCTGATCCTCGTCGCGGTCTCTGCGATCGACTTCCTGTCGAATAAGCTGCGCTTCGCGATCATCGGCAAGCGTGCGGTTTGATCGTCATCCGGAAGGCTGGACTCGAAGATGACGCAAGGTCATCATCGCATCGTACCGGCTCGGAACAATGCCATGAAGCGCGCTTTCGTCGCCGCCCTCGCTACGGCCACCCTGATCCTGCTGCCTTCAGCGGCCTCGGCGAAGCGCGACGCGAACGATCCTCGCCGCCAGTGTCGCGAAGCCATCCAGAAGGCGAACGGCCTTGGCAAGGATGCCAAGGTCTCGCGGAAGGATCTCGACCGCTGCGTCGGCAACGGCGGCAAGCCCTGAGGCAAGATCGACGCTTCTGGTCGAGCGGCCCTAGCCGGCTGTAGAGAGGTCGATGACCATCTCCATGCGCTCGCCCGCAAAGACGCTGCTGACGAGATGGATCGGGGTCAGATCGGGTAAGGCATCCACCGCGCGCGACACCATCACCGGCGCCTGCGGCTCGATATCGAGCAGCTCCGCCTCGCGCTCATCCGCCAGCCGGGCCGTCAGCCGCGTCGACAACCGCACATAGTCAGTGATCCCGAAGATCTTGAAGGCGGCCGTGATCGAGGCCCCCGCCTCCCGGAAAACCCGGTCGAAATCCGGGAAGCGCTCGGCTGAGAGCCAATGCGTGCCAGTCCCCATCGGAACGCCGTCGGCGAGGCTCAGGCCCTGGACGCGCCAGAGCCGCGTGCCGGCCGCGAGCCCCAGCGTGATGCAGATCTCGGCCTCGCCTTCTACAGCGGTCGCGGACAGCGTGCGGCTCGAAGCAGCGAGGCCAAGCTTGCCGAAATTCGCGCGCATGCTGACACGCCGGCCGATTGGATAGGGCACGCGCGGTGCGGTGACCTGCGTCCCCCGCCCCCGCGAGACCGTGACGAGCCCCTGTTCGGCGAGATGTCGGAAGGCCTGCCGCACCGTATGGCGATGCACCCCGTAATGCTCCGCCAGCGCGACCGAAGCCGGCAATGTATCTCCCGGACGGTATTCGCCCCGCCCGATCGCCTGCGCCAGCGCATCGGCGATGCGTCGCCAGGCCGTGCCGCCGTCGCGGTCAGTTGCCGCATCCGCCAGCGCTTCCGTCACATCCGTCATCAAAATTTCATCCGAAATGTATAGACCTTTTCCTCGCGACTGAGCTACCTTAGTCTAGACATTCAGAGATGACCAGCGAGCGGCGGCCGATGAGCGAGAAAACCCCGAGACAGCGCTGGATGGCGACGCTGGCGCGCGCATCCCGCCCCGAGATCGAAGCCTTGCTCGGCGAGCCGCCGCAGCATGAGCTGCTCAAGGCGCCCGAGACCGGCACCGTGATGCTCGAAGGCCGTGCCGGCGGCGCCGGCCAGCGCTTCAATCTCGGCGAGGCCACCGTGACGCGCTGCGTCGTGCGCCTCTCCAGCGGGCGGATGGGTTTCTCCTATGCGCTCGGCCGCGACGGCCGCAAGGCACGCCTCGCCGCCCTGCTCGACGCACGGCTTCAGGACGAAATCGACGGCAGCGAACTGCATCGCGGCATCGCAGCGCTCGGCCAGCAGCAAGCAGCGGCCCGCGAACTCGCCTCCCGCAAGGCGGCTGCCACCAAGGTCGATTTCTTCACGATGGTCAGGGGCGAGTGATGTCGGCGCAGGATATGATCGCTCCCGGCTTCTCCGATCCGGTATTCCAGTCGCAGGCCGCCTTCCGGGCCCTGCTCGACGCCCTTTCCGAGCCCGGCACGCTGCAGCGCGCCGATGGCGGCATCACGCCGCCTGAAGGGCTGGAGGCCGCGACGGCCACAGCGCTTCTGACGCTCGCCGACTACGAGACCCCGGTCTGGCTGCCGCAGGCCCTGCGCGAGGGCGCGGCCGGCCAGTGGCTGCGCTTCCATTGCGGCGTGGCGCTGGTCGAGGATCCCGCCAGGGCCGCCTTCGCGGTGATCGACGGCGCAACGCTTGAGCCGGCACTCTCCGCCTTCAACCCCGGCAACGACCAGTTCCCCGACCGCTCGGCCACCATATTCGTGCAATGCGCGGCGCTGGCAGGCGGCAATGAGGTGACGCTGTCCGGCCCCGGCATTCCCGGCTCGCGCGAGATCGCCCCGCAGGGTCTGCGCTCCGGCTTCTGGACGGAGGTCCAGGAGAATGGCGCGCTCTATCCGCTCGGCGTCGACCTCGTGCTTTGCCATGGCGACGGCATGCTCGGCCTGCCGCGTTCCACCCGGATCGAGGAGGCCCGCTGATGTACGTCGCAGTCAAAGGCGGCGAGGCCGCGATCCTCGCCACACACGACCTCGTCGCCGAAGCCCGCCGTGGCGACACCGCCGTGCCGGAAATCAGCGTGGCCCAGATCCGCGAGCAGCAGGCGCTGGCCTGCGCTCGCGTGATGAACGAAGGTTCTCTCTACGACATCGACCTCGCCGCGCTGGCGCTGAAGCAATCGCAGGGCGATGTCATCGAGGCCGCCTTCCTGATGCGCGCCTATCGCACCACGCTGCCGCGCTTCGGCTCCTCCGAGCCGGTCGACACCGCGGCGATGGCGATCCGCCGCCGCGTCTCGGCGACCTACAAGGACCTGCCCGGCGGACAGGTGCTCGGCCCGACCTATGACTACACCCATCGCCTGTTCGATTTCGCGCTGATGGATGACTCGCCGGCGGCCGAGCCGCGCACGGCGCCTGCCGCGCTCGACGCCACCATGCCGCGCGTGCCGGATATCCTCGGCGCCGAAGGCTTGATGGAGGCGGAGGTTCCGCCGGAGGGCGACCCGCGCCCCTTCGACCTGACGCGCGATCCCGTCTCCTTCCCGGCCGGGCGCGACGTCCGGCTGCAATCCATGGCGCGCGGCGACGAAGGCTTCCTGCTCGGCCTCGGCTATTCGGTGCAGCGCGGCTACGGCCACAGCCACCCCTTCGTCGGCGAGATCCGCGTCGGCGAGGTCTCGGTCGAGTTCGTGCCGGAGGAGCTCGGCTTCGCGGTCGATCTTGGCGACGTCACCTTGACCGAATGCCAGATGGTCAACCAGTTCCAGGGCTCGAAGGATGTCCCGCCGCAGTTCACCCGCGGTTACGGCCTCGTCTTCGGCCATGCCGAGCGCAAGGCGATGTCGATGTCGCTGGTCGACCGGGCGCTGAAATGCCGCGAGTTCGGCGAAGCGGCGGTCTACCCGGCGCAGCAGGACGAGTTCGTGCTCTACCACGCCGACAATGTAGAAGCGGCCGGCTTCGTCGAGCATCTGAAGCTGCCGCATTATGTCGACTTCCAGGGCGAGCTCGAGCTGATCCGTCGCATCCACAAGGAGCGTGAGGAACGGCTCGCCCGCCAGAACGAGGAGCTGCCGGAGGCCGCGGAATGACCATCCATCAGGCACCGGCGGAAGATACAAAGCCGGCTTACAACTACGCCTATCTCGACGAGCAGACCAAGCGGATGATCCGCCGCGCCCTGCTCAAGGCTGTCGCCGTACCGGGCTATCAGGTGCCCTTCGGCTCCCGCGAGATGCCGCTGGCACGCGGCTGGGGCACCGGCGGTATCCAGGTCACCGCCGCGATCATCGGCCCGAGCGATGCGCTGAAGGTCATCGACCAGGGCGCCGACGACACCACCAACGCCGTCTCGATCCGCAAGTTCTTCGAGCGCACGGCCGATGCCCGCACCACCGAGGCGACGGACGAGGCGACGATCATCCAGACCCGCCACCGCATTCCGGAGGCGCCGCTGAAGAGTGGTCAGGTCATCGTCTATCAGGTGCCGATGCCCGAGCCGCTGCGCAAGCTCGAGCCGCGCGAGGCCGAGACCCGCAAGATGCACGCCTGGGCCGAATACGGACTGATGCAGGTCAAGCTCTACGAGAATATCGCCCGCTTCGGCGAAGTGACGACGACCTATGATTATCCGGTGCTGGTCAATGGCCGCTATGTCACGGCGCCCTCGCCTATCCCGAAATTCGACAATCCCAAGATGCATATGTCCCCGGCGCTCCAGCTCTTCGGAGCCGGCCGCGAGAAGCGCATCTACGCCATCCCGCCCCATACCAGCGTGAAGAGCCTCGATTTCGAGGATCATCCCTTCCGCATCCAGAGCTGGACCGAGCCCTGCGGGCTCTGCGGCGCAGCCGACAGCTATCTCGACGAGGTCGTCATCGACGATCGCGGCGGGCGCATGTTCGTCTGCTCGGACAGCCATTATTGCGAGACGCGCCGGGAACAGGGCCATCGCGGCACCATGCTAGGTGACGCCGCCCTGACCGGGCTGGTCGAGGAGAAGACGCCATGACCATCCACGCCGCCTTCCCCGATGCCGCGCTCGAGCCGGAGCCGTTGCTGACCGTCTCCGGCGTCAGCCGCTTCTATGGCGAGCGCATCGGCTGCGCCGATGTCTCCTTCGATCTCTGGCCGGGCGAGGTACTCGGCATCGTCGGCGAGTCCGGTTCCGGCAAGTCGACCCTGCTGCGCTGCCTCGCCGGCATCGACAAGCCGGATGAGGGCGAGGTGCTGTTCCGCGCCGGCCCCGAACCGCTCGACATCTATTCGGTCTCCGAACAGGAGCGCCGCCGCCTGATGCGCACCGCCTGGGGCATCGTCCACCAGAACCCGCGCGACGGCCTGCGTATGGACGTCACCGCCGGCGGCAATGTCGGCGAGCGGCTGATGGACCGCGGCGACCGCCATTACGGCAAGATCCGCGAGCGCGCGCTCGACTGGCTGCAGCGCGTCGAGATCGCCGGCTCCCGCATCGACGACCGGCCGCGCCAGTTCTCCGGCGGCATGCAGCAGCGCCTGCAAATCGCCCGCGTGCTGGTCTCCGAGCCCCGCCTCGTCTTCATGGACGAGCCGACCGGCGGCCTCGACGTCTCGGTGCAGGCGCGCCTGCTCGACCTGCTGCGTGTGCTGGTGCGCGATCTTGGGCTGGCCGCGATAATCGTCACCCACGACCTTGCCGTCGCCCGGCTCCTCACCGACCGGCTGATGGTGATGAAGGACGGCCACGTCGTCGAGCAAGGCCTGACCGACCAGGTCCTTGACGATCCGCACCACGCATACACGCAGCTTCTCACCTCGGCGGTGCTGAGTGTTTGACGGGCTGCTCGTCACACCCTCGTCACCGCGAATCGGCAAGGCACTGACATTATGACCACGATGATTCAGGTCGAGAACGTCGCCAAGACCTTCACCCTGCACAACCAGGGCGGCGCAAGGCTGCCCGTCTTCGACGACGTCAATTTCGCCGTCGAGGCCGGCGAAGCGCTGGTGCTCGCGGGCGCCTCGGGCGCCGGCAAGTCGAGCCTGCTGCGCATCCTCTACGGCAATTACAAGCCGACGCAGGGCGCGATCCGCATCACCCATGCCGGCAAGCCGGTCGATATCGTCACCGCCGTGCCGCGCACCGTGCTCGACGTCCGACGCCGCACGCTCGGCTTCGTCTCGCAGTTCCTGCGCGTCATCCCGCGCGTCTCGGCGCTCGACATCGTGCGCGACCCGCTGCTTGCCCGCGGCGCCTCCGCCGAGGAAGCGAGCACCCGCGCCAAGGCCATGCTCGCCCGGCTGAACCTGCCCGAGCGGCTCTGGAACCTCGCGCCCGCCACCTTCTCCGGCGGCGAGCAGCAGCGCGTCAACATCGCCCGCTCCTTCGTCGATCCCTCGCCGGTCATGTTGATCGACGAGCCCACCGCCTCGCTCGACGCCGCCAATCGCGACGTCGTCGTCGAGCTCATCTCCGAGGCGCGCGCCGCCGGCTCGGCCATCGTCGGCATCTTCCATGACGAGGCAGTTCGCGAACGCGTCGCGACGCGCTATCTCGACATCACCTCTTTCCGGAAAGCCGCCTGATGCAGACCGTCCTCACCAACGCCAAGCTCATCCTCGAAGACGAGGTCGTCACCGGCACCATCGCCTTCGACCAAAACGGCATCACATCGGTCGATCAGGGCAAATCCTCCCTGCCGGGCGCCATCGACGTCGGCGGCGACTATGTCGCGCCGGGCCTCGTCGAGATGCACACCGACAACATGGAAAAGCACTTCATGCCGCGCCCGAAGGTCTTCTGGCCGAACGGGCTCGCGGCTGCGCTGGTCCATGACGCGCAGATGGCCGCCGCCGGCGTCACCACCGTCTACGACGCCGTCTGCGCCGGCACACCCTTCTCGGCCAAGGACTACCGCAAGGACATCTTCGCCGACGTGATGGTCGCCCTCGCCCAGGGCAAGCGCGAAGGCGTCTTCCGCATCGACCACCGCATCCACATGCGCTGTGAGCTGACGAGCCCGGATCTGATCAAGGACATCGAGCCCTATCAGGACGACGAGCTCGTCCAGCTCGTCTCGCTGATGGACCACACCCCCGGCCAGCGCCAGTGGCGCAATCTCGAACACCTCAAGACCTACTCGCTCGGCAACGGCAAGACGATCGAGGAGTTCGAGGAAGACGTGGTGCTGCGCCAGCGCGAGGGCGCCGAGAATGTCGTCCGCAACTGGCACTCCGTGGTCGAGATCTTCCGCTCGCGCGGCATCCCGCTCGCAACCCATGACGACACCACACCCGAGCATGTCGAGGAAGGCATCGCCTCCGGCGCGGTGATCTCCGAGTTCCCGACCACCGTCGAGGCGGCCGCGGCTGCCAAGAAGGCCGGCCTCGCCACCGTCGCCGGCGCGCCGAACGTGGTGCGCGGCGGCTCGCATTCCGGCGGCGTCTCAGTCTCGGAGCTGGCGGAGAAGGGCCTGCTCGACGGGCTCTCCTCGGACTATGTCCCGGCAAGCCTGCTGCAGGCCGTGCTCAAGCTCCACAACGACCATGGCATCGCGCTCCCCGAGGCGATGGGCATGGTGACCTGGAAGGTCGCCGACATCCTCGGCCTCAAGGATCGCGGCCATCTCAAGCCCTGCCTGCGGGCGGACATCGTCCGCTTCAAGGCGCTGGGTGCGACCCCGGTCCTCGCCACCGTCTGGTCGAGAGGCGAGCGCGCATTTTGAGCAAGCCGCGCTACGCCCTCTACTTCGCTCCCGCCGCCGACAGCGCCCTCTGGCGCTTCGGCAGCGGGACGTTGGGCTATGACGCCTTGACCGGCGAGGATCTTCCCTTTGCCGTGCCGGATGGCTGCGACGCCGCGGACTGGCCGGAACTCACCGCCGAGCCGCGCCGCTACGGCTTCCATGCCACGCTGAAAGCGCCCTTCGAACTGGCTGATGGCCGCAGCGAGGAGGGCCTGCGCGCCTTCTCCCGCAACTATGCGGCCGGGCTCGATGGCGTGACCCTATCGGGCCTGAGCGTCGCCGCGCTCGGCTCCTTCGTCGCGCTGATCCCGTCGGCGCCGAGCGAGGCCCTGCAGCGCTTTGCCTTCTCCCTTGTGCAAGCCTTTGAGCCATTCCGCGCGCCGCTCTCCGAGGCCGACATGGCCCGGCGGCTCAAGAGCCCGCTGACGCCGGCGCAGCACGCCTATCTCCAGGCCTATGGCTATCCTTACGTCGGCGACGCCTTCCGCTTCCACATGACGCTGACCGGCTCGCTGCCCTCCGGACGCGTCGCGCCGGTCCGGCAGGCGCTCGAGGCGGCACAGGCCGCGGCTCTCCCGCCCGGCCCGGTCAAGCTCGACCGCTTCGCCATTTTCCGGCAGGACAGCCGCGATTCCCGCTTCCGCCTGATCGATTCCTATCGGCTCGGCTAGGCGCCATGCCTGCCGAGTGCACGCAGCACCGCGAGCAAATCCGCGGCGGCCTCGGCGACGCTGCGATCGTTCATGATGGTGACGATCTGGGCGCGTTCCGCGGTCAACGGCGCCTCGCGAGACAGCCGCGCCGCGATATCCGCCTCGCTTTCGCGGCCGCGCGCCGCGAGCCTTTGCGCCAGCACCGGCACAGGCGCGGTGATGTTGATCACCACCACGCGCTCGGCCAGCGGCTCGGCCGCCTCGATGACGCCGCGCGAGATATTGGCGATGGCCACGCCGCCTGCGGCGATACAGGCCAATTCGGCTGCCGGAATCCCGTAGCTCAGCCCGTGGGCGCGCCAGCTCAGAGCCATCTCGCCCTTGGCCTCGGCGTCGGTGAAGGCCGCCTCGTCGCAGCTGTCATGGTCTTCCGCCCCCGCCATGGCCGGCCGGGTGATCAGCCGGCGCACGAAACGGAAGCGCGGATCGCCAGCGAGATCGGCCCTGGCCGCCTCCATCAGCGTGTCTTTTCCGGCGCCGGAAGGGCCGACCACCAGAACAAGCGCTCCGGCATCGAGACCGGGCTGAGCGAAAACAGAAGAGGATAAGGACATGGCCGCGAAGAAACTGGGACTGGAACCTGTCATCGATCCGACTGCCCAGGTCAGGCAGGCGGTGCTCGGCCGCTACACCGAGATCGGCGCGCGCACCGTCTTCGTGGAGTCGACCATGGGTGATTACTCCTATGTCGTGAACGACGCGAATGTCATTTACACGACGATCGGCAAGTTCTGCTCGATTGCGGCCATGACCCGGATCAATCCCGGCAACCACCCGATGCACCGGGCTAGCCAGTCGCATTTCACCTATCGCTCGGCGGCCTATTTCGAGGACGCGCAGGACGACGAGGCCTTCTTCGACTGGCGCCGGGCCCATGCGGTAACGATCGGCCATGATGTCTGGATCGGCCATGGCGCGATCGTGCTCGCGGGGCGCAACATCGGCACCGGTGCCGTCATCGCCGGCGGCGCAGTCGTGACCAAGGACGTGGCGCCCTACACCATCGTCGCAGGCAACCCGGCCCGGCCGGTCCGGCCGCGCTTTCCCGCAGCCATCGCGGAGCGCCTGCAGAACCTGGCCTGGTGGGACTGGGAGCACGGCCGGTTGCGCAGCGCGCTCGACGATTTCCGCCATCTCCCCGTGGAAGAGTTCCTCGCAAAGTACGAGTGAGACCGCGCTTCGCAGCGGCCTGGCCCCAGGCCGCTACTCGCGCACGAGCCGCCAGACACTGCTGCGCTTGATCTCGGCGTCCTCGAGCGAGCGTGTCACGGGCACCTCGTAGGTCGCGACCAAGGCGAGTCCCGTCTTCGGCAGGTAGCTGCGGCCGGGGTCGCCGATCAGCACGGTGGCGCCTCGTGCCGCCAGCTCCGAAAGCCAGCCGATAACGCGCTCGGCCATGTCGCGCTCATAGCAGACATCGCCGGCGCAGATGACGTCCCAGCCCTCGTCACGGCCGATGAGATCGTCGCAGCGCGCCGCCACGGTGACGCCGTTGGCGGCCGCATTGATGCCGATCGCCGACGCGGCGAAGGCGTCGATGTCACAGGCCTCGACCCGTACCGCGCCCGCCTTCGCCGCCGCAATTGCGACGAGCCCGGAGCCGGAGGCGAAATCCAGGACGCGCCGGCCAGCGACGGTCCCAGGATGATCGAGCAGATAGCGCGCCAACGCCTGCCCACCGGCCCAGGCGAAAGCCCAAAATGGCGGCGGCAGGCCGATGACGGCGAGTTCATCCTCGGTCTTCTGCCAGAGCTCGGTCGCCTCCTCGGCGACATGGAGCGCGATCTCGGGCGCATGGGGCACCGGCAGCAGCCGCGTATGGGTCCGGATGAAGGCGTCCCGGTCGAGCTCGGGCACTGCACCGCTCATGCGGCGATATCCGTCGTCGGCACGCCCAACAGGCTGAGATAAAGCGCCTTCACCGCATTCATCACGTCGCGCTCGGTATGCCCGTCGAGCAGCCGCGCGCGCGCATTCGCCCCCATACGCTCGGCGATTGCGGGCGCTCCCGCGAAGGCGATGAGCGCCTTGGCGAGAGCGAGCGCATCGTCCACGGGCACGACCATGCCGTCCTGCCCGTCGCGCACGAAGCTGCGGCAGCCCGGCACGTCGGTCGTCACGATGGCACGGCCGCACGCCGCCGCCTCGAGGATCGTACGCGGCAGGCCTTCGCCGCCACGCGAGGGCAGGATGCAGAGATGATGCGCCTTCCAGACGCCGTCGATGTCGCGCGTCGGCCCGGCCCAGGTGATGCCCGGCCGGGCCGCCCATTCCTTCAGCGTCGCCTCGGGGATCGCCTTGGGATTGGACGGGTCTGGTGCGCCGTGGATCGTGAGCTCGACCCGCGCGCCCTGCGCACGGGCAAGCCGGACCGCCTCGACGGCGAGATCGACACCCTTCGACCAGAGCATGCGCGCCACCAGCGCAACCTTGAGCGGCGGCGCCGGCGGCAAAGGTGAGGGCAGCAGGATCAGGGGATCGACGCCCGCCCCGCCCACCAGCGCCACCTTCTGGGCATCCTGCGGATCGAGCCCGAGCGTGACCGGATCATCCGGGTTCTCGAAGAGGAAGCGCACCTTCGGGCCATCGATCACGCGCGTAAGCCAGGTGGTCGCGGCGAAGCGCGCCGCCTCCGCGAGCCGATCCTGCCGGGCGCCGAGGAAGCCGAGGCCGGTCAGCGCATAGACGCGCCGCTCGACCCTGGCGAGCCGGCCGGCGAGGCCCGCGAGCGCGATGGGCTTGAGCGCGATGCAATGCAGGATGTCCGGCTGCTCCGCCGCGATCAGCCGCTTCAGCGCCATGATTTGCCGGAACAGCGCGCGCGGATCGAGGCTGCGTCGTTCAGCCTCCAGCGCGATCAGCCGCGCGCCGGTCGCCTCGATGGCACGCCGGTGATGGCGCTCGCGGGCGATGACCGCGACGTCGAAGCCAAGCTCGCGCCCCGCCCGCGCCATCGGCAGGAAGTGCGAGGCGAAGAACCAGTCCTCGGTAGCGACGAACAGCAATCTCGGGCGGCGCGGCATGGCGCCATCAGGCCGATCGGGCCGCGAAGGTCAAGCCCGCAGGGCTCGGCGGTTGGCTTAGGGACGAGCCGTCGCGACCGGCAGAACGCGCGACAGCGCTCCGACCAGATCGATCCGCCCGGCGCCGAAGGTCGGATCACGGCCCTTGGAGCCGAGATCGGCAGCGCTCTCGCTGAGAATCCGGCGGGCGCTGTCGGCATCGAGCTCCGGCTGCTTCTCGACCAGCAGCGCGACGAGCCCCGAGACATGGGCGGCGGCGATCGAGGTGCCAGAGGTGAAGGCGTAGCGACCAGCCGGCTCGGCGGTCAGCACATCGACGCCGGGCGCCGCGACCGCGATGTAGCTGCCGCGATTGGCGTCAACGAAGACCTTGTCGTCCGCGTCGGTCGCGGTCACGGCGATGACGCTCGGATCAGCCCCCGGATAGAGCGGCGCAGAGCGGCTGCCGCCATTGCCTGCTGCGGCGACAGCGATGACGCCGCGCTCCTTGGCGCCTGCAAGCGTCCTCGACAGTAGGCGATCCTGCGGCCCGGCGAAGCTGAGATTGACGATCTTGGCCCGCTGCTGGACCAGCCACTCCAGCGCGGTGACGATCTGGAAGGACTTGCCGTTGGCGGAAGTCGCCTGCGTGCCACCGAAGGCGCGCGCGACAAGGAGCCGCGCCGCCGGCGCGATACCCTGCAGCTCGCCATGGGCGACGATCGCAGTCGCCATCGAGGTGCCATGCGCATGCGGCGTCGCAAGCCCGTCGACGGCATCGAGATAACCCAGGACCGAGCCGCTGATCTCCGGATGCTCCATGTCGACACCGGAATCGATCATGCCGACCCGGATGCCGCGCCCCATCGCCAGCCGGCGCGCCTCGGAGAGGCGCAGCTTGTCGACGATGTATTGCGGCGGCAGGACGCGACGCACCATGCCGGTGCCGCGCGCGGCCGTCGTCGACTCCCCGAGCTTCAGGCTCGGCATCGGCGGCTGGTTGGTCGTGTCGGAAGAGGCCATCGAAGGGCCTTCCGCGGCAGGCTTCGGCGCGGAGGAATCCTGCTGCAGGTCGAAGAGGAAGTTCGGCTGCGCCCCGGCGATGCTAGTGTCATCGGCCATCTGGGTGAGCACGGCCCTGAGGTCGCGCCCCGCCTCCAGCTTGGCGCGGATGATGGTGACGTTGGCGAGCTCGAAGCGCTGCCGCGCGATCAGCGTCGCGCCGTAGCGGCGCAGCACCGTATCCGCCTCGGCATTGGGGGCGAGCTCGAACAGAACCTCATCCGGCACAAAGCGGTTCTCGTCCGGCGCCGGGATGATGCTGCGCTGCTGGCGCGGCTGCTGCCACATCGCCGGCGGCACACGCACTGAACGGTTGACCGGGGGGCTGGCAACAGGCTGCGGCTCAGCGGCGGGGGCCTGCGCCAACCGGATGCCCTGCGCCATTACAAGCCCGGGCGCCAGCATCAGGCCGAACGCAAACAGGCCGGCGCCGAGGAGGCGCCGCGCCGGCAATCTGCGAGCGAACCGGAAAGGCTGCATGGCGAGGCCCTCCTGCGACGAAAACATCATGCCACGAGGCCCGGCCGCCACGCCAGAGAGATGGGTCACGGCGCCGGCGCGACGAAGCTGACGATAGCGGTCTCGCTCTTCATCCGCGCTGCGATGGCGTCGACCTGCGCCGTCGAAAGCGAGGCGTCGCCGACGCGCACCTTGAAGAAGCCGTTGGCACGCGGCCCGTCGACGACCGATGCGTCGAAGCGCTTGAAGAAGGAGGCGATGTCACCGGCGCGGGCATCGGCCGAGAAGCTCAGCAGCACATAGCGCTCCGAGGTCTGCGCGCCGGGAGCCGAGGCGGTCTGGTAGCCGGCACCGTCGCGCAGCGCCAATCCGGTGATGGCGACGCCCTGCAGCGCGATCAGCGCCAAGGCTGCAGCGCTGGCATAGGCGAGCCGGCGCGCCGGTTGTGCCGCCAGCAGCCCGCCGAGCCAGCCCATGAACCCGCCGCCGAGGCTGTCCTTGGCCCGCGTCAGCAGCGGCGCTGTCCGGGGCGCGCCCTCGATGCCGGCCATCAGCTTCTCCAGCGCCCGGTGCGACGGCGCACCGAGGCTCTCGTTGAGCAGCACGGTCTCGGCCATGTCGTCACGGATGATCTCGAGCCGCGCGGCGAGCTCAGCGTCAGTCGCGAGCGCCGTCTCGATGCGCTGCTTGTCAGCGTCCGAGATCCGGCCATTGGCATAGAAGGGCAGCAGCTCTTCGAGCTCGCGGCGCTTCGGATCGCTTGCGATGCTGTCGGTCATCACGCCACTCCTCCGGCGGCCCAGCCGCGCTTCAAAGACTTCGACTCAGGGCCAGCCCCGGTCGATACCGGCGGCCTTGAGCATCTCGCCCAGCTTCTTGCGGGCATGGAAAAGCCGTGTCTTGACGGTGTTTTCCGGTATCCCCACGATCCGCGCGACCTCCTCGACGGAAGTCTCGTGGTAGTAGACGAGGTCGATGACCTCGCGATGCTCAGCCGAAAGCCGTTCGAGGCAGGCCCGGATCGCGAGACCCTTGTCCTGCTTCTGCAGCACGACCTCGGGGCCGTCCGACTCGTCCTCGATCGCCGAGGCGTAATCCTCGTCGAGCTCGGCGTCGCGGCGCTTGCGCAGCAGCGACCAGGCCTTGTTCCGGGCAATGGCAATGAGCCAGGTCGCGACCGAGGCTCTTGCCTCGAAGCGATCGGCCTGCCGCCATAAGTCCATGAACACGTCACTGATCACATCCTCGGCAAGCGCCTCGTCGCGGACGAGCCGCAGCACGAAACGGTAGACCCGCACCTGGTGCCGCGAAAACAGCACCTTCATCGCGAGTCGGTCGCCGGAAGCGATCCGCTTGACGAGTTCCTCGTCCGATTCCGTATGCATCGCCCCTCGAAGGCAAATTCATCCCGGCTCGCACAGGGTTCGTCGCGGCAAGTCGGGAAAAGGTTCAATCGGGCGCGACATTAATCCGACGCGTTCGATTTGCCGATAGGGAAGAGGGGCCCTTCGTTAAGACGAGCCCTCATTGACGAGCGCCAGACATGAAAAGGGGCGCTCACGGCGCCCCAGATCGCATCCGTTGATGAGCGCGGCAGCGCCTCAGCGGCGTTTGCCGGCCGTACGCAGCTGCATGTACTGCACGGCTTCCAGCAGCACCTTGCGCGGCCGCTCGGCATCGCGCTTGGCCTGTTCCGCCTTGCGGGCGGCCTCACGGGCGAGCTCTTCCTGGCGCTTCGCTTCCGCGATGCGCTCGCGCTCGAGCGCCTCGAGGCGCTCCTGCTCGGCCCGGACCTTCGCCTTCTCCGCCTCGCGCTCGGCACGAGCCACGGCAATGGCTTCCCGCTCCGCGCGTCGCGCCACCATCGCCGGATCGTCAGCCTTCGGCCGGGCCTTGAAGCGCTCGAGCAGCGCCTGCTTGGATTTGGCGGAATTGGCTTGGCGGTCGGTGAAGCTGCGGTCGTTCGGGTTCTTCAAGTGGTGTTCTCTCGGGTTGTTACGGGTGATTTTTCGGCCCGCGCGGGGGACTTAGTCCAGATCGGCACCGATTGGTATCGAAATCCACGCGCGGCAGCCCCGCTTCCAGCGCAAAACAGGCGTTTTTTTGAGGTGCGGGCGACGGAACCGTGACATAGGCATGGTTCGCCGCTTTACAAGCAGGCGGTTTTCGCCAACAGGCGAAGCTCCTGCCTAACGATTGCTCACTGCCGTGCAGACGCCCTCGCTCTCCCAATTCCGCCGCATCGTCGTCAAGGTCGGCTCCAGCCTGCTGGTCGACCGCAGCCGCGGCCGGCTCCGCCACGCCTGGCTCGCCGCGCTCGCCGAAGACCTCGCCGAGCTGCATCAGCGCGGCGCCGATGTCCTCGTCGTCTCCTCGGGCGCGATCGCGCTCGGGCGCACCGTGCTCAACCTACCATCGGGACCGCTCAAGCTGGAGGAAAGCCAGGCGGCCGCCGCCGTCGGCCAGATCGCGCTCGCCCGCACCTGGGCCGAGGCGCTCGGCGCCCATGGTCTCACTGCCGGCCAGATCCTGCTGACGCTGGCCGACACCGAGGAGCGCCGGCGCTATCTCAATGCGCGCGCCACGCTCGGCCGCCTGCTCGACCTCCGTGCCATTCCCGTCATCAACGAGAACGACACCGTCGCCACCACCGAAATCCGCTACGGCGATAATGACCGGCTCGCCGCACGTGTCGCTACCATGGCGGGCGCCGACCTTCTCGTGCTCTTCTCCGATATCGACGGGCTCTATACCGCCCCGCCCGCCAAGGACCCGGCAGCGCAGCACATTCCGGTCGTCGAGCGCATCACGCCCGAGATCGACGCCATGGCTGGCGGCGCAGCTTCGGAATTGTCGCGCGGCGGTATGCGCACCAAAATCGAGGCCGGCAAGATCGCCATCGCCGGCGGCACGCACATGATGATCGCCGACGGGCGCGGCAAGAATCCCCTGGCCACCGTGGCGGCGGGCGGGCGCTGCACCTGGTTCCTCACCGCCTCGACGCCTGCGACCGCCCGCAAGACCTGGATCGCCGGCACGCTGGAGCCGCGCGGCACGCTTTACATCGATGCGGGCGCGGCGCGCGCCCTGCGCGGGGGCGCGAGCCTGCTGCCCGTCGGAGTCAGCCGGATCGAGGGCGAGTTCGCACGCGGCGACGCCGTGCTGATCCGCGATCCGGAAGGACAGCTTCTCGGCCGCGGCCTCGTCGCCTATGACGCCGGCGAGGCGGCGCTGGTGCTCGGCAAGGCTTCGCGCGACATCGAGGCGGTGCTGGGCTATCCCGGCCGCGCCGAGATGATCCACCGGGACGACATGGCGCTCGGGCTGGGCTAAGCTCGGCGCCGACTGGGGATTGGACGCACAAGAGATGACTGGCGACAGCGCGCTGCGCATCATCGCGACGAACGGCACCGAACGGGATGTCGGGCTCGTCATGCAGGAGGTCGGCCGGCGGGCCCGCGCCGCGGCGCGCAAGATCGCGCTGGCTCCGGCCGAGCAGCGCAACACCGCCCTCCTCGCCATGGCTGAGGCGCTGCGTGCTCGCGCCCCCCGCATCCTCGCAGCGAATGCCCAGGACCTCGCGGATGGACAGAAATCCGGCCTGAGCGCCTCGTTCATGGACCGTCTCGCCCTCGACGAGAAGCGCCTCGCGGCCGTGGCCGACGCCGTCGCGGATGTCGCGACCCTGCCCGACCCGCTCGGCCGCGTGCTGGCGGAATGGACCCGGCCGAATGGCCTGCGCTTCGAGCGCGTGGCGACGCCGCTCGGCGTCATCGCCGTCATCTTCGAGAGCCGGCCCAACGTCACGGCCGATGCCGGGGCGCTCTGCCTGAAGAGCGGCAACGCCGCGATCCTGCGGGCAGGCTCCGATTCCTTCCGCTCCTCCACCGAGATCGCAGCCGCCATGCGCGAGGGTCTCGAGGCCGCCGGGCTGCCTGGCGATGCAATCCAGCTCGTGCCGACACGCGACCGTGCCGCGGTGGGCGAGATCCTCGCGGGGCTCGGCGGCAATGTCGATGTGGTGGTGCCGCGCGGCGGCAAGAGCCTCGTCGCCCGCGTCCAGAACGAGGCGCGCGTGCCGGTCTTCGCCCATCTCGAAGGCAACTGCCACGTCTACGTCCATGCCGCAGCCGACCTCGCCATGGCGCAGACCATCCTGCTCAATGCCAAGCTGCGCCGCACCGGCGTCTGCGGCGCGGCCGAGACCCTGCTGGTCGACGAGGCCTGTGCGGCCACGCATCTCGCCCCGCTCGTGACGGCCCTGCTGGACGCCGGCTGCGCCGTGCGCGGCGATGTGGCGACGCAAGCCGTCGATCAGCGCGTGACACCGGCGACCGAGGACGACTGGTCGACCGAATATCTCGACCGGATCATCGCAGTGAAGACCGTGACCGGGCTCGACGCAGCGATCGACCATGTCGAGCGCTACGGCTCGCATCACACCGATGCGATCGTTACAGCCGACGAAGCAGCCGCCGCCCGCTTCCTCGCCGAGGTCGATTCGGCCATCGTCATCCACAACGCCTCGACGCAGTTCGCGGATGGCGGCGAGTTCGGCTTCGGCGCCGAGATCGGCATTGCCACGGGTCGCATGCATGCGCGCGGGCCGGTCGGCCTCGAGCAGCTCTGCTCCTTCAAATACCGCGTCCATGGCGCCGGCCAGACCCGGCCCTGAGAGCGCTCCCGGCGATGACGAGCGAGCATCTGCGGCTGCCGCCCCATGCGCCGGGACTGTGCATCGGCCTGTTCGGTGGCACATTCAACCCGGCCCATGACGGCCACAGGCTCGCGAGCCTGACCGCTTTGCGTCGCCTGCAGCTCGATCGCGTCTGGTGGCTGGTGACGCCCGGCAACCCGCTGAAGGACAATGCCAAGCTCCCACCGCTCGGCGAACGTATCCGGCAAGCGCGGCGCGTTGCTGCCCATGCCCGGATCAACGTCACCGGCATCGAGGCGCTGCTGCGCACCCGCTATACCGCCGATACGCTGCGCGCGCTGAAGCGCCGCTGCCCGGGCGTGAATTTCGTCTGGATCATGGGCTCGGACAATCTCGCCGGTTTCCACCGCTGGAACGAGTGGCGGACGATCGCCCGTATGATGCCGATCGCAGTCATCGACCGGCCAGGTTCGACCCATAGCGCGATGGCTTCGACGGCTGCCAATTGGCTCTCGCGCTGGCGTATCCCCGAAAGCCAGGCCGCGAGCCTCGCCCGCACCCGGCCCCCCGCCTGGGTTTTCCTCCACGGGAAGCGCTCGACGTTGTCCTCGACACAGTTACGCCAGCAGGCCGAAAATGGCGGAGCTTGATTGAATTTCGAAGCTTCTCGGCTTATTTTGGTTGCGTCGCGCCATGAGCGCGTCGGGATCGAGAGGATACGTCACTGAACCGTCAAAACCTTGGTGAAGCCGAGCCGAAGCCGCTTCCCCAGGCCGCTGTCGCGGAGAATCCTTCTGCCGACAGCATCGCCCTCGCGCAGCATGTCCTCGAAGACATGAAGGCCGAGGACATCACGGTGATCGACCTCGTTGGCAAGACGTCGCTGGCCGATGCGATGATTATCGCGTCAGGCAACGTCAATCGCCACGTCGCCGCCATCAGCGAGGCCCTGATCGAAGCCCTCAAGAATGCTGGGAAGCCCTCGCCGCAAGTCGAGGGGATGCCGGCTTGCGACTGGGTGCTGATCGATACCGGCGACATCATCGTTCATGTCTTCAGGCCCGAAGTGCGCCAGTTCTACAATCTCGAGAAGATGTGGGGCACCGACCGGCCGAACGAACGCCTCGTCAGCTGACGACACCTCAGGGTCCGTACTCATTATGGGCGCTGCTCTGACGCAGGGCATTTTGATCGGCGGGCAGGAGCGTGGGCGCAGCAAGCCGCCGGGCTTGCAAGGCCGCGCGACGCACCGGCCGATCAAAAGGGCCGCGCCCCTCCGGGGTCGGGCCAGAACGGCCGATAGCCGTGCCGGTCTCGTGCCCGGTGCCATAGGCATCGGGCGGTGGGCCCCTCCTTGCTCTCGGCCGTTCTGGCCCGATCAGAGCAACACCCATAATGAGTACGGACCCTAGATGCGGCTCGCGGTCATCGCCGTCGGCCGGCTCAAGGACGGGCCGGAGCGCGAACTCTGCGAGCGCTATCGTGAACGCGCGCTGGCGCTCGGCCGTGGGATGGGCCTCAGCGGCCCCGAGATCGTCGAGATCGCCGAGAGCCGCGGCCGCCGCCCCGAGGAGCGAAAGCGCGACGAGGCGGAAGCCATCCTCGCCAAGACGCAGCCCGGCCTGCTGATTGCGCTCGACGAGCGCGGCCGTGGGCTCGGCAGCGAGGCCTTCGCCAGTCGCATCGCCACGGCCCGCGACGCCGGCACCGCCCATGCGAGCTTCATCATCGGCGGCGCCGACGGCCTCAGCGAGCACATCCGCGACCGCGCCGACCTGACGCTCGCTTTCGGCACGCTGACGATCCCGCACCAGATCGTCCGTGCTCTCGTGCTGGAACAGCTCTATCGGGCGATGACGATCATCGCTGGACACCCCTATCATCGCGCATGAGCCCGTTCCGGCCCCTGATTCGCTCTGCCTTTGCTGTCGCCCGGCCGCGCGTCTTATCGGGAGCGCAGCGTTTCCTCGGCTGTCTCGTCGCCACGCTCCTCACGACCGCGACCTGTCTGCCGGCCCTAGCCCAGACCGCCGCGCCTGCGGCCGATCCCGAAGCACTGGCCCGCGAGGCGATGCAGAAGCTCGTCGAGAAGCAGGCGCGCGAGGCCGAGCTCAAGGCGATCGAGGAGCGGCTCGCCGGCAACGTCGATGCCCGCGCGAATCTTGAAAAGGAAATCGCCGCGATCCGCGCCGATCGCGCCGGGCTCAACAAGGCCCTGCTCGACGCGACCACGAAGACGCAAGGCGCCGAGCAGAAACTCGGCGAGCTGGAAAAGCGGCTCTCGCTGATGCAGTCGAGCGAAACCGCGATCCGCCGCTCGCTGGAGAGCCGGCGCGGCCTGATCGCGGAGGTGCTGGCCGCGCTCCAGCGCATCGGCCGCCGCCCGCCGCCGGCCGTGCTGGTGCGGCCCGAGGATATTCTGGAGGCCGTGCGCGCCTCGATGCTGCTCGGCGCCGTGGTGCCCGATTTGCGCCAGGAAATCGAGATTCTCGGCACCGACCTCGCCGAGCTGGTGCGGTTGCGCGACAACATCGCCGCCGAAAAGGGCCGCATCGGCGAGGAGATGGAGCGGCTTGCCGGCGAGCGGAACCGGCTCGCCTCCTTGATCGAGGCGCGCCGCGAGCGCGAGGCCAGCGCCGCCATGGATGTCGAGGCTCAAGCGAAGCTCGGCACCGAGCTCGCCGGCCAGGCCCGCTCGATGCGGGACTTCGTCGAGAAGATCGAGAAGGAGATCTCGGTCGCCAACAAGGCCGCGGACTCCGCGCGCCAGGCGATCGAGCAGGAAACGCGCGAGCAGCGCGAGCGCATGACCGCGCTCGCCTTCCGCGACCCGGCCCGGCTCGCCCCCAAGATCGCCTTCGCCGACGCCAAGGGCCTGCTGTCGCTGCCGGTTTCGGGATCACGATTGCGTGGTTTTGGCGATCCCGACGGCGCCGGCGCCACAACCCGCGGCATTTCGCTGGAAACCCGCGCGAACGCCCTAGTTTCGGCACCTTCTGACGGTTGGGTGGTTTATGCAGGTCCCTTCCGTTCGTTCGGCCAACTCTTGATCCTGAACGCAGGCGGGGGATACTACATCTTGCTAGCCGGCATGCAGCGGATCGATGTCGCGCTCAATCAGTTCGTCCTGGCGGGGGAACCGGTTGCGACGATGGGCGAAACATCGGAAGCTGCCGCGACGACAGTAGGAGTGGGAACCGGCCAGCCGGTTCTCTATATTGAATTCAGGAAAGACGGTGTCTCGGTCGACCCGACGCCGTGGTGGACGAAATCGCAAGGCGAAAAGGTTCGCGGATGATGCGCAAGGTTTCCCTCGTTCTCGCCGGCGCCATCATGGGCGCGGGCCTGACCGGACTGGCTACCCAGACACGGCTACTCAGCTCCACCAGCGCCGTGGCCGCCTCGGCCGAGGTCTACCGCAGCCTCAACCTTTTCGGGGACATCTTCGAGAAGATCCGCACCGACTATGTCGACAAGCCGGATGAGCAGAAGCTGATCGAGGCCGCCATCAACGGCATGGTCTCGTCGCTCGACCCGCATTCGAGCTATCTCGACTCCAAGGCCTTCCGCGACATGGACACCGACATGCGTGGCCAGTTCGGCGGCCTCGGCATCGAGGTGACGATGGAGGACGGCGTCCTCAAGGTCGCCAAGCCCATCCGCGACACGCCCGCCTCCAAGGCCGGCATCCTGGCCAACGACATCATCCGTCAGATCGACGGCGCCGAGGTGAAGGGCCTGTCCCTGACCCAAGCGGTCGAGAAGATGCGCGGGCTGATCAACACCCAGGTCACGCTCAAGATCGAGCGTCCGGGCAAGACCGAGCCGCTGGAATTCACCCTGACGCGCTCGACCATCGTCGTGCCGGCCGTCGAGGAGCGCGCCGAAAACGATGTCGGCTATATCCGCGTCGGCACCTTCTCCGAGCAGACCTATGACGGCCTGCGCAAGGCGATCGACAAGCTCACTAGCGAAATCGGCGCCGATAAGCTCAAGGGCTTCATCATCGACCTGCGCAACAACCGTGGCGGGCGCCTCGACCAGTCCGTGCTGGTCTCCGACGCCTTCCTGGAGCGCGGCAAGATCGTCTCGACCCGCGGCCGCAACGCCGAAGAGACCCAGGTCTTCAACGCCAAGTCGGGCGATCTGACCAAGGGCAAGCCAGTCGTCGTGCTGATCAACGGCTCATCCGCCTCGGCGGCCGAGATCGTCGCCGGCGCCCTGCAGGACCACAAGCGCGCCGTCGTGATGGGCACGCGCTCCTTCGGCAAGGGCTCGGTCCAGACGGTGATCCCGCTCGGCTCGAACGGTGGCCTGCGCCTGACCACGGCGCGCTACTACACCCCGTCGGGCAACTCGATCCAGGCCAAGGGCATCACGCCGGACATCGAGGTCCAGCAGGACATCCCGCAGGAGATCAAGGACAAGCTCGTCGAGAACAAGGGCGAAGCCTCGCTGAAGGGCCATCTGAAGGCCGGCGAGGGCGAGGAGCAGTCCGGCTCGGCCTCCTACGTTCCCAACGATCCGTTGAAGGACACCCAGCTGATCGCAGCGCTGAACCAGCTGCGCGGCGTCAAGACCGGCGCTGCCGCCCCGATCGAAAAGCCTGCTGAGAAGCCGGTCGAGCCGGCCCCGGCCACGCCCGAGGCGCCCAAGCCGTAAAGCGGACCGGACACAATCCGTTCGAAAAATATGCGGCCCTCATCCCCGGATGAGGGCCGCACTGTTTTCAAACAGGCTTCGAAGCGCCAAGACTAGCGTGCGGGCCACTGATTCGGGGTCCGCCTCGTAACCTTGGGGACGGCCAAATTTGGCCGCAACGCCGCTGACGGAGCTCAACCGAGCGCTCGGCCAGGACCGGGCCGCGCCTTCCGGCAAGCCGTGGGGCCGCCGGCTCGGCACGGCTGCGGCCGCTTGCGTCGGCGCCGTCATCCTCGGCCTCCTGCTCGTCGTTGCCCTGCGCCGTGATCCCTATGGCGGCGAGCCCATGGCGATCGCGACCATCGAGAAGCGCACCGCCCCGATCGCTGCCCTTCCCTCCGCTGCCGATGCTGAGGCTGCTCCGCCGCGTGGCCCCGCCAGCGCCGCCCAACTCGAGAACAGCGCGGGCGTGACCGTTGTCCGCCCCGGCGACGAGGCGCCCGGCGCCATCGTCATCACCGTCCCGGAGGAAGGCGGCCCGATCAAGCTCGCCCCCGCGCCGGACAACCGACTCACCGAGCGGACGCGCTACGGCCTGCTGCCGAAGACCGGCCCAGACGGCGCCACGCCGGCGAAGATCTATGCCCGCCCCCTCGGCCCCGAGCCGACCACAAAGCCGGTCGGTTATGTCGCGCTCCTAGTCGGCGGTCTCGGCATCAGCCAGAACGGCACGGCCGAGGCCATCGCCAGGCTGCCCGGCGCGGTCTCGCTCGCCTTCGCCCCTTACGGCACCGAGCTGGAGCGCACGGTGCAGCGCGCCCGCGGCAGCGGCCACGAAGTCTTCCTCCAGCTGCCGATGGAGCCCTTCGACTATCCCGACAACGACCCCGGCCCGCATACGCTGCTCACCGGCCCGAAGGCCCAGGACAATATCGACAAGCTGCATTGGTCGCTCGGCCGCTTCACCGGCTATGTCGGCATCGTCAATTTCCTGGGCGGGCGTCTCACGGCCGACCAGGAGGCGCTGACCCCGATCCTGCGCGAATTCGCCGGCCGCGGCCTGATGGTGATCGATGACGGCTCCTCGCCGCGCAGCCTGCTGGCGAACGGCGCCACCCGCGCCCAGATCCCAGCGCTGAAGATCGACCGCGTCATCGACGGCGTCACCCGTGGCGACGCTATCGACAAGGAGCTTGCCGGCCTCGAATTGCTGGCGCGCGAGCAAGGCGTCGCTGTCGCCTCCGCGAGCGCCCTGCCGATCTCGATCGACCGCATCGCGCGCTGGGCCCAGACGCTGGAGGCCCGGAAGATCACGCTTGTTCCGGTCAGCGCCGCCCGCGGGCTGCGCAACCCGAAGACCACCGGATCCGTATCTGCAGGATCGTTGCGATGACCGACGCCGCCCCCGAAGGCTACCGCCCCTGCGTCGGGCTGGCGCTGTTCAATTCGCAGGGCCTCGTCTTCGTTGGCCAGCGCGCCGACAAGACGAAACGCGAGCATGTCGCACCGGGTCATACCTGGCAGATGCCGCAGGGCGGCATCGACGCCGGTGAGACACCCCTGGAAGCGGCCCGCCGCGAACTGCAGGAAGAGACCAATGTCACCTCGGTCGAGCTGATGGCCGAGGCGCCGGGCTGGCTGAGCTACGACCTGCCCGTCGACATCGGCAAGGAGGCCTGGAAGGGCCGCTGGCGCGGGCAGGCGCAGAAGTGGTTCGCCTTCCGCTTTACCGGCCCCGAGAGCGAGATCGACATCCTGACCCCCGCGGGCGGCCACAAGGCCGAGTTCGACGCTTGGCGCTGGGTCCGGCTCGAGGAGACGCCGGATCTGATCATCCCTTTCAAGCAGGGCGTCTATCGGCAGGTTGTGCAGCACTTCGCGCCGCTTACGCGCGGCTAAGAGACATTATCGTCGAGCTCGCAGCAGCTCTGCGAGATCCTGAGGCGTATTCGCCAGCGCGCCGGCATTGGCAGCGACCAACGCGTCAGGATGCGAGAGCCCCCAGCCGACGGCGATGCAGTCAATGCCGGCCCGGCGGGCGGCATCGACATCCCGCACCTCGTCACCCACCGATATGGCCTGCGCCGAGGAGAGCTTGAGCTGCTTCAGCACACGCTTGAATTTCTTGGACTTGCCGAAAAGCGAGGAACCGGTCTCGTAGATATCAATCAGATTGGCCGATCCCGCCAAGATGGCGCGAACGTTCGCCTCGGAATTGGAGGTGACGACGGCGAGATAGAGCCCCTCCTGCTTCAGCTGCTCGAGAAGCTCGCCGGCCCAGGCGTAGACCTCGATCTGATGCAGGTTCTCCGCGGCGAGCTTACGAAGGTGCTTGGCGATGATGGGAACCTTCCACTTCGGAACGCCCAGCGCTTCCAGGATCTGCAGCGGAGTCTGACGACGCAGCTCCTCCCGCTCCTCAGGCGTCGTCTCCCGAAACCGATGGTGCCGCGCGACGTCATTCAGAACGCGATAGAACCACTCGACGCTATCGGCGAGCGTTCCATCGAAGTCGAAGATCACCAAGCGCTTCTGGCTCATGAATTCCGCCTATACCCGCTCCGCTGCGCAGCAACAATTAATATGCCAACTCCAGAAATCAGGTCGATGGCCTCGGATCTTCAAGCCGTTCCGCTCAATGTTGCAGATTCCGGACACGCGGATAGACCTGCATTCCGGCCTTCCCCGCAAAAGGAATGCATCCCCATGATGCATGGGGAACCGCAACGGCCGCCGAGGCGCATCTCCTTGGGTAGAACAGCCCTTAGACGAGCGAGACGACCCGGCCGACCCAATAGAGCTGGTAGGCGATATTGAGTGCCACCAGCGCCAGCTGCGCGGAGCGCCGCGCGGACAAGCTGCCGACGAGGCAGAGCATGAGCCCGATCGGCACCTGCACCAGATAGTCGGTGCTCAGCTGTGTCCAATGTTCCAGACCTTTGACCAGCGTATCGAGTACGTCGAGTACGAAGGTCGTCGCCAGCAGACCGAAGAACCAGCGGCGGCGCTTGATGAAGAAGTCCTCATAGCCGGCATATTCGGAGATGCTGTCGGGAAACAGCAGCGCCACCAGCAGATAAAGGACGACGGCATAGCTGATCACGAAGACAAAGATGCCGAAGCTCCAGAACGTCAGCCGCGACAGCCCGAACTCCCACCACCAGAACAGGACGAGCTCCAGCAGCATCGAGCCGACCCAGAGCATATGGAGCAGCGAGACGCGCTGTCGGCCCGGATGCTGGATGAAGCCGGCAACCCCGGCGAGCGTCCGCGTGATGGCGAGGCCGACCACCATGCCCATGACGATGCGGACATGGGTGAAGAGCTCATGGGCCGGGATGTTCTCCATGTCTCGTGACTAGAGCATGCCGCATTTTCAGGAAAGCGCATGGCTTTCCAGAAGCAGCGAAGCGACCAAAGTTGCAGGCCTCGATGCTGATATCGTCGACGGAAGGCGAAATGGCGTCCCGGAAGGGATTCGAACCCCTGACCTACGGTTTAGGAAACCGTTGCTCTATCCTGCTGAGCTACCGGGACGTACGAAACTCCGTGTAGCATAATCGCGATGCGGGTGAAGTCCCTTCTTGTCGCTGTCACAATCGCCGCCCTGGCTGCCATCCCGGCCCGGGCCGCGACTGACTGTGCGATGCAGGCCGAGACCGTGACCATCCGGCTCACGGGCGTCGATGCGGCCGGGGACCCCATGCTTGCGGATGGCCGGAACCTTCGGCTCCTAGGTCTCGCTCCTCGACAGGACGCCGCCGAAGCAGAACGCTTCCGCGCCGCGATCGAGGCGCTCCGCGACAATCCGCTGGAACTCGCCATCGCCGGTGAACGCGATCGCTGGGGCCGCTGGCCGGCCCGCCTTTACCTCCCAGCGGATACAGCCGGCGGCCGGCGCCGGGACCTTGCCCTTCTCCTTCAGCAGAACGGCGCCGCGATACCGCTGGCGGAACCGGCCGTGCTCGGCTGCGTTGAAGAGACGGCCCCGGTTCGACAGGCTGCGACATCGGGGCAGCTCGCTTTGGCATCGATCGCGGTCGACGGTCATGATCTCGCCGCGGTGAAGGCGCAGGAAGGCCGTTATGTCAGGCTGGAAGGCCGCATCGCCTCGGTCGGCGAGCGCTCCCAGCGGACCTATCTGAACTTCTCGCGTCGCCCTGGGGAGGCCGCTTCGATCGTCGTGTCGCGCAGCCTCTGGCGAGAAATGAAGGGAGCCGGCTGGACCGCGGCCAGCCTCGGCGGTAAACGCCTGCGCGCCTATGGCGTTCTCGCCGGGCGCGGCGGCCTCCTGCTGGAGGCGACGTCTCGGGCAGCGCTGGAACTGATCGACTAGGGAACATGCTGGAATTCTGCCGAGCATCGCATGGGAAGCGGCTGGTGGCGGTCGTACTGCCGGCCCTGCTGCTGGCCGGCTGCTTCGGCGAGCAAAGCGCGCTGCTGCCGTCCGGCACGGGCGGCACGGGCGGCGAGATCGCTCCCCGCATCAGCCCGATCCAGCGCGCCTCCGACCAGGAGCATCAGCGCCTGCTCTCGGCCTTCGGCGGCGAGTATCGCGCGCCGCGCGCCCGCGCTGCACTGGACGACGTCGTCCAGAAGCTGGCCAAGGCCGGCGATGGCCAGATCGGCCAGTACGAGATCACCATCCTGAACTCTCCGGTCGTCAACGCCTTCGCCCTGCCGAACGGGCGGCTCTATGTGACGCGCGGCCTGCTCGCGCTCGCCAACGATACGTCCGAGATCGCTTCCGTGCTCGCTCATGAGATCGCCCATGTCACCGCTCGCCACGCGGTCGAGCGCGCCGAGAAGGAGGCGGAATCGGCGGTGGTCAGCGAGGTCGTCTCGCAGGTGCTGAAGGATCCGGCCCGCGGAGCGGCCGTGCAGGCGGGCTCGAAGCTCTCGCTCGCGCGCTTCTCGCGCCAGCAGGAGTTCATGGCTGACCAGATCAGCGTGCGGAACATCGCGCGTGCCGGCTACGATCCTTACGGCGCGGGCCGCTTCCTCGCCACGCTTGGCCGAAACAGCGCCTATCGCAACAGCGGCCAGAACCAGAGCGCCGACGACAAGCGGCTCGACATCCTGTCGACCCATCCGCAGACGCCGGAACGCATCGCCGCCGTCACTGCGGCCGCGCGCCAGATCGGCGCGCCCGGTCTCGGCGAACGCGACGCCGGCCACTGGCTCGCGGCCGTCGAGGGGCTCGCCTTCGGCGACGACCCGCGCGATGGCGTGGTGCGGGGGCGCCGCTACCTCAACAGCACATTGCGCATCGCCTTCACGGCACCGGAAGGTTTCAATCTCGAATCCGCGCAGGACATGGTGATCGGCGTCAGCGCCAGCGGCTCGCAGGCGCTGCGCTTCGACTCGGTGACGCTGAAGAGCGGCCAGACGCTTGAATCCTATGTTGCCGCCGGCTGGATCGAGGGCGTCGAGACAACGGGGATCGAGCCGATTCAGATCGGTGGGCAGCCTGCCGTCATCGCCCATGGCAAGGGCACCGATTGGATGTTCCGCCTCGCCGCCGTCCAGCTGGGTGATCGCGTCTACCGCTTCATCCTGGCCGCGCGCGGCGCGAACGATCCCGAACGGGCCATGCGCAGCCTCATCGACAGCTTCCGCACCCTGACGCCCGCCGAGGCACAGGCGGTTCGGCCGATGCAGATCCGCCTCGTTCCGGCCGAGGCCGGTGACACCGCCGCGAGCATGGCCCAGCGCATGCCGGAGCAGGACCGCCCCGAGGAGCTCTTCCGGTTGCTCAACGGCCTCGACCGCGACACCGCGCTCGAACCCGGGCGGCGCTACAAGATCGTCGCCGAATAACGCGGCACGGCCCTTCACAAGGCTGCGAGACGCCACCGCCCCTCTCCCTCACGGCTTCCTTCCGTCGCTATGATCGGGAAAAGCAACTGTCAGGGAGGTGGGAATGGCGCTCGACCGCAGGATTGTCGAACTCTACGACGAATACACCCACAAGCCACTCGACCGGCGCGTCTTCATGAACCGGCTATTGGCGATTGCCGGCACCGCCGCTGCGGCGGAAGCGGCGCTCGCCCTACTCGAGCCGAACTATGCGAAGGCCCAGCAGGTCCCGGCCGACGATGCCCGCATCACCGCCTCGCGCCTCGATACAACGGTCGATGGCGTGGCGCTGAAGGGTTATGTCGTCACGCCCAAGGCCGAGGCGAAGCGCGGCGGCGTTCTCGTCATCCACGAGAACCGCGGGCTCAACCCGCATATCGAGGACATCACCCGGCGCATGGCGCTGGAGGGCTTCACGGCGCTCGGTCTCGATTTCCTGACCCCGCTCGGCGGCACGCCGACCGATGCGGATGCCGCCCGCGCGCTTTTCCCGCAGCTCTCCGTCGAGAGCGTCGTCGCGCAGGGCCGCGCCGCGCTCAAATACCTGGCCTCGCGGCCCGATGCCAACGGCAAGACCGGCGCGGTCGGCTTCTGCTGGGGCGGCACTGCGGTCAATAATCTCGCCGTCTCGGCTCCGGAGCTCAGCGCCGGCGTCGTCTTCTATGGCGGCTCGCCGGATCTCGCCAAGGTGCCGCAGATCAAAGCGAGGCTTCTGATCCAGCAGGCCTCGCGCGACAGCCGCCTCGTCGGCATGCTGCCGGATTACGAGAAGGCGCTGAAGGCCGCCGGCATCCGCTATGAGGCGATCGTTTATCCGGACGTGGACCACGCTTTCATGAACGACACCAGCGCCGAGCGCTACAATGCCGCGACCGCCAAGCAGGCCTGGGCGCGCACCGTCGCCTTCCTCAAGGCGGAAACTGGCACGGCCTGAGCGCGTAGAAAGCCCGGCGCCAACAAAAAAACCCGGCGGTCGCCCGCCGGGTTCTTTTCGTAGCGAGTTGAAGGAAGCCGCTCAGGCGGCCTCTTCCGCCAGATCGTCGTTGTCGCCCTCGAGCTCGGCATCGGCGGCTTCCGCCTTGCTGGCGCGGCGCGGCGACTTGGCGAGCTGCGCCTCGATCTTCTTGAGCGCCTCGGTCTCGGTGACGTCGTCAACCACCGCGATCTCGCGGGTCATGCGGTCGAGCGCGGCCTCATAGAGCTGGCGCTCGGAATAGGACTGCTCGGGCTGGGCCTCGGAGCGGTACAGGTCGCGCACCACCTCAGCGATGGCGACAAGATCACCCGAATTGATCTTGGCTTCGTATTCCTGGGCGCGGCGCGACCACATGGTGCGCTTGACGCGGGCCCGACCGGTGAGCGTGGTCAGCGCCTTGGCGACGGCATCCGCATCGGCGAGCTTGCGCAGGCCGACACTGGCGGCCTTGGCGGTCGGAACGCGCAGGGTCATCTTGTCTTTCTGAAAGCTGACCACGAAGAGCTCGAGCTTGAAGCCAGCGACTTCCTGTTCCTCGATAGCCGTGATCTGGCCGACGCCATGGGACGGGTAGACGACGTATTCGCCCGTCTTGAACCCCTGGCGCACAACAGCTTTCTTAGCAGTAGACATGCCGTTACGACTCCTGACCGGCCCGCTCGGCGCGAGCACGTGATGATTTGTCCCCGTCCGGTTGGCCGGGGACTTTCCGCCTGACGCGACGCTAAAAAGGCACCGCTTCACGCTCCCTCAGTCGACTGTTTCTTTCACCCCGTGATCCGAACGCAATGGAAGCCGGCGGGTGCCGGTCCTTCTCTCGGTCTGATCTGGGGGTGCCCCTCTTGCAGGACCTCGCAGGGGCGTGCGGAACGAATTCGACTAGAGCTAGCTTGTAGCATAAAAAACACGCCGAATCAAAGGTAAACGCCGGACAGCGTCCCCCTACGCGGGGATGGCGACCCCGTGGCCAACGCATCGACATGACGAGCAGCGCCGGTTTTCCGGGCGCTCGATGCAACAGCCAAGATGCAGTGTCGCGGCTGCCCTAGCGTCAGAGAAACCCCTGCGGCTCAGTCACCATCGCCGGGGTTCACAGAGAACATTTCAAGCTTGCCAGACACGCCGTCGAAGGCCTTGGCGTCGGCCGGCGGATCCTTCTTCTGCGTGATATTGGGCCAGCTCGACGCGTATTTCCCGTTGAGCTGCAGCCAGCTTTCAAGACCCGGCTCAGTGTCGGGTTTGATCGCCTCGGCAGGGCATTCCGGCTCGCAGACGCCGCAATCGATGCACTCGTCAGGGTGGATGACGAGCATGTTCTCGCCTTCATAGAAGCAATCGACCGGGCAGACCTCGACGCAATCCATGTACTTGCACTTGATGCAGTTCTCGGTGACCACATAGGTCATGGGCCGGCCCTTCCAACACTTCTAAACAACCCCATAAACCCTTGCCGGGCGGCGGTTTCAAGGTCGTTTTTCTCATCGTTCGATAGAACGGTCCGCCGTTCGCGGAACGGTTCAGCCGGGAAGATCGCGTCCGACCCCGCTTTTCGGCCCCTATCGGCGGCCGGGCGCGGATTTAATCGCCGTCCCCGCTCTCCGCAAGCGGCGCTTCGTCGCTGCCCCCGTCGAGGCGCTCATAGAGCAGCCGCGCCGTCTCATAGGGTCCGCGCCGCTCGGCAAAGGCGATCACGCGGACCACCACCGTCGCATGCGGCAGGGCGAGCGTCAGCACGTCACCAAGCTTCACCCCCTGTGCGGAGTTCAGGATACGTCGTCCCTCGATGCGGACATGGCCGTCCTCCACCAGACGCACAGCGGTCGGACGGGTCCGCGCGAACCGCGCGAACCAGAGCCATTTGTCGAGGCGTTGACGATGCTCCTGCAAGCGGTCCGCGCCTCCCAGGCGGCTTTAGTTCTTGCTGCCTTCGAGCTGCGCCTTGAGCGCCGCGAGCTTGGCGAAGGGAGAATCCGGATCCGGCTCGCGATTGGCCGGGCGGGGACGCGGAGCTTGCTGGAAGCGTTCGCGCTCCCCGCCACCCCGATCCTCGCGCCGCGGACCGCCGGGGCGGCCATCGCGCTTGAAATCGGGCCTCGGCCCGCGCCCACCCTCGGGGCGTCCGCCCTCGGGACGGCCCTGCCGCGGCTGTTCGTCGCGGCGCGGGCGTTCATCACGGCGGGGATGTTCCTGGCGCTGCGGCGCCTCGCCCTCTGCGCGCGCCACGGCCGGCTGCTGCTGACCAGGACGTCCGTCGCGACGATGTCCGCCCGGACGCCCTTCGCGCTGCGGACGCTCGCCACGAGCCTGCTCGCCGTCGCGGCGACCGCGTTGGCCGTGCTCCGGCCTGCGCCCGCCCTGATGGCGATGCGGCCGCCAGACTTCGATCTCTTCCGGTACGGCCGGCGCGGCCTCCGCCGTTTCCACAGCGGCGGCCTCGGGCTCGACCGTGACCGGCAGGGCCGACATCGCATCAGCAGGAACCGGCTCCCTTTCGGCCTCGGTCAAGACCGGCACATCTGCCGTCTCCTGCGCCGGAACCTCGGCAGCCGTCACGACAGCCTCGGCCAGCATCTCGGCCGGATCGGCCGCTGCTTCTTCCGGAGCGGCCTCCGCCTGCTCGACGGCCGGCTGCTCGGCAGCGGCCTCCTCCGCGCCCGCCTGTTCGGCAGTCGCATCGGGCTGGGCTGCGACACGTGCGGCCGGCTCGGTGGCGGCCGGCGGCGGCGCCAGCGGAACGGTGATGGCAGGACCGGTACGCTTGACCGAGACATAGCCGAGCGAACGCAGGATCGAGGCGAAATCCTCGCCGGCGCAGCCGACGAGCGAGGTCATGGCGCCCGTCACCACGAAGCCGTCCTGATCGGCGGCGCCGGTCGGCGGCGGACCCTGGGTCACGCCGGGACGATAGGCGATGGCCGGGCGGATGAGATCGGCGAGGCGCTCAAGAATGTCGACGCGCACCGCCCGCTCGCCGCAGACGCGATAGCCGGCAGCGCGGTAGAGCCCCTTCGGCACAGCCTTGTCGACCGGAAAGGAGGTGCGGCCGGAAGCTGCGAGATGGGCGATGTCGTCGAGACCGGCCGTCTCCGGCCCGCCATGCTTCAGCGCCCAGAGCTGCGCGGCGAGCGCACGCGGCGCCGGCTTCAGCAGCGCCGGCAGATAGAGGTGGAACGCACCGAAGCGGATGCCGAGCTGGCGCAGCGCGGCGCGACCGTCCTGCTCCAGCGCCTTCATCTCCTCGCCGACCTTGGAGCGCTCCAGCACGCCGAGCGACTCGGCCGCCTGATAGGCAATGCCGCGCGCGATGCCGGTGACGTTTTCGGCCGCTTCCAGGATCTGCAGGGCGCCGAGCAGGCGCGTGATATGGTTTTTCAACCAGAGATTGAGCCGGGCCTCGACCTGCTCGCGTGCGGGACCCGAGAGATGTTCCTCGACCAGCAGGCGCAGCCGCGGCTCCAGCACCTTCTCACCAGCTGTCAGCCGCGCGACCGGCTCGCCGACCCAGCGCACCAGCCCGTCATGCGAGAGCACGAAGGCATCGTCGCCCGCCAGCACGACGCGCGCCGCCCGCGATTCGATCTCGGCGCCGAGCGCCTTCATCGCCGCCAGGTTCAGGGCCTTGACCTCGGCCCCACCAGCCTTCGGGTCCGCCGTGAAGCGGAAGCCCTGCAGCATCCCTACATGCTGGCCCTCGACGAGCACATCGCCCGTCGCAGTGACCTCAGCCTCCAACATCGCATTCTCCCGCAAGCGGCGCATCAACACGCTGGTGCGCCGATCGACAAACCGGCTGGCGAGGCGCTCGTGCAGAGCGTCCGACAGCTTGTCCTCTACAAGACGCGCCATGCCCTGCCAATGCTCAGGATCAGGCAACCAGTCGGGTCTGTTTGCGACAAAGGTCCATGTCCGGACCTGCGCGATGCGGGCGGAGAGGGTATCGATCTCGCCATCGGTGCGATCGAGAGAGGACAACTGCGCGGAATACCAGTCGATATCGAGCCGACCGTGACGCATCAGCCTGAGGTAGAGCGTCGTCGCCAGATCCGCGTGCTGCATCGGCGAAATCTTGCGGTAATCGGGCAGCGCGCAGACTTCCCACAGCCGCTCGACCGCCGCCCGGCCCTGCGCCAGCTTCGCGACATCCGGGTCCCGCGCCAGGATTTCGAGCGTCGTCATGTCCTCGGCGATCAGCGCCCGCGTCAGCCCCAGCTCCGAGGGCTGGATATTGAGCGTGTCCATCAACCCCGCGATCGAGCGCAGGTCGAGATCTGAATTGCGCCACTGCATCTGCCGGATCGGCTCGAAGCGATGATTCTCGATCGCCTCGACGAGCTCTGCGTCGAAGGGCGGGCTGCGGCCGGTCGAGCCGAAGGTGCCGTCGCGCAGATGCCGCCCGGCGCGGCCAGCGATCTGGCCGAACTCGGCCGGATGGAGCTGGCGGTAATGATGCCCGTCGAATTTCCGCTCCGCCGCGAAGGCGATGTGGTTGACGTCGAGGTTGAGCCCCATGCCGATCGCGTCGGTCGCGACGAGATAGTCGACATCGCCGGACTGGTAGATCTCGACCTGGGCATTTCGCGTGCGCGGGCTGAGCGCTCCCAGCACCACGGCTGCCCCGCCCTTCTGCCGGCGGATCAGCTCGGCAATGGCATAGACCTCCTCGACCGAGAAGGCGACGATGGCCGAGCGCGGCGGCAGCCGCGTGATCTTTCGGTCGCCGGCGAAGGCGAGATTCGACAGGCGCGGACGTGAGACGACATTGACGCCGGGGATGAGCTGCTCGATCAGCGGCCGCATGGTGGCGGCGCCGATCAGCATGGTCTCAGCCCGGCCGCGGCGGTTCAGCAGCCGGTCGGTGAAGACATGGCCGCGGTCGAGATCGGCCGCGAGCTGGATCTCGTCGATGGCGACGAAATCGACCGCGAGGTCGCGCGGCATCGCCTCGACCGTGCAAACCCAGAAGCGCGGCCGGTCGGGCTTGATCTTCTCCTCGCCGGTGACCAGCGCGACGGCCTCGGAGCCGACCTTCTCGACCACACGCTGATAGACCTCGCGCGCGAGCAGCCTCAGCGGCAGGCCGATCATCCCAGTCGGATGGGCGACCATGCGCTCGATGGCGAGATGGGTCTTGCCAGTGTTTGTCGGGCCCAGCACCGCCGTGACGCCATGGGCGCGGGCGGCGGGCGGCAGCGAACGAAAAGGAAGCAAGGGTACGAAGCCGATCTTTCGCCTGAGCCCCCAGAGGGGCTCAGGCATGAACTGGAATCAGGAACGAGTCTGGAACGAACCGAGGCCGAATCGCTGACGCGCGAAGAATCGGGGTTTGTTCCCTTTTCGGGGCAGCAGCCCCGTCAAGCGCCATGGCAGCATCGCGCGACCCTCTCGCGTGATCGTATGGGGGCGGCGCCATGCGCCACCCGAGACGAAGCCTATTTAAGCCTTTCCGCCGGAGAAACGAGAGGCAGATCGGACAAACCCGCCTCAATGATGAGCATGGGTGCAATGGCCATGATCGGCCAGAGCCTCGATGATCGCGCAATCGCAGGCCGCGACGCCCCCCGAGCAGGTCGTCGCGATGCGCTCCAGCTCCTTCTCCAGCGAGCGCAGTTTGGCGATCTTGTCGCGGACCTCCTGCAGATGCGCTACCGAGATCGCATGCGCCTCGTCGCAGGCGATGCCGGGCGTATCCGACAGCTTCAGCAACGTGCGGATGTTGTCGACTGCAAAACCGAGATCACGTGCGTGCTTGATGAAGGCGAGCCGCTCAGCATGGGCGCGCCCATAGCGCCGCTGATTGCCTTCGGAACGTTCCGGCGGCAGCAGCAGCCCGACCTGCTCGTAATAGCGGATGGTCTCGACCTTGACGCCGGTGCGCTCCGCCAGAGAGCCGATCGGCATCACGCGTTCGAGCCTGTTCATCGCGGCCTCCAAAGCTGTAGTTCCTACAGCTTCCAGATAGGCCGTTTCACGATCGCCGCAAGGCGCCGCGTCAGGCGACGCCCATCGCCAGCAAATCGTGGACATGGACGAGGCCTACCGGTTTCTCCTCGGCGTCGACCACGATCAGCGCCGTGATCTGCACCCGGTTGATTAGCTCCAGCGCCTCGACCGCGAGTGTATCGAGCCCAACGCGTCGCGGGTTCGCCGTCATGATATCGCGCGCCCTGAGCGAATCGCCGCCGCCCATCGTCGCCTTGCGGCGCAGGTCGCCATCGGTGACGACGCCGGCGAGCTTGCCATCCGGCCCCATGACGACGGCACAGCCAAAGCCCTTGGCCGAGATCATCGCGACCACGTCCGGCAGCGCCGTGTCGAGGCCGATCAGCGGCAGATCGCCTCCGCGATGCATGATGCTCTCGACCGTCTTGAGCTGGGCACCGAGCTTGCCGCCGGGGTGGTAGACGAAGAAATCCTGGCGCGAGAAGCCGCGTGCCTCTAGCAGCGCTACCGCCAGCGCATCGCCCAGCGCGATCTGCATCGTGGTCGAGGTGGTGGGGGCGAGCCCGTTCGGGCAGGCCTCCGTCGCCTTGGGCAAGATCAGCGCGACATCGGCTTCCTTGCCGAGCGTGCTCTCCGGATTCGAGGTGAAGGCGATGAGCCCGACGCGGAAGCGCCGCGTATAGCCGACGAGCGCCGCGAGTTCCGCCGTCTCGCCGGACCAGGATAGCGCGATCACCACATCCTCGGGCTGAACCATGCCGAGGTCGCCATGGCTCGCCTCGGCCGGATGCACGAAATGGGCGGGCGTGCCGGTCGAAGCCAAGGTGGCCGCGAGCTTGCGCCCGACATGGCCGGATTTGCCCATCCCCGAGACGACGACACGCCCGCTCGCGGCGCGGATCATCGCCACGGCGTCAGTGAAGGGCTGGCCGAGCCCATTGGCTAGCGCAGCATGGAGCGTGTCGAGCCCGTCGCGTTCGGTCGCGATGGTGCGGAGGGCGGAGGCGCGGATATCGGCGGTCATGGCGCGCGCTCTAGAGCATCGGCCCGAAAAGGGGAACCCGATTCACCGTCGCAGGTCCGCGGCGGTCGCGCGTTGACGCGCCATTAACCCCGTTCGTTCTAACTCCATTAACCATGCGCGCCCTGCCGGCGCGCACGAGCTGTTGCTTGCGTTTTTGTCTCGGAGCCCCGCGAACCCAGTGTCCGGCCGCGCGACGATCCTGCTGATGTCCGGCACCACGCTGGCCGGGCTTGCGCTTGCCTGCACGGCGGCAAGCGCCCAGCAGCCGCGTGGCCTGAGGACCGGCACGCCGACTTATATCGCGCAGCCGCCGGCACAGCCCCAGCGCCCCACCGTCTTGGCCGAACCCTTGCCCGAAGCCATGCGCGATCCCTCCGCGCTGATCCAGGGGCAAAGCTCCGCCGTCTCGAACCGCCAGCCGCCGCGCGCCAGCGATCCGGTGCAGGCACCGGCCGTACGCGGCGTCACCCAGCGCCAGTTTCGTGCCCCGCAGCCGCCGGTCGCGACACTACCGCCGTCCCCTCCCCCACCGCCGCCACCGCCGCGCAAGCGGGTGCCGGAGGAAGATCCCTGGGCCGCGCCGGGATTGAGGCTCGGCTCGGTCGTGCTCAAGCCGGGCATCACCAATTCGATCGGCTACGACACCAACCCGCAGCGCGTGGCGGGCGCCGACGCCAAAGGCTCCACGTTCAGCCGACACGAGGCTGATCTGGACATTTTATCGGACTGGGGCGTCCATGAGCTGAAGGGCAAGCTGCGTGGCAGCTATCTCAACTACTTCAGCAATCACGACGCTTCGCGTCCGGACGGCGAAGGCAATCTCGATCTGCGTCTCGACGCCAGTCGCGACACCCGCATCCTGCTGGAATCGCGGGCGCGGCTCGACACACAGCGCCCCGGCTCACCCGACCTCACCGCCAATGTCATTGGTCGCCCGCTGACCTGGCAATATGGCGGCTCGGCCGGGGTGACCCACGATCTCAACCGGCTGCAACTGACGCTGCGCGGCTCCGTCGACCGCTACGACTTCGAGGACGCCAGGCTGTCGAGCGGTGCCATCCTCTCGCAGAAGGACCGCAACATGACGCAGTACGGGCTGCGGCTGCGGGCCGGCTACGAGGTCTCACCCGGCTTCCGGCCCTTCATCCAGGGCGAGATCGATTCGCGCGAATTCGACGAGCCGGTGGATTCAAGCGGCTACCGCCGCTCGTCGCGCGGCAAGACGGCCATGATCGGCACGAGCCTCGAAATCAGCCGCCAGCTCACGGCCGAGGTCTCGGGCGGCTATCAGGATCGCAAATACGACGATCCGCGCCTGAAGAACCTGCGCGGCTTCGTCGGCGACGCGGCAGTGATCTGGGCGCCGACACCGCTGACCACAGTGACGCTGCGCGGCACCGCCGAGCTGGGCGACACCACCGTCGCGGGCTCATCGGGCACGACGATGCGGCGCACGCGGCTCGAGATCGCCCATGCGCTGCGCCGAAACCTCACCGTCACCGGCTTCGTCGGCTTCGGCCGTACCGATTACGAGGGCCAGAACATCCGCGAGGACTTCACGGATATCGGCGCGCGGCTGGAATACAAGCTGACCCGCACCTTCGCGATCCGCGCGAGCTTCACGCATGAGCGGCTGAACTCGACGGTTCAGGGTTCGGACTACACCGCGAATGTCTCGCAGGTGGGGATCAGGGTTCAGTTCTAGGCCAAGCCGTCATGCTCGGGCTTGACCCGATCGTCTCGGAAACCAGCGCCTTGTGGTCATGAGATGGCCGGGTCAAGCCCGGCCATGACGTGCCCTTTCCTCACTCCATCCCTTCTAGCTCGATGATCATCCCCTCGATCATCCGCAGGCCGATCTGCCAGAAGCCGGGGTCCTTTGCATCGAGGCCGAAGGGCTGCAGCAGCTCCGAATAGGGCTTGCTGCCGCCGGCCGAGAGCAGGGCGAAATAGCGATCCTGGAAGCCGTCCGCCGCGCTCTGGTAGACCCCGTAGAGCGAGTTCACCAGGCAGTCACCGAAGGCATAGGCGTAGACGTAGAAGGGCGAATGGATGAAGTGCGGGATGTAGCACCAATAGGGCTCGTAGCCGGCTGAAAGCCGGATCGCCGGCCCGAGGCTCTCCGCCTGCACGCCCATCCAGAGTTCGCAAAGCGCCTCCGGCGTCAGTTCCCCCTCGCGGCGCGCCTCATGCACCTTGCGCTCGAACGAGTAGAAGGCGATCTGACGCACGACCGTGTTGATCATGTCCTCGACCTTGGCCGCCAGCATCGCCTTGCGCTGCTTCGGATCGACGGTTCCATCGAGCAACCGGCGGAAGGTCAGCATCTCGCCGAAGACGCTCGCCGTCTCGGCCAGCGTCAGCGGCGTCGGTGCCATCAGCGCGCCATTCGGCGCCGCAAGGACCTGATGCACGCCATGGCCGAGCTCATGCGCGAGCGTCATCACGTCGCGCGGCTTGCCCTGGTAGTTCAGCAGCACATAGGGGTGCGCGGACGGCACCGTCGGATGCGCGAAGGCACCGGGCGCCTTGCCGGGACGTGGCGGGGCGTCGATCCAGCGCTCGTCGAAGAAGCGCTGGGCGATATCCGCCATCTTCGGCGAGAAGGCGCCATAGGCGGAGAGCACCGTCTCGCGCGCCTCGGTCCAGGGGATGGTGCGCTGCTCGACCTGCGGCAGTGGCGCATTGCGGTCCCAGAAATCCAGCGCGTCGCGACCGAACCACTTCGCCTTCAGGCGGTAGTAGCGATGCGAGAGCCGCGGATAGGCCTCTCGAACGGCAGCAACGAGAGCATCGACGACCTCTCGCTCGACCCTGTTCGCGAGATGGCGCGAATCCGCGACATCCTCGAATTTCCGCCAGCGGTCAGAGATCTCCTTGTCCTTGGCCAGGGTGTTGGTGATGAGGGCGAAGGTGCGCAGCTCCTTGCGGAACACCGTGCTCAGCGCCTCGGCCGCCGCGCGGCGCACCTCGCCATCTGAATCCTGCAGCTTGTTGAGCGTGAGTTCGAGCGTCAGCTCCTCACCATCGAACGGGAAGCGCAGCGAAGCGATGGTCTCGTCGAAGAGCCGGTTCCAGGCGGCCGCGCCCGTCATCGACTTCTCGTGGAAGAGCGCCTCGATCCGGTCCTCGAGCTGGTGCGGCTTGTCCCGGGCGAGATCCTCGATCCAGGGCTTCCAATGCGACAGCGGCCCCTCGCTCGCGACCTTCGCCATGACCTCCGGCTCGATGCGGTTGAGTTCGAGCTCGAAGAACAGCAGCTCCGTGATCGCGGCGTTCAGCTTGTCCTGCGTATCGCCATAGAACTTCGCGCGCTGCGGATCGGTCGTGTCGCCGGAATAGACCAGCCCCGCATAGGCGCCGATCCGCCCGAGCACGTCACTCAGGCCCTCATAGCTCTTCACCGCCTCCGCCAGCAGCGCGCTGCCGTCGGGCTTGCCCGCAAGTTCGGCGAGCTTGCCGCGATAGCGCCCGGCCAGCGCCTGCGCCTCCTTGAGCACGCGCTCCAGATCGCCCTTGAATTCGGGAGAATCGGTGCCGGGGTAGAGATGGCTCAGATCCCATTCCGGCAGCTCGCCCAGCGCCTGCGTGGCAGCTTTGGCTGCGCCCGCCGCGGCGCGGGAACGCCGGATTGTCTCACGGAAACTCATTGGCTCGGCACCTCGCGCTGACATGCTCTCTCCATAGGCCGGCACGTCCCTGTGGATCAACGCCGGGGGTGATGCCGGTCCTTAAACCGCGCTTAACACTTCTCGCCGACCATGCCCCAGAACGAAACAGTGATTCCGCCGACAGCGCCTTTTTGCGCTATGCTTCGAGGTGTCATGACAGCCACCGTCCTTGTCGTCGATGACGATCCCGTCCAGCGTCGCCTGCTCGATGCGATGCTGAAGCGCTTCGGCTACGATGTGACCATCGCCGAGGACGGCCGGGCTGCGCTCGACCTGATCGGCAGCCCCGAAGGCGAGCGCATCGACGCCATCGTACTCGACCTGCAGATGCCCAATCTCGACGGTCTGGGCGTGCTGGCCGGCCTGCGCGAGCGCGGCAGCGAGCTCCCGGTCATAGTGCAGACGGCCAACGGCACGATCGAGACCGTGGTCACAGCGATGCGCGCCGGCGCCTCCGATTTCGTGGTCAAGCCGGTCGGTGCCGAGCGCCTGCAGGTCTCGCTCAAGAACGCGCTCAAGCTCGGCGCGCTGGAACACGAGCTGCGCCACATCAAGCACCGGGCCTCCAACACGCTCGGCTTCCGCGACCTCGCCACCAAGAGCCCGGACATGGCGCGCGTGGTGCGCCTGGCGGAGCGGGCGGCGAAATCGAACATCCCGATCCTGATCGAAGGCGAATCCGGCGTCGGCAAGGAAGTGCTGGCCCGCGCCATCCAGGGCTCCAGCGACCGCAAGGGCAAGCCCTTCGTCACGGTGAATTGCGGCGCCATCCCGCACAACCTCGTCGAATCCATCCTGTTCGGCCATGAGAAGGGCGCCTTCACCGGCGCGACCGAGCGCCATCTCGGCAAGTTCGTCGAGGCCAATGGTGGCACGCTCTTCCTCGACGAGGTCGGTGAGTTGCCGCTCGATGCGCAGGTCAAGCTGCTGCGCGCCATCCAGGAGAGCGAGGTCGACCCCGTCGGCGGCAAGAAGTCGGTGCGCGTCGACATCCGCGTCATCTCCGCGACCAACAAGAGCCTGCTGGAGCAGGTGAAGCGCGGCGAATTCCGCGAGGACCTCTATTACCGCCTCAACGTCTTCCCGATCACGCTGCCACCGCTGCGCCAACGCCGCGAGGACATCGGCGATCTCGCCCGCGGCTTCCTCGCCCGTTTCGCCGCCGAGGAGGGCCGCAAGCTCGGCGGCATCAGCTCCGAAGCCGTGGCGCTGATCTCGAGCTATGACTGGCCCGGCAATGTCCGCCAGCTTGAGAATGCCGTCTTCCGCGCCGTGGTCCTCGCCGACGGGCCGGAGCTCGGCGTCGCCGAATTCCCGCAGATCGCAGCGCAGATGGAAGGCTACGACGTCCGCATCCCGCCCGCGCCGGCCCCGCTCGCGCGCCCGGACGGCGAGGGGGAGCCGGCGCCGCGCATCATCCATATGCCGGTGCGCGACCCCAACGCGCTCGAACTTCTCGCCGGCTCTGACCTGCGCAAGCTCGACGAGCTGGAGCGCGAGATCATCACCTTCGCCCTGCAGCACTATCGCGGCCACATGTCCGAGGTCTCTCGCAGGCTCGGCATCGGCCGCTCCACGCTCTACCGCAAGCTCAAGGACTACGGTCTGATCGAGAGCGAAACCCCACCGGATGAAACCGACGCGGCCTGAGCTGCGACGAATGTATCAAATGCATCGAAAGCGGCCGGCTGTTGCGCCGCCGCATCTTGTCTCAACCACCCGAGTCACGCAGGAATTGAGTGATTCGGCAGCTATCGGGATAGCGACTATGCGTCGTCGCCATTGGGCGAACCTGGCCACGGCATCCGCCCTGGCCATCATTCTGGGGTCCGCCCCCCTCCGTGCCGAAACGCCCCTCCGGATCGATCCGGCGCTCGGCATACCGTTGCCAGAGCAGCCCGCTCTGAATCTGAGCGACACCGAGGCAGAGATCACCACCGGCACGCTGCGCTCAGGCACCGAGCCGCATGATCCGGCGAAGCAGGATGCAGCCGCCCCGCTGGAGACCAGCGAGGAGCCGGTGACGCTCGCCATCCCGGCGATCGAGATGCCGCCCTCCGACCCGGCGTTGACGCCGGCTTCGAAAAGCGTCGAGCCCGTGCCGCCGGCCGCGGCGCCTGGCCCGCTCAAGAGCGTCGAGCCGCTGGTACCGGCGCCCGAGGTGCCGAAGGTTGTCGTCACGCTGCCGCCCGGCTTTGAATTCAGCACCGCCGTCGCCGCGCAGATGCAAGACGGCCTGGCCGTGCGTCGGCTCAGCGAGCGCGAGCGCAGCGAGATCACCGCCGCCTACCAGGCCCATGAAAACCGGCCCCTCTGGATCGACGGCAAGGGCTGGAACGAGGCGGGCAAGCGCATCGTCGCCGCGCTCGGTCGCGCTGCCGATGACGGCCTGAGCCCGAACGACTACCCCCTGCCCGCTTTCGAGGCGAGCGACAAGGACAAGCTCGCCCTGGCCGACATCCGGCTCTCGGCTCTCGCCGTGCTCTATGCACGCGACGCGCGCGGTGGGCGCCTGGATCCGCGCCGCCTGTCGAAGCTGATCACGCCGACGCTCTATCTGCCCTCCGCGACGGAGGTGCTCTCGGAGCTTGCCGGCGCCACCGATGCCGGCGCCGTGCTCGCCGCCTACAACCCGCCGCATGAGGGCTATCGCCGCCTCAAGGACAAGCTCGCGGAGCTGCGCCAGCATCTCGACGACACCCCGCTGGTCCGGATCCCCGCCGGCCCGACGCTCAAGCTCGGCATGCGCGACGAGCGCGTCCCTCTGGTGCGCGCCCGCCTCGGCCTTGGGCCCAGCGAGGAACCGGTCTTCGACCGCTCGACCTCGCTTGCCCTTGCCGATTTCCAGAAGAAGGCCGGCCTGCCTGCCAACGGCATCCTGAGCGAGCGGACGCTGGCTGCGCTCGGCAAGCCGGCAACCGTCCAGGGCGAGGAGGACATCGTCGCCCAGATGGAGCGCTGGCGCTGGCTGCCGCCCGATCTTGGCGTCGACCACATCATGGTCAACGTGCCGGAGATGCGCGTGCGCGTCATCCGCTCGGGCGCGGTCGTCCACGAGGCCCGCACCATCATCGGCAAGCCGGAATCGGCGACGCCCATCTTCTCGCACAAGATGGATCACGTCATCGTCAACCCGTCCTGGTACGTGCCGCCCTCCATCCTGAAGAAGGAGTTCCTGCCGGGGCTAGCGGCCGATCCCGATTATGCGGCCAAGCGCGGCTATGTCGTGACCCGCACCAAGGGCGGCGGCATCTCGGTGCGCCAGCCGCCGGGCGAGCGCAACGCGCTCGGCTGGATCAAATTCATGTTCCCGAACGAGCACGCGGTCTATCTGCACGACACGCCGAACCGCCGGCTCTTCGCCAATGAGAAGCGCGCCTTCAGCCATGGCTGCGTGCGCGTCGAGAACCCCTTCGCGCTAGCCGATCAGGTGCTCGGGCCGGAGTGGACGACCGAACGGCTGAAGAAGCTGATCGGCTCGGGCGAGCGGCGCATCAACCTGCCCCAGCCGCTGCCAATCCACCTCGTCTACAACACGATCGTTGTCGGCGCGGATGGCAAGATCACACGCTTCGACGACGTCTACGGCTTCCACCGCATGGTGCGTCAGGCGCTCGCGGATCGCGGCTAAAAGGTGGACGGCCACCGCGCCGGCTCCTTTTCGCCATGATCCCCCGGTAGCTCCTGCATGCAATTTCGACAATGCATCGGAATTTTGCGATGCATCATTGCCGCGTTGCTTACGAGCCGTTAACGCTTCTCCGCAACTGTTTGTTCACGCTCCCGCGCCATTGCGGCGGGGCTTCGAGACGGGTCAGGCAGATTGGGCAGAACAGACGCCACGCATGCGGGAGGATCGCCGTCGGGCTCGCGACCGACATTGCGGCGCGTCCTCACCATCGGGCTTGCTCTGGCCGCCAGCATCGTGGGCATCCGCGGCACACAAAACGCCATCGCCAATGGCGACACCCGCACGATCACCATCCGGCACATGCACACCAAGGAGGAGACGACCGTCACCTTCAAGCGTGACGGCCGCTACGATTCCGCGGCGCTGGAGAAACTGAACTGGGCGTTGCGCGACTGGCGCAACGACGATCCGATCCGCATGGACCCGCGGCTCTTCGACGTGGTCTGGGAAGTGCAGCGTCAGCTCGGTTCCGATCAGCCCTTCCACGTCGTCTCGGCCTATCGCTCGCCTGGCACCAATGCGATGCTGCGCCGCCGCTCGCGTGCGGTCGCCAAGCACAGCCAGCACATGCTCGGCAAGGCGATGGATTTCTACCTGCCCGACGTACCGACGGCCCGCATCCGCGAGATCGGCATGCGGCTCCAGCGGGGCGGCGTCGGCTTCTATCCCAACGCGCATACCCCCTTCGTGCATCTGGATGTCGGCTCGGTCCGCTCCTGGCCGCGCATGACCCGCGACCAGCTGGTGCGCCTCTTCCCGGACGAGAAGACGGTGCATTTGCCGGCAGACGGCCACCCGCTCGCAGGCTACGAACTCGCCAAGGCCGAGATCCTGTCCGGCGGCGGCGCCGTCGCCGGCTATGCCACCGCCGATCTCGACGAGGGCGCGGTGATGGCCACCGGCCGCAAGAGCCTGTGGGCTTCGCTCTTCGGTGGCGACGACGAAGAGGTGGACGCCCGGCCGACCGCCGGCCGGCGCGGCGGACCGAAGGCGCAACCGACTGTCATGGCTTACGCCGCCAGCGGCCCGAGCGACGGCAATTCGAGCGATGGCGGCCGCTTTGCCGTGGCGATGGCGCCCTCGCCGTCCACGAACGCCCTCGTCCGCGAGCGCTCCGAGCGGCTGGCGCCGCAGCAGGCCGCCTCACCCGCACCAGAGGCCCCCGCCCCGCAACCAGCTCCGGCCGCACAGCAACAGCCGCAGCAACCCACGCCGGATAACCGGCCGAAGCTTATTGACGCGCCGCTGCCGCTAGCGCGCCCGCGCGGGCTCGCAGCGCCTGACGACAACGCGTCGCTCCAGCTCGCCGCCTTGCCGGCTGCCGGCGGCGCACTCGCCTTTGCCCAGCCGGGCGCAGGGCAGCAATTCGTGCTCGCTTCGCTGCCGCCGCGCCGACCCGATGAAGTGGCAGCGGCCTCCGCTGCGACGGCGGCCATCGCCGCAGGCAGCCCGGTCTCCGCGCCGCTGCCGCCGATCCGGCCGACCGCCCTGGCCGATGCGGCGATCGCTTCGCTGCGCGGCAGCACCGACGCGCTCTCCGGCGCCGCTCCGACGCTGGAAGGCCGCATGGTGATGGCGGCCCTGCCGCCTGTCCGTCCTCGCGAAGGCGGTGTCAGCTTCGCCGTCGCCAGCCAGCGCTCCGTGCCGGTTCCCGTCGAGCCGGAGGAGGCCGTGCCGATGGACCGGTCGGGCCTCAACTCGCTCTTCGCAACGGTCGCGCGCACCAGCGTCTCCCCGGTGCGCCCGGTCAATGTCGCAACGGCGCGGACCCGGACCACCGTTCCGGCGGCCGTTCCGATCACCGCGCCCGGCCCCGCGGCCGCGCTCGGCTTCAGCCATGCCGATCCGGTCGACGCCAAGCCCGGCGCCTTCACCGGCCCGGCTGTGCGCCCGCTGCCGACGAACTTCGTCCAGAACTGAGCTGCGCGCTCACTCCAGGTCGATCGGCCAGGCCTTGAACACATCGAGCGCCTCGCAGGCCGCGGCCTGAGCCGCAAGCGCCGGCCAGCGCTCCGCCGGGACGTACTCAGGGATCACGAATCGGCAGAAGCCCCAGGCGATGGCGGCCGCGATGTCGCTCGGCAGCAGTTCCGGCCCAGCCGTCAGCTCGCCAGCCTTTGCCGCCGTGTCGAGCAGGTCGAGCGCGGTGTGGAGCTGGGTCGTGATCCGCTCCTGCCAGGGCGCATAGCGCTGCGCCTCGGGGCGCTTGCGCTCGTATTCGAGCCCGACGGCCTTGTCGGCGGCGACGATGCCGATGCCGGTGAGCGCGAGATCGCGACGGCGCGCGACGCCTTCGAGCGGGCGCAGCGAGCGGCCAGCGACATCCTCGAGATGCTGGATGATCAGCAGGGACTCGCTGATGGCGATGCCGTCATCGGTGACGAGCGTCGGCGCCTTGATCAACGGATTGATCCGCCGGAATTCCTCCATATGCCGGAACACCGAGACGGAGCGGTGCTCGAAAGTGACCTCCAGAAGGGTCCCGGTGATCGCCGCGCGGCGGACATAAGGACTGTCGAGCATCCCGACGAGCAGCATTGTTCTCTCCTGACTGGACCAGGAGGACATTGCCGTAAGCGCCAGCCAAAACCACGCGAATTCGCGTGATGCGCGGGATCACGCGGCTTGATGCTCGTGCTTTTCATCCGGCGTGAGCTGCTTGCTCAGCGGCTCCTCGAAGCTGATCCCACGCTGCTGTGCCTCCATCAGGCAGGGATCCCAATAGGGCGTGCCGCCGAAGCGCTCCACGAGGAGATCGATCAGCACCCTGACCTTGCCGGGGACATAGGCGCCGGGCGGCCGCACCACATAGAGTGCCCGCGTCGGCATTGGATAGTCGAGCAGGATCGGCTCGACCGCGCCGGATCGGATCGCGTCGGAGGCGATGAAGGTCGGAAGAACGGCAAGGCCCAGCCCCGCTGAGACCCAGGACAGCAGCGTATCGCCATTGTCGGAAACCAGCCGACCCTGCGGCCGCATCGTGATCCAGCGCTTGCCGGCCCGGAAGACCCAGTCCTGATCGTTCGTGCCGCTATAGAGCAGGCAGTCATGCTCGTTGAGATCGGCGGGAGTCGCGGGGCGCCCGCGCTGCGCAAGATAGGCCGGGCTGCCGATCACGGTGGCATGGACCGGCGCCAGCCGGCGCGCGATGAGACTCGAATCCTTGAGCGAGCCGATGCGGATCGCGGCATCGAAACGCTCGCCGATCAGGTCGACATAGCGATCGCTCGCCTGCACATCGATTTCGAGCCGCGGATATTTCTGCGCCAGCTCGCCCAGAAGCGGCGCGACATGCCGGGTGCCGAAGGTGAGCGGCATCGACAGCCGCAATCGCCCGGCGACGCCGCCCGCCTGCTGTGCAACCGCTTCCCTCGCCTCTTCCAGCTCGGCCAGGACGCGCTCGCTGCGCGCCTTGAACTCCAGCCCGGCTTCGGTCGCGCTCACGCCGCGTGTCGTGCGGCTGAGCAGGCGTGTGCCGAGCTCCGCCTCCAGCCGGCTGACGCGGCGGCTGACGATCGACTTGGCGAGGCCGAGGCTTTGCGCGGCCCGGCCGAAGCCACCGGCATCGACCACGGCGATGAAGCTGCGGATATCGTCGAGCTCGGACATGGGTGTTCCTCAAGCGGCAACAGCTTGGTGCCCATTATGGGAGTTCTGATGCAGCAAGTGAACCGCTACCTCTCCGGCATCGAAGATCAAGTCCCGCTTTCGCAGGCCGGGCATCCAGGGCCGGGTTTCAGGAAACCCCCGCCTCATCGGCTCGCCGGCGGACAGGCATTCGAACACGAGGAAGCCATGATCGACAAACTGAAGAAGCGCCGTACGCAGTATGCCCTCGGCAAGAAGCTGCCGATTTCCGAAAAGCAGGTCGATGGCCTGATCAGGGAAGCGATCCGCCTGTCGCCCTCCAGCTTCAACTCGCAAAGCTCGCGCGCCGTCATCCTCTTCGGCAAGGAGAGCGACAAGTTCTGGAACATCACCCGCGAAGCGCTGCGAGCGGTCGTACCGGCTGCCGACTTCGAGCCGACCAGCAAGAAGATCGACAGCTTCGCGAGCGGCGCCGGCACGGTGCTGTTCTACGAAGATCAGGAGCCGGTCCAGGCCCTTCAGACCAATTTCCCGCTCTACGCGCACAATTTCCCAATCTGGTCGGAACACTCGACCGGCATGGCGCAGCTGGCAGTGTGGGCTGCGCTGGCCGACGTCGGCATCGGCGCGAGCCTTCAGCACTACCATCCGCTCGTTGATGCGGACGCCGCCAAGGCCTGGAACATTCCTGCGTCCTGGAAGCTGACGGCGCAGATGCCGTTCGGCTCCAACGAGGCCGGCTTTCCGGAGAAATCCTTCATCGACGACGAGACCCGGTTCCGCACCCACCATTGACCGAAGCTCGGGATCGGGCGGCGCCGGGCAGACAGAGTTCAAGCCCGCCGCCTGAGCGGCACCCCTGAAAAGCAGAACGCCGCCGAGGGCTCCTCGGCGGCGTTCTGATATGCGTTCCTGCGTCTCAGGCCGACTCGCCGACCGCCTGCAGATAGAGGTCGAGGATCGCTTCCTCTTCCTTGCGTTCGTCGAGATCGCGCTTGCGCAGCGCCACGACCTTGCGCAGCACCTTGACGTCGTAGCCGTTGCCCTTGGCCTCGGCGTAGACCTCCTTGATGTCGTCGGCGATCGTCTTCTTCTCTTCCTCGAGCCGCTCGATGCGCTCGACGATGCTCTTGAGCTGGTCGCCCTGAACCGGATCGTCCATCTGTCGTCCTTCTCGGATGCTGAAAATTCGGCCGGCAGCGTTCGCGCGAATGGGGGTCGGGCGTCAAGCCGCAACAGCGCCGGAAGGCCGGACGCTCAACAGTTCCGTTGCCGCACCGCCGTCGCGATCCCTCGTCATTCCAGCCACGACGGCCACGTCGCGAACGGCGATGACGACGCGGTTCCGTCCGGAATCATTACCCTCTAAGAGAGACGACAAGAGACGGCGGGAGACGAGACAGCGTGCAGCATTCCAGCACCGAGGCGGCGATGCGTGCGGATGCGCGCGCGATCTTCGACGCCGCCGTCGCCCGCGCTCATCCCGCCGGCTGCCTGCCCCAGCATTTGCCTCCCGCGCCGCAGAACGGCCGCCTCATCCTGCTCGCCGCCGGCAAGGCCGCAGGCAGCATGACGGCACTGGCCGAGGCGCATTATCTCGATGCCGGCCTGCCACCGGAGCGCCTGCTCGGCCATGCCGTCGCTCGCCATGGCTATACGGCGGCGACCCAGCACATTCCGATGGTCGCAGCCGGCCATCCGGTGCCAGATCAGGGCAGCATCGACAGCGCCGAGAAGGCACTCGCACTCGCCGCCTCTGCCACGGTGGATGACCTCGTGCTCGTCCTGCTCTCCGGCGGCGGCTCGGCCAACTGGGTGGCCCCGGCAGGCACGCTGGCGCTGGCGGAAAAGCAGGCAGTCAACAAGGCGCTGCTGCGCTCCGGCGCGCCGATCGGCGAGATGAACATCGTCCGCAAGCGGCTCTCGCGCATCAAGGGCGGCAGGCTCGCGCTCGCCACCGCGCCGGCCCGGCTGCTGACGCTCGCGATCTCGGACGTGCCGGGCGACGAGCCGACCGCCATCGCGTCGGGTCCAACCGTCGCAGACCCTTCGACCACCGAGCAGGCCCGCGCCATCGTCGCCCGCTACGGGCTGGACCTGCCGCCGGCCGCCCGCGCGCTGCTCGACGACCCCGCCAACGAGACGCCCAAGCCGGGCCATCCCGCTTTCGCCAATAGCGAGTTCCGCATCATCGCCCGCCCGGCCGATGCGCTGGCCGCCGCGCGCGCCGCCGCAGAGGCCGCCGGCTATGTCGTCCATGATCTCGGCCCTGACCTGGAAGGCGAGGCGCGCGATGTCGCCGCGGCCCATGCCGATCTCGCCCGGCGCCTGAAGCGCGAGGGCAAGCGCGCCGCCATCCTGTCGGGCGGCGAGTTCACCGTGACGCTGCGCGGCACCGGCCGTGGCGGCCCCAACCAGGAATATGCGCTGGCGCTCGCCATCGCGCTCGCCGGTGAGCCCGGCATCGTCGCGCTCGCCGGCGACACCGACGGCACCGATGGCGGTGGCGGTGAGGCGACCGACCCGGCCGGCGCGCTCATCGACCCCAAAACTTTGGCGCGGGCCACAGCGATTGGCCTTGATCCCGCCCGATCCCTCGCAGACAACGATTCCACCGGCTTCTTCGAAGCGCTGGGCGATTTGCTGCAGCCGGGGCCCACCCTGACCAATGTCAATGATTGCCGCGTGATCCTGATCGAGCCGTGAAAATGCCGGGACATCCCCGAATTGGCCTGCTGACCGCCTGCTGCGCCGCCGGCCTCCTCTGGAGCGCATTGCCGGCGAAAGCCGATCTGCGCATGTGCAACACCACCTCGAGCCGGATCGGCGTCGCCATCGGCTATCGCAATGCCCAGGGCTGGACGACAGAAGGTTGGTGGAACATCAGCCCGCGTGGCTGCGAAACGCTATTGCGGGGCACGCTGGCGGCGCGCTTCTACTACGTGCACGCCGTCGACTACGACAAAGGCGGCGAGTGGACCGGCAAATCCGTCATGTGCGTCCGCAACAAGGAATTCACGATTCGGGGCATAGAAGACTGTCTGGCGCGCGGCTATGACCGGGCCGGCTTCTTCGAGGTCGACACCGGCGAGCAGAAGAGCTGGACCATCCAGCTCACCGACTCAGGTGGCGCCGCGCCGCCGCGACCCTGACCGGCGCAAGCCCGGCGCGATCGCGGAATGATAAATGGGAGCGGGCATGGGCGCCCGCTCTGCAACGAATGAGGGGCCGGACAGGTCGGAGGCATCCCGCCTCTGGATCTGCGGGAAGAGACAATGAAGCGCGAACGCCGGATCAAGATCATCGCCACCCTCGGGCCCGCCTCCTCGACCGAGGAGATGTGCGCCAAACTCTTCGAAGCCGGCGTCGACGTCTTCCGCATCAATATGAGCCACACCCAGCGCGAGACTCTCTCCGAGAAGATCGCGATGCTGCGGGGGCTGGAGACGAAGTTCCGTCGCCCCGTCGGCATTCTCGCCGACCTGCAGGGGCCGAAGCTCCGCGTCGGCCAGTTCGGCGGCGACGGCGCCGTGATGCTTGAGAAGGGCGCGACCTTCATCCTCGACGCCGATACGGCGCCCGGCGACGAGAAGCGCGTCCACCTGCCCCATCCCGAGATTCTGAGCGCGCTGGAGCCCGGCCATCATCTCATCCTGGACGACGGCAAGCTGCGCCTCATCGTCGAGAAGGCGTCGCCCGAGAAGGCGATCACCAAGGTGCTCGTCGGCGGCCGCCTCTCCTCCCGCAAGGGTGTCAGCCTTCCTCACACCACCATCGCTGTCTCGGCGATGACCGAGAAGGACCGGGCCGATGCCGAGGTTGCGGCGGAGGTCGGCGTCGACTGGATCGCGCTCTCCTTCGTGCAGCGCCCCGAGGATATGGCGGAGCTGGGCAAGATCGTGCGCGGTCGCGCTCTGGCGATGGCCAAGATCGAGAAGCCGCAGGCCGTGGCGCGGCTGGAAGAGATCATCGACGCGTCCGACGCCATCATGGTGGCGCGCGGCGATCTCGGTGTCGAAATGCCGATCGAAAAGGTGCCGGGCACGCAGAAGCGCATGATCCGCATGGCCCGGGCCAAGGGCAAGCCGGTCGTGGTCGCCACCCAGATGCTGGAGAGCATGATCACGAGCCCGGTCCCGACCCGCGCCGAGGTCTCTGACGTCGCCACCGCCGTCTTCGAGGGCGCGGACGCGGTCATGCTCTCGGCCGAGAGCGCCGCCGGCCAGTACCCGATCGAGGCGGTTTCGATGATGAACCGCATCGCCGAGGAGGTCGAGGGCGAGTCGGTCTATCGCTCGATCCTGGAGGCTCAGCGCACCGAGCCCGAGGCGACGGGCGCCGACGCCATCGCCAAGGCTGCCCATGAGATCGCCGAGGCGCTGCATCTCAAGGCGATCTGCGCCTGGACCTTCTCGGGCTCCACTGCCTTCCGCATCGCCCGCGAGCGGCCGAATGCGACGGTCATTGCGCTAACGCCGAACCGCTCGGCCGCCCGCCGGTTGACGCTGGTCTGGGGCGTCCACGCCATCGTCACCAAGGACGCCAGCGACGCCGACGACATGGCCTTCCGCGCCTGCAAGTTCGCTGTGCGCGAGCACTACGCCAAGATGGGTGACCGCGTCATCGTCGTGGCGGGCGTGCCCTTCGGCACACCGGGCGCGACCAATATGGTCCGCATCGCCTTCGTCGCGCAGGAGCATGTCGCGAAGGCCTGAGTGGACGGGAACGTTATGCTCGGGCTTGACCCGAGCATCTCTCGCCGAAAGGAACTGGTTTCTGAGATGCTCGGGTCAAGCCCGAGCATGACGCGGAATAGATCGGACGCTCAGGCGTCGCGGCCGTCAACCTCGGTCGCAAGCGAGTCGACCGCCTTCTTGACCGCGTCGAATTGCGGATAGATCTCAAGCGCCTTGCGGAAGACGACCATGGCGGCCTTGTCGTCGCCCTGCTGGCGCAGAATGACGCCGAGCCCCATCATCGCGCCGTAATGCCGCGGCTCGCGCTTCAGCGCCTCGCCGATGTCGAGCATGGAACGGATGGAATCGCCCGCGAGAAAGAGCGCGTTGGCGCGCTGGTTCCAGGCCTCGGCCCAGTCCGGCTGCAGGCTGATGATGCGGTCGAGCAACTCGATCCCGAGCTCGACCTGCTTGTCCTTCATCGCCTGCTGCGCCCGGGCCATCAGCAGATCCGCCGTGTCCGAGCCCGAACGCGCCCAGCGCCGCTGGATCAACCGGGCGATACCCTCGGCCTCCTCCTGCGTCTTGGCCTCGTGCAGGCGCTGGAACAGCCGCTCCAGCGTCGCCGCTGGCCCGCGCTGGGCACCGCTCGGCGCGGACGGGTTCTCCATCTTGTCGGAGGGCGCGACCGCACCGGGCCGCTGTGGCTCGGCGGTCTGGGCCAATGCTGCGCCCGCAGCCAGCGACAACACGAGGGCAGCGGTCATGATGCGAGGACGGATCATGCCGATGAGTTTAGTCCGCCAGCGCCCGAGGTCAAATCACGCGGAGGCGAGCGTAAACGCAAAAAGCGGGCACGCCATCCGGCGTCCCGCTTCCACGAAAGTCCAAAGCCGTAGCTTGCGCGGCTTCGAAAAGCCGCGCGAAAGGCTCAGCCCTGACGCGCCTTGAAGCGCTTCTGGACCTTGTTGATGATGTAGATGCGGCCCTTGCGGCGCACCAGCTGGTTGTCGCGATGGCGCGCGCGCAGCGACTTCAGCGAATTGCGGATCTTCATCGTCTCAACTCCATCGGCCCATCCTTGCGGACGCGCCGGTCAAAAACCTTCAGCCTGCGACGCGAGCCATAAGACTCTCACCGCCCATGACAATGGTGCGACTGATGCGATGCCGGCTGTATACGGATTTTTCCGCGGATCGCAAGTGCGATTGCACCTCTTAGCCCATTAAAAGCCTCGCCGCGCGAGCCGCTCGGGAACCGCGCGCACCAGCGCGGCGTTCCCGGCCTGCTCACAAGGGAACATCATCATGCGAATCTCGACACTGGCCCTGATCACGGCCGCGGCCCTCGCGCTCGCCGCCTGTGGCAACACTACCCAGCAGCGCATCGGCGGCGCGGCGGTCGGGGCCGGCACGGGCGCGGTCGTCGCCGGGCCGGTCGGGGCGGTGGTCGGTGGCGCCGCCGGCGCTGTCACCGGACCTTCGGTCACGCGCGCCGTCCGCCGCGCCAGCCGCTAGGCCTCGAGGGTGAGCCTGAGCCTCGGGTTCGGCACTGTCATCAAACTCTCATCCGGCAACCCAATCCTTGTCGGATGTCCGATTCGCTCAACAGGCTTCACGCCGCCGTGCTGGAAGCACGCACCCGCGATCCTTCGACCTCCCGCACGGCCAAGCTTTTCGCGGATGGCCTGCCCAAGATGGCGAAGAAGGTGGCGGAAGAGGCGGTGGAACTCGGTATCGAGGCACTGCAAGGCCATCGCCAAGCTGCGGTGCTGGAAAGCGCCGACCTGATCTACAACCTCGTCACCCTCTGGGCGGCGATGGGGATCGAGCCGGACGAGATCTGGCGCGAGCTCGACCGGCGCGAGCAGCTTTACGGGATCGCCGAGAAGCTGCCTAAAAAGCCCGCGCGGCCCAAACAGGCGCGCCGGCGCCCGCTCGCGGTCGCGGCGCTGCCACGCTGACGAGCCGGCGCATTTTCGGGAACCCCGGCCGCCTGCGAATTCCGGGGTCGGTTTGAATTTTGCGGATAACTCCGCTTTTGAGGGGTTGCCAAGAGAAAGCGGAGCGGCTATCTCCGCCTCCATCAGGCCGGACGCGACGCGTCATGACGCTCTGATACGCGCCCGTAGCTCAGCTGGATAGAGCATCAGACTACGAATCTGAGGGTCAGAGGTTCGAATCCTTTCGGGCGCGCCATTTCTTAGCTCCTTCTGAGGAGCGTCGGTTACAAATCCAAATTCAAGCTTGGTTCGCAGCTTTCCGCTTCGCGCGGAGGTCGATGACGTTGTCGATCTTGGCTTGCCATCTTCGGCGAAGCCGCGGCGCTCCGCCTGCCTGCGATAAGTCTTTGCGAGCCGACGGATGCTATCCGCTCCGACTCGACTTCACTGACCGGAATGTCCGGCCAGGGCGTCCAAACGACGCTGGATATCTTCAGCAAGTAAAGCTGCTTCCTGCTCGATCGCCGCGAGATTGAGAAAGGCAGGCCGGCGAAATACAAGCCGGGGACGCTGGCAAGCCCGTTCTCGTGCAAAGGCTGTCCTTGCGCATCAAGCGCTTCGGGAACACGCACCCAGCCGAAATCACCTTTGAAACCGGTGCACCAGATCACCGTCGTGATCCCCCGCGCGGCAAGATCAATGAATCGGATCGGTGGGTCCGGCAAAAGCGCGTCCATCACCTCCGCTGGATCCGCTTCTGCCTCCGGAGCATCGATCCCATTGCGCGCAATGAACGCGTCGATCTGGCCTCGAATTCTGGCTGAGCCCTCGTCTCCGAAGCGGACATGCTCTGCTGCATCGTCGCTGAACGAAAGGCGGCCTTCATCGACGCCCGTGATCCGCCCCAGCAAGACAACACCTTGCGCGCTGAGGGATTGCAGGCTGATCGTATGGAGCGCTCCGGTCAGCGGCCTTCCGAGGATTGGCCCCTGTTCAAGGATTTCCCTGCGCGTCACATCGATCAGTCCGGTCAAGACCATCCAGACGCTGATGTGACGACCTCGATACATCCGGGGCAGCCGGCCAACCCGGCCCGTCGAAAGAAACACGCTTCGCCCCGCCTGGACCAAATCCTCGGCGATCTGGCCGCCAGACTGGGCGCTACCGACCACCAACACGGCACCGCCATCGAGACTGGCGGCGTTCCGATAGGCGGATGCATCGATCTGCTGGATTTTGGGCGGCAACGAGGTGGAGAACGGCGGACGCACCGGGCAATTCTGATTGCTGCTGGCAATCACCACATTCCGCGCCCACAGGCCCCCTCCGGGAAAGGCCAGCCGGTACAGGCCGTGGCTCGCAACGAGGCCGGTCACCGGTGTGTCGATCTCCACCGGGAGGCCATGCCGGTCGGCATAATCCTCCAACAGCGCAACGAATTCGCCGCTCGTCATGGCGCCATCCGGATCGGGGCCCGCATAGTTATCCCCGGGCATGACCGTTTGGCTGTTGGGCGTGTTGATGCGAAAAGAGTCCCAGCGCTGGGTACGCCAGGTCTCGCCGATGCGACCGCGCTCCAGCACGCGATGGCGCAGGCCGCGCTGCATGAGCGCATGGCTGACGCCTAGTCCCGCCCACCCGGCACCGACGACGACGGCATCAAGAATGTCCGTTCCGTTCGCCATTGCGTTCCCCTTGGGACGCAACGCTATTGGGCTTTGCGAAACCCGTAAATGACCCGCTTTCCAGCACGACATTGCTGCCGCACATCTGCGAACCATCTCGCGCCGCCTTGCAGCTCGGCAAGCTCATCTGCGCAAGCGCCTCACGACGTTGCAGAACGACGCTCCCGCAACCAGTCCATCGCCTGATAGTGCCAATAGGTCAGTTGCACGGCCGCCACGCCCGCCGGCCCGCCGTTCCAGACAAGGCCGAACGGCTCGAAATGGCGGATCCGGTCCGAGCTGCCGGTGATGGCTTCCGCGATCACCTTGCCGCCGATCGCCGTCGTGTTGAGGCCGTGTCCGCCGAAGCCGAGGCAATGCCAGACATTCGGCCCCAGCCGGCCGATCTGCGGCATGAGGTGGCGCGCATAGGACATGAGCCCGGTCCAGGCGCCGTCGATCCTGACCGAATCCAGCTCCGGATAGACATCCACCATGCTCTTGCGCAGCATATCCGCGAGGCGATGTGGCTCGCTGGTGCGGGTGGTGATGCGCCCGCCCCAAAGCAGACGCCGACCGCGATCGACGAGGCGGTAATAATCGCTCGCGCGGCGGTCATCGAGCACGCCGGCCGGCGTCCGCAGGCTGGCGGCGAGACGCTCGGGCGCCTCCTCGGTGATCATCACATAGGTCGCGATCGGAAGCTGGCTACGCGTAAGCAGCGGCACCAGCCCATCCGTATAGCCGCCGCAGGCGAACACGACATGCTCGGCCCGGACCTCGCCCGACGCGGTCCTGACGCGCTTGCTTGGGCCATCCAGTTCGGTCGAGATCGCCCGGGAGCGTTCGAAAATACGCCCGCCCAGCGCCTCGATCGCCCGCCCGAGCGCCTTCGCATAGTTGAGCGGATGGATGTGGAAGGCCTGCGGATCGTAAAGCGCCTGATGGTAGCGCCGGGACACGAGCTTCCCGCGGACCGTGGACGTGTCCCAGAAGTCGAGCCGATAGCCGTTTTCCGTGAGAAGCTGATCGCGCTTGCGCAGCATGCTGTCGGGGTCGTGATAGCGGATGACGTGCAGAATGCCGTCGACGCGTTGCGCCTCCGCGATGTCGAGATCGCGGATATTGTCCGCCACGATCCTCACGCCTTCGATCGAGAGATCATGGAGATGGCGAGCCGGCTCCGCGCCGAGGAGCGCCTCCAGCGAGGAACGGCCGCGCGCATAGCCGGGGCTGACGAAGCCGCCATTGCGGCCGGACGCGCCCCAGCCGATCGTCTCGGCATCCAGAACCGCGACCGAGCGGCCGGCACGCGCCAGTTCCAGGGCGGTGGTGAGGCCGGCAAACCCGCCGCCGACGACACAGACATCGACCTCGAGCATGCCCTTCAGGGCGCTGCGCTCGCCGCGGTCGCTCAATGTGCGCGTGTAGTAGCTGTCTATGCCGGTCATCATGGTCCAGATCGAGAATCCCGCGGCTGCCTTCGCGTCGATGGCATGGAGATGCTCGATGGCGCAGACCGCGCCGATCCGCAACCTGCAGCCCGGCCGGACGCTCGATCGTGGTCACATCTGTCGGCTTCGTTAGCAGGGATCCTGAGCGCTAGAAGGTACGCTCGACGAAGAGCTGGGCCGAGCTTTGACGGCCGCTGAGCGCGGCGGCGCGCGCGTTCCCGGCAAGGTCGATCTGCTGACGGGCGAGCGTGGCCTCGAGCCCGATGCGCAAGCCTTCCACCGGCGCCCAGACGACATTCGCTGCGACGCGGTCGATCTGGATTCGACCCGTCACCCCGGCGAAATCCGGCAGGGTCAGTCGGTAGCGGCTGATATAGGCGTTGGTCGACCATTCATCGGTCCATTCCCGCCCGATCGAAACGATGCTCGACCAGCCACGCGTCGTCACATCGCCGCCAAGAAACCCGAAGGCGGTGCGCTGGTCGAGCCGCGAGCCGATATAGGGCGGGGCATTCACGGCCCCGGCGATCTGAGCGGTGACCGTCATCGGCCGCGCCAGCACCTTCCCCTCCCATGTCGCGCCGATGATCGCGGCACGGCCGACGAGGCTCGAAGCGCCGACACGCGGCACCTCTCGCACTGCGACAGCTCCATGGACCGTCAACCCGCCTTGCTCGTAGAGCAGGCGCGCGACGCCGTCCGGCACGCGGCTGCCGGCCGCCGGCAAGGCCGTTCTTCTGTCCGCGGACACATCCTCGACGGAAAGCGACAGGCTGATCGTCTCCGTTAGTTGCCGTTCGTAGCCGATGAGGGCGACCGTCCGGCTCGGAATGCGATCGATGAAGGCGAATTCGTCGCCCGCCCAGAAGTCGAAGCGTGAATCGACCAACCCGAAGACGAAGGCCCCAAGCGTGACGGTAGCCTCCCCGATGGTGACGTCGTAGCCGCCCTCGGTGTTGGTATCGATCGAGAATTCGAAGGCGCTCGCCAGATAGCCGCCATCCCCGACGATCTGGCCCGTCTCCATCCTGAAGGTTGTGCTGAGCGGGAAACTCGTGGCGCTCGGCGGCACCTGCCCCGTCGCCTTCGCCAACGCATTGGCCTGGTAGCTGTCGCGCTGGAGCCCGGCATTCACCGTACCGGATATGGCGATGCAGGTGCTCGACCCCGGCGAAATGAAACCCCGCGGCGGGGGATCATCATCGTCATCGTCATCATCGTCGCTATCTTCGTCATCGCTCCCGTTCTTTGCGGCGGGCTTCGCCGAGGCCGGAGCCTTGAAGAGCGGAACCTGGTCGGGAGGCTCGATCGTGCAGCTGCGCAGGAACTGCGGCGGCCTGCCCGCCGCCTGCGCCGGCACCCCAGCAAGGCCGAGAAATGCGGCCGCCAGTGTTGCGGCCGCAATGCGCGAATGCGCGAGGGCAGAGAAAGTCGGAAACGCCGGCGACGCGCTGTGGCCCGCGAGAGCGGGGGATGTCCCGATGGCCACAGCGGTTCCGTTCTATCGCAGCGGCGGCGCGTAGAGGACGCCGCCCATGCTCCAGAGCTGGTTGAGGCCGCGCGGGATGCCGAGCTTCGAACCCGTGCCAAGATTGCGCTCATAGATCTCGGCATAGTTGCCGGTCGCCTTGACGGCGCGGACCGCCCAGTCGGCATCGAGCCCGAGCGCCTTGCCGAAGCCGCCCTCCGCGCCGGTGAAGCGCCGTGCGTCAGGCTTTTGGGACTTCAAAGCCTCGTCGATATTCGTGCTGGAGATGCCGAGTTCCTCGCCGTTGATCAGCGCGAAATTCACCCATTTCACCACCGTGAACCAGGGGAAGTCGTCGCTGCGCACCACCGGCCCAAGCGGCTCCTTCGAGATTACGTCCGGCAGCACGATCGCCTCGGCCGGCTTGGCGAGCCTCAATCGCTCGCCGTGCAGCGCCGACTGGTCGCGGGTCAGCACATCGCATTGCCCACCCTCGAAGGCCGCGAAGGCTTCCGCCGCGCTCGGAAAGACCTTCTCTTCATAGGTCATCGAATTGGCCTTGAAGAAATCGGCGAGGTTGAGCTGCGTCGTCGTGCCGGCCTCGACGCAGACCTTCGCCTTGTCGAGCGAAAGCGCCGTATCGACCTTGAGCGCCCGCTTTGCCAGGAAGCCCTGGCCGTCATGATAGGTGATGCCGGCGAAGGCGAGCCCGAGTTCCGCCTCGCGCCCGAGCGTCCAGGTTGAGTTGCGCGCCAGGAGGTCGACCTTGCCACTCTTCAACACATCGAAGCGCTGGCTCGCCGAGAGCGGCGTGAACGCGACCTTGCCCGGATCGCCGAGCACGGCGGCCGCAACGGCGCGGCAGAAGTCGACATCGAAGCCACTCCAGGCGCCCTTGTCGTCCTTGGCCGAAAAGCCGAGCACACCTTCACTCACGCCGCATTCGAGTGTGCCGCGCTGCTTCACCGTCTCGAGCGTCCCGGCTCCGGCGGGAACCGCAAGGCCGACGAGCGCCGCGAGCCCGAGGCCGGCGCGGCTTATCCATGATGCCTTCGACATATCTGTCTGTTCCTTTTGCGGATCGGCAGAAACGACGGGGGCGGTCACAGGGTCGCCTTGTGGCGAATGATGACCTTGGTCCCGAGCGGCACGCGATCGTAGAGATCGACGATGTCGCCATTGGCGAGGCGGAAGCAGCCGGACGAAATCGCCTGGCCAATGGTCTCTGGCTGGTTGGTGCCGTGGATGCGGAAGACGGTAGAGCCCAGATAGAGCGCCCGCGCGCCCATCGGGTTGCCGGGCCCGCCGGCCATGAAGCGCGGCAGATAGGGCTGGCGCTGCAGCATCTCCGGCGGCGGGCGCCAATCCGGCCACTCGGCCTTGCGGCTGACCTGGACCTGGCCGGACCAGGTGAAGCCCTCGCGACCAACGCCGATGCCGTAGCGCAGGGCGCGGCCATTGGGCTGGACGATATAGAGGAAGCGCTCGCCCGAATGGATCACGACCGTGCCCGGCGCCTCATTCGAACGGAACAGCACCATCTGGCGGGCATAGGGCCCGTCGGTGATGCTGACCTCCTCGGTCGAGACGCGGCCCGGTTCGTCACCGATATCCATTGTCTCCTGCAGCGAGGCCGGCGGACGCGGCTGAGCCGGAGCGGCTCCGGACAGAGCGAGAATGGGAGCGAGCGCGAGGCCCGAAACGAGAAGGCCGCGCAGGGTGCTGCGGATGGTATTGCTCATCGCGTTTCGCCTCCCATCAAGCGCAGCGGCTATAGACAAAGGTGCCGTAGCGCCGGTTCGCATCCGGATCGACGAAACGCATCACCAATTCCTTCTGCGAGACCGAGAGCAATTCGCGATCCTGCGGATCGCCGGCCGGGGCCTCGAAACCGACATAGGTCTTGCCCCCGGCACCGGCCTTCAGCCGCAGCTCATAGGGCTTCGGATCGTCGGCGACATGCATCATTACCCCGTCACCGGGGCCTTTCGTGATGGTGTAGGGCTGCTTGCACTGCGCCCGCGCTTCCGCCTCTGTGCGCTTTTTGTCCTTGTCCGTGTGATAGGAGGCGATACCCCAACGCCCGACGAGAGCGTCGCGCGAAACATTGGTTGGAGCCGGAGCGCTCGCCGTCGCCGGCTGCAGCGATGAGAGGCTCTCACCGCCGCCGCAGCCGGCAAGAGCCAAAGGGAACAGGAAACTGCAGGCCAGTAAGGCAAAGGCCGGGCGCTTCACGCTGCGCGGCTCGATCGGGGACGGTGCCATCTTTCCTCCAAGGTCGCGTAGTCCGGAACGTTGCGGAAGCTCCCGGCGCCTCGGGTCGGCGACCACCTTTCGGAGGTCGCGCGCCCTGCGAAGACCCGTCACGTCAGCATCTCCAGCAGCCTGCTCACGGTATCCAGATTACCAAGCGTGACAAGAGCCGCCGGAATCATCGAACGTCACGGCTTCCGGAACGTCTGCCCCTGAGCTTAAATGCCTGCTAGAAAATCCTTGCCGGGCACTCCGACCGGTACTCGCGATGCGGCGGCATTGCCGACCCGCCGCTTCGAGAGATGTTCCGTAGCGACGACCGGGTGGATGAGTGCCAATGCTTCGTATCCTCTACTCAACAGTCGCAGCCGCGCTCGCTGCCCTCGCGCTGACCGGCTGCGCCGGCGATGTCCGGGGCACGCTCGTGCCCGTTGCCGCTGCGGCGCCCGACGCCAGCCGCGTCACCATGCTCGTCGCGACGACACGCAAGCCAGACGAGGACGCGGGCGTGCTTTTCTCGGGCGAGCGAGCTCCGGCCTCCTTCGCCGAGATCACCGTGTCCATGCCGCCGGATACGGCACGCAAGGTCGGCGAGGTCCAATGGCCGAGCCGCCTGCCCGGCAATCCTGAAACGGATTTCGTGACGCTGAAGGTCGACAAGCTTGACAAGGCCCAGGCCCTGAAGCGCTTTCATCAGACCATACAGCGCGTGCCCAAGCGCCGCGTCATGGTCTTTATACACGGCTTCAACAACCGCTTCGAGGATGCTGTCTACCGCTTCGCCCAGATCGTCCACGATTCCGGAGCCAAGGTCGCCCCCATCCTGTTCACCTGGCCCTCGCGCGGCTCGATCTTCGCCTATGGCTTCGATCGCGAGAGCAACAACTACTCGCGCACCGCGCTCGAAAGCCTGCTGCAAGCGCTGGCGCGGGACCCCGCCGTCGGCGAGGTCTCCATCCTGGCCCATTCCATGGGCAATTGGGTGACGATGGAGGCGCTGCGCCAGATGTCGATCCGCAACGGGGAGATTCCCCCGAAAATCTCCAATGTCATGCTCGCCGCGCCGGATGTCGATGTCGACGTTTTCCGCAGCCAGATCCTCGATATGACCGGCCACCGGCCACGCTTCACCGTTTTCGTCTCGCGTGACGACAGGGCGCTGGCGGTCTCGCGCCGGGTCTGGGGCAGCACCGCCCGCCTCGGCGCCATCGATCCGGAAGTCGAGCCTTTCCGCTCACAGCTCGAACAAGCGAAGATCTATGTGCTCGACATGTCCAAGCTGAGCACCGGCGACAGGCTCAACCACGGCAAGTTCGCCGAGAGCCCCGAGGTCGTCCAGCTGATCGGCACCCGCCTGCTCGCCGGGCAGCCCATCACCGATTCCCGAGCCGGGCTGGGCGAACGCCTGGTTCAGATCACGGCCGGCACGGCCGCGGCGGTGGGTACCGCCGCCGGCCTCGCGATTGCCACGCCGCTTGCCGTCGTCGACCCGAAGACCCGCCAGAACATTCATGAGACCGCCGACCAGTTCGGCCAGTCGCTGCGCGATGCCGGAGAAGCTGCAACCCCGGAGTGAGGGACGTCGGCACGGATGCCCGAACGTCCGGCACGCACCGGCACCGCCGCTCCTGCCAAGCCTTCCGCGATCTGATATGGTCCCAGCGATAAGCCGCGCTTGACGGACGATGCTCCGCTGCGAAGCCTCGTCCGCCTTCGGCGCTCGGAACGGCTGGGCCCTATGACAGAGCGAACGGAGCTTTCCGAGCCGGCTGCCCGTCCGACGACGCTCCAGCGGCGCATCGATCATGTCTCTCGAAACCGAAGAACATGATCGGCATCTTCGAATACATCTGGAAGCGAAGCCGGCGCGAACAGATCATCCTGCTGATCGTGGTCTGTCTGTCCTTCCCCTTCTATTACCTCTCCCTCGAGCTTCCGAAATTCATCATCACGGACGCGCTGCAGGGCCGCGCCTTCCCGAATGGCCAGCAGACCGCGCGCCTGTTCCACATCGCGCTGAAGCTGCCGGAGGCGCTCGGCGGCCCGCGCGTGTTGTTCCAGGGCGTCCAGCTCGACCGGCTGTCCTATCTCTTTGCCCTGTCAGGCCTTTTCCTGCTGCTCGTGCTGGTCAACGGCCTGTTCAAATACGCCATCAACATGCGCAAGGGCGCGCTGGGCGAACGGCTGTTGCAGCGCCTGCGCTTCGACCTGTTCTCGGCGCTGCTGGGCTCAGGCCCCGAGGCGCTGCGGCGGATCAAGCCCTCCGAGGCGGCCACCGTCATCAAAGACGAGGTCGAGCCGATCGGCGGCTTCGTCGGCGATGCCTTCGTCCTGCCGGTCTTTCTCGGCGGCCAAGCCCTTACCGCGCTGGCCTTCATCCTGGTGCAGAATGTCGCGCTCGGCCTGATCGCGCTGAGCATGATCCTCGTCCAGGCCATCCTCATTCCGCGCCTCAGGCGCGAGCAGATCCGCCTCGGACGGCAGCGCCAGATCGTCTCACGCGCCTTAGCCGGGAAGATCGGCGAGATCGTCGAAAGCATCGGCGAGATCGCCAATCACGGCACCTCCGCCGTCGAGAAGAGCCAGGTGTCGGAGCGGCTGGAGCAGCTCTTCGGCATCCGCTACGAGCTCTATCGACGCAAATTCGCGATCAAGACGCTCAATAACCTGCTGGCGCAGTTCACGCCCTTCCTGTTTTACGCAGCCGGAGGCTATCTCGCCCTCACCGGCCGCCTCGAGATCGGCCAGCTCGTCGCTGTCATCGCCGCCTATCGCGACCTGCCGGCACCGGTGAAGGAGCTGATCGACTGGGACCAGCAACGCCTCGATGTCGAAGCCAAGTTCCAGCAGGTGGTCGAGCATTTCGAGCTGAGCGGCGACCCGCCCGATCCCGCAACCGACGATGAGGATAAGGGCACCGTCTCGCTGCCGGAGGCCGCGGCCATCCTCGCGCAGGGGCTCACCGTGGTCGACACGGCCGGCGACCGCGTGCTGGACCGGGTCACGCTGTCGCTGCCCTTGCAGAAGCACATCGCCCTGTCGGGTGGTCCGGGCGAAGGCGCGGGCGTGCTCGCCCGGCTGCTCGGCACCAGGATCGTCGCCAGCGAAGGGACGCTAAGCATCGGCGGGATGTCGCTCACAGCACTCTCGTCGGCCGCACGCGGCAGCCTGATCGCCTATGCCGGACCGGAGCCCGTCATCCTCGACGGCAGCCTGCGCGACAATATCCTCTACAGCCTGCGCCGGCCGGATGCGGGCATGGCGTCTCCCTCCGGCTGGTCGATCGACCACGCCCAGGCACAGGCCACCGACGAGGCGGCGCTCGACGGCAAGCTGGTCGAGGTTCTGCGCGTCGTCGGGCTGGCCGACGCCGTCTTCCGCTTCGGGCTGGCGAGCCGGGCCGCCGGCGAGGCTGCCGCACCACCCGCCTTGGCCGAGCGAATCTCCGAGCTGCGCGCCCGCATCCGCGCCAGCCTCGCCGCCCGTGGCGGAGAGGTCGCAATCGAGCCCTATGATCCGGCGCGCTACGCCCGCAACGCGACAATCGGGGAGAACATCCTCTTCGGTATACCCGGCGATCCCGCGCTGATCGGCGCACGGCTCGCGAGCCATGAACCAACCCGCCGACTTCTCGCCGATCTCGGCCTGACCGAAACACTCATCGGCCTCGGGCGGCGCATGGCGGCGACCATGCTGGATATCTTCCGTGACCTCGCGCCGGGCCATGCGCTGTTCCAGCGATTCTCCTTCGTCGCAGCCGAAGAGTTCGACGACTATCGCGAGACGCTCGGACGGTTCGATGACGGCATAGCGGGCGAGAGTGACCGCACGCGGCTGATCGGGCTCGCCTTCCTCTATGTCGAGTCGCGCCACCGCCTCGGCCTGCTCGATCCCGCGCTTCAGGCCCGGCTGATCGAGGCCCGCGCGGCCTTCCACAAATGGGCCGCTGGGGAACCGGAGAAGTCGATCGCCTTCTACGATCCGCAGCGCTACTGCGCGACGGCACCGTTGCGGGACAATCTTCTCTTCGGGCTGGCCGCGCATGACACGGCAGACCAGGCAATCCGCGATACGCTCGCCGAACTCGGCCTCGATGGCGAGGTCTATCGCCTGGGGCTGGAGCAGCCGGCCGGTTATGCCGGGCGCCTGCTCTTTCCGGCGATGAAGGCGCAGCTCGCACTGGCACGCTGCCTGATCAAGCAGCCTCGGATGCTCATTCTCGACAATGCGCTCAGTGCTTTCGGCCGCGCCGAGGCACGCCAGATCCTCGAGCGCATCCGTTCAGCCATGATGGGCAGGACGCTGATCGTCGCCGGCAGCGAGATCGGCCCCGATCAAGGCTATGACCTGCATCTCGCCTTCGACGGGGCGAAGCTCGCCGCCGTGCAGGGAGCTGCAGGCGCCGCGCTGCCGTCGGTCGATATGGATGCCACGCCCGAGCACGAAGAGTTGCGCGCCTTGCGGGCGGTGCCGATCTTCGCCGATCTCGACACCGCCCATCTGAAGCTCATCGCCTTCACCTGCGAGCGCGTCGTCTTCGCCTCCGGCGACATCCTGTTCAGCCAGGGCGACGAGCCGGACGCCGCCTATGTGATCCTCTCGGGCGGAGCCGATGTCCTGGCCGAGTCGGCGGGCGGCTTGGCGTTGCGCATGTCAGGGGTCGGCCGCAACGCGATCGTTGGCGAGATGGGCATCGTCACCGGCGATCCCCGCTCGGCGACGATCGTCGCGACGGCCCCGATCGAAGCGCTCAAGCTGCGCAAGGAGATCTTCCTGGCCCTGCTGACCGAAGTCCCGGCCATGACCCTCTCGGTCACGAGGCTGATGGCGCGGCGCCTGCAGGGCAATCTGCAGACGATCAGCCAGCATCGGGGAGACTAAAGTGCTCGACTCTGGCGCTGGCGGCGCTTCCGCGCCGCCCTTGCGGCGTCACGGACCCCAGTCGCGCATGTCGATGCGCGAAAGGCCGATATCATTGAGCGTATGGTCGTCGGGACAGGCCGACCAGCCGCCCACATGCCGGCTGCGGTACCTCTGGGTGAACCAGCCGCGCAGGCCGCCGATCGCATGCGAGGCGCGCGCCACGAAAGGATCGGCCCCGGTCTCGCACAGCGGTTCCCTTACTGCTAGGCTTGAAGCGGTGCGACGATGATCCAGCACGTTGCCCACGGCAAAGCTCCCTGTTCTGGTTCGGAGCCCTCCGGATGGAGGGAAGATCGCGACGGCTTGGGAGACGGTGTTCTGAGCCGTTCTGGCCTTGGTTTCTGTGCGCTGGATCACATGCATGCGGCTCCCGCCGCGAAGGCCTGCCCAGATCCCGATATTGAGGCCGCACATGAACGATGGCCTGCCCCACACTGCCCGTCTCCTCTCGGCGAACCCGTTCTTCGCCGGCTTTGCGCCGGAAACGCTTGCCAGGATCGCCGGCATCTGCCGCGAACGCCGTCTGCCCGCGCGCGAAACCCTGTTCTTCAAGGGCGATGAGAGCGACGGGCTCTACGCCATCCGGCGCGGCCTGATCCGCATCGGGACGACCGACGATCTCGGCCGGGCGATGACGATGAACGTTCTCGGCGCTGGCGACGTCTTCGGTGAGATCGCGCTGCTCGACGGCCGCTTGCGCACCGCCGACGCTGTGGCGATCGAGAATGTCGAGCTGCTCTTCCTGCCGCGGCGCGCCTTCCTGAACCTGCTCGCCGACGAACCTTCGATCGCGCTTCAGGTCATCGAGCTGCTCTGCGCGCGGTTGCGTGACCTTATCGAGCGGATGGAGGAGACGACCTTCCTGCCGGCCGAGACGCGGCTGGCGCGGCGGATCCTGACGCTCGCGACCGATTACGGCACGGAGCTGCGCGCCTCGCAGGAAGAGCTGGCCTCGCTCACCGGCGTCACGCGCGAAACAGTGAACCGCCAGCTCCAATCCTGGAAGCGCGACGGCATCCTGTCCCTGGGTCGCGGCCGCCTGCGTATCCACGATCTCGACGACATCCGCCGACTGGCACGGATCAGCGAGATCTAGAGAATCGGACCGAAAAGTGGAATGCACTTTTCGGAGGAATCCGATGCGAAAACAAAGAGTTATATGACCACTGCGAGTCCGGTGGGACGCGCGGCGATCTAGCCGCCAGAAGCTCGGCGTCACGCCCTCGCGGCACCCAGTGTCACCGTACTGTCATGTGATTAGCAGAAGCGGCGGCATGTTCTTTGCGCCACGTCGGAAAGCGAACGAGATCGACGATGACTGCCGCCGCCACGAGACAGGGCGTATGAGACTGACCATCCATGGCGGCGTCGGCGAAAAGGGCCGGACCTGCATCGGCGTCGAGGCGGCGGGAACACGGCTTCTGCTCGATGTCGGCGTCGACACCAGTGCGCCACGCGGCCCCCGCTACTACCCGGCGATCACACCCGAAGAGCTTCGGCAGATCGACGCGATCATCGTCACCCATGCCCATGAGGACCATATCGCGGCGCTGGGCTGGTGCCTCGCCAACGGCTTTGCCGGGCGCATCCTGATGACGGCGGAGTCAGCCGCCGAGACCATCATGACGCTGGCCGCCTATGCGACGCCGCAGGAGCGCGCGCTGGCGGAAAACGCTCCGGTCGAGACCATTGTGCCCGGTCGGGACTTCGCCATCGGCCCCCTCGCCATCCGCACCGGCCGCAGCGGCCATGTCGTGGGCGGCGTCTGGTGCCATCTCTCCGCCGAGGGCCGCCGCCTCGGCTATTGCGGCGATGTCGTGCCGGACAGCCCCGTTCTCGCCATGGACCCGCTGCCGCCTTGCGACCTGCTGCTGGTCGACGCCTCCTATGGCGCGGACAAGGTTCCGGCCGCCACGCGCGCCGCCGCCATCACCGGCTGGCTCGGCCAGCATCCCCAGGGTGCCCTCCTGCCGACGCCGCTCTCCGGCCGCTCGATCGAGCTGATCGGATTGATCGATGGCCCCATCGCCATCCATCCGTCGATGCGGGAGGCACTCGCCGGACAGATCGCCGCCGGGAACTGGCTGAAGCCCGGTATCGCCGAGGTGCTGTCGCATCGCCTCGCCGGCGCGCTCCTCTGGGAGGAAGGGCAGCCCCTGCCGCCGGCCGCACTGCTCTGCAACGACGGCATGGGGCTCGCCGGCCCCTCGAAAGCCGCCCTCATCCAGGCGGAACGCGAAGGCCAGCCGGTGCTCCTGACCGGACATATTCCCAAGGGCAGCCCGGCAGAGGCACTGCACGCAGCCGGAAAGGCGGAGTGGCTGCGTTTCCCGACACACCCGACGCTGCAGGAGAACGCCGCCATCGTCTCAGCCACCGGCGCCGGCCGCGTGCTCGCTCATTCCTGCGACGCCGCGATGGCCCGCAGCCTGACGGGCGATATTCCAAACCTGATCGCCGACCTCGCGCCGGGCAACACAATCCAGATCTGAGTGAGGGCCGGCTGGATCACCGGTCATGCCCGGCGGAAGCGTCGTTGCGTAAGCACCTCGATCTCAAAGGCGCTCATCTACTCTTCGGCATGCGGATATAGCCATGGAACCATTGACAACTGTTTAACTGACAAGTTTTGCCCGCGCGAAAGCAAGGCTAGGTTGCGGCCACAACCATTGGCGTTGGAGCCCGATCGAGCAGGGCGATCGCTGAGGCTGCAGATCGGCACCCTCGACAAGCACCCTGCTCGACCAGCCTCAGCGCAGATGTCCCTCCCCGGCGCCCGCGGCACCGGCCAACCGAGCCCTGACGAGACCATGGACGGCGATCTCTTGCGCAAAACCGCCGCTGCGGGAAAGGCCTCGACGCGGCCGCCTGCTGCCGCGGCGTCGCAGAACGCGTGGCCCAGCTCGATGGACCGCGACTTCGTGCTTTCGGCGCTGGACAGCGCAGCGATCGTCACGATCTCCGACATCAGCGGTGCAATAAACTTCGCCAATCCGAAATTCTGCGAGATCAGCGGCCATGCCGCCGAAGAACTTCTCGGTTCCGATCATCGGCTCCTGAACTCCAGGACCCACCCACCGAGCTTCTTCCGCGAGATGTATCGGACCATCGCCGCCGGCAACGCCTGGACCGGCGAGATCTGCAACCGCCGGAAGAACGGCTCGCTCTACTGGGTGAAGACCACGATCGTCCCGCGGCGTTCGATCACGGACGAGACGACGCATTACGTTTCGATCGGCTTCGACATCACGGCCCGCAAGGTCGCCGAGGAGCGGCTGCGCAACAGCCAGCGCAAGCTCCGCGTCGCCTCGACCATCGATCCCCTGACCGGGCTTCAGAACCGCAGGCGCTTCACCGAGCATCTCGGCGAGCAGATCGAGAAGAATGCGCAGCACGGGACCGGGCTTTATCTCGCGATCCTCGATGTCGACCATTTCAAGGACATCAACGATCTCTTCGGTCATGACGCCGGCGACAAGCTGCTGCGGCAGGTTGCAGCCAGGCTGGGAGCACAGGAGGCGCGCGAGTTCTTTCCAGCCCGCCTCGGCGGCGACGAATTCGCCGTGGTGCTGCGCGCGCCGGATATTTCGACCGCCCAGCTCGAATTCGAGAAGGTGCTGGCGGAGCTTCGGCGGCCGTTCCTGATCTGCGACGATATCCATCGCTGCGGCCTCAGTATCGGCATCGCCGCCTATCCGCGCGATGGCGACAGTGTCGAGAGCCTGGTCAGGGCGGCGGATATCGCCCTTTACGCGGCCAAGGAGACTGGGCGCGACCGGATCTGCTTCTTCAACAGCAGCATGCACGAAGAGCGCATCCACCGCGTGGAGTTCGAGAAGACGGTCGAGATCGGCCTCGATGCGCAACAATTCTCGGTCTACTACCAGCCGATCGTCTCGACAGATCGCAGCCGGCCGCTCTCCTTCGAGGCGCTGCTGCGCTGGCACCATCCCCAGCTCGGGCTGATCTCCCCCTTCCGCTTCCAGGATGCCTTCCGCAATCCCGGCACGGCGGCGGCCATCGGCGAGTTCGTGCTGGAACGCGTCACCTCCGACATCGCCTCCATGCTCGGAAGGGGGCTCGCTTTCGACCGCGTCGCGATCAACGTCAGCAATGCCGACTTCCGGCATGGCGCCTTCGCCGACCGGCTGCTCGCGATCCTCGCAGCCAAGGGCATCCCCAGCCGCCATGTCAGCGTCGAGGTGACCGAAGGCATGTTCCTCGGCACCGGGTCGGAGCATGTGAAGGCCGATCTCGAGAAGCTGCACAGGGCCGGCGTCGATATCGGCCTCGACGATTTCGGGACGGGCTATGCCTCCTTGACCCATCTGCGATCGCTGACCTTCGATCGCCTCAAGATCGACCGCTCCTTTGTCGCAGCCATCGAGAGGGATAGCGAGGCATCGGCGATCGTGCGCGGCATCGTCAGCATCGCCCATGCGCTGGGCAAGTTCGTCACCGCCGAAGGCGTCGAGACCATCCGGCAGGCACATATGGTCACCGAGATGGGTTGCGACCGCATCCAGGGCTGGCTCTACGCCAAGGCTGAGCCCTTCGATCAGGTTCCCGATCTGATCGAGGCGCTCTCCGGTTCGGCCACGCCGATCCGCAGCGCCCTCAAACTCTGAGGCTCTAAGGCTTCGGCAGGGCGCGAAGCGCGTCGAGCGCCTGGCGCAGGCCGAGCTGATAGAGCGAGATGTCGACACCCTGGGCGATCACCGAATAGCCCATCGCCCGCACACGCTTCGACCAGGCGACATCCCCCGCCATCAGCCCGGCCGCCTTGCCCTGTGCCTTGGCGGCCCGGCCGACCTCGGCGAGCGCCGCCTCGAAATCGGGATGGTCGAACTGCCCGGGAATTCCCATGAAGTTCGTCAGGTCGGTATGGCCGACCCAGATCACATCGATGCCCGGCACGGCGGCGATCGCCTCCGCATTCTTCACGCCGGTCGGGCTTTCGATCTGCGCGATGACCACGGTGCGCCCGTTGGCGCGGGCGATCTTCGCTGCGATATCGCCGCCGAGATAATCGTCATGCGCCGTGCCGAAGGCCGCGCCGCGGCGGCCGAGCGGCGGGTAATAGGCGCAGCCGGCGATGAGCTTCGCTTGCTCTGCGGTGTCGACCATCGGCACCATGATGCCATGGGCGCCGATATCGAGCGCCCGCGCGATGACGCTGTATTCGGTCGTCGGCACGCGGATCAGCGGCGCGATCGAGAGCCCGCGGCAGGCGGCGCAGAGCGCCTTCAGCGTCTCGAAGCTCGCGCCAGTATGCTCCATGTCGAGCATGACGAATTCGGCACCCGAGGCCGCCGCCATTGCCGGCAGGCCCGGCACGAGGAATTCCAGCGCCATCGTGCCGGCCACGAGATCACCCGATCGGATCCGGGACTTCAGCTCCGCCTTGTCACCCATGCGCCCCTCCGGCCAGCTCCAATTGGCTGGAGCATCTCGCCGGCGGATTGATCGGCAGGGGCCGGTGAGCTGTCAACCGCCGCCGGGGCTGAGCTGCCCCGCGAATCCTCGCCTCAAGACATGGCGATCCGGGCCACGGCCACCATGGACTTTCGTCGATGATCGTATTTTGATCGCGCAAAGCCGTTGCCGGAGCGCCGCCATCATGGCACCGGAAGGTAAATGTCGCGGCGCCGAAGCGGCGTCCATGGAGGAGCGATGACACGCAAGATCTATGACAGCCCGGCAGCGGCGCTGGATGGCCTGCTTTTCGACGGCATGACGATCATGTCCGGCGGCTTCGGCCTGTCGGGCAATCCCGAGAGCCTGATCCCGCAGATTCGCGATTCCGGCGTGAAGGACCTGACGGTCATCTCCAACAACGCCGGCGCCGATGGCTTCGGGCTGTGGATGCTGCTGCAGACGCGGCAGGTGAAGAAGATGATCGCGTCCTATGTCGGCGAGAACAAGCTGTTCGAACAGCAATACCTCGCCGGCGAGCTGGAGCTTGAGCTCAACCCGCAGGGCACGCTGGCCGAGCGCATCCGCGCCGGCGGCGCCGGCATCCCGGCCTTCTACACCAAGACCGGCGTCGGCACGGTCGTCGCCGAAGGCAAGCCGGTCGAGGAGTTCGACGGGCAGCTCTATGTCCGCGAGACCTGGCTCAAGGCTGATGTCGCCCTGGTCAAGGCCTGGAAGGCCGACACCGCCGGCAACCTCGTCTACCGGCGCACCGCGCGGAACTTCAACCCGAACATGGCGACCGCCGGCAAGGTCACCGTGGCCGAGGTCGAGGAGATCGTCGAGGCCGGCAGCCTCGATCCGGATTCGATCCACACGCCCGGCATCTATGTCGATCGGATCATCAAGAGCACGATCAACGAGAAGCGCATCGAGAAGCTGACCGAGCGCAAGAGGGAGGCAGCCTGATGGCCTGGACTCGCGAAGAAGTCGCCGCGCGTGCGGCCAAGGAGCTGAAGGACGGCTTCTACGTCAATCTCGGCATCGGCATCCCGACGCTGGTGGCGAACTACATCCCGGCCGGCGTGGACGTCACGCTCCAATCCGAGAACGGCCTGCTTGGCATCGGCCCCTTCCCCTATGAGGGCGAGGCCGATCCCGACCTGATCAATGCCGGCAAGCAGACGATCACGATGCTGCCGAGCTCGAGCATCTTCTCCTCGGCCGACTCGTTCGCGATGATCCGCGGCGGCCATATCGACCTGACCATCCTCGGTGCCATGGAAGTCGCAGCCAATGGCGACATCGCCAACTGGACCATCCCCGGCAAGATGGTGAAGGGCATGGGCGGCGCGATGGACCTCGTCGCCGGCGTCAAGAAGATCATCGTCGTGATGGATCACGCCAACAAGGCGGGCGAATCCAAGGTGCTGGAGCGCTGCACCCTGCCGCTGACCGGCGCGGGCGTCGTCGACCTGATCATCACCGATCTCTGCGTCTTCTCCTGCGACAAGGTGAAGGGCGGTCTGACCCTGATCGAGCTCGCTCCCGGCGTCGATCTCGCCGAGGTGAAGGCCAAGACGGCGGCCGCCTTCACGGTCGCGCCGAGCCTCGCCAAGGCCGCGTGAGCGGGCTTCTCCGCAGCCGGCCGGCCACCACCGATGCGATGCTGGCCGTCTTCGCGGACGAAGCCACGCTTCGGCATGCGCTCGCTTTCGAAGCCGAGTTGGCGCGTGCCGAGGCCACTGAGGGGCTGATAGGGCCGGCGGAAGCCGAGGTGATCGCGGCGCTTTGCGCGCGTATCGTTATCGATCCGGCCGCGCTCGCGGCGGAAGCGGCGCTGGCCGGAACCTTGGCGATCCCGCTGGTGGCGCGGCTACGCGCCGCCTTGCCGGAGGCGCCGGCCAAGGCCCTGCACAAGGGCGCGACGAGCCAGGACGTCGCCGACACGGTGCTGTCCTGCCAGATCAACGCGGCCTCGACTCTCCTCGACAATGATCTCCAACGAATCGCCACGGCGCTGGCTGGGCTCGCACAACGCCATGCCACGACCCCCGCGATCGGCCGCACCCTGCTGCAGGACGCGCTGCCGATCGGCTTCGGCCTGCGCATCGCGCAATGGCAGGTGGGCATTGTCGAGGCCGCGCATCGCTTGCGTCGCGAAGTCGAGGCCGGCGCGACGCTGCAGTTCGGCGGCGCGGCCGGCACGCGGGCCGGCTTGAACGGCAAGGGCAGTGCCATCGCAGCCCGCCTCGGCAGCGCGCTCGGCCTCCCCGACGCCGCTCCCTGGCAGGGGCGGCGTGGCGGCATCGCCGGCATCGCGGCGGCGCTCGCCATCCTGATCGGCGCCCTCGGCAAGATGGCGCGCGACGTTTCGCTGCTCGCCCAGAACGGCATCGGCGAGGCGCGAGAGCCCGCCATTCCCGGCCGCGGCGGCTCTTCTGCCATGGCTCATAAGCGCAACCCGACCGGCTGCCAGACCGCGCTTTCCGCGGCACTGCGTGCGCCGGGCCTGACCGCCGGCATCCTCGCGGGCTTGCCTGCCGAGCAAGAACGTGGGCTGGGCGGATGGCAGGCGGAAGGCCCGGCGCTCGCCGATCTCTTCCTGCTTGCCGCCGGCGCGGCCGAAGCCATCGCGACGGTCGCGGAAGGGCTGGAGATCGACGAGGCGGCAATCGCCCGCAACCTCGCGGCCGCCGGCGTTGGCACCGATATCGGCGAAAGCGCGGCGCTGGTCGCCGACCTCCTCGCCCCACGCAACTGAGGACTGGCGATGCCTTTTGCAGCGAGCGGCGATGCCCGCATCTACTGGAAGCTCGAAGGCGCCGAGGACAAGCCGGCCCTCGTCCTGCTGAACTCGATCGGCACCGACATGTCGCTCTGGGACGCGGCGATGCCGGCCCTACTTGCCTCCTTCCGGACGCTGCGGATCGACACGCGCGGCCATGGCGCCTCCGACGCACCGGACGACGACTACACCTTGGGCCTGCTCGCCGATGACGTCATCGCTGCGATGGATGCAGCCGGCATCGACCGCGCGGCCATCGCCGGCGTCTCGCTCGGCGGAATGATCGCCATGGAGCTCGCGCTCGTCCAACCGCAGCGCGTCGAGGCGATCGCCCTGATCTGCACCTCCGCGACAATGGACAAGGGCGTCTGGCGGGATCGCATCGTGCAGGTCCGCGCGGGCGGCACCGCCGCCATTGCGGATGCGGCCTTGCAGCGCTTCCTCTCGCCCGCCTTCGCCGCCGGCCAGCCGGCGGTCGCCGCGAGCCTCAAGCGCAACCTGATCGCGCAGGCAGCGCAAGGCTATGCCGGCGCCGGCGCCGCCATCCGCGACATGGAGCTGATCGGCCGGATCGGCGGCATCTCCTGCCCGGTCCTCGTCGTCACCGGCGGGCGCGACGTCTCGACCCCCCTTGCCGGCCATGGCGAGAACCTGCTCGCCGCCATGCCGGGCGCGAAGCACGCGCATCTCGACTGCGCCCATCTCGCCCCCGTCGAAGCCCCTGCCGCGCTGGCCGGAGCGCTGCGCACCTTCCTCGCACCGGGCGCCGACACCGCCGATGCCGCCGAAGCGCTGTTCGAGGCGGGGCTGAAGAACCGCCGCCGCGTCCTCGGCGATGCCTGGGTCGACCGCTCACTGGCCGGCCGCACGCCCTTCAATGCCGAGTTCCAGGCGATGATCACCCGCATCGCCTGGCAGGAGATTTGGAGCCGGCCGGGTCTCGACGACCGCACGCGCCGCCTGCTCGTGCTCGCCATCACCGCGAGCCTCGGCCGCTGGGAGGAGTTCCGCCTGCATGTCCGCGCCGGCCTGTCGCGCGGCGGCTTCACGCAGGACGACCTCAAGGAAGTTCTGATGCAGACGGCGATCTATGCTGGTGTGCCCGCCGGCAACACGGCCTTCGCCGAGGCCGCGGCCGTGATGAAGGAGATCGAGGCCGCAGGCTGAGCTGCCTCAAGTCTTCGCCCGGTAATCCGAGGGCGAGACGCCGGCGCGCTTGGCGAAGAAGCGCGAGAAATAGGCCGGGTCCGAGAAGCCCAGCCGGAACGAGATCTGCGAGATCGACATCGCCGTATAGACGAGGTCGCGCCGCGCCTCGATCATCAGCCGATCCTGGATCACATGCGCAGCCGAGCGGCCCAGCAACTCCCGACAACTGCGCGACAGATGCGGCACCGAGACGCCGAGCGCGCGTGCATGCTCGCTCAGCGATTCATGACCCTGGAAGTGCGCCTCGACCCGCTCGATGAAACGGCGGACGAGGATGGCGCGCGCATCCCGCGGCGGCTCGTTTCCTGCGCGCACGCCGCGCATCGCCCGCGAGAACCATGAGGCGATGAGGTCGGCATAGGCCCCGAGCGAGAATTCCCGCCCCGGCAGATTCGCCGCGAATTCGCGCATGGCGAGCCGCATCGTCCCCTCCAGCGCGGCGAGATCGGCACTCCCCGCAGGCATCTGCAGCACGGCCGGCGCACCAAGCAGCGAGCGCGCTTCCGGTTCGCTGTCGAAGAGGCGCCGCAGCGACGTTGCCGCAGCGCTCGCCACGAAACCGTTGGTTCCGTCCAGGAAGGCGAATTCATGGATCGTCGCCGGTGGCAGCAGCAGGACCGAGCCCGGCACCAGGCGATGATCGCGTCCGTCCACGCGCGTCTTGCCCCCGCCGCCCGTCACCAGAAAGAATTGGAACAGGTCGTGATGCAGATGCGGCTGGATCGTCCAGCCATGCAGCGAGCTGCGCGCCACGATCGGCTCGATATGCAGCGCATCGGGAAAGCGGTCCGACAGGCGCTCGCCATAGAGCCAATAGGCCGGAACGGTGCCGGGCATAGTCACCTCGTGATCGATTTGTCCAAGAGTCGAAGCGAATCTTCCATTCCGTCAATCCCCATTAAGGGTTTAGCGTCCAGCCGCGGATCGAACGATGCAAATCGAGGATCCGCGGGAGGCAAATAAGAAGTGCGAACACAGGTCGCCATCATCGGCGCCGGTCCGGCCGGCCTTCTGCTCGGCCAGCTTCTGTCGCGCGCCGGCATCGACAACGTCATCCTCGAGCGGCGCAGCGTCGACTACGTGCTCTCGCGCATCCGTGCCGGCGTGCTCGAGCAGGGCATGGTCGACCTTCTGCATGAGGCCGGCGTCGCCGACCGCCTCGAACGCGAAGGTCTCGTCCATGACGGCTTCTCGCTGGCCTATCACGGCGTCGCCCACCGCATCGACCTCAAGGGGTTGACCGGCGGCAAGACGGTCACCGTCTATGGCCAGACCGAAGTGACGCGCGATCTCGTCGAGGCGCGGCATGCGCTCGGCCGCCCGACGATCTACGAGGCGCAGGACATCGCGCTGCACGACATCGACGGCGCCTCGCCGCGTCTGACCTTCACCAAGGACGGGCAGGTCCAGGAGCTCGCTTGCGACTTCATCGCCGGCTGCGACGGCTATCACGGCATCTCGCGCGCCTCTCTGCCGGAGACCGCGCTGCGGGTCCTCGAGCGCGTCTATCCCTTTGGCTGGCTGGGCCTGCTGGTCGACCGTCCGCCGGCCGCACATGAGCTAGTCTATGCCGGCCATGAGCGCGGCTTCGCGCTCTGCTCGATGCGCTCGGCCGAGCGCAGCCGCTACTATATCCAGGTTCCTCTGGAGGAGCGCGTCGAGGACTGGTCGGACGACGCCTTCTTCGACGAATTGCGCCTGCGCCTGCCGGCCGAGGTCGCCGAGGCCGTGGTGACCGGGCCTTCGATCGAAAAGAGCATCGCGCCTCTGCGCAGCTTCGTCGCCGAGCCGATGCGCTTCGGCCGGCTGTTCCTGGCCGGCGACGCCGCCCATATCGTGCCGCCGACCGGCGCCAAGGGCCTCAACCTTGCCGCCAGCGACGTGCGCTATCTCTTCGACGCCCTGCGCGAGCACTACCAGGAGCGCTCCGATGCCGGGCTTAACTGCTATTCGGCCCGCGCCTTGGCGCGGGTCTGGAAGGCCGAGCGCTTCTCCTGGTGGATGACGAATCTGTTGCATCGCTTCCCCGAGCGGGACGGCTTCGACGGCCGGATCCAGGAGACGGAATTCGCCTATCTGACCCAGTCGCGAGCCGCCTGCACGGCGCTCGCGGAGAATTATGTCGGGCTGCCCTACTAGGCGCCGGCCCGAAAAACAGGAAACGGCTTCCATCGAAGCCGGTCGACGACCGAAACCCATTGCCCGGCGACGCAAAAGCGCGTTGGAGAGAGGCAAGGATCGGCATGCAGCCCCGGATGGCGCAAAGGCGCGGTCCGTCGGAACGGGAAACGGGAGGTAACAGGATGAACGGGACATCATTGGGCCGGTTGCTGCGGAGCGGCGCGCTCGCTCTGGCGGGGACGCTTGCCGCCTGGAGCGGCGCAGCCAGCGCCGACACCATCAAGGTCGGCATCATCGGGCCGTTCTCCGGCCCCTTCGCTCTGCAGGGCAAGAATTTCCAGGCGGGCGCCGAAGCCTGGCTGGCGCAGAACGGCAAGACGGTTGCCGGCCACGACATCGAGCTGGTCTATCGCGACCTGCCGACCGCCAATCCGCAGCAGGCCCGCGCGCTGGCGCAGGAGCTGATCGTGAAGGACAAGGTCCAGTATCTCGGCGGCGTCTATTTCACCCCGGATGCGATGGCGATCACCCCGCTGCTGAAGCAGGGCAACGTGCCGCTGGTGATCTTCAACGCCGCGACCTCTGCCATCATGACCTCCTCGCCGCTGGCGGTGCGCACCTCCTTCACCACGGCTCAGACCACGACGCCGATCGGCAAGGCCGCAGTGGATCGCGGCATCAAGAAATTCGTCTCGGTCGTCACCGATTATGGGCCAGGCGTCGATGCCGAAGGCGCCTTCAAGAAGGCGGTCACGGCGGCGGGCGGTGAAGTGGTCGAGTCCATCCGCATGCCGCTCAACACCACCGAGTTCAGCCCGATCATGCAGCGCATCCGCGATGCCGGCGTGCAGGGCGTCTTCGCCTTCCTGCCGTCCGGCCCGCCGACGCTCGGCTTCGTCAAGTCCTTCAACGACACCGGCCTGAAGCAGGCGGGCGTCAAGCTCTTCGCCACCGGCGACCTGACGCAGGAATCGGACCTGCCGGCGCTCGGCGAGGCGGCCTCGGGCATGGTCACCTCCTTCCACTACGCCGTCTCGCACGACTCGGAGATCAACAAGCGCTTCGTCGCCGCCGCCGAGAAGGCGATCGGCGCGCCGGACCTCGTCTCCTTCCCGGCGGTGGGGGCCTATGACGGCCTCTTCATCATCTCCAAGATGATCGCCGCGACCGGCGGCAAGCAGGATGCGGAAAAAGCCGTCGAGGCGGTGAAGGGCCTCGCCTGGGAAAGCCCGCGCGGCCCGGTCAAGATCGATCCCGAGACCCGCCACATCACGCAGACGATTTATCTGCGCGAAGTCGCCAAGGATGCCCAGGGCCGCTGGATCAACAAGGAGATCGCGAGCTTCCCGGATCAGGGTGATCCTGGCCTCGCCAAGTAAACGCCTGCCGACCTGACTCCGGCGAGGGTGCCGCGGCACCCTCGCCTTCGCTTCTCCGTTTGACGAGGCCCGCCCTCATGCAGACCGCGCTGAGCATCACCCTGGATGCTTTCGCCTATGGCATGGCGCTGTTCATCATCTGCATCGGCCTGTCGTTGACGATGGGGCTGATGCGGGTGGTCAACCTCGCCCATGGCGCCTTCGCCATGATCGGCGGCTACATCGCCTCCTACGCGACGCGCAATCTCGGCCTGGGTTACGGCTTCGGTATCGTTCTCGCGATGATCGGCACGGTACTCATCGCCCTGCCGCTGGAGCGCCTGCTCTATCGCCGCATCTATGATCGCAGCGAGCTCTCGCAGGTGCTGATGACGATCGGCATCACCTTCTGCGTCATCGGCATCACCAACTACATCTTCGGCCCGACGCTGAAAACGATCACGCTGCCGCCCGAACTCGCACAGCCCATCGATCTCGGCTTCCGCAGCATCGCCGGCCACCGCATCTTCGTCATCGTCAGCGGCCTCGTTGTGGCGGGCGGCCTCTGGTTCCTGATCGAGCGCACCGGCTTCGGAATCCATCTGCGCGCCGCCGTCGAAAACGTCGGCATGGCGCGCGCGCTCGGCATCCGCACCGAGATCATCTATGCGGCGAGCTTCGCGCTCGCCATCGCACTCTCGGCCTTCGGCGGCGTGGTGGGCGCGGAGTTCCTGCCGATCGAGCCCTATTACGCGCTGCGCTACATGGTGACCTTCCTCGTCGTCGTCTCGGTCGGCGGCGCGGGCTCGATCCTGGGCGCGCTCGCCGCCTGCCTGCTGCTCGGCGCCATCGACGTGACGGGGCGCTATCTCATGCCCGATTTCGGCAACTTCTTCTTCTATCTTGCGGTGATCCTGGTGGTCTGCGCCTTCCCGCGCGGGCTGATGGGGCGGGTCAAGTCCCATGGCTGAAGCCTCGATCCGAAATGCCGCCACGCGGCCGGCTCCTCTGTTGCGCGACCTTCTCGCTCTGGCGCTAGTCGCGCTCGGCGGCCTTGCCGGCTACCTGCTCTTCCCGGACAACCTCGCCTTCCTGACGCGGCTGATCTCGGTCGCGCTGCTGGTGCTCTCGCTCGACCTCGTCGTCGGCTATTGCGGCATCGCCTCGCTCGGCCAGGCCTCGCTCTACGGCGCCGGGGCCTATGCCGCCGGCATCGCCTGCCTCAACGGCGTCACCGAGCCCTTCCTGCTCGTCCTCATCGGCGCCGCCGCCGGCGCGGTGACGGGGCTACTCATGGGTGCGGTCATGCTGCGCGCCCACGGCCTGCCGCAGCTCGTCCTCTCCATCGCCATCGTCCAGCTCCTGCACGAAGCCGCCAACAAGGCCTCCTGGCTCACCGGCGGCAGCGACGGCCTCTCCGGCATGATCCCCGCCCCGCTCTTCGGCGTCTTCGAATTCGATCTCTGGGGCCGCAGCGCCTATCTTTTCGGGCTCGGCCTGTTGCTCGTCGTCTTCGCGATCTTGCGCCTCATCGTCCGTTCGCCCTTCGGCATGCTCTGCCGCGGCCTGAAGGAAGATCCGCTGCGCATCAGCGCGCTCGGCATCTACGCTTTCCCGGTGCTGCTCAAGATGTTCGTGATCTCGGGCGCGGTCGCCGGAACGGGCGGCGCGCTGGCGGCCATCGCGACGCAGGTCGTAGGTCTCGACAGCGTCAGTTTCGAGCTCTCGGCGAATGCGCTGGTCATGCTCGTGCTCGGCGGCATCGGCCATCTCTATGGCGCGCTGATCGGCACCGTGATCTTCATGGCGCTGGAGCATGTCGTCGCGGCCGCCAATCCCTTCCACTGGATGACGCTGGTCGGCGCGGTCCTCATCGCGATCGTGCTCTTCGCCCCGCGCGGCCTCTCCGGCACGCTCGACCAGTTCGCGGGCCTGTTGACGCGCCAAGGCGGGAGGACCGGCCGATGACGCCCGTCTTCGAAGTCTCCCGCCTCTCGAAGGAATTCGGCGGCCTCAAGGTCAGCCGCGACATCTCGCTCGCTCTGCCGGAGGGCGAGAGGCTCGCCCTGATCGGCCCCAACGGCGCCGGCAAGACGACCTTCGTCAACCTCGTCACCGGCCGGATCCGGCCGAACTCCGGCCATGTCCATCTGGCGGGCGAGGACATCACCAAGCTCGGGCCAGAGCAGCGTGTCCGGCGCGGACTCGTCCGCACCTTCCAGGTCACGCGGCTCTTTCCGGACATGACGCCGGAGGAGCACGTCATCATGACCGTGCTGCAGCGGCGCGGCCGGGCCGCGCGCATCCTCGCCCGCTTCCACGGCGATTCCGAAGCGGCCGACGAAGCCGCCGACGTTCTCGCCACGCTCGGCCTCACCGAAGTCGCGCGCCGCAAGGTCGGCGCGATCGCCTATGGCCAGCAACGGCTCCTCGAGATCGCCATCGCCCTGGCCCAGCGCCCCAAGGTCCTGCTGCTCGATGAGCCGGCCGCCGGCGTCCCCTCCTCCGACACGCCACGTATCGAGGAGGCGCTGGGGCGGCTGCCCGCCTCGCTGGCCGTGCTGATGATCGAGCACGACATGGACCTCGTCTTCCGCTTCGCCCGCCGCGTCGTGGTGCTGGCGGCCGGCGCGCTCATCTTCGAGGGGCCGCCGGCCGACGTCGCCCGCGACCCACAGGTCCGCGAAGCCTATCTCGGGAGCTATGCCCATGCCGGCAGCCAGGCTTGAGGTCGCCGGCCTGAGCGCCGGCTATGGCCAGACCCATGTGCTGGAGAACGTCTCCTTCTCCGTGCCGGCGGGCGGACGCCTCTCCATTCTCGGCCGCAACGGCATGGGCAAGACCACGCTGATGGCGAGCCTGATGGGGCTGACCCGGCGCTATGCCGGCTCGGTCAGCGTCGATGGCAGTGACGTCACCGCGCTCGGCACCGCCGCCCGCGCCCGCAGCGGGCTCGGCCTCGTCCCCCAGACCCGCGAAATCTTCAAGGGCCTGACGGTCGAGGAAAACCTCTTCGCCGGTCTTAAGACCCGCCCGCGCGAGGCGATCGAGGAAGCCTATGAACTCTTCCCGCGTCTCTACGAGCGGCGCCGCAATCTCGGCTCGCAGCTCTCCGGCGGCGAGCAGCAGATGCTGGCAACGGCCCGCACCATCCTCGGCCAGCCTTCCGTGCTGCTGCTCGACGAGCCGCTGGAAGGCCTCGCCCCGGTAATCTGTGACATGCTGATGGAAGCCTTCGCGCGGCTGGCCGCCAGCGGCGCGATGACGATCCTCTTCGTCGAGCAACGCCTCGACAGCGCGCTATCCTTCGCCGAGGACGTGATCATCCTCGAACGCGGCCGCATCGTCTGGTCAGGGAAGCCGGAGGCACTCAGGGCCGATGCCGCCGTGCTCGAACGTTATGTCGGGGTCGGCGGGCTGCACTGACGACCGAGGCCCCTCACCGTCACACCACCCGGTCGCGCTCGGGAACCGGCTCGCCGCGCGAGACATGCAGGATGTTGTCGAACATCCGCTTCACCGTCGGCGCGAAGGTGTCGGCGGCGAGCGCGGCGAGATGCGGCGTCACCACGAGATTGTCGAGCGTCAGCAATTCGCTATCCGCCGGCAGCGGCTCGACCGAGAACACATCCATCGCCGCGCCCGCGATCTCGCGCGCCCTCAGCGCAGCAACCAGAGCCGCCTCATCGACCACGCCGCCGCGCGCGACATTGACCAGAACCGCCGTCCGCTTCATCGCCTTGAAGGCGGCGGCATCGATCAGGTTCGTCGTCTCCGGCGTCAGCGGGCAGTGCAGCGAGACGATGTCCGCCTCGGCCAGGATCTGCGACAGCGACGCATGGCGCACGCCGAGCGCAGCCTCCTCTTCCGCGGGCAGCGGCGTGCGCTTGCTGTAGAGGATGGTGCAGCCGAAGCCCTTCAGCAGCTTCGCGACATTCTGGCCGATGGCGCCGAAGCCGATGATGCCGACCGTTTTCCCTGAGAGCGTCAGCGGATCGCCCGGCAATTGCCCGGTCCGCCAATGGCCCTGCTTCAGCTCGGCATGGCCATAAGCAATGAAACGCAGCACCGAGAGCATCAGGCCGAGCGTGAATTCGGCGACGGGCACCGCGTTGCTGCCGGTGGTGCGCGCAACCACGACGCCGAGCTCCTTGGCCGCGGCGAGATCGAGATTATCGACGCCGACGCCCCATTTGTGCAGCAGCTTCAGCTTCCTTCCCGCGCGCAGCACATCGCCGGAAACGGCGACCTGCCCAGCGATCGCATAATCGGCCTCGGCGATGATCTGCTTCATATGCTCATCACCCCGCGCCGTGCCGTGGGTCAGCACGAAGCCCGGCGGCAGCAGCGCGCGCAGCCGGTCAGCGCGATCAGGCGCGATCATGTCGAGGAGAACGATGGTCTGCGTCACGCGATGAACCCAGTCAGATCGAGAAGCGGGCGCCGGCGCGGGCGAGCCCGCCCGAGATCGCAACCGGCGTGCCATCGGCGCGCCAGCAGGCAGCGCCGGTCAGCGTGCCATCCGCATTGAAGGCGATGGCGTTCATGCCACCGGCGATGCGCGGCGAGCGCACAACCTTGTGGCCGCGCGCGAGCAGCGCCTCAGCCACCGGTTCCGGAATCGCCTCCTCGAGCTCCAGCACGCCGCCCTCGGTCCAGACGCGCGGCGCCTCGACCGCTTCCTGCAGGCTCATGCCATGGTCGATCAGGTTGACGATCGCCTGCAGCGCCGAAGGGAAGATGCGCAGCGCGCCGGGCAGGCCGAGCGCGAAAGCGAGCCGCCCATCCTTCAGCGCCATCATCGGCGCCATCGAGGTGAAGACCCGCTTGCCCGGTGCAATCGATAGCGCCCGGCCGGCATGCGGATCGAAATTGAACATGTAGTTGTTGGCGATCATCCCCGTGCCGGGAATCTGCACGCAGGCGCCGAAGAGCCCGTTGATCGTCTGCGTCGCGCTGACGACATTGCCATCGGCATCCGCAACTGTGACATGGGTCGTGTCGGCGGATTCCCCGCCCGAGAGCCCCGCCGCCCAGTCCTGCGCCCGGTCCATTTCGATCAGCGCCCGGCGCTCGGCGGCATAGTCCTTTGAGATCAGCCGCGCGACCGGAACCTTGACGAAGGCCGGATCGGCTGTCGCCACCGCCCGGTCGGCGAAGGCGATCTTCAGCGCCTCGGCCAGGAGATGCACGGCATCGGGCGAGCCGAAGCCGAGCGCACCGATATCATAGCCCTCGAGAATGTTGAGCATCTGCGTGATGTGCACGCCGGAGGAGGATGGCGGCGGCGGGCCGATGATCTCGTAGCCGCGATAGGAACCGCGGATCGGCTCGCGCGTCTCGGTCCGATAGCCGGCGAGATCGGCCTGATCGATCAGCCCGCCATGCGCCGCCATGTAGTCGGTCAGCGCCTTGCCGAGCCTGCCGCCATAGAGCGCCTGCGGCCCCTCGGCAGCGATGAGTTTCAAGCTCTCCGCATAGTCCGCCCGGACCAGCCGCATGCCCGGCTGGATCGGCTCTCCGCCCGGCAGCAGCAGCGCCGCAAGGCCCGGATCGAGAGCGAGATCGGCCGCCTTGTCGGTGATGCAGTTCGTCAGATAGGGCGTGACGGTGAAGCCGCGCTCGGCCAGCGCGATCGCCGGCTGGATCACATCCGCCAGCGGCAGCGTGCCGAAACGCTCCAGCGCCTCGCACCAGCCCTTGAGTGCGCCCGGCACCGCCACAGCCTTGGCGCCGACCAGGTTCTCGCGGTCGCGCACATCACGCTGCTGCCCGATCTCGTCGGAGAGGCAATCGTACATATCGGCCGTTGCCTGGCCTGGCGCGGTCGAGAGATTGTCGATCACGACATGGCGCCCATCCGCCAGGCGGATATGGCTCAGCCCTCCGCCGAGGACGCCGACCATCATCGGCTCGACCACGGTCAACGCGAAAAGCGAGGCCACCGCCGCATCAATCGCGCTGCCGCCCGCGAGCAGCATCTGCGCGCCGGCCGCCGAGGCGAGCGGATGATTGGTGACGACCATGCCGCGCGAGCCTGTCGCCGGCTTCTTGTCGCAGAGGAAGGAGGCGATGCGCGGGGCGGGAATAGAGACGTTCATGCCGGCACATCAGCGCTTTTGCTGGCCCGCGTCGAGCCCCGTCTTCGTCATGCCCGCAATGCCACACGCCCCATCGTTAGCCCGCTTGACAATAAGAGCCGCCGGGCCTCACCTAGCCGCGTTCCCAGGGGGGCCTCGCTACGAGGCTGAGATTCCGCCGGCCGGGCTTCAATCCGGCAACGCGGTGACCCTACGAACCTGATCCGGATCATGCCGGCGTAGGGATGCGGGACAGGCGGCCTCCTCAGGCCCCGATTCCATCTGCGCACATGGTCCTTTCGTGGGGTCCGTCCGGCATGGCCGGCGGCAGGATTGACCGGGTGACGCGGTGACCGTGGTGACGCAAGCCGAGATCGTCGAGGCGCTGCTGGATTTCATCGCGCTTCCCGACGCGACGGAAGCCGAGTTCGAGGCGATGGCGCTCAAGCTCTTCGCCTGGCAGTTCCGCAACAACGAGCCCTATAAGCGCTTTGCCCTGCAGCGCGGCCGCACGCCGCTGACCGTAAAGCGCTGGCGCGACATCCCGGCCGTTCCCATCACCGCCTTCAAGGATCTGACGCTGAGTTGCACGCCGCCCGAGGCCGCAACCCACGTCTTCATGACGAGCGGCACCACCCAAGGGGTCAGGGGTCGCAGCTACCATCCGACGCTCGCCGTCTGGAGCCGCTCGATGCTGCTCAATTTCCGCAAGCGCTTCATGCGCGGGCGCGAGCGTATCCGCATGGGCATCCTCTTCCCCGACGAAAAGGCGCTGCCCAACTCCTCGCTGGCCCACTATCTCGGCCTCGCCCGTCGCGAATGCGGCACACCGGATTCCGAGGTCTTCATCGGCGCGAACGGCCTCGATCTCGACCGGCTCCTGCCGGTACTGGCCGAGGCGGAGGCGAGCGGCGAACCTTATGCCCTGCTCGGCGCGAGCTATTCCTTCGTGCCGCTGATGGACGCGCTTGAGCGGCAGGGCCGCCACTTCGCCCTGCCGGAAGGCAGCCTCATCCTCGACACCGGCGGTTTCAAGGGCCAGTCGCGCGAGCTCGGGCCGGACGAATTCTATGACGGGCTGTCAGCCGCCTTCGGCGTGCCGCGCGCGGCCTGCATCAACATGTACGGCATGACCGAGCTCAGCAGCCAGTTCTACGACGACGGCAATGCCGTCTCGCATCCGGTGAAGTCCGGCCCGCATTGGGTCCGCAGCCGCGTCGTCGATCCGCTGACTGGTATCGATCTGCCACAGGGCCAGCGCGGCGTGCTTGTCCATCACGACCTCGCCCATTTCAACAGCGTCTCGGCGATCCTGACCGAGGATGCCGGCGAGATCGTGCCGGGCGGCTTCAAGCTCTTCGGCCGCGTCGATGGCGAAGCCTCGAAGGGCTGCTCCGTCGCAGTCGCCGAATTCCTCGCGGCAGCCCGAGGGTGATGCGGTGATCGAGCATGCCGGCCATCTGCCGGGCTTGGATCCCGAGGCGCTGAGCTGGCGCTATGCCAGCTATTCGGCCTGGGGTGAGAGCGTCGAGATCGCCCTGCCGGCGCTGGAGCCGACGCAGGCCAGGGACCTCTGTGAGGCCGTGCGCCGCAATGCTCGCGTGCGTCTCAAGCAGATGCCGACGGCCCGCATCGTCGATGCGATCGACGCCGCCATCGCGCGCCTGCTCGACCGCGAACACCCCTTACGCCGCAAGGCCGAGCATCTGCTGCCGATCGTCACCGGCTATGATCGCGAGACGGTGCGGCTCGGACTGACGAGCTATCTCAAGACCTTCCGGCGCCCGCAGCTCCTGCGCTTCCTCGCCGAGGATTTCGCCAATCCGGCCGTGCTCGATGGCTTCCAGCCCACGGCCAAGGGCGGCTTCCTGCGCGCCCATGGGCCGGATCTGCTGCTGCATGTCTGGGCCGGCAACGTGCCGGCGCTCTCGCTCTGGAGCCTGATCTGCGGGCTTCTGGTCAAGGCAGGGTCCATCGGCAAGCTCGCCTCGGCCGAACCACTGACGGCCGGCTGGTTCGCGAGCCTTCTGGCCGAGATCGACCCGGAGATCGGCCAGTGCCTTGCCATCGTCTGGTGGAAGGGCGGCGAGGAGGCGGGCGAGGCCCGGTTCCTGAAGGCCGCCGATACCGTCATGGCCTATGGCAACAACGCGACTCTGGCCGCGCTGCGCGCCAAGCTGCCGATCACCACGCGCTTCCTGCCACATGGCCACAAAATCGGCTTCGGCCTGATCGCGCGCGAGGCGCTCGACAGCCGCAAGGCGCCGACGCTCGCGCGGCTCGCCGCCCACGACGTCACGCGCTACGAGCAGCAGGGCTGCTATTCGCCGCAGATGCTCTTCGTCGAGCGTGGCGGGCGGGTCTCGCCGGCCGAATTCGCCCGCCATGTCGCGCAGGAACTCGCAGCCATCGCCCACCGCCACTCGCGCCGCGAACTCGCGGCAGCGGAATCCGCAGCCGTCGCCGGCTGGCGCGGCGCACAGGAGATGCAGGCGATGGGCGGCACGGCCGAACTCCTCGGCGATCCCGCCGATCCCTGGAGCATCGTCCATGTCGAGAAGCCCGAAGATTTGAGCCCGACAGGCCTCAATCGCACGCTGAAGCTCGTCGCGGTCGAGAACCTCGACGAGGTGCCGGCACTCGTCGCACCCTATCGCAGCTTCCTCCAGACGGCGGGCATCGCGGCCTCGCCCGCGAGGCTCTTCCAGCTCTCGGAGCGCCTGGGAGAGATCGGTGTCACCCGCATCGCCCCGCTCGGCCGCATGACCGCGCCGGAAGCAGGCTGGCACCATGACGGCCGCTTCAGCCTGCTCGACCTCGTCACCATGACAGAGATCGAACAGAGCGCCGAAGCGGCATCGGAAGGGTTCGCGCCCTATGTCGACTGAACCCGGCTTCGTCACCATCGAGCGGGCGCGCTATCGCTATGGCGCGGATGGCCCGGCGATCGTCGACGGCATCGACTGGCAGATCCCGCGCGGCGAGATCCATTGCCTGATCGGCCGCAGCGGCAGCGGCAAGACCACCCTGCTCAAGCTCGCCGCCGGCCTGCTCTTGCCGAATGAAGGCGCAATCCGCATCGGCGGCGGGGCGCTGGCAGGCCCGAGCCCCCATGCCGGCTTTGTCTTCCAGTCCCCGACCCTGCTCGACTGGCTCTCGGCGCTCGACAATGTCCTGCTACCAGTCTCGCTGAAGCGCCGCACGACCGCCACCGACCGCGAGGCCGCGCTCGACCTGCTTGCCCGCGTCGGCCTCCGCGACTTCGCAACGCGCCGGCCGGGCGAGCTCTCCGGTGGCCAGCAGAGCCGCGTCGCCGTGGCCCGCGCCCTGATCGGCAATCCCGATCTCCTGCTGCTCGACGAGCCCTTCGCCGCGCTCGACGCCCTGACGCGCGAGGAATTGCAGGACGATCTGCTCCGGCTCTGCGCGCTCAACGGCACAACCGCCCTCTTCGTCACTCACGACATCACGGAAGCGGTCTACCTCGCCGACAAGGTCGCGGTGATGGCGGCGGGGCGCCTCGCCCATGCACGCCGGATCGAGCTGCCGCGCCCGCGCCATCGCGACATGCGCTATGCGCCTTCTTTCGCCGCCGCTTGCCGCGAACTGCGCGATGCCATGGATGGCGAAGCCGCCATCAGCGAAAGGCCGGCAGCATGAGCGCGCGCTTGCCCTCGCTCCTGCTGTTCGCAGCCCTCCTGGTCGGATGGGAGGCCTGGTGCCGGCTCGGCGGCCTGTCGCCGCTCGTCCTGCCGGCGCCCTCTTCCGTGCTGGCGACGCTCTGGAGCGAGATCACGACCGGCCGGCTCTGGCCGCATCTCGCCGTCACCGCGGCGGAGATGGCGCTGGGCCTCGGCATCGGCACGGTCGTTGGCATCGGCACCGGCATCCTGCTCACAGAGGCGCCCGCGCTTGGCCGGCTGCTGCACCCTTACGTGCTGGCGAGCCAGCTCGTGCCGAAGCTCGCGCTCGGCCCCCTCTTCATCATCTGGTTTGGCTTCGGCATGACGCCGACCGTGGTCATCACGGCGCTGATCTGCTTCTTCCCGCTGATGGAGAACACGCTGACCGGGTTGACCGAGATCGACCCTGCCCGGCGCGAGCTCTTTCGCATGCTCGGTGCGAGCCGCCTCCAGACCCTGCTGCGCCTGAAGCTTCCCGCGGCGCTGCCGGTCATCATGGCGGGGCTTCGCGTCGCGGTCGTGCTAGCGCTGGTCGGCGCCGTCGTCGGCGAGTTCATCGGCGGACGCATCGGCCTCGGCGCCTCGATCATCGCCGCCCAAAGCGTGATGGATTCGAGCCTGATCTTCGCGTTGTTCGTCGTGATTACCGCGCTCGGCATGCTGCTCTACGAGGCCGTGCGCGCGCTGGAGCGCCGCGTCCTGCACCGTTTCTCGAAAGGCTAGAACATGCCCTCTTTCCTCGCTCGCCTTCTGAGAACAAGGCTCGTCATCCCGGCCGCAGCGAAGCGGAGCGCCGGGATCCATCGTAAGGTTCCGCGCTCGACGATGGATCCCGGATCGGCGCGGCTGCGCCGCTTGTCCGGGATGACGGCGGGTCTAATGGCCTCTGTCGCGCTGCTTCTCTCCAGCTGGATTTCCGCCCACGCCCAGACCCTGGACAAATTCACCGTCGCCGGCTGGAGCCAGCCGATCAGCGAGATCACCAACCTCCTGGCCGAGCCGGACAAGGGCTTCTTCAAGGCCAAGGGCATTGCGCTCGACTATGTGCCCGGCACTGGCGGCGGGGCGGCGATCCAGAACATGCTCTCCGGCCAGGCCGACATCGCCTTCACCGATCCGGCCTCGCTCTATATCGCGCTCGACAAGGGCGAGAAGCTCGTCGCGATCTACAACATCTACCCGCAGAACGTCTTCAACGTGGTCGCGCCGAAGGCGAGCGGCATCCGCTCCGCCGCCGATCTCAAGGGCAAGCGCATCGGTGTCTACAGCCTCGCCAGCGGCACCTATCAAAACCTGCTCGTGCTGCTGCATCAGGTCGGCCTGGGCGAGAAGGACGTCTCGATCCAGGTCGCGGGCCTGCTCAACTTTGCCCCGCTGATGCAGGGCCAGCTCGACGCCACCGCCGCGACCGACACCGGTCTGCTCGTCGCCCGCGCCAAGGGCCTGAGCGATGTGAACGTCATCGAGGTGCGCGACCAGCTCAACCTGCCAAGCGACCTCTTCGTCGTCACACAGGCGACCTATGAGGCGAAGAAGCCGTTGCTGGCCCGCTTCCTCGCCGCCTATCGCGATTCCGCCGCCTGGATGATCGCCAGGCCCGAGGAGGCCGCGCGCATCGCCGTCACCCGCGCCATCAACGGCCGCGACGAGGCGGTCAATCTCGACATCATCAAGCTACGCAATGCTTCGAGCGTCTCGTCGACCACCGAGCGCGAGGGCCTCGGCCGCTTTGATCTCGAGGCGCTGCAGAAGGGCGCCGACACTTTCCGCAGCCTCGGCCTGATCGCGAAGCCGCTCGACATGAATACGGTGGTGAAGAGCGACCTGATCCCTCCGAAGGACGGCACGCCGTGAAGTTCCGCGACCGCGTTATCCTCGTCACCGGCGCCAGCCGCGGCATCGGCGCCGCCATCGCGAAAGCCTTCGCGGCCGAAGGCGGGCTCGTCATCGTCAACTATCGCGCCAACGCGGAAGCCGCCGAGGCCGTCGCCGCCCAATGCCGCGCACTCGGTGGCGAAGCGCTGCCGATCGCAGCCGACGTCACCTCGGGGGAAGCTGTCGCGGCAATGGCCGAGCAGATCGGGCAGGAGATCGGCCGGCTCGACGTCGTCGTCAACAACGCCTTCGCGCCGTATCGCTTCGATCCGGATAATCGCACCCGCTTCTGGGAAACGCCCTGGGAATCCTACCGGCAGCAGTTCGAGGGCGCGGTGAAGGCCGCCTACACCGTCAGCCGCGCGATGCTGCCGCTGCTCCAGCGCCGCGGCAGCGCGAGCATCGTCAATGTCGCGAGCGATCTCGTGACGCGACCGAGCATTCCCTATCACGACTACACCACGGCCAAGGCGGCGCTGGTCGGCTTCAGCCGCAATCTCGCGGCCGAGCTCGGCTCGCTCGGCATCCGCGTGAACTGCGTCGCGCCGGGGCTGGTCTATCCGACCGACGCGAGCGCGGCGACCAAGGAAGAGGTGCGCGAGATGCTGATCGCGCAGACACCACTGCGCCGCATCGCAACGCCGGCGGATGTGGCAGGCCCCGTGCTCTTCCTCGCCAGCGACTGGTCCGGCTTCGTCACCGGCCAGACCCTACATGTCGATGGCGGGCTGGTGATGGTCTGAGCGGCAGGTCTCGCCGCCTTGACGCTAGAAGCTGACCCTGAGCTGCGCCGTGCCGCCGAGGCGGCTGGTGCTAGCCGAAAGCTCGCTGTCGAGGCGCACGCCGAGCGAGACGCGCTCGTTGAGCTTGGCATCGAGGCCCGCGGCGATGAGCGCGCCGTTGCTGTCTGGCCTCGCGCCTTCCGTCACGAAGCTCGCGCCGGGCAGCGCCGCGAGGCTCGCGGTCATCTCGGCGTCGCGCTGGAAGTAATGCGCCCAGGCGGCGCGGACGAAGCCGGAGACCGGCACACCGGAGAGCAGGGCCTGTCCGTCGAGCTGCAGGCCGAGCTCCGAACGGCTCGTCACCTGGTTGCCACCGAGCACGGCGAGCGCACCGGCGCCAGCGCCCGTGCTGCGCTCGCGGAAGGCCGGATTGTCGACCGTGACGGCCTGCAGGGCCGCCAGCGGCGAGAAGCTTAGCCCGTTCCAGCTCAGCGCTGTCGCGCTCGCCTGCAGCCGGCCGCTCCAGGCGGTGCTGACATAGGAGGCACTCAGCGCATTGCCCAGCGCCGCCACGCTGCGGCGGACATCGTTGTCGAGCCTTGCATAGCCGCCTGCAGCTGAAAGGTTGATCGGCCCGAGCCGGGTCATGCCGTAGAGGCCGGCCTGGAAGACATCGGCCTCGGTCTTCCCGAGCCCGCCCGAGAGCGAGGCCCGCGCCTTGCCGCCCGAGACCGCCACGCCGACGATCGCCTCCGGCAGCAGCCGGATATCGGCGCCGACCGCCAGATGCGCGTCGTCGAGATGCCGCGCGGCCGAGCCGACCACCGCATTGCCGTCCGCGCGACCGGCCGAGCCGAAGCTCGCACCCCAGAACGAGTAGCGCGGCTGGTCGAGGAAGGCGGGCTTGGCGGGCGCGTCATGGCCCTTGCTGATCCGGCTCGAATAGCCGGCCGCGCCCGGCCCCGGCACGCCGATGCCGAGCCGGCCCGGCAGCGCGCCGTCGAGCATCGAGCCGAGGAACTGGCCGGCGGCGCTGTTGCCGATGGCGGAGGTGCCGGTATGGGCCTCGCCGGAAAGCTGGTTGACGGCAGCGGGAATGGAACCGGCCGGCAGGTTATAGAGCGCAAACAGCGACGAAACGTCGGCGCCGTTCGCCATCGCCCCGTTGATCGCCGAGGCGACGGCCGCAGCATTGGCCGGTGCCGTCACGTCGAGCTGCCGGGGGGTCAGCGTTAGCAGCACTTCATTGGCCGTGTAGCTGATAGACGTGCCGACGCCCCCGCCAAAGGCGCTGGCGACCGTATCGAACGTGCCGTTGCGTCCGCCCTGCGCCGAAAGCAGCGTATAGGCGCTGTTAAAGCGATAGGCCCCGCCGAGCGGCACCAGCCTGAGCGTACCGGCGAGCGCGGCGGTGCCGGTGACATTGACCCGGTCGGCCACCACGCCCTCCACCTCGGCGACGTAGGTCGCACTGGAGCCAAGCGTCAGGTTGCCGTTGATCGTCAGCGTGCCGGGCGAGTTGCCGAGCGCGAGCGCGCCGTTGACCGTCAGCGACGGGATGCGGCCCGAGCCGCCGATGCTGCCGCCAGCTTCGACCGTCACACCCTGGGAGGCGAGCGAGCCATTGACGACCAGCCGGCCACCGGAGACCGTCGTCGCGCCGGTATAGGTATTGTCGCCGTTCAGGACCAGCGTGCCGGAACCGTCTTTGGTCAGCGTGCCGGCATGGGTGACCGCGCCGTCGAAATAATCGGCGATCACGCCGTTGAAGGTCGATGTCCCGCTGAAATTGGCGATGATCGCGCCGCCATTGTCGATCCGGTCGGCGATCACCGTACCGGCGCTCCCGCCATTGCCGATGCGCAGGGCGCTCGCCGGCTCGATGATGATGCGGCTGCCGGACGCGACCTCGAGGGCGCCGCCATTGGCCACGATCAGCTCGCCCGGCGTGCAGGCGCAGCCGATGAGAATGTCCCCGTCCGATTTGAGCCGGGAGCCAGCGCCGGTGACCGTAACGGTGCCGGCGGGAATGTCGATCCCGCCCACCTGCATCGAGGCGCCGTCCGACACCTCTAGCGACGGCAGACCGGAGAAATCGAAGAGGCGGACCGGCCCCGCCACATTGGCCGTAGTGCCCTGGCCGGTGACGATCACAGCCGCGTCCGCGATGAGCATGCCGAACGAAGCGTCCGGCACGTCGAGCCACGCCCCACCCGACACCCGCAGCGTCGAATCCTGGACGAGGACGCCACCGGACGTCGTTCCGACCGTGAAGTTGGCCGTCGGCCCCGCGATCTCCAGCACATAGCCCGCCGAGCCCGCTACGGAAAGGCTGCCGCCGATGTTGCTGCTGCCCGTCAGCGTCTGCGAACCGCCGACGCCTCCGAAGGTTATATCGGCATCGCCCGAGATGCTGCCGGCGAAGCTCGTCGCCGTGCCGGTGCCGATGACATACAGACTGGCCCCGGTTCCGAGCGAGAGCACGCCGCTGCCGTTCGGCCCGTTGGCCAGCCCGGCGATCGTGCCGGTTTCGCCACCGGCGAGTTCCAGCCGGCTGTTCGTATCGATGATGTAGACGGAATCGGCCGAGAGCGCCGCGCCATCGACGGCGTGCAATATGCCGCCCAGGATCGTCGTCGGGCCCGCATAGCTCGCGGTCCCCGTCAATAGCCAGGTGCTCCCGCCGGTTTTCTCGAACCCGCTGAATCCGCTGAACTGCGCGCCCGTGCCGAGCTTTGAGATATCGAAGGTGTCGTCGACGGCCCCGCCCAGCGCGAACGTGCTCGTGCCGGTTGCGACGACATTGCCGGTGATCGTCGCGCCCGACTGCAGTTCGAGCCGGTTCGTGCCGCCGGAAAACTCGATGGCGTTAGCCTGACCGCCGGCTCCGCTCCCCCCGGTTACGCTGGCGCCGCTACCAAGAATCAGGCTCAAATCGGAGCCGATGATGCCGACCCCGCCGGCACCGGCTGTGCCGTTAACACTGCCGCCCGCACCACCGACGCCGCCAGCGCCGCCGGTGATCACGTCATTGATCGTCAGGCTCCCACCAGCAGCCACGATGGCCGCACCGCCCGCTCCACCATGACCGCCCGCCCCGTCTCCGAAACCGCCGGCGCCTCCTTGGCCGCCGCTGACCGCGGCACTGACTGCGAGGCTCCCACCATTGAGAAGATAGAGGCCGGTCCCGCCCGTCCCGCCACTACCGCCAGATGCGTTTGAACTTGTGCCCGCTCCGCCGACGCCACCTGCACCGCCCTTCACGGTATCGGAAAGCGTACCGGAAGCTGCGTCCAGCACGGCTCCGAAGCCACCGGCACCACCACCACCGCCGTCACCGGGATTTGGGCTGCTTTCCCCCTGGCCGCCCGCTCCGCCGGCCCCGCCCACAACCGCTCCTGGCGGCAGCGGCGTTCCAAGGGAACCGACGAAGCCATGCGCGCCGCCACCGCCACCGGCACCACCGCCGACGGCCGAGCCGCCCACCCCCCGTCACCATTATTGATGCCGGCAACGCCACCGGCGCCAGGGACAGACGATCCATTGCTTCCGCCGCGCCCCCCAACGACGCCGGCGCCGCCACCGCCACTACCCAAAACGTAGTTGCTTCCGAAATCTCCGGCCCCGCCCACGCCCGTCGGCTGATCCGTCCCGCCCACGCCTCCGATGCCGGCACTCCCCTGGCCACCATCCGCCCAAACGGGGGACGCCGCGAGCCCTGGCAGCAGGACGAGCATGGAAGCCGCGATCAAGGCCGTCGATCCGCGCAGGGCGCGCCGGAACAGCCACGTCTTCGGCACGTGCAAGGGTAGGCGGTCGTGCATCATATGAAACGGAAGGCCTCAGCCATCGGCGTCGAGCGGCGCCAATAGTTGCACAAAATCATGATTTTTGAGAAATTGGCAAGGCGCCGCCGCAGTTGGACGACGTTCTTTGCAGGAAACCCTAGGGCAATCTTCGCGATTGATGCGCCGGCGCAACAGCGCCGGACCAAGCGGCGGGCGAAAGGCCTCCGCGCGAACACGCGTCTCCCCGCGCCGTGGCGTGGCTTAACCGTCGCACTCCGTCAGCGGACCATTAATCGTCTGATGCGTATGGCAGCGAGGCTGCTGCGCACATCCGGAGCTGAGCAGGCAGAGAAGCACGGCGACGAGCAAGCCCCTGCGCGAGCTGTTGGTCTGAAACATCATCCGGCGCTCAGCCGTTGCTGCCGTTCTTGGCATCGGTCGCGGTCGCGGATTGGCTCGCGGCGGCGCGGTCCAGGCATTCCGCCATCTGCGACGTGCCCCAGCCGAATTTCGAGCACTGGGCCGTGCCAACTGTGTAATCACGGCCGGCGTGACCAGACTGAGGCGTGCCGGCACTGCAGCCGGTCAGAGCCAAGGTGAGGATGGCGAGAGCCAATCGCATCGGGTTCTCCATGCTGATGGAGCCGAACGGGCAAGTTATTCAGATGAAGTCGGCTCTAAGCCACAATAAAGCGACCTGGGCGTAGGTTCCGCCCTGAAGCAGTGAAGGGCTCGAGATACCAGCGTCTGACCTTCCGCTGTGTCCAACACCTAGATAGGAAACACACCTGCCGAACAGGGGCGGAAGCAGACATTCTTCGGGCCTTTCTGGGTTGCGCCGCAAGCGGACTTTACCGGCCGTGATTCGCGAGGTGATGTTGCGCATCTCGCGGCGATGCGGATTTGAAGCAGAGCATTCCCGCTGTAGCGCACGTCGCGTTGCGTTACCGCCGTTCGGGCCTATCTACGACCGATGACAGCGATCGCCTTTGACAACTCCTATGCGCGCTTGCCGCAGCGCTTTTTCGCCGCGGTCACGCCGACGCCCGTTGTGGCGCCTAGGCTGATCGAATCGAACACCACCCTTGCATCGCAGCTGGGTCTGGACGCCGGCTGGTTGCAGGGCCCCGAGGGCCTGGCGATGCTCTCGGGAAACGGCTTGCCAGCCGGCGCTGCCTCGATCGCGACTGCCTATGCCGGCCACCAGTTCGGCGGCTTCAGTCCCCAGCTTGGCGATGGGCGAGCGATCCTGCTCGGCGAGGTCCTCGACAGAAGTGGCAGGCGTTACGACCTCCAGCTCAAGGGCGCGGGTCCGACGCCGTTTTCGCGTCGGGGCGACGGCCGTGCGGCCCTCGGGCCGGTCCTGCGGGAATATCTCGTCAGCGAGGCCATGGCTGCTCTTGGAGTCCGGACGACTCGCGCGCTCGCCGCAGTCCTGACGGGCGAGGCCGTCAGGCGCGAGACCATGCTGCCCGGTGCCGTCTTGACCCGCGTGGCCTCCAGCCACATCAGGGTCGGCACCTTTCAGTACTTCGCGGCTCGTGGCGACGTCGAGGCGTTGCGCCTTCTGGCAGACCACGTCACCGCACGTCACTATCCGGCTTGCACCGGAGAGGGGCGCTACCTCGCCTTGCTTGAGGCCGTCATCGCTGCCCAGGCCGCACTTGTCGCGCAATGGATAACGATCGGCTTCATCCACGGCGTGATGAACACCGACAATATGTCGATCGCCGGCGAAACCATCGACTACGGCCCCTGCGCCTTCATGGACACCTATCATCCGACGACCGTGTTCAGCTCGATCGACGAGCACGGCCGCTACGCCTTCGGCAATCAGCCCCCGATTGCCCGTTGGAATCTCACCCGCTTTGCCGAGACATTGCTGCCGTTGCTAGCTGACGACCAGGACAGGGCTATATCGCTCGCACAGAACGCCCTCGACCAGTTCGACCAGCTGTTTCAGGCCCGTTTGATCGCAGGATTCCGCCGGAAACTCGGGCTTGCCACGGACGAGGCGGAGGATGTCGGGCTGATCAAGGCTCTCCTCGACACAATGCAGGATGGCGAAGCGGACTTTACGCTGGTTTTCCGACGCTTGAGCGAAGAGGTCGGACAGGAAAGCGCCGATACCTGTCGCAGCCTCTTCGGCAACCCTTCCGCGTTCGACGCATGGGAAGCTCGTTGGCGCCAGCGCCTCCTGAGGGAGCCGGCATCGACCAAGGAGGCGCGACGGAATGTGATGATGGGGGTCAACCCTCTATACATCCCGCGTAACCATCAGATCGAGGCGGCGGTTGAGGCCGCCGTCGAACGTGATGACCTCGCTCCGTTCAAGATTCTGCTCGGCGTCCTCGAACGACCTTTCGATGCGCAGCCGGGCCATGAGGACTACGCGCGACCACCTGCAGCGCACGAGCGTGTGTTGGCCACGTTCTGCGGGACCTAGCTGCAGCAGCGGTTGGGAAGGCTTCTGCGCCGAAGGTCTGCTGCGGTAGACTTCCCACCGATACCGGCTCGACAGGACAGCACGATGTTTCTTTTCGACGGTCACGACCAGGCCGATGTGACGATCCTCCTGGCGCACGGGGCCGGAGCACCGATGGACTCGCTCTCCATGACAGCGGCCGCAAAGGCGCTAGCGGGAGAGGGCTTTCGCGTCGCTCGCTTCGAGTTTGACTATATGGCCGTGCGGCGGACCGGGGATGGGCGCACACCACCTCCGCGGGCTGAAAAGTTGCAGCCGCAATATCTCGCCGCCATCGATGCGCTTGGCTCCAAGGGAGCGCTCGTCATCGGCGGCAAGTCGATGGGCGGGCGCGTCGCGAGCATGGTCGCCGACGCGCTGTTCGAGAGTGGGCGGATCCGTGGCCTTCTTTGTCTCGGCTATCCCTTCCACCCGCCCGGCAGGCCGGAGCAATTGCGCACCGGGCACCTTGTTGATCTGAAGACCCCCACCCTCATCGTGCAGGGAACGCGGGACGAATTCGGCAACCGCGATGAGGTCTCGAACTACAAACTTTCGCCGTGCATCGACATCCTCTGGCTGGAGGACGGTGATCACGAACTGAAACCGCGCAAGCGGATTTCTGGCTTTTCGGCGACCGATCATCTCGCGACGATGGCCGACAAGACTTTGGGCTGGGCCGGTCGGCTCAACAGACCCCATGGGACCGCGGTATGAATCGGACGGCCGCGCATAGACTCCAGAATTGCGGCCTGGGTGGGATTGTCCGTATCCTATGCACGAAACCGCATTCCTGATCGTCGGCCAGTCGCATTGGACGCGTCCCAAGCCTTATCGGCCGCCTTTGGCCTCGTTCTCGGCGGCGATCCCGCCTTCTTCGCCATCGTCCGGCTTTCGCTGGCGGTGACGCTGACGGCCGTGCTCGCTGCCGCGCTGATCGGATTGCCACTTGGCGCCCTGCTCGCGCTGCTGCGCTTTCCCGGCCGCGCAGCGGTCATCGTGCTGGTCAACGGGCTGATGGGGCTGCCGCCCGTGGTCGCGGGCCTTATCGTATTCCTGCTGCTGTCCCGCTCAGGGCCGCTTGGACCAATCGGCCTGCTCTTCACGCCGACGGCTATGGTCGTCGCGCAGGCGATCCTCGTCTTGCCCATCGTCGTCGCGATCACGCGCCAGCTCACGGAAGATCTCCATGGCGAGTATCGCGAACACCTCGCCTCCCTCGGGCTCACGGGAGTACGCGCCATTCCAACCTTGCTCTGGGATGGCCGCTTCGCCCTTGCCACCGCCGTGTTGGCAGGCTTCGGCCGGGCGAGCGCCGAGGTCGGGGCTGTTCTGATCGTGGGCGGCAATATCGCCGGCTATACTCGCACGATGACAACGGCGATCGCGCTCGAAACCTCGAAGGGCGATCTGCCATTGGCGCTGGGGCTCGGCATCGTGCTGATCCTGTTGACGCTGACGATCAATGCCGTCACCTATGCGGCAAGCCGCGTCGGCGCGCGCTTCGCCGGGTGAGACGATGCTCGAGAGATCCTCGATCCTGCCTATGTCGGTCACGGATCTTAGCTTCCGGGCCGGCGGAAAGATGCTGCTCGACGGCCTCTCCTTTTCGCTGCAGCGCGGCGGGCTCACCGCGCTCGTAGGCCCGAACGGCTCTGGCAAATCACTGCTGCTGCGGCTTTGCCACGGCCTGCTGACACCGTCTTCCGGGCAGATCGCCTGGGCGATGCCCGGTGGCATCGTCGGCCGAAAGCGCCACGCCATGGTGTTTCAGAAACCGGTGATGCTCCGTCGCTCGGCGCAGGCGAACATCCTGCACGCATTGGCCGCCATCGGCCTTACCGCGCGCGAGCGGCAGCGCTGTTGCGATGCCGCGCTCGAACGCTTCGGTATGACGGCGCTCGCCGGCCGGCCAGCGCGCCTGATGTCGGGCGGCGAGCAGCAGCGCCTTGCCATAGCCCGGGCCTGGGCCTTGGCGCCTGATGTCCTTTTTCTGGACGAGCCGACCTCGCAGCTCGACCCCGGCGCGACGCGCCAGATCGAGGAGATGCTCGCTGCCCTCAAGGCTGAAGGCGTCACGCTGCTGATGGCGAGCCACGACATGGGGCAGGTTCGCCGCCTGAGCGAGCGCGTACTTTTCCTGAACCGCGGAAGGCTTGTCGAGGATGCGCCGACCGGAGCCTTCTTCGAGACGCCGGTGAGCCAGGAGGCCAGAGCCTTCGTCACCGGCGACCTCATATGGTGATGCCGAGAAGACTGCCGAGAAACCCCAGGGAGAACGCCATGTTGACCAGAAGACACCTGATCGCCGCGACCGCTGCGCTTCTCACCATCAAGGGCGCGGCGCTGGCACAGGCCCCGGCGACGCCCGCAGCTGCGGCCGGGACGTTCATCACCGTCGCCTCGACGACGTCGACAGTGGATTCCGGGCTGTTCGACCATATCCTGCCGCTGTTCAAGGCGAAGACCGGCATCGAGGTGCGGGTCATCAGCCAGGGCACCGGCCAGGCGCTTGACACCGGCCGGCGCGGCGATGCGGACGTTGTCTTCGTCCATGCCCGCGCAGCCGAGGAGAAGTTCGTCGCCGAGGGGCATGGCGGGCCGCGCCGGCCAGTGATGTACAACGACTTCGTGCTGATCGGGCCGAAGAGCGATCCAGCCGGCATCCGTGGCTCGAAGGACATCGTGGCGGCCCTGGCCGCGATCCAGACCAAGGCCGCGCCCTTCGTTTCGCGAGGCGACAAATCGGGCACACACCAGGCGGAGCTCGCGCTCTGGAAAGCCGCCAACATCGACCCTGCCGCCACCCGCGCCGGCTGGTATCGCGAGATCGGCCAGGGTATGGGCGCCGCGCTCAATACGGCCGGCGGCATGAACGCCTATGTCCTGTCGGATCGCGGCACCTGGCTCTCCTTCAAGAACCGGGGCGATCTCGACATCATCGTCGAGGGCGACACGCGCCTTTTCAACCAGTACGGCATCATGCTGGTGAACCCAGAACGCCACCCGCATGTGAAGCGCGCCGAGGGCCAGGCCTTCATCGACTGGGTCGTCGGGCCGGACGGGCAGAAGACGATCGCCGACTACAAGATCAGCGGACAGCAGCTGTTCTTTCCCAACGCCACCGCCAACGGCGTGTAGAAGGCCACGCCGGGCGCTCAAACTCAGCGCAGCAGCGCATAGGCAAGGAAGCCGACGGCATCGCCCTCGGCGACCCGCTCCACCGTCTCGGGTAGCTCGACCAGCCCGTCGGTCTCTGTCAGCGAGGTCAGCACGCCAGCTCCCTCGCGCGGATACTTCCGCGCCTCAAACCAGCCATCGGCGCCACGATGCAGGCTCACGCGGACATATTCGCGCCGGCCGAGCTTCTTGCGATAGGAGAACCCCGCGCGCACCGGCAGCGCGACCGGCAGGCTGGCTTGACCGCCGCCCATCACTGCCAGCAGCGGGCGCACAATGTGGGCGAAGGTGACGAAGACCGCGACCGGATTCCCCGGAAGCCCGATGAAGGCCGCAGCCTCCGAACCCGCTCCGGATGGGACGACGCCCATCGCCACCGGACGCCCGGGCTTGATGCCGAGGCGCCAGAAATCGAGGCTGCCGACCGCTTCCACCGCGGCTTTGACGTGATCCTCCTCGCCGGTGGAGACGCCGCCCGAGGTGAGGATGAGGTCTTGACCGGCCGCGGCCTCCCGCAGGGCCCGGGCGATGCTCTCGCGGTCGTCGGGCAGGATGCCAAAATCGCTGACCTCGACCCCGAGCCGCCGCAACAGCGCCTGCAACAGGAAGCGGTTGGCGTCATAGATCTGTGCCGCCCCGAGCGCGACACCGGGCGAAACGACCTCATTGCCCGTCGAGAAGACAGCAACCCGGACGCGTCGGCGGACCGCGACCCGCGTGATGCCCAACGCCGCTGCGAGCGCGATGCATTCGGGGGTCATCAGGCGGCCCGCAGCCAAGGCGAGCGCGCCGGACGGCAAATCCTCCCCGACCGGTCGGCAATTGGCGCCAAGCTTCAGGCCGGGAGGGAGCGTGACGCTCGTCTCGTCAGCGCGAACATCCTCTTGCATGAAGACCGTGTCGCAACCTTCCGGCATGGGAGCGCCGGTGAAGATGCGCACGGCTTCGGCAGCACGGCCGGGTGCGGCCACCTCGCCTGCCGCAACGCGGCCCCGCAATGGCAGGACAGTCTCCGCACCCTGCAGCAGGTCCGCGAAACGCACCGCATAACCGTCCACCGCCGAGTTGAAGAAAGGAGGCAGCGCGACGGAAGCGGCCAGATCATCGGCGAGAATCCGACCCTCGGCAGCCATCAGATCGAGCTGCTCGATCTCCGCGACGGCCCGCAAGCCGGCCGTGACGCGTTCGAGCGCATCATCGACGGAGAGCAGGTCGCCGCCGAAGGCGAATTGGTCGGACGAGAGCTGGGCCATGGATCAGCCCGCCTTGCGCGGCTGGAGGCTCGTCTCGCCTGTTTCCAGCAATTCCAGCGCGACGGGCAGCGGCAATGCCGCCTGGAGCATCAGATCGGCCGCGCCATCGACGTCATCGAGCGCGACGATCGGACCGGGCCAGTCCGGAGGCGGCGCATCGGTGACGAGCCCGCGGATATTGGCGAGTTCGTGGAACAGGAAGGGCTTGCCGTTGGCGGCGCGATGGACCTCGACCTTGGGATGCGCCTCGCCCTTGAAGCCCTCGACCACCACGAGGTCGACCGGTGAGAGAAGGCGCAGAAGCGCGGCCAAGCGCGGCTCCTGCTCGTCCTTCAGCTCGTGCATCAATGCCCAGCGCTGAGCCGAGGCGACCAAGACCTCGGCCGCTCCCGCGGCGCGGTGTTCGTAGGAATCCTTGCCAGGCCGGTCGACATCGAAGGCGTGATGCGCGTGCTTTACCGTCGAGACGCGGATACCCCTCCGGACGAGGATCGGCAGGACGCGTGTCAGCAACGTCGTCTTACCCGCGCCGCTCCAACCGGCAAGCCCAACAACCTTCATAACCTCTCCAGCCGGCGCAATTCGTCCCGGTGCGGAAAGCTAGAGCATTTTGAAGCGAAGTGGACCCCAATTCGAAGGAAATGCGCGGGAGTGCCGGCTAGCCTTCGCCAACCCGAAACGGCGATGCGCTTCGGGGCCGGATAAGAAAGCGCCGCGGCGCGGCGGCCAGATCACTCGGCGGGTTGGGCCTGCGGGTGAATGGTCGCCTTGACGGCTCCTTCGTCGACCCAGAGCGAATGGTGCTCCTTGGCCCAGTTAAGATCGACCTCACCTGTCGTCATCGCCTCGGACGCCCCCTCCATGCCGACCGTGCCGATATAGATATGGGCCAGGATGACGGCGATGAGCAGGACGCCCGCGACGCCGTGCACCATGTTCCAGAACTGGCCGCCCAGTACGCCGCCCGCATAGTACGGGAAGAGCAGGTAGAAGCCCGACAACGACAGCGCGCTGCCGCCGATTATGACCGCCCAGAAAATGCCCTTCTGCCCCGCGTTGAATTTCCGCGCAGGCGGGTGGTCGCCGCCGACGAGACCGCCGCCGCGCCGGATCCAGTCAATATCGATGCGTCCTGGAATGTTGTGGGCGACCCACATCAGGAACATGAAAGCGAGCCCGAGCATGAAGGGCCAGGCCAGATAGTTATGGGCGTATTTCGCCCATTGCGCGAGCGCGGCGAAGGCGTCCTCGCCCATGAGCGGCGGCAGCAGGAACTTGCCCACGGTGACGTTCAGGCCCGAGAGGCCGAGAATGACGAAGCAGCCGGCGACCATCCAGTGCACGAGGCGCTCGAAGACCGAGAAGCGCAGCACGCGGATGCCGGAGATGCCGTGCTCGATCCGGATCTTGCCCCGCCACATGTAGAACAGCACGAGGACAGCCAGCATGCCGAGAATGGCGATGCCCGCGATCCAGTGCATCAGGCCCTGGTGAACGCTCCGCCAGGCCTGGCCCTGCGGCTGGATCAGGTTGCTGGCATTTGTGTCCGGGATGGTGATGCGACCGTGCAGCGTCGTGCCCGTGCCGGGCGTTCCGGCGCGCAGCGCCTCCATCAACTGGCGCTCCTGCACCGAGGAGGCCGTCGGATTGACCGAGGATGGCTGCTGTTGCTGCTGTGCGATCGCCGGCGTGCCAAAGGACAAGGCCATGGCGACGGCGAGAAGTGCGACGAGAGACCGAAGCGGGCTGCGCATCCGGAAGATCCTCCCTGCGGGACGGTCCGCAGCAGCGGCCCCCCATATTGAACAAGCAATGGGCGGCGGCGCCGAGCCGCCGCACCGGATCAGGTGGCGATCGTTTCCTTGTAGGCTGTCTGCCAGCCCCAAGCGCCGGAGCCGTAGCCCCGCTTCAGCACGCGCTCCTTGTAGATGGTCGCGATCATGTCGCTATCGCCGGCGAGCAGCGCCTTGGTTGAGCACATCTCCGCGCAGAGCGGCAGTTTGCCTTGAGCGAGTCTGTTAGCGCCGTAGGCCGCGTATTCGGCCGCGGAGTTGTCCGCGAGCGGGCCGCCGGAGCAATAAGTGCACTTGTCCATCTTGCCCCGCGAGCCGAAATTACCGATGCGCGGATATTGCGGTGCGCCGAATGGACAGGCGTAGAAGCAGTAGCCGCAACCGATGCACAGCTCCTTGGAGTGCAACACCACCGCGTCGGCCGTGGTGTAGAAGCAATTGACCGGGCACACCGCAGCGCAGGGCGCATCGGTGCAATGCATGCAAGCCATCGAGATCGAGCGCTCGCCCGGCTTGCCGTCGTTGATGGTGACGACGCGGCGCCGGTTGATGCCCCAGGGCACGTCGTGCTCGTTCTTGCAGGCGGTGACGCAGGCGTTGCACTCGATGCAACGGTCGGCATCGCAGAGGAATTTCATGCGGGCCATGGATCGGTCCTCCCCCTCACGCCGCCTGGATCTGGCAAAGCGTGGCCTTGCCTTCGTGCATGCCCGTCACCGGGTCGTAGCCGTAGGTGGTCACGGTGTTCACGCTTTCGCCGAGAACGATCGGATCGGCCCCCGGCGGATAATTGCCGCGCTGGTCGGCGCCCTGGTACCAGCCGCCGAAGTGGAACGGCATCCAGGCGACACCGGGCCCGACGCGCTCTGTCACCAGCGCCTTGACCCGCGCCCGACCACCCTCGGGGCCTGCGACCCAGACCCACTGCCCGTCAACGATGCCGCGCTGGGCAGCATCGCCGGGATTGATCTCGACGAACATGTCCTGCTGCAGCTCGGCCAGCCATTTGTTGGAGCGCGTCTCCTCGCCACCGCCTTCGTATTCGACCAGGCGACCGGAGGTCAGGATGATCGGGAAGCTCTTCGCGATGCCCTTATCCACGGCGCCCTTCTGGTAGGTGGTGTGGAGGTTCGGCATGCGCAGGCTGCGCTCGTCGGCACGGGCCGGGTACTTCGCAACAAGGTCGGGCCGCGGCGTATAGATGGGCTCGCGATGGACCGGAACCGGATCGGGCAGGTTCCAGGCGATGGCGCGGGCCTTGCCGTTGCCGAATGGGCTGACATTCTTCGCCAAGCAGACGCGCTGGATTCCGCCAGAGATGTCCGTCGCCCAGCTGACATTACCGGGGTTGGCGCCGCCGATCCGCTCGATCGTGGCCTTTTCCTCGGCTGTCAGTTCCGCATCCCAGCCGAGGCGCTGGAAGATGGCGTAAGTAAACTCCGGGTAGCCGTCCTGAATCGGCGAATCGACGTTCCAGGAGTTCTGCGCCAGCAGCGTCTCGCCATTGCGCTCCAGGCCGAAGCGCGGACGGAAGGCGCCGCCGCCATCCATTATCCGCAGATTGGTGTTGTAGAGGATGTGCGTGCCGGGATGGCGCACCTCCGGCTTGCCCCAGCACGGCCAGGGCAGGCCGTAATAGTCGCCACCGATATCGGCCAGTTCCTTCGGCGCGCGCAGCGTGACGATGTCGAACTTGTCCTGGTTCGCCATATGCGCCTTGAGGCGCTCGGGCGACTGGCCGGTATAGCCGGTGGACCAGCCACCACGGTTGATCTCGCGCAGCAGCGATTCGGCCGAGGGCTCTTCACCGAACTTGCCCTTCACCATCTCGATGTTCTTGAACATCTCGGTGGCGAAACCGAGCTTCTGGGCGAATTTGTAGATGATCCAGTAGTCGTTGGCCGATTCGAAGATCGGCTCGACGATCTTCTCGCCCCATTGCAATGAGCGGTTTGAGGCTGTGCGCGAGCCGTCGCACTCGAAGCTGGTGCAAGCCGGCAGAATATAGGTGCCGTCGCGCCGGTTGTGGAGCGAGACGAAGTTGGTCGGGTGCGGATCGACAACGACGAGAAGATCGAGCTTGCCGAGCCCTTCCACGGCCCCGGGCACGCGCGGAATGGTGTTTCCGCCGTGGCCCATGACGAACATCGCCTTGATGTTGTCCTTCTGATCCACTTGGTCGGACGAGAGCAACGTCGCATCGAACCAGCGCGTCGAAGGCAGGCCCGAGACCTCCATATTCTGCTTGCCCGTGCGCGCAGGGCGCCCGCCCTTGGCGGGCACGTCGTCGAAGCGCGAGACGAAATAGTCGTAAGGCACTTCCCAGACATTGGCCCAATGCCGCCAGGCGCCTTCCACCAGGCCGTAATAGAGCGGCAGGTTGGTGACATCGAGGCCCAGGTCGGTCGCGCCCTGCACGTTGGTATGGCCGCGGAAAATGTTGGCGCCAGTGCCCGGCCGGCCGACATTGCCGGTGAGAAGCAGCAAGGTGCAGTAGGCGCGAACATTGGCCGTGCCGACCGTGTGCTGGGTCGCGCCCATGCACCAGATCAGTGTCGACGGCTTTTCAGTGGCGAAGAGCTTCGCAACCCGCTCGAGCTGCGCGCCGGGGACGCCGGTGACGTCCTCGACCGTCTTCGGATCCCATTTCTCGACTTCCTTGAGCGCCTCGGACATGCCGTAGACGCGCTTGGCGAGGAAGTCCTTGTCCTCCCAGCCGTTTTTCACGATGTGCCACATGATGCCCCAGATCACCGGAATGTCGGTGCCGGAGCGGATGCGGACATACTCCGTCGCATGCGCCGCGGTGCGGGTCATGCGCGGATCGATGACGATCATGTTGGCCCGATTGATCTCCTTGCCCGTGAGCACGTGCTGGAGCGAGACCGGATGGGCCTCCGCCGGGTTGCCGCCCATGATGATCATGGTCTTGGCATTGCGGATGTCGTTATAGGAGTTGGTCTGGGCGCCGTAGCCCCAGGTATTGGCCACGCCCGCCACGGTCGTCGAATGGCAGATGCGGGCCTGATGGTCGACATTGTTCGTGCCCCAGAAGGCGGCGAACTTGCGGAACAGGTAAGCCGCTTCGTTGGTGAACTTGGCCGAGCCGAGCAGGTAGACGGAATCGGCGCCGGACTTGGCCCTGATATCCATCATCTTGTCGCCGATCTCGTTGATGGCCTGGTCCCAGCTCATGCGCTGCCATTGGCCACCGACCAGCTTCATCGGATACTTCACCCGGCGCTCGCCGTGGACGATCTCGCGGACCGAAGCGCCCTTAGCGCAATGCGCCCCGCGGTTGATCGGGCTTTCCCAGGCCGGCTCCTGCCCGGTCCAGACGCCGTTCTGCACCTCGGCCCTGACGGTGCATCCGACCGAGCAATGCGTGCAGATGTTCTTCCTGATCGTGGTCGCGACGCCGGGCTGCGGCCCCGGGATCGCTTCGGCCCTGCGCACCGAGCCGAGCGTCAGCGCGCCAACTGCGATGGCGCCGGCAGCACCGAGGCCGGAGCGGGCCAGGAAGGTGCGGCGATCCATGACGCCTGAGGTCAAGCCGCCGGCGAGGCCTGCGAGCCGGGTGCGGGCAGCATCCTGGGACTTGCGCTTGATCAGCATGGCGAGCGCCCCTCAGTACCGGTTGGTGCGATAGAAGGCCTGAACGTCAGGCGCGTCCGGCTGGTAGCGCGCTTTGGTGCGCTCATCGCGGCTCTCGCGCTCGGATGCCTGCTGCGCGTCGGCCGGCTCGATGGCGGCGACTGCCGCCACGGCCGCAGACGCAGCGCCGGTCATCGCTTTCAGGACATCGCGGCGGGCCGGAACCGCTGCGGCCCTCGACTGCTTGGCATCACCGGACATCTCGCATCCTCCAGCCAGCCTTCGTGCCCTCAGGCGTCGAAGGAGAAAGCCTCTTCCTCGATTTCCATGAACAACCGGCCCACGGCGCCCACCGACGCGTAGAATGGCCGGTCTCGCATAAGCTCCAGATCCGCGAAGAAGCGCGCCGCCCAGGGCTGAACATGCGCGACGAAGAAGCCCTTCTCCGCCTCATAGCCATCGCCTATCGCCCGCGAAGCAAGTTGCGACATCACGTCGAACAGCAGGGCGATATGGTCCTCCGGCTCGCGCGACTCGTCGCCACGAACGATGCCCAGCGTAACAAAGGCGCTGCGCACCTCAGCTAGCGGCCGCTCGTGCAGGAAGCCGGTCCGGTAATAGGAGGCGTAAGGCACGAGCTCGCCGCGCCCGACGCCGATGAACAGGTCGAAGAATTCACGCCCCGCGGTCTCGGGCGACGTATTCGCCGCCGCTTCGGCCAGCGCCCGATGCACCATCCCCAGCGGCGACGCATCGCCTTTCAGCCCCGCGACCTGCTTGAGCACCTTTGCGGTCGGAGCCTTGAACAGCAGGAGCGCGAGCAGGCCGTATTCGGCCGCACGCAGGCGCTCCATTTCCTCGACTTCGGGATCGGCGGCCTTGATGCGGGCCGCTTCCATCGCCAGGGCGAGACTCGGCTTGGCTTCCCCATAAAGATCGGGTCGCAGACGGCCACGGCTCACACCAGAAAGCCGCTCGACCTCAAGCACACGCTCGGGAGGAACACGATTCCAGCCGGACACCGACGGTTGCGAAATGCCGAGCGCGCGAGCCAGGGCCGCCACGCCCCCGACTGCCCTGATCGCTTCCTCGAGGCTGTCCTCGCGCAAGACCGCTCGCTCGTGTCGTTCGGCCGCGCTCTGACGTGTAAGGTTCCCCGTCATAGCCCGCGCCTGTTTCTCTCTAGAATAGGTACAAGCTATGGCCCTCGCAGGCAAGTCGCATAGGATGAGACTAACTGGGAAGCGCTCGCCCGTGCCGCCGCCCCGACGGCCGGGGCGGCATGGGGTCGCTCATAGTATCCGGCGCGGCATCGGCCGCGCTTTCTAGCCGCGTCGTACCGGGTGCGGCCTGCCGTGCGATCGCCGGCAGCGGCTGCGAGCGATTTGCCGCCGGCCCCTCGCCCTCCTGCTGGGGGCTCTCAGCACAATCAGCAGCGGCGCCACTGGATTCATCCTGCCGGCCGCGCAGCAAGGCGCGGTCGAACATCTCGCTGACTTCGCGCACGGCCTCCTCGGAGGTCTCCATCGTGCCGAAGCCCGGCACTGCTCCAGGTGTGTTGTAGTCATGGGCGTAGTCTAGCGCCGGGCTGACATAGTCGCGGATCTCCGCATCGAGCAGCCACATGCGCCGAAGCGCGGCATTGCGCACCGCGCTCGGTACCCAATCCTGCATGAAGGCAGCTAGACTCTGGCCGGGGGCCAGATCCTCAACGCGCGGCAATTCGGCGATCAGCTGTTCGAGCGACTTGCCCTCCGGAAGAGCCCCCTCCTCCGCAGCAGGCACAGATGCGGAAACCGGGTTCGCAAGCTCCGACCGGAGCTCGGACGCGCTCTCCCGCTTCAGCCGTGACCAGCGCGAGAGGAAGCCGTCGCGGGTCTCGTTCACGGCCGCCTCCCCGTGCCCTGCCGCAGCGGGTGACCAACGCCGTATTCCGGCCGTTCAGCATCGGGGTCCTTGCGGTCGCGCTTGCGCTTGTGGAAGGGCTGCTCGACGTGATGTTCATCGACGAAGGCCTGTAGTTCGACCGCGATCTCATGTGGCATCGGCAAGGCTTCGACCTTGTCCGTGATCACGTCGACGAAAGCCTCCCCCTCATAGGGATCGACGGTCGCGCCTGCCACATGCCATCGCCCCTCGCCTCCTTCGCGCAATGCCACCCAGACAGCGGGGCGTCCGGAAACGAGGTTGTCGCGATAGTGCGAGGTCTCGCCTGAATGGAAGGTGATCTCGACCGCACCAAGATACCAGCGCTCGACACGGCCTTCGGCGCCGATCAGCGAAAACGGCGCGACGGCAGGCAGCCCCGGCAGGACCGCTTCCGGGAGCCATTCAAAATCGATCCAAGGGTTGTTCAGCTTGCGTTTGACGGCGACGATGCCGACGCTCAGGTAACGAACGGGCATGGGCGTTCCCTCAGGCTGCCAGCGCGCCGGCGAGCGGCAAACCGACAATCAGGTTCTGCGGCTTGACGCGCAGGATCATATCTTCGGTCAAGGCCATGATGAGGTACACCGGCTTTCCGGCGATCTTGGGGTCGACAGCGCGCGGATCGGCAAATTCGAGCCGGAACAGTCCACAGATGCGCGCGCGCTCTGTCGGGTCCGGCTCCTCGCCGCGCCAGAGCCGGTTACCGATCGCGGTTGCCTCCGCGTCGAGGCCGACGAACCAGCGCCAATCCGCATCCTCGATCCGCTCCACCGGCGCGATCTGCGTCTCGACGCCCAGCATATGGCGGATCCAGCGTTCGAGCACGTGGCAGAAGGCCTGGCGCGAGCGCGTATCGCTGCCGATGTTCATGACCATCGAGAAGGCGTCGGAACGCGACCAATAGCTCGGCGCGGTCTCCTCGGTCATTACATCGAGCTCGCCCAGCGCGTCCTCCGCCATCATCGCCGCGAGCGGCGCCGTGTGGAGCAGCGAGCGCTGCTCGGCATCGAGTTCATCGATCAGTTCCTGGTCCGCGAGCAGCAGCGTGCCGTCCTTCAGGGAGGCCTTCTGCGGACGGAACAGCAGCTCGGCGGCGCGCAGGACGAAAGGGTCATCGCTGCCATCCAGCGCATTGCGCAGGATCAGATGAACGAGCTGATTGAGGAAGAGAGGCGGCACGCCCTGCGCGCCTTTCCGAGCGATCGAGAGATAGGCCGCCTCGATGGATGGATGGCCGAGGAGCTTGTCGCGAAAGCCGATCATGAACTGCCAGTTCTCGCGGGCATCCGCGTCCGCGAGCGCTTCGATCATCGCCCCTGTCACCGGATGGCGCGGCTCTTTCATCAGCAGTGCATGCAGGCTGCGCTCTGCCTCGCAAGCCTCCTCGGGCGGAACCAACTCGGGGCGGGCGAGATAAGCCAGGATCATCTCGTCGGTGATGGCCAGGCCGCCCCCCTCGGTCCGCCGGGTCATGTGATGGCCCGAGGAGACCCAGAATTCGGTCACGGTCCGTGTCTCGACTGTCGGAAGCTCGTTGTTCACTTGCGCTTATCCACCATGTCGATGAGGTCGACCCGCTCTTCGATTTCATCGTCCTCGATCACTTCATGGAACGAGAACGCGCGAGCCTCGGCATGCAGGCTGTCGAGGCCCGGAACGCGTTCACGCGCCGTCAGCGTGCGGTACTGCTCGCGCATCTCGCCGTTCTGGAAGCTGCGATGCAGGGCGATGAGCGTGCCCTCCTCGTGTTCCGCCAGGGTCATTGCGAACGCGATCTCCTCTTCTGCAGCCCTGCGGGCCGCTTCCAGATCGGGCGCACCGAACCTGTCGAGGAGCTGACGCGCGAGCGCCTCAACCGCCGCCAGCCGTTCGTCCGGACGGATGGGCTGCGCGACGACGAGCGTCGAGAAACCAAGGCTGTCGACGCCGACGAAGCCGGCGCGAAAAGCGGATCGTTCCTTGCCCGTCAGCTCCGCCGGATCGCGCCCCCAGAAAATGAAAGAGCCGGTCACCGCCCATTCGCCGGGTTCAGCCGCGACTGGAAACACGAAGGTGTCTGACGGGTCGAGCCGGATGGTGCGCAACAGCTTCACAGCTTCGGCTCCCCGGTATCGCGATCGAGCCAAGCGACGGCTCTCAGCCCTTGAAGAAGCGGTAAACGCAGTTCGGATGGGCCAGCCGCAGAGCGTATGGCGAGATCACCTGCCTGCGTCAGCGACAACGTATCGCCCGCACGCTCCTTGTCGAGATGCTCGAGGTAGCTCGCAACGATCGGGCCGAAGCCCGAGGCCTGCCAGATATCGACCTGCCGGAGAAGGAAGCGCGCGAAGCTCTCCACGATAGCGGATGGGCCGGTGCCCTCGAAACCCTCCTCTTCGAGCGCGGCGGCATTGGGCGCATGGCCGGGCTCGGTCAGACCTGAAAAGGCCACCCGCACCGTGCCCGCGAAAACCAGCCACTGTGGCACCTCGTCCTCGGCGCAACGCTTGGGCCATGCGAGGCGCCCACCACCAACCAACCCTCCATCGAAACGGATCGCATCCGGCCAACCAAAGGTGATGGACCGCTCCGGAGGACAGTGGGCCGCGATGGCCTGGAGCAAAGCGTTCATTCCCAAGAAGAACGTCTTGCGGGCCTCGCCCAGTGGCCTGTCGGGCTCCAGGACGACGGCGAATTCGGCCATATCGAAACGTCGCACCCAGACGAGCGTGCCCGCCCCGTCTTCGGCCGCGATCCTGCGAGCGTGCACGAAGGCGTCGCCCGATTCGCGCAAACCCACCGACCTGAAAGCGGGCGGCAGATTGAGGCTCGCGGGGGCTCGCAATGTGAACAAAGCCATGGGGGACCAGAGAGGCTGAACCTGAGCGTCGCCGCGCCCGTCTAGTTCTTTGGACTGTTTCAAATATATATAGAGAGATCATGCGCGGCGGGAAGAGCCGTGGCTCGGAGACGCTGATGTCGGCAGGCGCCATATTTCTCTGCTCCTGCGAGGAAACGATGCCTCTCCACGGTGAAGCCGTGGCCAAGGCCTGCCGGACCAAGGTTCGCACGGCCGATCAGCTCTGCCGCAAGGAGCTCGACTTTTTCAAATCAGTGCTGGCGCAAGAGAGCGATGTCACGGTCGGCTGCACGCAGGAGGCTCCGCTTTTTGGCGAGACGGCCGAGGACCTTGGCTATAGCGGACGGCTGACCTTCGCCAATGTACGCGAGCAGGCCGGGTGGTCGGATGAAGCTCGCCAGGCCGGCCCCAAGACCGCTGCCTTGCTGGCCGCCGCGGCCGAGGAAATGCCCCCGGTCCACGCGGTGACGCTCGAATCGAAAGGTGTTGCGCTGATCTACGGCCGCGACGAGGCAGCGATCGAGACGGCGCGCCGTCTCTCGAACTCACTCGATGTCACGGTCCTCCTGACGCGCCCCGGCCAGGTCACGCCGCCCGGCGTCACCGAATTCCCCATCGTGAAGGGCACCATTACCATCGCGAGCGGCCATCTCGGCGCGTTCAGCCTTCAGGTCGATGACTACGCCCTGCCCTCCCCGTCCTCCCGGCGTAGCTTCACCTGGCAGCCAGCGCGCAGCGGCGCAAGTTCGAGCTGCGACATCGTAATAGACCTCACCGGCGGGACACCGCTTTTCCCGGCGGCCGAAACGCGGCCGGGCTATCTGCGCGCTGATCCACGCGACGCGGCGGCGGTAGAACACCTCATCGGCGAGGCGAGCGGACTGGTCGGCACCTTCGACAAGCCGCGCTTCGTCAGCTTCGATCCGGCTCTGTGCGCGCATTCGCGCTCGAAGATCACCGGCTGCACGCGCTGCCTCGATCTCTGCCCCACCGGCGCGATCGCGCCCGCCGGCGACCATGTCGCGATCGACCCGGCCATCTGCGCCGGCTGCGGTCAATGCGCCGCCGCCTGCCCGACCGGCGCCGCCGCCTATGCGCTTCCGCCGGTCGACGCGCTGATGCGGCGTCTGCGCGCGTTGATCACGACCTATGCGGCGGCCGGCGGCACGGACTCCGTGCTCCTGCTCCATGACGGCGACCACGGCCTGCCGCTGATCGACGCTCTGGCGCGGTTCGGCTCGGGGCTGCCGGCGAATGTGCTGCCTTTGCAAGTCAACGAAATCACCCAGATCGGGCCGGAGCTTCTCGCCGCCGCCCTCGCCTATGGCGCAAGCGGCATCGCGATCCTCGGCCGCGCGAGACCGAAGCACGATCTGCTCGGCCTCCAGCGCAGCATTGCGACCGCCCGCGCCATCGCGTCTGGGCTCGGCTATGGCGACGACGTCATCCGGCTGGTCGAAACTGATGATCCGGACACCCTCGACGCTGCCCTGGCGCAGCCCACGCCGACGAGTCCGGCGCGCAAGCCCGCCACCTTCCTGCCGCTGGGCAAGAAGCGCGGTCTGCTCGAAATGGCCTTCATCGAGCTTCATGCCGCGGCTCCCGCTCCGGTCGATCGGATTGCGCTGGAGCCGGGCGCACCCTTCGGCGGGCTCCAGGTCGATCTCGATGCCTGCACGCTCTGCCTATCCTGCGTCTCGGCCTGCCCGACATCCGCCCTGTCGGACAATGCCGAGCGGCCGCTGCTGGCCTTCACCGAGAGCCTCTGCGTCCAGTGCGGCCTGTGTGAGCGAACCTGCCCGGAGGATGCCATCGCGCTGGTCCCGCAGCTCGACTTCGTCGCGTGGCGCGAGCCCAAGCGCGTCGTGAAGCAGGAGGAGCCTTTCCATTGCACCAGCTGCGGCAAGGCGTTCGGCACCAGGTCGACGATCGAGAAGGTCGCAGCGAAACTCGAAGGGCACTGGATGTTCTCGGGCGCGAACGCGGCACGGCGCGAGGCGCTGTTCATGTGCGAGGATTGCCGCACTGAGCGCGTCGTCAACGAGAGCTTCGACCCCTATGCCGCGCCGCCTCGGCCGACGATGGGCACCGCCGAGGACTACCAGCGTGAGGGCAAGCCGGGGAAGACCGGCCTCAACTGAGCGCTGCCGCCGGGCTCATTCGGCGCCAGTCGCCTTGGCGATGAAGTCGACCAGCGCCCTGCGGTCGTCGGGATCAACGACGCGCTGCTCCGGCATCTTGGTGCCCGGCGTATAGGCGTTCGGCCCGATCTCGAAGAGTTTCGCGATCGTCTCCTTGCTCCAGACGATCGCCATGCCCCGCAGCGCCGGCGAATAGTCATAGCCCGGCGCCGTGGCGATGCGGCGTCCGATCACGCCGTAGAGCGTCGGCCCGGCGCGGTTGCCGCCATCGGGATCGAGCGTATGGCAGGCCGAGCAGGCCTTGAAGACATCGGCGCCGGGATGATCGGCGAAACGGGTTGCGGCGTCCGATGGACGCGCCATGACGACGGCGCCGAGATGCTCGCCCGTCGCGGCGTTCCAGCGGCGAACGATGCGATCTCCGCCCCCCGTCAGCAACTCGTCCGAGCCGGCGCGAAAGGCCAGGGACCAGACCGGCAGGCCGGGGCCAACCAGCACACGCTCGACGCGACGCGACGGCCGGTCGACGATGGCGACCGAACCGCGAATGCCGGCCGCCGCGATCCGCCGCCCATTCGGCGACAATGCCAGCGCCGCGATCGGCGCCTCCGCGGCGGCAACCTCGCCGGTCCGGGACCCGTCGGCCGCAAGCATGACCAGCCGGCCGTCGCCGCCGCCCACGATCATCTCGCCATCGGGCGCGACAACGAGGCCGGCAACGGGCAGCGAGAGATCGACGCTGCGCGCCGCCCCGCCGTTCAACGGAGAGATGCGGACCGTCCCGTCATGGCTCCCGGTTACGATGGCGTTGCCATCCGGCGAGAAGGCGACCGCATTGACCGGGCCACGGTGCCCGGCAATCACGCTCGCCTCGCCGGAGGCCAGGGTCGCCACGCGGGTCGTGCCATCCCAGGAGGCGGATGCCAGCAGCTTGCTGTCCGCAGAGGACGCAAGCGCCGCGACCGGCCCGGAATGGCTCGCCAGCCGGGTCTCCGGCTCGGCCCGGCCGAGGCGCCAGAGCAGCACGCGCCCGTCTTCCCCGCCCGTGGCGAAGCGACCATCCGGCAGCACGGCCACCGCATTGACCGCACTGTCATGTCCGCGCAGCACAGCGAGTGCCTGCCCGCGAGCCAGATCCCAGAGGATCGCCGAGGTATCGAACGAGCCGGAGATGGCGACATCGCCTGTCGCCGAGGCAGCGAGCGCACGGACCGGGCCGCCATGGCCACGCAGCTCCTGCGCCACGACGGGCTGAACGAGGAGAGCCGCAAGAACGATCATCAGGCGGAGCATGACGAGATCCCGTTCGGGAAGCCCACAGTCTACGCAGCGCGATGCCCGATCAAGCATCGGTTCTGCGTCCAGGGGTCGATGCGCTCTGTCGGACGACGACGCAACGAGTCGGACCGACCGCCGCGCCGCTTGAACGGGAACGGCCAGATGCTAATTAAATGAGTGAAGAGCCAAGTGTGGCCGAGTGTGGGAAAGGGGGGGACGCTATGAGAGTCATGCTGTCCGCGTTTGTCGCAGCGGTCGCACTTGCCGCCGGGGCCGGCTTTCTCCTGAATTCCCAGTTTCAGGAGACGGCGGACGAACGTTTCGTCGGGGCTGGCGCCGAGCTGCGCCACAATGAGGCCGGGACCAATCTGGTCGGCAAGAGCTGGAACGGGCTGAACTTTCCAGCAGCCACACACTGACGCCGCCTTGCAGGGCTGAGCGTCCGTAGCGAGGTGCGCTGTCGGCCTACACTGCGGCCCCCAACGATCTCCACGCCATCGTGCGAACGGTCGGTGCAATGCTGATGCCGCGGCGCGACAGCCGCCCTGTTGCCAATACGCTGTATCAGCTTATCCAGAAGGACCCTCCGACCGAGGAAGTGAGCCAGAACACCATCGCTGCACCCGGCCACAAGCCGCCCGAGAAGGGTCGCGCCCACACGTCCGGCAGATCGGCTGCTGGCTATCCCGGCCCGCTTCTCTGTCCGTCAGGCCGAACTGAATTTCAGGCGCCTCTGGGGGACACGAGCCAGAAGCAACGCTTGGGTCGGAGGCCGTCCAGATTGAGCCCGTCATAACGGACCTTGGCGATCTCCTGTGCCAGCGAGCTCGGTCGCGTGCCGGAGCCATAGTCGTCTTCGGTGCTCCCGCTCGACCAGCCGCCCAGCTCCCGGACCCGCTCCTGCAAGATTTCAGCCTCGCGCAACCCATCCCGGAAGGTGTGCCGGAAGGAGTGGAAGTTCTTGCGGCTGTCCTTAATTTCGACCTTGTCGAGGAAGTTGGCGAACCATTTGGAGAAGTCATCCGAGATGTAGCCCGTGCTCGCGGTGGTTAGCTCGGGAAAGAGCCGCGCCTTCACCAGTTGCTTCGCCTCTGATGCCGGCGACATGGGCGAGGAAGCCGAGCCGTTTCAGCTCGGGGTGGATTGGGATGAAGCGATGACCGGCAGCGGTCTTCACCCGCTTTACTCCGTCCTCGTCGGAGCGGATAAAAGATGATGTTGGTCCCGTCCTCGACCGCGATGTCGTCCTCGATGAGCTGGCAGATCTCGTCGAGACAGCCCGTGTAGAGCGGCGCTGCGAAGATGGGCCTGGAGATTGGCGACGATGAAGGGAAGCCGCTTGTCCTTGCGGCGCACGCCGTCGCTCGCGAGGCGGCGGCCGGTGGCGGGGTTCTTCGCGATCAGCCCTTCGGCTACAGCATAGCTGACCAGAGAGACGAAGGCGCTCATGTAGCTGTTGGCCGTCGTGACCGACATGGGTGCAAGCCGCTTTTCCTCAGCTCTGCACGCAACCTCAGGCGCTGTCTTACCCTTGAACCTCTTCGTTGTGCTGGCTGGTAGCACCTTCAAGATGTCGAGGAGCTTGCGAGCCTTGTCGCGGTCAATGGCACTGAGCAGGTTGTTCTTGCCGATGACCTCCTTGAAGAGCCGCCGCTGGGCATCGAGCTTCATTTCAGTCTTCCGCGACGGGGCGGTCTGCTCGGATCGCGGTCGTAGCGCTTTATCAACTCGGACAGCGTGACGGTCGACAGTGCAACGGGTTGCAATTCCGTCGCAGCGGACAAACCGTGGAAGTTCGGGTTGAGCATCACGCCCGCGCCTCCCGTCACCCGGTTGAGCAAGCGCTTCTCCCGCTCGATCATCGCCGCGTGGATGGCCCGCGAGAGCGATGCAATGAATATCAAGCGTTCTGGTCCGAAAGCCGGAGCGAGCATTATGAGCAGAACTGAGGGCTCAAGCCGTTCTTTTTGCAATCCTTGGCGGCCTCGCTAAACTGGGACTCAAAGGTGGTACACACGCCCTCAGGTGCGGGTAGCGAAAACCCCGATAAAATCGGGTGTTTCGGGCCTCTTGTCGAGAGTTCGATCCTCCCTGGCAGGACCAGCCTAACGAAGCAGCCTCAATGTCTGAGCAGAGATAGCGCCTGTCCCCTCTCGGCAGATTTTGGCGAACGCGCGCGGATGCGCAGGCCGCGGTGGAAATGCCCCAGCGGCTCAGCACCCCTGCATCTCATTAAAGAAGCTCGCCAGCTTCGTGGCGCGAGTCTTTACGGCACCGCGACTGAGAAATCCGATCCTGCGCCCATCCGCCGGCGTGGAAGCCGCCGGCGAGCCCGCCTTTTCACGACGTGAGTGGCTCCAGGCGGCAGTCGATGTCAGGTATTGGCCTTCTGCTGATGGCCCATAGCCGAAGTTCCGAATGTCTGCGTCCGTGCGGTGAGGAGGGGTCGGCGAGCCAGCAGCCTATGGCCTATACCAGACTCTGATAAGGTTCGGATCCGAACATCCTGATGTTGATCAGGCGCTCCGAATTCGGCGCCGCAATGATTTCGACCCGAATCCGTGCACGTCCCAGCACAAAGCCGGCGGAGGCGGGACGTCCAGTGGACGCTCCAAACTCGCCATTCGGCCGCGTATCCGCTCGGCGTTGACACTTTCAAGCGCGGAAAACAAATCGGTGGCGGCAAGAACTATTGGAATGCTCACGCGAATCATTTCTACTGCAGGCGGGGGTTTACGATGGCGGTCGTGTTTACTTTTTTCAGCGAAAGGTGAATGCGCGCCGGCAGTGAGTATCGACGCCCAAGGCATGACGACGCTGAGCAACAATCGGCTGGGCCGCCCATGAGCGCTTTCGCTCGGGGTGCATCTATGCGCTCAGCCACGAAGCTCGTTACGTGCCGGCGAATTGCGATGTCTGTGGCCCTCGCCAGCCTCTGCTTGGCCGTAGCGGGCTGCGGCGAACACAAGCTCGACAGCTCCGAATTGGTGACGGCTTCGCGCTTCGTCAGCGTCGATCCGAGCCGGGCGTTGATCGTGCTCGGGCCCGGCAGCTTGCCGACGACCGGCGTTACCCAGCGCAGCTATGAGAACGCCGTCTCCCAGGTGATCTCCCTGAGGACGAGGGGCCGGACGCCCGGAGAAAATACGATCCACGCCGCCTTCCTCACTGCAGCCGACCTGCCGGACAGCACCGGCGTGGAGGGCAATCTGATGAAGGAGCCGGGGATCGACGATTTCAGCATCGCGCAGGAGATGGAGGAGCGGCTGCCGGGCGTCGCCATGGCGCCGTCGGCCGTCTTCGTCCAGAACCGATACGGTCCCTTCGGCTATGCGTTCGGCCGCAGTGCGGCCGGGGATGCCTGCATTTACGTCTGGCAGCGCATGGCGAGCGGCGACAGCATCTTTTTGCCGAGATCCGGTGTGATCTCAGTGCGCATCCGGGTCTGCGATCCTGCTGCGACGGAAGCGTCCTTGCTGCGACTGGCTTACGATTATTCGCTCAATGCCTCGCTGCGGCGGCCGGGCTGGAACCCGATCGGGGACGCGCCGTCGCCGGCGGCCGGGCTCGGTGGGGCCGGAGCGCCGATCTACCCGCTGCCGCAGGCCTCCTTCCCGGTCACCTCCGAGCGTCGCCCGGTGTCGCGGCCGCGCCCGGCCGGGGCGCCGCGCGGGGGCGCTCCACGCGCATCCGAACCCATTCCTGACAAGCCCCTGGAAGGATACCCGATCGTTCCGCCACCACCCACGCCCTGAACCGAAACCTGCTTCCGGGACGTTGCGATGAGAACCGCGTGCTACGTCATCCTGTGGGCCGTCACGGCGAGCATCGTTGTGGCGCTCATCACGCTGCCGATCAGCCTGCAGGCTCATCTGATCGCGGGCACGATTGTCGTCGGCGCGATGATCATCCTGAAATTCCTGCGGCCCTATGGCGTGTGGAGGCTGATCGCGCTCGGCCTGGGGACGGCCATCGTGCTGCGCTATGTCTACTGGCGCACGACCAGCACGCTTCCGCCGGTCAACCAGCTCGAAGATTTCATCCCCGGCGTGATCGTCTATCTCGCCGAGCTCTACAATATCGGCATGCTGTTCCTCAGCCTCTTCGTCGTGGCGATGCCGCTGGCGAAGCGCAAGGCGCCGCAGATCGACCTGGCGAACGCGCCGGCGGTCGACGTCTTCGTGCCCACCTACAATGAGGAGCCCGAGCTATTGGCGACGACGCTCTCGGCGGCGCTGGCGATGGACTACCCGGCCGGCCGGCTGAATGTCTATCTGCTCGACGATGGCGGCACCGACGAGAAGTGCAACGCCGACAACTTCGTCTCGGCCAATGAGGCCCGCGAGCGCCGCGCGGCTCTCGAGAAGCTCTGCGCGGGGCTGGGCGTCACCTATCTGACGCGCGAGCGCAACATCAGCGCCAAGGCCGGCAATCTCAACAACGGCATCGCCCATTCGCAGGGCGAGCTGATCGTCGTCTTCGATGCCGACCACGCGCCGGCCCGGACCTTCCTGACGGAGACCATCGGCCATTTCGCGCAGGACCCGAAGCTCTTCCTGGTGCAGACGCCGCATTTCTTCATCAATCCCGACCCGCTCGAGCGCAATCTCCAGACGTTCCGGAACATGCCTTCCGAGAACGAGATGTTCTACGGCATCATCCAGCGCGGCCTCGACAAATGGGACGCCTCGTTCTTCTGCGGTTCGGCGGCGGTGCTGCGGCGCACGGCGCTGCAGACAACGAACGGCTTTTCCGGCCGCAGCATCACGGAGGACGCCGAGACGGCGATCACGCTGCATGCGACGGGCTGGCACAGCGTCTATGTCGACAAGCCGCTGATCGCGGGGCTCCAGCCTGCGACATTCACCAGCTTCATCGGTCAGCGCTCGCGCTGGGCCCAGGGCATGATGCAGATCCTTCTGTTCCATCGCCCGATGTTCAAGCGCGGGCTCTCGCTGCCGCAGCGCCTTTGCTATTCCTCCTCCGCGCTGTTCTGGCTGTTCCCCTTCTCGCGGCTGGTCTTCCTGGTCGCGCCGCTGTTCTACCTGTTCTTCGGGCTGGAGATATTCACGGCCTCCGGCGCCGAGTTCCTCGCCTATGTGCTGAGCTACATGGCGGTGAACCTGATGATGCAGAACTATCTCTATGGCCGCTATCGCTGGCCATGGATCTCGGAGCTCTACGAGTTCATCCAGTCCGTCTATCTGTTGCCCGCCGTCATCTCGGTCCTGCTCAACCCGAGCAAGCCGACCTTCAAGGTCACGGCCAAGAACGAGTCGCTGGACACCCGCCGCGTCTCGGAGCTCGGCGCTCCCTTCTTCATCATCTTCGCCGTGCTGGCGCTCGGCGTCCTCGCCACCTACTGGCGCACGATCGCGGAGCCCTACAATGCCGACACCACTTTCGTGGTCGGGCTCTGGAACTTCCTCAATCTGCTCATGGCGGGCTGCGCGCTCGGCGTCGTCTCGGAGCGGCCGGAGGGGCGGGGGGCGCGGCGCTTCGCAGTCAGACGACGCGGCGAGATCACCATCGACGGCGTGTCCTGCCCGGTCGTCACGGAGAACGTCTCGGTCGACGGCGTCGCCATCCGGGTCATGTCGCGGGATTTCGACAAGGTGCCGGTGGGGACACTCGCCACCGCCTCGTTCGAGACCACGATCGACATGCCGCGCGCAGCGCTGCCGCTTCGCATCAGGCGCCTCGCACCCGATGAGAAGGGGCTGATGATGGGGTGCAGCTACGAGCCCAGCGAGCCGCTGCACAGCCGCATCATCGCCGACCTCGCCTTCTCCGATGCCGAGAACTGGAGCCGATTCCAGAAAGCGCGCCGCCAGAACATGGGCGTCGTCTACGGCACGCTGCGCTTCCTGCGGATCGCCCTGTTCCAGACGAGCCGCGGCTTGTCCTATTTCTTCCGCCTCTACCGATTCTCCCGCCCTTCCACCCGGCCGGGAGCGGCGGAATGACCCGCCTCTGGTCCCGCCTCGTCATTGTCGCGGCCCTGGCCCAGTTGGCCGGCTGGCCGGGCCCCGCCACCGCGCAGGACGTGCCTGCCCCGGCTGCCCCCGGCCCGGCGCCATTCATGATCGCGCCGCAGGCGAGCCCGCCGCCGGCCCCTGCTCCTGCTCCCGCCCCAGCGCAGGCTCCGCCGCCGCCGCCGGTCCTGCCGGCGCTCGCCTTCAAGCCGCTGCTGCCGGCCGCGCGCGTCACGCTCGAAGGCGAGAGCGACGTGCGAAACTGGGCCTTCTACCTGAGCCAGGAAGAGGCCGGTGCCGATCTGAACCTCGATGTCGCCTTCCAGAACGCGCTCGTCGTGATGCCGGAAGTCTCGCGGCTGACGGCCCGGATCAATGGCGAGCGTGTGGTGGAAGTGCCGATCGCGTCCTCCGACCGGCTGAAATCGATCTCCGTCGCGATCCGCAAGGGATTGCTCAGGCCCGGCCAGAACACGATCGCCTTCGAGGCGCTGCAGCGCCACCGGACGGACTGCACGGTGGCCTCGACCTACGAGCTCTGGACGCGCATCGACGGCGCGGGAACGCGGCTGAGCTTCCGGAACCCGCAGGCGCAGCGCCCGCGGCTGCGAAGCCTCGACGATCTACCCGCCGTCGGGGCCGATGAGAGCGGCCGGACGACGATCGATATTGTTGCCCCTGGTGCTGCGAGTGCGACGGCGGCGAACAGCATCCTCGCCGTCTCCCAGGCCGTCGCCTTGCGCGGGCGCTTCGGCCAGGTGGCGGTGCGGGTCAGCGAGCGCCTGCCGGATCGCATTCGCCCCGGCACGCTGACGGTTCTGCTCGGCACGACCAATGAGCTGCGCGGCCTGCTCGGGACGCTTCCGGCCGATGCGAGCGGGCGCAGCTTCGTCGGCCTCGTGCCGACGCCCAGGGAAGGCCTCGCCACATTGCTCGTGACTGGCGAGAGCTGGGCGGAGCTCGATGCCGCCGTCGCGAGGTTGCTGACGGCCCCGGTCTCCAGACCCACCAACATCAATCGCCAGATGATGGAGACGGCGCGATGGCATGTGCCCGACGCGCCCTTCATCGCCGACGACCGGGCCCTGAGGTTCTCGGAATTCGGTATCCCGACCCAGGAATCATCCGGCCGGCGCATGCGGGTGCGCGCCGTCGTGGCCATGCCCGGCGATTTCTACGCCAATGCCTATGGCGAGGCGAAGCTCTATCTCGACGGCGCCTATTCGCAGGAGGTCCTGCCCGGCCAGAGCCAGATCGAGATCTTCGTCAACGGCAATGTCGCCGCTACGGTCCCGCTCAACGCCGTGACGGGCGGTCTCTTCCAGCAATTCCCGATCAAGGTGCCGCTGCGGCATTTTCGGCCGGGCATCAACGAGATCTGGTTCGAGGCGGTGACGTTGGCAAAGTCGGATCTCGCCTGCGCGCCCGGCGCGACGCTGCCGGGCAAGAGCCGCTTCGCGCTGTTCGACACGACCGTGCTGTCCATCCCCTCCTTCGCCAAGATCGGCATGAGCCCCAATCTCGCGGCCGTGGCTGGCACCGGCTTCCCCTATTCCATCGCCTCGCGGGTCGCGCTGGTCACGGGCAGGCAGGACACCGCCGATATTGGCGCGGCCGCCACGCTTCTCGCCCGGCTCGCCCAGCGCGCCAGCCGGCCGCTCGCGGTCGAGGTCGTCGCCAATGCCGCCGCCGTCGGCGATCGGCCAGCGCTGATCGTGGGTGCCGCTGGTCAATTGCCGGCCGGGGTGCTGCCGCGCGTCGGCATCGCCGAGAACGTGCGTGCCACCTGGCCCATGCGGCAGGATGCCGTCGTGGTGACGCCGGACGCCGAGGGCGCGGCCGTGTTCGATGCGGTGATCGATCGCTTGCAGGGGCGACAGGCGACCCCGCAGGAATCGGGCGGCGCCGCGCCGACGACGGAAGGGATCCGCGACCGTTGGCGCGGCTCGCTAGGCGGGCCCCTCGCCCGCTACTTCATCGCCTTCGACCAGTGGCTGCAACGGACCTTCGACCTGTCCTTCGCGCAACTGCGTTCGCCCTCGCGGGCGGTCCAGCTCTATGAGCCGGCGGAGGGAACCGACCTGATCGCCGCGCAGGCCAGCGATCCGGATACGCGGCAGGTCTGGACGGCCTTCGTGGCGCGCCGCGGCGAGACCCTCGAAAGCACGGTGGACAGGATCGTCTCGCCGGGCAACTGGGCTGCCATGGCCGGCCAGATCACGGCTTTCCGCGGGGCCCAGGAGACCCATGTCATCTCGGCGGACAGCACCTCCTTCGTGCTGACGCGACCCTTCAACCTGTCCAATATGCGACTGGTCTTCGCCAATTGGATGTCGAGCAATATCGGCGTCTATGCGCTCGCCCTGCTGCTGTCCTGTATCGGGCTCGGCATCGGCACGGCGCTCATGCTCAGCCGCCTGGGACGACGATCATGAGACGGATTCTCGCCGCACTGGCCGCGACCGTGCTGGGTTTCTCGCCGGCTGCGCGCGCGACCGTGCCCGCCGATGCCTGGGCGCTCTACCGACAGAAATTCGTCACGGCGGAGGGCCGGGTCGTCGATGATGCGAATGGCGGGATCAGCCACAGCGAGAGCCAGGGCTACGGCCTTATGCTGGCTTGCCTCGCCGGGGACCGCAGCACCTTCGCCAGCATCTTCGCCTTCACGCGGACCGAGCTCCTGATCCGCGACGACGGGCTGGCGGCCTGGCGCTGGGATCCGAAGGCGAGCCCCCATGTCACCGACATCAACAGCGCCAGCGATGGCGACCTGCTGATCGCCGATGCATTGGCCTGTGCCGGGTCCCGCTGGGCGATGCCGGCCTATACGACCGCCGCCACCCAGATCGCCCGTTCGCTGGCGAAGGTCGCGCTGCTGCGTCGCAGCGGTGAGACCTGGCTGATGCCGGCGGCATCCGGCTTCTCGGAGAAGGACCGGCCGGACGGTCCCGTAATCAACCCGTCCTACTGGGTCTACGAGGCCTTCCCCGTCCTCGCCAAGCTGACCGGCGATCAGAGCTGGGTGCAGGTGCAGGCCAGCGGGCTCAAGCTGCTCGATGGCCTCGCGAATCGAAAGATGCCGGCGCCGGAATGGCTTTCGGTCAAGGCCGAGCCGAAGCCGGCCGAGGGCTTTCCGGCCCAGCTCGGCTATAATGCGCTACGCATCCCGCTCTATCTGCTGCGGGCCGGGCTCGCCGACAAGGCGCGGTTGGAGCCCTTCCGCCAGGCCTGGGCCAATGGCACCGCGGTGATCGACGTACGCAGCGGCAAGGCCGTGGAGCCTCTGCCGGATCCGGGATACCGCATCCTGGCCGCTGCCATGGATTGCGCGTTGGACCGCAAGCCGCTGCCTGCCGAACTGAAGACCTTCCAGCCGACGCTCTATTATCCGTCGACGCTGCATCTGCTCTCCCTCTCGATGCTGAGCGAGAGGTATCCGCAATGCGTCTGAGATCCTCCGTCTTCCTGCTCGCGATCTCCGGCGCCGCCTTCTATGTGCTCGGCCGGTATGGGCACGAAGCCGGCTGGATGGAAAACACGCCGGCGGCCGTCGAGACAGCCGTCGCGCAGAGCCCATCGGATGCAGCCGCCCCGCCGCCTGCGGCGAACGCAGCGGGGCAGGGGTTCGACATCGCCCAGGCGCCGAGCCGGCCGGCTGCCCCGCAGCCGCAGAGGGTGGATGAATCGGCGCTGCGCTATTTCGCGGCGCAGGGCGACACGCGCCGGTTCGAGGCCGAGCTGGCACGGCTGAGGGCGCTCTATCCCGATTGGCGACCGCCGACCGATCTGACGTCGCAGGGTCCGGTCTCCGACCCCGAGCTCGAGCGGATGTGGCGGCTCTTCACGGACGGCAAATTCGGCGAGGTCCGCGCCGCGATCGCCCAGCGCAGCAGCGCCGATCCGAACTGGCGCGCGCCGGCCGATCTGGAGGCGCAGCTCGACCGGGCCGAGGCCGGCCAGCGCCTCGTCAACGCCTCTAATGCCCGCCAATGGGAGCAGGTCATCCGCATCGGCACGGAGACGCCGGCCCTGCTAACCTGCGCCAATGTCGATGCGCTCTGGCGTGTCGCCGAAGCCTTCACCCAGACCGGCAAGCCCGAGCGCGCGCGCGATGCCTATGTCTATGTCCTGACCAATTGCAGCAATCCGGCCGAGCGAGTCGGGACCATGCAGAAGGTGCTCGCCACCCTGCCGGAGAGCGTCGTCACCGGGCTTCTCGCGCAGGAACGGCAAAGCGAATTCTCCAGCATTCGCGACGAGCTCGCGCGCCGCCATGTCGGCAGTGGGGCCGAAGATTCGGCCCGACCCGCCTCGCCCGACGATCTCCGGCGCATCGAGGCTCTCGCCAGCGCCGCTACAACCCCGGATGACGCGATCTTGCTCGCCTTCCATGCCCTTCGGCACAAGGACCCGGCCAAGGCCGTGACCTGGTTCCAGACGGCGCTCTCCCGCAATGGCGGTGCGAAGGCCGCCGAGGGCGCGGTGCTCGCGCTGGCTGCGACCCAGAAATACCAGGAAGCGGAGGCGCTCGGCGCCCAGTGGCTCGAAGCCGGCGCCGCGAACCGCAAGGCCTATCTCGATGCGGTAACCACCCTGCTCGCGCAGGAACCGCCGCCGAAGCTGAACCGCGCCGTCGTCGAGCGCATCGCCAGGACGGTCGGCACGGATCGCTATGCTCCGGGTGCGGCGGGGCTCGGCTGGTTTGCCTATAATGCCGGCCAGACGGTTCCCGCCGGCACATGGTTCCAGACCGCGCTGACCTGGGATCCGAGCTATGAACCGGCTGCCTATGGGCTCGCGCTCGTGCGGCAGCGCCTGCGCGACCAGGCCGAGCTGCGCAGGCTCATCGCGGAATGGGGCAATCGCTCGCCGCGGATCGCGGCGATCCTTGATCCGACGCGCGGTCGGACCGCGCCGAGAGGCAGCCAGGCCATTCCCGTCGACGCGGGTCCGCCGGGCAGGGTCGAACGAACGGAGCCCGTTGCAGAGCGCCCGCTACGTCCAGAACGCCCCCGTGCCGCGGAGCGTGTCGATCTCGACGTGCAGCCTGCGAGAGGCAGTGCCCGCGCGGCGCTGCCGGGCGGCGGTGCCTGCGGCGCCGGAACGTCCCCGGCGGCGGCGCTCCAGCGGGGCTGGTGCCTGCTCCAGCTGAAGCGCCCGGCCGCAGCGGCGGAGTCCTTCGATGTCGCCATGCGCAACGGCAGCGGCCAGGTGGCGGCGGATGCGGCAGCGGGCAAGACCTACGCCAAGCTTCAGCAGGGATTGACGGCGGAGGCAGGGGTGGCGGCGGCCAGCGCCGTGCTGCCGCCGGAACGTCGCAACGAGTTCTCCGCGCTCCTGCTCTCGGAGCGCTTCTTCGCGCAATATGACGCGAAGGATTACAACGCCGCCCTCGTCACGCTCACCGAGCGGGCGCGCCACGCACCCGAGACATTGGATCTCATGCTGATGCGCGGTTGGTCCTATTTCAACCTCGGCCGCTACGATGATGCCGCCAAGATGTTCCAGGCCGTCTATCGGGCAAACGGCTCGCCGCAGGCGATGTCGGGCATGGCCGCCATCCGCGACATCACTCAGCGCAACAGGTACTAATGTTTCCGGCATCGGCGAGACCAGACGGAGTGTCCGCTAACAAGCAGAAGCTCAATGTCGGATCGTGGCGCAACCCGTCGTAACCGGATATCGCCGAAAGGCGCTCGCCTGTCCGGTTGCGATGCCGCCGGCAGTGCAGCGGCTGCGCGACTTCAAGCCCCGGACTTCACTGCGATGTTACTGGGTGCTTCAGGGCCACCTCGGGATTTTGTGCAGCGGCGTCGGTCGCGAGGTTCGCGGGGGTTCCGCTCGCGATGATGCGGGCAGTAATGCCTCCAAGACCGCGAACTGCGTTGTACCCACCAACGCCTAGGATCTCTTCCATTCGCAAGCAGGGATGGCATTCTCCTGTCGTCTCAAGGATGGCGGAGCCAATTCTGAATCGCCTTTCCTTGAGCGCGAGGAGGTTGATGCCGCGGGTGACGACATTGCGCCGTAAGTCGTCAGGCAAAACTTGCGAGCGGCCGAGGTGGCTTGCGATCGCCGCGAGGTGTTCCGATTGGATCAGGGTCACTTGGCGTGCGCCCGCGGCGCGCGCGTAGCGATCGCCGAGAAGGCTGTTTGTCACGTCGAAATCCGCGCTCTGCAGCGCGAGCATCGGTTCGCGGCGACGCGGACGAACTCCGAGCCAGACGACCTCCCCAGGCCGCATCGGTGCGGTCAGAAGTTGTGCGAGCATCGATGAGGGATTGAGAGGCATGACTTCATCTTAGGTGGGTCGGTCACCCGAATGCCAATGCTGGACCGAGCCCGACGTTCCACGGAATGGGTTTGCTCAGTGCTCCAAAGATGCAGTGAGGCCGCTGCAGTGCGTATCAGTGGCGTTTTGCCCACGCAGCTCGAGCAAATACAGGTCCCGCGGAAACCCAGTTGCACGCAGAGCCGTCGATTTCGAATATTGCCTTGGGGGCGCGGGAGTTGCGTTATGCCTGCGCCAGAATCGTCAGATGTCGAAATGGCCCGCACCGACGAGCTTTTGATACGAGCCGCGATTGTGGTTGTCATCGGCATAATCGTCGTCGCACCGCTGTTCGGTTGAGGCGTCCAAACGAACCTCCGCCACGGAACGCACGAGCGGCGCTCTACCGCTACGCCTCGTCCACTCGTCCCTGGGTTTGATAAGCGCGCATCCAATTCTGCTCCCTCCGCCGAGCTCCCAGCGGACTGCCGATTTCCGCGGAGCGCTCAGCGGCGCGCTCGCCGACGTCAGGGCACCGGACTGTCAAATCAAGGCCGCAGACAGGCCGAATCGAGCCGCTCCTGAAAGAACCGGTTCTCGGGCAAGAGAATCTCAGGTTCTCGGATACACGACCGGGTACGCGGGGGGTACGCCGCGCTATTTTCGAGCCACCACCGGCCAAGCGCCAGGATTGTCACAAAGCCCTGAAATCGCTACACTTTTGGAACTTAGAGCGGGCGACGTTCGCGTGAAGATTTGGCCTGGTGGAGCTGAGGGGATTCGAACCCCTGACCTCTGCAGTGCGATTGCAGCGCTCTCCCATCTGAGCTACAGCCCCAAGGCGCTGGCCTTCTAGGCCGTGCGTCGCGTGGATGTCAATCACTTCCGCCATCTGTTTTTGGCGAGTGCGGGATATTCCGCGTCCTCCTTCCGGACAGGGGCTTTAGGAAGATCGATGCGTTCCGTTCTCGACGTGATTTTGCTCGCCCTGCAGATCTATGTATGGATCCTGATCGCCTCCGCCGTGCTGAGCTGGCTGATCGCTTTCAACGTCATCAACACCCGCAACCAGTTCGTCTCGACGATCTGGGACATGCTCTACCGCATGACCGAGCCGGTGCTGCGGCCGATCCGCCAGCGCCTGCCTAATCTCGGCGGCCTCGACATCTCGCCGATCATCCTGCTGCTGATCATCTACTTCATCCAGAGCGTGATCATCCGCTACATCTACCCGAACGTATTCTGACAATAGCAACGCCTTGCGTCGGGCGCGGCTCTCCGGCCCCCACGACGCATTCGACGTGGCCGCGCGCGGCATGCAACATGACGACCTCAATACAATCGCCTGAGGTCGTCGCATGGTCGCTCCCGCCCGTCCCTATCGCAGCCAGAACTGGGTTCTGACCAAGCCCGCCGCCCGCGGCCAGCGCGGCATCGTCGTCTCGCAGAGCCGCGAGGCCGCCGAGGCGGGCGCCGCGATCCTGGAGCAGGGCGGCAACGCCGCCGACGCCGCTGTCGCTGCCTGTTTCGCGCTCGCCGCGGTCGAGCCCTGGAACAGCGGGCTCGGCGGCATCGGCTTTGCGGTGGTGCTGAAGGCTGGCGAGAGCAAGGCCAAGGTCGTCGATTTCGGCCCGGTCGCGCCACGTCGTGCCGATCCGGCCGACTATCCCCTCACCGGCGAGATGAAGAAGGACCTCTTCACCTGGCCGGAGGTGGTTGGCGACGTCAACATCCACGGCCCGCTCTCCTTCGTCACGCCCTCCTCCGTCGCGGGTTACGCCAAGCTGAAGGAGGCCTTCGGCACCGCGCTGCCACTCGCCGATATCCTTGAGCCCGCGATCGCGCTGGCGAAGCGCGGCCTGCCGGCCGACTGGTACACAACGCTGAAGATCGCCTCCTCGGCCGCGGTGCTGCGGATCTATGAGGAGAGCGCGCGCATCTATCTCCCGAACGGCCTGCCGCCCGTGCCGCCCTATCAGGGCTCGCCGGGCTTCATGCGGCTGGGCCAGCTTTCCGAGACGCTGCAGCAGCTCGCCAAGGCCGGTCTCGGCGATTTCTATCGTGGCGACATCGCGCGTGATCTGGCCAAGGACATCGCTGCCGCGGGCGGCAAGGTCGATGCCGAGGATCTGGCGAACTGTCAGGCAGAATTGCGCGACTCGCCCACGATCAACTGGCGCGGTAGCCATCTGATCCACACCGCCGGCGGGCTGACCGCCGCGCCGACGCTGGAACGGGTCGTCGCCGGCATGGCTGATGCGCCGATCGACGCCGAAGGCCCCTCCGCCACCTGGTTCGCGAAGCTTTCGCGCGTGATGCAGGATGCCTATCGCGAACGGCTTGAGGGCCTCGGCGCGGCGGCCGCGCAAGAGAGCGCCAAGGAGCCGGCCGACACCTGCACCACCCATCTCACCGTCGTCGATGGCGAAGGCACGCTCATCGCCGTCACGACGACGCTGCTCTCCTCGATGGGCAGCCGCGTCGTGCTGCCCTCGACCGGCGTGCTGATGAACAACGGCATGATGTGGTTCGATCCGCGTCCCGGCAGCGCCAATGCCATCGCGCCCGGCGCTCGGCCGCTCTGCAACATGAGCCCGGTGGTGGTGACGCCGACGGATGGCGGCTGGCCGCGCCTCGCCGCCGGCGCCTCCGGCGGGCGGCGCATTCTCGCCAGCGTCTATCAGACCCTCGCCTGGCAGCTCGATTTCGGCATGACGACGGAAGAGACGGCGCATCAGCCGCGCATCGACGTCTCCGGACCGGATTTGGCCAGCGCCGATTTCAACCTGCCGGCGGAGACCTTGGCGGCGCTGGAGGCCGTCGGCCCGACCACGCTGGTCGAGCATGCGGTACTGCCGATCAACTTCGCCTGCCCGAACTTCATCCGCGTCGACCGCAACGGCGCCGAAGGTTCGAGCGACGCTGCCTCGCCCTGGTCGGCGGCGGTGGCAGCGAAGCACTGAATCAATGCGGGGCGAGCGAGAGCCCGCCCCGTATCTCGTCTGATCAGACCCGCTTCAGACCCCAGGGATAAGGCGCCGAGCCCGGCAGCATGCCGGTAAGATTCTTGCGGTAGGCCGTGCGCACGACGAACTGGCCGAGCGGGATCGTCGCGCACTCCTCCAGCGCCAGCCGGCCGAGTTCGCCCGCGATCTTCTTCTGTGCGGCTTCGTCCGGCGCGTAGAGCCATTGCTCGGCCAATTGCTCGGCCTTCTCGCTCGTCCACCAGCCGAACCAGCCCTTCTCGCCCTGACCGCGCACGAGGTTGGACAGGGCGGGATTGCCCCAGCCGACCGCCGCGCCAGTGGTGTGGAAGATGCTCCAGCCGCCCTTCTCGACCGGCTCGCGGCTGTTGCGGCGCTGGATGACCGTGCCCCAGTCGCTCGCGGCGAACTCGACATTCATGCCGAGCTGCTTCAGCAGCTCGTAGGTCACGTCGCCGAGCGGGCCGATATCGGGGAAGTCGGTCGGGTTGATGATGACGACCTTCTCGCCCTTGTAGCCGGATTCCTTGAGGGCGGCCTTGGCCTTCTCCATGTTGCCGGGCATCAGGTCTTCCTGCTCGCCCGTGTAATAGGGCGTGCCGCGCCACCAGAGATTGCGGCAGACCTGCCACATCGAGGTGTCGTCGCCCTGCGTGGCGCGCATGTAGTCTTCCTGCTTCACCGCCATGCGGACCGCGGCGCGGACCTTCGGGTTGTTGAAGGGTGGCTGCAGATGGTTGAGGCGGATGATGGCGCCGCGCCCGGCCGTGTCGATGACCTCGCGCTTGATGTCCGGGTTGCTGGCCAGCATCGGCTGCAGGTCGGCGAGCGGGCGCTCCCACCAGTCGACCTCGCCGGTGCCCAGCGCGGCGGCGGCAGTCGCCGGATCCGGCAGGATATGCCATTCGAACCGCTTGAAATGCGCGACCTTGCCGCCGGCGTTACGGCTCGGCGGCTCGCTGCGCGGCTTGTAGCCTTCGAACTTCTCGTAGACCGCGCGGCTGCCGGTGACATATTCGCCGGCGACGAACTTGTAGGGCCCGGAACCGATCATCTCCGTCACCTGCTTGGTGGCATCGGTCTTCGCCAGCCGCTCCGGCATGATGAAGGGCGGGTTGTCGCCCTTGGAGAGCAGGTCGAGCATCATCGGGAAGGGCCGTGTCAGCTTGATCTCGATCGTGCGGTCGTCGGCCGCGTTCCAGGTCTCGACCACCTTGGCCAGGAGCTGGCCGTAAGGATCACGCTGGCACCAGCGCTTCATGCTTTCGATGCAGTCGATCGGCTTCACCGGCGCGCCGTCATGGAAGCTCAGGCCCTCGCGCAGACGAATGCGCCAGGTCTTGCCGTCCGGCGAGACCTCGTGCCCCTCGGCCATCTGCGGCTGCGGCTTTAGGTTGAGATCACCGCCATAGAGCGTGTCGAAGACGAAATAGCCGTGGTTGTTGGTCACGGTCGCCGTCGTCCAGATCGGATCGAGTGCCGTCAGGTTGGCCTGGGGCACGAACTTCACCACGGTCGCGCTTTGCGCGGCCGCGGAGCGGGACAAGGCCGGGCCGGCGACGGCCAGAGCCGCCGTCCCGGTGAGAAAATCGCGACGCTTCATCATGCTTTCCCCTCTTATGATTGACGATCGTTCCGCCCCGTTCGGGCGAACCTCTAGGGCTTCAGAACCGAATGCCGCATTCAGTCTGAAGCTCTAACTCTTTGATTCTGCATCGGCTTTTATCGAGAGCCGCACCCCGCTTTCGGGCCGATGCTCCAGATCAGGCAAAGCCCATGAAGTTCGGGCTCTCGCTGATCGGGCGCGCCTTGGCGAGCTTGGCGAGGTCCGGCACCGGCCGGGCCGTCAGCGGATCGCCCGCAAGCGCCGCTTCCAGCGCCGCCGCGACCGCCAGCACCTTGGCATCGCCGCCGCGCGGGCCGACGATCTGCAAGCCGAAGGGCATGCCGTTGCGGTCGAGCCCGACCGGCAGCGAGATCGCCGGATGGCCGACGGTGGTGACGGCATAGGCAAGCGCGAGCCAGTGGAAATAAGTCCGCGTCGGCTTGCCGTCGATCTCAGCCGGGAAGAGCTCGGCCCAGGGGCGCGGGCTCAGTGTCACCGCCGGCGAGAGGATCACGTCGTAATGCTCGAAGAAGCTCTGCCAGCGCAGATAGGCCGCCGTCTGCAGCTGCAGCGCCCTCGTCACGTCCAGCGCCGAGTAACCGAGGCCCTCCTCGACATTGGCCCGGACGTTCGGGCCGACCATATCCGGCGTGTCGCGCACCTTGTCGCGATGGCTGGCGAGGAAGGCCACGGCGCGCAGGATCTCGAACGCCTCGTCGGTGCCCGAGCAATCCGGCGTCGCCTCCTCGGTCGCGCCGAAGAGATGGCTGAAGGCTCCGGTCTTTTCGGCGAAGACGTCGCGGATATGGCGCTCGGTCGGTGCGAAGCCAAAATCCGGCGTCAGCGCAACCTTAAGCGAAGCGAGGTCGATGGCGTCGGGCCGGGCGAAATCCTCGGGCCGGCGCACGCTCTTGCCGTGGATCGTGGTGGCAAGCGGGTCGCGGCTGTCGTCGGAGACCATGGTCGACAGCAGCAGGCAGAGATCGGGCACATTGCGCGCCATCGGGCCCAGCACGGGCAGCGGGCTCCAGCCCACCGCCCGCTTCTCGCTCGGCACGAGGCCGGGGGTCGGGCGGAAGCCGACGATGCCGTTGAAAGCGGCCGGATTGCGCAGCGAGCCGCCAGTATCGGAGCCCGTCGCGAGCGGCACCATATTGGTCGCCAGCGCCACGCCCGAGCCGCCGGAGGAGCCGGCCGCGCTCTTCGACGGGTCGAAGGGGTTGCCGGTCACGCCGTAAACAGCGTTGCGCGTGTTGGCGCCTGCGCCCCATTCCGGGGTGTTGGTCTTGCCGGCGATGATCGCGCCCGCCTTACGCACCGAGGCGACGATGAGCTGGTCTTCCTTCGGCACGAAATCGCGATAAAGCGCGCTGCCATAAGTCGTGCGCAGGCCTGCGACGTTCTCCAGATCCTTCACGCCGACCGGCAGGCCGTGCAGTGTGCCGAGCGCATCGCCGCGAGCCGTCGCTTCGTCGGCGGCAGACGCCGCCCTGCGGGCCTGCTCGTCATCGCGCGCCACCATGGCGTTCACCGCCGGGTCGATGGTGTCCATCTGGCGGATGCAGCTTTCGAGCAGTTCCCGTGCCGAGAGCTTCTTGGCTCCGATGAGGGCGCGCGCGGCGACGGCGCTGAGATCGCAGGGTTCAGTCAAGGCATGGTCTCCATTGCGCGGGCGCCCTCGCAAACGTTATGCCGCCAGGGTGGCGCCCAGACTAGAAACTGGATGAGCCGGATGTCCATGTCCCGGCGGCGCATGGCCGCCCCTGCCTGATGCGAGGGTTGATGAATACTTCGGTCAATCGGCCCTGGCGGGAAACCAAAGAGGGGCTCGCCCTCAACATCAGGCTGACACCGCGCGGCGGCCGCGATGCGCTCGATGGTGTCGAGACGCTCGCGGATGGGCGTAGCGTGTTGAAGGCTCGCGTCCGCGCTGCTCCCACGGAGGGCGAGGCGAACGCCGCCCTGGTCCAGCTTCTCGCCAAGGAATTGGGGTTGTCGCGCTCGCAGATCTCTATCGCCGCAGGCGCCACAGCGCGGCTGAAGACGGTCTCCCTCGAAGGCGATGCGGCGCGGCTGATCGCGGCGCTGGAAGCCCGCCTCGCCAGCTCGTGACGACAACCGCGGCTTGACGCAGGCCATCATTTCCTATTCCAGAAGGGCCATGGAAAAGCCCGCTGAGCCGTTCCCCCAGCGCCTGACGGAGGGCTATCGCGCCTTCCTCGACGACCGTTTCACCCGCGAGCAGAGCCGCTACGAAGAGCTCGGTGAGCACGGTCAGACGCCGAAGATCATGCTGATCGGCTGCTGCGATTCGCGCGTCTCGCCGGAAGTCATCTTCGATGCGCGGCCGGGCGAGATGTTCGTTGCCCGCAACATCGCCAATCTCGTGCCGCCTTTCCAGCCTGACGACCAGCTCCATGGCACTTCGGCGGCGCTGGAATATGCGGTGCAGGCGCTCAAGGTGCAGCACATCGTCGTGCTCGGTCACGGCCGCTGCGGCGGCATCCGCGCCTTCGCCGACGACAGCCAGGAAGCGCTCTCGCCGGGTGACTTCATAGGCAAGTGGATCACGCTGATCGGCCCGGCCGCCGAGCGCACGGGCGGGCGCGGCCGCAACGAAAGCTTCGACGATTATCTGCACCGGCTCGAGCTCGCCTCGATCCAGCAGTCGCTCGCGAATCTGCGCACCTTCCCCTGTGTCCAGATCCTGGAGAGCAAGGGCCGGCTGCATCTGCACGGTGCCTATTTCGCCGTCGCCACCGGCGTGCTGATGATCCTCGATCCGGTCACCGGCCAGTTCATCCCCGCCGTCGGCGAGATGCCAAAGCGCGTCCAGCAGATCCGCTGCTCGGAAGCGTAACGCCTCACTCTCCATCCGATAGCGGATGGAGGTCGCGCACCATGCTCTTCAGCCGCTCATCGAGGATGTGGGTGTAGATCTGCGTCGTGGCGATGTCGGCATGGCCGAGCAGTTCCTGCACCACGCGTAGATCCGCGCCGTTCTGCAGCAGATGGCTGGCGAAGGCGTGCCGCAGCACATGCGGGCTGAGCGCCGCGGCCGAAAGCCCCGCTGCCCCGCCCAGCACCTTGAGATCGCGCGCGAAGGCCTGCCGCGTCAGATGCCCGCTCTCGCCATCCGAAGGAAAGAGCCAGCGGCCCTGCACCTCGCCCGCCTCTTTCAAAGCCGTGAGCCAGTCCCGCGCCGCCTGCCGCGCCGCTTCATTCAGCGGCACCAGCCGCTCCTTGTCGCCCTTGCCGCGCACGATCAGGAAGCGCTCGCGCGTCGTCGCGGCCGAGAGCGGCAGCGCGATCAGCTCCGAGACACGTAGGCCAGTCGCATAAAGCATCTCGACCAGGCAGCGCATCCTGAGCGCCTTGAGCCGCGCCGGCTTGCTCAGGCCCTCGCGATCGCAGGCCGCCCGCGCCTCGTCGAGCAGCCGGTCGATATCGCCGACGGACACCACCTTGGGCAGCGGCCGCCCCTGGCGCGGACCGGCAATGGCGGCCGAAGGATCGCTGCCGGCCAGCCCTTCGGTGTAAAGGAAGCGGTGGAACTGCCGCACCGCGGAAAGCCGCCGCGCCGCCGATGAGGCCTTGAGGCCACGCGCGGCAAGATCGGCGAGCCAACTGCGGATGTCCTGGGCGGAGGCCGCATCCAGCGCTGTGGCGCCGAGGAATTCGAGATAGTCCGAGACATCGCGCTCATAGGCTTCGAGCGTATTGCGCGCTGCGCCGCGCTCGGCTGCCAGCATGTCGAGGAAGGAATTCAGCCGCTGGCGCGACAGCCGGCTCATCGAGAACCTCTCACAAAGCCCATCGAGCCCCCCGGATCTTGTTAGGGGTTCTTAGGCTGCAGCTTTGCCGGCGGCACGACCTCGATCATCTCGCGCTGCACCGGCTGGACAAAGGTGACCAGCGCCACCATGCCCCCAAAAATCAGTCCCGCGACGACGGCGATGAAGACAAGGAAACGGAACAGCGTCGGCACGTGGGGAAGCTCTCCCGAATCGCACGACAGGGGCGCGGGTCAGCCGGTTATCCCCGATGCCGATGGGCCAAGGCAAGAGCAGGCCGCCGCTGCACCGCGCGGGCTGCAGCAAAAACCCATGACGGAGGCATGACGTCGCCTGCGACCACATGCTACAGGCGTCCGCGAGGACAAACCATAATGACCGCCGCCGCCACCATCGCTCTCCCGGATATGGCCGATCTGCGCGCTGCCCTCGGCCGCCGCGCGATCGTGCTGGTGGGCATGATGGGCTCCGGCAAGAGCTCGGTCGGCCGCCGGCTCGCCAGCCGCCTCGGCATGCCCTTCGTCGATGCCGACACCGAGATCGAGACCGCGGCCGGCATGACTATCCCTGAGATCTTCGCTTTGCGCGGCGAAGCCGAGTTCCGCGATGGCGAGCGGCGCGTCATCGGCCGCATCCTGGCGACGCGGGCCCCGCTCGTGCTCGCGACCGGCGGCGGCGCCTTCATGAATGCCGAGACGCGCCAGAAGGTGAAGGAGCTCGGCATCTCGGTCTGGCTGAAGGCCGAGCCCGAAGTGCTGATGCGCCGCGTGCGCAAGAACGCCAACCGCCCGCTGCTCCAGACCACCGATCCGGAGGCGACGCTGCGCCGGATGCTGAGCGAACGCACGCCAATCTATGCGCACGCCGATCTGACGATCCTCTCCAGCGACGAGCCTCACGAAGTCGTGGTCGGCGAAACCATGGCCGCATTGGCGGCCTATCTGTTGCCGACGACTGGAGTCAGCACGTCATGAACACCACCCTGACGGAAAAGGCCGGCGCGCGGATCATCGTGCCCGTCGCGCTCGAAGGCCGCGCCTACGACATCCATATCGGCCGCCACCAGCTCTGCGAGGCGGCAGCCCTGATCGCGGGCTTCGCGCCCGGCGTGAAGGCCGCCCTCGTCACCGACGAGAGCGTCGCCGCGCTGCACGGCGCAGCTTTTGAGACCTGCCTGCATCAGGAAGGCGTCACCACGACGCGCATCACCATCCCGCCCGGCGAGGCCTCGAAATCCTACGCCCAGTTCATCGGGCTCTGTGACGCGCTGCTCGAGGCCAAGATCGAGCGCAACGATCTCGTCATCGCCTTCGGCGGCGGCGTCGTCGGTGATCTCACCGGCTTTGCGGCGGCGGTGCTCCGGCGCGGCGTGCGCTTCGTGCAGGTGCCGACGACACTGCTCGCTCAGGTCGATTCCTCGGTCGGCGGCAAGACCGGCATCAACTCGCCCCACGGCAAGAACCTGATCGGCGCCTTCCACCAGCCCGCCCTCGTCATCGCCGATACCGCCCTGCTCGACACGTTGAGCGAGCGCGAGTTCAAGGCCGGCTATGCCGAGGTGGTGAAATACGGGCTGATCGACGATCCCGCCTTCTTCGACTGGTGTGAGGCGAACTGGAGCCGCGTCATCGCCGGCGGCCCGGAGCGCGACCATGCGGTAGCCGTCTCCTGCCACGCCAAGGCGGCGATCGTCGCCCGCGACGAACGCGAGGAGGGCGATCGCGCCCTGCTCAATCTCGGCCACACCTTCGCCCATGCGCTGGAGCGGCTGACCAGGTATGATTCCAGTCGCCTCGTCCATGGCGAGGCCGTTGCCATCGGGCTGGCACTCGCCTTCCGCTTCTCGCAGCGGCTCGGGCTCTGTTCGGGCCAGGATGCCATCCGCGTATCGCGCCATCTCGACCATGTCGGCCTGCCGAGCCGCCTGCAGCAGGTGCCCGGCGGAGCCGGCAGCGCGGATCAGATCGTCGAAGCGATGGCGCAGGACAAGAAGGTCAAGCGCGGCGTGCTGACCTTCATCCTCGCCCGCGGCATCGGCAAGAGCTTCATCGCCCACGGCGTCGCAGCCGAAGAGGTGCGCGACTTCATCCAGGCGGAACTGGCAGCCTGAGCAGCCCTCAGGACAGCCCCGCCTTGGCTAGGAAATCGGTCGCGCGGTAGCCGGGCTCCACGCCCTTCACGATCATCGTCACGCCGCGCGAATTTTCCGTCCTGAGCGGCAGGATCTCGCGATAGGCCGGCGAGCCGTACCAGGCACGCGCCCGTTCCAGATCCGGAAAGGCGATGACGACGAGATCGCCCGGCCACGGCCCCTCGACGATCTGGGGCGTCGCGCCATGAATCAGGAACCGACCGTCATAGGGCGCGAGCGTCCCGTCGATCCGCTTGATGTAGTCGATGATCTCCGGCCCGAGCCGGACATCCTCCAGATGGGCGATGGCATAGGCGGTCATGGTCGTCTCCTTGGTGGGGCCGCCGATGACGGCCGTCGCGGAGGACCATGTCGCGCAGGGTGGCGCGGGTCGATTACCTGCGGGGTTATGGTGTTGGGGTTAGGGGCTGAACACCAGCACCAGGAAGACGAAGAACACTGCCAGATGCACGGCGCCCTCCAGCATGGTGGTGCGCGTGCCAGTGAAGGTCAGCGTCGAGAGCAGCAGCGTCATGGCCGCGATCGCCATATTGGTCGGCGAGAGCCCGAGCACCACCGGCTGGCCGGTGAAGACGCCGATCAGCAGCACGACCGGCACTGTCATGCCGAGCGTAGAAGCGGCCGCGCCAAGGCACAGGTTGATGGCGCGCTGGAGCTGGTTCGCCGTGATCGCGCGAAGCGCCGCAATGCCCTCCGGCGTCAGCACGACCATCGCGATCAGGATGCCGCCGAGCGCCGGCGGAGCGCCAAGCTGGGCGATGCCGTGGTCGAGCACGACGGCGAGGCTCTTCGAGAGGATCACGATCGGCAGGATATTGGCGAGCAGGAGCCCGACCCGCCCCAGCAGCCCCTGCCCCTTGGCATGCTCGGCAGCCTGCGCCGGCGGGCTCGCAGCGGCGATCGCGCCATCCTCACCAGGCTCCTGGAAGAACATCTTGTGGCGCCCGGTCTGCAGCGCGAGGAAGGAGCCGTAGAGCGCCACGGTGAAGACCGAGAAGGCAATCGCCTGGAAGGGCGTCAGCGTGCCGTCCGTGGTCGAGGTCGTGAAATTCGGCAGGAAGAGCGGGATCACCGTCAGCGGGATGATGACGCCGAGATAGGCTGAGGCGCCCTTCAAATTGTAACCCTGCGAGAAATGCCGGAGGCCTCCGACCAGCAGACCGATGCCGACCACACCGTTGAGCACGATCATCAGCACGGCAAACATCGTGTCGCGCCCGAGCGTCGGTGCTCCCTTGGCGCCCAGCATCACCGCGCCGACCAGCGCCACCTCGATGATGACGATCGCCAGCGTCAGGATCAGCGTGCCATAGGGCTCGCCCAACTGCTCGGCCAGCTCTTCAGCCTCGTGCACCACGCCGAACGAGGCCCAGAGCACGACCGCGAGCAGCCAGATAAAGATCAGCAGCGCGGGCAGGCCCGAGCCGAGCATGGCCATCAGGGGGCCGCCGAAGAACAGGAAGGCGGCGACGGAAGCCCAGGCGACAGCGAGGCGGAGGATCGACATCAGGAGGAGGCTCGGTGGGAGGCGGTCGGTCCGGCGACTGTCGCATACTCCGCCGCCAAAGACAGCCTCGGGTCGCCTTAACCCGGCAGCCGCGCCCGTGCCGCCGCGATCAGCCGCGCGAAAATCGCGGGATCGTCGAGCGCGCGAGCGAGCACGAGGCCGCCCTGGATCTGGGCCAGCATCTCCTCAGCATCGGTCCGTGCCTGCGCTTCGTCGCGCCCGGTCCGATGCAGGGCGCCCGCCAGCGCCTCGGCCCAGTGCGCGAAGTAGCGGTTGATCCGCTCCCGGAACAGGCTGCGCGTCTCCGCCAACGCCATAGCGCCGACGAGGCAGACACGCCGGCCCGACCAGAAATAGGTCTCCGTCGCCGTGAGCATGTCGCCGATCGCCGCGACCGGGTCCGGATTTTCACGCAGCGGCTTGAAGATATGGATCTCGAACCAGCCGTCGATCTCGTCGAGCACGGCATTGGCCATCTCTTCCTTCCCGCCGGGGAAGAAGTGATAGAGGCTGCCCTTGCCGAGCCCGGTGCGCTGCCCGATCAGGCTGAGGCTCGCCGCATCGAAGCCGTACTCGCGGAAAAGCTCCGCCAGTACGGGGATGACATCGGCACGCTCGGCAATCCGTTTCGCCATGTACAGGTTGGAGCTAGAGCCCGAGATCGCTCAGGCCGGGATGATCCGCCGGACGCGGCCCCGAGCGGTCCCAGTGGAATTTCCGCTCGCCTTCCTTGATCGGCAGGTCGTTGATGCAGGCGAAGCGACGCTGCATCAAGCCATTCGCATCGAACTCCCAGTTCTCGTTGCCATAGGAGCGATACCACTGGCCGGAATCGTCGTGCCATTCATAGGCGAAGCGCACGGCGATGCGGTTCTCGGTGAAGGCCCACAATTCCTTGATGAGCCGATAGTCCAGCTCCTTCGCCCATTTGCGCGTCAGGAAGGCGACGATGGCCTCGCGCCCGGTGACGAACTCGGCGCGGTTCCGCCAGACGGAGTCGGCCGTGTAGGCCAACGAGACACGGACGGGATCGCGGCTGTTCCAGCCATCCTCGGCGCCGCGCACCTTCTTTGCAGCAGTCTCTGCGGTGAAGGGCGGGAAAGGCGGGCGAGCTTCAGTCATGCGTATCCTCATCTGTACCGATAAGTACATCGTTTACCGATCAGTACAGGAGAGTCAAGTTTCGCCGCTTTGCGCGGCGAATCGCCTCCGCAGGAGACGCAATCTCAGGGTGTCGCGAGCTTCTGAGCCAGCGGGCTCGGCTCACTTTCGATGGGCATGGCCGGCTTGTCGGTGACGAGATACTGCGCCCGCGCCAGCGCTGCGAAGCGCCCGCCCTTGGCGACGAGCTCGTCGAAGGTGCCCATCTCCTCGACCTCGCCCTTCTCGAAGACGAGGATGCGGTCGGCATTACGGATCGTCGCCAGCCGGTGCGCGATGACGAAGGTGGTGCGGTCCTTCATCACCTCTTCCAGCGCCTTCTGCAGCTTCACTTCGGTCGCAGCGTCCAACGCCGAGGTCGCCTCGTCGAGGATCAGGATCGGCGGATTCTTGAGCAGAGCCCGCGCGATGGAGAGGCGCTGACGCTCGCCGCCCGAGAGCGTGCGGCCGCGCTCGCCGACGAGGGTATCGAGCCCGTCCGGCTGGCGCGCCATCACCTCGGTCGCCTGGGCGCGGTCGAGCGCCTGCATCATCTCCGGATCGGTGGCGTCCGGCTTGCCGACGAGCAGGTTCTCGCGGATCGAGCGCGCGAACAGCATCGGCTCCTGGAAGACGACGCCGATATTGCGCCGGAGCGACAGGAGCGAGATCTCGCGGATGTCCAGCCCGTCGATCACGATCCGCCCCGACTGCGGATCGAAGGCGCGGTGCAGGAGCCCCAGCGTCGTCGACTTGCCCGAGCCGGTCGAGCCGACGACGGCGATAGTCTCGCCGGGCTTGACCGAGAAGGAGACGTCGCGCACCGCGGCGCGCTTGCCGTCATAGGAGAAGGAGACGTCCTCGAAAGCGACGGCACCGACGAGCCGGCCGGGGTCCTTGGCGTTCGCCGGGTCGCGCACGCTCGGCAGCGTGTCGAGCACCTCGAAGAACTCCCGCATCTTCGGCGCCTGCATGAAGATGAAATTGACGAAGCCGACGATCTGCTCGAGCCGCCCGACCAGCATGGTCGCGAAGCCCATGAAGGTGACGATCTCGCCGACCGTCGTCTGGCCATGCATCAGCAGCCAAGTGCCGACCACGAAGATCAGCAGCACGGTCAGCGTCGCCGAGGCCCGCGTCGCCACATTGGCCACCGCCCACCAGGACAGGACCGGCAGCTGCGCGTCGAGCAGGCTCGTCATGGTGGAGCGCAGGCCGCGCACCTCGGCCTCGATGCGGGTGAAGCTCTGGATCACCGGCACATTGCCGAGCGCGTCAGAGGCCTGTTCGGCCAGGCTCGAATGATAGGTCTCGACATTGCTCTGCAGCCGGTCGGTCTTACGCAGCACGAAGGCGGTGAGCGAGCCGAACAGCACCACGAGGCCGATCAGCAGCAGGCCGAGCTGCCAGTTCTTCCAGATCGTGAAGGGCAGCAGCACGAACAGCGCGACGGCCGAGGCGCAATGCTCGCGGAAGAACGAGAGCCAGAGCGCCCACATCGCGTTCGTGCCGTCGAGCATCACCTTGAGCACGCGGCCGGAATGGGTCTGGGTGTGGTAGGCGAGCGGCAGCGTGAGCGCGTGCTCGAAATAGCGTGCCATCACGGCCAGCCGCGAGCGATGGGCGAGCCGGTCGGCATGCAGCGCGACGACGACGCCGATGCCGATATTGGCGAGGCCGAAACCGACCCAGGCGAAGATCAGCACATTGACGCTGCTCCAGCTCAGTGTCGCGCCGGAGGACTGGATCGCGGTCAGCCGGTCGATCAGTGCGCCGAACAGCATCGGCTCGGCGAAGGCGACACCCGCGAGCAGGATATTGGCGAGCGCCAGGATGACGCCCAGGCGCCTTTCCGGGCCGAGCTCACCGAGGACACGGGCATAGAGCGACAGCAACGACATTCCCGAATCCTTATCCGATCCTGCTCGCGACGCGAAGCTATAGACTTGAAGCGACTGGCTTAAGTCTCCTTCAATGCGCCGCACCTAAGGTCACCGCGACCGCGAATATGAGGCGCGCCAGCTGCGGCAGCCCCGCAGAAGGTGGTGTCATGGATATCGCAACCGGCGTCGGCGTCATCGGCGGCATTGCCACGATCGTCACGCTGATCCTCATCGACGGCGGCAACTTCGGCTTCTACTGGGACAAGCACGCCGCGATCATCATCTTCGGCGGCTCCTCGGCCGCGACGATGCTGCGCTTCCCCTTCTCGGTGATCATGCACGGCTTGCCCATGGGGCTGCGTTTCGCCTTCACCATGCGCGCGAACAACCCGCGCGAGCTGATCGAGGAGATCACCCGCGTCGCCGAGATCGCCCGCAAGAGCGGCCCGATGGCGCTCGAAGGCGTCGAGGTCTCCGACCCCTTCCTGGCGCAGGGGCTGCGCTACATCGCCGACGGCTACGACAAGGATTTCATCCGCGACACGATGGAGCGCGACCGCGACAACTTCCTGCAGCGGCTCGACGAGGGCTCCAAGGTCTATCGCGCCATCGGCGACTGTGCCCCGGCCTGGGGCATGATCGGCACGATCATCGGCATGATCGGCATGTTCGCCAACATGTCGGACCCGGCCAAGCTCGGCCCTGCCATGGCGACCGCGCTGCTGGCGACGCTCTATGGCGCGCTCGTCGCCAACATGCTGACCCTGCCGCTCGCCGACAAGCTGCACGTCAAGCTCGAGGAGGAGGAGATCTCGCGCACGCTGATCATCGATGGCGTGCTGCAGATGCGCGACAACAAGAGCCCGACGCTGGTCCGCGAGATGCTGCTCGCCTATCTGCCCGATCATCATCGGGAAGAGTTGGCGGAAGCTGCCTGACGGGATCCTGAACGATGGCGCGCAAGAAGGGTGGAGGCCATGGCGGTCACGGCTGGTTCGTGACCTTCGCCGATCTCATGGCGCTGCTGATGAGCTTCTTCGTCATGGTGGCGGCCTACTCCACCCAGGACAAGCAGAAGCTCCAGATCGTCGCCGGCTCGATGCGCGAGGCCTTCGGCAACCAGCCCGATATCCGCCTCTCCGGCGTCGTCGAGGTCGACGGCATCCCGACCCGAACCCACATCAAGAACACCTATATCAAACCGATCCAGGATGCGTCCGACCGGACCGCGCCCAACCAGAACACCCAGAAGGAAGAAGGGCTGATCTCGGCGACGCATGATCGCGGCTTCGCTCTCGCGGCCGCCTCGCTGCGGCAGGCGCTGCGCGAGATGCCCGAGATCGCCGAGCTCTCCCGCAACGTCCTGATCGACGTCACGGACGAGGGCCTCGACGTCCAGCTCGTCGACCAGGAAGGCCGCGCGATGTTCGACGAGGGCTCGGCCCAGCCCAACGAGCGCATGCGGAAGGTGCTGGCAGCGGTGGGCCCGACGCTGCGGCGCATGCCGAACAAGATCGCAATCTCCGGCCACGCCGCGACGCCGCGGCCGGGCTCGGCGCCCGAGGGCGATCTCTGGGGCCTCTCGACCGCGCGCGCCAACGCGGTCCGCGAGATTCTCGCCAATGCCGGCGTGCCGGCCGATCGCTTCGCCTCCATCACCGGCAAGGCCGACACCGAGCCGCTGATCAAGGACAATCCCTACCTGCCCTATAACCGGCGCGTCGGGATCACGCTGAAAGCCGAGGCCACGGCCTTGCCGACCGGGCTGAAGCCCTAGCCGCCGGAAGGCGCGCCCAGCGCCTCCGACAGCGCCTCGGGCGTCACCTCATCCATGGGCATCGGGAGCTTGTAAGCCCGCGTCTTCTCGCCGGGCTTCATCACCAGGATCACGGTCTCGCTGCCGGGACAGGCCGGATCGGCGCAGATGATCTCGTTGACCGCGATCGCGACCGTCTCGTCGAAGCCAAGCAGGGTGCGCACCTGCCCCTTAAGGCGCTCGGCCGCCGCCCTCGCCAGAGCTTTCGCATCGCCGCCCTTGCGCGCCGCCGTCCCGCCGAAGAGGCCGAGGCGCATGGCGGCTCTAGCTCGGCAGGACCAGCACGCCGGCCGCGCCGGCCTCGGCGCCGAAGGCGAGCCGCTTGCCGGCCTTGTCCCAGGCGAAGGCGCTGATGCCGCTGCCGCGCTCGGGCGGGCGGACCAGGAGCTCGGAGCCATCGGTCAGCCGCACCAGCAGGATGCAGCCATCGTCATAGCCGATGGCCAGCACCAATGCGCCCGGATGGAAGGCAACCCGGGTGACACGGGCATGGCGCACGCCGCATTCGCGCGGCGCCTTGCCCTGCGGGCCGTCGCCCTGGAAGGGCCAGACGATGGCGCCATCCGCGCCGCTGGAGGCGAGCCACAGCCCGTCATGCGACCAAGACAGCGAGCGGGGCTTAGCCGGATAGCCGGTCATCCGCATATGGCTCGGCTTGTCGCCGAGCTTCCAGCCGTGCAGAGCATTCTCCTGCATGGAGGTGACGATGAAGCGCCCGTCCGGCGACCAGTTCACGTCGAGATGCGAGCCCTTCCACTCCAGGAATTCCGGCTTCGCCTCGGTGTTCGGATACCAGAGCGAAACGCCGTTCATCTGGGCGATAGCGAGCCTATAGCCCTTCGGCGCGAAGACGAGGCCCTGCGGCGTGCTCGCAGCTTCCAGCGTGCGGATGCGGCCCTTCTCATCGCGGGCCTGTACGGTCTTGCCGTTGTTCCAGGCGAGGTTGCCGGAGCCCGAGAGCGTGATGGCGTCGATCCAGCGTCGCTTCGGGTCCTTGGCCAGCTCCGCCGGCTCGCCTTCCAGGCCCGTTGCGACGACGCGCCCGTCATCTCCGCCGGAGATTAGGCGTTCGCCATCGCCGACCGCGCAGAGGATGCCGCCGGCATGCGCCTCGGCGAAATCCGTCGCGCCGTCGCGCCAACGCATCACCCGCCCATCGGCAAGTGCGAGCAGGAGCCCCTGCTTCAGCCAGTGGGCGGCGACGACATGAGTCTCGGCCGCGATCGGCGTGACGTGCTCGCGCAGCGAGGTCGATGTGTTCAGCGTGGTCATGACGCCGGGTCTAGCTCAGGCCGCGCAGGCTTCAAACCCCTTGCGAAGCTCATTCTCGTTGAGACCGCGCCCGATGAAGACGAGGCGGCTCTCGCGCTTCTCGCCCGGCTTCCAGTCGCGCTGGAGATCGCCGTCCAGGATCATGTGCACTCCCTGGAAGACGAAACGGCGCGGCTCGTCCTTGAAGGCGAGGATGCCCTTGGAGCGCAGGATGTTCGGCCCCTGGATCTGGGCGATATCGTTGATCCAGGGCATGAACTTCTCCGGATCGACATCGCCCGGCAGGGTGAAGGAGAACGAGCGCACATCCTCCGCGTGATGATGGTGATGCCCGGCCTCGAGGAAATCCGGCTCGATGTCGAGGATGCGGTCGAGATCGAAGGCGTTGCGATCGAGCAGGGCCGCGATGTCGACATTGGCGCGCTCGGCCTTGTGCAGCTTGGCATAGGGGTTGATGGCGCGGATCGCGGCCTCTACCTCGGCCAGCTCCTCAGGAGTGACCAGATCGGTCTTGTTGAGGATGATGACGTCGGCGAAGGCGATCTGATTCTTCGCCTCGGGCGCGTCCTTCAGCCGGTCCTTCAGCCACTTCGCGTCGGTGACGGTGACGACCGCGTCCAGCCGGGTGGCGTCACCGACATCCTGATCGACGAAGAAGGTCTGGGCGACGGGCGCCGGATCGGCGAGGCCCGTCGTCTCGACGATGATGGCGTCGAACTTGCCCTTGCGCTTCATCAGCCCGTCGAGAATGCGGATCAGGTCGCCGCGCACGGTGCAGCAGATGCAGCCGTTGTTCATCTCGAAGATTTCCTCGTCGGCACCGACGATCAGGTCGCCGTCGATACCGGCCTCCCCGAACTCGTTGACGATCACGGCGAATTTCTTGCCGTGGTCCTCGGTCAGGATGCGGTTGAGGAGCGTGGTCTTGCCGGCGCCCAGATAGCCGGTGAGCACCGTGACGGGGATTTTCTCGGACATGGAATCGACCTGATGGCTGTGACGCGGGAGCGGTGCCGGCCCTGTCAGGCCGGACCGGCGGCGAGCGCCTTCTCGATCTCGCTTATATTGTGCTTCATCATGCGGATGTAAGTCCCCGCCGGACCCGAAGCTGCGGAGAGGGCATCCGAGAAGAGCTGGCCGCCGATCTTCGCCCCGCTTTCGCGCGCGATCTGCTCGACGAGCCGCGGATTGGTCACGTTCTCCAGGAAGACGGCCGGAATTTTCTGCGCCTTCACCTGCCGGATGATGCGCCCGACATCGCGCGCCGAGGCCTCGGCCTCGGTCGAGACGCCCTGCGGCGCGAGGAACTCGATGCCATAAGCCTTCACGAAATAGCCGAAGGCATCATGGGTGGTGATCGCCTTGCGCCGCTCGGCCGGGATGCGCGCGACCGCGGCCTTCACCTCGCCCTCCAGCGTGTTGAGCTCGGCGAGATAGGCCGTGGCGTTCGCTGCGTAGCTCGCTTGGCCCGCGGGGTCGGCCGCACTCAGCGCGTCGCGGATATTGGCGATGTAGATCCTGGCATTGGCGATGCTCTGCCAGGCATGGGGATCGTCATGGCCATGGGCATGCGCATGGCCCCCCTTGCCCTTGTCGTCATGATCGTCCTCGGCCTCGAGCGGGGTGATGCCCTTCGTCGCCTCGGAAAGTACGGCTTTCGTGCCGGAGGACTTCACCAGCCGGGGGAGCCAGCCCTCGAAATGCAGCCCGTTGACGACGACGAGCTTCGCCGCAGCCATCGCCTTCGCATCGGCCGGCGTCGGCGTATAGACATGAGCGTCGCCGTCCGGGCCAACCAGCGTGGTGACGCTGACGCGGTCGCCACCGACCTGCTTCACGAAATCACCGAGGATGGAGAAGCTAGCCACCACCGGCAGCTTCTCCTGCGCGAAGCTCTGTGGCGCGGCGGAAAGGGTGAGCCCAAGGGCGGCGCTGGCGGCGAGAAAGGCGCGGCGGGAATACATCGGGCTGCTCCAGATATGTAACGGTATAACGTTTCTATCTCTGGAGGTGGGCGCGAGGCAAGAGGCGGCGTGCAAGTCCGCCCTGCGAACCGAGCAGGAGCGAACCGAGATAGATCACTCCAGCGGCGAGGATGATCGATGGCCCGGCCGGCAGGCTCGAGCCCGCCGCATAGGAGACGACGAGGCCGGCATAGCCCGACGCCATGCCGAAGCCGGCCGCCAGCAGCAACAGCCGGGTGATGTCGGCGGTCCAGAAGCGCGCCGCGGCGGCCGGCAGCATCATCATGCCAACGGCGAGTAGCGTGCCGAGCGCGTGGAAGCCGGCGACGAGGTTGAGCACGACCAGCGCCAGGAAGCTCAGATGCACGACGCCGCCCGAGCGGCTGACCGAGCGCAGGAAACCGGGATCGACGCATTCGAGCACGAGCGGCCGATAGAGCGCTGCTAACGTTAGCAAGGAGACCGTGGCGACGCCGGCGAGCAGCAGCAGCACCTGATCATCCAGCGCCAGAACATTGCCGAACAGCACATGCAGCAGGTCGATGGCCGAGCCGCGCAGCGAGACGATGGTGACGCCGAGCGCCAGCGAGATCAGATAGAATGCGGCGAGCGAGGCATCCTCCTTCAACACCGTCGCCCGCGCCACGGCACCTGCGGCCAACGCTACGGCAAAGCCCGCCGCAAGCCCGCCGATGGTCATCGCCGGCAGCGAGAAGCCGGCGACGAGATAGCCAAGTGCGGCCCCCGGCAGGATGGCATGAGCCATCGCATCGCCCGTCAGGCTCATGCGCCGCAGCATCAGGAACACGCCGATCGGCGCGCCCGAAACGGCGAGCGCCGCGACGCCGACCAGCGCGCGTCGCATGAAATCGAACTCGGCGAAGGGGCCGATGAAGAGATCGTAGAGCATCGGCTGGCCCGGATGGCGGCGTCAGGCTGCGTCGCGCTGGCAGGGAGCGGCGTGGCTGTCGAAGGCCTCGACCATGCGCCGCGCCTTCATCAAATTCTCAGGCGTCAGCACAGTCGTGGTCTCGCCCCAGGCGACGGCCTCGCGTGCCAGGAGCAGCGTCTGCGGGAAGGCCTGCCGCACCGTCTCGATATCGTGCAGCACCGCGACGACCGTGCGGCTCTCGCCATGCCAGCGCCTGACCAGCTCGAGCAGATCGGCCGTGGTGCGCGCATCGATCGCGGTGAAGGGTTCGTCGAGCAGGATCACATCGGCATCCTGCAGCAGGAGCCGCGCGAACAGCGCCCGCTGCATCTGCCCGCCGGAGAGCGTGCCGATCGGCCGGCGTTCGAAGCCGGTGAGGCCCACCGCCGCGATGGCGTGCTCGATCTTGTGGGCAGCCTTCGCACCGATGCGCCCGAAGATACCGGCGCGGTTCCACAGGCCCATGGCAACGAGGTCGTAGACATGGATCGGGAAGGAACGATCGAGATCGGCCGATTGCGGCAGATAGGCGAAGCGCTTGCCCTTTTCGAGCGCGATGCCGCCCGAGAGCGGCGCCAGCGCCCCGGCGATGCCCTTGAGCAAAGTCGACTTGCCGGCGCCGTTCGGGCCGACGATGGCGGTCAGGCTCCCGGCTTCGATCTCGCCCGAGAGGTGATGCACCGCCGGGTGGCGGTCATAGCCCAATGTCAGGTCGGTGAGGCGGATGGCGGACATGGAACGTGGCTCGCTCAGACGATCACGGCCAGCGTCGCCAGCCAGAGGGCGGCGACAACAAGCGCAGCCAGCCCGATACGGGCGCCGGCCGAAAGGCGCAGCAACGACCAGCCCGGCTCGCTCGGGGCGGCATGATGCGTATGATGGGCGTGCCCGTAAGCCATATGCGATGATATAATGTTACGAAGCCGCTGTGGCAAGCACAACACGCGGTACCGCTTACCGTCCGTAAACCCTTGAGCAAACGTAGCCGGCCCGGCTAAAAGCCCAGCTCACTTCCCTAATGGAATTCTAACTTACCGCCTAACCGCGCCACACCTGGAAAATGGCGCTTCGGCATGAAGCCGCCGCCAGGGGTGACCGTCAGAGTATTCGCGATGCCTGTGCCTACACGTTTTGCCCTGGCTGCTATTGCCGCCGCTGTCCTTGTCGTGCTCAGCACCCCGCAGATACGCAAGCCGATATCCCGCTTTCTCTCATTCAGCGGGCCCACTGCCGAAGATCACGCTGACGAGCGGCTGCCGAAGATCAACCTCGCGCTAGCGGCAGCGAAACCAGGTTTCGTTTTCCTTGCAGGAGATTCTCACGCAGAGTTGATGGGAGATGATCCTCTCTGTGGCTCGCCGATCGTAAACGGCGGATCCACAGGCGCAAATGCGAAGCGCTATAGCTCGCTGCTGAGTGATTTTGATTTCAAAGCGCGTCCGGGCAAGATCGTTCTCATTATCGGCACGAACGATGCTTTTATAAAGAATCGGCCTATGGAGCCTCGCAATCTTGCGGAGAAGGTCGCTCGAATCGGTTCCATCGTCGAAACCCTAACGAAGATCAGCTCGCATTTGGTGATGACGCCACTGCCTCCAATCCTTCCGGAATCAACCCGCGTGCTGGAGGTTGAGGCTCTGACAGCGCTGAGCCAAAAACAGAAGGACCTGTGCGAACGGACGGTCGGCTGCCAATTCATCGACCCATACAGGGAGATGCGCGGCGAAAGCTTTGGTTTAGCTCTTCCCGGTGCCGTCAAGGAAGACGGCTTCCATAGCGCCGACTACGGAAAAGTCCGGAAAGCCTTAGAACAGGCGATGTGTCCTGATCCTGTCGTAACATCAAAGGACGCAAGCGCCGCGCAACCACCAAAATTGCATTGACCGAGGTGCCCCAAGGCGAGCCGCCGGGCTATCCAGTGAGCCCGCCGAAGCAGACGCCCAGCCAAATCGTACTGTCTACTCAGAACGGCAGGTACTGATACATCCAGGTCTCGGTGAGCACCGTCTCGCCTGCCTTGAGATAGCAGCGCAGCTCCACCGGTTCGCCGCCATCAACGGTCAGATCGAACTGCGCGCGCCAATGGCCGGGAACGTCGTCGGGCACGGCTTCCGCGAAGACATAGGAGAAGACGCCACGCGAGGTCGAGACCACGACCTCGGGCTTGGTACCGAAAGGGATCTTCTCGAGCGTCGGCCCCAGGAACTCGACCACGAATTTGCGCACGCCGGGCGGGCGCGCCGTGCCGGGCTTGCCGCCATTGCCGAGGCGCGTGGCGACGACGCGGCCGAGCGGCGACGGAAAGGGCTCGCCGGCGAGCCAGTGCAGCGTATAGCGGAATTCATAGGCGCTGCCCGCCCGCGCCCGCGCCTCGGGCACCCACATCGCGACGATGTTGTCGTGGATCTCGTCGTCGGTGGGTATCTCGATGAGCTGGACCGAGCCCTTGCCCCATTGGCCCTCCGGCTCGACCCAGAGGCTCGGGCGGCGCTCATAGGAGACGCCGTCGAGATAGTGCCCGACGTCGCGGTCGCGCTGCATCAGCCCGAAGCCGCGCGGATTATTGTCGACGAAGGCCGAGGCCGTGGTGTGACGCGGATTGTTGAGCGGCCGCCAGGCGCGCTCGCCCGAACCGGTCCAGAGCGCGAGCCCATCGGAATCATGCACCTCCGGGCGCCAGTCGATCGCCGCCGGCTTCGCAGTCTCGGAATACCAGAACATCGAGGTCAGCGGCGCGATGCCGAGCCGCGCGACATCCTTGCGCAGATGGATCGCCGTCTCGATCTCCATGGTGACGCCCTTGCCGCGATGCATGCGGAAGCGATAGGCGCCCGCCACGCTTGGCCCGGAGAGCAGCGCCAGCAGCGTGACGTATTCGGCGCCGGGCTGCGGTGTCTCCAGCCAGATATGGGTGAAGTCCGGAAACTCTTCCTCCTTGCCGGCGACAGCCGGATCGATCGCAATCCCGCGTGCCGAAAGCCCGTATTGGTAGAGTTCACCGATGGCGCGGAAATAGGAGGCGCCGAGGAAGGCGACCCAGTCGTTCCGCTTCCAGTCGAGCGGATCGCCCGTCCGACCGGGATGGCCGCTGCGGCTTTCCTGGAAGCGCAGGCCCGCGAAGCCTGCTCCGGCGGGCAATTCATGCGCCGGAGAATCCGCCGGCATCGCGAAATAGCTCGCGTCATAGATGATCTCGCGCGCCTTGCCGTTCTCGACGACGTGCATGCGGACCGGCTTCTGGAAGTAGCGGCCGAGATGGAAGAAGGTCACCGGCCAGGGCGAGGGACCATTCGCCCGCAGCGCCATCTCCGGCTTGAACCGGATCTTGCCATGGGCGTCGTAATCGATCCGCTGCAGTACTTCGGCGCACGGATTGGCCGGCGCCTGATAGGGCTCGGCCGCCATCTGCTTCGCCCGTGCCTTCAGCGTCTCGAAGCTGAAATCCTGCGCTTCGCCGAGCTTGAGGCCCTGCTGCGCGAGCGCCTCCCCCGGGAAGCCGAGGGCCGCCAGCGCAGCCGTCGCTCCCGCCCCAGCGAGAAGGGTCCGTCGATCGAGGCGGGGCCTCTGACTCATCTGGTTCTGGCTCAAATCCTGCCCGGCGCGGTCCGGCATAACGCTCCTGTTCCGGCAATGGTTCCGCTGCCCGGCAGGCCTCGCATGCGGGGCCGGGACAGCATCGTGCCGATGTCGAGATAGGTCGCCGATTGTGGCGAAACCAGCCCGGACGTTCGGCTAAAGGCGAAAGCCCAGCCGCGCGCCGCCGCTTTCACTTTCGTCGCCAGCATGCTCTAAAACGCACCTCAACCGGCCATCCGAGCCGAAGTGCTTACAGGAAGACAGGGAGAAACCATGAGCATGTCGTTCCGCAACGGTGTGGCCGGCCTGGCAGCCGCTATTGTGCTCGCCGCCGCGCCTGTGGCCGCGAGCGCCCAGGAGTTCATCAACGTCCTCACCGGCGGCACCTCCGGCGTCTACTATCCGATGGGTGTCGCGCTCTCGAAGATCTACGGCGAGAAGATTGCGGGCACGCGCCCGACCGTGCAGGCGACCAAGGCTTCCGTCGAAAACCTCGTCCTGCTCCAGCAGGGCAAGGGTGAGATCGCCTTCACCCTCGGCGATTCCCTCGACGCAGCCTGGAAGGGTGACGAGGAAGCCGGCTTCAAGTCGCCGCTGAAGAAGCTGCGCGGCGTGACCGCGATCTATCCGAACTATGTCCAGATCGTCGCGTCCAAGGACAGCGGCATCAAGACCCTGGCCGACCTCAAGGGCAAGCGTCTCTCGGTCGGCGCGCCGAAATCCGGCACCGAGCTCAACGCTCGCGCCATCCTCGCGGCCGCAGGGCTCTCCTACAAGGATCTCGGCAAGATCGAGTACCTGCCCTTCGCCGAGTCGGTCGAGTTGATGAAGAACCGCCAGCTCGATGCCACGCTGCAATCGGCCGGCCTCGGCGTCGCCTCGCTGCGCGACCTCGCGACCTCGGTCGAGATCACCGTGGTCGAGGTGCCGGCGGCGACCGTCGACAAGGCGGGCTCTCCCTTCATCAAGGCAACGATCCCGGCCAACACCTACACCGGCCAGACGGCGCCCGTGCAGACCGCTGCGGTCGTCAACTACCTCGTCACCCATGAGGGCGTGAAGGAAGACCTCGTCTACCAGATGACGAAGGCGATGTACGAGAACCTCGGCGACCTCGCCGCCGCTCATGCCGCCGGCAAGTCGATCAAGCTGGAAAGCGCGCTGGAAGGCATGCCGATCCCGCTGCATCCCGGCGCCGCGAAGTACTTCAAGGAAAAAGGCCTCAAGGTCGGCTCCTGAGCTGCCGGAAGAGGCGATGTCACGGGCGGGGCCGCAGGGCCTCGCCTTTTTGTCTGGCGGATGGAACGGTCGATGAGCGAAGACAGCAACAAGCCCCTGGCGGTGCCGGATATCGGTGGCGTGCCGGTCGAGGCGCCGCAGCAGCCGATCGTCGATCCCGAGCATGGGCTGCCGCCCGGGTTTGGCCCCGGCTGGCCCGGACGCCTGCTGTTCTGGATCGCCGTCGCCTTCTCGCTGTTCCAGATCGCGACCGCCTTCAACATTCCGCTCGACCACCGCTTCGCCGGGGTCGACATCATCGATCTGCTGCGCGCCACGATCGCGCTCTGGCTGGTCGCCATCGTCGTGCAGGCCGCCCGCGGCAAGGCCTGGGCCGAGATGCTGCTGGCCTGGATTCCGATAGCGATCGTCGTCGAATTGCTGGCCCGCTTCGGTGGCTCGGTGCCCAACCAGATCCTGCGCGCGCTCCATGTCGGCATGCTCTGCCTCGTCGCGGGTGGCCTTCTCGCCCAGCACAAGAGCCCGACCCGCGCGACGGCCATGATCGCCTGGGGGCTGGCGCTCGCCGGCTTCGCAATCGGGCTCTATCACTGGTACTTCTACGAGGATCTCGTGGCGCGTGCCGGCGAGGTCACCCAGGCCGATCTCGTCGTCGGCATCGCGGCGATCGCGATCCTGTTCCTGATCTGCTGGCGCTTCATGGGCCCCGCCCTGCCGATCGTCGCGGGCCTGTTCCTGGCCTATTGCCTTCTCGGCAACTACCTGCCTTCCCCGCTGAACCATCGCGGCTATTCGCTCGATCAGGTGATCGAGCACATGTCCTTCGGCACGGAGGGCATCTACGCCACGCCGACCGGCGTCTCCGCGACCTTCATCTTCCTCTTCATCCTGTTCGGCTCCTTCCTGGAACGCGCGGGCATGATCCAGCTCTTCACTGACGTCGCCATGGGCCTCTTCGGCAGCGCGCGGGGCGGCCCGGCCAAAGTCGCGGTCTTCTCCTCGGCGCTGATGGGCACGATCTCGGGCTCTGGCGTCGCCAATGTCGTCTCGACCGGCCAGTTCACGATTCCCCTGATGAAGCGCTTCGGCTATCGCGCCGCCTTTGCCGGCGGTGTCGAGGCAACGGCCTCGATGGGCGGCCAGATCATGCCGCCGGTGATGGGAGCCGTGGCCTTCATCATGGCCGAGACGATCGACGTGCCCTACGCCGCCGTCGTCCAGGCGGCGATCGTGCCCGCCATTCTGTATTACGCCGCTGCGTTCCTCGCCGTGCATCTCGAAGCCGGCAAGCGCGGGCTGGTCGGCATGCCACGCTCCGCCCTGCCCAGCGCCGGCAAGGCTCTCGCCGAGAAATGGTATCTGATCCTGCCGCTGGCGGTGCTCGTCTACCTGCTCTTCGCGGGCTACACGCCGCTGTTCTCGGGCTCGGTCGGCCTCGCGCTCACGGTCGTGCTGATCCTCGGCGGGTCGTTTGCGCTCGGCATCGGGGCGCTGGCCGTCCGCGTGCTGTTCTGGGTCGCGCTTGGACTGCTCTGCGGACTGTTCTTCTGGTACGGCATCCTGGTGATCGTCGGGATGGTCGTCGCCCTTATCCTCGCAAACCTGTTCACCAGGGGCGGGGCCGAGACGGTGGCGGCCTGCCGCGAGGCCTTGGCTGACGGTGCCCGTCAGGCGATTCCGGTCGGCGTCGCCTGCGCCGTCGTCGGCATCGTCATCGGCACGATGACCCTCACCGGCGTCGGCACGATCTTCGGCAATGCGGTGGTCGCCGTGGGGCGGGATTCCCTGTTCTTGGCGCTGATCCTGACCATGATCGTCAGCCTGATCCTCGGCATGGGCATCCCCACCATCCCGAACTACATCATCACCTCGTCGCTTGCCGCGCCGATCCTGCTCAAGCTCGGCGTGCCGCTGATCGTCAGCCACATGTTCGTCTTCTATTTCGGCATCATGGCAGACCTCACCCCGCCGGTCGCGCTCGCAGCCTTCGCAGCGGCGCCGATCGCCAAGGAATCCGGCTTCAAGATCGGCTTCCAGGCGATCAAGATCGCGATGGCGGGCTTCGTCATCCCGTTCATGGCCGTCTATGATCCGGCGCTGATGCTGCAGCCCGTGCAGGGCCTGAGCGGCTTCCCTTATGCGGCGGCGGCGGCCTACATCATCGTCAAGGCGCTTCTGGCGATCTTCCTCTGGGGTGCGGCGACGATCGGCTTCATGAAGCGCGACATGTCGGTCTGGGAGCGTCTTCTCGCTGCCGCGGCCGCCTTCTCGCTCGTGCTCGCCTTGCCGGCCACCGACGAGGTCGGCTTCCTGCTCGCCGCGCTGCTGATCGGCCAGCATCTCTGGCGAGCACGCGCCGCCTCGGCTGCCGCATGAGCCTGTGTCTCGCGGCCGGTGCGCTCGTCGTGGCGCTCGGCCGCGGCGAGATCACGCTGGGCTGGCGCCATTCGGTGCAGAAGACGCTTTGGGAGGAGGTCTGGCGCGAGACGCCGGCCGGCCTCGAACTCGTCGAGGCCCGCATCGAGGGCTCCGGCGCCGGCATGGACCCGCCGGACGGGGCCAAGCTGATCGACGGCTTCTGGCGCTGGCACCCGGCCCTGCCGCCATTGAAGGAAGTAGTGATGCGCCGCTCCGGCGCGACCGCCGACTGGCGCATCTGCGCGGACGGTCAATGCCGACCGATGGGCGACTACCTGCCGGCGGATGCCGACCCGGTGACGCTCAAGATCTGCGAATGAACCGCGCCGTCATTCCGGGGCGCGCCGAAGGCGCGAGCCCGGAACCCATGACCACAGGCCTTGCCGGAAAGAACGCTCTGTCCGCGTCTACCCCACTGGACACACCGCATGTTCATGGGTTCCGGGCTCATCGCTTCGCGATGCCCCGGAATGACGGTGGTGTTTCCGCCAAGCTGCGAAAGGCCTCAATCAACCTCGGTCAGATGCTCGATCTTGAGCATCCGGCGCATCAGGTTGAGCATCCCGTAGGCGGCGAAGACCGAGAAGATCGCCATCATGATGTATTCGAAGATCGAGCCGAGCTCGAACAGGCCGGCGAGCGCCCAGCCCGCCGCCAGCGCCACGCCGAAGAGCTCGACGGCGATCAGGATCCCGAACGAGATCACCATGATCAGGTTGCGCCAGTTGGTGTGCCGTCCGGCCATGTCGTCCTTCCTTCGCGCGCTAGCGTCCGAGCCATGCGCCGGACGGACCTAGCGGAGCTTGCCGCCCCATGCAACAAATTCGCGAAAATCGCGCTGCCCGGTCAGATGGGCATCGCCCCGGAGATTGAAAACCCCTGATGCTCGATACGCCTGTCTTCGCCTCGTCCGCCGCCGCCGCTCCCCATCGTCTCGCCTCGGAAGCCGGGCGGGCCATTCTGACTGAGGGCGGCAACGCCATCGAGGCCATGGTCGCGATGGCGGCCACGATCGCCGTGGTCTATCCGCACATGAACGCCATCGGCGGCGACGGCTTCTGGCTGGTGCATGAGCCCGGCGGCCGCATGCACGGCATCGAGGCCTGCGGACCGGCGGGCTCGCTCGCGACGATCGAGCGCTATCGCGGCAAGGGCTACGACGTCATTCCCTCGCGCGGGCCGGAATCGGCGCTCACCGTTGCGGGCGCTGTCGGCGGCTGGCAGCTCGCGCTGGAGCTTTCGCGTTCGCTCGGCGGGCGGCTGCCGCTCGGCTATCTCCTCGCTGACGCGATCCGGCACTGCCGCGAGGGCTACGCGATCTCCGATTCGGAGCTGCGCACACAATCCAACGAGCTGGAGGCGCTGAAGGCCGCGCCCGGCTTCCTTTCCGCCTTCTGGTCCGACGGCGAGCCGCCCAAGCCCGGCGCCCGCCGCAAGCCTGAGGCGCTGGGCGCGATGCTGCAGCAGCTCGCCGATGCCGGCCTCGACGATTTCTACCGCGGCGATGTCGGCCGCGAGATCGCCGCCGATCTGGAGCGTCTCGACGCGCCGGTCACCCGCGCCGATCTGGAGCGCTACAAGGCGCAGGCCGTGACGCCCCTGTCGCTCAAGCTGCCGGGTCTCACCGTCCACAACCTGCCGCCGCCAACGCAGGGGCTCGCGTCGCTGCTGATCCTCGGCATCTTCGAGCGCCTCGGCTCCTTCAAGCTCGACAGCTTCGAGCATCATCATGGGCTGATCGAGGCGACGAAGCGGGCCTTCGCCATCCGCGACCGCCACGTCACCGACCCCACCCGCCTGAGCCGGCCCTCCACGGACTTCCTGACGGACGCCGTGCTGGCGCGCGAGGCCGCTGCCATCGACATGAAGCGGGCCGCCACCCTGCCGCTCAAAAATGGCGAGGGCGACACGGTCTGGATGGGCGCTATCGATAGCAGCGGGCTCGCCGTTTCCTACATCCAGTCGATCTACTGGGAATATGGCTCGGGCTGCGTGCTGCCGGCGACCGGCATCCACTGGCAGAATCGCGGCCTTTCCTTCTCCCTCGACGCGAACGCCGCCAACCCCCTGGCGCCCGGCCGCAAGCCCTTCCACACGCTGAACCCGGCCTTCGCCCGCTTCGACGACGGGCGCATCCTCTCTTACGGCGCCATGGGCGGGGACGGGCAGCCACAATTCCAGGCGCAGATCCTGACGCGCTACCGCGCCGGCCAGAACCTCGCGACGGCGGTCGACGCCCCGCGCTGGCTCTTCGGCAAGACCTGGGGCGTCAGCTCGACCGCACTCAGGCTGGAGAACCGTTTCGACCCATCGTTGCTGGAGCGCCTCGATGCCGCCGGCCATCCGGTCACCGAGACCGGCCTCGCGTATTCCGATGGCTTCGGCCATGCTGGCATGCTGGTGAAGCACCGGAAGGGGCAGGTCGAGGCGGTGCATGATCCGCGCTCCGACGGCGATGCGAGGGGGCTCTGATCCATGACGTTCGACGATCCGTTCCGCTGCTTCGTCCCCTATCCCGACGCCGTCGTGAAACATGCCGTCGCCGGCCCGCTGGCGGGCCTGACGCTCGCGGTGAAGGACCTCTTCGACGTGAAGGGTTACCCGACCGGCGCAGGCTCGCCGATCGTGCTGGCGCAGTCCGGCATCAAGACCAAGACGGCGCCGATCGTGCGGGATCTGCTCAAGGCCGGCGCCCGCTTCGTCGGCAAGACACATACCGACGAGCTCGCCTTCTCTCTCAACGGCCAGAACGCGCATTTCGGCTCGCCGATCAACCCGGCTGCGCCTGAGCGCATCACCGGCGGTTCCTCCTGCGGCTCGATGGCAGCAGTCGCAGGCCGCCTCGCCGATATCGCGCTCGGCTCCGATACGGGCGGCTCGGTCAGGGCGCCGGCGAGCTATGGCGGCCTCTTCGGCATCCGCCCGAGCCATGGCCGGCTCTCGTTGAAGCGCACCTGGCCGCTGGCCGAAAGCCTCGACACGCCCGGCTGGTTCGCCCGCGACGGCGATGTCTTCGCCCGCGTCGCCAATGTGCTCTTCGGCCAGGACAAGGTGGAGCTGCCAGAAGCCCCGCGCCTGCTGATCGCCGACGACATCTTCGCGCAAGCCGTGCCAGAGGCGGAGACGATCCTGCGCAATGTCGTGCAGCGTACGATTCCGGAGCTGGGTCAGCCCGGCAGCCTGAAGCTCGTCCGCGATCTCGACGCGCTCTACTGGGCCTTCCGCTGGATTCAGGGCCGCGAGGCATGGATCTCCGACGGGGCCATGATCGAGCGCTTCGCCCCGCCGCTCGGCCCGGGTGTGAAGGAGCGCTTCGCCTTCTCCAAGGCCGTGACGGACGCCGAGTATGCCAAGGGTGAGGCGACCCGGAAGACCTTCCGCGCCAGGCTCGCGCGGCTGCTGGCCTCCGACGGCGTGTTGATCCTGCCGACCATGCCGGACGTCGCCCCGCTGATCAGCACGCCGGAAGCGGCACTCGACGATTTCCGGAACCGGGCGCTCAGGCTACTCTGCCTCGCGGGCCTCTCGGGCTTCCCGCAGGTCACGATTCCCGTGGCGCAGCGCGAGGGCGCGCCGCTCGGCCTGTCGCTGATCGGCCCGAAGGGCTCGGACCGCTCGCTCGTCGCTCTCGCCGTGCGCTACGAGCGCGCGGCGCGGATCCGGATCGCCTGAGAGGAGGTCGCCATGAGCGGACACCACCACGATCACGACCACACCCATGACAACCACTTCACCGCCATCGAGGCGCGGGTAAGGGCGCTCGAGACGCTGATGGTCGAGAAGGGCTATGTCGAGCCGGCGGCGCTCGACGCCATCGTCGAGACCTATGAGACCAGGGTCGGCCCCCGCAACGGCGCCCGCGTCGTCGCCAAGGCCTGGACCGATCCCGCCTTCGCCGAGCGCCTCAAGGCGGACGGCACGGCGGCGGTCGCCGAGCTCGGCTATGGCGGGCGCGGCGGCGAGCACATTGTCGCCTGCTTCAACACGCCCGAGGAACACAACCTCATCGTCTGCACGCTGTGCTCCTGCTATCCGTGGCCGGTGCTCGGGCTGCCGCCGGTCTGGTACAAATCCCCGCCCTACCGCGCCAAGGCCGTGATCGATCCGCGCGGCACGCTTGCCGATTTCGGCGTGACGCTGCCGGAAGGCCAGCGCGTCCGCGTCTGGGATTCGACCGCCGAGACCCGCTTCATCGTTATCCCGATGAGGCCCGCCGGCACCGAGGGCTGGAGTGAGGAGAAGCTGGGGGAAATCGTCACCCGCGATTCGATGATCGGCACCGGCCTGCCCTCGCTGGAGGCCACGCCATGAACAGCGCCCATGACCTCGGCGGCCAGATGGCTTTCGGCCCGGTCCAGCCGGAGCCGAACGAGCCGGTCTTCCATGGCGACTGGGAAAAGCGCGTGCTCGCGATCAATGTCGCTGCCGGCGCCATGGGCGCCTGGACCATCGACGAGATCCGCCACCACCGCGAGAGCCTGCCGCCCGCGCAATACCTCTCCTCGACCTATTACGAGATCTGGCTCGCTGCCCTCGACAAGGTGCTGGTCAAGCACGGCTTCCTGACCTCGGAGGAATTGCTGTCCGGCAAGCCGGCGCCCGAACGCCGCGAGCCGAAGCGCGTCCTCAAGGGCGAGGAGGTCGCGACCGTGCTGCGCCGCGGCTTCCCCTATGAGCGCGAGGCCAAGGCTCCGGCCCGCTTCGCCATCGGCGACAGGGTCCGCACCATCGTGATGCACCCGCAGCACCACACCCGCCTGCCGCGCTATGCCCGCGGCAAGCAAGGCACGGTCGAGCGCATCGTCGGCTGCCATGTCTTCCCGGATACGGGCTCGCAAGGGCAGCCCGAGACGGCGCAATGGCTCTACACGGTGGTCTTCACCGGCCCCGAGCTCTGGGGCCGCGACGCCGACCCGACCTCCACCGTCAGCGTCGAGGCCTGGGAGAGCTATCTTGAGCCGGCCTGAGAGCGACCTGGCTGCGGCTCTTGCTGCCGACACGCCGATCCCGCGTGACGCGGAAGGCCCGATCTTCGCCGAGCCCTGGCAAGCCCAGGCCTTCGCGCTGGTGGTGGCGCTGCAGAACAAGGGCGTGTTCACGGCCGATGAATGGGCGCAAGCGCTCGGCGCCGAGATCCGCGAGGCGCTTAGCAGCGGCGGCTGCCGCGACGGCTCGGATTATTACGAACGCTGGTGCGAGGCGCTGGAGCATCTCCTGATCGAGAAGGGCCTGACCTCCCACGATGGCGTCGATGCGCTCGCCGCCTCCTGGGCGCGGGCCGCCGAGGCGACCCCACACGGCAAGCCGATCCGGCTGGAGAACGACCCGCTTCGCTAGCCGCCGGCGATCCAGAGCCCGGCGAAGAGCGCCGCCCCCAGCACAGCCACGAACGCGGCGGCCAGAAGTTCGAGGGCGCCGAGAATCCGCACGCAGCGGAGGCTGCCCCCGCTGGCGAGCTTCAACGCCGCGAACTTGAAGAAGACCGCAAACGCCGCGAGCGCGCTCGTCGTCAGCGCCGTCCCCAGCCCCATGGCGAGCGCCGCCGCGACGCCGGCCCAGAACAGCCCCTGCGAAGCGGCGAAGACGAGGACAATCAGTGCCCCGGCGCAGGGCCTCAAGCCCGCCGCCAGCACGACGCCGGCCATCTCCCGCCAGGTCTTTAGCCGCGAAACCACATCGGCATCCGGCATATGGACATGGTCACAGGCCGCCGGATCATGAACGCCGCCGGCATCGAGGGAAACGAAGGCGTCGGCCTTGCGCCAGAGGATCAGCAGCCCGACCAGCGCCACCAGCAGGAAACTGCCCTGCTCGATTACAGTGGTCGCTGCATTCATCTGCATGGCCGTGGTCCGCAGCAGCAATGTCGCCACCGCCACGATCGCGATGGCGACGAGCGCCTGCAGCAGCGCCGCCGCGAAGCTTAGGCCTAGCCCGCGTTTCAGGCTGCGATTATCGGCGACGATATAGCCGGAGATCACGGCCTTGCCGTGCCCCGGCCCGGCGGCATGGAAGACGCCATAGCCGAAGGAGAGGCCGAGCAGCCCCCAGAGCGCCGCCGGCCGCTCCGCGATCCCCTTCAGCGCGGCCGTCAGCTCCCGGTAGAAGCTCGATTGCCAGGCGATCAGCACCGCGCCGAAGCCTGTCGTCGAAGGTAGCGCCTCGCGCGGTAGCGCCGTGCCGAAGGGATTGCGCGGTGGGGGAGGCGGCGGCGGACTGACCGCGCCGATCGCCATAGCCAGCAATGTCAGCGCGCCGGCGACCAGCAGCAGCGCCATCGCGCACACGATAAGCCGCCGCGACAAGGCCGGACCGGCCGGCGCCGCCATATCCACCGGCGTCAGGGACATGCCACCAGCGCCCGCGTGGTGATCTCGAGCCCGCTGACATCGGGCGTCGCGGTGATATCGGCTTCCATAAGCCGCTTTTGCGTCGCGTCGTCGAGTTTCGGCGGCCGGTTGACCCTGACGATGCAGCCCTGCGGCGCACCCTTGGTGACGACCGCATCCGGCTCGTCGACGATGTCGAAGGCGACGAAATAGGTGGGGTCGCCGATTTCGATGCCGAAGGAGCGCGCCTTCAGCGGGCTCTTCAGTGGCAGCGTATAAGTCAGCGTCAGGATCTTGCCGTCGTAGCTCATGCTCTCTTCGCCCGGCGTGCCGAAAGCCTGCTGGCGGCCGTTGATCTTGGCGATGGTGAAAAAATCCACATCAGGCAGCGAGTCGGTGTTTGTCTTGGCGAGATCTGCCAGCTCGTCCGGCGTCAGCTTGCCGTCGCCATTCTTGTCGAGGCCCTGGGTGATATAGGCGGAGTAAGCCTCATCGAAGCTCCAGCGATGGCGGATCGCCTGCACCGATCCATCGGGAGCAAAGACGATCTCTGCCTTGGCCTTGACGAAGACATGCGGATGCGCCGCAGCGCTGCCGGCGAAAGCCGCGGTCAGCGCAAGCCCCGTCAGGACCGAAACCAGCCTTGCTCGCATCAAAGACGAAACCCTCCACGGTTCCGGGCACGCTCGCCGGATCATGGTTAACTGATCGTCAACGGCCGGCTCAAGCTGGCCTGCTGTCACAGCCATCGGCGCCAAACGGGGCCAAATCGCGGCGCTCTTCGCTGGACGAGAGACCACCATTCCGCAAGCCGGCTGGACCCGGCCCCCGAAACATTCGAATGATACCAGATCGATTGACCGTCTCCGCCCGGCATGTCAGCCTTGCTGACATATTTGCCGCAGCGACGGCGATGGATGAGGCCGGAGCAACCGGCCCGCCTGGGGAAGATGATCCGGGAGGTCGGCCATGGCCGAGACACCGAGCCCATCCAGCACGGGAGCGCTGCGAAGCGTCGCCCTCGACGACAAATATGACCTCGGCAAGCGCGAGGTCTTCCTGACCGGCACGCAGGCCATCGCCAGGATGCTGCTGATGCAGCGCGAGCGCGACCGACAGGCCGGCTTGAACACCGCAGGCTTCGTCTCCGGCTATCGTGGCTCCCCGCTCGGCGGGCTCGACCAGCAGCTCATGCGCGCCGGCAAGACTCTCAAGGCCGCGAACATCGTCTTCCAGCCGGGTCTGAACGAGGATCTCGCCGCCACCGCCATCTGGGGCACGCAGCAGGCGGGCCTGAGCGGCGAAGGCAAGCACGATGGCGTCTTCGCCCTCTGGTACGGCAAGGGGCCGGGTGTCGACCGCTCGGGCGACGTCTTCCGTCACGGAAACATGGCCGGCACCGATCCGAAGGGCGGCGTCATCTGCCTGATGGGCGACGACCACACCGCCGAATCCTCGACCAATGCCCACCAGACCGAATTCGTCCTCGTCGACCGGATGATGCCGATCCTGAACCCGGCCGGGGTGCAAGAGATCATCGACTACAGCCTGCACGGCATCGCGCTGTCGCGCTTCGCCTCGGTCTGGGTCGGCATCAAATGCGTCAAGGACAACATCGAATCGACTGCCTCCATCGACGGTTCGCTCGACCGCGTCTCGATCGTCGCGCCGACCGATTTCGCCATGCCGCCGGGCGGGCTCGCCATCCGCCGCGAGCTCGATTTCCTCGAGCAGGAGCGAAGGCTCCACCTCTACAAGCGTGACGCGATGTTGGCCTATCTCAGGGCCAACAGGCTGAACCGCATCGTCACCCATGGCGGCGCCAAGCCCCGCATCGGCATCGCGACCGTCGGCAAATCCTATCTCGACGTCCGCCAGGCGCTCGAAGACCTAGGCATCGACGAAGTCCGGGCGAACGATCTCGGCATCCGCCTTTTCAAGCTCGCCTGCCCCTGGCCGATCGACCCGGCCGAGCTGAAGAGCTTCGCCGAAGGCCTCGATCTGATCATGGTCGTCGAGGAGAAGCGCTCGCTGATCGAGGTGCAGGTGCGCGAGGAGCTTTACGGCGCCCCGCATCAGCCGCTGGTGATCGGCAAGAAGGACGAGAAGGGCGAATGGCTCTTCCCCGTCCATGGCGCTCTCGATCCCAACGACATCGCCATCGCGCTCGGCGCGCGCCTGCTGCAATACCAGGACGACGCCGCGCTGCAGGCGCGGCTGGAAGAGATCGCCGCCGCGCAAGGCCGCCTCGCCGAGGCGCAGGAGATCGCCAAGCGCACCCCCTATTTCTGCTCGGGCTGCCCGCATAATTCCTCCACCGTCGTGCCGGAGGGCTCGCGCGCCTATGCCGGCATCGGCTGCCACTACATGGCGCAGTGGATGGACCGCGATACGGCGGGCTTTACCCAGATGGGCGGCGAAGGCGCGAACTGGGTCGGCGAGGCACCATTTTCGACGCGGGGTCACGTCTTCCAGAACCTCGGCGACGGCACCTATACCCATTCCGGCTCGCTCGCGATCCGCTGGGCTGTCGCGAGCGGCGTCAACGTCACCTACAAGCTGCTCTACAATGACGCCGTCGCCATGACCGGCGGCCAGCAGGCCGAAGGCCATCTGACGCCGGACCAGATGGCACGGCAGGTCGCGGCGGAAGGCGTCAAGCGCATCGCCGTCGTCAGCGACGAACCCGATAAATACCCGGCCGGCACGCAATGGCCCGCCGGGACCACGCTGCACCATCGCGACGAGCTCGATGCGGTCCAGCGCGAGTTGGCGATGACCTCAGGCGTCTCGCTCCTGCTCTACGACCAGACCTGCGCCACCGAGAAGCGCCGGCGCCGCAAGCGCGGGGCCTATCCCGATCCGGACAAGCGCGTGCTGATCAACGAGCTGGTCTGCGAGGGCTGCGGCGATTGCGGCGTGCAGTCGAACTGCGTCTCGGTGCAGCCGCTGGAGACCGAGTTCGGCCGCAAGCGCCAGATCGACCAGTCGAACTGCAACAAGGACTTCTCCTGCCTCAAGGGCTTCTGCCCCTCCTTCGTCACCGTCCATGGAGCGCGCCCGAAGAAGAGCGACCCGCTGCGGCTCGATGCCGGAGCGCTCGGCGCCAGCGAATTGCCCGAACCCATCCTGCCCGCGCTCGATCGCAGCTTCGCGGTCATCGTCACCGGCGTCGGAGGCACCGGCGTCGTCACCATCGGCGCGATCCTCGGCATGGCGGCGCATCTCGAAGGCAAAGGCTGCGGCATGATCGACATGGCCGGCCTCGCCCAGAAGGGCGGCGCCGTCTTCAGCCACGTCAAGCTCGCGCCCCGGCCGGAGGATATCCACGCCATCCGCGTCGCCGCCGGACAGGCCGATCTTGTTCTGGGCTGCGACCTCACCGTCACCGGCTCGAAGAAGGTGCTCGGCGCCATCCGGCCCGAAAGCGGGACGGTCATCGTCAACACCGCCGAGAGCCTGCCAGGGGACTTCACCCGCAACGCCGATTTCTCCCTGCCGACCGAGCGGCTGAAGCGCGCGATCCTCGCGGCAGCCGGGCGCGAGCGCACCCGCTTCGTCGATGCGACGGCGGCCGCCACCGCCTTCCTCGGCAATGCCATCGCCGCCAACATGTTCATGCTCGGCCAGGCCTGGCAGCTTGGCACCGTGCCGCTCTCGCGCGAGGCGCTCGTCAAGGCGATCGAGCTCAACGGCGAAGCCGTAGCCATGAACCTCCAGGCCTTCGAACTCGGCCGCCGCGCTGCGCATGATCCCGAAGCGCTGGCACAGATGCTCGCCAAGACCAAGGCCGCGACGCCCGCGCGCCGGTTCTCGCAGAATCTGGAGGAGATCGTCGCCCGCCGCGTCGCCTGGCTCACCGCCTATCAGAACGCCGCCTATGGCGCGCGCTACCGCCATCTCGTCTCCCGCATCCAGACGCGCGAGGCAGCCGTCATGCCCGGCCAGACCGCTCTCAGCGAGGCGGTCGCCCGCAACCTCTTCAAGTTGATGGCCTATAAGGACGAATACGAAGTCGCCCGCCTCTACAGCGATGGTAGCTTCCGCCAGCAGCTCGCCGCGAGTTTCGAGCCTGAGGGCAGCGACGGCCGGAAGCTGCGCCTCGAATTCCACCTCGCCCCGCCCTTGCTGGCGCGGCGCGATCCCCACACCGGCCTGCCGCGCAAAATGAGCTTCGGCCCCTGGATGATGGGCGCCTTCTCAATGCTGGCGAAACTCAAGGGGCTGCGCGGCACGGCCTTCGACATCTTCGGCTATTCCGAAGAGAGACGAACCGAACGCCGCCTGATCGCGGAGTACGAAACCCTGCTCAACGAGCTGCTGACGCGGCTTTCACCCGAGAACCACGCACTCAGTATCGCGCTTGCCGCCATCCCCGAGAAGATCCGCGGCTTCGGTCACGTCAAGGAACGGCATCTGAAGGGAGCCAAGGCCGAGGAAGCGGCGCTGCTGGCGCAGTTGCGGGAGGGGGCTCCCGCCCCGCTGCAACAGGCGGCGGAATAGCAGGCCCCGGACGCCGTCATGCTCGGGCTTGACCCGAGCATCTCGCGACGAGACGGCTCAGGAGCCTCTTCCTGAAGGAGATGCTCGGGTCTACGCTCCGCTGCGCCCGAGAATGACGCCATACCGCCCGAAGCTACCTCTGCAAACCCGGATAACCGCCACCTTGATCACTCCCGAGGAATTGCGCGCCATCGCCTCCTGGTCCCGCGACCTGTCGGAGGCCGAGTTCGAGGAGGCACGGCGCGGCATCTCCTTCAAGAGCTACGGAAAGGGCGCCTCGATCTGCCATGTCGGCGACCGGCTCGAGGCCTGGACCGGCGTCGCCGAGGGGCTGGTCAAGATGGCGACCACCTCGAAGACCGGCAAATCTGCGACGCTCGCCGGCCTGCGCGGCGGCGCCTGGTTCGGCGAGGGCACCGTGATCAAGGCCGAGCCGCGCCGCTATGAGCTGGTGGCGCTGCGCGAGACGCGCCTCGCCCTGATGCGCCGCTCGACCTTCCTGTGGTTGTTCGAGCATTCGGCAGCTTTCAACCGCTTCCTCGTCCATCAATTCAACGAGCGCCTCGCCCAGTTCATCTCGCTCGCCGAGACGGAGCGCACCCTCGATTCCACAGGGCGCCTCGCACGCAACCTCGCCTGGCTGTTCAACCCGATCCTCTACCCTGATCTCGACCGGACGTTGGCGGTCTCGCAGGAGGAGCTCGGAATGCTCGCCGGCATCTCGCGACAGATGGCCAACCAGGGTCTGGCGAAGCTTGCCGATCTCGGTCTGATCGAGATCGGCCATGGCAGCATCACTATCCGAGATCTCGATAAGCTCGCCCGCTACGAAGGTTGAGTTTTTCCGAGACGGCACCAAATCGCATCTCGCGCGTTGCCTTACCCGAACAGCCATGAGCTGAGGAAGGAACCTTCGAGATGTTCGGCCTCTTCAACCTATTCATGGAACGAATCAGCGAGCAGACCGCTGAATACGCTACGGCCCAATCGAATGTCGCCCGGCGCACGTTCGGTGAATGGGTCGATCCGTTCCAGGCTGCTCAGCTGGCGAAGATCGTCGACCGACCTTCGCGCGGACGGACGTCGCGCCGCGCACCGAACGTCCGGCGCAGGCCTTCGTGAACAGCAGCCAACAGCCCCATTCAGGCTTCATTGGGTCGGACGGCGCTTTAATGAACCCAATCGACCACAGGAGACGACCATGCGTAGAATTTTGATGGCCGCCGGCCTCGCCCTCGCTGCAATCGCCACCACTCCGGCCACCGCCGCGCCGCAAACCGTTCCTCTGGCCCAGGCTCTCGACGGGCTGCCCGCCGAATACGCGCGCCACACCCGCGAACATCGTCACTGGGAAATCCAGCAGAACATGGAGCGGCAGCACCGGCGCGACTCCTACCGTCACGGCCGCGGCTATGATCGTGGCTATGGCTACGGCCATCGCTATGGCGGCCCGCCGCCGCACGCCCCCGCCTATGGCTACCGCCGCCACTACGATCGTTACTGATCGATCCGAGACCCTTCCCGCACTGGCCCGCAGCTCACCAGCTGCGGGCCTTTTTTGTTGCCTAGGTCTTTGGTCGCAATGCCATGACCGAGGGCACAAGCAAGCAGCAGCGGCGGCTGACCAGCCCCCGAACGGCGCGATATCGTCAGAAAATCCGAGTGGAGGGCGCCAAAGGGCATCGAAATCAAACTTCGGCGGGACACTAATCACCTAAAGGGGAATTGTCTGTCAAGCGCCTCCTTGCGAAGATGCCCCCCGCCTGCAAGGCTTGCATGAGAACGAGGCCGGGAACCGGTCCGCAGAAGAAGCCGCCACATGCATGGCGGCTCGTCAGGGAGAACGCGATCGTGGCGAGCGGCACCGCCGGTGAGGCGGATACCTTTCCGAAATTGCTGTTGCGCAATGCCCGGGAGCGCGCCTCGCGCGTCGCCTTCCGCCACAAGGATCTCGGCATCTGGCAGTCCTGGAACTGGGCCGAGGTCGCCGAGCACGTCCGCAGCTTCGCCAAGGGCTTGGCAGATCTCGGCCTGAAGCGCGGCGAGAAGGTCGCGATCATCGGCTACAACCGGCCGAAGCTCTACTGGTCGATGTGCGCTGCGCAGTGGATCGGCGCTGTTCCCGTGCCAGTCTATGCCGACGGCGTCGCCGAGGAGATGGCTTATGTCCTCGACCATGCCGAGGCGGTCTTCGCCGTGGTGCAGGACCAGGAGCAGGTCGACAAACTGCTCTCCATCGCCGACCGGCTGCCGCATCTGCGGCACATGCTCTATGACGAGCCCCGTGGCCTGCGCGATTACGACCACAGCAAGCTCCACGCCATCGAGACGGTGATTGCTGCTGGCGCCAAGGCTTTGAAGGATCCCCAGGCCGAGGCCACGCTCGCCCGCGAGATGGAGCAGGGCAAGGGCTCCGATCTCGGCATCATCCTCTACACCTCCGGCACGACGGGCCGGCCCAAGGGCGTGATGCTCTCGCACTACAACGTCATCGTCGCCGCCGAGATCGGCTGCGGCTTCGACGGGCTCACCGAGAGCGACGAGGTCATCGCCTATCTGCCGATCGCCTGGGTCGGCGACCATGTCTTCTCCTATGCGCAGGCGATGCTGGCTGGCTTCTGCGTCAACTGTCCGGAGAGCCCCGACACGGTGATCGACGACCGCCGCGAAGTCGGCACCACCTATGCCTTCGCCCCGCCGCGCGTCTTCGAGAACATGCTGACCATCACCATGGTCCGCATGGAGGATGCCGGCGCCCTGAAGCGGAAGATGTTCCACTACTTCCTTGGCGTCGCGAAGCAGTATGGCGAGAAAATCCTGAACGGCGAGAGCGTGCCGCTGAAGGGCCGGCTGCTCTACAAGCTCGGCGATCTCCTGGTCTACGGTCCGCTGCGCAATCGCTTCGGCCTGACCAACATCAAGGTCGGCTACACCGCCGGCGAGGCGATCGGCCCCGAGCTCTTCCGTTTCTACCGCTCGATCGGCGTCAACCTGAAGCAGCTCTACGGCCAGACCGAAGCGGGCGTCTACATCACCATGCAGCCCAATGGCGAGATCAAGGCCGACACGGTCGGCAAGCCCGCACCGCTGGTCGAGATCCGCATCGATGACAATGGCGAGGTGCTCTACCGCTCGCCCTCGATCTTCGGCGGCTACTACAAGGATGCCGAGAAGACCGCCGAGACGATGACGGCCGACGGCTATGTCCGTTCAGGCGATGCGGGCTTCTTCGACGAGGGCGGCCACCTCAAGATCATCGACCGCGCCAAGGATGTCGGCAAGCTCAACAGCGGCGACCTCTTCCCGCCGAAATACATCGAGAACAAGCTGAAATTCTATCCGAACATCAAGGAGGTCGTGGCCTTCGGCCAGGGCCGCGACTACGCCACGGTCGCGCTCAACATCGACCTCACCGCCGTCGGCAACTGGGCCGAACGCAACAACGTGGTCTACGCCTCCTATCAGGAGCTCGCCGGCCACGATCTCGTCTACGACATGATCGCCAAGCACGTCGATGAGGTGAATCGCTCGCTCGCGACCGAGCCGATGATGGGTGGCGCCCAGATCAAGCGCTTCCTCATCCTGCACAAGGAGCTCGACGCCGACGACGGCGAGCTGACCCGCACCCAGAAGGTCCGCCGCGGCTTCATCGCCGAGCGCTATGCCCCGCTGGTCGCCGCCCTCTATGACGGCTCGGAGGCCGCCGACATCTCGACGGAGGTCACCTTCGAGGATGGCCGCAAGGGCGTGATCTCGGCCCGCGTCAAGGTCCGCGACGCCAAGACCTATCCCGTCACAGTCGAGGGGGCGCCGGCAGCGGCGAAGGCGGCATGAACGCGGAGCCGATCAACGTGACGGGCACTCCCATCCGCGGCAAGGGCGAGGTCTTGCTCTCGGTCGAGAACATCTCGCTGCGCTTCGGCGGCGTGAAGGCGATCTCGGACGTCTCCTTCGACATCCGCAAGGGCGAGATCCGTGCGATCATCGGCCCCAACGGCGCCGGCAAGACCTCAATGCTGAACTGCATCAACGGCTTCTACCAGCCGCAGGAAGGCCAGATCGTCTTCAAGGGCGAGCGCCGCGCCAAGATGCGCCCGCATCGCGCGGCCGCCGGCGGCATCGCCCGCACCTTCCAGAACGTCGCGCTGTTCAAGGGCATGTCGACGCTCGACAACATCATGACCGGCCGCACGCTCAAGATGAAGAAGGGCTTCTTCTGGCAGGCGCTGCGCCATGGCCCGGCGATGCAGGAGGAAATCGAACACCGCCGCGTCGTCGAGGACATCATCGACTTCCTGCAGATCGAGCACATCCGGAAGCTCCCCGTCGGCAAGCTGCCCTACGGCCTGCAGAAGCGCGTCGAGCTCGGCCGCGCGCTCGCGATGGAGCCGGAGCTCCTGCTGCTCGACGAGCCGATGGCCGGCATGAACCTCGAGGAGAAGGAGGACATGTGCCGCTTCATCCTCGACGTGAACAACCAGTTCGGCACGACGATCGCCCTGATCGAGCATGACATGGGCGTGGTCATGGACCTCTCCGACCGCGTCGTCGTGCTCGAATACGGCCGCAAGATCGCCGACGGCACGCCCGACGAGGTTAAGGCCGACCAGCGCGTCATCGATGCCTATCTCGGCGTGGCGCATTGAGGAACGCGGACATATGAGCGACATCGCCACCACCCGCCCCGCGCCGAGCCCGCTTGCCAATCCCTGGATCAAGGGTGGGCTGATCGCTGCTGCCGCCATCGCCGTCATCCTCCTCGGCGTGCAGCTCGACGGCTCCGGCACGCTCTACGCCATCTTCGTCGACCCGTTCCAGCAGATGGTCCAGGCGCCGGACCTTCTGGTGCAGACCATCTGGGAAGGGCTCGTTTCCGGCGTTCTCTATGCGCTGATCGCGCTCGGCTTCGTGCTGATCTTCAAGGCCTCGGGCGTCTTCAACTTCGCCCAGGGCATCATGGTGGTGTTCGCGGCACTGACGCTGGTCGGCCTCTATGAGAAGGGCGTCCCGGCCTTCCTCGCCGTCATCCTGACGCTCGGCGTCATGTTCGCGCTCGCCGTCACCATCGAGCGCGTGGTGCTCCGCCCGCTGGTCAACCAGCCGGATATCATCCTGTTCATGGCGACTTTCGGCATCACCTATTTCCTGATCGGCTTCGGCGAATCCCTCTTCGGCGGCAATCCGAAGCAGATGATCGCCGACCAGCTCTTCCTGCCCAAGGGCGCCGTCGACATGCAGATCCTCGGCGGGCTGGTCTCGCTGCAGAAAATTGACATCGCCGCCGCCGTCATCGCTTCGCTGATGATCGCGCTGCTGGCAGCCTTCTTCCAGTACACCCGCATCGGCCGCGCACTGCGCGCCGTGGCCGACAGCCACAAGGCGGCGCTCTCGGTCGGCATCTCGCTCAACCAGATCTGGGTGATCGTCTGGTTCACCGCCGGCATCGTCGCGCTGATCACCGGCATCATGTGGGGCGCGCGCTCGGACGTCTCCTTCGCGCTGGAGATCGTGGCGCTGAAGGCACTGCCTGTCCTGATCCTCGGCGGCTTCACCTCGATTCCGGGCGCCATCGTCGGCGGCTTGATCATCGGCATCGGCGAGAAGCTTGGCGAGTTCTACTGGGGCCCGCTGGTTGGCGGCGGCATCGAGAGCTGGCTCGCCTATTTCATCGCGCTGGGCTTCCTGCTGTTCAGGCCGCAGGGCCTGTTCGGCGACAAGATCATCGAACGCATCTGAGGAGCCGGACGACATGCTCTACCGCGAGGCCGGCCAGTACAAATCCAACTACGCGTCCGACATGGCCGTCTTCCCGCTCAGGGAAGACCGGATTGGGATCGCCGTCATCCTGGCGATCGCGCTCGTCGCCATCCCCTTCTACGGCAGCGACTTCTTCATCGCCTCGGTGATGATCCCTTTCCTTGTCTTCTCGCTGGCGGCGATCGGGCTCAACATCCTCACCGGCTATACCGGGCTGATCTCGCTTGGCACCGCCGCCTTCATGGGGGTGGGCGCCTATAGCTGCTACAAGCTCACCACCTTCTTCCCGAATGTGAATATTATCGTCCTGATCCTCGTCTCGGGGCTGTTCTCGGCCGGCATCGGCGTGCTCTTTGGCCTGCCCTCGCTGCGCATCAAGGGCTTCTATCTGGCGGTCGCGACGCTTGCCGCGCAGTTCTTCCTGCAATGGGCCTTCGTGCGCGTGCCCTGGCTGTTCAATTACAACGCCTCGGGCGCGATCGAGGTACCGCAGCGCACCCTCTTCAGCATTCCGATCACCGGCGCTTCCGCCACACCCGAGACGCGCTATTTCGTCTGCCTCGGCCTCGTCGTCGTCCTGACCTGGTTCGCCTCGAACCTCGTCCACGGTAAGCTCGGCCGTTCCTGGATGGCCGTGCGCGATATGGACATCGCCGCCGAGCTGATGGGCATCAAGCTGCTCAACGCCAAGCTGATGGCCTTCGCCGTCTCCTCCTATTTCTGCGGCGTCGCCGGCGCGATGATGATCTTCCTCTGGTACGGCGGCGGCGAGGCGGCGGATGTGTTCTCGATCCGCCTCTCCTTCAACATCCTGTTCATGGTCATCA
>Ga0102591_1000089_pt1 | contig 226864 bp, 200 predicted proteins | sample AraplaCol_mCL_r2_2_FD_76860 | JGI IMG/M metagenome (GOLD analysis project Ga0102591, IMG submission 76860) | Arabidopsis root microbial communities from North Carolina, USA - plate scrape MF_Col_mCL_r2 (SPADES assembly) (version 2) | ecosystem: Host-associated > Plants > Roots > Endosphere... | reverse complement strand
CTTGATATCCATTTGGCTTGTCCCATCCTTGTGTCAATGCGGCGTGCTGCCTTACAACCGTTCGGGCTTAGGCTAAACGCTACCAAGAAATGGATGCACCGATCCTCGCTCTCCCTCGAACTTGGGCTACCGCCCAGACCATGGGGTCATCGATCTGATGCATCCAGACCGAATTGTGCGACATACAAGGGGTTGGGGGAGAGGGCCCAGCAGCGCAAATTGGGATCGTTGCGTCTTGAGCCGTCGGCCCTCTCCCCCGGCCCCTCTCCCACGTGTGGGAGAGGGGAGACAACGCGTAGAAGTTCTCGCTTACACCGACGGGTTCTTCGACAGCGGCGGGTTTTTCGCGAAGTAGGCCTTGATGCCACGCAGGATGGCGTTGGCCAGCTGTTCCTGGTGTGCGTCGTCGTTGAGCTTGCGTTCTTCCTCGGGATTGCTGATGAACGCGGTCTCGATCAGGATCGACGGAATATCGGGCGCCTTGAGCACGGCAAACCCGGCCTGCTCCACGCTGCCCTTGTGCAGCTTGTTGATGCCGCCGATCTCGCCCAGCACGGCCTTGCCCACCTGCATGCTGTCGTTGATCTGCGCCGTGGTGGACAGGTCCAGCAGCACGCGCGACACCTGGGCGTCCTTGTTGCCCATGTTGGTTCCGCCGATCAGGTCGGCATTGTTTTCCTTGTTGGCCAGCCAGCGTGCGGCCGAGCTGGACGCGCCGCGCTCCGACAGCGCGAACACCGACGCCCCGCGCGCCTCCGGCGAGACGAACGCATCGGCGTGGATCGACACGAACAGGTCGGCCTGCACGCGGCGCGCCTTCTGCACGCGCACGTTCAGCGGCACGAAGAAGTCCGAGTCGCGCGTCATCATCGCGCGCATGTTCGGTTCGTTGTCGATCTTCTTGCGCAGGCGCGTGGCAATCTGCAGCACCACGTCTTTCTCGCGCGAGCCGGCGGCACCGATGGCACCGGGGTCCTCGCCGCCGTGTCCCGGGTCCAGCGCCACCGTCAGCAGGCGGCGCATCTTGAACTGGCTCGGCGGCGGCACGTTGGTTTGCGCAATGGGCGGCGGCACGGGGGGCGCGGCGGGCTTCTCGGGCGCGGAAGGCTTCGGCTTCACGGTTGCCACCACGGGTGGCGGCGCCGTGGTGGCCGGCGGCAGCTGGTCACGATCCTCGAACTTGCGGACGATCGCACCAATCGCGTCTTCCTCGGCGCCAGCCGGCGCGCCCGCGATGGCGGCCTCGCCCGCTGGCGGCGGGTTCGAGGCAAAGCGGCGCTGCTTGTCCTCGGTATCGCGCACGAGCTTCCAGAGCGGGTCGGGCGGATTCACCGGATACAGGTCGAACACCAGCCGGTTCTTGTATTCGGCAATCGGCAGCAGCGTGAACACCTGCGGCGATACGTCTTCCTTGAGATCGAAGACCATCCGCACCACGCGCGGCCGGTTCTGACCCACGCGCACCGACTGGATGTACGGGTCGTTCGGCGTAATCTTGGCCACCAGCTCGCGCAGGGTGGGCGAGAGGTCGAGGCCATCGATATCCACCACCAGGCGGTCAGGGTTGCGGATCATCTGGTGCACGGCCACGAGCTTCTCGTCAGACTCGATCGTGACGCGCGTGTAATCCTCGGCCGGCCAGACGCGCACGGCCACGATGCCGGCGCCGAACGCGATCTGCGGGCCAGCCAGGGACAGCACCACCGTGCCGGCGCCATACTTCAGGGCCTGCGCCATCCATTTGCGGCGGGCCTGCAGCGGTCCATCGGTCCCATTGGGTCCATCGGGTCGGTCGGTGGCGATTCGCTTGATCAGCATGCGTTCAGCAGGATAAGTCCAGTGGGAGTATAGGCGCGCAGGATGGCCATGCGGCGATCGGCGCCGGCATCCGCCTCGTTATCGGCAGAAGTGTCGCCAGAATGCAGCACGCGGTTGTCCGATTGGAGCAACACGTGCAAGTCCGGTTCCCCAAGCAGGCGGCCGGCCTTCTCGGGCCACTCCACCAGGTTGAAGGCCGGCTCGGCGAAACAGTCGCGAAAACCGGCATCGATCCACTCTTCTGGATCGGCAAAACGGTACAGGTCGAAGTGGTAGACGGTCAGCGGCGAGTCGTCGGCGCGCCGTACCTGGTACGGCTCGCACAGCGTGTAGGTGGGGCTGCGGACCTTGCCGGCGTGGCCCAGCGCGCGCAGCACGGCACGCGAGAGCGTGGTCTTGCCCGCGCCGAGGTCGCCGGAGAGCTGCACGTGCACGGTGCGCGGCGGCATGTCGCGCACGGCGCCGGCCAGTGCGGCGCCGAACCGTTCGGTGGCGGTTTCATCGGGCAGCGGCAATATGCGTTCTTCGAGCAGGGGCATTGCGTACAATTCGGGAATGATCGACCGTGCAGTGCCCGCTCCCCCTCCCGCGTCCGCTTCCACCCCTGGCGGAAGCCCCGCAAAAGACTCCGCTCCGGCGCCAATTGCCAGCCCTCCCGACAACGCGGGGGCTGACCTGGCATGGCTGGCGACGTCGATTCGCGCCTGGGGCCGGGAGCTCGGCTTCGATGCCATCCGCATCGCCGATGTCGATCTGCGGCACGCCGAAGCGGGCCTGCTGGCGTGGTTGCAGGCGGGCTACCACGGCGACATGGATTATATGGCCAACCACGGCACAAAGCGCGCCCGGCCCGATGAACTCGTGCCCGGCACGGTGCGCGCCATCGTGGCACGCATGCCGTACCTGCCCGCGCAGGGCCCCGACGACTGGCGCCGACATGAGCTGGCGCGGCTCGACGACCCGGCCACCGCCGTGGTGTCGCTCTACGCGCGGGGCCGCGACTATCACAAGGTGCTGCGCAACCGCCTGCAGCAGCTGGCTGCCCGCATCGAGGCCGAGACGGGCAAGGTCGGCTACCGCGTGTTCACCGATTCCGCGCCGGTCATGGAAGTGGCGCTGGCCAGCCAGGGGGGGCTGGGCTGGCGCGGCAAGCACACGCTGCTGCTGGACCGCGACGGCGGTTCGATGTTCTTCCTGGGCGAGATCCTCGTGGACATACCGCTGCCGGCCGACGCCGCCGAGGCGCCCCACTGCGGCAATTGCCGGCGCTGCATCGACATCTGCCCGACCGGCGCCATCCTGGAGCCGTACCGGCTCGACGCGCGGCGCTGCATTTCCTACCTGACGATCGAGCACAAGGGCGCAATTCCCGAACCGCTGCGCGCGCCCATGGGAAACCGCGTCTACGGCTGCGACGACTGCCAGCTGGCCTGCCCGTGGAACAAGTTCGCGCACCGCGCCACCCTGCCCGACTTCGACGTGCGCAACGGCTTCGACGCCCCGGACATGGTCGAGCTGTTCGGCTGGACAGATGCCGAATTCAACCAGCGGCTGGAGGGCAGCCCGATTCGCCGCATCGGCCACGAGCGCTGGCTGCGCAACCTGGCGGTGGGGCTGGGCAACAGCCTGCGCGCCGCGGCCACCGGCAATGCCGCCCTGGCCGACCGCATCCGCGCGGCCCTGCTGGCACGGCGCGACGCGGCCACGCCGCTGGTGCGCGAGCACATCGACTGGGCGCTGGCGCAGGACCCCCGCGCCGCCGGCTAGCTCACCAGCGACAGCCAGACCGGCGTGGTGACGATGGCCAGGATCGTCATCACCGAAATGGTGGCGGCCACCATCGGCCCGTTGCCGCCCATGCGCACGGCCAGGATGTAGGCGCTCGACGCCGTCGGCAGCGAGGCGTAGACCACCACGATCTCGTGCTGCAGCGTGGTCAGCGGCAGATGCCGCCCCACCACCCAGGCAAAGCACGGCATGACCACCAGCTTCACCGCGCTCCACCATGCCATCGGGCCGATGGTGCCGGCCGCGCCGCTCATCTGCAGCCCCGCGCCCACGGTCATCAGGCCCAGCGCGGTCGACGCCGAACCGAGCCGGCCCAGCGTCATGCCGATGACTTCGGGCGGATGCAGGCCCAGCAGGTTGGTGCCGATGCCGAAGGCCGTGGCCAGGATCAGCGGGTTGCGCGCCAGCTCGCGCAGCAGCTTCGACTCGCCGTGCCGCGCCAGCGCCCAGACGGCCACCACGTTGCAGACCGGCACCGTGATGCCCACCACCAGCGCCATCAGCGCCAGCCCCTCGCCACCGCCGATGCGCGACGCCAGGGCCAGCCCGATATAGGAATTGAAGCGGAACGCGGTCTGGAAGCCCGAAGCGAAGTCGATCGGGTCTGGCCGCAGCACGAACCTGACCAGGAAGCCGGTGGCCATGCCGAAGGCCATCGTGGCCAGCGCCAGGCCGAGCATGGCCGACGTGGACGAGAAATCGAATTTCGCGCTGTTGGTGGATTGCAGCAGCAGCGCCGGGAATAGCACGAAGTAGACCAGGCGTTCCACGCCGGCCCAGAAAGGGCGGTCGAAGGGGGTAAAGCGAACCAGCAGCCAGCCGATGAGGATCAGGCTGAAATCCGGCACCAGCAACAGGGCGGAAGACATGTCTCGAATGTTCTAGTTATCGTCCCGCCCGACGGCAGCTTTCGTAGAAAGTGAAGGCTAGGGCAGATACGGATGGGTATTTTTTCAGAATTCCCACAACATGGCACGCTGAATTTTGTCTTGCCCGCGGTGTTGCAGCCGCCTGTCGCGCCATGAAGTCCGAGCAGTCTTCGCCCCGCCGTCGATCCGCCCTCCCCCGCCGCCTTGCCCTCTCGATGTGCGCAACGCTGGCGTTGGGCCTGCTGTTGCCGTCGGTATCGGCCATGGAAATCGACGGCGTGCGCTTCGACGACGTCGCACGCCTGGGCGGCAAGCAGCTGGCGCTGAACGGCACCGGCCTGCGGCAGGTCTTCGTGATCAAGGGCTACGCGGCGGGCCTGTACCTGCCCGAGCGCGCCCGCAATGCCACCGTGGTGCTGGGTACGCCCGGCCCAAAGCGGCTGCAGATCCGGCCGCTGCGCGAGGTGGAGTCGGCCCAGTTCGTCAAGGCGCTCCACGAAGGGCTGCGCGAGAACCATTCGGAACTGCAGATGCAGTTGCTGTCCGATCGCGTGATGCAGCTCGAGCGCACCATGGCCCAGCTGGGCAGCGCCCAGCGCGGCGACATCATCAATTTCGACTTCACGCCCGACGTGGGTACCGCCGTGACGCTGAACGGCATTCCACGCGGCCTGGCCATTCCGGGCGAAGACTTCTATCAGGCCGTGCTGCGCATCTTCCTGGGTGAACACCCGGTGGACCGCAACCTCAAGCGCGGCCTGCTAGGCGGCTGATTTTCGAAGCACGCCGGCGCCTTGCGGCAACCGCCGCCGCGCGCCGGTGTTTCATGACCTCCCCGGGCGAGATCCGCCCGGCTTCAACGTTCGGGAGACTCTCCTCAGATGAAAGCTCACAAGAAAGCACTGATCCTGGCCTCGACGGTCTTCATGGCCGCCGCCTCCGTGACATCGGTTGCACAAGCACAGAGCAACTATCCGACCAAGCCCATCCGCCTGATCATTCCGTTCGCGCCGGGCGGCACCACCGACATCGTCGGCCGCGGCGTGGCCGACCAGATGAGCCGCGTACTGGGCCAGCCGGTGGTGGTGGAAAACCGCGCCGGCGGAGGCGGCTCGATCGGCGCCGACGCCATCGCCAAGTCCGCGCCGGACGGCTACACCATCGGCATCTCCACGGTGTCGACCATGGCCGTGAACCCGGCCTGCAACCCGAAGCTGTCGTACGACCCGATCAAGGACTTCAAGCCCATCGCCAACGTGGCCAACGTGGCCAACGTGATCGCCGTGAACCCGAGCTTCCCCGCCAAGGACTACAAGGAGTTCCTGGCCGTGCTGAAGGCCAACCCGGGCAAGTACTCGTATGCCTCGTCGGGCACCTGCGGCTTCGGCCACATGCTTGGCGAGCAGTTCAAGGTGTCGACCAAGACGTTCATGGTGCACATTCCGTACCGTGGCGCGGGCCCGGCACTCAACGACGTGCTGGCCGGCCAGGTGCCGATCATGGTCGACAACCTGCCGTCGTCGATGCCGTACATCAAGGCCGGCAAGCTGCGCCCGATCGTGGTGGCGTGGAACAAGCGCGTGGAAGGGCTGCCCAACGTGCCGACCTTCGGCGAAATGGGCCTGAAGGAGCCGAACGACCCCGCCTGGTACGGCCTGGTGGCCCCGGCCGGCACGCCTGACGACGTGATCGCCAAGCTGAACGGCGCGGTGGTCAAGGCGCTGCAGGACAAGGGCTTTGTCGATCGCCTGCAGGCCGCCGGCGCCGAGCCGTCGGGCAACACCCCGGCCCAGCACGCCGCCGAGATCAAGAAGGAATTCGACAAGATGAAGAACCTGGTGAAGGTGCAGAACATCAAGCTGGAGCAGTAAGCCGCCGGATGCACCTCTCGGCTCTTCCCTCTCCCGCCTGCGGGAGAGCGGGCGGCGGAGAGGGCAAAGCACCCGATACCCGGCAAAGCCTTCCTCAAGGACCACCCAGCGTGGTCCTTCGTCTTTTGTGGTGCGGCCCCGGAAGTGTCAACCATGTCCTCGCACACCTGTCACCCATGTCTCCGGTCTGAGCACCCGCGTGCGGGATAGGTCAGCAAACCAGGGGGATGCGAGACAAACAGGCATAGAATCCCGATCTGTCACTTCAACAGCCTTCCACCATGCAACGTCCCTTCGATGCCGTCCTGCCCGCGCCATTCGGCAAGGTCGGCGTACGCGTCGATGGCGCGCGGGTCCAGGAGATCGTCTACCTGCCCGACACGTTCGCCGACATCCCACCCGCGTGCGACCTCACGCGGCGCGTGGCCGAACAGCTCGACGCCTACTACGCCAACGCCGACACCGTGTTCGACCTGCCGCTGACCACCCGCGGCACCGCCTTCCAGCGCAAGGTGTGGGATGCCATCAGCGCCGTGCCGCGCGGCGGCCTGACCACCTACGGCACCATCGCGAAAGCGCTGCAAAGCATGCCGCGCGCGGTGGGGCAGGCGTGCGGACAGAACTGGTTCCCGATCGTGATCCCGTGCCATCGCGTGGTGGCGGCCAACGGCCTGGGCGGCTTCGCGCATCACGGCGAGGAAGGCTTCCACCTGGGCGTCAAACGCTGGCTGCTGCGCCACGAAGGCGCGATGCTGCTATGACGGCGGCGGTACTCGAACAGGACCTGTCGCTGGTCGACCGGTTCTGCGATGCGCTGTGGCTCGAAGACGGCCTGTCGCGCAACACCATCGACGCCTATCGCCACGACCTGGCCCTGCTGGCACGCTGGCTGCACGAGACCGCCACGTGCGCGCTGCTGGCCGTGGACGATACCGCGCTGGCGGGCTACTTCGCGGCCCGCCACCCGGACACGCGCGCGTCGTCGGCCAACCGTCGCCTGACCGTATTCCGGCGCTTCTACCAGTGGGCGCTGCGCGAGCACATGGTCGAGGCCGATCCGTGCCTGCTGCTACGGCCGGCCAAGCAGCCGCCGCGCTTTCCGAAGACGCTTTCCGAAGGCCAGGTCGAGGCGCTGCTTGAAGCGCCCGACACCGGCACGCCGCTGGGCCTGCGCGACCGCACGATGCTGGAGCTGATGTACGCCAGCGGCCTGCGCGTGTCCGAGCTCACGAACATGAAGACGATCGAGATCGGACTCAACGAAGGCGTGGCGCGCGTGGTGGGCGGCAAGGGCAACAAGGAGCGGCTGGTGCCGTTCGGCGCGCAGGCCGGCGACTGGCTGCGCCGCTACCTGGCCGAAGGCCGCCCGGCGCTGCTGGCGGGCCGCGCCTGCGACGCGCTGTTCGTCACGCAGCGCGGCGAGGGCATGACGCGCCAGACGTTCTGGCACCTGATCAAGAAGCATGCGCGCGAGGGCGGCATCCATGCGCCGCTGTCGCCGCACACGCTGCGGCATGCCTTCGCCACGCACCTGCTGAACCACGGCGCGGACCTGCGCGTGGTGCAGCTGCTGCTGGGCCATGCCGACATTTCCACCACGCAGATCTACACCCACGTGGCGCGCGAGCGCCTGCGCGAGCTGCACCTGCATCACCATCCGCGCGGCTGACACTGCCCCGCGCCCGACATCCGCATGAGCAAACAGAAACACGTTTCCGAAACCCCCGCCACACAACTGCTGCGCCAGCGCGGCGTGAGCTTTGGCGAGCATCCCTACAACTACGTGGAGCACGGCGGCACCGGCGAATCGGCGCGCCAGCTTGGCGTACCCGAGCATGCCGTGGTGAAGACGCTGGTGATGGAGGACGAGGCCGGCAAGCCGCTGATCGTGCTGATGCATGGCGACTGCTCGGTGTCCACCAAGAACCTGGCGCGGCAGATCGGCCGCAAGAGCGTGCAGCCATGCAAGCCCGAAGTGGCGCAGCGCCATAGCGGCTACATGGTGGGGGGCACCTCGCCGTTCGGCACGAAGAAGCCGATGCCGGTATTCGTGGAATCCACCGTGCTGGCGCTGGACACGATCTACATCAACGGCGGCCGGCGCGGCTACCTGGTGAGCCTGGCGCCCGGCGTGCTGACCAACCTGCTCGGTGCGCAGCCCGTGGATTGCGCCCTGCCGGACTGATGGGCCCCGTGGCGCGCTACAATCGCGCCAGCCTGACAACCCTGCCCTACCCCACAACAATGGTCAATCTGATTTCTGCCGTCCTTGCCTACCTGATCGGATCGGTGTCGTTCGCCGTCGTGGTCAGCAAGGTCATGGGCCTGCCCGATCCGCACAGCTATGGTTCCGGCAACCCCGGCGCCACCAACGTGCTGCGCACCGGCAACAAGAAGGCCGCCATCTTCACGCTGATCGGCGACGGCCTGAAAGGCTATGTGGCCGTCATGCTGGCCAAACACCTGGGCGCCCACTACGGCATTGACGACACCGGCATCGCGCTGGCCGCGCTGGCCGTGTTCCTGGGCCACCTGTTCCCGGTATTCCACCGCTTTGCCGGCGGCAAGGGCGTGGCCACGGCCGCGGGCATCCTGTTCGCCATCGACCCGATCCTGGGCGCCGGCACGCTGGCCACCTGGCTGATCATCGCGTTCTTCTTCCGCTACTCGTCGCTGGCCGCGCTGGCGGCCGCGGTCTTCGCCCCGTTCTTCTACGTGCTGATGTTCGGCGTGGACATCGTGGCCGGCGCCATCCTCCTGATCAGCGTGCTGCTGATCGTGCGCCACCGCGCCAACATCGCAAAATTGCTGGCGGGCAAGGAAAGCCGGATCGGGGAAAAGAAGAAGGTGTGAGGGCGGAAGGCTGAAATACGCTCCCCTCTCCCGCCGCGCGGGAGAGGGGTTGGGGGAGAGGGCGCAGCGGTTCGATTTGCCAGCCGTCGCATCTTGAGATGCTCGCCCTCTCCCCCGCCCCTCTGCCACAAGTGGGAGAGGGGAGAACACCATGGCGGCGCGAATTCAAGCCGCCTGTGCCAGCGCCGTGAACGGGAACACCATGTCCACGCGCAGGCCGCCTTCCTCGCGGTTGCTGATCGAGAGCCGGCCGCCGCCCTGTCGGACCAGACGGTCGACGATGGCCAGGCCCAATCCCGAATGGGCGTTGCCGCCGCGTGCCGGATCGAGTCGCACGAACGGCATCGTCACGCGCTCGATTTCTGCTTCCGGAATGCCGGGCCCCTGATCTTCCACGGTCAGCCGCCAGCCTTCGGCGGTGCGGGCCGTCGCCACATAGACCGGCGGCGCACCGTACGCGTAGGCGTTGTCCACCAGGTTGCCGATGATGCGGTCCAGCTGCGTGGCGATCATGCGGAAGCCGTCGCCGGCCGTCAACTCCAGCACCACCAGGCGATCCTGCTCTTGCAGCGACGCCGCCAGTTCGCCGATGCGCTTGTCCACCGGCACCGGCCGGGCGGTGGGCTCGCTGCTCTGCGCGAAGGTCAGAAACTGCTCCACGATGGCCGACATCGAGTCCACGTCGCGGGTCACGCCGGCCGCGGCCTTGGGGTCTGACAGCATCTCGGCGCGCAGGCGCAGCCGCGCCAGCGGCGTCTTCAGATCGTGCGCGATGCCGGCCAGCATCGTGTTGCGCTCCTGGTCGATGCGGAACAGGTCGGCCACCATGCGATTGAAACGCTCGATCAGCGTACGCAGCTCATGCGGCCCGCGCTCGCGCAGCGGCGGCACGGCCTGCTGGCGCGACACCTTCTCGGCGGCTTCCGCCATGTCGCGCACCGGGCGCTGAATCTGCCAGGCCAGGAACAGCGCAAACACGATGGCCACGCCCACCACCAGCACCACGCCGGGCAGCAGCCGGTTGTCGGGTGGCGGATTGTGCACGAACAGGATCGGCATGGCGATCCAGCGGCTGCGGTTCGGCAGCTTGATCCAGAGCCGTGGCGTGGAGGTTTCGTCTTCGAGCCGCACCTCGGAGCCCGGCGGCAGGCGGCGCGTGAACTGCTCCACCAGCCGGCGCGGCCGCCCGGCCTGCGGCGGGCCTGCCTGCTCGTCGGCCTCGGCCGTATCGGCCACCTCCACCAGGCTCGGCAGCGGCACGGGCGGCTTGGCGTCCAGCGCCCGCTGGATACTGTCGAGCTGGAACAGCATCTGTTCGACCGAATAGTCGATCTGCTGCTGGCGCCGGTCCATGCGCAGGATGGCAAGCCACGAGAAATGGCTGATCACCAGCACGGCGGCGATCAGCAGCGCCATGCGGCCGAACAGCGTGTCGATGCGCAGCTTCATTGGGGAATACTGTCCTCTGCCTCGTCCGGCACAAAGGTGTAGCCGCGGCCACGTACGGTCTGGATATAGCGCGGGCGCTGCGCGTCTTCGTCCAGCAGACGGCGCAGGCGCCAGATCTGCACGTCGATGCCGCGGTCGCTGATGCCGTTGGCGGTGCCATACATCAGTTCGACGATGCGCTCGCGCGACAGCACTTCCAGCGGATGCATCAGCAACAGCTTCAGCAGCGCGAATTCGGTATCGCTGATCGAGACGGCCTGGCCGGCGCGCTCCAGCGAGCGCTGGCGGAAGTTCACGCGGAACGGGCCAAAGGCGATCGACTCGCGGTCTTCCGGGGCAGCGGCCGGGCGCGCCAGCTTGCGGCGCAGCACGGCGTTGATGCGGGCCAGCAGCTCGCGCGGCGAGAAAGGCTTGCCCAGGTAGTCATCGGCGCCGATTTCCAGGCCGACGATGCGGTCGATCTCGTCGCTGCGCGCGGTGAGCAGGATCACGGGGATGTCGTCGTTCTTGGCACGCAGATTGCGCAGCGCCGTCAGGCCATCGACCTTCGGCATCATCAGATCCAGCACGATCAGCGCGGGACGCTCGCGTTCGAGCCGCGCCTGCAGGCCGTCGCCATCGTGAAGGACCGACACCGCGAAGCCCTGCGATGTGAGGTATTCGCGCAGCAGGTCGCGCAGTTCGGGATCGTCGTCGACGACGAGGATCTGGGTGGGCTGGTTTGTACGCATAGGCACATGATAGTCAGGACGGACATGCAACTTTGCAAATGCCCGGGACGGTTTTGTTTCCGGAGGTTACACCCGCGCCGCCCGTAACCCGCTGTAATAAAAGCGGGAAACCGCGAAATACGTGGGATCACGGCTGCACATTATGCTTCCACTCCATGACGCGCCCCGACGGGCGCCATCCCACCAGACGGCGGGTCGCCCTGCCCTCGCGATGCGGCATACTGCTGCCACTTCGCCGTCACAACCGCTGTGTGCAACCGTTGGGCACGCGCTTCTTTTTCGTCGTGCCGGTTCCCAGGATTCCGTTCATGTCCCACCCACAACAAGGTCAGCCCCTCCCCCCCACTCCGCCTCGCGGTCCGTCCGGCTCGCGCCGCCGCACCTGGATTGCCGTCGCCGTCATCGTCGTGCTGGCTGGTGCCGGCTGGTACTGGCACAGCCACCGCAAGGCGGCGCAGGATGCCGGCGCCACCGCAGGCGCCAGCGGCGCGCCCGGGATGGGCGCCGGCCGGCGTGGTCCTGGTGGCCCGGGCGGCCCGGGGGGTCCGAATGGCATGCCGCGTTCGCCGGTGGTGGTCAATACCGTCGGCAAGCGCAATATGGACGTGGTGCTGAACGGCTTGGGCAACGTCACGCCGGTGGCCAACGTCACCGTGCGCGCCCAGGTGTCGGGTCCGCTGCTGAAGGTGCTGTTCAAGGAAGGCCAGATGGTCAAGGCCGGCGACGTGCTTGCCGAGATCGATCCGCGCCCGTTCCAGGCCGCGCTGGACCAGGCCGTGGGCCAGCTCGCGCGCGACCAGGCGCTGCTGCAGAACGCCAAACTCGACCAGCAGCGCTACAAGACGCTGCTGGCGCAGGATTCGATCTCGAAGCAGCAGGTCGACACGCAGGATGCGCTGGTGCGCCAGTATGAAGGCGTGGTCAAGACCGACCAGGGCAACGTGGACAACGCGCGGCTGAACCTTGGCTACACGCGCATCGTGGCGCCCGCGTCGGGCCGCATCGGCCTGCGCCAGGTTGACCCGGGCAACATCATCGGCACCAGCGACGCCAACGGCATTGCGCTGATCACGCAGGTCCAGCCGATCACCGTGCTCTACACGATTCCCGAGGACAACCTGCCGTCGGTGCTCAAGAAGCTCAATGCCGGCGAGAAGCTGCAGGTGCAGGCGTGGGACCGCCAGATGCGCAACCAGCTGGCCGAGGGCACGCTGCTGACCACCGACAACCAGATCGACACCACCACCGGCACCGTCAAGCTGAAGGCGATCTTCCAGAACACGGACGGGATGCTGTTCCCGAACCAGTTCGTCAACGTGCGCACGCGCGTGGACACCATGGAAGACGCCACCGTGATTCCCGTGGCGGCCATCCAGCGCGGCCAGCAGGGCACCTTCGTCTACGTGGTGGGCGACGACAGCGCCGTGAAGGTGCAGACGGTAACGCTGGGGCCGAGCGACGGCAGCCGCACCGCCGTGCTCAAGGGCCTGGAGGCGGGCCAGCGCGTGGTGGTGGACGGCGCCGACCGGCTCAAGGAAGGCATGGTCGTGGAAGCGGTGGACCCCGCCGCGCGGGCCGCCCAGCTGCAGCCGTCGAGCGCGCCGCGCGCGCGGGGCCGCCGTGGCAACTGGGGCGGCGCCAGCGGGGCGCACGGTGGTGACGGTGCTGCCAGTGGCGCCCACGGTGCGGCCAGCGACGCCTCGGGTGCGCCCGGTGCGTCCGGTGGATCGGGCGAGCGCCGCCGCATGCGCGATGCCGACACCAATCCGAACCCCACCACCAACACGCCGGCCAACCCCGGCGCCAGCGTCGGCCAGCGGCCGCAGCAGTAAGGCGAGGACAGGTTAGCGGCATGAATCCCTCACGCATCTTCATCGAGCGGCCGGTTGCCACGGCGCTGCTGATGCTGGCCATCCTGCTGTCCGGGCTGGTCGCATTCAAGCTGCTGCCGCTCTCGGCGCTGCCCGAGGTGGACTACCCGACCATCCAGGTCACCACGCTCTATCCCGGCGCCAGCCCCGACGTGATGACGTCGTCGGTCACCGCGCCGCTCGAACGCCAGTTCGGCCAGATGCCGGGCCTGAAGCAGATGTCGTCGTCGTCCTCGGGCGGCGCCTCGGTCATCACGCTGCAGTTCGAGCTGTCGCTGTCGCTGGACGTGGCCGAGCAGGAGGTACAGGCCGCCATCAACGCCGGCGGCAACCTGCTGCCGGCAGACCTGCCGATGCCGCCTGTGTACAGCAAGGTGAACCCGGCCGACGCGCCGATCATGACGCTGGCGATGACGTCGGGCACCCTGCCGCTGCCCAAGCTGCAGGACATGGTGGACACCCGGGTGGCGGCCAAGATCTCGCAGATCCAGGGCGTGGGCCTGGTCACGATCAGCGGCGGCCAGCGTCCGGCCGTGCGCATCCAGGCCAACCCCACCGCGCTGGCCAACCTGGGCATGTCGATCGACGACCTGCGCACCGCCATCGGCAGCGCCAACGTGAATGGCGCCAAGGGCAGCTTCGACGGCCCGTCGCGCGCGTCGACCATCGATGCCAACGACCAGCTCAAGTCTGCCGACGAGTACAGGCAGATCATCATCGGCTACCAGAACGGCGCGCCGATCCGCATCACCGACGTGGCCGAGATCGTCGACGGCCCCGAGAACAGCCGCCTGGCCGCCTGGGCCAATGCCAAACCGGCCATCGTCGTGAATATCCAGCGCCAGCCCGGCGCCAACGTGATCGAGGTGGTGGACCGCATCAAGACGCTGCTGCCGCAGCTGCAAGCGTCGCTGCCGGCGTCGGTGCAGGTGCAGTTGCTGACCGACCGCACCACCACCATCCGCGCCTCGGTCAAGGATGTGGAGTTCGAGCTGCTGCTGGCCATCGCGCTGGTGGTGATGGTGATCTTCGTGTTCCTGCGCAACGTGTCTGCCACCATCATCCCGGGCGTGGCGGTGCCGCTGTCGCTGGTGGGCACGTTCGGCGTGATGTACCTGGCCGGTTTCTCGATCAACAACCTCACGCTGATGGCGCTGACCATCGCCACCGGCTTCGTGGTGGACGACGCCATCGTGATGATCGAGAACATCATGCGCTACATCGAGGAAGGCGATCACCCGATGGCGGCCGCGCTGAAGGGTTCGAAGCAGATCGGCTTCACCATCATCTCGCTGACGTTCTCGCTGGTGGCCGTGCTGATTCCGCTGCTGTTCATGGGCGACGTGGTGGGCCGGCTGTTCCGCGAGTTCGCCATCACGCTGGCCGTGTCGATCCTGATCTCGGCCGTGGTGTCGCTGACGCTGACGCCGATGATGTGCGCGCGCCTGCTGCGCCATGTGCCGGAGCACCAGCAATCGCGCTTCCACGTGGCCACGGCGCGCTTCTTCGACAACGTGATCCACCAATACGGCCGCGCGCTGGAATGGGTGCTCGCGCGCCAGACCGCCACGCTGGTGGTGGCCGTGGGCACGCTGGTGCTCACCGGCCTGCTGTACCTGCTGGTGCCCAAGGGCTTCTTCCCGGTGCAGGACACCGGCGTGATCCAGGCCATCACCGAGGCCGCGCAGACCAGCTCGTTCCAGTCGATGGGACGCAAGCAGGAGGCGGTGCAGAAGGTGATCCTGGAAGACCCGGCCGTGGCCAGCGTGTCGTCGTTCATCGGCGTGGACGGCACCAACCAGACCATCAACGCGGGCCGCATGCTGATCAACCTCAAGCCCAAGGGCCAGCGCGATTCGATGGCAGTGGTGACCGACCGCCTGCAGGCCAGCGTGCAGAAGCTCGGCGGCGTGGCGCTGTACATGCAGCCGGTGCAGGACCTGACCATCGAAGACCGCGTGGCGCGCACCCAGTACCAGTTCACGGTGGAAGACCCCGATCCGAACGTGCTGGCCGAATGGGTGCCGAAGCTCGTGGAGCGGCTGCAGCAGGAGCCCGAGCTGCGCGACGTGGCGAGCGACCTGCAGAACAACGGCCTGCGCGCCTTCGTCGAGATCGACCGCGACGCGGCGGCGCGCTTTGGCATCACCACGGCCGTGATCGACAGCGCGCTGTACAGCGCCTTCGGCCAGCGCCTGATCTCGACCATCTTCACGCAGTCGAGCCAGTACCGCGTGGTGCTGGAGACCACGCCCGAGTTCCGCACCGGCCCGGCGTCGCTGGCGGAACTGCGCCTGCCGTCGTCGTCCGGCGGACAGGTGCCGCTGGGCTCCATCGCCCGCATTTCGGAACGCACGGGCCCGCTCGTGATCAACCATCAGGGCCAGTTCCCGGCGTCGACCATCTCGTTCAACCTGGCGCCCGGTGAATCGCTGGGCGCGGCCGTCGACAAGATCACCCAGGTGGAAAAGGAAATCGGCCTGCCGATCTCGATGGCCACCGAGTTCCAGGGTGCCGCGCTGGCGTTCCGGGCGTCGCTATCGAACACGCTGTGGCTGATCCTGGCGGCCGTGGTCACCATGTACATCGTGCTGGGCGTGCTGTATGAAAGCACGATCCACCCGGTGACGATCCTGTCCACGCTGCCGTCGGCCGGTGTGGGTGCGCTGCTGGCGCTGCTGCTGTTCCAGCAGGACCTCGGCATCATCGCCATCATCGGCATCATCCTGCTGATCGGCATCGTCAAGAAGAACGCGATCATGATGATCGACTTCGCGCTGGAGGCCGAGCGCGAGCAAGGCATGACGCCGCGCGATGCCATCTTCCAGGCCTGCCTGCTGCGCTTCCGCCCCATTCTGATGACGACCATGGCGGCGCTGCTGGCCGCGCTGCCGATGATGCTGGGCACCGGCATCGGCTCCGAGCTGCGCCGGCCGCTGGGCATCACGATGGTGGGCGGGCTGCTGGTCAGCCAGGTGCTGACGCTGTTCACCACGCCCGTGATCTATCTGGCGTTCGACCGCGTGGCATACCGCCTCAAGGCATGGCGCGTACGCAAGTTCGGCGATCCGGACGAAGGGCGCGGCGACCATGGCGACCATGGCGACGATGGAGACGGCCACGGCGGCCCCACGGCTACGCCGCGGCCGCAGGAGCCGAACCGCTGATGAATCTCTCGGCCGCCTTCATCCACCGCCCGGTAGCCACCGCGCTGCTCACCATCGGCATTCTGCTGGCGGGCATCGCCGCCTTCCGGCTGCTGCCCGTGTCACCGCTGCCGCAGGTTGACTTCCCGACGATCTCGGTCTCGGCGTCGCTGCCCGGCGCCAGCCCGGAAACCATGGCCGCCACCGTGGCCACGCCGCTGGAGCGGGCGCTCGGCGCCATCGCCGGTGTCACGGAGATCACGTCGAGCAGTTCGCTGGGCTCCACCCGCGTGACGCTGCAGTTCGACCTGTCGCGCGACATCGACGGCGCGGCGCGCGACGTGCAGGCCGCCATCAATGCCTCGCGCGCCACGCTGCCCACGAGCCTGCCGAACAACCCCACCTATCGCAAGGTGAACCCGGCCGACGCGCCGATCATGATCATCGCGCTGACGTCGCCGACGATGTCGCGCGGCCAGCTCTACGACGCGGCGTCCACCATCCTGGCGCAGAAGCTGTCGCAGGTGGAGGGCGTGGGGCAGGTCACGATCGGCGGCTCGTCGCTGCCGGCGGTGCGCGTGGAACTGAACCCCACGGCGCTGAACAACTACGGCATCTCGCTGGAGGACGTGCGCAACACCATCAGCGCCACCAACGCGAACCGGCCGCTCGGCATTGTCGACAACAAGGATCACGCCTGGCAGATCTATGCCAACGACCAGGCGATGGCGGCGAAGGACTACATGCCGCTGATCATCCGCTACGCCACACCGGGCACGTATTCGTCGACCTCGGCCGGCGCGCTGATCGCGAGCACGGCGAATGCGGCGGCGGGCGGCAACGTCAGCACCAAGACGGTCAATGGCGTGACCACCACCACGATCACCACCAGCAGCGGCACCACCACCATCAGCACCGGTGCCACGGGCGGCAACGTGACCAACCCGGGCCCGAACTCGTTCGCGGTGCCGGTGCGGCTGCAGGACGTGGCCAATGTGGTGGATTCGGTGCAAGACATCCGCAACGCGGGCTCGGCCAACGGCAAGCCGTCGGTGCTGCTGGTGCTGAACCGCTCGCCGGGCGCCAACATCATCGAGACCGTCGACCGCGTCAACGAGATGCTGCCCACGCTGCGCAAGATGATTCCGGCCACGATCTCGATGGACGTGATGATGGACCGCACGCCCACCATCCGCGCCTCGCTGCGCGAGGTGGAGAACACGCTGCTGATATCGGTGGCGCTGGTCATCATGGTGGTGTTCGTGTTCCTGCGCAACGTGCGCGCCACGCTGATTCCGAGCGTGGCCGTGCCGGTGTCGCTGGTCGGCACGTTCACCATCATGTACCTGGCCGGCTTCTCGCTGAACAACCTCTCGCTGATGGCGCTGACGATTGCCACCGGCTTTGTTGTCGACGACGCCATCGTGGTGCTGGAGAACATCTCGCGCCACATCGAGGAAGGCATGAAGCCGCTGGCGGCCGCGCTGCGCGGCGCGCGCGAGGTGGGCTTCACGGTGCTCTCGATGAGCCTGTCGCTGATTGCGGTGTTCATCCCGCTGCTGCTGATGGGCGGCATCGTCGGGCGGCTGTTCCAGGAATTCGCCATCACGCTGTCGGTGGCCATCATGGTGTCGCTGGTGGTCTCGCTGACCACCACGCCGATGATGTGCGCGCGCCTGCTGCGGCCGGTGCGCGAGGAAGAACAGGGGCGCTTCTTCCGCGCCAGCGAGCGCGCCTTCACCTGGATGCAGGAGGCGTATGGCCGCACGCTCGGCGTGGCGCTGCGCCACGGGCCGATCGTCTGGATCGTGCTGCTGCTGACCATCGCGCTGAACGTGTACCTGTACGTGATCGTGCCGAAGGGCTTCTTCCCGCAGCAGGACACCGGCCGGCTGATCGGCTTCATCCGCGCCGACCAGGCCACCTCGTTCCAGCTCATGCGCACCAAGCTGGACAGCTTCATCAAGATCGTGCAGTCCGACCCGGCAGTGGTCAACGTCACCGGCTTCACGGGTGGCTCGCAGCGCAACACGGGCCAGATGTTCGTGACGCTCAAGCCGCTCTCGGAGCGCAAGGAAACGGCCGACCAGATCGTGGCGCGCCTGCGCGTGAAGCTGGCCAAGGAGCCGGGCGCCAGCCTGTTCCTGACGCCGGTGCAGGACATCCGCATCGGCGGGCGGCAAAGCAGTTCGGCCTACCAGTTCACGCTGCAGTCCGATGACCTGGAAGTGCTGCGCGCGTGGGAGCCGAAGGTCCGGGCGGCGATCTCGAACATCAAGGGCATCGAGGACGTCGATACCGATACCAACGACAAGGGCCTGCAGACGTCGGTGATCATCGACCGCGACACGGCGTCGAAGCTCGGCGTCACGGCGCAGCAGGTGGACGCGATTCTGAACGATGCATTCGGCCAGCGGCTGGTGTCGACGATCTACCACCCGCTGAACCAGTACCGCGTGGTGATGGAGCTGAGCCCGGAATACCTGCAGGGCCCGCACGCGCTGCAGGACATCTACGTGGTCACGGGCGGCGGCAATCGCGTGCCGTTGTCGGCCTTTGCGCGCGTGACGCCCACCAGCACGCCGCTGGGCGTGAACCACCAGGGCCAGTTTGCCGCCTCGACGATCTCGTTCAACCTGGCCGAGGGCTACTCGCTCTCGCAGGCCACCGACGCGATCAAGCTGGCCATGGCGCAGATCGGCGCACCGGAAACGCTGCATGCCAACTTCGCGGGCGGCGCCAAGGCGTTCCAGGATTCCCTCAAGAGCCAGCCGTTGCTGATTCTGGCGGCCATCATCACGATCTATATCGTGCTGGGCATCCTCTACGAAAGCTACGTGCATCCGCTGACGATCCTGTCGACGCTGCCGTCGGCCGGCGTGGGCGCGTTGCTGGCGCTGCTGCTGTTCAAGACCGAGTTCAGCATCATCGCGCTGATTGGCGTGATCCTGCTGATCGGCATCGTCAAGAAGAACGCGATCATGATGATCGACTTCGCGATCGACGCCGAGCGCCGCGACGGCCTGAGCCCGCGCGACGCCATCTACCGCGCCTGCCTGCTGCGCTTCCGCCCGATCATGATGACGACGGCGGCCGCGCTGCTGGGCGCCGTGCCGCTGGCGCTGGGCCGCGGCGATGGCGCCGAGCTGCGCGCGCCGCTGGGCATCTCGATCGTGGGCGGCCTCGTGGTCAGCCAGCTGCTCACGCTCTACACCACGCCCGTGGTCTATCTCACGCTGGACCGCTGGCGGCTCAAGGTCAATGCCGGGCGCGCCCGCCGGCAGCGTGGCGGCGACACCGCCGCGCCGCACCTGGAACACTGAAGCAACTGCCATGAATCGACGTGATCTTTCTTTTTCGGTAGTGGCCCTGGCCTGCGCGCTGCTGGCCGGCTGCGCCGTGGGCCCCGACTACAAGCGCCCCGATGCTCCCGTTCCCAAGGCCTTCAAGGAAGCCAGCGAGGCCATGCCCGTATGGACCGGCGACTGGAAGACCGCCGAGCCGCAGGACGTGATGAACCGCCCCGACTGGTGGCGCATCTTCAACGACCCCACGCTCGACGCGCTGATGCCGCAGGTGCAGGTATCGAACCAGAACATCAAGGCGGCCGAGGCGGTCTATCGCCAGGCCACGGCAGCGCTGGCCGCCGCGCGCGCCGGCTATTTCCCGACGGTGGGCGCCAGCGCCGGGCTGTCGCGCGGCGCGTCGAGTTCGGGCGGCCGCATTACCAATGGTCAGAACGCGACACTGTCCGCAAGCTGGGAGATCGACGTCTGGGGCCGTATCCGTCGCCAGGTGGAAAGCGCCGAGGCGGGCGCGCAGGCCAGCCAGGCAGACCTGGCGTCGACGCTGCTCTCTACCCAGGCCACGCTGGCACAGAGCTATTTCTCGCTGCGCGTGGCCGATGCCCAGCGCGCGCTGCTTGACCGCACCGTGGCCGACTACGCGAAGTCGCTGCAACTCGTGCAGAACCAGTACAAGGCCGGCACCGCGCAGCGCTCCGACGTGCTGCAATCGGAAACGCAACTCAAATCGGCGCAGGCGCAGCAGCTCGACATTCAGATCACGCGCGCCCAGCTGGAACACGCGATTGCCATCCTGGTGGGCCGTCCGCCCTCGGAACTGAACATCGTCGCGGCCGACACCGAGCACGCGGTTCCCGTGGTGCCGGTGGCCGTGCCCTCACAAATGCTGGAACGCCGCCCCGATATCTCCGCCGCCGAGCGCCGCATGGCATCGGCCAATGCCGATATCGGCGTGGCCCAGGCTGCGTACTACCCGACGCTGTCGCTGTCGGCCTCAGGCGGCCTGACGGCCAGCACGCTGGCGCGCTGGCTGTCGCTGCCCGACCGCATCTGGTCGGTGGGCGCGGGCCTGGCGGGCACCGTATTCGACGGCGGGCTGCGCAGCGCGGCAAAGGCCCAGGCCGTGGCCGCGTACGACCAGACCGTGGCCAACTACCGCCAGACGGTGCTGACCGCCTTCCAGGAAGTCGAAGACAACCTGGCCTCGGCCCGCGTGCTGGAACAGGAAGCCCTGGTGCAGGGCGACGCGCTGCGCTCCGCCCGCGAGGCGCTGGCGCTGGTGAACAACCGCTACAAGGCCGGCACGGCGGGCCTGCTCGACGTGCTGACCGCGCAAACCGCCGCCTACACCGCCGAAAGCACCACGCTGAACATCATGAACCGGCAGTACAACGCGTCCATCACGCTGATCAAGGCGCTGGGCGGCGGGTGGCATGGGTACGAGACCGAGGTGGGCAAGGTGGAAGCCGCTCCGGCCAGCGCTGGCGCGTCCGCGAAGTGACGCCGGATCGGTCCCATCGGCCCCCTACCGCCCCCTACCGTCCCCTACCGTCCCCTACCGCCCCACCGGTACCGGCAGCGCCTGCTGGCTGACCCGCTCCCTGAGCCAGGTGGCGGCCTTGCCCAGCGGCCGTTGCTTGTGCCAGACGATCTCCATCGCCACCGGCCAGTCCTGGTCTTGGAAGGCCAGCTGGGGCGATACCAGGCCGGCCGCCGCGGGCGAGTTGGCGGCCACGTGCCACGGCACGAAGGCCCAGCCCAGGCGGCGCTTGACCAGTTCGACGATGACCCACTGGCTTTCTACCCACCAGACTTCGGCCGCCACGCGCAGGCGCTTCTTTTCCTCGCTGTCGCTGCGCGTGGCCACCATCAGCTGGCGGTAGCGCTTCAATTCCTCGAAGTCGACGCGCGGCTGCGCGGCCAGCGGATGATCGGGCGCGCAGATGATCGGCATCGGCACCCACCCTAGCGCATGGAAACCCAGCTCGGGCGGCAGCACTTCCTGCCGCCACATGATGCCGAGGTCCGCGCACTGGCTCAGCACCAGGCGGCTGACGTCCTCCATCAGCGGGAACAGGAGTTCCAGCTCGACCGACGGGAAGTGCCCGGAGAACTCCGTCAGCAGTTCGCCCAGCGTTTCCTCGGGATACAGCTCGTCCACGGCCAGCGTCAGGCGCGACTCCACGCCCTCGCCCAGGCTCTTGGCCACGCCCCTGAAATGCTCGCAGCGCTCCAGAATCACACGCGCTTCCAGCAGCAGCCGTTCGCCAGCCGGTGTCAGTACCGGATAGCGGCCACTGCGGTCGAAGAGCGAGGTGTCGAGGTCGATTTCGAGGTTGGCCACGGCGGCGCTGATCACGGATTGCGCCTTGCCGAGCTGCCGGGCGGCTGCCGAGAACGAACCGGTCTCGGCGGCGGCGGCAAACGCCTGAAGCTGGTCGATGGAGAGGCTCATGGGACGGTGGACGGCTGAACTATCGGATTTTCAGATGGTATCCAACTTGCGATGCCGCGTCTCGCCGATAGAATGGCCCCCATTGTCGAAATCTGGAGAGTTTCATGCGTACCACCGCAGACCGTATCCGTCACACCATCGGCTTCGAGGTGATCGGTCTGATTGCCTTCGCGCCGCTGGCGAGCCTGGTATTCGGCTACGAGTTGCACCAGATGGGCATCGTGGGCGCGGTGGCGGCGTTGATCGCGGCCACCTGGAACTACATCTACAACATCCTGTTCGACCGCGCGATGCTGCGCTTCACCGGGCAGCTGAAGAAGTCCACGGCAATCCGCGTGCTGCACGCCATCCTGTTCGAAGGCGGCCTGCTGATCGTGTTTCTGCCGTCGGTGGCGTGGTATCTGAAGATCGGCCTGCTCTACGCGTTCATCATGGACATTGCCGTGGCCGGCTACTACATGGTCTACGCCTTCTTCTACAACTGGGCGTACGACGCGATCTTCCCGATTCCGAACGCCACACCCAACGCCACGCCGAACGCCAGCACGCAGGATTGCCAGTCGGCCAACGGCTGAGCGCGCCAGCCAGATCAGCCCGCAGGCACTGCTCCACCCCGGCCACGCGGCGCGTGGTCGACCTCCCACATGAATAGCGGCCGGAAACGGCCGCATGACGTCATCCGGCGCGCATGGGCCATGCGTTAACATGCTCGCCATGCCCATCCGCCCGCCCCTGCTCCGCCGCAGCCTGCCCGCCTTCGTCGCGGCCACGCTGCTCGCCTTCGGTCTGTCCGGAGCGCAGGCCAAACCCGCCAAGAACACCAAGGCCGCACGCGCCGCCACTGCGGCAGCCACCGCCGCCGCCACGGCCGGCACCGCGCGTGCCAGGGCCGAACCCGCCGACCCCGCCGCCGCGCGTTCGGGCCTGCCGGCCACGGTGACCACCGCGTTGCGTCGCGCCCACGTGCCGCTGTCCGCCGCCAGCTTCTATGTGGTCAAGGTGGGCGCGCCACAGGCCCGCGTCAGCTGGAATGCGGAAACGCCGATGAATCCGGCGTCCACGATGAAGGTGGTCACCACGTTTGCCGGCCTGCAACTGCTGGGGCCCGACTATCGCTGGCTGACGTCGCTATACGCCGACAGCCAGCCCGGCCCCGACGGCATCATCAACGGCAACGTCTACCTGCGCGGCCGCGGCGATCCGAAGCTCGTGCCCGAGGAGATGGCCAAGCTCGTGGCGACGGCGCGGTCCACCGGCGCCACCACCGTCAATGGCGACGTGGTACTGGACCGCAGCTTCTTCGCCGACGGCATGAACGGCGACTACACGATCGATGGCGAGTCGCAGCGTGCCTACAACGTGAACCCGGACGCGCTGCTGTACGCGTTCAAGACGCTGTCGTTCACCATCACGCCCGACGCCACGAGCCGCACCGTGGACGTGGCCGTCACGCCGGCGCTGGCCCAACTGCGCGTGGACAACCGGCTCACGCTGGCCAATGGCCGCTGCGGCGACTGGAAGTCGCGTGCCACGCCCGCGATCATGCCGCAGCCGGATGGCACGGTGATTGCCGCGTTCGACGGCAGCTATTCGGCCGACTGCGGCGAGCACGTCGTCAACCTGGCCACGCTGAGCCATAGCGACTTCATCTGGGGCGGATTCGTTGCCGAATGGCAGAACGCCGGCGGCCGCTTCGCCCGCCCGCCCGGCCTGCGCAGCGGCGCGGTGCCGCGCGGCGCCTTTCTGCTGGCGCGCCACTACGGCCAGCCGCTGGGCGATATCGTGCGCGACATCAACAAGTTCTCGAACAACGTGATGGCACGGCAGCTGTTCCTGACCATCGGCGCGGAGATCGATCGCAAGGGTCCGGCCAGCACCGAGAAGTCATCGCGCGTGATTCATCAATGGCTGGCCCGGCAGGGCCTGGACATGCCGGGGCTGGTGCTAGAGAACGGTTCGGGCCTGTCGCGCGAGGAACGGATCAGCGCCTACGACATGGCGCGCCTGCTGCAGCAGGCGCTGGCCAGCAATGTCGGGCCCACGCTGGTCGATTCGCTGCCGATCCTCGGCGTGGACGGCACGTTGCGCAACCGCCTGACGCGCGCCAATGCGGCCGGCAATGCCTACCTGAAGACCGGCACGCTGGCCGATGTGCGCGCGCTGGCCGGCTATGTCGACGCGCTCAATGGCGAGCGCTTCGTGGTGGTGGCCTATATCAACCATCCGAACGCCTCGGCCGCGCAGGAAGCGCATGATGCGCTGATGCAGTGGGTGTACAAGGGCGCGCCGTGAGGTGATGCGGGGGTGGGCGGGTTGAGACACGCCCACCCTCTCCCCCGGCCCCTCTCCCGCCCTGCGGGAGAGGGGAGCAAACCAGGGCCAATACAGCCGTTCAAAACCGATTGGGGTCTCCCCTATCCCGCCCTGCGGGAGAGGGGAGCAAACCAGAGCCAATACAGCCGTTCAAAACCGATTGGGGTCTCCCCTCTCCCGCTTGCGGGAGAGGGGTTGGGGGAGAGGGCCATCGCCTGACGCTCAGCTATCCTCGAACGCGGCCGCGGCGCGGCCCAGGCGGTCGCGTACGCCGTCCCACTCGTGGGTGTCGGGCACCGGTTCGAAAACCAGCCGCTGGTAGCCTTGCTTGTCGAGCTGGCGCAGCAGGCCATACAGCGCCTGCGCATAGGCATCGGGCGTGGCCGGTGCCTGGACGAACACGCAGCGCGGGTCGGTGCTTGCCGGCGCGTTGCCGACGAAAACCAGCCGGCTGCCTTCCGGCAAACCGTGCAGGTATTGCGGCAGCGCGTCGGCCTGCGCCAGCGACAGCGTGGTGCGCGGCGCGTAGTGCGCCTTCAGCGTGCCCGAGGCGCGCGGCGCGGCGGCGTCCGGCGGCAGCGGCACGGTGCCGAGCACGTCGGCCATCATCGCCGCCGTAATGGCGCCCGGGCGCAGCAGCACCGGGCCCGCCGTGTCCAGCCGTGACAGGTCGACGATCGACGATTCGATGCCCACGTCCACGCCATCGCCTTCCAGCACATAGACGGTGCCGCCGAATTCGTCGCGCACATGCTCGGCGGTGGTCGGGCTGACCTGGCCGAACTTGTTCGCCGACGGCGCGGCAATGCCGCCACGGCCGCGCTTGAAGCGCGCCAGCAGCGCCTGTGCCACCGGATGCGACGGGCAGCGCAGGCCGAGGCTGTCCTGTCCGCCGGCCACGGCAGCCGGGATATGCGCGGCACGCTTGAGGATGATCGTCAGCGGCCCCGGCCAGAATGCGTCGATCAGCTTCTGCGCCGCCTCGGGCACCTCGTCAGTCCAGTAGCTGACGTCGCCGCCATCCACCACGTGAACGATCACCGGATGGTTGGACGGGCGGCCCTTGGCAGTGAAGATCCGCTCGATGGCGGCGGGGTTCTCCGCGTCGGCGCCAAGACCGTAGACGGTTTCGGTCGGAAAGGCCACGAGCTGGCCCGCCTCAAGGAGTCGTACCGCCTCGTCCAGCTCGGCGGCCGTGGGCATGCGTGAAGACATCGAATCTCAGAGCGGAATGTGCAGGGCCCGCGCGGCGGCATCGAATGCCGTGGCAGCCGCCTCGGCATGCTCGCCCACGCAGTTCACGTGGCCCATCTTGCGCGACGGGCGCGCGTCGTTCTTGCCGTAGAGATGCAGCTTGGCGCCGGGCTGGCCCACTACCTCGTCCCACGCCGGCGTGCGCTCCAGGCCGAACTCGAACCAGCAATCGCCCAGCAGGTTCAGCATCTTGCCGGCCGAATGCTGGCGCGTGCTGCCCAGCGGCAGGCGCGCCATGGCCCGCACCTGCTGCTCGAACTGGCTGGTCTCGCACGCGTCCATCGTGATGTGGCCCGAGTTGTGCGGGCGCGGGGCCATTTCATTGGCCACCAGCGTGCCATCGGTCAGCACGAAGAACTCGATGCATAGCACGCCCACGTACCCCATTTCCGAAGTGATGGTGGCGGCGGCCGCACGGGCGCGCGCGGAAATATCGTCGGACACGCTCGTCGACGGCATCGTCGTGGAGAACAGGATGCCGTCGCGGTGCACGTTCTCGGCCAGCGGCCAGGTGGCCGTGCTGCCATCGGCGCCGCGCGCCGCCAGCACCGAGACCTCGTAGGCCAGCGGCAGCATCTGCTCCAGCACGCACGGCACGTGCTGCATGGCCTTCCAGGCGGCGCGCACGTCCTCGCGCGTCTTCACGCGGGCCTGGCCCTTGCCGTCGTAACCCATGCGCGCCGTCTTCAGAATGCCGGGCAGCACGTTGTCGGGCACGTTGTCCACGTCGGCGTCGTGCTGGATCACCCAGTGCGGCGCCGGCGGCACGCCGGTGCGTTCGGCGCAGGCGGCAAAGAACTTCTTCTCGCCGATGCGGTTCTGCGCGATAGACACGCAGTAGCCGCGCGGGGCCACGAACACGCCGGCCTGCTCCAGGCGGTCCAGCGAGATCGACGGCACGTTCTCGAACTCGGTGCTGACGGCCTCGCACAGCGCTGCCAGCTCGGTCAGCGCGGCCTCGTCGGTATAGGTGGCACAGATGTGGCGGTCTGCCACGTTGCCGGCCGGGCTGTCCTGGTCGGGGTCGAGCACGCAGACGCGGTATCCCATCGACTGCGCCGCATGCGTGAACATGCGGCCGAGCTGGCCGCCGCCGAGCATGCCGAGCCACGCGCCGGGCAGGATCGGCATGCTCGGGCTGTCCACGCCGAATTCGGCGCGCGACTCCGGCGTATGGGCTTCGGACAGGTGGGGATGGATATCGGTCGGCATGGCTCAGGCTTCTTTTACGACTACGCGAAAACGGACAGCTTCAAACGGACAGCTTCAAACGGGCAACTTCAGACGGGCAACTTCATGGCGCGCGCGGCCTCGGTCTGCTTCGCGCGGAATGCTTCCAGCGCGCTGGCCAGCGCATCGTCGGTGGCGGCCAGCGTGGCGATGGCGTGCAGCGCCGCGTTGGCGGCACCGGCCTCGCCGATGGCAAACGTGGCCACGGGCACGCCCTTGGGCATCTGCACGATCGACAGCAGCGAATCCTCGCCACGCAGGTACTTCGACGGCACGGGCACACCAAACACCGGCACGATGGTCTTGGCGGCGATCATGCCGGGCAGGTGCGCGGCACCGCCGGCACCGGCGATGATCGCGCGGATGCCACGGCCGCGCGCCGTCTCGGCATAGCGGAACATGTCGTCGGCCATGCGGTGCGCTGACACCACCTGCGCCTCGAACGGCACGTTGAAATCCTTGAGCATGGCCACGGCGTGCTGCATCACGTCCCAGTCGGAACTGCTGCCCATCACCACGCCCACCACGGGCTTGTCTGCGTTACTCATGGTCTGCGTCCCGCCTTATTGCAGCTGCTCGCCGGTCAGGCGGGTCAGCGCTTCCTTGTACTTGTCGGCGGTCTTCTGCACCACGTCGTCGGGCAGCTTCGGCGCCGGCGCGGTCTTCGGCCACGGCTTGCCGTCGATGCGCACGGCTTCCAGCCAGTCGCGCACGAACTGCTTGTCGAACGACGGCGGGTTGGTGCCCACCTGGTACGAATCGGCCGGCCAGAAGCGCGACGAATCGGCGGTCAGCACCTCGTCCATCAGCGTCAGCGTGCCGTCTTCGTCCAGGCCGAACTCGAACTTGGTGTCGGCGATGATGATGCCGCGCGTGGCCGCGTAGTCGGACGCTTCCTTGTACAGGCGGATCGAGATGTCGCGCATCCTGGCGGCCAGTTCGGCGCCGATGCGCTGCTCCACTTCCGCAAACGAGATGTTCTCGTCGTGCTCGCCCATCTCGGCCTTGGCCGCCGGGGTGAAGATCGGCTCGGGCAGCTTCTGCGCGTTCTGCAGGCCGGCCGGCAGTTCGATGCCGCACACCTTGCCCGTGGCCTGGTAATCCTTCCAGCCGCTGCCGGCCAGGTAGCCGCGCACCACTGCTTCCACCAGGATCGGCTTCAGGCGCTTCACCACCACGGCACGGCCCTTGACCTGCGCCACTTCGTCGGCGGCCACCACGCTCTCGGCGGTTACGCCGGTCTCGTGGTTCGGCACGATGTGCGCGAGCTTGCGGAACCAGAAGTTGGCCATCTGGTTCAGCACCCGGCCCTTGGCCGGAATCGGCTCGCCCATGATCACGTCGAAGGCCGAGAGGCGATCGGTGGTCACGATCAGCAGCTTGTCGTCGCCAACGGCGTAGTTGTCGCGGACCTTGCCCTTGCCGAGCAGCGGCAGGGATTGGATGGAGGATTCGTAGAGGGCGTCAGACATGGTGTGAAAGCGGCTGCGGCTGAAAAACAAGCGGGGCTTCGTGCGCGATGCGAAGCCCCCGTCGAACTCGGATACCCCGCGCGCAGGTCTGCGGCGCGGGGTGGCACTGCGTGATTACTGCACGACCTGGGCGAGCTGGCCCGACTTGTACTGGGCAGCGATGTCCTTCAGCGAGACCGGCTTGATCTTGCTGGCCTGGCCTTCGCAGCCAAAGGCGATGTAGCGGGCCTTGCACACCTGCTTGGCGGCTTCGCGGGCCGGCTTCAGGTATTCGCGCGGGTCGAACTTGCTCGGGTTCTCCGCAAAGAAGCGGCGAATCGCGCCGGTCATCGCCAGGCGGATGTCGGTGTCGATGTTGATCTTGCGCACGCCGTACTTGATGGCTTCCTGGATTTCCTCCACGGGCACGCCATACGTTTCCTTCATGTCGCCACCGAACTTGCGGATCTCTTCCAGCAGTTCCTGCGGCACCGACGACGAACCGTGCATCACCAGGTGGGTGTTCGGAATGCGCGCGTGAATTTCCTTGATGCGGCTGATGGCCAGGATGTCGCCGGTGGGCTTGCGCGTGAACTTGTAGGCGCCGTGCGAGGTACCGATGGCGATGGCCAGGGCGTCGAGCTGGGTGGCCTTGACGAAGTCGGCGGCCTGCTCGGGGTCGGTCAGCAGCATCGAGTGGTCGAGCTTGCCTTCGGCGCCGATGCCGTCTTCCTCGCCAGCCTCGCCGGTTTCCAGCGAGCCCAGGCAGCCCAGTTCGCCTTCCACGGTCACGCCCACGGCGTGGGCCAGTTGCACCACCTTGCGGGTCACGTCGATGTTGTATTCATAGTCCGACGGCGTCTTGCCGTCTTCCTTGAGCGAGCCGTCCATCATCACCGACGAGAAGTTCAGGTCGATGGCGGCCTGGCAGATGGCCGGCGACTGGCCGTGATCCTGGTGCATCACCACGGGGATGTGCGGGTAGGCTTCCACGGCGGCTTCGATCAGGTGGCGCAGGAAATGCTCGCCGGCGTACTTCCGGGCACCGGCCGAAGCCTGCATGATCACCGGGGCGTTCACCTCGTCGGCGGCCTGCATGATGGCCTGCACCTGTTCGAGGTTGTTCACGTTGAAGGCCGGCAGGCCATAGCCGTTCTCGGCGGCGTGGTCCAGCAGCTGGCGCATGGATACGAGTGGCATGTCTAACTCCTGAATAAAAAATCTGGGTATCTGTTTCTTGTCGATGCCGCGCCGGGCAGGTTCGCGCATCCGCGGCATGCCGTCTGTCCGGCATGCCACATGGGACGACTCCGTTACTTCGCGCCCACCCTCACGATCTTGAGGGTGTTCGTGCCGCCAGGCTGGCCCATGGGCTCGCCGATGGTCAGCACGATGAAATCGCCATGCTGCACGGCGCCCTGCGCCAGCAACAGCTCCTCGGCCTGCTCCAGCGCCACGTCGCGGTCGGTGCTCGATTGCAGCGGCAGCGGCACCACGTTGCGGTACAGCTGCATCTTGCGCTGCGACGCCAGGTTCGGGGTCATCGCGTAGATCGGCACATGAATGCGGTGGCGGCTCATCCACAGGGCGGTGGCGCCGGAATCGGTCAGCGCGGCGATTGCCTTCACGCCTAGATGATAGGCGGTGAACAGCGCACCCATGGCAATCGACTGGTCGATGCGCGAGAACGTCTGGTTCAGGAAATCGGTGTCGAGCTGCACCACCTCGGACTTTTCCGCCTCCAGGCAGATCGCGGCCATGGCTTCGACGGTTTCCACCGGATAGCGGCCGGCGGCGGTCTCGGCCGACGTCATCACGGCGTCGGTGCCGTCCAGCACCGCGTTGGCCACGTCCGATACCTCGGCGCGCGTCGGCACCGGGTTGACGATCATGCTTTCCATCATCTGCGTGGCGGTGATGGTCAGCTTGTTGGCTTCGCGGGCCAGCCGGATCATGCGCTTCTGCAGCGCCGGCACGGCGGCGTTGCCCACTTCCACGGCCAGGTCGCCGCGCGCCACCATGATGCCGTCGGACGCGTTCAGGATTTCCTCGAGCACGCCCGGGCGGATGGCCTCGGCGCGCTCGATCTTGGCGATCATGCGCGCCTTGTGGTTGTGCGGCTGGCCGGCCACGTTGGCCAGCTGGCGCGCCATTTCCATGTCGGTGGCGTTCTTCGGGAAGCTCACGGCCACGTAGTCCGCGCCCAGGGCCATGGCGGTCTTGATGTCCTCCATGTCCTTGGCGGTCAGCGCCGGTGCCGACAACCCGCCGCCCTGGCGGTTGATGCCCTTGTTGTTCGAGAGATCGCCGCCCACGCGCACCGTGGTGAAGATCTCGTTGCCGATCACGCGATCGACCACCAGCACGATCAGGCCGTCGTTGAGCAGCAGCACGTCGCCCGGGCCCACGTCGCGCGGCAGGTCCTTGTAGTCCAGCCCCACGCGCTCCTGGCTGCCGAGTTCGCAGGCCGAGTCCAGGACGAACGCGTCGCCGGTCTTCAGCGTGACCTTGCCCTGCTCGAACTTGCCCACGCGGATCTTCGGGCCCTGCAGGTCGGCCATGATGGCCACCTCGCGGCCGCAGGCGGCGGCGGCCTCGCGCACCAGCGTGGCGCGGTCGATATGGTCCTGCGCGGTGCCATGCGAGAAGTTCAGGCGCACCACGTCGACCCCTGCCCCGATCATGCGGGTCAGCACCTCCAGCGAGCTGGACGCGGGGCCAATGGTGGCGACGATCTTCGTGGAGCGGGTCATGCGGGCATTTCCTCCGGGGGACTCGGGGATCACGCGTCTCGGCGACGCTTCTTGGACAACCGTTTCAAATGGCCGGCCGGGACACCGCCCGCCGGCCTCGCCGCCTCAACCGGCGGCGCGCTGCTCCAGCACTTCGAAAGCCGGCAGCTTGCGGCCTTCCAGGAATTCCAGGAAGGCGCCGCCGCCGGTGGAGATGTAGCCGATGCGGTCGGCAATGCCGTACTTGGCAATGGCGGCCAGCGTGTCGCCGCCGCCGGCGATCGAGAACGCGGCCGACTTGGCGATGGCGTCGGCCAGCACCTTGGTGCCGTTGCCGAACTGGTCGAATTCGAACACGCCCACCGGACCGTTCCAGACGATGGTGCCGGCGGCCTGGAGCTGCTCGGCCAGCATGGCGGCGGTCTTCGGACCGATGTCCAGGATCATGTCGTCGTCGGCCACGTCCTTGACGTCCTTGACCGTGGCGGCTGCCGTGGCGCTGAATTCCTTGGCGCAGACCACGTCCACCGGAATCGGCACCGAGGCGCCACGGGCGGCCATGATGTCGATGATGGCGCGCGCGTCGCCCACCAGGTCTGCCTCGGCCAGCGACTTGCCGATCTTCAGGCCGGCGGCCAGCATGAACGTGTTGGCAATGCCGCCGCCCACCACGAGGTTGTCGACCTTGTCGGCCAGCGCCTTCAGGATCGTCAGTTTGGTGGAAACCTTCGAACCGGCCACGATGGCCACCAGCGGACGCGCCGGCTGGCCCAGCGCGCGGCCCAGCGCATCGATCTCGGCGGCCAGCAGCGGGCCGGCGCAGGCGATCGGGGCGAACCTGGCAATGCCGTGGGTGGTGGCCTCGGCGCGGTGCGCGGTGCCGAAGGCGTCGTTCACATAGATGTCGCAGAGCTTGGCCATCTTCTGGGCCAGCTCGTCGCTGTTCTTCTTCTCGCCCTTGTTCACGCGGCAGTTTTCCAGCAGCACGACCTGGCCCGGCGCCACTTCCACGCCGTCGACCCAGTTCTGCACCAGCTTCACGGGCTTGCCCAGCAGCTCGGACAGGCGCGTGGCGATCGGCGCCAGCGAATCCTCGGGCTTGAACTCGCCTTCGGTCGGGCGGCCCAGGTGCGACGTCACCATCACGGCCGCGCCCGCTGCCAGGCAGGCCTCGATGGCCGGCACCGAGGCGCGGATGCGCGTGTCTTCGGTGATGTGGCCTGCGTCGTCTTGCGGCACGTTCAGGTCGGCACGGATGAACACACGCTTGCCGGAGAGTTTGCCTTGGGAAATGAGATCGGTAAGACGCAGGACAGAGGTCATGGCAATAAGAGCGGGACGGGAACGGCATACAGCCGTCCACAGAAGTCGGAAAAACGGGCATTTTACCTGATCGCCGTTACGGATTTACGCCCTCCGCCGCAGCCGGGGCGGGCCCGTCACATCGCGGCCGCCAATGACACCCGATTAACCCCCACTTCGGTAGGGGTAATCACGCGACCTGCGCCAGCGGGCTTTCAGGTAATGTACGCAACAATGTACTAAACGTATGCATTGTCAGACACTCGTCATGTTTCTGGCATTTTTGGTACATCATTGACGGCAGCCGGCATGGAAAGACCGGCGCCCTGAAAGCCATTCCGGCGGCCACGTGCGGCGGCACGCCCGGAAGGACTGTCGTTCGCGAATGCAAGGGGGTAGGCAGATGGAGCAAGCGAGTGTCCACGGCGCCATCCGTGGGTTATACGAGGGGATTCTCGATCCTGCGGCGTGGCAGCAGAGTCTGCGCACGCTGACGGAGATGAGCGGGTCGGCCCACGCGTCGATGATGGTCTGGGACACGCTGCGCGACCAGGTCACCGTCAACGAGGTGGTCAATCCGGTGGAGGCGCTGTTCACGGCCTATGAAACCGATTACCAGGCCATCGATCCCGCCAAGGCCTTCGCGCCCCGGCTGGTGCCGGGCGCCTGGTATATCGATGCGCGCGACCTCGGCCCGCAGGCCATGGCGCGCCACCCGTTCTACTGTGATTTCTTCAACCGCTTCGATCTGCGCTCGTACGTGGCCTGCCTGGTGGAGCGGCAGCCGCACTACGAAGTGTATTTCGCGATGCAGCGCGCGATGTCGCAGGAGCCCTTCTCGGGTGAAGACACCCGCCGGCTCGACTGGGCCGTGCCGCACATGCGCAGCGCCATGGCGTTGCGCGACCGCACGCTCGCGCTGTCCACCATGGCTTCGCTCTCGGCCCGGCTGATCGAGCGCCTCGCCTTCGCGGTGGCGGTCTACACGCCCGACCGGCGCCTGCTGCTGGCCAATACCGCCGGCGAACGCTGGGCGCGCCGCCTGGAGCCGGCCGGCAAGACCGCCGACTGGGCGTTGTCGCGCCCGTTTGCCGAGATGGTTCAGGCCGCCTGCAACCCGGCCAACCCGCTGGGCGCCCAGGCCGCGCGTGCCACCGACAGCCAGGGCCGGCAGGCCCAGGTGTTGGTCCTGCCCTTGCCGGCCACGCACGCGTTCGCCTCGCAGTGGCAACAGCCGCTGGCGCTGGCGGTGGTACACGAGGCGGGCGCGCCCTCGGTGCTGCTCGATACCGTGCTGCGCAACCTCTATGGCCTCACGCCCGCCGAAACGCGCCTGGCATCGCGGCTGGCGGCCGGCGACGGCCTGCCCGATGCCGCCCGGCAGATGCGCATCCGGCACGAGACCGCGCGCACGCAGCTCAAATCGATCTTCCTGAAGACCGGCTGCACCAGCCAGCCGCAATTCACCCACCTGCTGACCAAGCTGGCCGCAACGCTGGACGGCGGCTGACGCGCGGCGTCTTCGCTTGGCAGATATCAGCAATCGATGCGCCTGACCGCCCGCGAATCAGCGGGTGGCGGGCCGCCGAGTGGCGGCGGCTACCCGTCGCGCGCCCATTCGTCACGACCAACCAGGGCAGGAAGACCGATGAATACCGGTGACATGCACGAGACCATCAGGGGTCTCTACCAGGGGATATTCGAACCGCTGGCGTGGCAGCGCAGCCTCAACGCGCTGTGCCAGCTCAGCGGCAGCATCCAGGCGTCGTTGCTGACGCTCGACACGCAGCACCAGACCGTACAGGTTCGGCACATGGTCAATCGCCTGCCGGACAACCTGGCCATCCTGCCGCCGCCGTACCGGCTGCACGGCGGCGAGTACGACCATCTGCCATTCGTCGGCACCATGCCGGTGGGCGGCTGGCATATCGACCGGCGCGAACTGGCCAGCACCGCCGCCTCGCACCACGCGTTTCGCGGCGGATCGTTCGACGACGTGGCGCTGACCTCGGTCATGGCCTGCCTGGTGGACCGCCGGCCCGACCAGGAAATCTACCTCGCGCTCCAGCGGCCGGCCAGTGAAGAGGGTTACTCCGAAGACGATGCGGGCGCTGGACTGGGCCATTCCGCACCTGCGCGAAGCGCTGGCGCTGCGCGACCGCACCCACGTGGCGGCCTCGCGCGGCCATGTCTCCACCGATCTGCTCAACCGGCTGCCGTTCGGCATCGTCGTCTTCGCGGAATCGGGAAGGGTGCTGCTGGCCAACGCGGCTGGCAAGCCGTGGAGCCGACGGCTGCTGCCGCCGCCGCAGGCCCAGTCCGCCGACGTGGTGCACCTGAACGGCCATGGCTGGCGCCTGTCGCGCCCGTTCGAGGAGGTGCTGCGCGCGCTGTGCGACCCGCGCTCGCCCCAACCCGCGCAGGCCATCCAGGCGTTGGGCGCGGATGGCCGCGCGGCGCAGATCGTGGCCGTGGCGCTCACGCCGTCGATGTTCCTGTCGTCGGAATGGGAGGGGCAGCCCGTGCTGGTGGCCATCCACGAGAACCATGGGCCGCCACGCGCGGTACCGGCCGTGCTGCGCGACCTGTATGGGCTGACGCCGGCCGAGAACCGGCTGGCGCTGCTGCTGTCCACCGGCATCGGCCTGCCCGATGCGTGCATTCAGCTCGGCATCAAGCGCGAAACGGGGCGCTCGCAACTGAAGTCGATTTTCACCAAGACCAACACCGGCACCCAGGCGCAGCTGGCGCACCTGCTGACGCGGCTGGCCAGCATCCTGGCCGAGCCGGCCACCGAAGCCGCCTAGCCCAGCAGCCGCAGCGCCGTGTAGACGGCCATGCCCACGGCGATCATGCCGACCATGCGGCGGGTCAGCACATAGAAGACCGTGGCGGCAATGCCCGCCATGAGCTTGTCGTTCCCCGGCGAAATCGCCAGATGGCCGTCGAAGGTCAATAGGTCGGGCAGCACGATGGCGGCCAGGGCCGCCGCCGGCGCGTAGCGCAGCGCGCGCTGCAGGCGATCAGGCACCGTGACGCGCTCGCCCGCCATCAGGAACAGCGCGCGCGACAGCACGGTGATCACGGTCATGCCGAGAATGGCGATCCAGGTTTCCAGATGGCTCATGCCTGGTCTCCGGTCGGCTGCCCGCCACGTGCGGCACCCTGAGCGGCGCCCTGAGCGGCGCCCTGTGCCGCACCCTGAGCGGCACCCTTGCCGTTGCGGGCGCGGATGCCGCGCAGCGTGGCGCGCGCGGCCATCTCGTCGCTGGCCATGCCGCCGGCAATGGCCGCCACCACCGCCAGCACCAGCGCCAGCCGGTAAGGCAGGTCGAAGCACAGCAGCGCCACCACCGCCGCCACCACCACGGCCATCAACGTGGAGCGCGAGTTGATCGTGGCGATCATCACCGGAATCAGCGCCAGCGTGCCGGCCAGCGCCAGGCCCCAGCTATCGGGGAACAGGCTCGCCAGCAGGATGCCGATGATCGACGACACCTGCCAGGTGGCGCCGTTGATCAGCGCCATGCCCCAGAAATAGCCTTCCTTGCCTGACTGGTAGCCGGGCTCGGCATAGCGCTGCATGAAATAGACGAAATGAAGATCGCCGTTGAAAAACCCGAGCAGCGTGCGGCGCCACATCGGCAGGTAGTTGAAGTGCGGCTGCAGCGCGGCGCTGAAGATCAGGAAGCGCAGGTTCACCACGGCGGCCGTGAGCCACACCGTCCAGACCGGCATGCCGGCGGCAAACAGCGGCAGCACGGCCAGCTGCGCCGACCCGGCGTAGACCAGCAGCGACATGCCGATGGCCTCGGGCACAGTCAGCGCCGACTTGCTCATGGCCACCCCGGTGACCAGGCCCCACGAAAATACGGCAGGCAGCGAGGGCGCAAAGAATCGCGCGCCGTCGAGAAAGGCGTTGCGCTCCGCCTCGGCAAACCGATGCCAAAGGCGCAACCACACCGGAGACGACTGTCGGGGTGTCATGGCGAGATGAGAAGGAGACAGCACGGCAGGCCGTCTGGTGCGGCTTTGCCGTCAGGAAGGACCATCGGCCACGCAAGACGCGCGGCCGATTGGCGAAGCAGCCATTATAGGCTTGTGACCGCCGCTGGTAAGCGACGACTTAAAAGTGACGTGGCGAGTGTTGTTTCGCCGTCAAAACCCTGCCTTGGGGTGCTGTCAGGCCAGCTTGCCAGCCGGCGCCGCTGGCGCCGCCGGTTCCGCGCCGGCAGCGCGCTTCACGTCGTCCGGGTCGTCGCCGCCCCCGGCCTGACCGAGGTCGATGCCGGACGTCTCCGGCAGCAGCGCCGCCGACACCATCACCAGCGCGTAGCCCACCCCGGCCACCATGGCGATGCCCAGCGCCAGCGAGGTGCGGCCACTGTTGAGCCAGCCCACGGCCAGCGGGAAGAACGAGCCGATCACGCGCCCGAGGTTGTAGGCCACGCCGTAGCCGGTGGCGCGCACGCTGCTCGGGTACGACTCCGAAATCGTGGCACCGATGCCCGAGAACACGCCCTGCATCAGCACGCCCAGCGGGAAGCCGAGGAACAGCATGGACGTGTTCGAGACCGGAATCACCATGTAGATCATCGCCATCACGAAGGCGCCGGCCGCGAAGGCGATATAGGTCAGGCGGCGTCCCCAGCGGTCGGTGGCATAGGCGCCGGCCACATAGCCGACCAGCGAACCGAGGATCGTCACGGCCAGGTACGAACTGGTGCCGAACACCGACAGCCCGCGCTCGGTCTTCAGGAAGGTGGGCAGCCACGTGGCAATGGCGTAGTAGGCGCCCAGCATGCCGCCGGACAGCAGGCTGCACAGCACGGTCTTGCGCAGCAGCGGGCCGCGGAACACGCGGGCCAGGTCAGCCATTGGCGACGCATTGCCGCGTTCGGCCCGGCTCTTCAGGAACACTTCCGGCTCCTGCAGGTTCCGACGCAGGTAAACCACCACCAGCGCGGGCAGGATGCCCAGGAAGAAGCAGACGCGCCACGCCACCTCGGGCTCGAACAGGTTGAACGTGATGGCGTAGGCAATGGCCGCGCCGCCCCAGCCAAACGAGTAGCTGCTGGCCGTGAAGCCCGAATACTTGCCACGGTGCGCCGGGTTGCGGATCAGCTCGGTCACCAGCACCATGCACAGCGATGACTCGCCGCCGAACCCAAGGCCCTGCAGCATGCGGAACAGCATCAGCTGCTCGGGCGAGTTGGCGATGCCGCACAGGAAGCACGCCACCGCGAAGACGAGGATGGTCCAGCGCAGCACGCGCACACGCCCGAAGCGGTCGGCCAGCAGCCCCGCGCCGATGGCTCCCACCAGCGACGACACCAGCGTCCACGTGACGATGGCGCCCGCCATCGACTTGCTCATGCCCCACTGCGCCAGCAGCGTGGAGATCAGGAACGAATAGATCATGAAGTCGAACACATCGACTGCATGCCCCAGGAACGCCCCGTAGAACCCTTTGCGCTCCGCGCGCGACAACTCCCTGAACCAGTCCAGCATGATCGCCCTCCCCTTGTTTGTTTAGCGATGCCCTTCAGCTCGGCGCTTCAGCTTCAGCCCGGCGGCGGGCGAAACGCATGGCCCGCGTCTTCCAGCAGTTGCGCGAAGCGCAGCGACGTCATGTCGCCGTAGCGCCGCGCCACGATCTGCACGCCCACCGGCAGGCCATCGCTGGCCGGCCCGATTGGCGCCACGGTGGAGGGCAGGCCGCACAGTCCCGAGTGGCCCGCCCAGAACAGCTGCGACGTGAGCGGCCACGGCTGGCCGTTGACCTGGATCGTGCGCTGCCACGGCTCGCCGCGTTCGTCGAGCGGAAACGCCGTGGTCGACGCGGCCGGACACAGCAGCACGTCGAAATCACCGAAAAAGCGGTTCCACGCGCGCGCGAAGCCCTCGCGCGCCTGCTGCATCAGCAGCCATTGCCTATGGCTCAGCGTGGCGCCGGTGAATTGCAGCGTGGCGTAGTCATCGGGTCCGGCAGGGCCGGCGCCGGAAGCGTCGCCAGCACGGGCCAGCGCGTCGGCAAACGCGGCGTCGTCCATATGCAGCGACGTGGTGGCGCGCAACAGCAGCACATACACGCGCCATAGCTGCGCGGCATCGAAATCGGGCCGGATGTTCCAGGTCACCTGTGCGCCGGCGCGCGCCAGCTCATTGCCGAGCTGCTCGATGGCGCCGCTGACCGTGGCGTCCACCTCGGCCAGCGGGTGCGTGGGCAGCACGGCCACGCGGAAGTCAGCCAGGCGCACGTGGTCGCACGGCGGCAGGTCGAGCTGCCATGCCGGCGCCTCGGCGGCGTCGGCACCGGCAATGGCACGCAGCACCAGTTCCAGGTCGCGCGCGCTGCGGGCGATCGGGCCGGCCACGTTGATGTCCTGCCCGCCAAACCCGGCCGGCGCGTTGCCATGGCCGCGCAGCGGCACGATGCCGTGGCTGCTCTTGTGCGAGAACACGCCGCAATAGTGGGCGGGATTGCGCAGCGACGAGCCGATGTCGGAGCCAATGTCGAAGTAGCTCATGCCGGCGCAGACCGCCGCGGCGCTGCCGCCCGACGACCCGCCCGGCGTGCGCGACAGGTCGTGCGGATTGCGCGTGGTGCCGTAGACGGCGTTGTAGCTCTGCCAGTCGCGCAGGCCCAGCGGCACATTGGTCTTGCCCAGCAGCACGGCGCCATGCGCGCGCAGCCGTTCCACCACCACCGCATCGGCCGTGGCGCGATGCGTGGCGCGTGCCGGTACGCCGCAGGTGGTGGGCCAGCCCGCCACGTCGAACGATTCCTTGATCGAGAACGGCAGACCGTCGAGCGGGCCACGCGTACGGCCGGCGCAGCGCCGGGCATCGCTTTGCACGGCGGCTTCGAGCGCGGCCTCGAAATCGGCCAGCACGATGGCGTTGATCTTGTCATTGCGCGCGGCCCACGCCGCCTGGCAGGCCTCGGTCAAGGCCAGCGACGTGGTCTCGCCGCGCGCCAGCTGCGCGGCGGCCATATGCGCGGGCATCCAGCATCGGGGCGGCGGGGCTTCGCCGGGCGCGGTGGCAGGCGCGCTGACTGACGCTACATCGGGCAGTGACACGGGGGCTCCATTGTTGTCGTCGGCGGGCCAGGGCAATGCGAGGCGCGCCTGCGGGGGTCGTCGGTATACTATATTCAGATTACAACAAACCTCAAGGCAGTATTTGTGCCAGGCTTGGATGCACCGCAACAAGCCAGATCCGCCCCAGACGCGACCATCCAGCGGGTATGCGACGTGCAGCCGCCATCGCCACGCACCAGAAGCGGGCGCAGTTTTGTATACCGTTTGGTGCAAGAGCCAGGATTACCGCCGATCAGCGGCGCAGCAGACCCACCAGTTCGTCGATGTCGGGCAGCGCGGCATCGCGCCCCACCGCCTCGCCGTCCGAAGCATCGAGCACGCCTTCGGCCAGCGCGCGCTTGCCCAGGTGCAGATCGACAATGCGTTCCTCGATCGTGCCGGCCGTAATCAGCCGATAGACGGTCACCGGCCGCTGCTGGCCGATGCGGTGGGCGCGCCCCATGGCCTGGTCCTCGGCCGCCGGGTTCCACCACGGGTCGGCGATCACCACGTAGTCGGCCGCCGTCAGATTCAGGCCGAAGCCCCCGGCCTTGAGGCTGATCAGAAACACGTCGCCCTCGCCCGCCTGGAAGGCAGCCACGCGCCGGGTGCGCTCGCTGGCCGGCGTGGCGCCGTCGAGGTATTGCCAGGCCAGCCCGGCTTCGTCCAGCGCCTGGCGCAGCAGCTGCAGGAAATCGACGAACTGGCTGAATACCAGCGTCCGGTGGCCATTGGCGGCCAGCGTGGCGGCCAGCTCGGCAAAGGCCCGCACCTTGGCGCCGGGCTGCCCCACCTCGGGCGTGACCAGGCGCGGATCGCAGGCGGCGCGCCGCATCCGCATCAGTTGCGCCAGCACGTGGATGCGCGCTTCCGGCTCGGGCAGCGTGGCGCGCGCGCGCCGATCCTTCTTTGGTTGCAGCAGCGCGCGCTCGGCCTCGGAGAGCGCCTGCCGGCGCAGCGCCTCGTAATGCGCGGCCTCGGCGGGCTCGGGCGCCACGCGAATCATCAGCTCGGTACGCGGTGGCAGCTCGTCCAGCACCTGCGGCTTGGTCCGGCGCAGCACGAACGGCGCGATCATGCGGCGCAGGCGCGCCTGCGGATCACGCGCGCCATTGCGCTCGATCGGGTTCGCGAAATGCTCGTTGAACCGCACCAGCGAGCCGAGCAGGCCCGGATTGCAGAACCGCATCACGGCCCAGAGTTCGGCAAGGCGGTTCTCCACCGGCGTGCCCGACAACGCGATGCGGCAATCGGCCTGCAGCGCGAACATCGCCTGCGCGCGGCGCGACGACGGGTTCTTGAACGACTGCGCCTCGTCGGCCACCACGGTATGCCAGCCACGTTCGCAAAATGCCTTGCGCGCCTGCTGCAGCAGCGTGTACGACACGATGACCAGGTCGTTCGCGCCCGCCTGCCCGACGATGGCGGCGCGGTCGCCTTCGGCATAGACGTGCACCTGCAGCGACGGCGCGAAGCGTCGCGCCTCGGCCGCCCAGTTGCCGCAGACCGAGGTGGGCGCCACCACCAGCGCGGCGCCACCCGCGGCACGCGCCAGCAGCACGGCCAGCGACTGCAGCGTCTTGCCCAGCCCCATGTCGTCCGCCAGGCAGGCGCCCAGGCCAGCTTCGGCCAGCGACATCATCCAGCGGTAGCCCTCCAGCTGGTACGGGCGCAGTTCGGCGGCCAGCGAGGCCGGCACCGCGGCATCGGCCTCGCGCGCGGCGCGCAGCCGCCCGACGCGCGTGCGGAAATGCGCGTCCGGATCGATGCCGACGCCGGCCAGCACATCGTCCAGCCACGGCGTGGCCACCAGCGGCACGCGAATGCCGTCGCGCACGGTGTCGCCCACGGCGGCGAGGTCGCGTAGCCGTTCCCGCAACTGGCGCGTCAACGCCACGTACACGCCGTGGTCCATGGCGATGAAACGGCCCGCGTGGCCGTGCGCCCAGGCCACCAGTTTCTGCAGCGACAACACCAGCCCCTCGGCCACGTGCAGCTCGCCCACGAGCTTGAACCATTCGCTGCCCGTTTCCACGCTGACCGCCAGTTGCGGCAGGTCTGCCGGTAGCACGCGCAGTTCGCGGCCGCGCGGCCATTCCAGATCGAGCACACCGGGCAGGCCCGGCAGGGTTTCGATCGCGGTCAGCGCGTCTTCGGGGTCGTCGAGTGTCCAGGCATGCTCGCCGCTGGCCGGCGCCTGCTGCACCAGGTAGGGCAGCGCCGCGAACACCTCGGCCACGTGGGCCTGCTCGGCATCGAGATCGCGATACGTGACCAGCGTCTCGCCGCCCAGCGTGGCCATCAACTGCGCGCGGCCGTGGCCCGGCGCCAGGCGCGGCCCCATGGGCCCGAGCGGCGTCACCACCAGCCGCAGGCCGATGCCGCGCCCCACCGGCGCCACTTCGGCACGCAGGCGCGACTCGGGCTCGCGCTCGCGGGCTTCGCCCGCGCCATCGGCGTGGATCTGGAAATGGCCGGCCAGCGCGCGCAGCGTGCCGTCCAGCCGCGCCTGCGCGCTGGCCGGCACCGCCAGGCCATCGGCAATCAGCCGGGCGGCGCCTTGCTGGGCCGGGGTGAACCGCACCACGCGCAGCCGCCTCGCACCGTCCTGCAGAACGGTGATCTGCCGCAGCGCCTCGGCTTCCTGGCGCGCGGCGGCGGGCAGGAAGTCTTCCATGGCCCGCGCCTGGCGGGGCGGCGGCACGATGCGCAGCAGGAAGCGGTCGCCGTCGCGCAGCGCCTCCAGCGCGGGAGACGCCTCCATCACTTCCATCGGCACGGTCGGCGCATGGGACAACACCACGGCCGGATGCCCGACCAGGGCCATGATGGCGGCGGCGCGGTCCAGCACATGGCGGCGGTTGCGCGAGCCATCGCGCCGGATGGCCTGCGCCACGCGGGCGTCCCACGGCGGCAAGGTGGTGTCGTCGGCCACGCGCGCCAGCGGCACGGGGCGCGGCTTGCCCCACCCACGCGCGCCCCAGGCCTGCTCCATCGGCTCGATGGTGCCCACCTCGCCCTCGGCGTCGAACGTCAACGCCCACACCAGCCGGCGGCTGGCCCCGGGCACGTCCGGCTCCGGCGGGCCGCCGGCCAGCGCCTGCAGTGCGCCGAGCGCTTCGTCCCAGCGGTCGTCGGCCGTGGCGGCGTCGGGTGCGGCGGAGGCAGCTGAGGCAGCGGAGACAGCGAAGGCAGGGGGCGGACGGGTCGGAGACACGCGGGGCTGGGCCGGAGGCAGTTCGGGAAGGTGCGATTGTAGAACGGTGCGTGCGCCGCCCTGCGTTGGCACGCCAGGCCCCGCGGCTTACAATGGCGCCTTTACGACTTTTGTTGGTGCAGAGGGAGACGACCATGTCGATGGCAGATCGCGACGGCAAGATCTGGATGGACGGCAAGCTGATTGAATGGCGCGACGCCAAGATTCACGTGCTGACGCACACCCTGCACTACGGCATGGGCGTATTCGAGGGCGTGCGCGCCTACAAGACGCCCGAAGGCACCGCGATTTTCCGCCTCAAGGAGCACACGCGCCGGCTGTTCAACTCGGCCAAGATCTTCCAGATGGCCATGCCGTTCGACGAAGCCACGCTGGAAGCCGCGCAGCGCGAGGTGGTGCGCGCCAACAACCTGGAGTCGTGCTACATCCGTCCGCTGGTCTGGATCGGCTCCGAAAAGCTCGGCGTCTCGGCCAAGGGCAACACCATCCACGTGGCCATCGCGGCGTGGCCGTGGGGCGCCTACCTGGGCGAGGAAGGCCTGGAACGCGGCATCCGCGTGAAAACGTCGTCGTTCACGCGCCATCACGTCAACGTGTCGCTGGTGCGCGCCAAGGCCAGCGGCTACTACATCAACTCGATCCTGGCCAACCAGGAGGCCACCGGCCTGGGCTACGACGAGGCGCTGCTGCTGGATACCGACGGCTACGTGAGCGAAGGCTCGGGCGAGAACGTGTTCATCGTGCGCAATGGCGTGATCTACACGCCGGACCTGGCCTCGTGCCTGGACGGCATCACGCGCGACGCCACGCTGACGATTGCCCGCGACCTCGGCATCGAGGTGCGCGAGAAGCGCATCACGCGCGACGAGATGTACTGCGCCGACGAAGCGTTCTTCACCGGCACCGCCGCCGAGGTGACGCCGATCCGCGAACTGGACGACCGCGTGATTGGCGAAGGCCGTCGCGGCCCGGTGACCAAGCGCATCCAGGACGCGTTCTTCGCGGCCGTGGGCGGCACCGACGAGAAGTACAAGAAGTGGCTGACGCTGGTCTGATCCGCGTCATCCCGCAACCATCCCATCCCTGCAAAACCCGCAAGACAACCGCAACACCATGACGCAAACCGCTACCGTCGTTGAAATCGGCGCCGAAGACATTCCGCTGCATTGCCCCACCGGCAACACGCCGGCCTGGAACTATCACCCGCGCGTGTTCCTGGACGTGGTGGATACCGGCGAAGTGAAGTGCCCGTACTGCGGCACCGTGTACAAGCTCAAGCCGGGCACCGTGCTGAAGGGCCACCACTGATCCACGCCGCCTGCAACGGCTTCGCACCAACGCCCCGGGCCGCCCCCGCGCCCCGGGGCGTTGGCATGCCCGGGCACCGCAAGAAAGAAAAGGGCCGCGTACTACCCACTCCATGAGAAAAGCCCTCGTTATCGCCCCTAACTGGATTGGCGACGCGCTGATGGCGCAGCCGCTGTTCGCGCTGCTCAAGGCACGCCATCCACGCCTGGTCATCGACGCCCTGGCCCCCAAGTGGGTGGCCCCGGTGCTGGCGCGCATGCCCGAGATCGGCAAGGTGTTCCCCAGCGACCTTGCCCACGGCAAGCTGCAGCTCAGCGCGCGGCTGATGTTCGCGCAACAGCTCAAGCACGAAGGCTACGACGTGGCCTATGTGCTGCCGAATTCGCTGAAGTCCTCGCTGATCCCGTTCCTGGCCGGCATTCCGCTGCGCATTGGCTACCGGGGCGAGGCGCGCTTCGGCATGCTCAACATCCGGCACGCCAATCCGCCGCGCAACAACCGCCCGCCGATGGTGGAGCACTACGCACGCCTGGCGCTCAAGCCCGGCGCCCGCCTGCCCGAGTCGATTCCCGACCCGAAGCTCAAGGTGGACCCTGCGCGCATGGCGGCCACGGCGGAGCGCTTCGGCATTCCGCCCGGCACGCGCGTGATTGCGTTCTGCCCCGGCGCCGAGTTCGGCCCGGCCAAGCGCTGGCCGGCCGCGCACTTCGCGGCGCTGGCGCAGATGCTGCGCCGATCGTATCCGTACGCGCAGATGATCACGCTCGGGTCGGCCAAGGACGCCGAGATCGCCGCCGAAATCGTCCAGGGCGCACCGTTCGTGCGCAACCTGTGCGGCCAGACCTCGCTGGACGACGCCGTGGACCTGCTGGCGCTCTCGGAGGCCGCCGTCTGCAACGATTCCGGCCTGATGCACGTGACCGCCGCGCTGAACCGGCCGCAGGTGGCCGTGTTCGGTTCGAGCGACCCGCGCCATACGCCCCCGCTGTCACAGGCAGCGAGTATCATGTGGCTTCAACTCGAGTGCAGCCCTTGCTTCAAACGCGAGTGCCCGCTCGGCCACCTGCGCTGCCTGAAGGAGATCGAACCCGAAATGGTGTTCGTCGAGTTGCGCAAACTCCTGCACCGTCCCTGATCCACGCCAACATGCCCCGTTTCGCCCGCCTGTTCGATTCCGCCGAAGACATCGTCGATGCCTTCCGTGAAGCCATGAAATTGCGCGACGCCGATGGCGCGCTGCGGCTCTGGCTCGACGAAGATTCGGTCACCTGCGTGATGCCCGACGGCCAGCGCCTGATCGGCCATGACAACCTGCGCCAGGCCTTTGCGCAGCTGCTCGAGGAGCAGCCGGTGCTGATCGACGCCATCGAGACCAGCAGCCATGCCTCGCTGGGCGTGTCGATCTTCGACGTCACCGAGGCGCTGCGCTTTGGCGAGGGGCGCGTGGAGGCCGACCTGTTCGTGCACACCACCTACGTGCTGATGCAGAACCACGAAGGCTGGCGCCTGGCCCACATCCATTGCAGCCCGGCCAACGCGGTGCAGGTGGCCGCCGTGGCCTCTGCGCCGGGACAAGCGCTGCACTGACCCCGGCGCCATGCTGTTCGGCGACACGTTCCACACGCCCTGGTGGCTGCGCGGCGGCCATACCCAGACCATTCTCCCGGCCCGCTTCACGCGCCATCGCCGCATTGCGTTCCGGCGCGAGCGCTGGCGCACGCCCGACGGCGACTTCATCGACCTCGACTGGACCACGCACCCCACGGCGCCCGATGCCCCGCTGGTGGTGATGTTCCACGGCCTGGAGGGCGATTCGCGCAGCCACTATGCGCAGACGCTGATGGCCGCGCTGCGCGACCGCGGCTGGCAGGGCGTGATTCCGCATTTCCGCGGCTGCTCGGGTGAACTGAACCAGGCGCCGCGCTTCTATCACTCGGGCGACTCGGCGGAAATCCGCTGGGTGTTGCAGCGGCTGCGTGACCAGGAACCCAGCCCGCCCGCGCGGCCGATGCTGGCCGTGGGCATCTCGCTGGGCGGCAACGCGCTGCTGCGCTTTCTGGGCGAAGACGGCCGCGACGCCGGCTTTCTGCGCGCGGCGGCGGCCATCTCGGCGCCGCTGGACCTCGCGGCGGGCGGCGCGGCGCTCTCGAGTGGCTTCAACATGATCTACACGCGCATGTTCCTGCAGACGCTCAAGCGCAAGTCGCTGGCCAAGCTGGAGCAGTTTCCCGGCCTGTTCGACCGGGACGACATGCTGCGCAGCCGCGACCTGTACGCGTTCGACAACGTGGTGACCGCGCCGCTGCACGGGTTTCGCGATACCGACGATTACTGGGCCCGCGCCGCGAGCAAACCCATCCTCGGCGAGATCCGCATTCCAACGCTGGTACTCAATGCCCGGAACGACCCGTTCCTGCCCGCGCGGCACCTGCCGGCCCAGGCCGATGTGAGTGCCGACGTGCTGCTGGAGCAGCCCGCGTACGGCGGCCACGTGGGCTTCATGACGCCGCGCGAGGGCCTGCTGGGACAACTGCCGCTGCTGCCGGTGGCCGGGCACATCGAATGGCTGCCCGCGCGCATACTGGACTTCTTCGACAGCGTGGGCACGGCGGCAAGCGGGACGCCATAAAAGGGACGCCATGGGACGCGCCCCAAAGGAGACACCATGGACGAGATAGTCAAACAGGCGATGTCGCGCTGGCCGAACGTGCCGAACTGCTTCGGCTGGCTGGCGCTGGACCGGCGCGGACAATGGCGAATGCGCAATGAATTCGCCCAGCAGCACGGGTTGTCGGGCGATCCGATCCGGCACGAGGCGCTGGTCGCCTTCATCACCCGCAACTACACCCACGACGCCAACGGCGCGTGGTATTTCCAGAACGGCCCGCAGCGGGTGTTCGTCTCGCTGATGTATGCGCCGTGGATTGCGCGGCTGCATCAGGGCGCGTTCACCACTTCCACCGGCAAGCCGTTCACGCCCAACGCATGCTTTGCCGACGAACACGGCAACGTGGTGCTGGCGGGCCAGGTGGACGGCGTGGAGGGCGCCGACGGCATGCAGGCTGCGCTGCTGCACGATCACGACCTCGACGCGTTCAGCACCATGAGCGACTGGCACGGCGAGGCGTGCGGCGCCGCGCTGGGCGTGTTCCACTACAACGGCCAGGCCATCGACATCGAACCGATCATGGAAGCCGAGGTGCCCCGGCGCTTTGGCTTCGTGCGGACGCCAGCCGCCGCGTAGCGCGGCGCGCCGCCGTCAGTTCGGCATGCCCTTGTTGTCCTGCCGGTCTTCCTTGAACTGAAGCTGCAGCTGGTGCAGCCGCGCGTCCACCTCCGACAAGGTATAGAAGTCGCCGTCGCCCGCCTTGCGCGCGATCTGCAGCTGCTCGATCGCGGCCTGGTACGAGCCATCCATCGCGTACTTCTCGGCCAGCGCCTGGTGCTGCTGCAGCCGTTTGCCCTGCGCGGCATAGGCGCGCGCCAGCATCTCCCACCATTCCGAACGACCAGTCTCCTCACGGGTGCGTGAACGCAGGAACGTCACGGCATCGCCGAGGCGGTTGGACGCCAGTAGCGTGTCGGCATAGGTCACTGCCGCCGCGTGCGACAGCGGGAACGCCTTCAGCGTGGCCGACGCCTGCGTCAGCGCATCCTGCATCCGCCCCTCGTTGCGGGCCAGCTCGATGGCCATCACATCGAGCATCGGCGTGCCCGACGTGGCGCCCGGAATGGTGCCGTAGAGCCGGCGCGCCTCGGCCAGCGCCTTGTCGGCATCGGTGAAGCGGCCCAGCTTCTGGTTGGCGTAGGCGATGCCGTAGTACACCGCGGGCAGCCGCACGGCGGACGCACCGTTGACCTGCGCCTGGAACGTCGCCAGCAGGTTGCGCAGGTCGTTGGGCGTGGGAGACTGCAGCACCGCCGAGCGCACCCGCGCGAATTCGTAGTCGGGCGTGTTGCCGACCTTGCGCGCCGTCACGTGGCGAACGCGGTCCTGCATGTCGGCGATACGCTCGGAGGTGAGCGGGTGGGTGCGCACGTAGGCGGGCACCGAGTTGTCGGAAATCCCCATCACCCGCTGCAGGCGCTGGAAGAAATCGGGCATGCCCTGCGGATCGAAGCCGGCGGCGGTCATGATCTGGAAGCCCACGCGGTCAGCCTCGCGTTCGGCACCGCGCGAGAACGACAACTGGTTGGCAATCGCCGCGCCCTGCCCGCCCATGGCCAGCGCCGCGGCGGCGTCGCCGCTCTTGGTGGCGGCCAGCCCGGCCAGCACCATCGACGCCAGCGCAATCCACATCGACTGGTCCTGGCTCGTGATGCCGCGGGCAATGTGCCGCTGCATCACGTGGCCGATTTCGTGGCCGAGCACCGACGCCAGCTCCGACTCCGTATCGGATTGCACCAGCAGGCCGGTATGCACGCCGATATAGCCGCCCGGCATGGCGAACGCGTTGATCGAACGGTCCCGCACCCCGAACAGCTCGAAGCCGGTGGCAAACGTGCCCGCGCCATTGGCGCCGGCCACGTTCATGCGGCGCGCGGCCTGTACCAGCCGATAGCCGAGCGCGTTGAGGTAGTCGTTCAGCAGCGGGTCGGAGATGTAGTCCGGATCGCGCCGGATGCTGCGCATGATGCGGTCGCCCAGCCGTTTCTCCATGTCCGGCGACAGCGACGCCGTGGACGGATCGCCCAGGTCGGGCAACTGGATGCCAGCGCTTTCCACCACGGTGTTGGCGCTGCGCAATCCGAACTCGGACTTTTGCCCGGCCCGCACGCTGCGATTGAGGTTGTCGTAGACCTGGTCGCTGACACTGCCGCTCAGCCCCAGCGGTGGCGGCAACCCGGCATTGGACGACGTGCCGGACGCGGCCGACGCCGACAAGCCCGTGGCGCCAGCCGTGCCAGCCGTCCCCGAGGGCATCGAAGCCTTCGACTGCGCCGCCAGCCGCGCGTTGGCGGCTGCAGCGGCACTGGGCGTGGCGGTCTGGCTGGCAGGCGCGGCCGTCTGCGGCCAGGCCGGCGCCGCCATCGTCAGCATCAGCACGGCCGCCAGCACGCGCGTCGGATGAGACGCACGGACGGCCTGCGGGGTGGTATCCACAACGCGGGCGCTCGACCGGACGGGCAGGCGGCGAGGCCAGGAAGACTTGAGCATGTTGCTATGATAGCGGCCTCTGGATGACGTTCCCATCGGGCAAGCCCCAGCGTGGCGTGGCCGCTGCGGAAAGCCCCGACACCTTCCTTTTTATCTTCCGCCCATGAGTCAGCTCACCCATTTCGACACCACCGGCCAGGCCCACATGGTCGACGTTGGCAGCAAGGCCAGCACCCACCGCGTGGCCGTGGCCACCGGCACCATCACCATGCTGCCCGCCACCTTCGCACTGGTACGCGACGGCAACGCCAAGAAAGGCGACGTGCTCGGCATCGCACGCGTGGCCGCCATCATGGCCACCAAGCGCACGGCCGACCTGATCCCGCTCTGCCATCCCATCGGCCTCACCAGGGTAGCGGTGGATTTCGCCCTGGACGAGCCAAGCGCCACCATCGCCTGCGTGGTGCGCACCGAAACCCACGGCCAGACCGGCGTGGAAATGGAGGCGCTAACCGGCGTGCAGGTCGCCCTTCTGACCATCTACGACATGTGCAAGGCGGTGGACCGGGGCATGGTGATGGGCAACGTGAAGCTGCTGGAAAAGCATGGCGGGAAGTCGGGGGATTGGGTGGCGGGGGGCGCATAACACTCTGATTTTCATAGAAAGAAGAGTTTTCGCCCAACTGCTTAGCTCCTGGCGACTTCACCGGCAGCAACCCGTCATCCGACCAAGAAGTCGAGGCTCAACAAAAGGTCTTGTCCAACGCCTGTCCAATTAGGAAGGCGCATGGCATCTATTCGACAACGAGGCTCAAAGTGGCAAGCTCGGATCATCAGGAAGGGCTTCCCGGCCGAAGTCCGATCGTTCGACACCAAGAGCGAGGCGGTTAGGTGGGCACGAAGTATTGAGGCGCAAATGGAGCTCGGCGGCTATCAGAGCCCGGCTCGCAACAACGATCTTCTTTTGAGGGATCTTCTTGATCGCTATGCTCAAGAGGTCACCCCTTCAAAACGTGGGGCCAAGGACGAACTCATTCGCATCCGGGCTTTGCAACGAAGCCGTTTGGCAGACTTCAGCCTGGCAACGCTGACCCCTGCCGTTCTTGCCAATTTCCGTGATGAGCGTCTGAGGAAGGTCTCAAGCGCAACTGCGGTGCGGGACCTGTCCCTGTTGTCAGGCGCTATCAACCATGCCCGAAGGGAATGGGGAGTTTCAGTCTCTAACCCCTGCCAGCTTATCCGGAAGCCTAGCGTTCCTCCAGGCCGTGCTCGGACACTCACACCGGACGAGGAAAGCCGGCTCATCACCGCACTAGCCCCGGTTGGCAGAAGAAGTCCCTGGATGGCCCCGCTGGTCTCCATGGCGCTCGAAACAGCCATGCGCAGGGGCGAGCTACTGGCATTGAAATGGGAAAATGTGCGCCTTGAAATCCGCACGGCCTACCTGCCGATGACAAAAAACGGCCACCCTCGAACCGTTCCGTTGTCTACACGCGCAATTGGAGTGCTAGCCGGGCTACCACGAGATCCTAGTGGAATGGTATTTCCCATCACTGAGATGGCGATGGAGGCGGCCTTCCGGAAAGCTTGTGTGCGAGCCGGGATCGACAACCTGCGATTCCACGATCTTCGTCACACAGGGACCACGAGGATGGCCGAGAAACTGCCCAATGCAATAGAGCTTGCCGCTGTGACAGGGCACCAGACATTGCAGATGCTGAAGCGGTACTACCATCCGAGTGCCGAGGCGCTAGCCCACAAGCTTGACTAGCATCCGTTCGGAACCGTTGCCCCGGCAAGCTGGCCCTCGTCTGCTACCGGGGTCCTTTGGCCGAAGACTGGTGACGGCTGCCGAATCAAGGATGCAAAATCTTGGACCAGCTCCGTATCAGGGGAGAGGGTCCAGGCTTTTCCCGACGATCTCGTTAATCTTCTGCCTGGCGTCCCAATCCCATAAGTAGGCCTGCATCAGCCGGTAGATGTCCACGTCGCCCGTGGAGCCGCCCCGTAGGTTGCAGGCCAGGACCATTGCCCGTACGCCCATGCCGATCTGAAGATGGCTTAGCTTGCGGCAACTGTCCGAACTGACTTCTTCGCCCGGCGGGTCTTGGTAGAAATCGGGCCATGTCGTTTCCAGGGCAGAGAGAATTTTCCGCTTGGCCTGCGCGATGTTCCGCTTCGCCTGGGAGTGTTCCTCGTAGGGATCGGGTGCTGCCATCATCTGGTCCCCCGCAGGTCGTGGACGCTGATTTCAGCGAGTTGGGCTAGCAGCCTAGCCTTGTCGATGTTTGGGACTCGCTGGGTGTTAATCCAGTTGAATATCGTCGCGTTGGATACGCCGCAGGCGTTGGATGCTTTTGTGGGGCCGCCGATCCTCTCTACAGCCAGGCGGACTGCGTTTTGTGTTGTGAACATTGTCTTATTTTTTCAAGCATGCCTTATCAAATGCTTGACTATTTCTAGTTTAGTTCACGGCACAGATGACGCTGGCAATTGCGCTCATCGTTTTCTCATTGGACCGCCTGGGTTATCAGCAGTGGGAAGTAAATGCTCGCTCGATGGCGTCAGGGTTCAGCTCAGGGTGACCGTAGACCATGTCTACCATCACTCCCCAAGCCTTCGTATCCAGGATGTCATTAGGCTGGTAGAGGTTTTGCATATCTTCCTTGGTCATACCCTGGTCCCGCTTGATTGCCATTGCGGAGGCTGTTATTCCAGCTGCCTTACAAGGAGGAAACATGGCCTCGCTGGCTAACGCTCCCAACGCCTTTTGAGTGACAATTTCACTCGCACTCATCTTCGCTGTGCCGACAATCGCTCCAACGGCTAGAAAGAAAGCGATTGCCACCCACACAATCCATGTGGCACGAGCATGAAAAAATTTCTGTTGGTCTCGGGGCGAGATTCCTGAGCCAAGGGCTTCGCCGTTGAAGGAGGCAAAACGGCGCCAGCGAAGGATCAAGGCGTAGCACCCTACGGAAAGCAGGGCAACGAGCAGCGCTCCCATTTGAACGCCAGGGGTGGTTACGTCTGTGGCTATGCCGAAGCCATCCTCCAGTACGATTTTTGCCAGGATTGCCCCGAAAATTCCCCAGACAACTAGGACCTTCACAGAGGTGATTGCGACCCCGGCTTTTGTTTGACCCTGCATGCTTTCTCCATTGTTCAGTGACTCTTTGCGGTGGCGAACTCTCGCTGGGCAGCTTCTCGCTCATGTGGCCTTGTAGCCGACCAGCCCCGATGCCCGCCAAGCCTTGAAGATGTAGTTCCCGTCCTGTTTCTGTCGAGATTCATACTGTCTTTGAACAACAATATCGAAGTCCTGTTCGGCAGCAAGAAGTCGCAGATGCATCTCGGCCTCGCCCTGCGTATCGAAGAAGTCCGACTGGAGCGCCGCCGTCGCCCGACCCTGGTCCAGCGGCTTCTTGCCTTCATATCTTGCCGAAAACACGTCCATCGTCCTGGCCTTGGCCACGAGACTCTCGGCTTTAGCCCTGCAGCCCGGACAGAGGCAGATGCCCCGAGACCACGCAGAGTCCGGGAACGCCTCGGTCAGCGGGTTAGCGCTGCGGCAGGTCATACAGACCGATGCCCCGCACTTGGCACAAGTCGATGCGTCATGTTTCGCATCACGAGCAAGAACTGGCTGATCGCAGCAGGAGCAAGAGCCGATCACCTGTGCGTCTCGCCATTTCGAGCGCACCACGTACCCAGCAAGAGCCGCAGCCCCGCCCACCACAACCGCCAAGATGGCAGCCAAGGCACGGTCTGGGCCACCTCCCGCCATTTCATCTTCTGTCGAACTTGCCACCCCTGTCTCCGATCACAGTCTGTCAACCGGTAAATATAAACTGAACGGTTCATGTCAACAACCAAATGGTGTCCATGTGATGGGGCGGTTCTTCGACACTTCGGGGCATGTCCAGCCCAGAAGAAAAGCAGGCCTTCGCTACCCGCCTCAAGCAGGCACTTACTCGCAGCTCAAAGAAAATTGAGTCGCCGAGTGAACTCGCCCTGCAGTTCAGCCTGCGGCATCCGAGCGAGCCGATCTCAGCCCAGGCTGCCCACAAGTGGCTGACGGGCAAAGCCATACCGACCGTGGACAAGATCGAGACGCTGGCGAGCTGGCTGGGCGTTCCGCTTCAGTGGTTGCGGTATGGAATTCCAGAAACGACTGCCAAGCCCCGTAAGAAGCAGGCGAAGGCGGGCGATTTAGGCAACCTTGCAGCAGACGAGGTCGACCTGATCGTGCGGCTGCGAGCCATGCCGGAAGTTCGGCGCAAGCTCGTGATGGACTTGGTGGGGCAGCTATCGCTCGACGGTGAGATGTGGGCTGGGCAGTAGTCCACCTGTGTGACAGCCGTGACGGACCCGTGACGACCAGACGAAGACTGGAAAGCTGCACCAATGCTGGGCTGTGACACTGTGACAGTTGTGACAGACAAAAACATACAGCCCCAGGCTGCGGACTGCGTCATCTCCAGGAATGGCAGTTTCGGGAGGTCTGCCCGTCAACCCACCCGAGCCATCCGCTGCCGTCACAATTGTCACAACGTCACAATGCAGGCGTGGTGCGGGTTTTTTGGTGTCACGAAGAAATCTAAGCACCGTCACGGCTGTCACGCCAGACGGTCACCGGCCTAGCACGCCACCCGAACGCCACCATCAGCCCGACTCTCGGCCGGCCACGAATGCGCCTCGATCACTGACGGCCTTGCATGACCTGCGTGCGAGCAAACATGGCTGCCTTGATTTGGTCTCGCTGGTAGTCGTCTTCCGCTACCGACGTAAGGTATTTGTCTCGCAAGCGCATGGCGTGACCATGCTGCTCGTGAACCTGTACTAGTTCTGATTCCAATCCCTTGTGGCTGACAGCGCGATAGTCGGCATCCGAGTTCGGCAGCTGCTCACCGCCCCAAGTATGGGCTAAGGCGTTGTCCTTTTCCCACTCGCCTGTCCAGTGTTGCAATGCCCCAGAGCCTAGCATCCCAGTGGCAGCTGAGACGGCTAGGCGAGAGGCTTTTGCTCGCTCCAAAAGAGCTGGAAGCTCTCGAACGAGGGCGCAGTAGTCAACCTGGGCTTTGCGCAGCTCCAGACGAAGATCTAACGCCTTCATCTCTCCGGAGCGGCGGTAGCTGACGTAGCCCATAACAGCCCCTGCAATGCCAGTAACGGCACCGATCACGCCGGTTGTGGCCCCAAGGTAGATCAACCAGTTAGGGTCGGACATCTTTTTCCTGTCAATGGATGAGTAGTCGACAGTGATATTAGACCTTCGTGCAAGGAATTGGAGCTAAAAGGCTAGCGGCCCGGCAAGCGTGTGGTTGCCGAAGTGCCGAAGCAGATGTGCCGACGCCGGGAAAGCTGACACACTCCCGCTGCTTGGTGGAAGCTAGTCCCGCACGGCCAGAGCCATATAACTATAAAATTTGTTAAAACTAATTTTTTAGAATAAACTACGCACGTTGAAGGAGGATCTATGGAAAAACGACACGATGACATTCTGAACGCTCGCCTTGAGGCCGTGATGACTGCGGGGGTGACGCATGTGTTATGGGATGAATTGTATCTGTGGTACGGGGTTCAGAAGATTGCGGCTCGCACCATCCGTGACTTGATCGAGCGCTGGGAGGAAATCTCGCATGGCACGTACGGCCGGTTGATGCAAATCCCGGGAGCCGGCGGCATTTTCTTAGCTGCGGAAAAGAACATCGAGCCTGTTGTGGACCCGAAAGCGTAGCCCCTAGGCTGGACCAAGGTGCAAGGAGCAGTTGCAGGAAAACTGGCGAAAACGAACGGAGAAGAATAATGGCCCAACGAGAGCCAAAATCTGTCACACGTACTGTCATCAAAGTTACCGGCCGTGCCGGCGACAAGAAGGGATCGTTGGAGCTCACCTCCGGCAATGTTAGCTATACGCGCAGCGGTGCTGAGTCGCCCGCACTGACGATCACCTATCAGCAACTTCTGTCACTGTTCGAGGAACACGTTGCCTACCGTGATCTACGTCCGGACAAGGTGCGTCTTCCAAAACCTCATCCAGAGGGTGATTTCGCCTTTTTTGTAACCGAGCTAAATGAAGCCGACGATCCGATGCTTCTGTTGGATAGTCATTCATCGATAAGCCGCCTGGACGACCGTCGTCTTGCGAACGGACGCTATCAGTTCAGCTACGACATGGCCAATGGGCGCAAGCCCAAGAGGCAACAATGGTGGGCGCATGTCTCGGTGCAGGCCGCTCTCTGGATTCTTGATCGTTATGTCCATCGCCTCGCCGGCGTGGCGAGGAAATCGCAGAGCTTCACGAATGACACCATCGTCATTTCGAAGGTAGATCTGCGTAAGGTCCTTTTGACCTTTCTCAAACGCCTCGATGGCAAAAACGGGGCGCTATAAATTTCGTGGTCGGTAACATGTATGAAAATGATGCGTGGTCGGCCCGGTCCAGCAGAGCGTGGCTATGGCTGCGCACACCCGAGTGAGTGCGGCAAGGGCAAACTATTGCCCTTCAAATCAGCCGTCAGCAGGCTAAAAGAGCCCTCGCTGAACGAGAGCCAATGAGCGCGTCAGCGCCCAAGAATACAGGCCAGCAGCTTGTGCCCAAGCCACAGCCAGACCAAACCGGCGACCACGAGCACCAGAGGGGCGACGACCAGCAGCAGAATCGCTTGCAGGAAAATCATGGCGCATCTCCTGCACTGCTTGCAGCTTTGCGATCCAGCTTGTCCTTGAGCGTCGTTGCAGTGCTGCCCACCTCCTGAACGACCGCCTCGCTGTCGCTGTAGAACTCCTCGACAATGGCGGGCATGTCTTCATCGGACTCCTCGAACGTTCCATCGCCGAAACCAGTTCTTGCCACAGCATCCAGCGCAGCCTGATCGAAGCCCGAAGCCTTTCGGCGGGCGTCGACTTCCCGTGCTTCCGTGATGGCATCTTCCAGTGACATTCCCTCCCGTGTTGTGAGGTCAACGTAGTAGATCGGAGCACGGTGGCTTTGCGTGGTGGATTTCGCCCGCAACCTCAGTTCCAGCGGCAACGACGCCAACAGGCCACCGGACACGGCGTGGAAGTACTTCAGCCTCGCTGTCAGTACCCGAATGCTGTTGTAGCCGGTGGTGCGAAAGATGAAGCTTCCGAGCAGATCCTCATTGCCGATCCGAACATTGAGCCTGCCATAGGGCTTGCATCCACCATCGGCAAACTCGCAGCGGGTCGGTGAGGGGCAAGGCAACGATTGAAGTCCATCGGTGGTATGGCGAAGACATATCTCCCCGTTACCGACACAGACAGGGCGGCCGGTCTTTCGATCGAACAGACTGTACTCGGCTCGCATGTTCAATTCAGGATCGTCGAACAGTACCGTCACGGGTATTGAACGGAGCTTTCCATTGCAAGCTTTGCGAAGAGCCTCGTCGTATGGGTGCAGGAGCCAGTTTCCATTTGATTGAACCTGCGTGGTCAGCGTGAATTGGTCGTCCTTCTCCGGCAGACGCTTGCCGTTCTTCTCCACCATGCGGCCGATTGAGATGCGACCAAGCACAGGCGGGGTTATCGCCAAGTTCTTCAGCATAGATATACCTCCATGAAATTTGCGCAGGCCCGCCCCGAGATATCCGCAAGGGCAGGCACAGCACGGCCCCAGCGGACAAGGGCAATGGGTTACAGAATCAGGAATCGCCGGCTGCCGGGCTTGGTGAGGGGATAACGTTCGAGTAGGTCTGGCTGGTCTTGCAGCAGCTTTTCCGTATCCAAGCCACGTCCGTCCTTGCTGCGCTTCCAGGTGACTTCGCCGGTTTCGAACTTGGCCTTCGTGGCCTCCCCCATCGCTTGCTGGATGGATTGCTTGAGCTGAGCTTCGAGCGTTGCCCGTCCTGCGATTTCGGCCCGAACCGTCACCAGGTCAGCGAAGGCGGCGGACAGGCTTCGGTCTTCGGTGAAGTCGACCGTCTGCCCGGTGTCGCGTGGATACAGGCATTGCAGGGCCGATGCAGCCGAGTCCGAGCCATCTGCAGGTGGCGGAATGTCCGTTTCGACGTATCGCCAGAACCGGGCTTCCAATTCGATCAGTCGGGCGATCAGGGCATCATCCCGTTCTATGCGATGTACCTGGAATTCCTGCCCGCAGATCAACACGGCGACATCCCCCGCTGCCTTACCTGTCACCGCAAGCTGATGCTGAACTTGCAGTTGCACGTATTCCGGCACCCCGTCACGCCACAGCCGAGCCCCGTTGATGCCTGCCGTTTTGCATTCGAGAATCGCCACATCGTCATTGCCCACGACCTCACGATCGATGTTGGCCAACATGAATGGGATCTCCCGATGCCGAAGCACGGCATTGACTCGGCGAACCCGATTGCCTGTCCGCTTGGTATAGTGGGCGGCGACGATCGGCTCCAGCAACGTGCCCCAATAGATCGGCTGTGTTTCGTCGTCGGGATCGGGCTTACGCAATTGGGCATCCCGACCGGTCTTCTCCAGCCACAGTTCGAGCTGGGATTTGTACGGGTTGAGCCCCACCGCTGCGGCGGCGTCTGAACCGCCGATGCCTTGCTTGCGGACTTCCAGCCAGTCACCTCGGGTCATGTCACTGGTGGAGACCAGGCGAAGGGCTGGCCGGCCCCGCCTTCCTACTTGATTTACTGCGGGTTGCATAGGACCTCCTAGAATGGAAAACGCCCGGAGAGGCAGAACCTCAACCGGGCGGCTGGTGGAGCAAGATTGGACTTCAGGCCACAAGTTTTACAGCTTCCTCCCACGCTCGCTGCTTCAGAACAGCACCTGCACCGAACCAGCTCGAATCTAGGCGGTGGTCGGCACTGCGGGCTCGGCGCTCATGGTCGGCGTACTGGGTGACAGCATTGACCAGTCCCCAGGCTGTGCCGGACGCTGAGGGCAAGTCCGAACCCATTCCCTTGCCGTCGTAGAGCAATTGGATGGCCCGTAGAGCACGATCGTTTGGCTGGAGCTTCGCTTGGCTTGTGGCGAGCGTGGGCATGTCCAGCAATCGGCGGAAGAAGTCTTGAGCGGTTGCAGGCCTGACCTTGCGCTCCGACAACGCCCGCATCCGGACCATGAAAGCATCCCAGCTCGACACGGCAATACCAAGCTGTTGCTTGACCGCCTGAGGATTGAACTGTGTGCGGTGCGGAACCTTGATTGCGCCGGTGCCGTCATCGAGTGCGATGGCGAGCGTGTTATTGCAGACCACTCTCACACTGGTGAACTGCGCCGTTGTCGCAAGCGTGCCGTCGCATGCTGTTGCCAGAAGCAGGTAGCCGTTCACGGTGTCCCCGCCCTTGAGCACAGTCTGCTGACCAGTCTTCGCCAGCGCCCAGAGCTTGCGGCCTTCCTTAAGAACGCCTGCGGTCTCCAACTCGAAACCGCCTGCTTCAGTCAGGTCTCGGTAAAACTCCAGGATTTCACGAGGCTGTACGGTCTGGTAACGGTTACCGACGACCGACAGCGGGGCCTTGGTGTCGCTACGGTAGAGGACCTTCTGCTCCGGGAAGGAGTGGATGGCTCCCAGAGTGCCAGCTTGACCTGACATGAAGCAGACCGGCGCTTCTTCAATTCGCCAGTCCATACCAGCTTGGCGAGCCCAGACTTCAATGGGTTGCTTACGGGCGAGTCGGTTGCCGAGACCGTGCCATGGGGCTTCGCCAGCGTAGGCCATGGTTTGTACGAGATGCATGTGAACTCCTAAAGATGGACGAACGCATCCCCCAGGGCCAGCCTGGTAGCGCGTTGATGGATGTAGGATGAACCTAGCCAGGTAGGCTAGCTGTTACCGGTGAGCATCCGGCGAAGGAGGGCCGATCAAACGAAAGCTTGGTCGTCGTCAAATCCATCACGGCCATCGGCATACATATGCCGCGTGAGATGGTCTTTCAGGCAGGTGAAGACTGCGGAGATGACCTCGACGACGACAACGAGCAGTAGGCTGAAGAGTGATTTATACATGGGAAGTCCTTGATAGTGAAAGCAGGTAGGCGATGTGCCTTTCTACTGTTCTTGTACCAAGGATTCCCGCTGCAATTGGATCACTAAGCTGCCTTGTGCGGCCTAGTCTATATCGATAGCCTGTAAGCCAGTACTAGCTCCTTGACGCTTTTACGGGAGTTGTAGCGCCGCTGGAGCCGCGTCGAATTCTCCTCAACATAGCAGCTGGGAGATGCCAAGTATTCCGCCGAACAGGCTGTCAAAGCTTCACCTTGATCTACATCGACAACTGCAAACCAATGAGCTTGCGTGGCGACAATTAGCACGCTGTTTCTGGAGAGCAATCGCCTCGTCAGAATGCTCCGATGATCGAGATCTGAGATACGCTCGACTCGATACGTGCTCGACCTATCCAGCAACGAAACATAGTCGCCGATAACCTTTGCAATCAAATCGGGGTACTGATCAATCCTGTCGGTGCCGACATCACCGTTCAAAAAATCCCTTGGATCGTAGATGGCCCCAACGAGCCGTTGCCAACCGCCCGCAGAGATTGCCCGGCCCTTCAGACAGCTTACGGCATTGACCAGCGTATAAAGAAAACAGGCTCCATCCAGGTCGCCTTGCGCTTTGATGCGTCGTTCCATGTGTATTGATGCCTTGTACAGTGGGAAGCCTTTCTGCGCCCTTGTGGTGGACAAGCGACAATCTTCGCCAATGAGAATTGGCGGCGTCGACCCCGGACCTGGCTTGTCGACGTCTTCCAATACGTTCTTCGCTTTCAGCCCTTACTGCCCTAAAGCCGGTCAAGGCAATCAGACTGACGTAAGGAGCACAGCATTGTGCAACTTCTCAGCGAGTCCAACGATGTTCTGTGCGAATTTTCCATTGTGCATGTCTTTCCATGCGCCGGTACTCGCTTCCCAGTTCCGGTACTGGCGAGGATCAAGGCCGTCCACGTCGAATCCGTTGAAGGGCCGATAGTATGGCCACCACTTGGAACTCCTGGCACCTACAGGCATCGCCGACGGAAGCCTTTCGCCGATCAGGCGAGCTTCGTCGTTGTCACCTCGCAAACCGTTCCGCTTGATTCCGTAGATCCACTGTTCATAGCTGCCACGCTGTGGCTCAAAGCAAATGTGCCAGTGTCCGGCATTTGGTGGCTTCAGTCCGATCCCTGCGTTTCCATCGTCGAGTCGACGGCAGATAATCCAGCCGTCCTTGATGAGGCCCGAGATATCCTCCATCGCTTTTTGTAGAAGCGATAAACGGATCGCATCTCTGGAACGCATAAGTTCCAATGCAGCGTCGAGCCTGTCCCCGTTACTAGTCACGATATCCACAATCATCGTTGACTCTCTCTTTGATGCCTGTCCAAGTAAGCGACGTTCAATGTACCGTTGGAAATCGTCAAGGAATGCATTCACACGTGGTGCTAGGCAGATTTGTTCACAAGCTTTCAGCCAGTGTAGAACCTGCTCAAAGGACAGAAGAACCAGGCGACCATCGGCTCGCTCCCGAAACATTGCCTCCGTTTCGATGCTGGACTCGGATGGAGGGCGGCCGGTTTTCGTTAGATAGACAAGGACTGATCGTGCTTTCCGTCGTCCGGCCAGGTCATTCAGGTAGTCCTGGACCTGCCTTGCCTGATCAGCAGCCCACGGTTTGTTCTCTATTCCGACGACCCAATCCTGTCCCTCCAACAGGATATCAATCCGACGCTCTGTCTTGAGTGTGTCCGTCTGCTCCTCACGCTTGATTCTGTAGCAGCTTTCGGCCTTGAGTTCACTCAACCCTGACAGGCCTAGGAACTCCCGGAGGAAGATGTGCCCTTGCCCGTGAGTCCCCCAAGGTGCGAGAAGATCGGCAAGTATCCAAGACAGGAGGTTCTCGTCTGGATCGATGTAGGTAAACGCAGAAAAATTCGGGGCTTCAGAGCGCGTTCGTTGCTCTTCAGCCGTACGGAACTCACCAAGCTCTTCGGCGAGCATATCGAGCAATGCACTTACATCGCCCACCTGATCAAACATGAAAACAACCCCTGGTCTTGATGGTGCCGCTATGCGTCCGCTAGTCGCTCGAACAATTCTTTGTGCTGTAAGTGGATGGACTCCATTCGAGACCTATAGTCAGTAGCTGACGAGCGAAGCGTTGCTGAGGCAATGGACTTGTTTGATGGAGACCGACCCATGTACCGTCGCTGTGCGAGCTTTCTTCGTACGCGCTGTTTCATGGCTCTGCTACCGACTTGCCCGAAGCCGAGCGTTCACGTCGAAGCCACCGGATCGAAGATGCCTCCGACAACCGGTCGTGTTTCGGGTTCGCAAATGCTTCCAGGAACTCAGCGTGGCGGCAGGCTTCAGCATGGACAGAGGATGGGTGGGTCGGCTGGGCGTTGTATAGCTGCCGCAGCAACTTCGTCATCTCATCGCTCTCTCTCTATATATATATTAGGAAATGCTCGCAGCAGTAACACGAGCAAAGACGTGGCGTTCCTGCGCTGAATCGCCCACGAAATTTCAAAACTCGTGGGCGAATATCTACATCAAGCCCACTCAGCACTCAGCTTTTCCGCCTGCTGCAGAACGGTCTGCACCGCCTCCTCTTGCTGGTCAGGCGGGTACTTATACTTCCGCAGGATCCGCTTCACCATCAGTCGTAGCTTTGCACGCACACTCTCCCGAACGGCCCAATCGACACTGACGTTTTGCCGGAGATTTTCCGTCAGTTCATGGGCGATCTTCTTCAGCGTTTCGTCCCCTAGCATCCGGACAGATGCCTCGTTGTTCGCCAGTGCATCGTAGAAGCGAAGTTCGTCTTCGGTCAGCCCTAGGTTTTCGCCTCGGCTCGCCGCCTCACGGAACTTCTTCGCCATCTCGATCAGCTCCTCGATGACCTGGGCTGTTTCGATGGACCGGTTTTGATATCGAGTGATGACGTTGGACAAGAGTTCAGAGAACTTCTTCTCCTGGACGACGTTCCCGCCGAAGCGGCTCTTGATCTCGCCCTCCAGCAGCCGCTCCAGTAACTCCACTGCAAGGTTTCGCTCTGGCAGGCTCTGAACTTCAGCCAGGAACTCGTCATCGAGGATCCCGATGTTCGGCTTGTCGAGGCCGACCGATTCGAAGATATCGACCACATCCTCCGACACAACGGCTGACCCAATAATTTGCCGGATCGCCAACTCCCGCTCTTCATCGGTGCGCTTCTTCTGGCTGATGTCTCGCTTGGTCAGGAGCACCTTCACTGCCTGGAAGAATGCGACCTGTTCACGCACGGCCTTAGCTTCGTCCAAGGTACAGCAGAGCGTGAATGCCTTGCTCATGGCAAGAGCGGTGTCAGCAAAGCGTTTCTTGCCGTCCTTCAAGCCGAGGACAAAGTTCGCCGCTCCGGCCAGAAGCTTGTGCCCACCGGTCAGGAAGCCGCTGTAGTCGAAACCGTGAAGCATGGCTCGCAATACATCCAGCTTTTCTTCCAGCACGGCATAGGCTTCGTGCGCATCCACGGTAGGTCGGCCTCGGCCATTGCTGGCTGTGTACTCCTTGAGCGCTTGCTTCAGGTCGTTGGCAATGCCGATGTAGTCCACCACCAGGCCGCCCTGCTTGTCTTTGAAGACACGGTTGACGCGGGCGATGGCCTGCATGAGATTGTGGCCCTTCATCGGCTTGTCCACGTAAAGCGTGTGGACGCAGGGGGCATCGAAGCCGGTCAACCACATATCCCGAACGATGACGAGTCGAAGTGGGTCCGCTGGGTCCTTGAATCGCTTCTCCAGCCGCTTCTTGACCTGCTTCGGGTATATGTGGGGGCGTAGCAGGGCCTTGTCGGATGCAGAGCCTGTCATGACAATCTTTATGGCCCCCTTCTCCGGGTCGGGATCATGCCATTCTGGCCGGAGCTTTACGATCGCATCGTAGAGGTGAACGCAGATCTCCCGGCTCATGGCGACGACCATCGCCTTACCAGGCATTGCCTTGTTCCGCTCTTCAAAGTGGGTTACAAGGTCGGCCGCCACTCTCTCAATGCGAGGCTCTGCACCCACTATCTTTTCAAGCGCCGCCCACCGAGTCTTCAGCTTGGACTGCTCGTCGCCTTCTTCATCCTCAGCGAGTTCGTCCACCTCAGCATCGATATCCGGCAGGACGTCTTCCTTTAGCCCCAGCTTTGCCAGACGAGACTCATAGTAGATCGGTACCGTGGCCCCATCGTCACGGGCTTGCTGCATGTCGTACACGTGGATGTAGTCACCGAAGACGGCCCGAGTGTCACGGTCTTCGCTGGACACTGGCGTTCCGGTAAAGGCAACAAACGTGGCGTGAGGGAGCGCATCCCGCAAATGCTGAGCGTAGCCGACCTGATATCCCTTTATGTCGCCCTTGAACTTGGCTTCGAAGCCGTACTGTGTGCGGTGGGCTTCATCGGCAATTACAACAATGTTCTGCCGATCGGAGAGCACAGGGAACGTGTCTTCGTCCTCGCCTGGCATAAATTTCTGAATGGTCGCAAATACAATACCGCCCGATGGCCGGTTCGCTAGCTTGCCTCGCAGGTCTTGTCGAGTATCGGCCTGGACTGGTTGTTCTCGCAGCAAGTCTTGCGACAACGAGAAGACGCCGAAGAGTTGGCCATCAAGGTCGTTCCGGTCAGTGATGACGACGATGGTTGGGTTCTCCATCGCAGCTTCCCGCATGACCCGAGCCGCAAAGCACGTCATGGTGATGCTCTTGCCGCTTCCCTGAGTGTGCCAGACGACACCACCCTTGTGGCTGCCACCAGGCTTGGACGCAGCGACGACTTGAGCAATGGCCGCACGAACCGCATGGAACTGGTGATAGCCTGCGATCTTCTTTACCAGCTTGCCGTCATCCTCAAACAGGACAAAGAAGCGCAGGAAGTCGAGCAGGTAGACGGGCGACAGAAGTCCCCGAATGAGCGTTTCCAGTTCGTTGAATTGGCCGAGTGGATCGAGCGTGTGGCCATCGATCGTCCGCCATGCCTGGAAGCGCTCCGAGTTGGCTGACAAGGAGCCCATGCGAGCCTCGCTGCCGTCCGAGATCACCAGGATTTCGTTGTACTGGAAAACGTCTGGGATCTGCTCTTTGTACGTCTGGATCTGCTCATATGCCTTCCAGATGTCGGCGTTTTCGTCCGCTGGGTTCTTTATCTCTAACAGGACCAGCGGCAGGCCATTCACAAAGAGGATAATGTCTGGGCGGCGGGCGTGCTTCGGGCCCTTGATGCTGAACTGATTGACGGCCAGCCACTCGTTTGCGGAGGTGTCCGAGAAGTCGATGAGCTTCACGAAGTCGCCACGTGTCTCTCCGTCCTTCTGGTACTCGACCGGTACACCGTTGACCAGCAAATTGTGGAAGTGCCGATTGGCAGAAAGCAGTACTGGCGTGTCCAGATTCAGGACTTGCCGTAGTGCGTCCTCCCGAGCAGCCAGCGGAACGACCGGGTTCAGCCGATTTATCGCATGCCGAAGCCGATCCTTGAGCAAGACTTGGCGGTAGTCGGCCCGTTCTGGCGATTCACCATCCGGGGCGATATCTGGGCCATAGAGATGACTGTACCCAACGTCTCTCAGCCAATCGAGCGCTTCTTGTTCTAGTTGGTCTTCGGTCATGCCCGATCACTCCTCTGGGTTCGCCACTGTCCAGATCCGCTTCAGCGGGAGTTCCGCCCGAATGTCTTGGTCGATCTTGTCGTAGTTGTCGAGAAGCTGCTCAATCAGATCGTCACGGTTCCAAATGCGGACCTTGAAGAACTGTGTGGGTAGTTCTTTCAAGACTGTGGCCTTGAATCCTGACCAGGACACGAATAGACCTTGGTCTGCACTGACACCTTGCATCGCACCGATGAGCTGCGTGAACTCAGGCCTATCTGAGGGTGCATCTCCGGACTTCACCTGCACGCAGATTCGTGGCCTGTCGAACCCGAATGCGCCACCGGCCGCCAGAATATCAACGCCTTTGTCTGGCCCTTCCGGGCTGAGATAGGTTGTGAATCCCTGAGCCTTCAGAATCGCTTCGACCAGGCGTGCCATTCCGTGGCCCTTGAACTTCTGATTAATCACCTTGGCGATAGCGTCTCGGCCGACCTCTTCAAGATCGACGTCGACCTCCTCCGTTGCCAGACCATTAGCCTGCTCGATAGCCATCGCACTCGGCGGTGTCAACGGCACGCCCCCCCAACCCTTCTTGCCCATCGCACGAACACGCTTTTCGGCGTCATTCCGCTTGATCTCGCAAATGGTTAGGAATGCGCCAAAGGAATACAGAAGGTCCTGATCGAAAGCGCTACGAGGAACATCGGTATTCAACCATTGCACCTTGCGATAGTGCCGGTACATGACCGGAGCCGTCGGGTCGAATTCGTAGCCGCCATGAACCTCCCCGATAGCAATGGTGCCGCTGTGCTTCTTCGGCACAATCACCCAATCGCCAAGCTTCATCCCCAGCGCAAAAGCCCATACCTGTCCCGACCAGTTGATGACGCGCTTTACCGGCTCATTGGGATAGTGCTCCAGCATCAACGCCTTGATGGCGGCGTAGTCGGTTGCGATAGCGAGGTTCGTTTTCGTCAACGCATCCCAGGTTAGGTAAATGCGGTTGTCCTCGAAGAACCGTTGCTCGTGTTCTGCAAATTTTCCTGCACGGACAAGCCAGAGAGCCATGGTGGTATTTCGTTATACAGTTTCGAGAATCTCTGCGACTTCGGAAATACAAAGTTGACCGGAGATCAGGCGAGGTAGTAGCGTGTCTCGGAGAGAACCCAGCGTATCAACGGCTTCAGTACCTAACACGATCCCTTCAAACAGCGGACGAGCGACCTTCTCGAATCTACTAAGCAAACTAGGTAGCGGTAGCACGATCTTCGACCTAGAGAATGTACTTGTGGTGATGGTATCGAAAACGGAGCCATGGGCAGCATTCACCAGCATGGCGATCTCTCTTCTCATTTGGCAGAAAAGCGCAATTGGCGTGGCATTCTTTGACGTAAGCGCATAGCAAGTCTGGTTCATTGCCATCTCGTTTCCGAGAAGCACCATTCGCCCGGTGGTCGCTCCACGTGCGACAACCACGGTAGCTAGTGCCGGGATTAAACGTGTAGAACTTTCATGAAGCCCTTTCCGGGTGATAGTTCGCTCCGTTCTTACAAGAACCGTACTTGTAGATTGCGATACGTCTTTTGCACTTGCCCAGGAAGTCTCGCCCCCCCAGTACTCTGGTCGATCCGTTTTTGGCGTACCGCCGCTGAGCAACGATGCAATTTCAAGGATTGAGCCGACCCGCCAACCCCTCGGGATCCGTCCTAGTTCCGACTCCTCGAATCCATCCGGGAACAGCGCCGCCGTATCCGGGTCCACCCCATCCGGTTCACGGCCTTCCGACCTGGCTCGAACCGGGTCGAAGTCGACGAACCAAGACTTGAAGAGAGCCTGGGCAATGGCTTCGAGGGTAGCGTTGGTCTCACGAAGCAATGCGATGCGGTCGTCGAGGGCTTCAAGCGTATCTGCCACCGCCTTCTGCCTACCGATCTCCGGCAACAATATCGGCAACCTTCCAATTGTCGCTTGGTTCAAAGATGCCATCGTCGAACCAGTGGAGTTCTGTACCAACCAATTCTTCACCGCATCAGTCTGTAGAGAGTATGCAAGGAAGCGAGCATCACAGCTCTTTGGGGGGCGAAGCCGGATGCCGTCGGAGCCCAAAAACCAGCCCTTCTGACGCTTCCTGATCAGTGCGCAGCGTTCAATCCCGCCCTTTCTGGCGAAGACGATATCGCCTTCGTCTAGAACGTACTCCGAAAGACGAGCAATGGTTGCTTCAGAAACTCTGGGAGTTTTTGCGTCAATGTGAAATGTTCCATGTCCGATCTCTCGTACGGAGATCAAGGGAACGCCCGTTGTTGTGTATTCGCTAGCCTTCAGTGCTGTGCCAAATGGGCCGGTTTTGATCGTTCCGCCTTCTCTAGAGAGGAGTTCCCCCAAAGTCAGCTCTTCGTAGAGTTCAGAACTCATAGCCGAGCCCCCCCAACTTCTGGCGGATCAACGCATCAAGCTCTGCTCCCTTCGCCATCTGTTCACCAAGCTTCTCGGTCAGCTTCTGCATCTTCTCGGCGAACGCTTCGTCGTCATCTTCAACCTCTTCGGCGCCGACGTAGCGGCCTGGTGTCAAAACATGACCGTGCTCGGCAATCTCCGTCAACTTCACGCTACGGCAGAATCCAGCCACGTCCGCATAGCTTGTCTTCGCTTCGGCATCACCACGCCATGCGTACACGGTCTCGGCAATTTTGGCGATGTCTTCGTCAGATAGCTCGATTTGCACCCGGCTGACGGAGCGGCCGAGCTTCCGTGCGTCGATGAACAGCACTTCGCCTTTCCGGGTTGGCTTCTGCTTGGTCAGGAACCAGAGGCAAGCCGGAATCTGCGTGTTGAAAAACAGTTGGCCGGGCAGTGCCACCATGCATTCAACTACATCGGCATCGACCATCGCAGCCCGGATTTCCCCCTCGCTGTTCTGCGACGAACTCATCGAACCGTTCGCCAGAACGATGCCGGCATGACCCGTTGGCCTCAGGTGGTACAGCATGTGCTGCAACCAAGCATAGTTGGCATTGCCCTGCGGCGGAGTTCCATAGACCCAGCGGGGATCTCCTTCGAGACTGCCGTGCCACCAGTCAGAGACGTTGAACGGAGGGTTGGCCAGTACGAAGTCTGCACGGAGATCGCCGTGCTGGTTCCGAATAAAGGTGTCGGCCGGTTCCTTGCCGAGGTTGAAGTCGATCCCCCGAATAGCCAGGTTCATGGCCGCCAGCCGCCAAGTGGTCGGATTCGACTCCTGACCGTAGATCGAGACGTCCCCCAGCTTACCGCCGTGGGCTTCAATGAACTTCTCCGACTGCACGAACATCCCGCCAGACCCGCAGCAAGGATCATAGACCTTGCCGTGATGGGGAGCGAGGATGGCGACCAGGGTTTTCACGATGCTGGCAGGCGTGTAGAACTGCCCGCCCTTCTTGCCCTCGGCACTGGCGAACTGCCCGAGGAAGTATTCATAGACTTGGCCGAGGATGTCTTTGGCCTTGCTCGTGTCGTCGCCAAAGCCGATGGTCGAAATCAGGTCGACGAGTTCGCCGAGTTTGCCGTCCGGTAACTGAGCACGGGCGTACCGCTTGTCAAGGATGCCCTTGAGCTTCTGATTTTCGGCTTCGATTGCCGCTAAGGCTTCGTCGATGCGCTTCCCAATATCGGCTTGCTTTGCCTGGGAGCGAAGGCTTTCCCAGCGAGCGGATTCCGGCACCCAAAAAGCATTCACTTCCCGGTAGTAGTCCCGGTCTTCCAGCTCCTCGGCAAGCAGCTCATCATCGCTGTCGTGCAGGAAGTAGTCGTCGCTCGGGTCCAGAAAGCGCTTGGTCAGCTCTCCACGACGGGCCTGGAAGGCATCTGAGATGTACTTGAGAAAGATGAGGCCGAGTACGATGTGCTTGTACTCGGCGGCGTCCATGTTGGCCCGGAGCTTGTCGGCCGTGGCCCACAGGGTTTTCTTGATGTCGTCGATCATCGGAAAGAAGGGAGCTGTACACATAATGCTTCACGAGCCGCTATTATGACCGGAAAGGCGGAACGTACGGGTGCCATCCACGTTGCTAGGGGCGGCGCATACACCCTCCTCGTGGAGGGAGAGCAGGCTCTGATGCTACTACACGGGAAGATTTATGGCGGTCAATGACTTTAAACAGTATCAGGAAGAAATCACAGCCGACATTGTTGATATTCTAGGAAAAGCAGAATGCCAGCCGATCCTTTTTGTTGGATCCGGATTTGCTCGAAGGTACGCAGGAGCCCCAAATTGGGAAGAGCTTCTACAGAAATTGGCGGACGCTTGCCCACTTATCGACAAGGAATTTGCATACTATAAGCAGAAGTACACAAACCTACCAGAAATCGGATCCATTTTTGCAGATGCATACCGAGAGTGGGCATGGGGAGCCGGTAGGAAGAAATTCCCAGATGAATATTTCTCACCCGACGTTTCGCCAGACGTCTTTATTAAGCACAAGGTAAGCGAAATCCTAAGTGAGCTTGGCCCCCAGAAAGGGTCTTATGGCTCAGCAGCGTTGGATGCGGAAATCAAAGCGCTCAAGTCGATGTGGCCGCATGCCATTATCACAACGAACTACGATCGGCTTCTGGAGCCACTGTTTCCAAAATATGAAACAGTCATTGGGCAGCAAATTTTTCGGAAATCCTTCCTTGTACTTGGCGAGATTTTCAAGATACATGGTTGCGTATCCGACCCGAGATCGATGGTGCTGACAGACGAAGATTATAAAAGCTTCGATACTGACAAAAAATATTTGAGTGCCAAGCTCTTGACATATTTTGCCGAACATCCGCTCTTGTTTATAGGCTACGGAGCTCAAGACCCGAACATCAAGAATGTGCTGTATGACATAAGCCGAATGTTTCGACCTGAAATGACGCTGAGTCCGAATATATGGATATTAGAATGGGACCCATCCCAAGATAACGCATCCTACCCCCCGAGGGAACGAGTCCTGGACGTGGGAAATGGCGTGAACGTCCGAATCAAAAGCATTACTGCTTCATCATTTGAATGGGTCTACAAAGCGTTTGGTAGTAATGGCAGTCTATCTAAGGTAGATCTAAAAGCTTTGCGCTCGCTGATGGCGAGAACCGTTAACCTAATTCGAAGTGATATTCCGACAAAAAACGTGGAGGTAAATTACCAAACACTGGAGCACGCAGTAGAAAGTGGTGAGGCATTTGCAACTCTTTTCGGCATCACATCCCTAGACACTCCCGAGAACGTGAATGCTCGCTATCCCTATACTCCACAGATGCTTGCGGAAAAACTTGGATTCACCAGTTGGAATGGTGTAAACAAGCTTATCGCCATCATCGCAGAGAATCACGGGTTTGACATACGAACCACGGACAATCCGTATCACTTCAAGCTAAAGACAGGAAAGGCTGTAAATAGCTTTACCAGAAAATACTCTGATTTGGCATTCGATCTGCTCTCTAAGGTTCAAAAAGGTGAAGACTACACTCTTGCGCCGAACTGCTTTGCGAAATCAGGGGATACAGGCAACGTCTAATCGCATACAGGGGCCGTCGGAACGGGATTTCTGTAACAAATCGGGGCCGTGGACAGAACACCGGCAGCGAAAGGTCCCGGACTGATGCGCTCGTTAGGACGCGGCTAGAGCGCTGCAGCAACGGCCCTTGCGACCATATCCAGATGCTGCCCCGCCCAGCGCCTCCAACTGTTCCACTGTGGAAGAGCCAAGCTAGGCACGACGAAAATTGCCATCGACCTGTCGCCGTCGTTCACTTCTAGCGAACGGAGGTCCTCCGCTTGTTCGGGCGGGTCTGGTAGCTTGACCCCAATGCACTTGCCGAGCCGGGTGGACGTGCCTGAACCGTGGGCAATGAGAACGGCGGGTCGGATGTGCGAAAGCAAGGCACGAAATATTTGATCGCCTTTCACCGCTCCCGCAATATGCTCCGGACGTGTCAAGTCTCGACTCATGGCTGTCGAATAGCAGATCACGTTCGTTTCCAGAACGTCATCGACACCTTCTAAAGCGAGACGCCTTGTCAGGTCATCGATGTTGCAGCGGGTTGGCGAAGGACTGCCTCCTGTAACCTCGTCGTACAGAGCTCGACAGCTCTGACCACTCCGGTTAAAGAGGGTATCCATATGCTTGGCGTGCGATCCAACGCTGTCGGTCGGGTAGCCTTTCGCTTGGTTCATGCCCACAATGAAGACCCTAGCGTCCAGTGGATCACGAAGACTTGTCATCCAGGGGCGTGGATACTGCCCGCCAACGGGTTGGGTCAACTGGCTGATCGCCGCTTCAAACTCGCTACTCATGGTCGTTAGTATGCCGTTGCCTAGAAGTGGTAGCTCAGAGCGTTGTTGACCTCGGAGACCAGCTTGCGGCGGAACAAGTCGTCAATCAGGGCGGTCAAGTCCCCCTTCGCCAGCTTGTTGCCAAAGATCGTGCTCACGTACTTCGTCAGCGTAGCCCGCTTCCTCGGCCGCTTGTCCTTCTGCACCTTGCAGAGATTTGCCTTGACGCGCTCTAGCTCTGCGCCGGCCGGGGGCGATGCCTTCTGTGTTGGCCTTGCGGACTGTTCGGCCTGAATTGGCTGCGCTCCGTGAATCTCACTGACGGCGGCGACCCGTTTGCAGGGTATTCCAAGCAATCCGATGTGCTTGACCAGAGGGTCATAGCCCGTATCCCTAGCCAAGATAATGAACTCGCTGGCCTCCCGACGCTCAAGGACTCGGCCAATATGGAAGGCAATGTGAAAATCCAGAGCATTCTTTCCGGTGCCCGAGATCCGATGCCATTGCACCCGTGATCCCAAATTCTGCAGCCGGGTTGTCAGATCGAGTGAGGCGCTCTTCTGGTTCGCACCGTAGAAGATGGCAATCCGGTAGTCCGGAGGGATGAGTTGAACGTCGATTGCCTGAACGTTCTCAAAATCCACGAGAAACAGCGGTTGCGCCATGTGACCCTTGCCTGTTCTACTTTTGTTCAGGAGATTCTAGCTGGATGTCGCCCTTGCCGGGAACCCCAGGCCCATAGCTTCAAATCCCCGACTCACGTGGCTCAGGTGAGCGGCTCGATAAAAATTGCCGGGATGACTCGGATGAGCGATCGGCAGGTACTGAATCTCCTTGCCAGAGGATTCAAAAACTAAAACCTCGCCCGGCAACTCTTTTGCATGTGCCATCAGCGCCCGCCTTGAGACATTCCGGACACGAGTCCTCAGGGCCGTCCAGACATTGGCTCCCCAGGAGATAAGACGCACGGTCTGAAATCGTGCACTGACGGCCTCGATCACAGCATCCAAGCCATCGAGACACTCTTCGTAGCTGATGCCATAGTTACGCAGTGACCCGCACTTCCCGTCACCTGGCGGTCGGTAATCCGGATACAGGTTGAGAAACAAACCAACGGTTGAGCCGTCGAAGATCGCTTGCGGTGCGGCCGGCATGTACTTGGGCGTGTAATGGAGCGCGTCGCCATTTCTCAGGGGCGAATCGGATCGGCACCGACTCTCGACGACGACCGGGTACCAGTCGTGACCGAGAAGGATCGTCAGGCTATCCGCTTCAGGAGAATAGGTCTTCAGCAGCAGGTGGTCGGTCCACGGGCAGATGCCCATGCTGAACCCCACACCACAGTCATTCGAGGCATCCCGCAAAGCTGCGCCTTTTTCGTCCGTTGCCAAGCCCATCGCATCGATAGCTCGGGTGCGGTCATGCAATAGCTTCAGCTGCTCGTAGGTTGCTCGATGGAAATCCGTCGTGACGTAGGACCATGGACGTTCCCTGCTCAGGCCCCAGTAGTTCGCCAGAGGCTCGCTGATCGACGGGAAGATTTCCTTATAGGCAGCGAGAATCTGTTCTACCTCGCCTCGTTCATAGAGTACTTCCACTGCATGCCCTAAAAAATACGACGCTTCATGTCTCTCTCGGCCTGAGAGAGCGCAGGCCGAACCCAAAAAAGATGCCCCCCCTTCAGGTCAATCATAGGGAGAACAGAATACGCGTTGCTGTGACGGTCGTGACGACACAAGGAGCTTGCGTGGCGGCACGAATGCCACGTGGCTGCAAGGTTGTGGCGTTGTAACGCTTGTGACGTTGGCCGGCATGCATCCCAGCTACCCCCAGGGGATTCCCTTGACCACCCTGATCGGTCCCACAGGGTGTGGCAGCCAGGGGTATATCGTTTTTCTCTGTCACATTCGTTACATTGCCACAAGCTAAAGCTGACAAGCCTTTTCTGGATCCTTGGGCCGTGACAGGCCTGTCACACCTGTCACGGCTTGTCGCATCATTCCTGTGCCGTCGCAGATGAAGTAGTGCCCGATTGCCCGTCCGGGTCATAGCCCACGATCCGCCCACTGATACGGTAGGCCCTGATCGAGTTTGAAAGTCCCGGCACCCTCACCGATCGAGAGGATGTGTCGAGTAGCAACCCACGTTCGTGCAAGACTCTTGCGACCAGTTTCCAGTTCAGCCCCTCGCAGACTTGACGCTTGAACGGTTCCGGCAAGACATAAAACTCGTTCGCTGAGGCACGGTAGAACCCGGCCCGCTGCTGGATCGCTTGGAGTTGGCTAACGGACTCCTCGCCGTACAGGTGACCGACCTCAACACGCTGAAAGCGAGACTGGCCGTGCTGCTCAAAGAATCGTTGCACTTGCCTGAGTGCCTGCGCCTCTTCGCTGGATCCTATGCCGCCACGCTCGGTGAGCCACGCTTCGAAGCACCGCTGCATCGCCTCGGTAGCATCTCCACGAGCCCAACCACCAATGCCCGCATCGACTGCCATCTCCCCCGCCAATGCCAGCAGAGCAAATCGCTTGGCGGCTCGACTGACCTGACCATCCGCACCGTCAGGTGCGAAGTGACGCTCAATCTCGGTCAGGCGACGACGGCAAGCTTTACAGAAGGCTTGATCGCCGCCCTCCGCCATACCGTTGGTTAAGTATCGCAGCCACGCAACACCTGCCTCGCCAAAAAGTTCTCCTGCAGTGGCCCTCAGATGCTCGGCGAGAGCCCGGCTCGTCTCATACCCGTGCAGGGTATCGAACAAGCCGTTCCCAGAGCCAGCGTCTGCAGGCAGATTCAAGAGGCGGACCTCCATACCGGCACGAATCGTCTTCCCAGCCGATTCCATATGCTGTTGCAAGGGGATCTCCCCAGTGGAAATGAACAGGAGCTTCCACTCAAGCAATCGTGCCCCGACGCCAGTCCTGGTCATGCGCACCTTGCCCTGCCCATTCCCAAGCATATAAACGGCCTCACCTGCCTCCTGCGGCGTCGCCTGGTTCATCTCATCGATCAAGAGGACGCAATCGTTCAAACCAGCGGCGACAGCCTCCAGGCCATTCGACGTGGAGCGCCAAGATCTGATGAATCCGTCCTGCGGCCCATAGACGGATGCAGCGACCCGCAAAGCAGTGGTCTTGCCAACACTACTCGGGCCAACCAGGTGAATGCCACCATTCTCGATCCCGAGCGGGCGCAGCAGCGGTCCGGCCAGTGCAGCACACACGGCAAGCATGAGCCTTGAATTGCCAGAGCACAGCCGGCCGATGTTGGCATTCCACGCATCCAGAGTGCCCATCTGGGCAAAGGCGTTGCAGGCAGGTGCGGCCCCATCGAGAGCAAGCGGCTTCTCCATGTCCCCATAGATGGTGTCCGAGCGAACATACGCGCCACCGTGCCAGCCGACACGACGGACGAGCTCATGCGTATCAGCCGGAACAGCGAGGCCGATGTAGTCTTGGAACTCCAACCAGTTGTGGATATAGACTCCGTTATCGAGAAGCAAGGCTTTCAAGTGCTGGGGCTCCGTTAGCCACGCCCGTGGTACGACGATGGTCTTGGTTGTTCCATCCGGTGCCGTCACCACCAGTTCCAAGCTCCACCCTGCGCCTTCCGCATCACGCAACTGACGCACGATTTCCAGCCTGGAGCAAACCTTCACCCACTCCGACCGGCCTTCCTTCTCCTTGCTGACCTCAACGATGTCTCGGTTCATGCGATACCGCTTACCGGAGGGCCATGCGACACCCGTGATAGGCCTCATGGTCCGGTCCTCAGCGTTTGCCGGCGACGGAGCCTCCTGATGAATTGGCTCAATCGCCTCGTCGATCAGAGCGGTGAGCACCTCAGGATCAAGACCCAGTGCAGCCGCATCGGCGGCATCCCAGCCCTCGAATTCAGCGGTCTTCTCCTCATAGACCCAACCCTTCAAACCGCAAACGGCACGAAGCAATGCCTCGACATCGACAACCGAGATCGGTGTCGCAGGGTCGATTGCACGGATGAGCCGAATCACGTCTTGCTGATAGCGCTGTCCAGCCGGGTCGTTGTCAGGCCAGATCACAACGTCACGCCCTGCAAGCGGAGACCAGTCGGACTTACTTGCAGCCATTGACCCGCTTGCCGATGTCAGTACTGGCGAATCGGGAAGCATCGTCTGCAATGCCTGTGCAGCCTTCTCGCCTTCAACGACGAAAACGGTCGTAGTAGCCACGGCTCCGACCAGACTCGGCAGGCCGAACAGCGGACGCAGCCCCTCTGGCATTTTCGCCTGCCAAGAAAGTTTGCCGTCCGGGGTCGGCTGCACGCTGACAGGGCGAAACGCCTTGCTACCGTCTGCCTTCCGGATACGGAGCTGGGAGAAGCACAGTCGGCCGTCTTGGTTGAGGTAGTCGTAACAGTCTTCCAGCATCTCGCCTCGAAAGACGAATTGCTCCGGCCTCAGCTCGGGGACATCCATGGGCACCGGCTGAACGAGCCTCAGCTCAGGGGCTTCAAAAATCACTGGCTCCCGACGCGAGGACCTGGGAAGCGCACGAGCGCTGACATGGCTATCGTCGAGATTTGCCAGTTCGTTGACCAATCGCCTTGCTGCGTTCGAGTTGCTGCAGCCCCAGCAATATGCTGCGAGAGCGATCAAGTCCCCTCCACCGCAGTCGTCCACGGCGAAATCCTTGAAGACACCGGTATGGCTGTTGATCTTGAACGAGCCAAGGTTGCCGTCATCCCGCGTCGGGTTGTGCGCAATGAACTCCTTGCCCTCGTACTTGCCGTCGAGTTCCAGGATATCGATCACCGCGTCGAAGTGGTCAAGAGCCAGGGCGACGATGTGCTCAAACGGCAGAAGGCCCGTCGTTCCTTCGATAAGGGCAAGCAGTTCTTTGGCGGAGCGCCGCTGCTGAGGGCCGACATTGGCCGCATTGCTTACACCAAAGGAGATGTGGGATTTGCTGAAGGCGGTCAGCTCCGGTGCTGCAGCAGCCCGAAGATTGGGCTCAATAGATACGTTTTCCATCATTCAAGTTCCTTAGTGCCTAGGGAACTTGGCTGACGAAGTCCGCTGCATGCGGTACAAGTGTGCGAAGTCCCTTTGGCAACGAAAAAGTTGTCAACAAAGTGAACTCCACACATGACGAGGAAGGCTGTTTGCCAACCTCGCAGGGGTGCTTCAATGCTCGGTACCGATTGTACGAAAGCTGCCAACGGGATGACAAGAGGCCGAACGGGTCTTCGGTCAACGGTTGCAAATTCGTCGCAACAAGACATGGCCGCTTGATTTTTGGAGGCTCTCCTGATACGAGCTACGGCGTATCCTCATCCCTCGCCCGCACCTCGGCGTATGACATGCCCTTCGGGAGGTCGAAAGCTTGGCAACCCAGGTGAAAGGCCGTATCGTCGACCATGGATGGGGATCCGCCCTGTCCAATTTCTGTCCAATTGCGTTGGACAAGACCAAGACAGAACCGAACCCAGCTCGACCATCGCCTGCGTGGTGCGCACCGAAACCCACGGCCAGACCGGCGTGGAGATGGAAGCCCTGACCGGCGTACAGGTGGCCCTGCTGACCATCTACGACATGTGCAAGGCCGTGGACCGGGGCATGGTCATGGGCAACGTGAAGCTGCTGGAAAAGCATGGGGGGAAGTCGGGGGATTGGGTGGCGCAGTCTTGATTCATAGGAATTTCAAACAGGCCGCTCGCTGCACGGATGTGGCCCTCCAGACTTAGCTGGCGGTGACAAAGCGCACCGGAATTCGTTCCTGCTCCCCGAAACTGCAAACCCCGAAGTCACCTATTTGGACAACATGCTCGTACACCACTGAGACTCGCAGGGAATGCCATCGCCATCGCCATCCATTTCCGTGTGTGGACAGTTCTTTGCGAAGTACTTGGCCTCCTTGCAAGAGGTCATTTGGGAACAGTATTTTCGTCCGTCGCACTGAAATGGGTTAGACACGGCCGAGTTTTGCGCTTGAATCGAATCGGCGGAAATTGTCTCGGACGAGCCAAATTTCGGCGCAACGTATATGTACCCAACACCGACGAGAATCGCGACAACGATCAATCCAAGTGGTCTGTAGGCGATGGATTTTCCTTTGCTGGCTTGCGATCGCGCGCGACCTTGACGTGACACAGTCGAACTAACACCGTGCCGTTGGACTAGGATGGCCTTCTTCTTGCCATCTTTGTCGAGCATGACAAGGAACGTTATTGACTCACCAACCTTCGGCTTACCACCCTGCTTGGGGTAATCGGAGATATGGACGAAGATGTCCTGGCCACCTTTCGATGGCGCGATATACCCAAATCCTTTGTCGCTGTTCCACGTCTTGAGGGTTCCGTTGATTCTTGTATTTATCGGTTCCATCGATTCATCCGTCATTGCGCGTGTCATTCGTTAGTTTTTGATGCGATAGGCGGACAGCTGGCCTCATTGTCGTGCCCATGTTGAAAAACCGAAGTTTCTCACCAAGAGCAGCGTTTATGGGTATCAGAGGTAGGATCTGTTTCTCCCGGACGGCACCGAAATACGCTGGCAGTACAAGGGGCTTACTTCTATGGGAAGGTGTGGCGTTTAGCAGAATCTATTGGTATGTCTGACCTGCAATATTCAGGAGGATGCCTTCCGCTTCGCGGCTCTCATCCCACCCGCAGCTTCCATTTCGGCGCGGTACAGTTTGCGCTTGGCCACATGTTCTCCAAGCGGAATATCAGCAACCTTTCTCCAACCTTTCTTGGTGCGCTTGGCCACTCGAACACGAAATTCTGCGGTGGTCAAAATGTCCTCAGACGGCGCTGATTTCAACGTATCGAGAGGTTGGTTCTGTGATCTGCGCGCGATTCGTCCATAAGATCGCTTCCGTTTTGGAATACAACTGCCGCGCTCTCCATAACTACTCCGATGATCCTTGCCGTAGCTCAGGCGCTTTTTCTCTTGCGGTGTCTTGAGGCCGCGTCCAGGCTGAGACAGCGGCAAGGAGTCGTCGTCTGGCTCGTCTGGTTTCTTTGGATTCATGGAATGCCCTCGAAGCGATTAGCTCGAAAAAATATCAAAAATACGAGCTCTTCGCTTTGAGACAAGGTGGGGTGTGGCACTGGCGACACGCTTCACTTTTCCGAAAGACAAATGTGGGTGGGGCCGACGGACCATCAACCGGTGAATGCGAATTTCGGCTCTACGCAGTAATTTGTCCTTCCAGGAAGTTCGGCGGCGCGGTCACAATTGTGTCGCTGGCGCGGCACGTTCGGCGCATGCGTCAGGTGCATCACGTGCGTAACGCGCCTGTGGCGGCACCCGGGCGGCGATTGTCCCGTCCGTAATAAAGGTAACGCCGCATTTCGGAATGCTTCGGAAGCCCCCTGTCCGCGCCGATTTGATATTCAATGCAAGACGTCGACGCTGCCGCCGTGGGTGCGGCAGGCGGCGCAGGCATCAAGAACAGGCAGGAACTCGAGGTACAGATCATGAACGGGCGCAAGCTCTGCCAGATGGCTCTGGCATTGGCCGCGATTGCTGCGGCGGGGTACAGCACCAGCACGCTGGCCCATGGGTACTACCACACGCGGGCTCGCGTGGGCGTCGGCGTCTACGTCGGGCCGGGCTGGGGTCCCGGCTGGGGGCCGGGGTGGGGACCAGGCTGGTATCCATATGGCCCCTATTACTATCCCGGCTACTATCCGGCGCCCGCCGTGGTGGCGGTGCCGGCACCGAATCCGCCGCAGTACATCGAGCAGGGCAGCGACGGCAATCCGACGATGACCGATGGCTCGTCGCCGAACGCCTGGTGGTATTTCTGCCGGCAGCCGGAAGGCTATTACCCCTATATCAAGGAATGTCCGGGCGGATGGCAGCGCGAGCAGCCTCGCGCGCCGTCGTCGGCCGTGCCAACCCTCTCGCCCGGAGCCACATCATGAGAGCGCGTTCGTTATGCCTGCTGATTGGGGCATCCGTTGGGCTGGGTGCCTGCGCGGTGATGCCGTCGGGCCCCAGCGTGATGGCGTTGCCGGGCACCAACAAGACATTCGACCAGTTCCGGGGCGATGACTACAACTGCCGCCAGTTTGCGTTTGGCCAGATAGGGGGCTCAACGCCGCAGCAGAACGCCAACGCGGCGGCGGTGGGCAGCGCGGCAGTCGGCACGGCGCTCGGTGCGGCGGCTGGCGCCGCCTTCGGTGGCGGGCAAGGCGCCGCGGTGGGCGCCGGTGTGGGCCTGCTGACCGGCTCGGCAGTGGGCGCCGGCAACTCGTACAACGCGGGCTACGGCTCGCAGCGTGCGTACGACGCGGCCTATGTGCAATGCATGTACGCGAGCGGCAACCGTGTGCCCGTGTATGGCCAGATGACCAGTGCGCAGCCGCCCGTGCGCGCCGCGGTGCCGCCGGCCAACTATCAGCCGTACTACCCACCGCCGCCCCCGCCGGGCTACGTTCGCTGACAACCGCGTCAGTTGCGGCCGCGTTGCACGCGCATGTGCACCCATGCGCAGAATTCGCGCGGCCGCCGGTCGGCGCCCACGGCATCGCAATCTTGCGAGAGCGCTGCAAACTGCGCGGACTCGTCGCCCTGGTAGTAGTAGCGCAGGCGCTCCATCCATAGCTGGGCGCGCCTGGGCTCGCCCGTCAGCGCCAGCAGCCAGGCGGTGCGCCGGATCAGCGTCGGCGTCGGCAGCAGATGCAGCGCCGCCACATGGCCGGGCAACAGGGTGGCCGCATTGGCCGGCGTGATGTCCGCATGCTCCGCCACATCGGAGGCGGCATGCTGGCGGAACCAGTAACGCGGCATCGGCAGTGCATCGCGGTGCGACTCGCTCGCATACTCGCGCGCCTCTACCCGCTTGTAGTCCTGCCACAGCGTGGCGAGCGCCGCCACCGATGCAGCGACCAGCACAGCCCCTGCCAGCACAACCACCGGGCGCGGCAATGGCTTGCCAAATCCGCTGACATCGAGCCACGCCAGCACGAAACAGAACGGCAGGAAAAAGTAGAGATAGTGCAGCGGGTACTCGAGCATCGAGTGCGCCGCGATCATGGCCAGCCAGATCAGCAGCGGCACCGTCTGGGTGCGGTCCTCCGCAGTGGCGTGCCAGAGCCGGTCCCGCACCACACGCCAGAGCCAGGCGGTGAGCACCAGCGCCACGCCCACGGTACCGACGACGCCAGTCTTTGCCATCAGGTCGAGGATCGCGTTGTGGGCATGCAGCGACATCTCTGCCACCACCCCGACCTGCGACGCCACCTGGAATTGCGCCCATCCGAATTCACCATACCCGACGCCCAGCAGCGGGTGCGCGCGGAACATCGCCAGCGCCTGCGCCCACAGCGCGCCACGGTACGAGATCTGGTCGCCGGACTGCAGTTGCGTCACCGTGTCGAACAGGCGCCAGTCGAACGCCTGGCCGGCCAGCTTGATGACCGGCTGAAGCACTACGATGCCGACCACCACGATCACGGCGGCGGCAATCAACCCCGGCGCGCGGTGCATCGGACTCGCCCCGCGCGGCGTACCGCGCGCCATGGCGGCCGCAAGCAGCGCATAGAGCGCGGCCAGTCCAACATGGATGATCAGGCCGGTGCGCGAACCGGACAGCACGATGCCGGTCTCGAGCAGCAAGGTCGCCACGAGCCAGGCGGGAAACTGCAGCCAGCTGCGCGTCGCCAGCCAGAGCGCAGCTACCAGCGCCAGCCCTTGGACGGTAGCCAGATGGTTCGGCTGGTTCAGGTTGCCCCAGAGTCGCCGGTTGCTGTCATAGAAGTATTCCGACACCAGCCCGAATGCCTGGTCTTCCAGATGGAACACCTGCATCCATTGCGACAGTGTGCCGAACAGGCCGGCCACGAAGAAGGCCACCGCCAGCGCATCAACAATGGTGGCGCGGCGCTCTGCCGCCATCGGCCGGCCAAGACGCCATGCCGCCAGCATCATGGCCGTGCCAAGCAGCAGCACCATCTGCGTGGTAAGCCGCGAGCCACTGATATCGGCCATGCCCGAAGCCGCCTGCAGAACCGTGGTCAGCAGCAGCCAGAGCGGAAACAGCGCCACCCACGGAACGGCCCTGCGGAGCGGCGCATCCGTGCGCTGCAGGGCCAGGATGACGACCAGCGCGAGGCCGAGGACGGCCGCAGTCCACTCGCCATAGAAGGTAGCCAGCGGCAACGTGTGCCGAGACACCAGAAGCGGAACAGTGAAGGCGACAACGATGGCTGTCGCCGGAAGCGTGGCACGGTGAACCGGCATGCGCGCGGATACGTCGGAGAGGGGGCAAGGGCGTCATGATAACGTGGCACGCCCTGCCCTTGGAGATATCCGGTGGCGGTTGGCCTCTGCCTGTGCAAGAAGCCGTGCCATCCACCGTGTCAGCTCACTGCCGTCAGCGCCATGCTCGTGTCTACCTGACGGGTTGGGTCATGCAGCAACTTTCGGTTTGCATAACCATCGCGCGACGTTGAGTCTGGCGCTGGCCAGGATTGAAGCAGGGTTGAACCAACCCGTGCGTCAGTTCGTGTACCGCCACCGGTCCAAGCATCAGCTGTTGGTCGTCGTAGCAAAGCTACAGGTTTTCGGCAAATATTTCGCGTCAGCCGTCGACGTGCAATTCCAGGTTACCGAGCCTTTGTCTGCATTGGCCATGGTGAGAATGACCGTTTTACCGTGAAGCCCCTTTGCGATGCCACCCGACTTGAACGTGGCGGTGATTTTGCAGTCGCCCTTTGCCGTCGCAGTTCCATTAACTACTACCTTCTCGACGTATTGGCCAGAAATATCCGCTGACTTCGGAATGCCCTGCACCGCGTTATTCGTGTTGTCCGGGCAAGAATTGGTATGCGAGAACGACTCGGTGACCGCCGCCTTCTGCCCGGCCGCCAGATTCAAGCCCTCGGCAAACTGTGCCCGGGCCACATAGTCCTGGTACTGCGGAATGGCTAGCCCCGCGAGGATGCCGATGACCGCCACGACGATCATCAGTTCGATCAGTGTGAAACCGGTTTTGCGCGTAGCTCGTTGGCGCGTTGTGGTGCATCGCATGTTGAATTGACCCTTATTAAAGTTGTTGTGGAACCGCCTTGCCCGTTGCCAACCCTGGCCGGCAGCACGGCGCATCTTATGCGGCGACGTATCTGCCAAAGTTGATACCGCACAAGCGGCCGGACAATGTCGCAATTGCCAACAAGTGCAACGGCAACGGGACATTTTTCCGGCGCGATGTGAGGCTGGCGCGCAGTTCGGAAGAATCCGAAACCCGCAGCGCAATGACCGCGTGGCGGGCATGGGCGATGGAACGTGTCGTGCCGCAACGCACGGTGCTGTGCGTGCGTTGCCGGCACGAGGGTCATGATGAGAAACGGCCCGGCGTCGCGCCAATGACCTCGGACAATTCCCTCCTGAATATGGAAATTGCTTGGAAATCCGCAGGAGTCCGTGGCGCGGATGCTGCGCGGGGTGGCGCGCAGGGGTGGCGCAAAAACAAAACGGGCGACCCACTATGGGTCGCCCGTTTCAGGCTCGTTTCAGTTTGGTACCGGGCTGGCTGGCAGCCCGCTGTCGTCAGGCGGTCTGTGCGCCGCGTCGTTGCAACAGCTTGCCGATCAGTACCACCAGCACGGCGCCGACCAGGCCGAACACCAGGTGGGCGTGCGGCACGTGCACCTGGAACCATTCCGCGTCGACCGGATCGCTGACCAGCATCTCGCCGGCCAGGTAGCCGAGCAGCGCCGCGCCCAGCACGATGATGATCGGGAAGCGCTCCATCACCTTCAGCAGCAGCGTGCTGCCGAACACGATCAGCGGAATCGACAGGCCCAGGCCGAAGATCAGCAGCATCAGCTGGCTGCCTTCGGGGCCCTTCTGCGCGGCGGCGGCTACGGCCACCACGTTGTCCAGCGACATCACCAGGTCGGCAATCAGGATCGTGCGGATCGCGGCCCAGATGTTGTCCTTGGCGTCATGCCCTTCCTCGTCGTCCTCGCCCGTCAGGAGCTGCACGCCGATGTAGACCAGCAGGATGGCGCCCACGATCTTCAAGTACGGCAGGCTCAGCAGTTTCACCGCGGCCACGGTCAGCACCACGCGCATGATGATGGCGGCGGCGCTACCCCAGAAAATGGCCTTCTTCTGCTGGGCGGGGGGCAGGTTGCGCGATGCGAGCGCGATCACCACGGCGTTATCGCCCGACAGGACGATATTGGTCAGGATGATCGACCCCAGCGCAATCCAGAACGTGCTGCTGGACAACAATTCCACGGCAAGACTCCTCGAATATCAAAGTTATGTTCCGTGCCCGCGGACCTTGCTCACTGCGGACATTCGGATGTCTGAACTACCAGACATGAAGATGTATCGCAGAAACCTTACGATTCGGTTTCAACGTGGCGTAGCCGCCCTCGGGATATACCCTAGGCGAGGTATCGCCAGAATGACATTGCCCCCGCCAGTCACGACGGGGGCAATGGGTCGCAGCCTTGGGGCCGCGTGTCATGCATGCCGCACGGCAGCGCCCCAAGGCGCTGGATGCGGCACAGGGGTGCTGCTTACAGCATGCCCTTCAGCAGGCGGCCCATTTCCGACGGGTTCTTGGTTACCTTGATACCGCAGGCTTCCATGATTTCCAGCTTGGCCTGGGCGGTGTCGGCACCACCCGAGATCAGCGCGCCGGCGTGGCCCATGCGCTTGCCCGGAGGCGCGGTCACCCCAGCGATGAAGCCAACCACCGGCTTCTTCATGTTTTCCTTGATCCAGTAGGCCGCGTTGGCTTCGTCCGGACCACCGATCTCACCGATCATGACCACGGCGTCCGTATCCGGATCGTCGTTGAACATCTTCATGACGTCGATGTGCTTCAGGCCGTTGATGGGGTCGCCACCGATACCGACAGCCGACGACTGGCCCAGGCCCAGCGCGGTCAGCTGGCCCACGGCTTCGTACGTCAGCGTGCCCGAGCGCGACACCACGCCGATGCGGCCCTTCTTGTGGATGTGACCCGGCATGATGCCGATCTTGATCTCGTCCGGCGTGATCAGGCCCGGGCAGTTCGGTCCCAGCAGCAGCGTCTTCTTGTTCTGCTTACGCATCTTGTCCTTGACTTCCATCATGTCGCGGACGGGGATGCCTTCGGTAATGCAGACCACCAGGTCCAGGTCGGCGTCGACGGCTTCCCAGATGGCGGCGGCAGCGCCTGCGGGCGGCACGTAGATCACCGACACGGTGGCGCCGGTCTGTGCCTTGGCGTCTTTCACGCTGGCGTAGATGGGAATGCCCTCGAAGTCCTCGCCGGCCTTCTTCGGGTTCACGCCGGCAACGAACGCGTTCTTGCCGTTGGCATAGTCGCGGCAGCCACGGGTGTGGAACTGGCCGGTCTTGCCGGTGATGCCCTGGGTGATGACCTTCGTGTCCTTGTTGATCAGAATGCTCATTTGCTAGTCCTTTTAGTCGCCCCGCCCGGCTGTGGCCCGGCGGCAACGAAAGTTGTCCTTACTTGCCAGCGACAGCGGCCACGACCTTCTGGGCGGCTTCTTCCATCGTGTCGGCCGAGATGATCGGCAGACCGGATTCGGCCAGCATCTTCCTGCCCAGCTCTTCGTTCGTGCCCTTCATGCGGACGACCAGCGGCACGCCCAGCTGCACGGCCTTCGATGCGGTGATCACGCCTTCGGCGATCACGTCGCAGCGCATGATGCCGCCGAAGATGTTGACCAGGATGGCCTGCACGTTCGGGTTCTTCAGCATCAGCTTGAAGGCTTCGGTCACCTTCTCGGTGGTGGCACCGCCGCCCACGTCCAGGAAGTTGGCCGGCTCGCCGCCGAACAGCTTGATGGTGTCCATGGTGGCCATGGCCAGGCCGGCGCCGTTCACCAGGCAGCCGATGTTGCCGTCCAGCGAGATGTAGGCCAGGTCGAACTTCGAGGCTTCGATTTCGTTGGCGTCTTCTTCGTCCAGGTCACGGTACGCAACGATTTCCGGGTGACGGAACAGGGCGTTGGAGTCGAAGTTGAACTTGGCGTCGAGCGCGATCACCTTGCCGTCGCCGGTCAGGATCAGCGGGTTGATTTCGGCCAGCGAAGCATCGGTTTCCCAGAATGCCTTGTACAGGCCTTGCAGGGCCTGGCGCGCCTGGGCAATGCTGGCGTCGGGCACGCCGATCTTGCGGGCGATGTCGTCGGCGTCAGCGTCCTTCAGGCCTTCGGCCGGATCGACGATCAGCGTGTGGATCTTTTCCGGGGTGTGGGCAGCAACTTCCTCGATGTCCATACCGCCTTCGCTCGAGGCCATCAGGGCCACCTTCTGCGACACGCGGTCCACCACCAGCGAAACGTACAGTTCCTTCTTGATGTCGGCGCCTTCTTCGATCAGCAGGCGATTGACCTTCTTGCCTTCCGGGCCGGTCTGGTGCGTCACCAGCGTCATGCCGAGGATGTTGCTGGCGTAGGTCTTCACCTCGTCGATGCTCTTGGCCACCTTCACGCCACCGCCCTTGCCGCGGCCGCCTGCGTGGATCTGTGCCTTGACAACCCACACCGGGCCGCCGAGCTGTTCAGCCGCCTTCAGGGCCTCTTCGACCGAGAATGCCGGGATGCCGCGCGGAACCGGCACATTGTATTTGCGCAGGATTTCCTTGCCTTGATACTCATGGATATTCATGCGTGTTTCCTTTCGGGTAGGCGTAAAGGGATTGGTAAAAAATTTGGACGAAGGGCTATTGCCTGTTCCATGGGCCGACCGTGACGGTCAGCCCGACGTACCGTTGGGCCGGTGGGCCAGGGTGTCTTCGCCACCTGATGCGGGGGCATCGGCGCGTGACGCGGTCTGGGGGGACGACGCCGCAGCGCCGGCTTTCGGTTTCGGCTGGTGACCATACCAGCGCGGGTAAAACTGGCGAACCACCTCGCCCTCGAAATGGAGCGCGTGGCATCCATGGAGCTGCATCGGCGGTTCGGGATTCGGGTCGTCCTCACCATCGCGGATCTTGATGACATCGCCCGCGAAGGCCTGGATGGCGGTGGTCGGCAATACGCCGGCCAACTCGGTCAGGTGGGTGCACCCGGCTACGCTGCCCAGGCGCTCGCGCACCGCCTTGCGGAAGCCACGCGTCAGGTTCAGCCCGATGAGCTTGCGGTAGGCCGGCCCGATCGTGTCGCAATGCGTGGGATACGGCACCCAGTCAGAGCAAGCGTCGGCATCCACGATATTCATGCGTAGGTCGATCGTCACGCGCAGCCACAGGTCGTGCAGCGGCTGCCCTTCCGGGCGAATGCGATTGCCGGCCAGCTCGATGTCACGCGGCTTGGTGTCCGTCAGCCGGGCCTCGATGTCCCACAGGCCGTCATCCCGCAAATACGCTTCGGCCGTGATGGCACGACGATGGCGCAGGGCTCGGTTGACTGGCGGGGAAAGCGGCATGACAGCAGGGGCTGAAGCGGCAGGGTTGCGTGGCGGTATTCGGGGACAAAACCAAGGGTGAACTTCGCGGCGTACTGCTTGGCTGACGGCCCGGCGCTGGCCGGACGGCCGCCTGGGCCGGAGAACTCGTGGAGTTTAACATGCCGCGCCGCTTTGACCGGGAACATCCTGCGCAACAGACTGTCTGGCGTCGATTGTTGCAGGGGCAAAGGCGGCAAACCCGCGCCGCGCTGCGGATTGCGGCCGGCGAGCCGGCGTCGCGCTGCGTTGCATCAGTGGTACGACAACCGGCTTGACGGCCGACCGAATACCCCTTATGCGTACGCAGGTATGCAGATGCCCACTACGACGCGTCGTCGGCGTCACCAGCGTCGCCAAGGCCGTCGATGTCGTCCTCCGCGCCACGGATGATGCGGCCGATCACCGCGCGTGAAAAACCGCGCGCCATCATGAAGCGGATTTGCTTTGCTCGCGCCTCCGGCGTGTCGGGCGGTACGCCAAAACGCTTGCGCCACACTTCGGTGCCCCGCTCCAGTTCCGTTTCGCGCAGCCGCGCCTGCAGGTCGCCGAGTTGCTCGTTGCCCAGTTTGTGCGTCTTTGCCTCCTGCATCACACGCGCCGCCCCGTAGCGGCTGGCCCGGCGGTGAACCAGACTATCGACGAAGCGATCGTTGGACAGCCAGTTCTCCCGCTCCAGCGCATCCAGCAACGCCTCCACTTCGTCCGCGGACTCGGCGTGCGGCGCCAGCTTGCGCGCCAGTTCGGCACGGCTGTGCTCGCGGCGCGAGAGGTAGCCCACGGCGCGGGCTTTCAGGGAGAGCGGTGGGCGGGATCCAGCCATCGGCAATCAGGGTAGGAAAAAGCAAAAAAGCCGCCGCACTGTCATGCGACGGCTTTCCCTTGCAGAAAATCTACTGGCCTTAGCCTTCGATTTCCGCCGGCGTGCCCACGGCAGCGTTGATCGGGGCTACGCCCAGCGCCGCACGCACCTTGTTTTCGATCTCGGCGGCGATGTCCGGGTTCTCGCGCAGGTATTCGCGCGCGTTGTCCTTGCCCTGGCCGATCTTGTCGCCGTTGTAGCTGTACCACGCGCCCGACTTCTCGACGATCTTGGCATCCACGCCCAGGTCGATGATCTCGCCCTGGCGCGAAATACCCTGGCCGTAGAGGATGTCGAAGAATGCCTCGCGGAACGGCGGCGAGACCTTGTTCTTCACCACCTTGACCTTGGTTTCGTTACCCACCACTTCGTCGCCCTTCTTGATCGAGCCGATGCGGCGGATATCCAGGCGCACCGAGGCGTAGAACTTCAGCGCGTTACCGCCCGTGGTGGTTTCGGGCGAACCGAACATCACACCGATCTTCATGCGGATCTGGTTGATGAAGATCACCAGGCAGTTGGTGCGCTTGATGGTGCCGGTCAGCTTGCGCAGCGCCTGGCTCATCAGGCGGGCCTGCAGGCCCGGCAGCGAATCGCCCATCTCGCCTTCGATTTCGGCCTTCGGCACCAGGGCCGCCACCGAGTCGATCACGATCAGGTCGATCGAGCCCGAGCGCACCAGCGCGTCGGTGATCTCCAGCGCCTGCTCGCCGGTGTCCGGCTGCGAGATCAGCAGGCTGTTGACGTCCACGCCGAGCTTTCCGGCGTATTGCACATCCAGCGCGTGTTCCGCGTCGATGAACGCGCAGGTGCCGCCCAGCTTCTGCATCTCGGCCACCACCTGCAGCGTCAGCGTGGTCTTGCCCGACGATTCCGGACCGTAGATCTCCACCACGCGGCCGCGCGGCAGGCCGCCCACGCCCAGCGCAATGTCCAGGCCCAGCGAGCCGGTGGACACCACCTGGATGTCCTGTTCGACGTCGCCATCGCCCAGGCGCATGATCGAACCCTTGCCGAACTGCTTCTCGATCTGGGAGAGCGCGGCGGCAAGCGCCTTTTGCTTCTCAGCGCTCACGCCGGCGCCGGCCTTCTTGTCGTCCATGGTCGTCCTTCAGTCAATGGGTAGCAATTGGTGTATAAATAGGCCGCATGCGGCGCGGCGCCCGGATCCTCAGCCTTGGCTCTCGGCCTCGGTTTCCGCCTTGGTTCTCACCTTTCATGGGCAATTTCCCAAGGCTCAGGCGCCTGGCCCGGCACTGCGCGTACCCCTTCCGGGGCGACCCGCGCGGAATGTCGGGTACTGTATAAAAAAACAGTATGCTTGGCAAGCCCCAACGGTTACCGCAGACCGGCGGCAGGCGAAGCCGGCCCATAAAAGTACAAGGGTGGAGACAAACCATGCGGATTCTGATCGCCGAAGATGACGATGTGCTGGCGGACGGCCTCACGCGGTCGCTGCGCCATTCCGGCTATGCCGTGGATCACGTCGCCAATGGCGTGGAAGCCGATTCGGCGCTCTCCACGCAGAATTTCGACCTGCTGATCCTGGACCTCGGCCTGCCCCGCATGCCCGGCCTGGAAGTGCTCAAGCGGCTGCGCGCGCGGGGCGCGATGCTGCCGGTGCTGATCCTGACCGCGGCCGATGGCGTGGACGAGCGCGTCAAGGGTCTCGACCTGGGCGCCGACGACTACATGGCCAAGCCTTTCGCGCTGTCCGAGCTGGAAGCACGCGTGCGCGCGCTGGTACGGCGCGGTGCGGGCGGCGGCGCCACGCTGATGCGCCACGGGCCGCTGGCGTTCGACCAGGTCGGACGCATCGCCTACCTCAACGAGCAGATGCTCGACCTTTCCGCGCGCGAGATCGGCCTGCTGGAGATCCTGCTCACGCGCAGCGGCCGGCTGGTTTCGAAGGAACAGCTCGTGGATCACCTGTGCGAATGGGGCGAGGAAGTCAGCAACAACGCCATCGAGGTCTACGTGCACCGGCTGCGCAAGAAGATCGAGATCGGCGGCATCCGCATCGCCACGGTGCGCGGCCTGGGCTACTGCCTGGAGAAATTCCAGCCCGCCCTGGTCACGCATGGATGACCCGAGCCACTAGCCCATGAGCCTGCTGCGCCTGCCATGGCGACGCCAATCCGCCGCAGGCGCCCCACGTCCGCCGGAAGGCGCGCGCCCCACGCTGGTTGACGTTGCCGCCGAGGATTCGGCGCTGGCCGACGCCCTGCCCCACCTCGAAGAAACCTCCGCGCATCCGGCGCCGCGCTCGCTGTTTGGCGAAATCCTGGACTGGATGCTCGCACCGCTGCTGCTGCTCTGGCCGATGAGCATCGCGGTCACGTACCTGGTGGCCAAGTCGATCGCCAATGGTCCGTTCGACCGGGCCCTCGAAGCCAGCGCCATCGTGCTGTCGCAGCAGGTGCGCGAGGTGAACGGCCGCGTGACGCTGCAGCTGCCGTTGTCGGCCCGCGAGATCCTGCGCGCCGACGAGACCGACAACATCTACTACCAGGTGGTGGGCAAGCGTGGCGAATATGTGGCCGGCGATCACGACCTGCCCCTGCCGCCCGAGGACGAACAGGGCCATGCGGGCCTGGTGTCGATGCGCGACGACCGCGTGGCCGGCAACGATGTGCGCGTGGCCTATACCTATGTGGACTTGAAAAACGTGGGCGGCAGCCAGCCGGTGCTGGTGCAGGTGGCCGAGACGCTGGACAAGCGCGCGCGGCTGGCCAACGAGATCATCAAGGGCGTGATACTGCCGCAGTTCGTGATTCTGCCGCTGGCCGTGGTGCTGGTGTGGTTCGGGCTCACGCGCGGGCTGGCGCCGCTCACCGCCATCCAGCAGCGCATTCGCGCGCGTAATCCGGGCGACACCAGCCCCATCGACGAGCGCGCCGCGCCCCAGGAAATCACGCCGCTGGTGGCGTCGTTCAACGACCTGCTCGCGCAGCTCGACCAGTCGGTGCAGACCCAGAAGCGCTTCATTGCCGATGCCGCGCATCAGATGAAGACGCCGCTGGCCGGCCTGCGCATGCAGGCGGAACTGGCCCAGCGCGAACAGTCGCCGGAGGAGTTGCGCCGCTCGCTGGCACAGATTGCCGGCAGCTCCGAGCGCACCGCGCACCTGGTGACGCAGTTGCTGTCGCTGGCACGCATGGAGAACCTGGCCGGCGCGGGTGGCATGACGCCGCTTGACCTCTCCACGCTGGCGCGCGACGTGGTGAAGGACTGGCTGCCCCAGGCATGGGCCCGCAACATCGACCTGGGCCTGGAAGCGGACGACCACCCGGTGCTGGTGACCGGCAATCGCCTGATGCTGACCGAGATGCTCAACAACCTCCTCGACAATGCCATCCGCTACACACCCGCCGGCGGCCACGCCACGGTGCGCGTGGCCAGCGACGCGTTCGAGCCGTTTGCCTACCTCGACGTGGAAGACACGGGGCCCGGCATCGCGCCGGCCGACCGCGAGCGCGTGATGGAACGCTTCTACCGCGTGCTGGGCACCAACACCGAGGGCAGCGGCCTGGGCCTGGCCATCGTCCGCGAGATCGTGCAGCAGCATGGCGGCGAGGTGACGATCGACGACAACGTCTACCAGGCCGAGCCGCGGCTGGCCGGCACGCGGTTCCGCGTGACGCTGCGCCGCACCGATCCCGAGGAGACGCAGGCATGAAGGGCCTGCGGAACAGGCCGCCGCGTGACCGCATGACGCCGCAGGAGCGGCGTGCCTGGTATCACAACGTCCGCTGGATCATGGGCCTGCTGGCAGCCTGGTTCCTGGTGACGTTCGTGGTCAGCTGGTTTGCGCGAGACCTGCGCTTCGCCTTCCTCGGCTGGCCGTTTTCCTACTGGATGGCGGCCCAGGGCGCGCTGATCGTCTATGTATTGATGGCCGCGATCTACGCCTGGCGCATGAACCGCGCCGACGACGAGGCCCACGCGCGCGAGCAGGCCGAGGCCGGCGACACGCCAGCCGCCGGCGCCGCGGCTGACAAAACGCTGTAAGGATTGCCGCAAGGCGCGTCGCCCCGGCCCGCGCACGCCTCATCAGGGTTTCCGCGCAGGCGGCGGGACGATGCTGCGGAGCAAGAAAGGCCGCATCTGGCGCCGGCCCGCCCATCGCGGCCATCCCGCCTCGCAATGCAGCAAACACCGGCGCCCGACGGCCGTTGCGGCGCCTAGCGTATACCCCGACCGATTCAGCCTGTTTTGCGCTGAATCTGTCAGAACTCAGTAAGTTTCGCCTCCCACAATCCTTTCCAACCTTGCCGCAATGGGCCGGTACGCGCACACGCATCCTTGCCCTGTCGACGCGATCGATCTGCCGGCGGGGACCTTTCAAGATTTTCGACGGTAGAACGGAAACGGAGGAGACAACAAATGGCAAACGCGCAAAACGCGGGAGCGGTGCCAGGCGGCGCCGCCCACAATGCGCCGATGACGCGGGAAGAGAAAAAGGTCATCCTGGCCTCTTCCCTCGGCACGGTGTTCGAGTGGTACGACTTTTACCTGTACGGTTCGCTGGCGGCGGTCATCGCCAAGCAGTTCTTCGCGGGCCTGGACCCCACCTCCGCATTCATCTTCGCGCTGCTGGCCTTCGCGGCGGGCTTCATCGTGCGGCCGTTCGGCGCGCTGGTGTTCGGCCGCCTGGGCGACATGATCGGCCGCAAGTACACGTTCCTGGTCACCATCCTGATCATGGGCTTCTCGACGTTCATCGTCGGTCTGCTGCCCGGGTACGCCACCATCGGCTGGGCTGCCCCGATCATCCTGATCCTGCTGCGCATGCTGCAGGGCCTGGCACTGGGCGGCGAGTACGGCGGCGCGGCGACCTACGTGGCCGAGCACGCCCCGCACGGCAAGCGCGGCGCGTACACGGCTTGGATCCAGACCACCGCCACCCTGGGCCTGTTCCTGTCGCTGATCGTGATCCTGCTGGTGCGTGAAGCCACGGGCCCGAACTTCGAAACCTGGGGCTGGCGCATCCCGTTCCTGGTCTCCATCCTGCTGCTGGCCATGTCAGTGTACATCCGCCTGTCGATGAGCGAGTCGCCGGCCTTCCAGAAGATGAAGGCCGAGGGCAAGACCTCGAAGGCCCCGCTGACCGAAGCCTTCGGCCAGTGGCGTAACCTGAAGATCGTGATCCTGGCTCTGGTGGGCCTGACCGCCGGCCAGGCCGTGGTCTGGTACACGGGCCAGTTCTACTCGCTGTTCTTCCTCACGCAGGTGCTGAAGGTGGATGCCAAGACGGCCAACCTGCTGATCGCCGGCGCGCTGGTGATCGGTACGCCGTTCTTCATCTTCTTTGGTTCGCTCTCCGACAAGATTGGCCGCAAGTGGATCATCATGCTCGGCTGCGCGTTGGCCGTGCTGACCTACTTCCCGCTGTTCAAGGCACTGACCCACTACGCCAACCCGGCGCTGGAACGCGCCCAGCAATCGGCGCAGATCGTGGTCACCGCCGACCCGGCCACCTGCTCGTTCCAGGGCAGCCCGATCGCCCGCGAGATCGACTTCCGCAGCTCGTGCGACATCGCCAAGCGTACGCTGGCCCAGGCATCGGCCAGCTACGAGGTGGTGAACGCGCCGGCCGGCACGATCGCCTCGGTCAAGATCGGCGACAAGGAGATCAAGTCGCTCGACGCCACCGTGGGCAAGGGCACGTTCGACGACGCCAGCAAGAAGCAGATCGCCGACTTCAAGAAGGCGGTAAGCACCGAGATGACGTCGCACGGCTACCCGACCAAGGCCGACCCGGCGCAGATGAACACGATCATGGTGCTGGTGATCCTGGTCATCCTGGTGATCTACGTGACGATGGTCTACGGCCCGATCGCGGCCATGCTGGTGGAAATGTTCCCCACCCGCATCCGCTACTCGTCGATGTCGCTGCCCTACCACGTCGGCAACGGCTGGTTCGGCGGGCTGCTGCCCACCATCTCGTTCGCGCTGGTGGCCCAGAACGGCAATATCTACTACGGCCTCTGGTACCCGATCGTGATCGCCGCCATCACCTTCGTACTGGGCGCGCTGTTCATCCGCGAGACCAAGGACGTCGACATCTACGCCAACGACTAAGGCCAAGCCAAGACTGGCGGCCAACGCATTCACCGGGGGAGACAACCGGTAACCCTCGCTCAGGATGGCTGGCCCACCGGCCAGCCGCTCCTTCCAGGCAGACCCTCGGGTCTGCCATTTTTTTGGGCAACCGCCGAAGCTTGCAGAAAGTTGTCACGAAGGTGTTGACAGCCGCCAAACCGTGGGTATAATTGCGATCTTCGTTGGCGAATTAGCTCAGTCGGTTAGAGCGACGGAATCATAATCCGCAGGTCCGGGGTTCGAATCCCTGATTCGCCACCATCTATTTAAAAAAGCCGCAGTCCTTCACGGGATTGCGGCTTTTTGCTTTGGTGGTCCGCTTTGGTCGTCCGCTTCGGTGGGGCGGCCCGCCCCAAGGCCGCTGCCCGGGCCAGCCCTTGCCGGCCCATTTGAGGCGGGGGTTCGCCCTACTCCGCAACCAACCCCATCAGCGCCGGCAGTGCCGGGCTGCGAGCGGCCAGTTCGCGCTGCTCCGCCAGCACGCTCTGTAGGATCTCCCGCGTGGTGTCCGGGTTCGCCAGTACCACGCGGAACACCGCGATGGCCCGGCCGTTCCATTGCGACGACGTCAGCTGCGTGCGCGACACGAACGAGCGGCCCGCGTCGCGCTGCATTTCCTGGATGCTGATGGTCAGCGCGTCGAGCGCCGCCTGGATCGGCTCGCGCGCCGCCGGCGACGCTGCCTGCAGCGCCGTCCGCACGGCCTCGGGCACGTAGCGATACGTGAGGATGCATAACTGCGGCCGGCTATCGAGTTCGAAGTCGGGCTGCTGTTCGATCAGCGTGGCGAAGTACCTGGCGTTGTCGACGCCGGTCTCGATCAGCCTTGCCAGGCCCTTGCGGCCGAGCAGGTGCAGGTTGGCATAGAGCATCACCGCCGCCGCGCCGCGCGAGCCTTCGAGCGTATGACGCCCCAGGTCGACCGAGCCCTTGCGCACGATGTAGTTGGCGTGCTGCACGATGTCCTGCGTCCAGGCCGGATTCCGGAACAGCACCATGCCGGCGCCCATCGGCACATAGAACTGCTTGTGGGCGTCGATGACCACGGAATCGGCCCGTTCGATGCCTGCGAAACGGCCGCGCTCGCGCTCGGAAAGCAGCGTGGCGCCACCCCAGGCGGCGTCCACGTGGAAGTGGCAGCCGGCTTCCTCCGCGACGTCGGCGATGGCATCGAGCGGGTCCACCGCGCCCGTCTCCGTGGTGCCCGCGATGCCGACGATCGCCATCGGGCGGATGTTGCGCGCCTTCAGGTCGTCCAGCGCCTCGCGGAGCTTGTCGATGCGCATGCGGCCGTCGCCGTCCACCGCCACGGGTACCAGCTGGTCGCGCCCGATGCCCAGCACGTCGGCCGCCTTGCGCAAGGAATAGTGGCCGCGCTCCGATACCAGGATCGCCAGCCCGTCGTAGCCGTAGTGACGCAGCGCCGCCACCAGGCCAGCGCCATTGACGCCCGCGAACCCCTCGTCCGCGCGCAGCACGTGATTGCGGCTGGCCCACAGCGCAGCCAGGTTGGCCGTGGTGCCGCCCGCGCAGAACGCGCCCAGCGAATGCTCGGCGTCGTGCAGCCAGCGCGCGTAGAAGGCGCCGTCCTGCCCGAACACGAGCTTGTGCAGCATGCCGATGACCTGCCGTTCCAGCCCCGTCAGCGCGCCGGACGTTTCCAGTTTCACCACGTTCTGGTTCAGCGCCGCCACGATCTTGGCCAGCGACGGCATGAACGACGGCAGCGACGACGTCATGTGGCCCACGAACGTCGGCGACGCCACGGGCATCACGTGGCGAAACACATCGTGCAGCAGATGGTCGGCATGTGCCTGGGGGGCCGTCGGGTTCTCGGGCAATTCCACTGAAGCGAACTGCGCCGCGCGCGGCGCGCACGCGCCAGCCGGTTCGAAATCTTCGCTCGCGAAAAAATCCGCCGGATGCTCGGCAATCCGCCGCTCCAGGTCTTCGAATGCCCCCCGGTCCGCGTCGAACCAGTGCAGCGGACAGTCGTCGTCCGTTGCATGGTCGCGCGGCCTGGCTGATGTCTCCGTCTTCGGCGCCTTCATTTGCACTTTGCCCAGTCAGTCCCGTGCCGCGCCGGTGCGGCGTGGCCTGGCTGGATTATGCCGGATAGCACCGCGTCCCGGCGTGGCGCCGGGCTGGCCTCAGCGCGCCGCGCGCCGCAAGCTCCGTCCCGGCCGCGCGCCCGTTGCCGCGCCATCCGCCCACACCGGCTCGCCGTTCACGAAGACATGAACGATGCCTTCCGACGGCTGCTGCGGATCGAGCCACGTGGCCACGTCGCGCACCGTCCGCGGATCGAAGACGGTCACGTCGGCGGCATGGCCTTCGCGCACCTCGCCACGACCGGCCAGCCCGAACGCATGCGCGGTCATGCCAGTCATCTTGTGCACCGTTTCCTCCAGCGTCAGCAGGCCCAGGTCGCGGCTGTAGTGGCCCAGCAGCCGGGTGAACGTGCCCCAGAGACGCGGATGCGGATAGGCGTCGGACGGAATGCCATCTGAGCCGATCATCGTGTCCGGATAGCTGAGCACGCGCTGCACATCGCCCTCGTCCATGAAAAAGTACATGCCCATGCCCGGCATCACACGGTCCAGCGCCTCGGCGCGCGAGCATTGCCATTCCAGCGCCAGGTCCGACAGCTTGCGGCCCGCGCTCTTCGGCTCCGGGCGGGAGTAGGTAATCAGGATCTCGTCGCTGATGGCCAGCCGCTCCTTGCGCAGCAGCGAAGACGATGCCGTGTACGGATAGCAGTCCAGGCAGATCTTCTGCTGGCGCCCGAGTTCGCCGATGCGCGCCAGCGTCTCGCGGGTGCGGCCGAAGTTCGCCTTGCCGATCACCTTGTGATGCGAGATCACGAGCTTCACGTCGAGCGCCCGGGCGATATGGGCGGACTCCTCGATAGCCTCCATCACGCCATCGCCCTCGGTGCGCATATGCGTGGCGTAGACCCCGCCGAATTGCGCCAGGTCGCGGCCCACGCCGATGATCTCGTCGGCCGGCGCCGACGCCGCGGGCGGATAGAACGTGCCCGTCGACATGCCGATGGCTCCCTGCTCCAGCGCCGCGTTGGCCGCCAACCGCATGGCCTCGACTTCCGCCTCCGTGGCGGGACGCTCCAGATCGGCCTGATGCACCGCGCGCAACGCGGTGTGCCCGACCAGCGACGCCACGTTGACCGCGGCCGGCGCGGCATCCAGCGCGTCGAGATACTGGCCGAACGCGGCGAAGCGCCATTCGGGCTCCACGGTGCGCAGCGGCAACGGCGGATCGCCGCCCGTCAGCTTGTACGGCGCCAGGCTGATGCCACAGTTGCCGTTGACGACTGTCGTCACGCCCTGCGAGATCTTGGGCACCATGCCCGGAGTCTCCAGCACCGCGCGGTCGTCATGCGCGTGGCTGTCGATGAAGCCCGGCGCCACCACCATGCCGGTCACATCGATCTCGCGCGCGGCGCGCTGGCCGGTGGCATCGCCCACGAACGCAATCCGGCCGCCCTGCAGCGCCACATCGGCGCGGAACCGCGCCGCGCCGGTGCCATCGATCACCACCCCGCCACGCAACATCACATCGAACATCGTGCGTCTCCCTCTTTGTGTCAGTCGAGTCAGTCGAGCTTGATATCGGCCTTGCGGATCACGTCGCCCCACTTGCGGGCCTCGCGCGCAATCATCTGCGCGAACGCCTCGGGCGTGCCGCCCACCACCACCGACCCGTTCTGCTCGGCCTCCTTGCGCGTGGCAGGCAACTGCAGATACGCGTTGATCTCCCGGTTCAGCCGGTCCACCACGGGCCGGGGCGTGCCCGCTGGCGCCACGATGCCGCCCCACGCATTGACCTCGAAGCCGGGCAGGCCCGCCTCCTCCATGGTCGGCACGTTCGGCAGCACCGGCAGCCGCGCCTTGCTGGTCACGGCAATGGCGCGCAGCTTGTTGCCTTGCACGGCGGCGATGATCGACGGCACGTTGTCGAACATGAAATCGACCTGTCCGCTGATCACGTCGATCTGCGCCTGGGGCGCGCCGCGATACGGGATGTGGCGAAACTCGATGTGCGCGGCGTCCTTGAGCATCTCCCCACTCAGGTGGCTGGTGGTGCCGTTGCCGCCCGAGCCCATGGTCAGCTTGCCCGGGTTCTTGCGTGCGTAGTCGATCAGGCCCTTCAGGTCGCGCACCGGCAAGCCGGGGCTCACCGCGAGGATATTGGGAACGGTCGTGGTGGCGCACACCGGCACCAGGTCCTTGTCGGCGTCGTAGCCGGGCCGCGCCAGCAGGCTCCGGTTGATGGCCATGGTCACGATGTTGCCGAAGCCGATGGTGTAGCCATCGGGCCGGCTGCGCACCAGCGTCTGCATGGCGATGCTGCCTGCAGCGCCCGGGCGGTTGTCGATCACCACCGATGTGCCGAGCTTCTCGCCCAGATACTGCGCCAGCTTGCGGCTCGACTGGTCCGGCGTGCTGCCGGCGGCGGCGGGCACCACCAGCGTGATCGGCTTGCCCGCCGGCCATTCGGCGGCCCCGGCGCTGCCCGCGACCCCGGCGCCCATGAACGTCGCGGCCAGGCAGGCGGCTTTAAGAATATGAATGGCTCGGCATCTCTGGAATCGGGTCATCGGCAACCTCTCGGCAAGCGTGCAAAGTCTGTGGGAACGCGCTATGTTGCGCCCAGGCCTGTGCCGCTGTATATCGAAGTTTCGGCAAGTGTCCATTCCTTTTTTCGATGACATGAAACATCCTGCCCGACGCCACATTCCCTCCGTGGTGAACCTGAACACGTTCGAGACGATTGCGCGGCGCGGGAGCGTGACAGCCGCTGCCAGCGAACTGGGACTGAGCCAGGGCGCCGTCAGCAAGCAGTTGCTGGACCTGGAGAGCTTTCTCGGCACGACGCTGTTCGAGCGCAACAACGCACGGCTTGCGCTCAGCGCCGAAGGCGCCGGTTATCTGGCCCGCATCCGCCCGCTGCTCGACCAGCTTGAAGCCGCCACCGTTGCCGCGTCGGGCGCCGCGCAACGCATGCGCGAGGTGCGGTTCTCGGTGCCCAATACCTTCGGTCTGCTGTGGGTCATGCCACGGCTGTGCGGATTCGCCGCCGCGCATCCGGAGATCCGCATCCATGTGGCCAATCACATCGGCGTCATTTCTCTGCGCGATGCCGGGCTCGATGCCGCCATCGTCTTCGCCGAGGACGGCATCGACGACGACAGCGCGGAGCTTCTGCACAGCGTGCGCACCCTGCCCGTGGCCTCGCGCGAACTCGTGCACGGCCGACTGCCGCTCTCGGCCCGGCGCATGGCTGCGCTGCCCCTGCTGCACCACACCACGGCCCCGAGTTCATGGGCCAGCTATCTGCGCGATCTCGATCCCGGCATCGACCTGCCACTGCCGGCCGGCACCCAGTACAACCTCGTCACGTTCGCGCTCAAGGCCGCCGAAGCCGGGCTGGGTGCCGCACTCGTGCCGGACTACGCCTGCGCGAACAGCCTGAAAGACGGCCTCGTGGTGCAGCTCAATCGCGCATCGCTGCCTTCACGGCGCGGGTACTACCTGATCCGTCGCCCGGATCGCGCCGACTCGCCGCCGGTACGCGTGCTGCGAGACTGGCTGATGGCGCGACGGGGCGAGGCGTTCGACGGCCAGCCCTGAACCCACGGGCGGGGCGCGCCCATGGGCACCGCCCGGCGCGACCTACGCCTGATAGGCCGACACGTGCGCCTTCAGCACGGCCGGCGAGGGCAACTCCTGCGGGGCCAGCCGATGCCGCCGCGCGAACTCGGCCAGATCGATCAGCGAGCCTACGCCGAGCTTGCTCATGATGCTGGTCTTGTGCGAACTGACCGTCTTGTTGCTGATGCTCAGCACTGTCGATATCGCCTTGTTGGAGTAGCCCACCGCCAGGAACCGCAGCACGGTCAGTTCGCGCCGGCTCAACAGGTTCCGGGGGTCGGCCGGATTGATGGCCGCCCGGCGGAAGGTGGGCAATGACGCCACCGGGAAGGTGGCATATCCGCGCATGACGGCGCGCACCGCATCGGCGAGCCCCGGCAGCCCGATGCAGCGTTCCACACACCCATGCGCGCCCGCCAGCAGCGCACGCTCGCCCGCGCGCCGCTGCGCCGACATCACCAGGATGCGGGTGGCGGGCCAGCTCGTCGAGAGCTCTTCGAGCATCGCGTCGCCGGGCAGGTCGGCAAGCTCCAGGTCCATGATCACAAGGTCGGCAGCCTGCTCGCGCATGGCGCTCAACGCGTCGACACCGTCTTTGACGAAGCGAACCGTCGCGAAGCCGGCCTCGTTGGCCAGGATGCCGCGCGCAAGCTCACGGGTGTCGGCATGCGGGTCGGGATGCGAATCGATGACGATGGCGTTGGGCATTGCCTTTCTCCTTGGTTGCGATGGTCGCAGCTTAAGGGGCTTCGGGTGCCTGCCGGTTACAGAATGGTCTGGAAATCACCGGCGAAAGTGCCGAGCATTCCTACAGAAATTTCAGATGTTGAAGAGTTGTTGCGGCGCGCGCGGCAAACGCCGATCAACAAGCACAGGTGGCACCAGATGACAATCGTGAAATTCTTAAATATTTGCGGTTGATTTGATCTAAGTTACGGTGTGAACAAGGCTTGCCTGCCATGCTGGACACGAAGCGCGCCATGCGCTTGCGTATTTTCAACAAGGAGATTGCGTCATGCCCCAGATCGTTCTCGCCACCGATGGCTCGCCGTTCAGCGACGCCGCCGCCCACTTCCTCGCCGATGGCAAGCTGTTGCAGCCAGGCTTCACGGTGGCCGTGCTGCACGTCTCGCCCGATGTCACGGGCCAGGTGCGGGCCTTCGTCAGCAAGGAGACCATCGACGCATGGCACAACGAGGCCAGCGACAAGGCCATGGCCTCGGTCTGTGCCATCCTGGAGGCGGCGAAGGTGCCGTTCGAACGCCATGCCCTGCACGGCTACCCGCCCGAGAAGATCCTGGGCTATGCGAAGTCGGTCAATGCCGATGCCATCGTCATGGGCACGCACGGCCGGGGTTCGTTCTTCGATGCGGTATTGGGTTCGGTGGCTGGCCGCGTGCTGGCGCAGGCCGACTGTCCGGTGGTGATGGTGAAGGCCGACGCTGCCAAGGCGAAGGCGGCCGGCTGACACTGCGCGGCGCCCTCCCGGGCGCTTCAGCTCAGGTAAATGGATCAGGCCGCCCAGAGCGGCGGCTCGTCCATCAGCGCGATCTGCTCGCGCAATTCGAGAATGCGGTCCTGCCAGTAGCGCGCGGTGCCGAACCACGGAAACGCGGCCGGAAACGCGGGATCGCGCCAGCGGCTGGCCAGCCAGGCGCTGTAGTGCAACAGGCGCAGCGTGCGTAGCGCCTCCACGAGGTACAGCTCGCGCGTATCGAATTCGGCGAAGTCCTCGTAGCCGGCCACGATATCGGCCAGTTGGTCCTGCATTGCCGCGCGATCTCCCTCCAGCAGCATCCACAAGTCCTGCACGGCAGGCCCCATGCGGCTGTCGTCGAAATCCACGAAATGGGGGCCGGGCGTACCACGGCCGCGCGCATCGGCTTCGTCGATCCACAGCACGTTGCCGCGATGGCAGTCGCCATGCAGGCGCAGCATGCGTACGTCGCCCGCGCGCTCGTAGCAGCGGCGCACGGCATCGAGCGCCAGGTCCACCGCGGCGCGCCACGGCGCCAGCAGGTCGGCGGGCACGCAATCATGCGCTACCAGGTAATCGCGCGAGGCCACGCCGAAGGTATCGATGTCGAGCGTCGGACGTGCCACGTAGGGCGCGGCGGCGCCGCAGGCGTGAATGCGGCCGATGAAACGGCCCAGCCAGGTACGTGTCTGCGCCTGGTCGAGTGCCGGCTCGCGGCCGCCGCAACGCGGGAAGACCGCGAAGCGGAATCCCGCGTGCGACAGCAGCGTGCCCGGCGGCTGTCCGCCAACCGCTGCGGTCAGCGCCGGCACGGCAGGAATCTCCGCATCGGCCAGCTGCTGCACGAAGGCGTGCTCTTCCAGAATGGCCGCGTCGCTCCAGCGACCCGGCCGGTAGAACTTCACGATGACCGGCGCGGCATCCTCGATCCCCGCCTGCCAGACGCGGTTCTCGTAGCTGTTCAGCGCCAGCAGGCGGCCATCCGGATAGAAGCCGGCCGCTTCCAGCGCATCGAGCATGCATTCCGGCGTCAGCCCCGCGTAGGGGACATCGTCGGCGATCGGTTGCGGTTCCGGCGTCATCGTGCGGGGCCGGTCAGGGAGCCGGCTTGCGGCCGCCGAGCAGCGCGGCCTGCGGTGCGGGGCGGCGATTGCGCGACTGCGGTGCCGGCGCTGCGTCCTGTGCCGGACGCGGTGCCTGCGTGCGTGGCTGCTGCGGACGGGCCTGCTGCGCACGCGGCTCTTGCGGACGCTGTCCGGCCGGCTTGCCTTGCGACGCGCCGTTGCCAGCGCCCTTGGCAGCGCCGTTGCCGGTGCCTTGGGCCAGGCCATTGCCCCGACCGTTACGGCCTTCGCCACGTGCCGGCTGCGCGCCCTGTGCGGCGCGCGGCTGACGCGGCGCATCCTGGCGCTGACCCTGCGGTGCGCGCGGCTGGCGACGCTCGCCGTCGCGGGCCCCGCCGCCGTTGCCGCCATTGCCATTGCCGCTGCCATTGCCACGCGGTTGCGCGCCACGGCCCTGGCCGCCACCGCCGCCACGTTGCTGGCGGCCCTTCTGGATCGGCTCGGCCGCGATGCTCGGGTCCACTTCAAACCCAGGCAGCACCACCTGCTCGATCTGGCGCTTGATCAGGCGTTCGATATCGCGCAGCAGCGCGTGCTCGTCCACGCAGACCAGCGAGATGGCCTCGCCCTCGGCGCCGGCGCGGCCCGTGCGGCCAATCCGGTGCACGTAGTCCTCGGGCACGTTGGGCAGGTCGAAGTTCACCACGTGCGGCAGCTGGTCGATGTCGATACCGCGCGCGGCGATGTCGGTTGCAATCAGCAGGCGCAGCGTGCCGGCCTTGAATTCGGTCAGCGCGCGCGTACGGGCCGACTGGCTCTTGTTGCCATGGATGGCCAGTGCGGACAAGCCATCCTTGGTCAGCTGTTCCGCCAGGCGGTTGGCGCCGTGCTTGGTACGCGTGAACACCAGCACCTGGTGCCAGTCGTGCTGGCGCACCAGGTGGGCCAGCAGTTCGCGCTTGCGGTCGCGGTCCACCGGGAACACGCGCTGCGCCACGGTCTCGGCCGTGGTGTTGCGGCGGGCCACCTCGATCGACGCAGGGTTGTTCAGCAGGCGGTCGGCCAGCGCGCGGATATCGTCCGAGAACGTGGCCGAGAACAGCAGGTTCTGGCGCTTGGCCGGCAGGATGTTCAGGATCTTGCGGATGTCGTGGATGAAGCCCATGTCGAGCATGCGGTCGGCTTCATCGAGCACCAGCAGTTCCACGCGCGACAGGTCGATCGTGCGCTGCGCCACGTGATCGAGCAGGCGGCCGGGCGTGGCCACCACGATGTCCACGCCACGCTTCAGGGCTTCGATCTGCGGGTTGATGCCAACGCCGCCAAACATCACCATCGAGCGCAGTTTCAGGTACTTGCCGTAGTTGCGCACGCTCTCCTCGACCTGGGCGGCCAGCTCGCGCGTGGGCGTCAGCACCAGGGCCCGGACGTGAGGCCGGGGTCCGCGCGGCGCGGTATCCCGGGCCACGGCGTCGGACAGCAACTGCAGCATCGGCAGCGTGAAGCCCGCGGTCTTGCCAGTGCCGGTCTGGGCACCGGCGAGGAGGTCGCCACCTTTCAGAATTGCGGGAATGGCTTGCGCCTGAATCGGGGTCGGCGTGGTGTAGCCCTGTTCGGCCACGGCACGCACCAGCTTGTCGGACAAGCCGAGTTCGGAAAAAGACATGAATTGACGCTTCGGCCGCCCGTCGCGCAACAGAGGTGCGCCAATCGTGGTACGGCTCGGGTAGAGAACCGAACCTGACGTGTCCGACTTGTTTGAAGGTGTCTGACGGTCAGGGCCGGCGGGACGGGTCGATTGCCCCCGCTCCCTGGCTGGAAAGGCCCGTAGTGTACCAGTCCGTGGAAACGGACGTGGGGATGTCGGCGCGCGGGTGGCGCTGCGCTATCATGGCGCCCACCCGGTGCCGGTGCTGGCGCCGACGCCCCCTCCCCCATCGCCATGCGGTTCCGTTTCCTCGAAGACCAGGAAGTCACCCTGTTTGCCGCCATCCCCGTGGGGATCCTGGCCGGCATCGTCACCACGCTGTTCAAGGACGCGCTGGAAGCCAGCGGCCTGGTCATGTTCGGCAAGGATGCCGATATCGTGCTGATCTTCGCCGGGCTGGCGCTCGGCTGGCGCATCGTGCTGCCGGCCGTGGGCGGCGCGCTGGCCGGCGCCCTGCTGGTGGCGGCGCAGCGCTATGCGCGCACCGAAACGCTGCCCAGCGAATACATGGAGGCCGTGGCGCGCGGCACGGGCCGGCTGCCGATCCGGATCACGCTGCTGCGCGCGCTGTCTTCGTTCTGCTCGATCGTGTCCGGCAGCTCGGTCGGCAAGGAAGGCGCGATGATCCAGCTGGCCGCGCTGACTGGCTCGATCTTCCCGTCCACGCGCGCCGACCAGTCCGGCGGCGACAGCAACATGCGGCGCATGCTGACCGCGTGCGGCGCGGCGGCCGGGCTGGCTACCGCGTATCACACGCCGTTGTCGGCCGCTGTTTTCGTCGCCGAAGTCGTGTTTGGCGCACTCGCCGTGCAGCGCCTGATGCCGTTGTTCCTGGCCTCGGTGGCCGGCACGATGGTCAGCCAGTGGCGCGGCGGCCTGGAACCGCTCTACACCGGGCTCCATATCGGCCCCGAACTGCTGCAGCAGCCACACCTGTTGCTGGCCGCCGCCGGCATTGGCGTGATCGCGGGGGTATCGGGCGCCGTGTTCATGCGCGCGAACACGCTGGCACGCAACACGTTCCGCCACGTGCCCGGCGGCCCCGTGGCCCGCCTGGCGCTGGGCGGCCTGCTGGTGGGGCTGCTGGCCACCGTGGTGCCCGAGGTGGTGGGCAACGGCTACTACACGATCCAGACCATCCTGCGCAACGAGCCGCTGTCGGTGGCGGTGTGGGGCGTGCTGCTGGCCAAGCTCGCGGCCACCGTCATCAGCATGGGTTCGGGCGCCGTGGGCGGCGTGTTCACGCCATCGATGTTCGTGGGGGCGGCGCTGGGCCAGTTGCTGGCCCTGCTGATTCCCGGCGGCACGGCCACGCCGCTGCTGCCGCTGGTAGGCATGTCGGCGTTCCTGGCGGCCACCAGCCAGGCGCCGCTGATGTCGATCCTGATGGTGTTCGAGATGACGCTGGCGCCCACCCTGCTGCTGCCGCTGATGATCGGCGCGGTGGCCGCGTACTACACCGCATCGCGCTGCCAGACGCTCTCGCTGTACAGCGTGGTGGTGGAGCGGGCCCAGGCGTCGGCCGCCGTGGAGCGCGCGCGCGGCCTGCGGCTGGCCGGGCTCTGCGACCCCACCGATACGGTGATCGATCCGGGCGCCACGGTGGCGCAGGCGGCCGACCGGTTCGCGGAAACCGGCACGCGGTATCTCTATCTGGTGGATGCCACGGGCCGGCTGCTGGGCGCGATTTCGATCCACGCCATCCAGCGCGCGCAACGCGAGGCGCCGGACGCCGCGCTGCTGTCGCTGGGCGACCTGGCCTTTCCGTCGCTGACGCCCGACTCCCGGCTGCGCGACGCGCTGTCGATCTTCTCGGAACACGGCATCAACCGCATTCCGCTGGTCCGCGACACCGCCAGCCGCGAGCTGCTGGGCACCGTTTCCAAGCAGCATGTGCTGCAGGAAGCGTCCTGCCTGTTCTGAGCCACCCGCCGGACCGCGCGATGTAAGGATTGCGCCACAGCCGGCCGTGGCGGCGAACCTGCGGGCGGCACAAACGGGTAAAATCGCCGGTTACCCTGCCTGCGCCTGCCTGCGCCTGCCTGCGCATTCGGTGATTGCGGTGGCTGCGGTGCTGCGACGGTCATGGCAGCTGGCGCCGGCGGTATTCCAAGAACGATCGGTGTACTTTTTGTCGGGAGCCAACATGTCCAGGCTGATTTCGCGCGCGTTGCACGGAGTGTGCGGCGCCGTGCTGCTGTTGTCGTTAGCCCCTGCCATCGCGCAGGAAACCCAGCAGACAACGCAGACCGGCGCCACCACGCCGGCGCTGGCCGGCGCGCCGGTGCGCGTGATTCCCGCCGACGCGCCCCTGGCGCGCCTGCAGCTGGCGCGGCCGTCGGCCGGCGAACCGCTCCAGGCCAGGCTGGACGACAAGACCGTGGGCGTGGCCCCGGGGCTGCGCATCTTCAGCACCGAGACGATGCTGATGAATGCCAGCGCCGTGGCAGGCAAGAAGCTCACGGTGCGATACAAGCTCGACCTCTATGGCCAGCTGCTGACCGCATGGGTGCTGACCGATGCGGAAGTGAAGGCGTGGAAGGACGCGCACTGACCCATTTTCTGAATCAACCTGTTGTGCCCCTGATGCCCCCAGGTAAACCACTGAGACCGGCACCATGAAGAAGGTATTTGTCAAAACGTACGGCTGCCAGATGAACGAGTACGACTCGGACAAGATGGTGGACGTGCTGAACGCCACGCAGGGCATGGAGCCCACCGACAACGTCGAAGACGCCGACGTCATCCTGTTCAACACCTGCTCGATCCGCGAGAAGGCCCAGGAGAAGGTGTTCTCCGAGCTGGGCCGGATGAAGGCGCTCAAGGCCGCCAAGCCGGACCTCGTGATCGGCGTGGGCGGCTGCGTGGCCAGCCAGGAAGGCGCGGCCATCGTGTCGCGCGCGCCGTACGTCGACGTCGTGTTCGGCCCGCAGACGCTGCACCGGCTGCCCGACCTGATCAACCGCCGCCAGCGCACCGGCCTGTCGCAGGTAGACATCTCGTTCCCGGAGATCGAGAAGTTCGACCACCTGCCGCCGGCGCGCGTGGACGGCCCCAGCGCCTTCGTGTCGATCATGGAAGGCTGCTCGAAGTACTGCAGCTACTGCGTGGTGCCGTACACGCGCGGCGAGGAGGTCTCGCGTCCGTTCGAGGACGTGCTGGCCGAGGTGGCCGGGCTGGCCGACCAGGGCGTGCGCGAGGTGACGCTGCTGGGCCAGAACGTGAATGCCTACCGTGGCACGATGGGCGGCACCAGCGAGATTGCCGACTTCGCGCTGCTGATCGAATACGTGGCCGAGATTCCCGGCATCGAGCGCATTCGCTACACCACCAGCCATCCGAAGGAATTCACGTCGCGCCTGGTAGACCTGTACGAGCGCTGCGACAAGCTCGTGAACCACCTGCACCTGCCCGTGCAGCACGCCTCGGACCGCGTGCTGATGGCCATGAAGCGCGGCTACAGCGTGCTGGAATACAAGAGCATCATCCGCCGGCTGCGCGCCATCCGGCCGGACATGTCGATGTCGTCAGACTTCATCGTCGGCTTTCCGGGCGAGACCGATGCCGACTTCGAGAAGCTCATGGCGATGATCCACGAGATCGGCTACGACACGTCGTTCTCGTTCATCTTCAGCCCGCGCCCCGGCACGCCGGCCGCGAACCTGCACGACGACACGCCGCACGAGGTGAAGCTGCGCCGCCTGCAGGTGCTGCAGGCCGCGATCGAGGAAAACGTCGTGCGCATCAGCCAGAACATGGTGGGTACCGTGCAGCGCATCCTGGTGGAAGGCCCGGCCCGCAAGGACCCGACCGAACTGCACGGCCGCACCGAGAACAACCGGGTGGTCAACTTTGCGCTGCCCGGTGTGCCGCAGGCCCAGCGCGACCGCATGATCGGCCAGCTGGTCGACGTGAACATCACGCAGGCGTTCCCGCATTCGTTGCGCGGGGACATCGTCGTGCGTCAGTAAGGCCCTATGAAAATCCCTTCCGCCGAATTCGTCGCTCCCAAGGACGACAACACGCGCCTGCAGAACCTGTGCGGGCCGCTCGATGAAAACCTGCGCCAGATCGAACAGGCGCTGGACGTGACGATCCAGCGCCGCGGCCACCGCATGACGGTGCGCGGCGAGCGCGCGCAAGACGCCGCGCTGGCGCTGGAGCGCTTCTACAACGATGCCCGGGTGGCCCTGTCGGTCGACGACGTGCAGCTCGGGCTGGTGGAGTCGCGCCAGATTGCCGCGCATGGCGCCTACCTGCCCGGCAACGGCGACGACGCGCACGCCAGCTTGGAAGACGAATCGCCGGTGCTGCACACGCGCCGCACGGGCCTGCAAGGCCGCACGGCCATGCAGCGCGAATACCTGCGCCACATCCTCCAGCACGACCTGACGCTGGGCATCGGGCCGGCCGGCACCGGCAAGACATACCTGGCCGTGGCCTGCGCCGTCGACGCGCTGGAGCGCGACGCCGTCAAGCGCATCGTGCTGACGCGCCCCGCCGTGGAAGCCGGCGAACGGCTCGGTTTCCTGCCCGGCGACCTGGCCCAGAAGGTGGACCCCTATCTGCGCCCGCTGTACGACGCGCTGTACGACCTGCTCGGCTTCGACCGCACGCAGAAGATGTTCGAACGCCAGATGATCGAGATTGCGCCGCTGGCCTACATGCGCGGCCGCACGCTCAACCACGCGTTCATCATCCTCGACGAAGCCCAGAACACCACGCCGGAACAGATGAAGATGTTCCTGACGCGGATCGGCTTCGGCTCCAAGGCCGTGATTACCGGCGACACCACGCAGATCGACCTGCCGCGCGGCCAGAAGAGCGGCCTGGTGGAAGCGCAGCACGTGCTGCGCGATGTGCGCGGCGTGGCGTTCACGCGCTTTACCAGCATCGACGTGGTGCGCCATCCGCTGGTGGCGCGCATCGTCGAGGCTTACGACGAATATCACGCCCAGCACAAGGACGCCTGATCTTGACCACCAAGTCTTCCACCAAATCCGCCAACACCAAGCGGCCCGCCAGGCCGGCCGCCGACGCCACGCGCGTGGTGCTGTTCGACGCCGATGGCCGCGCCCGCAAGGCCTCGGCCCACGCGCTGCGCATCCAGCTGGCCGACGGCCGTAGCCTGACGCTGGACCTCTCGCAAGCCGGCGACGGCGTGGTGGCCCTGCTGGCCGAACACACCGACACCCGCCAGCAGGCCGGCCTGCTGGTACGCCCGGACAACGCCGAGGCGCTGTCGGTGGCCGTGACCGCCACCCCCATCGTGACCACCACCGGCACCCCGGCCACGCCGGCCGAGGTGGAGCTGGACGTGCAATTCGGCGACGGCGTCCGCAAGCGCCCGGGCGTGCCTGCCCGCCGCCAGATCGAGAAGTGGGTGCAGTCGGCGCTCTACGCCGATGCCACGCTGACCGTGCGCTTCGTCGACGAGGCGGAAGGCCGCGCACTGAACCGCACCTATCGCGGCAAGGACTATGCAACCAACGTGCTGACGTTTGCCTACGCCGAGCACGCCGACGATCCGGTCACCGGGGACATCGTGCTGTGCTGCCCGGTTGTGGAAGCCGAGGCGAAGCAGCAGAAGAAGGCGCTGGAGGCGCATTACGCACATCTGATCGTCCATGGCGTGCTGCACGCGCAGGGCTACGAGCACGAGGAAGACGGCGAGGCCGAGGAAATGGAAGCGATCGAGACCGAAACGCTGCAGGCGCTTGGTTTCAACGATCCGTACGCGCCGATCCGCGAGTAACAGCCAGGAAGCACCGGGTGTCTCCTGCCGCCGCGCGCGACGGCGGCGCCCGATGCAGACCGACGCGCCCGATGCGCCCGATGCGCCACTCCGGCGCGGGGGCGTGTCACGGGCCGGCAAGGCTTTTAGTGTATGCTTCAGACGATCTCCACCACGCGCTAGCCGCGACATGAACGACCCCTATCCCAGTTCGAAACCTGCCAATCACAAGCAGACGGATCGGCCCCGATCCCTTCTCGAACGCCTTTCTGATTTCATCTCCCCCGAGCCGGACACCCGCGCAGAGCTGCTCGAAGTGCTGCAGGACGCGCACGAGCGCAGCCTGATCGACGCCGATTCGCTCTCGATGATCGAGGGCGTGTTCCAGGTCTCGGAGCTGACCGCGCGCGACATCATGGTGCCGCGTGCCCAGATGGACGCGATCAACATCGCCGACGCCCCGGAAGCCTTCATCCCGTACATGCAGCAGACGGCGCACTCGCGCTTTCCGGTGTACGAGGGCAACCGCGACAACATCATCGGTATCCTGCTGGCCAAGGACCTGCTGCGCTACTACACCGACGAGAACTTCGACCTGCGCGAAACGATGCGCCCGGCCGTGTTCATTCCGGAGTCGAAGCGACTGAACATCCTGCTGCGCGAGTTCCGCATCAACCGCAACCACATTGCCATCGTCGTGGACGAATACGGCGGCGTGGCCGGGCTGGTCACCATCGAGGACGTGCTGGAACAGATCGTCGGCGACATCGAGGACGAGTTCGACATGGACGAGGACCAGGACAAGATCCTGCCCACCGCGGACGGCGCCTGGCGCGTGCACGGCCTGACCGAGATCGAACAGTTCAACGACACGTTCGGCACCGCCTTCCCCAATGACGACGTCGACACCGTCGGCGGCCTGTTGACCAACCACGTGGGCCATGTGCCGCACCGTGGCGAAATCATCACACTGCCGCCGATCCGCTTCGAAGTATTGCGCGCCGATGCCCGCCAGGTGCACCTGCTGCAGGTGCGCCGCGAAGCTCCGGCAGATACCAACGGCGTGGCCGACGCATGAAGCGCGCCGGCGCGCCCGAAGCCGTGGGCACCCGTCGCGCCGATCCGGTGAGCAGTGGGCCGTCCGCGCCCTCAGCGCCGGATCCGGCCGGCGCCGTGCGCGGCGCCACCCGTCATCGCACCGTGTTCCGCCTGCTGCTGGCCGCCGTGCTCGGCGTGGCCCATACGCAGGCGTTTGCGCCCCATGACTGGTGGTGGCTGCAGATTCTGTCGGTGGCCGGGCTGGTGGCCCTGGTGGCCGACGCCGGCCGCCCGCGCGCGGCGGCCGCCACCGCCTACGCCTTCGGCATGGGCTGGTTCCTGTCCGGCATCTGGTGGCTGTTCATCAGCATGCATGTGTACGGCGAAATGCCGTCGTGGATGGCGGCGCTGGCCGTGGTGCTGTTTGCAGGCTATCTCTCGATCTGGCCTGCGCTGGCGGCGGGCACGTGGCACTGGCTGGTGCGGCGCGGCCGGGGTGGCGCCGGCGTGGGCATTCTGTCGGCGCTGGCTTTCGGCGCGGCCTGGGCATTGTCGGAATGGCTGCGCGGCGTGGTGTTCACGGGCTTCCCTTGGCTCGGCAGCGGTTATCCCCATACCGACGGCCCGCTGTCAGGCTTCGCGCCGCTGATCGGCGTCTATGGCATCACGCTCGTGGCGGCCTCGGTGTCGGCCTTGCTGGTGGCCGGCGTGCGCGCCGTCTTGCGCCGCTCCGAGCCGCGCGCTGCCGCCACGGCGGGCGGCGCGGGCGCGCTGGTCGTGGCCGCGCTGGGGGGTGGCCTGGCGCTGGCGCCCATCGTCTACACCACGCCGGCCGGCCAGCCGCTCAACGTGCGGCTGCTGCAAGGCAACGTGGCGCAGGACATCAAGTTCGAGCCGGTTGGCATCCAGCGCTCGCTGGAACTGTATCGAGACCTGATTACCGCGGCGCCCGCCGACCTCGTCGTAACGCCGGAAACCGCGTTTCCGGTGATCCTCCAGGATCTGCCGCTCGATATCGCCCAGGACGTCCGCACCTATATGGAGAAGACCGGCACCACCGTGGTGTTCGGCGCGGCCGGCGCCGACTCGCCGGTGGACTTCACCAACAGCGTGTTCGCCATCGGGCCGGAACAGGCCGACCTCTACCGCTACAACAAGCACCACCTGGTGCCGTTCGGCGAGTTCATTCCGTTCGGCTTCCACTGGTTCGTCAACATGATGAAGATGCCGCTTGGAGACTTCCGACGCGGCACGCTGGACCAGCCGGCCGTGCCGGTGCGCGGCATCCATGTGGCGCCCAACATCTGCTACGAGGATCTGTTCGGCGAGGAAATCGCCACCACGCTGCGCCAGCAGGCCAACCCGGCCAACATGCTGGCCAACGTGACCAACCTGGCCTGGTTTGGCGACACCATCGCGCTGGACCAGCATCTGCAGATCTCGCGCATGCGCGCGCTGGAAATGCGCCGGCCCATGCTGCGTGCGACCAATACCGGCATGACAGCCGTGGTCAGGCCGGACGGCACGGTCCAGGCGAAGCTGCCGACGTTCGAGGTGGGCACGCTGACGGCGGCCGTGCAAGGCATGCAGGGCCTGACGCCGTATATCCGCTGGGGCAACGTCCCGGTGCTGGTTGCCAGCCTGCTGGTATTGCTGCTGGCCGTGCGCGCGCGGCGCCGCCAGCCGGCCTGATCCGGTCTGGCTTGGCCTGATCCGGTCGAGTCCCGGCCTGGCCCGGCACGCGGGCCGGCAGGCCAAGGCAGGCCAGGGCGAAGCTGGCGAAAGCTGGCGGGACGGCCGGCTTAGCCGACCAGCGCCGTGGCCATCGACACGGCCGCGGCGGCTACCATCACGGCGATGGCGACGATATAAGGTTTGCGAGAGAGCAGCGACATTGACCAATCCCCTTGAATTCGATTTCACATGGAACCGCCTGCCAGCGTGACGCTGGGCACTCCGACCCCGGGAAGCGCGGTTCCGGTTCGCAGCCATCTGATTTGTGATGCGGTGGCTGCGTGCTTCCACTGTATACAAAAACGGTATCGGCACGAATAGGACGGTTCTGAAACTGGCGTCAGGATTTACCCGACCCGTTGCACCCGCCCGACACCCGGCCCCACGCACGATTCGTGCCCTGCGACACGGTTTTCGCTCCTATTCGCGGCGGAGACGGCCCAAAAACCCGATAGAATTCAAGGTTTGGCAAACCCCGCGCGTGTCCTTTCGCGCACTTGCCCGCCAGCTTCCTTATTCGCCTTCCCTATGCTGACCTTCCAACAAATGATTCTGACCCTGCAGGCCTATTGGGACCGGCAGGGTTGCGCGTTGCTGCAACCGATCGATCTGGAGGTCGGCGCCGGCACGTCGCACGTGCATACGTTCCTGCGCGCGCTCGGGCCGGAGCCCTGGCGCGCGGCCTATGTGCAGCCGTCGCGCCGCCCGAAGGATGGCCGCTATGGCGAGAACCCGAACCGCCTGCAGCACTACTACCAGTACCAGGTGGTACTGAAGCCCGCCCCCGAGAACATCCTGGAGCTGTACCTGGGCTCGCTCGAGGCGCTGGGCCTGGACCTGAAGCAGAACGACATCCGCTTCGTCGAGGACGACTGGGAGAATCCCACGCTCGGCGCCTGGGGCCTAGGCTGGGAAGTCTGGCTCAACGGCATGGAAGTGACCCAGTTCACGTACTTCCAGCAGGTGGGCGGCATCGACTGCAAGCCGATCACCGGCGAAATCACCTACGGCATCGAGCGCCTGGCGATGTACCTGCAGAAGGTGGAGAACGTCTACGACCTCGTCTGGACCGAATGGGAAGAGAACGGCCAGACGCGCCGCCTGACCTATGGCGACGTGTACCACCAGAACGAGGTGGAACAGTCCACGTACAACTTCGAACACAGCAACACCGAAATCCTGTTCCGCCATTTCGCCGAGCACGAGGGCGAAGCCAAGCGCCTGATGGGCGATACGGGCGAGAAGAACGAGGACGGCACGCCGAAGACCACGGACACGCGCCTGGCCCTGCCGGCGTACGAGCAGGTGCTGAAGGCCGCGCACACGTTCAACCTGCTCGATGCGCGGGGTGCGATCTCGGTGACCGAGCGTGCCGCCTACATCGGCCGCATCCGCAACCTGTCGCGCGCGGTGGCGCAGGCCTACTACGATTCCCGCGAGGCGCTGGGCTTCCCGATGTGCAACAACGGGGCCCGCGCATGACGCCCGCCAAGCGCGGCGTCTTCGCGCTCGCCGCGTTTGCGCTGACCGCGGCGTTCGCGCCCGCCGGCGCCACCACGGGCGCGCGCACGGCGCCCACTCCTTCGCCGCAGGCACTGTATCTGCCGGCCGACCTGAGCAATATCTGCGAAGCCGATGCGCAGGCGCTGCAGCAGGCCATCACGCGGCACTGGCGGCCGTCGCTGTCGTCCGTCGACCAGTGGACGCAGCTGGTGCGCTCGTTCTCGTGCGACCTGTCGGGCTCGCGCGATATCGGCTGGCACCGCGTGTCGCTGCGCGCCTATGAAAGCGCCATCCGCTACCCGCTGCAGTGGGTGGAATGGGAAGACCGCGCCGGCCGCTCGCGCCGCACGGTGCGCACCTACTATTCCGCCGCCCAGCTGCCCGCCAAGATCGATTTCTGGGTGGGCGGGCGCATCGACGAGATCCGCTACGACCGTCGCGCGCACCGCATCGACGCACGCTTTCCGGCCGCGGGCACCCGCGGCGCCTCCGGCGTGGCGGCGCAATGCGCCTACACGACGCTGCAATTCCGCCAGCAGAACGGCCTGTGGCTGCTGTCTGGCGTGGAACCCAATCTCGCGCCGCGCTGCTGACGCGCGCGCCCATACCTGTTGGATAGATTCATGTCGCAACCCATGACCGATTCGCTGCTGATCGAACTGTTCACCGAAGAACTGCCGCCGAAGGCGCTGGCCCGCCTGGGCGATGCCTTTGCACAGGGCGTGTTCGACGGGCTCGGCGCGCGGGACCTGCTCGAAGCCGGCGCCACCGTGACGCCGTTCGCCACGCCGCGCCGCCTGGCTGCGCTGGTCAGCGGCGTGCGCCGCACCGCGCCGGACCGCGAACAGCGCGAAAAGGTGCTGCCGCTGACCGTGGCACTCGACGCGAACGGCGCCCCGACCGCCCCGCTGGCCAAGAAGCTGGCGGCGCTCGCCAAGTCCGTGGGCGTGGCGGAAATCGACTGGCAGACGCTGGAGCGCGCCTCCGACGGCAAGGCCGACGCCTTCTTCTACCGCTACACCGCCCGCGGCGCGGCGCTGGCCGACGGCCTGCAGGCCGCGCTGGACGACACGCTCGGCAAGCTGCCTATTCCGAAGGTGATGAGCTACCAGCGCCCGGACGGCGCCACGGTGCACTTCGTGCGTCCGGCGCACAGCCTGATCGCGCTGTACGGCGCCGAAATCGTGCCGGTGTCGGTGCTCGGCCTGGCGGCCAGCAACGTGACGCAGGGCCACCGCTTTCTGTCGCAGGGCACGATCGAGATTCCGCACGCCGCCGAATACGCGGGCCTGCTGGAGTCGCGCGGCCGCGTGATCGCCAGCTACACCGACCGCCGCGAACGCATCCGCGCCGCGCTGCTCAAGGAAGCCGGCGCCGACCAGGTGGTGATGCCCGAGGCGCTGCTGGACGAAGTGAACTCGCTGGTCGAGTGGCCCGTGGTCTACCCCTGCCATTTCGAGGAAGCGTTCCTGGCCGTGCCGCAGGAGTGCCTGATCCTGACGATGCAGACCAACCAGAAGTACTTTGCGCTGACCGATGCCGCCGGCCACCTGCGCAACCGCTTCCTGATCGTCTCGAACCTGGCCACGGACACGCCGCAGTCGATCATCACCGGCAACGAGCGCGTGGTGCGCCCGCGCCTGGCCGACGCCAAGTTCTTCTTCGACCAGGACCGCAAGAAGACGCTGGCCTCGCGCGTGCCGCAACTGGCCAACGTGGTGTACCACAACAAGATCGGCACCCAGCTGGACCGCGTGCAGCGCCTGCAGCAGATTGCCGGCCACGTGGCCGATGCGATGAACGCGGCCGGCGCCACGGTCGACAAGGCCGCCGCGATGCGCGGCGCCGAACTGGCCAAGGCCGACCTGCTGACCGACATGGTGGGCGAGTTCCCCGAACTGCAGGGCACGATGGGCACGTACTACGCGCGTCATGACGACGAGGCGGCCGACGTGGCGCTGGCCTGCTCCGAGCACTACCGTCCGCGCTTTGCCGGCGACGCGCTGCCCGAAGGCAATGTGAGCACCGCCGTGGCCCTGGCCGACAAGCTCGAGACGCTGGTTGGCATCTGGGGCATCGGCCTGCAGCCGACCGGCGAGAAGGATCCGTTCGCGCTGCGCCGCCACGCGCTGGGCGTCCTGCGCATGCTGATCGAGAAGCCGCTGGCCGTATCCGTCGACACGCTGCTGGAACTGACCGAGCGCGCCTTCACCGGCATTGCCGCCGTGAAGCCGGCGCGCGCCGCGATTGCCGACTTTCTGTACGACCGCGTGCGCGGCTACCTGAAGGACAAGGGCTACATCACCAATGAAGTGGAAGCCGTGGTGAGCCTGCGTCCGCAGGCGCTGCACGACATCCTGGCGCGCATGGAGGCCGTCCGCACGTTCGCCGCGCTGCCCGAGGCCGAGGCGCTGGCCGCCGCCAACAAGCGCATCACGAACATCCTGAAGAAGACCGACGAGGCCATTGGCAACGTCGACCCGTCGCTGTTCCAGGAAGCCGCCGAAGGCGCGCTGTTCGAGGCCATCGAGCGCGTGCGCCCGGGCGTGGAGGCTGCCTTCGCCGGTGGCGACTTCACCGCCGCGCTGCGCGACCTGGCCCAGCTGCGCGATGCCGTGGACCGCTTCTTCAACGACGTGATGGTGATGGCCGACGACGCGAAGCTGCGCGCCAACCGCCTGGCGCTGCTGGCCACGCTGCACGGCCTGGCCAACCGCGTGGCCGACATTTCGAAGCTGGCGGCCTGAGTGCCGGCGCGCCGCAACGGAGCAATGGAGTAACGCCATGCCACAGTCCCAGCCGAAGTTCGTGATCCTCGACCGCGATGGCGTGGTCAACCTCGATAGCGACCAGTTCATCAAGACACCGGACGAATGGGTGCCGATCGCCGGCAGCCTGGAAGCCATCGCCATGCTGAACCAGGCCGGCTACCGCGTGGTGATCGCCAGCAACCAGTCGGGTATCGGCCGGGGGCTGTTCGAGATGAGCGCGCTCAACGCCATGCACGAGAAGATGTACAAGGCGCTGGCCGCCGTGGGCGGACGCGTGGAGGCCGTGTTCTTCTGCCCGCACACGGCCGCCGACAACTGCGACTGCCGCAAGCCGAAGAGCGGGCTGTACCAGCAGATCGGCGAGCGCTTCGGCATTGAATTGCGCCATGTGCCCACCGTGGGCGACTCGCTGCGCGACCTGGAAGCGGGCGTGGCCGTGGGCTGCGTGCCGCACCTGGTGCGCACCGGCAAGGGCCCGCGCACGCTGGACAAGGGCGGCCTGCCCGCCGGCACGCGCGTGCACGACGACCTGGCCGCCTTCGCGCGCTGGCTGGTGACCGAGGGGGCTCACAAGACCTCCGCTCCGGCCCCGGCCGCACACGCCGCTTCGCCGGCCCCGTGACTGCCACCTGAAGGCCCCGGCATTGCCGGCTCTTCCTGATTTCCGCCCCGATCGATGACCTTTATCCGCTCCCTGCTGTTCGCGCTGTACCTGCTGGTCCTCACGCCGCCCTACGCGTGCGCGTGCTTCATCGTCTTCCCGTTCATGAACGCGGAGAACCGCTTCCGCTTTGTGCGCGGCTGGCCGCGCCTGGTGATCTGGGCAGCGCGCGGCATCTGCGGCATTCAGTACCGCATCGAGGGCATGGACAAGATGCTGGCGATGCTGGACAAGCCCGTGGTGCTGCTCTCCAAGCACCAGTCGGCCTGGGAGACCGTGGCCTACGTGGCGCTGATGCCCAAGCCGCTGTGCTTCGTGTTCAAGCGCGAGCTGCTGTTCGTGCCGTTTTTCGGCTGGGCGCTGGGCATGCTCAAGATGGTGCACATCAACCGCAAGGACGGCACGCGCGCATTTGCGTCGGCCGCCCGCCAGGGCCGCGAGCGGCTGAACGAAGGCGCGTGGATCATCATGTTTCCGGAAGGCACGCGCACGCCCGCGGGCGCACCGAACCCGCGCTACAAGAGCGGCGGCGCCCGCCTGGCCGTGGAGACCGGCGCATGGGTGTTCCCGATGGCGGTCAACTCGGGGCGCGTGTGGCCGCGTAACTCGTTCATGAAATATCCGGGCACCATCACGATCTCGATTGGCGACGCGATTCCGTCGGCCAACAAGACCGCCGACGTGCTGAACCAGGAGGTAGCCGCCTGGATCGAGACCGAGATGCGCCGGATCGATCCGCAAAGCTACCGCCAAAGCGCCAACCAGGCCACCGCATGAAGTTGCTGCGTCCCACCGTCGACCCCGGCGCGCAGCTCGAGCTGCCGCTGGCCGACGCCGCCCCCCTGCAGCCTGGCCCGCGCGATGCCGGGCCCGATGCGCCGCCGGCCCCCGTATCCGACGCGTGGCCGCCGGCCGTGCCGAACGGCCGCACGCTGCAGGTGGGAGAGCGCACGCTGCACTACGCGCTCAAGCGTTCCTCGCGCCGCACCATCGGCTTCATGGTCGATGACCGGGGGCTGTCGATCACGGCGCCCCGCTGGGTGACGCAGGCCGACGTCGAGGCTGCCATCCTGGAAAAGCAGCGCTGGATCTTTGCCAAGCTGGGCGAATGGCGCCATCGCGAAACCCGCCGCGTGCTGCCCACCGTGCAATGGCGCGACGGCGCGGCGCTGCCCTTCCTGGGCCAGCCGATTACGCTGCGGCTGGAATCGCCCGCGGGCGTGCTGATGTTCGACGCCGATACGCGGGTGCTGCACCTGGCCATGCCCAGCCATGCCGAAGAGCAGCAGATCAAGGATCGCGTGCAGGGCTGGCTCCAGCACCAGGCGCGCCGCCTGCTTCCCGAGCGGCTCGACGTGTACGCCGCCAAGCTCGGCGTGCGCCATACCGGCTTTGCGCTGACTTCGGCGGCCACCCGCTGGGGCAGTTGCACCGCCGACGGCAAGATCCGCCTGAACTGGCGGCTCATGCATTTCCCGCTGTCGATGATCGACTACGTGGCCGCGCACGAGCTGGCCCACCTCAAGGAGATGAACCACGGCCCGCGTTTCTGGGAAACCGTGGAATCGATCTTCCCGGAGTTCCGCGACGCCCGCGCCCAGTTGCGCGCGCACCCGCCCGAACTGCTGCCGACGTTCTGAGCCGGCCCAGGCGCGCCACGCGGGTCCGGCCGGCCGCACTCATCACGCTCACCACACATAGCGCGCGCCAAGCCGCACGCCATACTGCCGGAAGCCCTGGCTGCCCCACTCTCCCGCAACGTTGCCCCAGCTCGTCCAGCCACGTGCCAGCCTGGCATTGAGCCCGAGCTTGAGTTCGTAGCGATCGCGCGGAAACAGCTGCCCCAGCACGGTATCGCCAAACCCCACCGACGTGCTGGCCTGGTCGTGCCACCAGTTCAGCGTGGCGTAGGGCTGCAGCCGCCCGCCATCTTCCCGGTCGAGCGTACGGAACACGCGCGCGCCCAGCCGCGTGACCACGCCACTGGTATCGCCGCCACGGATACGTGTGCCGTTCGGCTCGGTCAGGTCCACGCCGCGGTGCTGCAGCCACACCACCTGCACCTGCGGCTCGAAGCGCCACGGCAGGCCGCCCAGCGCCACGGCCCAGCCGCCTTCGAGCGAGGCGTTCCACGCCTGGCTGTGATAGCCCACGCGCGGCAACTGGTCGCCGCGCATGGCGTTGTCGAACCAGACGTACTGGAGCCAGGTGTCGACGTAGGGGCCGGTGTCGGCGGCGGCCTGGGCGAACCAGGTGGCATAGACGCCGGCGCCGTAGCCATTCACCTCGCCCTTGGCGCGCGCGGCGTTGCCCGCCGCCAGGCCATCGGTCTGCACGTGGCCGTAGCCGAGCATGGTGGCGATGTACGCGGGCACCTCGGGACGGTAGCGGGGCCGGGGCGGATCGGGCGGCGCTGGTGGATTGGGCGGGTTGGGTGGCGTGGGCGGATCAGGCAGTTGCTGCGAGCGCAGATACCAGTTGCCGTCGTCGGGCTGCTGCAATCCGCCGCGATACAGGCTGTATTCGAAGGGCCCCGCCACGGCGCGTCCGGCCAGCACGAAAGCGCCTGCCGGCGCGCTGCCGCCGTTGGCCACCTCTATCACGCGGATGCCTTCGCTTGTCAGCGCTCCTTTGCCCCCGGCGTTGCTGATGCGCAGCTGCGTGACGCCGGTTGCGCTGCCCGTATCGATCACGAGCCGGTCGGTGGGCGACCCGTCGCCACCAAGCGCCGATGTCAGCGCCAGCACGCCGTTGGTACTGTGGTACTGGCGTAGCGTGAGCGCGTGGAACACGCCGTCGGTGGGCGCGACGAAGGCCACGGTGCTGTCGAGGTTGTCGAGGCGGGTCAGATTGGCATCGCCGGTCACCCACCAGCTGGAGGCGTCACGCAGCGTCACGTTGGCAACGTGCGGCTGCCCGCCTTCGGCGGTGCCCACGCGTGTGGCACCGCGCAGCGTCGAGCCGCTGGCGGTCACGTCCACGCTAATGGGAGAACTGCTGGCATCGATGGCCAGCCACAGCGGCGCCGTGACGGTGCTGCCCGATATCGACACCGCCGCCGGGCCGTCCTGTACGCGGATACCTGCGCCGCGCGTCGAGGCGAGCGTGCTGCCGACGATCTCCGCGCGCTGCAGCGTGCCGCCAGCCTGGCTGAGCAGCACCAGGCCGCTGGCATTCAGCCCGGTGGTGGTGACCGAGCCGTTGCGGAACGTCAGCGCGGCGGCATCGACCACATGCAGTCCGTCGGCCTGTTCGCCCGAGGTGGCAAGCGTGACGCCGTCGGCATCGGCGCGGCTGTTCTCACCCCGCGCCACGATGCCGTAGGCGGCATAGCCCGACGTGGTGATGCGGCCGCCCGCCAGCGTCACCACGCCGCCGCTGACCGCGGCCGCACCCACTGCCAGCGGCCCGGTTGTCGATACCGTGGTGTTCTGCGCCTGCAACGTCGTGGCAGTCTGTGCGAGCAGCCCGAACGCGGCGTCGCCCTCGGTCAGCACATCGACATTGTTGAGCAGGATGGTGCCCGAGCCCTCGGCCGCGCCCGCCCCGGTGGACTCCAGACCCGTGGTGTGAATGGCGATGCGGCTGTCCTGGCCATCGACCACGACATGCGAGTTGCCCGAGGTCAGCGCCACGCCGGGCGCGATGTCGCCAGTCGTGGTAATCGCGCTGGCGCCGCGCAATTCGATCGTGCCCGTGGCCACCGCCAGGCCGGCGGCCTTCTCGCCATGCGTCTCGATGCGCGAATCGACGAGCTGGATCACGCCGCCGTAATCCGCAAAGACCGCATGGGCGCGCACGCCCGACGACGTGATATCGAGCTGCCCGGTCACCGTTGCCGAGCCGAACGCATGCACGCCGTTGGAGTGGTCACCCTGCATGGTCAGCGTGCTGCCCGGTGCATTGAAGTGGATGGCGCCGTTGTTGTCGGCGTACGCGCCCGACGCTTCGTTGCCGGCCGAGCGCAGCGTGACCGGCGCGGTGACCGTGATGCTGCCGTGGTTGGTAGCGTGGAATACTGCGGCGTAATCGCTCGTGCCGGTATCGAACGTGCCGCCGTTGACCTGCGCGTCGCACCCGCTGGCGCCATACGAATGCGCGGTGGGCGATGGCGGCGTGCAATCGGCCGCATGCGCGCCGGAGGCCGCCAGGCCCACCAGCATGCCGCCCGCCAGCACGCCACAGGTTCTGCTGCCCGTGCATCGCGTCATACAGTATCCCCCTTGTCAGAAGAATGCCTGTCGCGCGACCTTCGGCGCTGCCGCGCCGTCTTCTCGCCGGCGTAGGCGTGGGTGCAGCAATCGAAAGTGCTTCGCCCTGAAATCTAGCAACGCACGCACGCGGCGCGGCCGTGGGGCGATCTGAAATTTTCTTCGTGCCGAGTTCAACGGGGCCGTCGCGCAGCCTCCGGGCGCGATTGCGCCGGCAGGACTAGAATGCGGTCTCTGCTGTCACAACAACTGGAAAAATCCCCATGCGACTCCTCCACACCATGCTGCGCGTTGGCGACTACCAGCGCTCGATCGACTTCTACACGCGCGTGCTGGGCATGCAACTGCTGCGCGAGAGCGACAACCCCGAGTACAAGTACCGCCTGGCATTCGTCGGCTACGGCCCCGAAAGCGAGACCGCCGTGCTGGAACTGACCTACAACTACGGCGTGGACAGCTACGACCTTGGCACCGCCTACGGCCATATCGCGCTGGAAACGCCGAATGCCGCCGAAGCGTGCGAGCGCATCCGCGCGGCCGGCGGCAAGGTCACGCGCGAAGCGGGCCCCGTGAAGGGCGGCACCACGGTAATCGCCTTCGTCGAAGATCCGGACGGCTACAAGATCGAGCTGATCGAACGGCACTCCACGCGCGACGCTGCCCGTCCTTAAGCGGCGCGGCAATGGGCACACAAACAATAACAAGGCGCCCGCTGGACAGCACGGCCATCGGCCTGATGGTGCTGCTGTGCGCCGCATGGGGACTCCAGCAGGTGGTGATCAAGGTCACCGCCCCCTTGATGGGCGCCGTGCTGCAGGCCGGCGTCCGCTCCGCCATCGCCGCGCTGCTGGTCTTTGCCTTCGCCGCGTGGCGCGGCACGCCGATCTGGGAGCGCGACGGCACGCTGCGCGCGGGCCTGGTGGCAGGCCTGCTGTTCGGGGCGGAGTTCTTCTGCATCTTCGTGGGCCTGGGCCACACCACCGCGTCGCGCATGGCCGTGTTCCTCTACACGGCGCCGATCTTCACGGCGCTGGGCCTGCACTTGTTCGTGCCCGGCGAGCACCTGCACCGCGGCCAGTGGCTGGGCGTGGTGCTGGCGTTCCTCGGCATGGTGCTGGCGTTTGCCGATGGCATCGTCTCGTCCGGCGCGGCGGGCAGCACGCTGCTGGGCGATGCCCTGGGGGTGGTGGCGGGTGCGTTGTGGGCGGCCACGACGATCGTCGTGCGCGGCAGCAAGCTGTCGCACGCGCCGGCCAGCAAGACGCTGCTGTATCAGCTGGCGGTGTCGGCGGTGCTGCTGCTGGTCATGGCGCTGCTGGCCGGCCAGCTGCATCGCGTGCAGGTCACCGGCTTCGTGGTGGCCAGCCTGTTCTATCAGTCGGTGCTGATTGCCTTTGCCAGCTATCTGATCTGGTTCTGGCTGCTGCGCCAGTACCTGGCCTCGCGACTATCGGTGTTCTCGTTTCTGACACCTTTGTTCGGCGTGGCGTTCGGCGTATTGCTGATGCACGACCAGGTTGGCGTGCGGTTCGCCGTGGCGGCGGTGATGGTGCTGGGCGGAATCGTGCTGGTGAACCGGAAGGTCTGATCGTCGAAACGACCGGCCCTTCCGGCCGTTCCGGCTCGCGCGGCCCTCTCCGCGTGCGGGAATGGGGCCGGCGGCGGCTTGGGTGCTGTTACTTCGGGAACGAGAACATGCCCACCGCGGCGCGCACTTCGTCCAGCGTCTGCTGCGTCAGCTCGCGGCCGGCTTCGGTGCCCTTCTTCAGAATGTCGAACACGTAGGCCGGATCCTTCGCCAGCTCCTCGCGGCGCTCGCGGATCGGGCGCAGCAGCTCCTGCAGGATGCCTTCCACACGGCGCTTGAGCACCATGTCGCCCAGGCCGCCGCGCTGGTAGTGCTCCTTCAGCGCCTGCACTTCCTCCACGTTCGGATCGAACGCGTCGAGGTACGTGAATACGACGTTGCCTTCCACCTGGCCCGGGTCCGACACCTTGAGGTGGTTCGGGTCGGTGTACATGCGGTGCACCGCCTCGCGGATCTGGTCCGGCGACGCGCCCAGCGGAATCGCGTTGCCCATCGACTTGCTCATCTTGGCCTTGCCATCCACGCCCGGCAGGCGGCCATGCTTCGGGATCAGCGCTGCGGCCTCGGGCAGCACCTCGCGGCCAACCTGATGGTTGATGCGTCGCACGATCTCGTTGGTCTGCTCGATCAGCGGCGCCTGGTCTTCGCCCACCGGCACCAGCACGGCCTTGAAGCCCGTGATGTCGGCGGCCTGCGAGGCCGGGTAGCACAGGAAGCCCGCCGGGATGTCGCGGCCGAAGCCACGCGCCTGAATCTCTTCCTTGATCGTCGGGTTGCGCTCCAGGCGCGAGACCGTGACGAAGTTCAGGTACATCAGCGTCAGCTCGGCCAGCGCCGGCAGGTACGACTGCACCGTGATCGTCGTCTTGGCCGGATCGATGCCGACGGCCAGGTAGTCCAGCGCCACTTCCAGCACGTTGCGGCGCACCTTGTCCGGATCGTGCGCGTTGTCGGTCATGGCCTGCGTGTCGGCCAGCAGCACATACTGCTTGTGCGTTTCCTGCAGGGCCACGCGGCTCTTGAGCGAACCTACGTAGTGGCCCAGGTGCAGGGGGCCAGTCGGGCGGTCGCCGGTCAGGATGACGGGACGCGAATCGGTCTTGGTCTGTTCAGTCATGAGCGTCGCTGAAACTTCGGAATCTTCAGATAGGGAATCGGTAGTCAGGCCACGTCGCGCGCGGGCGGCGTGGCGCTCTTGCCGACGAGGCGGGCCAGTTCGACGTATTCGGACACGGGCACTTCCTCGGCACGGCGGCCCAGGTCGAAGCCCATCGCCTCGAAGTCCACCTGGTCGCGCAGGAACGACAGCGTGTTGCGCAGCACCTTGCGCCGCTGCGAGAAGGCGGCGGTCACCACATCGCCCAGCACGTTCGGATCGCAGGCCGGATAGGGCGAGCGCAGCGTGCCGTCCTCGGCGCGCGGCCACGGAATCATGCGCACCACGGCCGAATCCACCTTCGGGGGCGGGTTGAACGAGGCCGGCGGCACGTCGAGCACGTGTTCCATGTGATAGCGCACCTGCAGCATGATCGACAGCCGGCCGAACGCCTTGCTGCCGGGCTCGGCCACCATGCGCTCCACCACTTCCTTCTGCAGCATGAAGTGCTGGTCGCGCACGTCGTCGGCAAAATCCATCAGGTGGAACAGCAACGGGCTCGAAATGTTGTACGGCAGGTTGCCCACGATGCGCAGCGGGCGCGACGGCTGCTTGAGCTTGCCGAAATCGAATGCCAGCGCGTCGCCCGCGTGCACGACCAGGCGGTCGTTGTAGCGGTTGCGCAGGCGCTCCACGAGGTCGCGGTCGAGCTCCACCACCTGCATGCTGGGCAATCGCTCCAGCAGCGGATTGGTCAGCGCGCCCAGCCCCGGGCCGATCTCGACGACCACGTCGTCCGGCTGCGGATCGATGGCGCTGACGATGCCGTAGATGACACCGTCGTCGACGAGGAAGTTCTGTCCGAACCGTTTGCGGGCCACATGGCCCTGATGCACGTTTGAACGCATAGTCAATGCCGGCCGTTGGCGGAGGTGCCGTGCTCGTGGCGCCCGTTCGCGTGGCCGGCCATGGTAATGGCACAGCGGATGGCTTCGATCATGCTGCCGTGCTCGGCGCGGCCAGTGCCGGCCAGGTCGAGCGCGGTGCCATGGTCCACCGATGTGCGGATAAAGGGCAGGCCCAGCGTGACATTGACGCCGTGGCCGAAGGTGCCGTACTTGAGCGGCGCCAGTCCCTGGTCATGGTACATCGCCAGTACACAGTCGGCGTCGCGCAGGTGGCGCGGCTGGAACAGCGTATCGGCGGGATAGGGGCCGCGCGCGTCGATGCCGGCGTCGCGGGCCAGGGCCAGCGCGGGCGAGATGGTATCGATCTCCTCGCGGCCCATGTGGCCCGCTTCCCCGGCATGCGGGTTGAGCCCGGTCACCAGGATGCGCGGGCGGGCGATGCCGAAATGGCGCCGCAGGTCGTGATCGACGATCTGCATCGTCTCCAGCAGCATCGGCACGGTCAGCGCATCGGGTACCGCGCGCAGCGGCAGGTGCGTGGTGGCCAGCGCCACGCGCAGCATCGCATTGTCATGCGCGGGCTGGGGTCCGGCCAGCATCATCACCACGCGCGGCACGGCGGCCTGCTCGGCCAGGTATTCCGTATGCCCCGTGAACGGCACGCCGGCATCGTTGATCGTGCTCTTCTGCACCGGCGCGGTGATCATGGCCGCCAGGCGGCCGTCGCGCAGCCCGGCAATGGCGGCATCGAGCAGCGCCAGCACATACCGGCCATTGCGCGCGTCGAGCTGGCCCGGCTCGCAGGCCACGCCCAGCGCGATATCCTCGATGACCACGTCGCCGTCGGCGATGCGCCGCTGCCACGCGTGCGCCACGCCCAGCGCCTCGGCACGCTGCGCCAGCAGGCGCGCGTCGCCAATCACATGGAAGCGGCAGGCGCCGTATCCCTTGCCATTGCCGGCGCCCGCGAGCTGCAGCAATGCCCCGATCGTGATGTCGGGGCCGATGCCGGCAGGCTCGCCGGTGGTAATGGCCAGCGCCAGGGGCGCGGATGCAGGGTCGGGCATGGAGGCAGGCAAGGCGCGCGTCAGCGCTGACGGTTGATGCGGTATTCCACGTACGCCGCGCTGCGCAACTGGCGTACCCAGTCATCATAGGCGGCGCGCAGCTTCTGTTCGCGGACTTCCGCACGCGCGAAGTCGCGCTGCTTCTCGGCGGACACCTCGGTCTCGCGGCGGTCTTCCACCTGGATCAGGTGCACGCCGAACTGGGTGACCACGGGCTCCGAGATCTCTTTCGGACGCAGGCGGTTCATGGCCTGCTCGAATTCCGGCACCAGCTCGCCCGGCGATACCCAGCCCAGCTCGCCACCCTGCTGGGCGGAGCCGTCCTGCGAGTAGCGGCGCGCGGCGTCGGCAAAATCGCCGCCGTGCGTGATGCGGTCGCGGATGGTGGACATCTGGCGCTTGGCTTCCGCCTCGGGCATGTTCGGGCCGGTGCGGATGAGGATGTGACGCACCTGCGTCTGGGTGATGCGGTCGGCGGCCGCGGTCTGGTCCACCGGCGCGGTACGCTTGGCGGCGAGCTTGAGCACATGGAAGCCGTTGGCCGATTCCACCACTTCCGGCACCACGCTGCCCGGCCGCAGATCGACCACGGCGTTGGCGAACAGGGCCGGCAGGCGGCCGATCTCGCGGAAGCCCATCGCGCCACCCTGCGATGCCTCGGGCGCCTCGGAATTGGCCTTGGCCAGCTCGGCGAAGTCGGCGCCACCCTGCGCCTGCTTCAGCAGCCCTTCGGCCTTGGCCTTGAGCTGGGCCTTCTGGGCTTCGGATGCGTCTTCCGGCACCCGCACCAGGATCTGCTGCACGTTGTACTCGGCGGGGCCCACCGCGGCGGACTTGCCGCTGCGCGCGGCGACGAAGTTGTCGATCTCGCCGTCGTAGACCTGCACCTTGGAGTCGACCTCGCGCTCGCGCAGGCGGATGACCTGCACCTGCTTGCGCAGTTCGTCGCGGTATTTCGTCCAGCTCATGCCGGTGGATTCCACGCGGCTGCGCAGTTCGGTGGCCGACATCTTGTTCTGCTGCGCCACCGATTCGATGGCGCGATCCACTTCCTGGTCGGTCACCTTGATGCCGGCGTCCGCGGCGGCCTGCGTCTGCACGCGCTCCATCACCAGCCGCTCCAGCACTTCGCCAAGCAGGTCCGGGCGCTCCGGAATCGGGCGGTTGGCGGCGCGCAGCTGGTTCTCGATCTCGTCGGCGCGGTCAAGCAGTTCGCGGCGCGTGATCACGCTGTTGTTGACGATGGCAACCACTTCGTCCACCAGTTGCGAACGCTTCTGCCCCGGCTGCGGCACGCCCATCTGCGGCTGGCTGGGCGCCACCGTGCTGCCCGGGCCGGATTGCGGCATGAAGATACCCTGCGTGCGCGTGCCGCTGCTGCCCGGCGCGCGCAGTTGCGCGGCGGCCGGTGCGGCCAGGGTGACGAGCACCGTCGACAGCAGCAGTTGCTGCCAGGGGTTCAGGCGGGACATTACGGCGAAAGCTTGACGTTTCATCTTGGTCCGTCATTCATAGTGATCGTACGGGGACGTGGGCACCGGCCGTGCCGTCACGGGCTCGTAGCCCGGCACGTTCAGGCGCAGCATGTCCAGCGGATTTGAGCCAACCTTGGACAATCCGCGGAATTCCACCTGCAGGAAGACCCGGCCGGTGTATCCGTTCGTGGTGTTGCGGAAGCGCTGGTACACGAAGCGGCCCACCCAGCAGTCGGCCGCGTATTCCAGGCCCGCCAGCGCGTCCACCAGCTGGTTGGCGGACTTGTCGAACGCCACCCGGCCAATGCCGTAGGTGCGCTGCGTGATGGGCCACTGGCCGGACACCTCGAACTGGTCGATGGCGGTATTGTCCGTCACCGAGGTCGGGCGCCGGTAGCGATAGCCCACGTTCAGCAGCTTGCGCGACTCGGGCCGCCAGGCGAAGGCCACATTCGAGTAGTTGACCTTGTCTTCGTCGGGGTTCCACTGGATACCGGCGTCGAGGTAGTAGCCACGGAACAACTGGATCGTCGTGGCCGCCAGCAGGTCGGAATAGCTCGGCTTGGCGTCGGTCGCGGTGCCGTTCAGCTGCACGCGCTGGCCCGTGAAATCGATGCGCTGCGCAATCGTGCCGCGGAAGCGCTCGACCCCCGTGTCGGATTCGATCAGGCGCGTGGTCAGGCCGGCGGTCAGCTTGTTGTTGTCGGCAATCCGGTCGCTGCCGCTGAACGGATTCTCGGTGAAGATCTGGCCATAGCTGAAGTCCGACTGCACGGTATCGAACAGCGGAAACTGGCTCTGGTCGCGGAACGGCGTGTAGACGTAGAACAGGCGCGGTTCCAGCGTCTGCGTGTAGTTCACGCCGAACAGCTTGCTGATGCCGGGCGCCTCGCGCTCGAACGTCATGCCCGAATCGAGGCTGACGGTCGGAATCGTACGGCTCAGCGTGTTGGACGCGCCGGTGGTATTCGTGCCGGCGTCCATGTTGTACTGCGCCACGTTCAGGATCGCCTTGGGCGTGATGTACCAGCCCGGACGGATGATCGGATAGCTGATCGTCGGCTGGAAATACCCGCGGTTGCCTTCCGGCTGCTGGACACCGGTCGACGTGAGCGGAATCCGGAAGCGCGTGTAGTCGGCATCGACGGAGATGTCGAAGCCGCGCAGGTCATAGCGCAGGTACTTGGCGTTCAACTGCGGCTCGCGCTCGTACGAGGGCTCGCTGGGCCGCAGGGTCTGGAACTTCTGCACCCGTGCCAGGAACGTGAAATCCTGCCAGTTGTACACCACGCCACCTTCCTGCGTGTACTGGCGGGTGGTTGACTGCGAGATGCTGCGCGTCAGGTCGTCGGGATACTGGTCGTCCGACACCTTGTTGACGTTCGCATACGCGGTCATGCCCTGCATCAGCCGCTGCTGGTGCTGGATCGAGTATGCCCAGCGGTCGCGGTTGGCCTTCTTGTCGTCGGGCAGGAATTCGGCACGGATACGGCCGCTGTAGCCGTCGCCCAGATACCGGAAGTCGCCACCCAGCTGCACCCCGCGCGACGACAGGATCCGCGGAAAGATCGTCAGGTCGCGGTTCGGCGCCAGGTTGAAGTAGTACGGCACCGTCAGGTCCAGCCCGGATTTCGAGCTGTAGCCGAACAGCGGCGGCAGCACCCCGCTGCGGCGCTCGTCGTTCAGCGGGAACGAGAACGCCGGCGCGCCCGCCACGGGCACGCCGAAGAAGTGCAGCACGCCGCCGTAGGCGGTACCCACCTCGCGGTCGCTGTCCAGGTCGAGCTTGCGCGCGCTGAAATACCAGTCCGCGTTATCGGGCGAACAGGTGGTGTAGGTAGCTTTCTTGAGCGTGCTGCGGTCCGGGTCGAGGAAGTCGATGCGCTCGGCCGAGCCAGCGCCGCCGGTCTGCTGGAAGTAGTAATCCGGCGAGAGCATGTAGCCCTCGTTGGCCTGCACGCGCATGCGCGCCTCGGGGCCGACGGCCAGCGTGCCGCTTTTCGACAGCCGCACGTTGCCGGTGGCGAAGGCCTCGTCGGTGTCCTGGTCGTAGGTCAGCGTGTCGCCCTTGACCACGGCGCCATCGCGCCGCAGCTCGGCGTCGCCCTGCAGTTCGATGCCGCGCTCGTTGTAGCCGGTCATGCGGTCGCCCGACACATAGGCCGGGGCGTCCGGGTTGGACGGGGTCGACGACGGCGCCAAGCCCATCGAACTGCTGCTGCCGGTGGCGGCGCGACGCGGCGGCTCGGTCAGGCGCGGTACCAGCTCGCCCGCCTCGGGCGGCGGGGGTGCGGCCTCCGGCGCCTGCGTGATGACCGGTTCGGCCACGTCGATGCTCGGAATTGCCGACGCTGCACCGTACTGGGCGTGTGCGCTGACCGAGAGCCCGGCCATGGCCAGCACCAGCGGCCGCAGGGCGCTGGCAGGCACGCGGGCGCGCCGGGGCTTGCCCTGGAGCGCAGGCGGTCGGGTGGCCGGATGATGCGGTGATCGTTGTTGTTCGGTCATGCAAACGGTTGTCGGTCGGCTCGGCGGCGGGCGCTGCGCGGGGTCGGAAAGACGGCTCCCCACACGCCCCCAGCCCAATGCCGGAGCGGGCTGCGGGGCGACAAAGGCCCCTCCCGGGGGCCACCCGGCGCCCGGGTCTGGTCGGGTATTATACGGGGCATCGTATTCTCCCTTTCCGGCATGGCAGCACTTATTCACCACCCGGGCCACGACCCGCGTCTCGAACAACTGAAATCGTGGGTAGCCGGACTCGGCGCGGCGTGGTCGATCGACCCCGATTCCTGCGCGCCGGCCTCGGCCGACGCCAGCTTCCGCCGCTACTTCCGCGTGCGGACCGGCCACCCGACCCATCCCACGGCCATCGTGATGGATGCGCCGCCCGCCCACGAGGACTGCCGCCCGTTCATCCACGTGGCCCGGCTGTTCGGCGACGCGGGCGTGACCGTGCCGACGGTGCTGGCGCAAGATCTGGCACAGGGCTTCCTGCTGCTGGCGGACCTCGGCAGCGAGACCTACCTGTCGCGCCTGGACGACGCCTCGGCCCGCCCCCTGTATGGCGATGCCGCCACGGCGCTGGTGCGGATCCAGCTGGCCACGCGCCCGGGCGAACTCCCGGCGTACGACCAGGCGCTGCTGCAGCGCGAGCTGGACCTGTTCCCGCAGTGGTACGTGGAAAAGCATCTCGGCGTGACGCTGGACGCGCGCCAGCAGGCCGACCTGCGCGAAGTGTTCGACACGATCCTGGCCAACAACCTGGCCCAGCCGCAGGTGTACGTGCACCGCGACTACCACTCGCGCAACCTGATGGTGCTGCCCGAAGGCGCCAGCGTGGGCGTCAACCCGGGCGTGCTCGACTTCCAGGATGCGGTGATCGGCCCGATTACCTACGACGCCGTGTCGCTGTGGCGCGACGCCTATATCGAATGGGAAGAAGAGCAGCAGCTCGACTGGCTCATCCGCTACTGGGAAAGCGCCCGCAAGGCCGGCCTGCCGGTGGCCGCCGATTTTGGCGATTTCTACCGCGACTTCGAATGGATGGGCCTGCAGCGCCACCTGAAGGTGCTGGGCATTTTCGCGCGCCTGTACCATCGCGACGGCAAGGACGGTTACCTGGCCAACCTGCCGCTGGTGCTCAAGTACACGCGCAACGTGGCGGGCCGCTATTCGGAAATGCGCAAGCTGGTGCGCCTGCTCGACGCCCTGGAAGGCACCGAGCGCCCCACCGGCCTGACGTTCTGAGCCGTGACGCAGCCGTCTGAAACCCCGGCCGATGCCGAGATCACCCGCTCCGGCGAATGGTGGGCCGGCGTGCGCGCGCTGGCGCCGATGCTGCTGGGCGTGGTGCCGTTCGGCCTGATCTACGGGGTGCTGGCGGTCAATGCCGGCATGCCGGCGTGGCTGGCGTGCGCGATGAGCGCGATCGTCTTCGGCGGCGCCTCGCAGATGATCCTGACGCAGTTGTGGTCCGCCGGCACGCCGGCGCTGGTCATCGCTTTCACGGTGGCGATGGTCAACCTGCGCCATGCGCTGTACTCGGCCACCATCGCACCGTCCCTGGCGCCGCTGCCGCGCCGCTGGAAGGCGCTGGTGGCCTACCTGCTGACCGACGAGGCATTTGCCGCCATGACGCGCCGGCTGGGCGATACCGGCCCGCGCGCCCGGTATCGCCACTGGTTCTACTTCGGCGCCGGCTTCGCGCTGTGGTCGAGCTGGCAACTGTCGACGCTGGCAGGCGTGCTGGTTGGCGCGCAGGTGCCGCGCGACTGGCCGCTGGACTTTTTCCTGCCGCTGACTTTTATCGCGATCATCGTGCCGAACCTCAAGCATCGCGCCCAGGTGGCGGCCGCGCTGGTGGCGACGGCGCTGGCCGTGGCCTGCTACGCCATGCCGCACAAGCTCGGCATCATGGTGGCCGCGCTGGGCGGCATTGCCGCCGGCATGCTGCTGCTCGAACGCAACCATCGTGGCCGACACGCCACGACGGGCGCCGCAACGAGCGCCACGACAACGGACCAGGACGGCAAGGAGCACGTGGCATGAACTCGCTCACCTTGCTGTGGGTGTTCCTGGGCGCGGGCCTGGCCACCTACCTGATCCGCCTCTCGTTCATCGCCGTGGAAGGCCGCGTGCACTTGCCGTCGTGGTTCCGCACGGCGCTGCAGTTCGTGCCTGCCGCGATGCTGTCGGCGCTGATCGCGCCCGACCTGCTCATGCACGACGGCGCGGTCTACCTGAGCCCCTACAACACGCGCCTGGTGGCGGGCCTGGTGGCCATCGTCGTCGCCGCGCGCACGCGCAGCGTGGGCTGGACCATTGCCAGCGGCATGGCCACGCTGATCGCCCTGGAGACCCTGCTTTGAAAGCGATGATTTTCGCCGCCGGCCGCGGCGACCGCATGCGCCCGCTGACCGACACCACGCCCAAGCCACTGCTGCCGGCCGGCGGCAAGCCGCTGATCGTGTGGCAGATCGAGGCGCTGGCGCGCGCGGGCTTTGCCGACATCGTCATCAACCATGCGTGGCTGGGCGAACAACTCGAAGCCGCGCTGGGCAACGGCGCGCAGTTTGGCGTGCGGCTGCACTGGTCGGCTGAAGGTACGGCACTGGAAACTGCCGGCGGCATTGCGCAGGCCCTGCCGCTGCTGACCGCCGGGCCGGGCAACGGCGCCGATGGTGGCAGCAATGGTGGCGGCGATGGCGGCATCTTCCTGGCCGTGTCCGGCGACATCTTCTGCGATTTCGACTACCGCACGCTGCTGCCGCGCGCCCGCGCGATGGCCGCCGCGGCCGCCCCGCGCATGCACTTGGTGATGGTGCCGAACCCGCCCTTCCATCCGCGCGGCGACTTCGTACTGGATGCCGATGGCCAGCTGCGGGTGCCGGGCGATGGCGCTGCCGGCCAGGCGCTGACCTTTGGCAACATCGGCCTGTATGACACGCGCCTGTTCCGCGATATCGAACCGGGACAAAAAGTGGCGATGACGCCGTACTACCGCGCCGCCATCGCGGCCGGCACGGCCACCGGCGAACGTTTCGACGGCCGTTGGGAAAACGTCGGCACGCCAGACCAGCTCGCCGCGCTGGACCGCGCGCTGCGCCGCTGACCCTGCCCCAAACCCGCTGCACCATGCGCCTTTGCGGGCGCATGCGGTGGCCGCCGGCCTGCCGACGGGTTTAGAATCGGCACATTCCCCTCACCGGCTTCACTCCATGTCCGCACCCGATTCCGCCCTCCTTGGCGCGTGCCGCGACCGCCGTGCCCGTGTGCTGCAACACCTGCGCGCCAACGGCGGCGGCGTGGCCATCGTGCCCACCGCGCCGGAGGCCATGCGCAACCGCGACAGCGACTACCCGTACCGGCACGACAGCTATTTCTATTACCTGACCGGCTTTACCGAGCCTGAGGCCGTGCTGGTGCTGGTGGCGGGCGCGCCGGGCGAAGGGGGCGACAAGAGCATCCTGTTCTGCCGGCCCAAGCACGAGGAACGCGAGATCTGGGACGGTTTCCGCTTCGGCCCGGAAGGCGCGCGCGCGACGTTCGGCTTCGACGAGGCGCATTCGGTCGAAGAGATCGACAAGCTGCTGCCGCCGCTGCTGGCCAACCGCGCGCAGCTGGCCTATCCGCTGGCCGCCACCACCGATATCGACGTGAGCGTGCGCCGCTGGCTCGACGCCGTGCGCATGCAGGGCCGCGCTGGCGTGGCCGCGCCGGCGGTGGCCGTCGACGTGCGCACGCTGCTCGACGAAATGCGCCTGTTCAAGGACGCCGGCGAGCTGGCCACGATGCGCCGTGCCGCCGAGATTTCGGCGCAGGCCCACGTACGCGCCATGCGCGCCTCGCGCGCCGGGCTGCGCGAATACCACCTCGAAGCGGAACTGCTCTACGAATTCCGCCGCCATGGCGCGCAGAGCGTGGCCTACAACTCGATCGTGGCCGGCGGTGCCAACGCCTGCGTGCTGCACTATCGCGCGGGACCAGGCGAGCTGCACGACGGCGATCTGTGCCTGATCGATGCCGGCTGCGAATTGGACGGCTATGCGTCGGACATCACCCGGACGTTCCCGGTCTCGGGCCGGTTCTCGCCGGCACAGCGCGAGCTGTACGACCTGGTGCTGGCCGCGCAGGACGCCGCGATTGCCCAGACGCGTGCCGGCGTGCCTTACAACGTGCCGCATGACGCCGCCGTGAAGGTGCTGGCGCAAGGCATGCTGGACACCGGCCTGCTGGACCGCAACAAGGAAGGCACGCTCGACGACGTGCTGGCCAGCGGAAGCTATCGCCGCTTCTACATGCACCGCACGGGCCACTGGCTTGGCATGGACGTCCACGACGTGGGCGAATACCGTGTACCGGGCCCGCTGCCGGCCGGCCAGGAAGGCGAACGCCCATGGCGTCCGCTCGAGGCAGGCATGGTGCTGACCATCGAACCGGGCATCTATGTGCGCCCGGCCGAAGACGTGCCCGAGCGCTACTGGCATATCGGCATCCGCATCGAGGATGACGCAGTGGTGACCCAGGGTGATTGCGAACTGATCACGCGCGGCGTGCCTGTGAAGGCCGACGAGATCGAGGCACTGATGCGCGACAACGGAGGACCGCCGCGATGAAGGCGTTGTTGAGCAAACTGTTTGGCGTGGGTGTGCCGAAGCACCGCAGCACCGTGCATCCGGTAGACCCGGACCAGCCATTCGTGCTGAACCTGTATGACGATCGCCTGGTCGTGCATCGGCCGGACGGCCAGCGCGAGGAACTGGCGTGGGACGCCTTGGAGAAGGTAGTGGTGCGGGTCTCGGACCGCGCCCCCTGGGCTGGCACGCCGTGGCTGATCCTGGCGGGCGACGCCGCAAGCCAGCAAGGCTGCGTGGTGCCGATGACCGCAGCCAACCACCAAGCGTTGCTGGAACGGCTGCAGCAGCTGCCCGGTTTCCACCAGCAAAAGCTCGATAACGCGATGCGCGACGCCGCGGCTGGCAAGTCGCGCACCGACGCGAACCTGTGGAAGCGCGGCGCGGCCGTAGAGGCGCCGAAGCTCGAGGAATCCAGCCATGACGCCGCCGGTCAACCCTGACACCGCCGCCGCGCCGGCCGTCGAACCGCACGATATCGCCATCGTCGGCGGTGGCCCGGTGGGCCTGGCGCTGGCCAGCCAGCTGCTGCGCACCACGCCGTGGCGCGTGCTGCTGATCGATGCCGCCACGCCTGCGCGTGCCGCCCGCGACCCGCGCGCCATCGCGCTGTCGCATGGCAGCCGCCAACTGCTGGAGCAGATTGGTGCCTGGCCGGTGCCGGCCCAGCCGATCGAACATATCCATGTGTCGCAACGGGGCCGCTTCGGCCATGTGAAGCTGCATCACGATGACTACGGCGTGCCCGCGCTGGGCCATGTGGTGAAGTATGGCGACCTGTGCCTGGCACTGGAGCGTGCGCTGGCGCGCGCGGCCGACGCCGCGCCGGGCCGGCTGGCGCGCGCTTTCGAGACCCGGATCGACGATATCGCCCAGGCCGGCCAGACGGAAGGCGGCAAGCGGCACGACATTGGCGCCGACCCCGGCGTCGTACGCCTGACCGGCGTCACGCATATGGACCATGAAGGCCTGCCCGTGGCCTACGCCGCGCGCATCGCCATTCAGGCCGAAGGGGGACTGTTCCACCAGCAGGCGCAGCGGCTGGCGCGCGGCACCGAAGCCACGCGGCGGCGCGACTACGGCCAGACCGCGATCATCGGTCATGTGACCTGCACGCAACCGCAGCCGGGCTGGGCGTGGGAACGCTTCACCGAGGAAGGGCCGCTGGCGCTGCTGCCGCATGAGGATCACGGCACCACGGGCTATGCGCTGGTCTGGTGCTGTGCACCCGAGCAGGCTCAACGGCGCCTGGCGCTCAGCGATGCCGATTTCGCCGCCGAACTGGGCCAGGCATTCGGCACCCGCATGGGCCGCTTCGCGCTGGTGGGCAAGCGTCACGCGTTCCCGCTGGGCCTCAATGCGGCGCCGGTCACCGTCAGTGGCCGCGTGGCTGCCGTTGGCAACGCGGCTCAGACGCTGCACCCCGTGGCGGGCCAGGGCCTGAATCTCGGCCTGCGCGACGCGTTCGCGCTGGCCGACTCGCTGCGGGCCGGCTGCACGCCGCAGGCATTGCAGACATTCGCGAGCCGGCACCGTCTGGATCGCGCCATGACGATCGGCATCACCGACCTGCTGCCGCGTGTGTTTGGCGTAGGGGGGCCGCTGGCGGCCCATGCGCGCGGCGCGTCGCTGGCCACACTGGCGTGCGTGGCACCGCTCAAGCATGCGCTGGCGCGCCAGATGATGTTCGGGATGCGCGGGTAAGCGGCACCCCGCTCCATGATATTTGCTCATTTATTGGGCAACCGTACCAGTTTGGCGGTAAAATCCCGCCCTCGCCCATGACCCCCAGCGCCGGTTGCCAAGCATCCGGCAGGGGCCAGTCTTTCCTTTTCGCCTTATTTCACAAGCGCCGCCACCGTGCAGATCGGTCCGCATCAGCTCCGCAACAATCTCTTCGTCGCCCCCATGGCCGGGGTGACGGATCGGCCATTCCGCCAGCTGTGCAAGCAGTTGGGCGCCGGCTACGCGGTGTCCGAGATGGTGGCGTCGAACGCGCAGCTCTGGAAAAGCGAGAAGACCATGCGCCGGGCCAACCACGCCGGCGAGGTGGAGCCGATCTCGGTGCAGATTGCCGGCGCCGAGCCGTCGATGATGGCCGAGGCGGCCCGCTATAACGTGGACCGTGGCGCGCAGATCATCGACATCAACATGGGTTGCCCGGCCAAGAAGGTCTGCAACGTGGCGGCCGGGTCGGCGCTGCTGCAGAACGAGCCGCTCGTGGTGCGCATCGTCGAAGCCGTGGTGGGTGCCGTGGGCGACCGCGTGCCCGTGACGCTGAAGATCCGCACCGGCTGGGACCGCGAGCACAAGAACGCGCTGCGCGTGGCGCGCATGGCCGAAGACGCCGGCATCAGCATGCTGACGATCCACGGCCGCACGCGCGCCGACCTGTATCACGGCGAGGCCGAGTACGAGACCATCGCGGCGGTCAAGGCTGCGCTGCGCATTCCGGTGGTGGCCAATGGCGATATCACGACGCCGCAGAAGGCCAGCCACGTGCTGGCCGTGACCGGCGCCGACGCCATCATGATCGGGCGCGCCGCGCAGGGCCGGCCATGGCTGTTCCGCGAGATCGAGCACTACCTGAAGACGGGCGAGTTGCTGCCGTCGCCCGAGGTGGCCGAGATCCGCGCGATCATGAACCACCACCTGGCGGACCACTACGCGTTCTACGGCGAGTTCACGGGTGTGCGCACCGCGCGCAAGCACATCGCGTGGTACACGCGCGGCCTCAAGGGCGCGAACCTGTTCCGCCATCGCATGAACACGCTGGAAACCACGGGCGCGCAACTCGAGGCGGTCAACGCATTTTTCGACGAACAGGCCGCGATTTCAGATCGCCTGGTCTACGTCGACGAGAACACCGCCTCGGAAGAACAAGAAAACATCCACAACAACAAGAAACGGGAACTGCTTGCCGCATGAGCCGCAACGCCATCGACCAATGTATCCGGGACAGCCTGGATACCTATTTTCGTGACCTGGACGGCGAAGAGCCGTCCAACATGTACAACATGGTGCTGGAGGCCGTGGAACGGCCCCTTCTGGAAGCCGTGATGCTGCGCGCCGAGCGCAACCAGTCGCTGGCCGCCGCCTACCTCGGCATCAACCGCAACACCCTTCGCAAGAAGCTGCAGCAGCACGGATTACTTTGAAGCGTTCCCCCAAGCCATGATCAAGCAAGCCCTTCTCTCCGTTTCCGACAAGACCGGCATCGTCGAATTCGCGCGCGAACTGAACGCGCTCGGCGTCACGCTGCTTTCCACCGGCGGCACCGCCAAACTGCTGGCCGACGCCGGCCTGCCCGTGACCGAGGTGGCCGACTACACCGGCTTCCCCGAGATGCTGGACGGCCGCGTGAAGACGCTGCACCCGAAGGTGCACGGCGGCATCCTGGCGCGCCGCGACCTGCCCGAGCACATGGCCGCGCTGGCCACGCACGACATCCCGACGATCGACCTGCTGGTGGTGAACCTGTACCCGTTCCAGCAGACCGTGGCCAAGGACGACTGCACGCTGCCCGACGCCATCGAGAACATCGACATCGGCGGCCCCACCATGCTGCGCTCGGCGGCCAAGAACCACCGCGACGTGACCGTGATCGTCGATCCGGCCGACTACGCCGTGGTGCTGGAGGAAATGCGCGCCCATGGCAACAACGTGGGCTACGACACCAACTTCCGCCTGGCCACCAAGGTCTTCGCGCACACGGCCCAGTACGACGGCGCCATCACGAACTACCTGACGAGCCTGGGCACCGACAAGTCGCACCAGGGCCGCAGCAGCTACCCGCAGACGCTGAACCTGGCCTTCGAGAAGGTGCAGGAAATGCGCTACGGCGAGAACCCGCACCAGTCGGCCGCGTTCTACCGCGACCTGAAGGCCGTGGACGGCGCGCTGGCCAACTACGTGCAGCTGCAGGGCAAGGAACTGTCGTACAACAACATCGCCGACGCCGACGCCGCGTGGGAATGCGTGAAGTCGTTCGACGCCGCCAGCGGTGCCGCCTGCGTGATCATCAAGCACGCCAACCCGTGCGGCGTGGCCATCGGCGCCAACGCGCTGGAAGCCTACGAGAAAGCCTTCAAGACCGACTCGACCTCGGCCTTCGGCGGCATCATCGCCTTCAACGTCGAGCTTGACGAAGCGGCCGCGCAGGCCGTGGCCAAGCAGTTCGTGGAAGTGCTGATCGCCCCGTCGTTCAGCACGGCCGCGCGCAACGTGTTCGCCGCCAAGCAGAACGTGCGCCTGCTGGAGATTCCGCTGGGCCGTGGCATGAACCAGTACGACCTGAAGCGCGTGGGCGGCGGCCTGCTGGTGCAGGGCCCCGACGCCCGCAACGTGCAGCCGGCCGAACTGCGCGTGGTGACGCGCCGTCATCCCACGCCGAAGGAAATGGACGACCTGATGTTCGCCTGGCGCGTGGCCAAGTTCGTGAAGTCGAACGCCATCGTGTTCTGCGGCAACGGCATGACGCTGGGCGTGGGCGCCGGCCAGATGAGCCGCGTGGATTCGGCCCGCATCGCCAGCATCAAGGCGCAGAACGCCGGCCTGACGCTGGCCGGCTCGGCCGTGGCCTCGGACGCGTTCTTCCCGTTCCGTGACGGCCTGGACGTGGTGGTGGACGCCGGCGCCACGGTGGTGATCCAGCCGGGCGGCTCGATGCGCGACGACGAAGTGATCGCCGCCGCCGACGAACGCGGCATTGCGATGGTGCTGACGGGCACGCGGCATTTCCGGCATTAAAACTCGCAAACCGGTGGTGGTTTGCTCCCCTCTCCCGCTTCGCGGGAGAGGGGGCGGGGGAGAGGGCGAAGCGTATCGGGCGCTGCAGCGCAGGAATAAACCGACGGCTTCGCTCGATGTGGTGCCTTGCTAAGCCACCCCTCTCTCCCGCTCTCTCCCCCTGAGGGGAGAGAGGGCCAAGACCTCGCTGTCTGGCTGCTCCTGGGCGTAGCCCACGGCGTCGTCGTCAAACAACCGACAGTCTCGTCCAGCGGCACACGCCGCCAACCGACGCCCGCCTCCTCGGCGTACACTACGCCATCTGTTCTCCCTCCCCCGCTTCATGCGCATTCTCGGCATCGACCCTGGTCTGCGGACCACCGGCTTTGGCGTGCTCGAAAAGCACGGCAACAAGCTCGCCTATGTGGCTTCGGGCACGATCCGCAGCAATGGTGACGAGAGCCTGCCGCAGCGCCTGAAAACGCTGTACGACGGCATTGCCGAGGTGGCGCGCGTCTACGCGCCGGACTGCGCGGCCATCGAGAAGGTCTTCGTCAACGTCAATCCGCAATCCACGCTGATGCTGGGCCAGGCACGCGGCGCCGCGATCTGCGGGCTGGTGGGCCACGGGCTGCCGGTGTTCGAGTACACCGCGCTGCAGCTCAAGGTCGCCGTGGTGGGCTACGGCCGGGCCAGCAAGGAGCAGGTGCAGGACATGGTCATGCGGCTGCTCTCACTCTCGGGTCGCCCCAGCAGCGACGCGGCCGACGCGCTCGGCGTGGCGATCTGCCACGCCAATGGCGGCGACACGCTCGGCACGCTGGCGACGATGGCGCCGGAACTGGCGCGCAAGGGGCTGCGCGTACGGCGCGGACGCCTGATCGGCTAGCCAGCGCGCTCCGCCGCTTGCCCGATCCGGCCGGCGCCACCGCTTGCGTTGGAGTCTTGCCGCGTCACAGGCCACCGTCGCTTACAATCGGCCTCCGAGAGCCCGCCCCCCCGGACCGCCCCAGACCGCCCGATGCCGACTGCCGCTTCCAAACGCCTGTTCCTGTCCCGCACCCTGACCCTGGCCAGCGCGACGCTGTGCGCAGGCCTGATCGCCGGCCTGTTCGCCGGCTGCGCGGCCCCGCCACGCTCGACGGTGGCACCCGCGCGGACACCTCCCACTACGCCACCCACTGCAGCACCCGCGCCGGCCACGCCCGCGCGGCCCGTGCTGGTCATCGGCCATCGCGGTGCCAGCGCCCTGCGGCCCGAGCACACGCTGGCGTCGTACCAGAAGGCGATCGACGACGGCGCGGACATCATCGAGCCCGACCTGGTCTCGACGAAGGACGGCGTGCTGGTGGCGCGTCACGAGAACGACATCACCGGCACCACCAACGTGGCAGAAGTGGCGGCATTCGCCGATCGCCGGCGCATCAAGGTCATCGACGGCGAGCGCGTCGACGGCTGGTTCACCGAGGACTTCACGCTGGCCGAGCTGAAGACGCTGCGCGCCCGCGAGCGGATTCCGAAGCTGCGCCCGTACAACGCACGCCTCAACGACCAGTTCGAGATCGCCACCTTCGACGAGATCCTGCGGCTCGCCGAACAGGCCGCCAACCGGCGCGGCACGCCGGTTGGCCTTTATCCCGAGCTGAAGCATCCGAGCTACTTCCGGGGCATCGGCCTGCCGCTGGAAGAGAAACTCGCGGCCGCGCTGCAGGGCAGCGCCTACGCGAAGACCGCGCCGGTCTACGTGCAGTCTTTCGAGGTGGCGCCGCTGCGCACGATGAAGCGGCTGCTGGGCGCCGCCATGCCGAACGTAAAGATCGTGCAGCTGATCGGCAACGCCAAGGGCCGGCCCGCCGACTGGCGGCTTGCCGGCGACACGCGCAGCTACGCCGCGATGCTGACGCCGCTGGGCCTGCGCGAGGTGGCCACCTATGCCAACGGCATCGGCCCCGAAAAAAGCCTGGTGATTCCGCGCGACGCACAAGGTGCGCTGCGCGCGCCCACGGCGCTGGTGGCCAACGCGCATGCCGCCGGGCTGGTGGTACACCCGTACACGTTCCGGCCCGAGAACGCCTTCCTGCCCCGGCCGCTGCGCGCGCCCGGCGACGACGCCACGCGCAACCCGGCAGGCATGGTGCAGGAAGTGCAGGCGTACATCGCGGCGGGCGTGGACGGCGTCTTCACCGACGACCCGGCGCTGGGCCGCCGCGCAGTGGAAGCTGGGGCGCCCGCCGCCGCAAATGCCGGCACGCACGCCGAGCAAACCCCCAAGGCCGCGCTACACTTGCGGCCAGTTTCCCTCGCACACACATCATGATCGGACGCATCGCCGGCACCCTGCTTGAAAAGAACCCCCCGCATCTGCTCGTCGACTGCAACGGCGTTGGCTACGAGATCGATGTCCCGATGAGCACGTTCTACAACCTGCCCGCCACCGGCCAGCCCGTGACGCTGCTGACGCAACAGATCATCCGCGAGGATGCCCACCTGCTGTTCGGCTTTGGCACCGCCACCGAGCGCAACACCTTCCGCGAACTGATCAAGATCACCGGCATCGGCGCGCGCATGGCGCTGGCGGTGCTGTCCGGCCTGTCGGTGCCCGAACTGGCGCAGGCCGTGACGATGCAGGAAGCGGGCCGGCTGACGAAGATTCCCGGCATCGGCAAGAAGACGGCCGAGCGGCTGTTGCTGGAACTGAAGGGCAAGCTCGGCGCCGACCTGGGCCACGCGCCCGGCGCCACGTCGGTGGCCGACAGCGCCGTCGACATTCTCAACGCGCTGCTGGCGCTCGGCTATTCCGAGAAGGAAGGCGCGCAGGCCATCAAGCAGGTGCCGGCGGGTACGGGCGTGTCCGAGGGCATCAAGCTCGCGCTCAAGGCGCTGTCGAAGGGCTGAGGCCGACCAAGACGGCTGGATGCCGCGGCGCACCGCCGCCCGCCCCGGGATTGCGCCGCGGGATTGCGCCAGGGATTGGCCCCGGCCACGCGCACCGGCAGCGTAGAATGGCGGCAAATTGCTTTTCACTGCCATGATCGAAACCGACAAGCTGACCGGCGAGCGCCCCCCCGAGCGCGTGATTTCCGCCACGCCCGCCTCCAGGCAGGAAGAAGCCTTCGAGCGCGCATTGCGGCCGAAGCTGCTCGACGAATACGTCGGCCAGGAAAAGGTGCGCGGCCAGCTGGACATCTTCATGCACGCAGCCCGCAAGCGCCATGAAGCACTTGACCACGTGCTGCTGTTCGGCCCGCCGGGCCTGGGCAAGACCACGCTGGCCCATATCGTGGCGCGCGAGATGGGCGTCAACCTGCGCCAGACGTCGGGCCCGGTGCTGGAGCGGCCCGGCGACCTCGCGGCGCTGCTGACCAACCTGGAAGCCAACGACGTCCTGTTCATCGACGAAATTCACCGCCTGTCGCCGGTGGTGGAAGAAATCCTGTATCCGGCGCTGGAGGACTACCAGATCGACATCATGATCGGCGAGGGTCCGGCGGCACGCTCGGTGAAGCTCGACCTGCAGCCGTTCACGCTGGTGGGCGCCACCACGCGGGCGGGCATGCTGACCAACCCGCTGCGCGACCGCTTTGGCATCGTGGCCCGGCTGGAGTTCTATACGCCGGAAGAACTGGCGCGCATCGTGGCGCGTTCGGCGACGCTGCTCAACGCCGCCATCGACGCGGCCGGCGCGCTGGAAATTGCCCGCCGTGCACGCGGCACGCCGCGTATCGCCAACCGGCTGCTGCGCCGCGTGCGCGACTATGCCGAAGTGAAGGGCGACGGAACGATCACGCGTGACCTGGCGGACGCCGCGCTGGCCATGCTCGATGTGGACACCGTCGGCTTCGACCTGATGGACCGCAAGCTGCTGGAAGCGGTGCTGCACAAGTTCGACGGCGGGCCGGTGGGCGTGGACAACCTGGCCGCCGCGATCGGCGAGGCGCGCGACACCATCGAGGACGTGCTCGAACCCTATCTGATCCAGCAAGGTTACCTGCAGCGCACGCCGCGCGGCCGCGTGGCCACGGCGGCGGCCTACCGGCATTTCGGGCTGGCATCGCCGCAGGGCGAGCGCGACGGCGACGTCTTCGACACCCCCTGATCCTACCGCCAGCCGTCCCCCAGACCGCCCGCCAGACCGCCCGCCAGCGCCGGTCCGGGTCTGCCAATTAAACGTTTTCGCAGACCCTTGCAAATTTTTTCGAAGTGGATTGCTGGCCCATGGCCTGTTGTCCACAATGGCTGCATCCTTTTTACAAAACGCGCACCTGCGCCACAAGGACAGCCATGAAGCTTCGAGCCCAGCACTCCCTCCCCCTCGCCGCCGCCTGCCTGATGTTCGCCCTGGCTGGCACCGCCCATGCCCAGAAGCCGTCGACGCCATCGACGCCGGCGCCGATCGGCGTGGCCGAGGAAGCCGTGGTGAGCGGCAAGGTGGTGGCCGTCGACCCCGATTCGAAGGCCGTGCTGGTGCAAGGGCCGCGCGGCAACCTCGTCGAGCTGGTGGCCGGCGACGAAGCCAAGAACATGGGCAACGTGAAGAAGGGCGACGTGGTCACCCTCACGCGCGCCGCCGCCGTGGTGGCCGCGCTGGAGCCGATCACCAGCAAGGACACCGCGCTGATGGAGCAGGTGGAGCGCGTATCGCGCGCGCCCGAGGGCGGCAAGCCCGGTGTGATGCGCGAGATCACGACCACCATCACGGCGCAGATCACCAATATCGACACCGCCAAGCGCACCGTGACCTTCCGTGGCCCGCGCGAGACGCTGCGCACGGTGAAGGTCCAGGATCCCGCCATCGACCTTGCCAGCATCAAGAAGGGCCAGATGGCGAAGTTCGTGATCAAGGAAGTGGTAGCGATCACGGTCAAGGCACCCACCGCCGGCTGATACGGCCAGGCAGCTGGGCGGCGCGGCCGCGTTCCTCTGACGCAGTACCTTTCCCATCAGGAGAAGAACAAATGGATCGACGTCAGTTTGTGACCCGGGTTGCCGGGTCCGGTCTGCTGGTTGCCACGGCGACTTTTGCTGCCGGCTGCACCACGACGGGCAGCAGCGCGGGCACCGATGCGGCCGCCAAGCGCCAGGAAATCGACGCCGGCGCCGATGGCGCACTGAACCGGCTCTATTCCTCGGTCAAGGGCGCGCAGGAACTGGGCAACCGTTCGCAAGGCATCCTGGTCTTCCCGCGTGTACTGTCCGGCGGGCTCGTGGTCGGTGGCGAGTATGGCGATGGCGCGCTGCGCAGCAAGGGCGCCACGCAAGGCTACTACCGCACCATCGCCGGCACGTTCGGGCTGACCGCCGGCGGCCAGTCGCGCTCGGTCATCATCATGTTCATGACGCCCGACGCGTACAACAAGTTCGTCCAGTCGAAAGGCTGGACCGTCGGCGCCGATGCCAGCGTGGCGCTGGCCAAGGTGGGCGCCAACGGCACCATCGACACCGTCACCGCCCAGCAGCCGGTCATCGCGTTCGTGCAGACCAATGCGGGCCTGATGTTCGACGTGTCGCTGAACGGCGCCAAGGTCAGCAAGCTCGACCTGTAGTCGCCGCCCGCCCGCATGGTAGTAAATGGGATTGCTCCCGGCATGGCCGGGAGCTTTCTTTTTTGGGGCGGTCCCTTGCGGACACGCGCCCGGCACGTCGCTGGCATAATCGCGCGATACGACGAGTCCCGTCGAGTTCCGCGCCCCCGGACGCCATGCCATGCACGAACCGCCAGCCGCCCCCGCCGTCGCCGTCGCCATCACCCCGCACACTGGCCGTGTCTACCGCTACTACGACTTCGTCATGGTGGCCTTCGTCACGGTCCTGCTCTGCTCCAACCTGATCGGGGCCGCCAAGGCGGCGCAGGTCACGCTACCCCTGATCGGGCCGGTCACGTTTGGCGCCGGCGTGCTGTTCTTCCCTGTTTCCTACATCTTCGGCGACGTGCTGACCGAGGTGTACGGCTACGGCCGCGACCGCCGCGTGGTGTGGGCCGGCTTTGCCGCGCTGGCCTTCGCCACGTTCATGGCGTACGTGGTGCTGCGCATGCCGGTGGCGCCGTTCATGCTCGACTACCAGAAAAGCCTCGAGGAAGTGTTTGGCAACACCTGGCGCATCGCGCTGGGCTCGCTGATCGCGTTCTGCTGCGGCAGCTTCGCCAACAGCTATACGCTGGCCAAGATGAAGCTGTGGAGCGGCGGCCGCTGGCTCTGGACGCGCACGATCGGCTCCACCCTGGCGGGCGAACTCGTCGATTCGTCGCTGTTCTACGTGATTGCGTTCTACGGCATCTGGCCGCTGGAAAAAGTCATCCAGGTTGCCATCGCGCAGTATGTGCTCAAGACCGGCTGGGAAGTCGTGATGACGCCCGTCACCTACAAGGTGGTGGGCTTCCTGAAGCGGGCCGAGAACGAGGACTGGTACGACCGGAACACCAATTTCACGCCGTTCCGGCTGCGCGTCTGAGGTTGCGAGGTTGCGAGGTTGCGAGGTTGCGGGCTGCGGCGCGTCAGGGCACGCGGCGATCCACCTCGTCGAGCGTCAGCGCCTCGAGGTGGCTGACGTCGGCCCATTGCAGCAGCGTCAGGTTGGCGCTGTCGCAGCGCAGGCGGTTCACGCTGGCGTTCAGCAATTCGTGCTGGCGCGGCGCCTCCAGCGTCATGCCCGTGGCTTCGCGATACAGGCAGTCCAGCACGCCACCGTGCGCCACCACCGCAATGCGTTCGCCCGGATGCCGGCGCGCCAGCGATAGCGCAGCCTCCACGGCCCGCTCATGGAACTCGCGCAGCGACTCCCCGCCCGGCGGCGCGAAGTCGGGCACGCGGGCCTGCCAGCGCGCGAAATCCTCGGGACGCTTCTCCGCCACCTCGGCATAGGTCATGTTTTCGAGCGCGCCATAGCAGCGCTCACGCAGCCGTGGCTCGGCGCGCACCCGCAAACCCAGTGCCTGCGCCAGCGGCGTGGCCGTTTCCATCGCCCGGCCCAGGTCGCTGCTGTACACCGCGTCGATCGGCTCGCCGGTCAGTGCCTCGGCCAGCGCGCGAGCCTGCGCGCGCCCCGTGTCATTGAGCGGAATGTCGATCTGTCCCTGCAGACGTCTTTCGCGGTTCCAGGCGGTCTCGCCATGGCGAATGACGATCAGGTGGGTGTAGGCCAGCGATTGCGGGCCGGTGCTTTGCAACATGCCGGTTCCTTGGGGGCGAGCGGATTGGGCGGAAAACTTACTTCACGAGCTTCGGGTTCAGCGCGTACGTGCCGGTAATGCTGGCCTGGGCCAGCACATGGCCCTCGATCGCGCGGCGCACGTCGGTGCCCGTGAACTTGCCCTCCACCGGCACGCGGTCGATATCGAGCGCGTACACGGTGAACACGTAGCGGTGCGGAATCGTATCGTTCCACGGCGGGCACGGGCCGTCGTAGCCAAAGTAGTCACCCTTCATGTCGGGGTCGTTGGCAAACCAGCCGGTGTAGTCGTTCAGGCCGTGGCGCAGGCCGCCGGCGGTGGCGGTGCCCACCAGGGCCTCGGGACCCGGCTTGCCGCGCGCAATCACGCCATCGCTGTGCGTGCCGGCGGAAATCGTATTCAGGCCGGGCGGAATATCGATCAGCACCCAGTGGAAGAACTCCACGCGCGGCAGGTCGGCGGGTATTTCGCGGCCTTCCTGGTTCACGTCGTCGAGCCGCGACGGCACGTCGCACTCGTGGCAGATCAGCGCGAACGAGCGCGTGCCGGCCGGCACGTCGTCCCAGTGCAGGTCCGGGTTGCGGTTCGTGGACAGCGTGATGTGGCTGGCGGCGTCGGGCACGCAGAACGCGAACTCGCCGGGAATCGGCGCCTTGTCGGCAAAGGCCTTGCTCCAGAGTTTCATGAAGATCTCCTTCGATACGTCAGGCTGTTCCGGCCGGCGGCACGCGCAGCCAGAACGTCACGGGACCATCGTTGGTCAGGCTCACCTGCATCATCGCGCCGAACTCGCCGGTCTGGACCGACGGATGCGCGGCACGGGCGCGGGTGACGAAATGATCGTAGAGCCGGCGGCCGTCTTCCGGGGCAGCCGCGGGCGTGAAGCTGGGGCGCGTACCGCTGTTGGTATCGGCCGCCAGCGTGAACTGCGACACCACCAGCAGGCCGCCCGCCGTGCCCTGGCCGTCGATGTTCTGTACGGGCAGGTTCATCTTGCCGTCGGCGTCGGAAAACACGCGGTATGCCAGCAGCTTCGCCAGCAGGCGCTCGGCCTGCGCTTCGGTATCGCCGCGCTCGGCGCAGATCAGCGCCAGCAGGCCGGCACCGATCTCGCCGGTGGTGCGGCCCTCCACGGTCACGCGCGCCTGCGATACGCGCTGGATCAGGGCGATCATCGCGCGGCCGTCAGGACAGCGTCACGCGCGCGAAGCGCCGCTTGCCAACCTGCACGACGTAGGTGCCGGCAGCCACCTTGGTGGCCTTGTCGCTGACGGTCTCGCCATCGATCTTCACGCCGCCCTGCTCGATGTTGCGGTTGGCTTCGGACGACGACGGCACCAGGTTGGCCTGCTTCAGCAGTTGCGCGATACCGAGCGGCGCGCCTTCGAGGCTGACGGCCGGGATGTCGTCGGGAATGCCGCCGCGCGCGCGGTGGTTGAACGCCTCCAGCGCGGCTTCGGCCGCGGCCTGGCTGTGGAAGCGCGTGACGATCTCCTGCGCCAGCGCCACCTTGCAGTCGCGCGGATTGCGGCCCAGCGCCACCTCTTCCTTCATCAGCGTGATCTCGCTCATCGGGCGGAACGACAGCAGCGTGAAGTACTGCCACATCAGGTCGTCCGAGATGCTCATCAGCTTGCCGAACATGTCGTTCGGGGCCTCGGTCACGCCGATGTAGTTGTGCTTCGACTTCGACATCTTCTCGACGCCGTCCAGCCCCACCAGCAGCGGCATGGTCAGGATGCACTGCGACTCCTGGCCATACTCCTTCTGCAGCTCGCGACCCACCAGCAGGTTGAACTTCTGGTCGGTGCCGCCCAGCTCCAGGTCGGACTTCAGCGCGACCGAATCGTAGCCCTGCATGAGCGGATAAAGGAACTCATGGACCGAAATCGGAATCCCAGACCGGAACCGTTTGGTGAAATCGTCACGCTCCATCATCCGGGCCACCGTGTACTTGGCAGCAAGCTGGATCATGCCGCGCGCGCCGAGCGGATCGCACCACTCGCTGTTGTAGCGGATCTCGGTCTTGGCGGGGTCCAGTACCAGGCTGGCCTGGCGGTAGTAGGTCTGGGCATTGGCCTCGATCTGCTCGCGGGTCAGCGGCGGACGCGTGCTGTTGCGGCCCGACGGGTCGCCAATCGTGGAGGTGAAGTCGCCGATCAGGAAGATCACCTGATGGCCCAGGTCCTGCAGCTGGCGCAGCTTGTTCAGCACCACGGTGTGGCCGAGGTGGATGTCGGGCGCGGTCGGATCGAGGCCGAGCTTGATACGCAGGGGAATACCCGTGGCTTCGCTGCGCGCGAGCTTTTGCAGCCACTCGGATTCGACCAGAAGCTCGTCACAGCCGCGCTTGGTGATCTCCAGTGCGCGCAAAACCGACGGCGTAAGTGGATAATTGGGCGCGACGGCCGAGGACACTTCACTCATGACGTAAGTCTTTGAAATCTATAAGGAAATTGCGACGGACGACCGAAGGTATTCTGGTATAATCCGCGCTTTGCGCCAGACGGTTCTTCCGTCGGCAATCCGCCGCGCCATGCGGCGGAACAGATAACGCCCGCACCGCACCTCGGGGGAGGAAGGCAGACGAGACATATCGTCGCGGCAGCGGCCCTTGCAATACCGAAAGCTTGAATTCTACGTGATGTGGTCTAGTCTCCGCGAAGTTTTCGCGCGCGAGCTGGTGGTCCTTGTTGACCCTACGAATCCCCAGCATGCCCGCCGCCGCAAGCAGTTGACCGTCGCCGTCGGCACGGTCTTCACGCTTGGCATGGCCGCGGCAATGGGCGTTGCCCCCCGCAACGCCTTCGATGATCCGCTCGCCCCGCGCGTGCAGCAGTCCCTGCGCATGCCCGACGTGCATGAGCAGCTTGAACGCCTGACGGAAACCGATGAAGGCAGTGTCTACGTGCGCCAGGAGCGCATGCAGCGCGGCGACACCATTGCCGCGCTGCTGCGCCGGCTGGGCGTCGAAGATCCCGACGCGCAGGCCTTCATCGTCAAGAACCCGACGGCGCGTGGCCTGTTCAACCTGAACCCGGGCCAGACCGTGCAGGCCGAGGTGGACGACAGCAACCTGCTGGTGTCGCTGCAGGCCAACCTGGGCGGCGACGCCACGTCGTCGCGCGAACTGGTGATCGAGCGCGTGGCGCCGAAGAAGGAAGGCGCCGATTTCACCTACCGCGCGCGCATCGCGTCGGTGGATAACGACCTGCACTACGAAATGGCGTCGGGCGCCATCGACGCCAATGGCTTCTTCAAGTCGATGGATGCCGCCAACGTGCCGGACGAAGTGGTCAGCCAGATGATCTCGATCTTCTCGGGCGTGATCGACTTCCACCATGACATCGCGCGTGGCGACCGCTTCCGCATCGTCTACGAAGCCGGCTTCCGCGATGGCGCATTCGTCCGCAACGGCCGCGTGGTGGCGATCGAGCTAATCAACCGCAATACCCTCTACCAGGCGCTGTGGTATGCGCCCGAGGATGGCCAGCCGGGCGCGTACTACACGTTCGACGGCCGCAGCATGAAGCGTCCGTTCCTGCGCTCGCCGGTGGAGTATTCGCGCATGTCGTCGGGCTTTGGCGGCCGCGACCATCCGCTCCACCACAAGTGGGCCCAGCACAAGGGCGTGGATTTTGCCGCGCCGCAGGGCACCAAGGTGTTCGCCACCGGCGATGCCACGGTGGAGTTCGTCGGCCAGCAGAACGGCTACGGCAACATCATCGTGCTCGAGCATGCGGGCGGGTATTCGACGTACTACGCACACCTGTCCGGCTTTGCCGGCATCCGCGAAGGCCAGCGCGTGAACCAGGGCCAGGTGATTGGCTACGTGGGCTCCACGGGCTGGGCTACCGGGCCGCATCTGCACTACGAGTTCCGCTACAACGACGTGCCGCAGAACCCGCTCACGACGACGCTGATGGAAGCGCCCACGCTGACCGGCAAGTCGCGTTCGGAGTTCCTGTCGTACACGAGCGCCATGCTGAGCCGCATCAACATGCTGCGCACCTACAACGTCCTGACCGCCAGCAACTGACGCCCACCCCATGACCGATCCGACGGTGCCCAGCGATTGTTTTATCGGCCTGATGTCGGGCACCAGCATGGATGGCGCGGATGGCGTGCTGGTGGATTTCGGCGGCCCGCAGCCCGTGGTGCTGTCAGCCGCGCACACGCCGTTCCCCGACGCGTTACGTGAAGCCTTCGGCGCGCTGCAACAGCCTGGCGACGACGAGATTCATCGCGAGGCGATGGCCGCAAACGGCCTGGCGCGCGTCTATGCCGATTGCGTGGCGGCGCTGCTGCGGCTGGCGGAAGTGGGCCCCGGGCAGGTAAGCGCCATCGGCGCGCATGGCCAGACCATTCGCCACCGGCCTGGCCTTTACGACGGCATCGGCTATACCCGCCAGACCCAGCATCCCGCCCTGCTCGCCGAACTTGCCGACATCGATGTCGTGGCGGACTTCCGCAGCCGCGACATCGCGGCCGGAGGCCAGGGGGCGCCGCTGGTGCCCGCCGTGCATGCCGCACTGTTCGGCGCCCATGACGAGACGCGCGTGGTCTGCAACATCGGCGGCATTTCGAACATCAGCATCCTGCCCGCCGCCAATACGGGGCGGCCGGTCACGGGCTTCGACTGTGGCCCCGGCAATGCGCTGCTCGACGACTGGATTCACCGGCACCGCGGCCTGCCGTTCGACGACCGTGGCGCCTGGGGCGCCAGCGGCACCGTCGATGCCACGCTGCTGGCCGCGCTGCTGGCCGAACCCTATTTCCAGGCGGCGCCGCCCAAGAGCACGGGCCGCGATCTGTTTCACCCGGGATGGCTGAAGGCCGCGCTGGAGGATCTGCCCCGCCAGCCAGCGCCGGCCGACGTGCAGGCCACACTGGTGGCGCTGACGGCCACGGCCATCGCGCGCGATGTGCAAGCGCATGCCCGGGGCGCCCAGCGCCTGATCGTGTGCGGCGGCGGTGCGCGCAACGACGGCATCATGGCCGCACTCGGCCAGCTGTTGCCCGGCGTGGTGGTGCAGACCACCGAGGATTTCGGCGTGCCGGTGTCGCAGGTGGAAGCCATCGCCTTCGCGTGGCTGGCACGGCAGTGCGTGCGTCGCGCACCGGGCAATGTCCCGACGGTGACGGGTGCGGCCGGACCGCGCGTGCTCGGCGCGATTTATCCGCGATAACGGATCCGTTTAGCCGTTTAGCCGTTTAGCCGTTTAGCCGATCCGGCCAGCCCACCGCCCGATCCGCCTGACCCATCCGTCGGGGCATGAAAAAAGCGCACCCTGGGGTGCGCTTCTTGTTTTGGCGTGGACCGTACGTCAGACCGAGAACGACGAGCCGCAACCGCAGGTGGTCGAGGCATTCGGGTTCTTGATCACGAACTGTGCGCCGTTGATGTCTTCCTTGTAGTCGATCTCGGCGCCCACCAGATACTGGTAGCTCATCGAGTCGATCAACAGCGTGACGCCGTTCTTGACCATCGTGGTGTCGTCTTCGTTGACGTCTTCATCGAACGTGAAGCCGTACTGGAAGCCGGAGCAACCGCCGCCCTGCACGAACACGCGCAGCTTCAACTCGGCATTGCCCTCTTCCTCGATCAACTGCTTGACCTTGTCGGCCGCACTGTCGGTAAAGACGAACGGTGCCGGCACGTCCTCGGTAACGGGTGCCTCTGCGACTGCGTTCATGGGGAATTCTCCTGGTTAGATACGCCCGTATTCTAAGCGCTACTCACAAATCGTGCCGAAACCCTTTGTTTTCAAGGGAATCACGACGCATTCGCCACTTCAGGCTGCGGCCCCGGCACTGGCGGGCACCTTGCTGTCCTCGGCCACGGCTTCCGGTGCCGCTTGCGGCTCCGGTGGGGCCGCTTCTGCAACGGCTTCTTCCTTGACCGCATCGGGCGCCGGCGTCACATGATTCGGCAACGCGCGCACTTCCGTTTGCACCAGCGGCACCAGCCGACCCTCGACGATCGCGCCTTGATGCATTTCCAGCGCCGCATACCGCACTTCGCCGTACACGCGCGCATGGGGCTGGAGTTCGAGCAGTTCGGCGGCGTGCACGGGGCCTGTTACGGTGCCGTTCAGGATCAGGTGATCCACGCGGACTTCGCCTTCCACGACGCCCTTCTCGCTGATCACCAGCATGCTGGACTTGCCCTCGGCCGCGAGCACATTGCCGCGCACGCGTCCGTCGAGCCGCAATCCCCCGGAAAACGTCACATCGCCTTCGATGGCGGCATCCTGGCCGATCAGCGTGTCGATGGACAAACCTTTTTTCTTTGAAAACAGCATGTTGTACTCCTCTGTTGCAACGTGCTTACGGCGTGGCCGACTGGGAGGCGCGCACCTGCCCACCCTGGACGATACGAACCGATACGGCGCGCACCTCGGCATCCGGCGGAATCGGCAGGTCGCCCTCGATGCGTTGGTAGTGCGTCAGCCGAACCGTCGGCAGCGCCGGGTCGCCGGGCTGCGGCACCGTCAAGGTTAACGGCTTGCCGTGACGATTTCCCGAAATTGTGAACTGCAACTCACCCCGGAACTCCTGCTGCGCGACGAATGCCCGCGAGCCTTGCATCACCAGCAGACGGTAGTGCACGGCATGCGGCTGGGCTTCGTCCAGCGACACGCGGAAGCTGCGCACGTGGATGCCGGACGTATCGCCCGTGGCGGGCAGCAACGATTCGAAGAACCCGAGATCCTCTTTCAGCTGCGCCACCTCCGCCTCGGCGGACTTGACCTGCTCGGCCATCCGCTCGTGGGCGGCACGCGCCATCTGCAACTGCGCCTCCGCCGTATTCGCGCTCTGGCGCAGGCTGTCACGCTCGGCGGCCACGGCGGCCAGCTGCTGCTGCAGCCGCGCGTGGGCGTCCGCCAGATTCGCATCCACGCCGCCCGGTGCGGCAGCCTGCCGCCCGGCCTGGTAGGCCCAGGCGGCCAGTGCCCCAGACACCACAGCCACAATTACGACCATGGCGAGCCAACTGCGCCACGGCCGGTGCGTCCGGACGATGGCACGGGCCGACCGCAAGCCGCGGCTGGGCCGCAAGGGGCGGTATCTCAGCCCCATGGCCGCTGGTGCAGCGCCGATGTCCCTTGACCCATCGTCGATTTCCTTGTTTTTCAGGCCCGTGATTGTATCGCCGTGCGATCAATACGCGAATGAAAAGTGTAAGAAATGGCAAAGGCGCACCAGTACTGGAGCACTTCTGATAAGCGTCGGGACGAAAAAAAACCGCACGACGAATCGTGCGGTTTTTTCGACGCTGCCAGATCTGGCACAGCCAGATCCAGGCAAGGCGCATTAGCGCTTCGAGAACTGCTTCCGGCGACGTGCCTTGTGGAAACCGACCTTCTTACGCTCGACTTCACGTGCATCACGCGTCACGTAGCCAGCCTTCGACAGGGCCGACTTCAGCGTTGCATCGTAGTCGATCAGGGCGCGGGTGATGCCGTGACGGACAGCACCGGCCTGGCCGGTTTCGCCACCACCGGTCACGTTGACCTTGATGTCGAAGGTTTCGGCGTGAGCGGTCAGCTCCAGCGGCTGGCGCACGATCATCAGCGAGGTTTCGCGAGCGAAGTACTCGTTGATGGGCTTGCCGTTGACGATGATGTCGCCCTTGCCCGACTTGATGAAGACACGTGCCACAGCGCTCTTGCGGCGGCCAGTACCGTAATTCCAGTTACCGATCATGGATTGGCCCCCTTAGATTTCCAGCACCTTGGGCTGCTGTGCGCCATGCGGATGCTCGCCTTCGGCATAAACCTTCAGCTTCTTGATCATCGCGTAGCCCAGCGGACCCTTCGGCAGCATGCCCTTCACAGCCTTTTCCAGGGCGCGACCCGGGAAACGCTGCTGCATCTTGCCGAACGTGGTTTCGTAGATACCGCCCGGGTAGCCCGAATGACGGTAGTACTTCTTGTCCTGTTCCTTGGTACCCGTCACGCGCAGCTTGGCTGCATTGACGATGATGATGAAATCACCGGTGTCGACGTGCGGAGTGAATTCCGGCTTGTGCTTGCCGCGCAGTCGGCGTGCCACTTCGCTGGCAACACGGCCGAGGACCTTGTCCGTCGCGTCAATCACGTACCAGTCGCGCTTTACCTCTGCAGGCTTGGCGGAAAAGGTCTTCATGATTTTTCCTGAATGAGAAATCTGCCCGATGTGACGGTCGCCGTTTTAGCGTCCTGTCGATCGGCCGGCCCTTTGGACCTGGCCTTCCTGCTTGTATTTGCAGGCTCTCCCTGAATCTTTTTCCGGGGGCAATGACCGGAAAGCCGACGATTATACTGGGCTAACTTGTGATCGCACAAGCAAAGTTGTGGCTTTTCGTCAAGCCGGAGCCCCAGGCCGGCCCGCCCATGGGGCCATTTCGTCACGAACGGCTCATGGCGCCCTTGCAAACGACGAAAAAAAACCCAAGTCGGTTTGGACTTGGGTTCGAATCCACCAAAGGAGGAGGGTGGAGGAGACACCGGGCGATCGACGGGGCCGGTCATGGCGGGCGGTGCGGGGAGCGATTCGGGTACGGTTACCGGTCTTTCGCTTTCGCACTCTGGCGCGCTCTGTGCGCCGTCGTTCGATGGAATGGATTATACATAGCGGGCTCGCAGAAGCAAGAAAATTTGCACTGTGAAAACGTATTTCATAATTTGAAATGTATATATCGCCATACGGAGAAAGGAAATTTCCTTTAAGATCAAATAGTTAAACCGTACGTCAAACCCCGGTGCAGACGCAGGGCTAGAGGAAACCTTCAGATTCTTAGGGGTAATCCCGCATCCGGGAGGGGCGACGCGATTCGCCTATACTCGCGGAATGCAAGACGCGTGATGGCGTGCAGTTGAGCGAAAAAACACAATCAGAAACCGAGGAACGAACAAAATGGAATGCAAAGTGACATGGTCCGGCCCCGAGGGCATGAGCTTCATCGCCCAGACCGGCAGCGGACACCTCGTGGCGATGGACGGCGCGCCGGACGGCGGCGGCAATAACCTCGCGCCGCGTCCGATGGAAATGGTGCTGCTCGGCACCGGTGGCTGCACCGCCTATGACGTGGTGCTGATCCTGAAACGTGGCCGGCAAGACATCCGCGGCTGCTCGGTCAAGCTCGAAGCGGAGCGCGCGGACACCGATCCGAAGGTCTTCACGAAGATCAACTTCCACTTCACCGTGACCGGCAAGAACCTCGATCCGGCCAAGGTGGAACGTGCCATCGAGCTGTCGCACGAGAAATATTGCTCGGCGTCGATCATGCTCGCCAAGACGGCCGAGATCACGCATACCACCGAGATCGTCGAAGGCTGAGGCCGCAGGCGCCCCGCCCTCAAGACGCAAGAAAAAACGCCCGGCACTGTCAGCAGTGCCGGGCGTTTTCGTATCCGTAGAAGCAAAGCAGGCCGATAAGCCGGATTCTGTGCACGCCGCGCGCCCTTGCGGACGCCCGACGCGTGACAACCATTCCTCTAGGCCGACCGTTGCCGGCCGGCTCCAGCTCCCTACCCGCAGACTCGGCGGGCCGCTTCATCGTCTGCCTATTTGGGATTGCTCCAGGTGGAGGTTACCGCGTTTCACCCTTCCCGCAGGCCGAAGCCCGCGGCAAGACTCGTCTCTGTGGCCCTATTCCGCACGTTGCCGTGGATGGCTGTTAGCCAACACCCTGCCCTGTGGAGTCCGGACTTTCCTCCCCTCACCCCCTTGCAGGGGCAAGCAGCGGTTGTCTGGCCTGCTTTGCGGGCCGCAGTCTAACACCGTTGCCGGCGCCCCGGGCGGAACACGGTGACATCGTCATAGAACGCGGCCTCGGCGTTCTCGTCACACCAGCCCGGAATGCCCATCACCGGTAAGGGGGCGAAGCAGCGGCCGCCGCTGAGCCGGCCGTCCGCCACCGCCTCTTCCAGCGAGCGCGCCAGCCGTTCGTCGAGATCGGCCATGTCGATGCCAGGCGGCGCACTGATCCACCAGGCATGCGCGGTCACCGACTTGTACGGCTGCACCAGTTTTTCCAGCAGCGCGTGGCCGAATGGGATCACCGCGCAGGCGCCGCCCCACGCGCCACGGCGCACGACGAAGAGATCGCGCCAGGCGAAGCCGCGCAGCGCTTCGGCCAGGCTCGCATCGTCGGTCACGAAGATCACCGCGTTTTCGTCGAACAGCGTGGCCGCATCGCGCAGGCCGCCACGCATTTGCCCGACTCCGTCGCGCGCAATCGCCTCGGCCTGCAGCCGGTTCAGCAATCGCTTGGTGTGGGGAAAATGCAGCCAGATCAACCCATTGAACGCGTCGTGATGGTTGTCGCGCGTCGGCACCTGCCCGGTGGCGTGGATATGCACCTCGTAGGCGGTGCCCTCGGGCAGCGCGGCCTGCGGCACGAAGCGCAGCGGCAGGCCCTGGGCGTTATGCAACGCGTGGGCGCTGGCATTGAGCGCCGCACGCATATCCGCCGACTGGAAAATCGGCGCGGACGCGGCGAATGGCTGGAACCAGGGCCGCGTCCAGTCGATGCCGGACAGCAAAGGCGTCAGCTCGCCTTCCAGCGCAGCGTCTCGCCGGCGCGCAGCGGCACCAACGTGGTATCGCCGTACGGCAGTTCGGCAGGCAGTTGCCAGTCTTCGCGCGTCAGCGTCAGCGTGCCGGTGTTGCGCGGCAGGCCGTAGAACGCCGGACCGTTGAAGCTGGCGAACGCCTCGAGCTTGTCCAGCGCGCCCGCGGCGTCGAACGCCTCGGCATACAGCTCCATGGCATGCAGCGCCGTGTAGCAGCCCGCGCAGCCGCACGCGTGTTCCTTCAGGCCCTTTGCGTGCGGGGCGCTGTCGGTGCCCAGGAAGAAGCGCTCGCTGCCCGACGTGGCCGCCTTGACCAGCGCATCGCGGTGAACCTCGCGCTTGAGCACAGGCAGGCAGTAGTAGTGCGGACGAATGCCGCCGGTGAAGATCGCGTTGCGGTTGTAGAGCAGATGGTGCGCGGTGATGGTGGCGCCAATCGGGCCTTCGGCCTCGGCCACGTACTGGGCCGCATCACGCGTGGTGATGTGTTCGAACACCACTTTCAGCTCGGGAAAATCGCGGCGCAGCGGCTTCATCACGCGCTCGATGAACACGGCTTCACGGTCGAAAATGTCGATGTCGCCATCGGTCACCTCGCCATGCACCAGCAGCGGCAGGCCCGCGCGCTGCATCGCTTCGAGCGTCGGGGCGCAGCGGCGGATGTCGGTCACGCCGGCATCGCTGTTGGTGGTGGCACCGGCCGGATACAGCTTCACAGCGTGCACGAAACCGCTGGCCTTGGCCGCCACGATTTCCTCGGGCGGCAGATTGTCGGTCAGGTACAGCGTCATCAGCGGCTCGAACGCCACGCCCGCCGGCAGCGCGGCCAGGATGCGGTCGCGATAGGCACTGGCCAGCGCCACCGTGGTCACCGGCGGCTTCAGGTTCGGCATGATGATCGCGCGCGCGAACTGGCGGGCGGTATCGGGCAGCACCGCCGACAGCGCGGCGCCGTCGCGCACGTGCAGGTGCCAGTCGTCGGGGCGGGTAATCGTAAGCTTCTGGGTCATGGGGACAAGCACTACTTAGAGAATCAGGATGGCGCGGTAATCGTTCACGTTGGTGCGCGTGGGGCCGGTCACCACGAGGTCGTCGATCGCCTGGAAAAAGCCCCAGGCGTCGTGCGCGTCGAGCTGGTGCCGCGCCGAGAGCCCGGCGTCCGCCGCCCGCGCCACCGAATCGGGGCCCAGCAGCGCGCCGGCATTGTCTTCGGAACCGTCGATGCCGTCGGTATCGGCCGCGATGGCGTGGATGTTGGCCGCGCCGCCCAGCTCGATCGCCAGCGACAGCAGGAATTCCGAACAGCGACCGCCACGTGCCGTGGCCGATGCGCCACTCGGTAATGTGACCGTGCATTCACCGCCCGAAATCAGCACCACCGGCGCGGAGAACGGCGCATTGTACTGGCGAATCTCGCGCACGAGGGCGGCGTAGACGCGCGCCACCTCCTGGGCCTCGCCGGTCACGGTATCGCCCAACACCACCGGCTCGATGCCCTGGCGGCGGAACACGGCGGCCGCGGCCTCCAGGCTGCCGTGGGCGGTGGCGATCATGCGATTGTCCACGCGCGCGAACAGCGCATCGCCGGGCTTGGGTGTCTCGGCGATCTCGCCGCGTGCGCCGCGCTCCAGGTGCGACTGCACGGTCTGGGGCACGGTCGCGCCAAACCGCTTCAGGATGGCCAGCGCATCGGCATAGGTGCTCGGGTCCGGCACGGTCGGCCCGGACGCGATGGCACTGGGATCATCGCCGGCCACGTCCGACACGATCAGCGTGGTCACCGGCGCACGGCTGGCCTGCGCCAGGCGCCCGCCCTGGATGCGCGAGATGTGCTTGCGCACGATGTTCATGTCCGTGATCGGCGCGCCGCAGCGCAGCAGTTCACGCGTGGTGGCCTTCAGGTCGGCCATCGGAATGCCTTCGGCCGGCAGCGACAGCAGGCTCGATCCACCGCCCGAGACCAGCACGATCAGGCGGTCGTCGGGGCCCAGCGACTGCACCTGGGCCAGGATGTCGGCCGCCGCCTGCTCGCCCGCCTCGTCGGGCACCGGGTGGCCGGCCTCGATCACGCGGATATGTTCGGTCGGCAGGCCGTGCGCGTAGCGCGTGACCACCACGCCTTCGAGCGTGGCCTTGCCGGCGTAGGCGCGCTCGACGGCCAGCGCCATCGATGCGGCGGCCTTGCCGGCGCCCACCACCAGCGTGCGCCCGCCGGCGTGCGGCGGCGGCAGGTGGTTGGCAACGATTTCAAGGGGGTCCGCGGCCGCCACGGCGGCGCGGAAGCTTTCAAGCAGCAATGTGCGGGGGCAGCCCTGGAAGCTCATAGCGCCTCCGCGATGGCCAGGCCCAGATCGGACGTGGAAGCCGTACCGCCGATGTCGCGCGTCAGCGGCGCGTGCCCCGGCCCGGCCGCCAGCACCTTTTCGATGCTCTGCAGCACCGCGGCGCCCGCCTCGGAGTGGCCCAGGTGCTCCAGCATCATCGCGCCGCACCAGATCTGGCCGATCGGGTTGGCAATGCCCTGCCCGGCGATGTCCGGCGCCGAGCCGTGCACCGGTTCGAACAGGCTCGGATAGACCTTGTCCGGGTTGATGTTGCCCGACGGCGCCACGCCGATCGTGCCGGTGCACGCCGGCCCCAGGTCAGAGAGGATGTCGCCAAACAGGTTGCTGGCCACCACCACGTCGAACCAGTCGGGGTGCTGCACGAAGTGGGCGGTCAGGATGTCAATGTGGTACTTGTCGACCTTCAGGCCGGGGTAATTGGCCGCCATGGCCTCCACGCGCTCGTCCCAGTACGGCATCGTGATCGAGATGCCGTTGGACTTGGTGGCCGACGTGAGATGCTTCTTTGGCCGTTTTTGCGCCAGTTCGAACGCGAATTTCAGGATGCGGTCCACGCCGTGACGGCTCATCACCGTTTCCTGCACCACGATCTCGCGGTCGGTATTCGGGAACATGCGCCCGCCGATGCTCGAATACTCGCCCTCGGTGTTCTCGCGCACCACGTAGAAGTCGATGTCGCCGGGCTTGCGGTCGGCCAGCGGGCTCTTGATGCCCGGCATCAGGCGCACCGGGCGCAGGTTCACGTACTGGTCGAAAGACCGGCGGAACTGCAGCAGCGAGCCCCACAGCGACACGTGATCGGCAATCTTCTGCGGCCAACCCACGGCGCCAAAGTAGATGGCGTCGTACTTGACCAGCGTATCGAACCAGTCGTCCGGCAGCATCTTGCCGTGGCGCTCGTAGTAGGCGTAGCTGGAAAAGTCGAAGTGGTCCCACTGGAAGTCGATGCCGAAGCGGCGTGCCGCGGCATCCATGACGCGGATGCCTTCCGGCATCACTTCCGTTCCGATTCCGTCTCCGGGAATGACAGCGATCTTGTATTGACTCATGGCTGGGAAGGGCGAGGTGGGGCGTACTCGCGGCATGGCTTGGCAGCACCGGGCACGCGCATGATAATGTCCGCATTCTATTGCAAAGCGGCAGCCCCCTGCCGCCACGGTGCCCTCGCCATGTGCCAGCTGCTAGGCATGAACTGCGCCACGCCCACCGACGTGACGTTCTCCTTTACCGGCTTCGCCGCCCGCGGCGGCGTGACCGATCACCACGCCGACGGTTTCGGCGTGGCGTTCTTCGAAGACAAGGCCTGCCGGCTCTTCATCGACAACCAGTCTGCCGGCACCTCGCCCGTGGCCGAACTGATCAAGCGCTACCCGATCAAGTCGAAGAACGTGATCTCCCACATCCGCAAGGCCACGCAAGGCACGGTGCTGCTGGAGAACTGCCACCCGTTCATGCGCGAGCTATGGGGCCGGCACTGGATCTTCGCCCACAATGGCGACCTGAAGGGCTTCACGCCATTCCTGTCCGGCGTCTACCAGCCGGTGGGCGATACCGACAGCGAACTGGCGTTTTGCACGCTGATGCAGGGGCTGCGCAAGCGCTTCCCGGGCTCGCAGCCGCCGCTCAACGAGCTGGGGCATGCGCTGGCCGATATCACGCGCGATATCACGCTGCATGGCGTATTCAACTTTCTGCTATGCAATGGCCAGGCGCTGTTCGCGCATTGCTCCACACGGCTGTATTACATCGTGCGGCAGTGGCCGTTCTCGAAGGCACATCTGATCGATGCCGACCTGTCGATCGACTTCTCGCAGGTCACCACGCCGGACGACCGCGTGGCCGTGATCGCCACCGCGCCGCTGACCGACAACGAGACCTGGACACAATTCGCGCCGGGCGAACTGATCATGTTCGAGGATGGCCGCCCCACCATGACGTGGACCGTGCCGATCCCGCCCGAGGTGCAGGCGAAGAACGCGGCCAATACGGCGTGTACTTGAAAGAAGGGAAAGACTAACGCGCCAGCGCGAAAGGCTGACGGTTGTTTGACAACCAACGCCGCCGAACACGCCCAAGGGGAAGGCAGACACCGGTGTCTTGGCCCTCTCTCCCCTCAGGGGGAGAGAGCGGGAGAGAGGGGTGGCTTAACAAGGCGTCACGCGAAGCGAAGCCGTCGGGGTGATCCAGCACGTGGGCGCTGAAAAAGGCTGTCGGTTTTGCAACCCCGCCCTCTCCCCCGCCCCTCTCCCGCGCAGCGGGAGAGGGGAGCAAACCCGTCGTCAGCTTTCAGTGATGCAGAATCTTCGACAGGAACTGGCGGGCGCGTTCCGAGCGGGCGTCGATGTTGCCGAAGAACTCTTCCTTTGCGCAGTCTTCCACGATCTTGCCGGCGTCCATGAAGATCACGCGGTTGGCCACCTTGCGGGCGAAGCCCATTTCGTGGGTCACGCACATCATCGTCATGCCTTCCTGCGCCAGCTGCACCATCACGTCGAGCACTTCGTTGACCATTTCCGGGTCAAGCGCCGAGGTCGGCTCGTCGAACAGCATGCAGATCGGATCCATCGACAGCGCGCGAGCGATGGCCACGCGCTGTTGCTGGCCGCCCGACAGCTGGCCCGGATACTTCGACGCCTGGCTCTTCAGGCCCACGCGCTCCAGGTACTTCAAGCCCTTGGCCGTGGCCTCATCCTTCGAGCGGCCGAGCACCTTCATCTGCGCGATGGTCAGGTTCTCGGTGATCGACAGGTGCGGGAACAGTTCGAAGTTCTGGAACACCATGCCCACGCGCGAACGCAGCTTGGGCAGGTCGGTCTTCGGATTGCCGACCGAGGTGCCATCCACGAGGATGTCGCCCTTCTGGAACGGCTCCAGCGCATTCACGGTCTTGATCAGCGTCGACTTGCCCGAGCCCGACGGGCCGCACACCACCACCACTTCGCCCTTGGCAACCTTGGTGGTGCAGTCCGTCAGCACCTGGAAGGCGCCGTACCACTTGGAAACGTTATTAATTTCGATCATACGGCCACCTTTTTCTGATAACGCTTGACCAGCAGCGAAGCGGAGAAACAAATGATGAAGTACACGAGGCCGGCGAACAGCAGCATCTCGACGATACGTCCGTCACGTTCGCCAATGCCGTAGGCCTGGCCGAAGAAGTCCGCCAGCGCGCTCACGTAGACCAGCGACGTATCCTGGAACAGGATGATGCCCTGCGTCAGCAGCAGCGGCACCATGTTGCGGAACGCCTGCGGCAGCACCACCAGCCGCATGGTCTGGCCATAGGTCATGCCCAGCGCCTGCGCGGCGAACATCTGCCCGCGCGACACGCTCTGGATACCGGCGCGGATGATCTCCGAGTAATACGCGGCCTCGAACAGCGAGAACGCGATCAGCGCGGAGGTCATGCGCAGGTCCGACGCCGCGTTCAGGTTGAATACCTTCTGCAGCAGCTGCGGGATGATCAGGAAGAACCACAGCAGCACCATCACCAGCGGGATGGACCGGAACAGCGTCACATACCCCTGCGCGAACCAGTTCAGCGGCTTGCTGGACGACAGGCGCATCATCGCCAGGATCGTGCCCCAGACGATGCCGACGATCACCGCGGTCACGGTGATCTTGAGCGACACCATCATGCCCTCGCCCAGCACATGCAGCGTCGACGCGTTGATCGAGCTGAAATCGAATTCGTATGCCATGTCCAGCTCCTTACTTGCCGCCGATGAAGCCCGGCACGCGGGTACGGCGTTCCACCCAGCGCATCAGGAACATCACCGTGAAGTTGATCAGGGCGTACAGCAGCGTGACCGCGATGAACGATTCATACGGGCGCGCGGTGTAGTCCACCAGCTGGCGGCCCTGCGCGGCCAGTTCCAGCAGGCCGATCGTCGACGCCACGGCCGAGTTCTTGAAGATGTTCAGGAACTCGGACGTGATCGGCGGCACGATGACGCGGAACGCCATCGGCAGCAGCACGTGGCGATACGTCTGGGCCAGCGTGAAACCCATGGCCAGGCCGGCGTTCTTCTGCCCGCGCGGCAGCGAATTGATACCCGAGCGCACCTGCTCGCAAACCCGGGCGGCCGTGAAGGTACCCAGGCACAGCATGGCGGCCAGGAACTGCTGCGTGAACGGGTTCATCTGCTTGATCGCCTCGCCGCCGGGCAACAGCTCGGGGCCGACGAAATACCAGATGAACAGTTGCACCAGCAGCGGAATGTTCCGGAAGACCTCGACGTAGGTAGCCGCAAACCCCGACAGCCACTTGTTCGGCACGGTGCGCAGCACGCCCAGTACCGAGCCGATGATCAGGGCGATCACCCACGACGACAGGCCCAGCGCGATCGTGACCTTGAGACCGGAAATCATCCAGTCAAGGTACGTCTCGTTGGAGGCGGCCTGCTCGAGGAAGACTCCCCAGTGAAAAACGTAATCCATAGTGCGTCCTCAAAAAGAAACGGAAGGACTGCTCCTTCCGTTTCGCACTGCACCGATCGCGCAGATCAGTCGAGTGCCTTGTCGTTCGGGGTCTTGAAGAGCGCCTTCATGTCTTCGGACAGCGGGAAGTCCAGGTTCAGGCCCTTGGGCGGCACCGGTTGCTGGAACCACTTCGTGTACATGGTGTTGATCGAGCCGTCCTTCATCAGGCCGGTGATCACCTGGTCGGACAGCTTCTTGAACGGTGCGTCGTCCTTGCGGATCATGCAGCCGTACGACTCACGCGATTGCGCCTTGCCCACGACGATCCAGTCGTTCGGGTTCTTGGCCTTGGCGCGTTCGCCGTAGAGCAGCGCGTCGTCCATCATGAACGCCACGGCACGGCCCGATTCCAGCGTCAGGAACGACTGGCCATGGTCCTTGGTGCTGATGATGTTCATGCCCAGCTTCTGGTCGTCGTTCATCTTGCGCAGCAGGCGCTCGGACGTCGTACCGGCCGTGGTCACCACGTTCTTGCCCTTCAGGTCGGCCCAGTCCTTGATGCCGCCATCCTTCTTCACCATGATCTTCGTACCGATGATGAAGATGCTGGTGGTGAACGATGCCTGCTTCTGGCGCTCGAGGTTGTTCGTCGTCGAACCGCACTCGATGTCGATCGTACCGTTCTGCAGCAGCGTGATGCGGTTCTGCGACGTGATCGGGATTTCCTTGACCTGCAGGTTCGGCAGCTTCAGCTGGTCCTTGATGGCTTCCACGATTTTCATGTTGATATCGTAGGAATAGCCCACCTGGCGCACACCGCCCAGGTTGTAGTTGAACGGAATCGACGAATCCCGCACGCCCAGCGTGATGACACCCGTATCCTTGATCTTCTGCAGCGTACCCGTCAGCGGCTCGGCTGCCTGTGCGCTCGTGCACAGGATGCCTGCCGCAATCATCAGGCCGGCCAACTTGGCAACATTCATAACATCTCCTTGACCATGAAGAGAAAGGCGCGACTGTAACAGTAGTCTCACCAACAAAACAGTATTGCTTAGCTCGTCACCCAAGACAACGGGTTTTTCCCCTAAGTGGTGCCAACTCGGGCATGGTTTCGCGGCGATGCGCCAAAATGAGACACAAGTGCGAAGGTATGCTTGCAAGTTCGGCGAAGCCGCGTAAACAAAAAACGGCGACCGGAAAACTCCGGTCGCCGCTAATTCAGTGAATCATGAAAACGGGGCGTTTTGCTGCATTGCAGCAGCACTCCCGACCCGTTCCGTGACCCGCCTGCATCAGGGGTACAGGCCGCGCATTTCGCGCGCCTGCAAGATGCGCGTACAGGCGACGATGAACGCGGCCGTCCGCAGCGTGACCTTGTTGTCCTGGGCAACCTGCCAGATTGCCCGGAAGGCCTCTTGCATGATCCGTACCAGGCGCTCGTTGATTTCTTCCTCGGTCCAGAAGAAGCTCGAGAAATCCTGGACCCATTCGAAATAGGACACCGTCACGCCGCCGGCGTTGGCGATCACGTCGGGGCAGACGAGGATGTTGCGCTCGCGCAAGATGTCATCGGCCTGCGGGGTGGTCGGGCCGTTGGCGCCCTCGATCACCAGCTTTGCCGTGATCTTTGCCGCCACTTCGGCCGTGATCTGGCCTTCCAGCGCGGCCGGGATCAGGATGTCGCAGTCCACTTCCCAGAACTGCTCGCCGCGCAGCACCTCGGCCTGGAAGCCGTCGATGGTGCCGCTGTGCGACGCGTATTCCATCATCGCCGGCACATCCAGGCCCGCCGGATTGAACAGCGTGGTGCGATGGTCCTGCACCGCCACCACCTTGGCGCCGGCCTCGTGAAACAGCTTCGCGGCCACGGCACCCACGTTGCCGAAGCCCTGCACCGCCACGCGGGCGCCCTTGACGTCCATGCCCAGGTTGCGGGCAGCCTCGGAACCCACCACGAACACGCCGCGGCCCGTGGCCTCATGACGGCCCAGCGAGCCACCCAGCGAGATCGGCTTGCCGGTCACCACGCCGGTGGCCGTGCTGCCCGAGTTCATCGAGTAGGTGTCCATCATCCAGGCCATGACCTGGGCGTTGGTGTTGACGTCCGGCGCGGGAATGTCCTTGCTCGGCCCGATGATGATGTTGATTTCGCTGGTATAGCGGCGCGTCAGGCGTTCCAGCTCGCCGTGCGACAGCGTGCGCGGATCCACGCGGATGCCGCCCTTGGCACCGCCGTACGGCACGTTCACGGCAGCATTCTTCACCGACATCCAGGCCGACAGTGCCATCACTTCGGACAGCGTCACGTCCTGGTGGAAACGGACGCCGCCCTTGCCCGGACCGCGCGACAGGTTGTGCTGCACGCGGTAGCCCTCGAAGTGGGCGATCGTGCCGTTGTCCAGCTCGATGGGTACGTCGACGATCATTGCCCGCTTCGGGCGCTTCAGGGTTTCCACCCAGCGTGCCAGCGAGCCCAGGTAAGGCGTGACACGGTCGACCTGTTGCAGATAGATGCCCCACGGGCCGAGATTGTCGGCGTTCAGATACGAAGGCAGGGCGTGAGCATTGGAGACGTTTTGCGTCGGTGCTGCGGAAGACATCGTTGGGTTCCGAGTGAAGGTGACACGGAGCATATCGGCGCCTCCCTTCCCGAATCCAATGCCGTTTGATCATCCGTCCCACAGCCCTTATGCAAGTCTTGCATAACCTTCCAGCGGGCCGCAGCTTTCGTCAATCGCCGGTTGACGGGGCAACCAGGGCCGCCCAGATCTTGTCCACCAGCTGGCGTTTGCGGCGGACCGGACCGCCGCGCCGTTCGCCGCCATTGTCGGACGGGCGCTCGCGATACAGCCGGATCTCCATGTCGATCGACTGCGGCAGGCTGCGTGCCGCTTCGGCGCGTACCAGCCGGCCGGCGGCCACGTCCTCGCGCACCGCGCTCTCGGGCAGGAACGCCATGCCATGGCCGGCCAGCGCCATGACCTTGAGCGCCTCGGCCATGTCCGTCTCGTAGCATTTGTCGAGCTTGTGCGTATCGGCGGATTCGGCCAGCAGCATGTCCACCATGCGGCCCAGGAACGCGTTCGGCGTGTAGCTCAGGAACGGCACCGGCTTCTTGTCGGTGCCGGGCAGGCGGAACACCGGGCGGCCGGCGGCATCCGGCACGCTATAGGGCGACAGCCTTTCGGTGCCGAGCACGAGCATGTCGTAGTGCGCGGGGTCGAGCTGGATGGCCTGGCGCGGATGGTGATAGACCATGACCAGGTCGCACCCACCCTCCACCAGCATCAGCACGGCGTCGTGCACGTTCAGTGCTCGCAGCCGGCACGGCAGCGTGCCGACCTTGCGCTCCACGCCCTTCAGCCATTCCGGAAAGAACGTCAGCGACAACGTATGCGGCACGGCAAACTCGAGCACCTGCGCGTTGGCCGAGCGCTGGCCGCGCATCAGTGCGCGGGTTTCGCTGACCTGCGCCAGCATCGCCAGCGCCTGTTCATAGAACACCTTGCCGGCCGAGGTCAGGCTGGTGGGATAACTCGAGCGGTCGATCAGCTCGGTGCCCACCCACGCCTCCAGCGACTGGATCCGGCGCGAGAACGCCGGCTGCGTGACATGCCGCAGTTCGGCCGAGCGCGAGAAGCTGTGCGTCTCGGCCAGGCTGACGAAGTCTTCAAGCCATTTGATTTCCATGGCGCGGATTATCGCCTGCCAGGCACCCGGCTGGCAGCGCAGCAAAATAATTCTCTCTGGTTGGCATCAGGTAGAACAGGATTACAATAATCTGCAATCCGGCACCGTATTTCGCATGTATGTGCTCCCTCCTCGCTTTTAAGATGGCTGCTATTGCACACCGACAAGAAGATGCGAGCCATGCAAGCCGAAGCCGAGTCCGTTCCCTGCTCTCCCCTCTCCATGCTGGCTTCCGGCATGGAGGCCACGCTGGCCCAGAGTGCCCGCATGGTGGCCGCCCACGTGGCTGCCAGCCTGCCCGACGCCGACACGCTGCTGGCCAGCCTGCCGCCCGGCGCGCTCGAGGGCAGCCCCGACAACTACACGCGCCATCTGGTCTACGCCGATCCGTACGAGCGGTTTTCCGTGATGGTGCTGGTCTGGCGCCCCGGCCAGCACAGCCCCGTGCACGGCCACCGCACTTGGTGCGCATACCGCGTGCTGCGCGGCACGCTGTGCGAACGGCACTATCGCTGGAACCCCGAGAACCGCACGGCCACCCAGGTGGGCGCCGTGACGCGCGAGATTGGCGACACCTTCAGCGTGCCGGCGGGCCTGCAGCACATCCACGCGCTCGGCAACGACAGTCAAGGCGTGGCCGTGTCGCTGCATATTTACGGCGTGGACCAGGACCGGATCGCCACCGGCGTGAACCTGCTGGTGGATACCATCGTCAGCTGAACCGGGCCCCGCGAAGGTGGCCGGTGGCTGGCACCGCTCCAACCTTCCTTCGTGATTCCCATGGACCGCTATGACCGCCAGATCCTGAACATCCTGCAGGAGGATGCTTCAGTGCCCGTCGCCGAGATCGGCGAGCGGGTGGGCCTGACCTCTACGCCCTGCTGGCGTCGCGTGCAGAAGCTGGAAGACAGCGGCGTCATCCGCAAGCGTGTGGCGCTGCTCGATGCCGCCAAGCTCAACGTCGGCGTGACCGTCTTCGTTTCCATCCGCACCAGCCAGCACAACGTGAAATGGCTGAAGACGTTCCACGACCTCGTGGCGTCGATTCCCGAGGTCACCGAGTTCTACCGCATGGCGGGCGATACCGACTACCTGCTGCGCGTGGTGGTGCCCGACATCGCCGCCTACGACGCCGTGTACAAGAAGCTGATCCAGGGCGTGGAGCTTGCCGACGTGAGTTCGAGCTTCGCGATGGAACAGATCAAGTACACGACGGCACTGCCGCTGGACTACGCGCCATAACCCGCGTGGTCACCCGCATCGACACCCTTACCCGCGATGCGCCCAGCCCGTCATGCGCTTCTCGACCACCGCGAACAGCTCGTACATGCCCATTGCCATCACGGCGATGACGACGAGGCCGGCAAACGCCAGCGGCATCTTCATCGCCGAACCGGCCGACACCAGCAGGTAGCCGATGCCCTCGTTGGCCGCGTTCATCTCCGACACGGTGGTACCCACGAACGCCAGCGTGATGGCCACCTTCAGCGAGGCGAAGAAGAACGGCATCGCGCGCGGCAGGCCCACCTTGAGCAGCACGTCGCGACGCTTGGCGCCCAGCACGCGCAGCACGTCCTCCAGCTCCGGCTCCAGCGTCGCCAGCCCGGTGGCGATGTTCACCATGATCGGGAAGAACGAGATCAGGAACGCGGTCAGGATGGCCGGCCCGGCACCGAGGCCGAACCACACCACGAGGATGGGCACGAACGCGGCCTTGGGCAGCGCGTTGAACGCCGTCATCAGCGGATACGTGGCGGCGTAGGCCAGCCGCGACGAGCCCATCAGCATGCCCAGCACCACGCCCACGACGATGGCCAGCCCGAAGCCGACCATCGTGGTCCAGAACGTGCGCCACGCATGGCCGGCAATCACGCCGCTGTATTCGGCCAGCGAGCTGACGATCGACGACGGGCTCGGCAGGATGAAGTCGGAGACATCGAACACCAGGCACGCGCCCTGCCAGAGCAGCAGGCACGTACCGAGCAGAATCCAGGGGGCGACGCGCTGCACGCGCTTCGCCTGGAGAGAAGACATGGTTGCCATGATCAATGCTGGGGAGGGTTGCCGGGTTGATGGCCGATCTTCTCGCGCAGCGCGTGCACGCGCTCGGCAAACGGTTCGGTGTAGGTCACGTCGAGCGGGCGCGGGCGCGGCAGGTCGATCTCGCGGCGCAGCACGATGCGGCCCGGCCGCGCGCTCATGACGTAGACGGTGTCCGCCAGGAACACGGCCTCGCGCAAATCGTGCGTGACCAGGATCACGTTGAAGCGCTGCGCCTGCCAGAGGTCGCGCAGCACGCACCAGAGCTCTTCGCGCGTGAAGGCATCGAGCGCGCCGAACGGCTCGTCCAGCAGCAGCATGCGCGGCTGGTGAATCAGCGCGCGACAGATCGACGCCCGCTGCTGCATGCCGCCCGACAACTGCCACGGATACTTGTCTTCGTAGCCGGACAGCCCCACGGTCTTCAGCAGCGCGCGTGCGCGCTCCTCGTATTCGGCGCGCTTCTTGCGCATCGTCGACCGATACGGCTCCACAATTTCCAGCGGCAGCATCACGTTGTCGAGCGTGGTGCGCCACGGCAGCAGCGTGGGCGCCTGGAACGCCATGCCTACCTGCTGCAGCGGGCCGGTCACCTTGTTGCCGTTGATGGTGACCACGCCGCGCGTGGCGGGGCGCAGGCCGGTGGCCAGCTTCATGAACGTCGACTTGCCGCAGCCGGACGGGCCGACAATGGCGATGAACTCGCCTTCGGCCGCCTGCAGCGAAATGTCCTCGACGGCGTAGTCGCCGCGCCGCGCCATCTCGTCGTCATAGGCGAGCCAGACGCGGTTGAAATCGACGAACGGCCTGGCCTTGGCCTCGGCCGCAGCACCGCCCGATGCCGGCATCAATGCTTCCCTGGCCATCATCGCAGCACATCCAGTTCGGCGGCCGACGGCAGGTAGGCATCGGTCCACAGCACGTCGGGGTTGATGCGGCCCTTGGTGCCGAAGGCATCGGCCACTTGCGAGGCCATCAGCGACAGGCGCGGCTTGCTCACGCGGCCAAAGCCTTCCGCCTTGGCGTCCGGAGACTTCACCACGCTGTCCAGCGCAATCTTCAGGCGGCGCACCTCGAGCTTCTCGTCGATGATGCCGTCGCGCGCCTTCACGGCCTTGATGCCGGCTTCGGGGCTGGCAATCACTTCCTTGGCCGACTTCGCGAACGCACGCAGGAAGGCCTTCACGGCTTCGGGGTTGCTCTTCAGGAACTGCTCGGAGGCGATGATCGCGTTGCCGTAGAGCTTCACGCCGAACTGCGGATACGGCAGCACCACGATGTCCTCGTCCTTCACGCCGCGCGCGTTCAGGTTCAGGATCGACGTGAACGAGAAGCCGGTGATCGCGTCGAGATCGCCGCGCGCCAGCATGGTCTCGCGCAGCGTGGGGTCCATCGCCTGCCAGTTGAACGCCGCCGCATTCAGCCCGTTGGCCTTGGCGAAGATCGGGAATGCGCGGCGGCCGGCATCAAACACCGGCGCACCAAGCTTCTTGCCATTCAGGTCCTTCGGGCTCTTGATGCCCGACTTCTTCAGCGCCAGCACGGCGGCCGGCGTGTTGTTGTAGACCATCATCACGGCCACGGGCTTGTTCTTGGCGTCGGGGTTGTTGCCGTAGAACTCCATCACCGACGCCAGGTCGGCAAAGCCCATGTCATACGTGCCCGAGGCCACGCGGTTGACCACATTGCCCGATCCGTTACCGGCGTCGATCGACACATCGAGCTTCTCGGCCTTGAAGTAGCCCTTCTGCTCGCCCAGCAGGAACAGCGCCGAGGGGCCTTCGAAACGCCAGTCCAGCTGGAATCGGATCTTCGTGGTGGCCTGCGCCTGCGCGGTGCCTGCGCCAAGTGTCGACAGCACCATCGTGGTGCCCAGTGCGGTGCACAGCTTAAGCAGATGACGGCGCAAGTGGGATTGCGGCATGGACCTTCTCCAGTTGTTGATCTCTCTGGAGGGGACTTTTCGCAAGGGGCGTGCCAGCTTTTCAAGGGGGCATCATGCACCGCCGCGAGGCATGTCCACGGTGCATTGACGAACCATGATTGTGCGCGGCGGGCTGTCGGCGCGCGTTGCCGACAGACATTGTCGACAATGCGCGCGCGGGGTCAGGCGTCCTGCGTGGCGTCGCCCACGTCGATGTCGGCGTCATCGGCATCGGGCGCGCCCTTGGCGGCATTGCGCGCCTGAATCTGCCACATCTCCGCGTAGCGGCCGTTCGCGCGCATCAGGTCGGCATGCGTGCCGCGTTCGATGATGCGCCCGTGATCCATCACCAGGATCTGGTCCGCGTGCACGACCGTGGAAAGCCGGTGCGCAATCAGCAGCGTGGTGCGGTTCTGCGCCAGCCGCATCAGTTCGGCCTGGATGGCCTGTTCGGTGCGCGAGTCGAGCGCCGAGGTGGCTTCGTCGAACACCAGGATGGGCGGGTTCTTGAGCAGCGTGCGCGCGATGGCCACGCGCTGTTTCTCGCCGCCGGACAGCTTCAGGCCGCGCTCGCCCACCGGCGTGTCGTACCCCTGCGGCAGTTCGCGGATGAAGTGGTCGATCTGCGCGGCCTGCGCCGCAGCGATGACTTCCTCGCGCGTGGCTTCCGGCCGGCCATAGGCGATGTTGTAGTAGATGCTGTCGTTGAACAGCACGGTGTCCTGCGGCACGATGCCGATCGACGCGCGCAGCGTGGACTGGCGCACGTGCCGGATATTCTGCCCGTCGACTTCGATATCGCCCTGCGTCACGTCGTAGAAACGGAACAGCAGCCGCGCCAGGGTCGACTTGCCCGAGCCGCTGTGGCCCACCACGGCCGTGGTGGTGCCGGCCGCGATCGTGAAGTCCACATCGTGCAGGATCGTGCGGTTCGACTCGTAGCCGAAGCCCACATGGCGGAAGCGAACCTCCGCGCCGTTGACGCGCAGCGGCGGCGCGGACGGCGCATCGGCCACCTCCTGGTTGGTGCCCAGCAGCACGAACATGCGGTCCATGTCGGTGGTCGACTGCTTGATCTCGCGGTAGATCACGCCCAGGAAGTTCAGCGGGATGTAGAGCTGGATCATCAGCGTGTTGACCAGCACGAGGTCGCCGAGCGTGAGCTTGCCCGCCGCCACACCCGCCGTGGCGCGCCACAGGATCAGGATCAGCCCCAGCGCGATGATGGCCTGCTGGCCGAAATTCAGGAACGACAGCGAGTTCTGCGAGCGGATCGCCGCCGTGCGGTAGGTGCGCAGGTTCTCGTCATAGCGGCGCGCCTCGTACTCCTCGTTGCCGAAGTACTTGACGGTCTCGAAGTTCAGCAGCGAATCGATCGCCTTCTGGTTGGCGCGCGAGTCGAGCTCGTTCATCTTGCGCCGGAAGTGCGTGCGCCACTCGGTCACGACGATCGTGAACCCGATATAGCCCACCAGCGCGCACAGCGTGATGGCCGCGAACCAGATGTCGTAGTGCAGGAAGAAGAAACCGATGACCAGCGCCATCTCCACCAGCGTGGGCAGGATGCTGTACAGCGAGTACGAGATCAGCGACTGGATGCCACGCGTGCCGCGTTCGATGTCGCGGCTCATGCCGCCGGTCTGTCTTTCCAGGTGGAAGCGCAGCGACAGCGCGTGAAGATGGCGGAAGACCTGCAGCGCGATCTCCCTCACCGCGCTTTGCGTCACCTTCGAAAAGAGGATCTCGCGCAACTCCGTGAACAGCGAGCCCGACAGCCGTAGCACGCCGTACGCCACGATCAGGCCCACCGGCACCACCAGCAGCGCGGTGGCGTCGCCAGCCTTGAGGTCCATCGCGTCGACGAGCTTCTTCATCAGCACCGGCACGCCCAGGTTGGCCACCTTGGCGGCCACCAGGCAGGTCAGCGCCAGCAGCACGCGCCACTTGTAGTGCCAGACATAGGGCAGCAGGTTACGGACGGTCTGCCAGTCGCTGCGAGGCGCACCGGCGCCCTTGAACAGTGCGTTGGCCGGCTCGGCGGGGGCGGGCTCGGCGGTCGTGGAATAGCGGCGCATACGTTAGAATTCGTGCCAATGCCGCGATTGTCGCAGAGATCGCCAGGTCCGGCAGGCCACCGCTTTTCCGCCTTATGAATTCCCCGTATTTCCCGCTCTCCTCGATCGCCGACATGTCCACATCCGCCCCCCTCTCCGAACTGCCCCAAGGCAAGAATCCCGCGCTGCGCGTGGTGCCGATGCCCGCCGACGCCAACGTGCACGGCGATGTGTTCGGCGGCTGGATCATGGCCCAGGTCGACATTGCGGGCTCGATTCCCGCAGTGGAACGCGCCCAGGGCCGCGTGGCCACCGTGGCGGTGAACTCGTTCCTGTTCAAGCACCCCGTGTTCGTGGGTGACCTGGTCAGCTTCTACGCCGACATCGTCAAGACGGGCCGTACGTCGATCACGGTCTCGGTGGAGGTCTACGCGCAACGGATGCGCCACAGCCACGAAATCGTCAAGGTCACGGAAGCCACGCTGACGTACGTGGCGACGGACGAAAGCCGGCAACCGAGGGTGCTGCCGGCCTGATTGGCCCACGGCGTTGGCGCCCTTGTTTTTTCCCCTCTCCCACGTGTGGGAGAGGGGTCAGCGGAGAGGGCACAGCAGTTCAAATTGCCGCTTCGCATCTCGAGACGCCGCGCCCTCTCCCCCGGCCCCTCTCCCGCGGGCGGGAGAGGGGAGCAATTCAACGCCAGCACGCAACTATGCGCTCCCCTCTCCCATGAAATGGGAGAGGGGTGGGGGAGAGGGCGATGAGGCTCAAGTTGCGACCTGTCGTGAATCGAGCCGCTGAACCCTCTCCCCCGGCCCCTCTCCCGCGTGCGGGAGAGGGGAGCACCCCCAGCAGACGTCTCGACCGGCTCAGTTGAACTTCGAGAAATCCGGCTTGCGCTTCTCGAAGAACGCCGTGAAGGCTTCCTTCGCCTCCGGTGCCACCAGCATGCGCCGGAACACCTCGCCTTCCTCGGCCATTTTCTTCTCAACGGCCGGCACGTCGTCGCCCTTCATCAGCCGCTTGGTTTCGCGCAGCGAGGAGGCCGGCAGGGCCGCCAGCTTGGCCGCCTGCTGGCGCACGAAGTCGGACAGTTCCGCCACCGGCAGCACCCGCGTCACCAGCCCCATCGCCAGCGCCTCCTGCGCGCTGAACGCCTCGCCCAGCAGCAGCTTCTCGGCAGCGCGCTGGTAGCCCACCATGCGCGGCAGCAGCAGGCTCGACGCCGCTTCGGGGCACAGGCCCAGTTGCGCGAACGGCAGCGACAGCTTGGCGGTTTCCGACGCATAGACCAGGTCGCAATGCAGCAGCAGCGTGGTGCCGATGCCGACGGCCGCGCCGCTCACCGACGCCACCACTGGCTTGCTGGCGTGGCTGATCGCATGCAGGAACTGGAACACCGGCGGCTGCGCGCCATCGCTGCCGTGCGTCGGGGGGCGCTTCATGAAGTCTTCCAGGTCGTTGCCGGCCGTGAAGATCTCCGGCTTGCCCTCAATCACGATCACGCGCACTGCGTTGTCGGTCTCGGCGGCGCGCAGCGCATCGGCCATGGTCTGGTACATCGCCGCGGTAATGGCGTTCTTCTTGTCGATGCGGTCGAAACCTATGGTCAGAACGCCCTGTTCGATGCGGGTGGCAATGCTCATGTCTTCCTCGTCTCGGTCGTGATGCAAAGATGCCGCTCACACGAATGGCGGCGGCATGTCGGAAAGATAACTCAGGCCGAACGCGCCGGCGCCCACGTTGAGCGCCACGGTCAGGCTCATCGGCGCTAGCATCAGCTCCACGCCGTACTTGTCGGCCGTATTGGCCAGCGACTGCCACGCCGGCCACGCCGTCACTTCTTCGATATCGCCCGCATAGGCTGCGGCTACCGCCGGCGTCAGCAGGCTCTTGGCGCGGATGCAGGCTTCCGCATGACCCAGCAAGCGGCGCACGCCTTCGTCGGTGCCGCGCACCTTGGCAATCGCCTCGGTCTCGCCCTGGTGCATGCGGATGACCGGACGGATGTTGAATGCGCTGCCAAGCATGTAGCGGCCCCACGTAATGCTGTTCTCGCCCTTGTGCTTGGCGCGCGTGTACATGTACAGCAGTTCGTCGGGAATCAGGAACATGTGCGCGGCGTCGCGCAGCCGATGCTCCACGGCATCCACCACGGCGGCCGCACTGGCGCCGCCGGACAGCATGCGCGCGGCCTCGCGCACGATCAGCGCCTGGCCCGGACCAATGGCACCGGTGTCGATCACGGTCAGGTCGAACAGGCCGCTGCGGCCCGCGTCCTTGCGCAGCTTGAAGCTGCGCGCGACGGTGCCCACCACGGCACCTGTGGCGTTCGCATAGAGCTTGCTGCGGCTGCTGGCGATGGTCAGCAGGATGGCCCGGTCGCACCCGGCCACCACATTGCGCAGCAGGTGGTCTTCGAGTTCGCGTTCGAGCAGCGGGATCGATTCGGCGTAGTGGTCCTGCTTGCCCACCAGGTATTGCTGGTAGAGGTCCGGCAACGCGGCCTCGTCGCGCGTGTCGACGACGAAGCGGTCGCCAGCGCGGATACGGAATGGGATCGTGCGGACGCCCAACGCGTCCATCATCGCGCGCGGCATATCGCACGCGGCGTCGGCCAGAATGGCTGTCTCCTGCATATTGTTGTTCTCCTCCGGTATCAGTGCGTCAACGTGTTGGCATCTCCGTGTCCATACATTTCTTCATCTGATCGAAGGTTGGGACAGCCCTCCTCCGGGCTGTCCCTGCGGCGCTTTGTTATACGCGCTCGAAGATTCCTGCTGCACCCATGCCCGTGCCCACGCACATGGTGACCATGCCGTACTTGAGATTGTGGCGACGCAGCGCGTGCACCACGGTGGCCGAACGGATGGCACCGGTGGCGCCCAGCGGGTGGCCCAGCGCAATGGCGCCGCCCATGCGGTTCACACGGGCCGGATCCAGTTCCAGGTCACGCATTACCGCCAGCGACTGCGCGGCAAACGCCTCGTTCAGCTCGATCCACTCGATCTGGTCCTGCGTCAGGCCACCGGCCTTCAGCGCGGCCGGGATCGCGGCCTTGGGGCCAATCCCCATGATCTCCGGCGGCACACCGCGCACCGCGAACGACACAAAGCGCGCCAGCGGCACCAGGTTGAACTGCTTGAGGATCTTTTCCGAGACCAGGATTAGCGCGCCGGCGCCGTCCGACGTCTGCGAGCTGTTGCCGGCCGTCACGCTACCCTTGTTGGCGAACACCGGGCGCAGCTTGCCCAGGCCTTCCACCGACGTGTCGGGACGCGGACCTTCGTCGAGCGAGATAGTACGCGTCTTGACGCTGACCTGGCCAGTGGCGAGGTCCGGAAACTTCTCGACTACCTCAATCGGGGTAATCTCGTCGTTGAACTCGCCGGCCTGCTGCGCGGCAATCGCCTTCTGGTGCGAGGCCAGCGAGAACGCGTCCTGGTCTTCCCGGCTCACCTGCCATTGCGTGGCCACTTTCTCGGCCGTCAAACCCATGCCGTAGGCGATGCCAACGTTCTCGTCGCGCTCGAAGATCGACGGCGACATCGACGGCGAGTTGCCCATCATCGGCACCATGCTCATCGATTCCACGCCGGCGGCGATCATCACATCCGACTCGCCCACGCGGATGCGGTCGGCGGCCATCGCCACGGCCGACAGGCCCGAGGCGCAGAAGCGGTTCACCGTGATGCCGCCCACCGTGTTTGGCAGGCCGGCCAGCAGCGCGCCGATACGCGCCACGTTGAGGCCCTGCTGGGCTTCGGGAATCGCGCAGCCGACGATGGCGTCTTCGATCAGCGCCGGGTCCAGCCCCGGCACCTGGGCCACGGCGGCCTTCAGGATGGTGGCCAGCAGGTCGTCCGGACGGGTGTTCTTGAACGCGCCCTTCGGGGCCTTGCCAATCGGCGAACGGGTAGCCGCGACGATGTAGGCGTCTTGCAGTTGTTTCATGATGTCGGTTCCTCGTTGGCGGATTAGTTGCGCACCGGCTTGCCCGACTGCAGCATGCCCATGATGCGCTCCTGCGTCTTGCCCGTGCCGAGCAGCTCGATGAATGCGCGGCGCTCCAGCGCCAGCAGCCATTCCTCGCTGACCAGCGATCCGGCTTCCACGTCGCCGCCGCACACCACTTCGGCAATGCGCGAGGCGATCAGGAAGTCGTGCGCGGAGATAAAGTTGCCATCGCGCATGTTGACCAGCGACGCCTGGATGGTGGCAATGCCCGAGCGGCCGGCCACCGGAATCAGCTGGCCCGGCAGCGGCGCGCGGTAGCCGGCATTGGCCAGCGCGCGCACTTCGCCCTGCGCCACGTACAGCAGCTCGTGGACGTTGTAGACGATGGTGTCGGTCGGCTGCACATAACCCATCTTCTGCGCGTCCAGCGCCGAGGTCGACACCTTGGCCATCGCCGCCGCCTGGAAGCGGTTGGTCAGGAAGTTCAGGTAGTTAGTGCTGCCCGCGGCCTGCGCAGCCTTGGCTGCGGCAATCGCCGCTTCCTTCAGGCCGCCACCGGCCGGCACCAGGCCCACGCCCACTTCGACCAGACCCACGTAGCTTTCCAGCGCCACCACGCGCTTGGCCGATTGCAGCATCAGTTCGCAGCCACCGCCGAGCGCGATGCCGGAGACGGCCGGCACCACCGGCACGGCGGCATACTTCACGCGCATCATGGTGTCCTGGAACTTCTTCACGAACGGCTCGATGCCCTTGGCACCGCCCATCATGAAGGCCGGCATCGCGGCTTCGAGGTTGGCGCCCGCCGAGAATGGACCACCCGGCGCGCCCAGCTGCAGCGACGTCGGCTGCCACACCACCAGGCCCTTGTAGTCGGCTTCCGCCAGTTCCACGGCGCGCACGATCGTGTCGAGCACGTCGGGCCCGATCGTGTTCATCTTGCCCTTGAACGAGATGATCAGCACGTCGCCGGCACCATCGCTGGTCCAGATGCGCGCGCCATCGTTCTCTTCGATGGTCTTGCCGGCGTGGCGCGGGTCCACGGCGTCGGTGCCCTTGAGCGCGGCGCGGAACACCTGGCGTTCATACACCGGCAGCGCGGCGCGCTTGACGAAGGCGTTCGTCGCCGGCGACCACGAGCCCTGCGCGCTGTGCACGCCGCCCTGCTCCGCCACCGGGCCATCGAGCACCCAAGCGGGCAGCGGTACGGCAGCCAGTGCCTTGCCCGCGTCGATGTCTTCCTTCACCCACTGCGCCACCTGCTTCCAGCCGGCGGCCTGCCAGTCCTCGAACGGTCCCGAGTTCCAGCCGAAGCCCCAGCGGATGGCCAGGTCGATATCGGCGGCCGAGCCGGCAATCTGCTCCAGGTACACGGCGATGTACTGGAACACGTCGCGGAACACCGCCCACAGGAACTGCGCCTGCGGATTGGTCGATTCGCGCAGCAGCTTGATGCGCTCGGCCGGCTCCTTCTTGAGCATGCGTACGACGATCTCGTCGGCCTTCTTGCCCGATTCCACGTACTGGCCGGTCTTGGCATCGAGTACCTTGATGACCTTGCCTTCCTTCTTGTAGAAGCCCGCGCCGGTCTTCTGGCCCAGCGCGCCCGCGTCCACCAGCCCCTTGAGCACGGCCGGCGTCTTGTAGACCGCCGCGAACGGGTCGCCGCCCAGGCCGTCCTGCATGGTCTTGATCACATGCGCCATGGTGTCCAGGCCCACCACGTCAGCGGTGCGGAACGTGGCGGACTTGGCGCGGCCCAGCTTGGTGCCGGTCAGGTCGTCGACGATGTCGAACGGAATACCGAACTTCTCGGCCTCGGCGAATACCGCCAGGATCGAGAAAATGCCAACGCGGTTGGCGATGAAGTTCGGCGTGTCCTTGGCGCGCACCACGCCCTTGCCGAGCGTGGTGGTCAGGAACGCTTCCAGGCGATCCAGAATCTCCGGCCGGGTCGTCGCGGTCGGAATCAGCTCCACCAGGTGCATGTAGCGCGGCGGATTGAAGAAGTGCACGCCGCAGAAGCGCGCCTTGAGTTCCGCGTCGAAACCGTCGGACAGCGACGTGATCGACAGGCCCGAGGTATTGGTCGCGAAGATCGCGTGCGGCGCCAGATGCGGCGCCACCTTCTTGTAGAGGTCGTGCTTCCAGTCCATGCGCTCGGCAATGGCCTCGATCACCACGTCGCACTCCTTGAGCAGCGCGATGTCGTCCTCGTAGTTCGCTGCGCGGATCAGGCCCGCTTCGTCCTTGATGCCGAGCGGCGCCGGCGACAGCTTCTTCAGGTTCTCGATGGCACGCGTGGCGATGCCGTTCTTGGGGCCTTCCTTGGCCGGCAGGTCGAACAGCACCACGGGCACGCGGGCGTTGACCAGGTGAGCGGCGATCTGCGCCCCCATGACGCCGGCACCAAGCACGGCGACTTTCTTGACGATGAAATTGGACATGCGCGCTCCTTGGGTCGTGAGCGTTTAAGGAGAGAGAGTGTCAGTGCTGATTGCGCGCTCCCCTCTCCCGCGTGGCGGGAGAGGGGTCGGGGGAGAGGGGAGACTACCCAATCAGAACAGATCGGCGTCCAGCGCCATCAGCGTGGCCGAGCCGGCGCGCGCCTTGCGAATTTCGGCGGCGGTTTCCGGCAGCAGCTTGGCGAAGTAGAAGCGCGCCGTAGCCAGCTTGCTGACGTAGAACTTGTCGCCGCTGTCCTGCTTTTCCAGCGCTATCTTGGCCATGCGAGCCCAGAAGTACGAGAACACCAGGTGACCCACCACGCGCAGGTACGGCACGGCCGCGGCGCCCACCTCGTCGGGGTTGCCCATGGCCTTCATGCCGATTTCCATCGTGAGCTTCTGCACCTTGTCGCCAATGTCGGCCAGCGGGTTCACGAACTCCTGCATGCCTTCGTTGGTGCCCTCTTGCTCGACGAACTCCTGCACGATCTTGCCGAAGGCCTTGAGCTTGGCGCCCATGTCGCCCAGGATCTTGCGGCCCAGCAGGTCCAGCGCCTGGATCGTGTTGGTGCCTTCGTAGATCATGTTGATACGGGCGTCGCGCACGTACTGCTCCATGCCCCACTCGGAGATGTAGCCATGGCCGCCGAATACCTGCATGCCCTCGTTGGTCGAGGCAAACGCGTTATCGGTCAGGAACGACTTGATCACCGGCGTGAGCAGCGCCACCAGGTCGGCGGCTTCCTTGCGTACCGACGCGTCGGGGTGCGACAGTTCGCGGTCGATCTGCAGCGCGGTCCAGTAGCTGAACGCGCGGCCGCCTTCGGCGTAGGCCTTCTGCGTCAGCAGCATGCGGCGCACGTCCGGATGCACGATGATCGGGTCGGCGGCCTTTTCCGGCGCCTTCGGACCAGTCAGCGCGCGCATCTGCAGGCGGTCCTTCGCATAGGCCAGCGAGTTCTGGTACGCCACCTCGGTCAGGCCCAGGCCCTGGGCGCCCACGCCCAGGCGCGCGGCGTTCATCATCACGAACATCGCGTTCAGGCCCTTGTTGGCCTCGCCCACCAGCCAGCCGCGCGCACCGTCCAGGTTCATCACGCAGGTGGCGTTGCCGTGGATGCCCATCTTGTGTTCGATCGAGCCGCACTGGATGCCATTGCGCTCGCCCGGATTGCCATTGGCATCGGGAATGAACTTCGGCACCACGAACAGCGAGATACCCTTGGTGCCTTGCGGCGCGTCAGGCAGGCGGGCCAGCACCAGGTGGATGATGTTCTCGGCCAGGTCGTGCTCGCCGGCCGAGATGAAGATCTTCGTGCCGCTGATGGCGTACGAGCCGTCGGCCTGCGGTTCGGCCTTGGAGCGCAGGATGCCCAGGTCGGTGCCGCAGTGCGGCTCGGTCAGGCACATCGTGCCGGTCCACACGCCCGAGACCAGCTTCGGCAGGTAGGTCTGCTTCAGTTCCGGCGTGCCATGCGCGTGCAGCGCTTCATAGGCGCCGTGCGACAGGCCCGGATACATCGTCCACGCCTGGCCGGCCGAGTTCAGCATCTCGTACAGCGCGTTGTTGACGATGATGGGCAGGCCCTGGCCGCCAAACTCGGGGTCGCATGCCAGCGCCGGCCAGCCGGCTTCCACGTACTGCTGGTAGGCTTCCTTGAAGCCCTTCGGGGCGCGCACCACGCCGTCGCCGACGTAGGTGCAGCCTTCACGGTCGCCCGGCTGGTTCAGCGGGAACACCACGTCCGCGCAGAACTTGCCGGCTTCCTCGATAACCTGGTTGATGGTGTCCGCGTCGATGTCCGCATGTTGCGGCATCGCCTTGAGTTCGGCTTCAGCGCCGAGCAGTTCATGGAGCACGAACTGCATGTCGCGCAACGGTGCGGTGTACTGGCCCATCAAAGACTCCTTGGAGGTTTGCTTAAGGCCGCCACACGCGCTGGCCGCACGCCCTGGAGGGGACGCGTGCGACCGTTGCCGGGGGCGGCTCAGGTACGGTAGGACTGAATCAGTTTGTTGAGCGCGACCATGGCAAGCTCGGCACTGTCCGGCAGGCGCAGGAAGCGGGCGTCGTGATGCAAGCCTAGTTCAAGGCTGTACATCTCGAACAGCATCAGGCGCGGATCGCAATCCGCGCGCAGATGCCCCTCTTCCCTGGCCTGATCGACGGCACGCAACAGCGCGGCACGCCAGATCGTGACGCTCTTGACCAGCTCGTCACGTACCGGGCTTTCCGCGCGATCGTCGTACTCGACAGCCCCGCTGATGTAGATGCAACCCGTGGTCACTTCCTGGATGCGCTTTTCCATCCAGCGCCGCACCATCGACCACAGGCGAGGCAGACCGCGCGGCTCCTGCAGCGAGGGGTAGAACACCTCCTGCTCGAACCGGCGGTGATACTCGCGCACCACTTCCACCTGCAGGTCTTCGCGCGAACCGAAATGCGCGAACACACCGCTCTTGCTCATCTGCATGCGTTCCGCGAGCAGGCCGATGGTCAGCCCTTCCAGCCCGTCGCGGGACGACAGTTCCAGTGCGGCATCGAGAATCGCCACGCGCGTCATCTCACCCTTGCGCAAAGGCGCGGGTGCGGCGGCGGATTCAAGACGAACTGACTGGTGTCGCATGGTTTTCTCTCCGTTCCCTGGCAGCACCCGACACGGGCGCTGTTCCTGACCTGCCTCCGGCAGGCACAACGGCAGCCGTAGCTGCCGTCGATGCACGAAGTCTAAGCCAAAAAAGAACGGTCGTTCAGATTATTCTGGCGGGGCCGACCGGCATCAAGCATTTAATTAGACCCGTGTTTCTAAACAGACGGCATCGCCCGGCAAATTCGCGGCGCATTGCAGCATCGGCTTAAAAACCGCATGAAACCGGCCTGTGCGCCGGAGCGCGCATGCCGGGCTGCGGCAGGGCAGCATGTTACCGTGACCGGGCTTAGTAGCGCCCCGTCACCCCCGCGATGACGACGCCGAGACGCAACACGTAGTAAGCGGCCCAATTGGCAAACCGCCGCAGGCGCGGCAGGCGCGCGTGCACTTCCGGAATGACGCGCGCGCTGCGTTGCGCCATCGCCCGCTCCAGCCGTGCCCGCAGCGTGCTGGCGAACACCGCGTCGTAGACCGCCACATTGGCCTCGCGCGCCAGCAGCAGGCTGAACGGGTCCATGTTGCTCGACCCCACGGTGGCCCAGGTATCGTCCACCACCGCCACCTTCGCGTGCAGGAAGCTCTCCTCGTATTCGAAGATCTCGACGCCGGCCTCCAGCAGGCGTGCGTACAGCGCATGGGTGGCGTAGTGCTGCAGCCGGTATTCGACCATGCCCTGCAGCAGCAGCCGCACGCGCACACCGCGTTCCCGGCACGCCAGCAGCGCGCGCCGCATCTTGTGGCCGGGCAGGAAGTAGGCGTTGGCGAGGATCACATCGTGGCGGGCCGAGCCCAGCGCATACAGGTACTCGCGTTCGATGGTGCGGCGGTTGCGCAAGTTGTCGCGCAACAGTAGCGAGGCCGGTACCCCGTCGGGCTGGACGTCGTTGCGGGCCTGGCGCGCGCCGCGCGTCAGTGTTTCCACTTCGGCAAATGCACTGGCCGTCTCGCGCAGCCCGCGCCGTTGTGCGATGCGGAACCACAGCCTTGCCGAGGCCAGCGCGATCTGCGCCACCAGCGGTCCGCGCACGCGTACCGCGAAGTCATAGCGCGGCCCCATTTCGGGCAGGTCGATCGGGCCGTGGTTATGGTCGTCGATGATGTTGATGCCGCCCACGAAAGCAACCTTGCCGTCGATCACCGCGATCTTGCGGTGCAGCCGCCGCAGGTGGCGCCGCGCCAGTTTGAAGCCGCGCAGTGGGCGGTAGATCTCCAGATTGACGCCGCCCGCCCGCAGGCGTTCGATCAGTGCGCCAGGCATGTCGCCGGCACCGAAGCCGTCCACCACCAGCCTGACGTCCACGCCGCGCTGCGCAGCAGCAATCAGCGCATCGCCTACGCGGTTGCCCACGGCGTCGTCGGCGTAGATATAGGTCTCCACCACCACATGCACCTGCGCCGCGTCGATGGCATCGATCAAAGCCGGGAAGAACTCCTGGCCGTTGCGCAGCAGGTCCACGAGGTTGCCCGGCACCGGGCTGCCGCGGCGGCGCACCCAGTGCATGACGCGTGCGCGGGCCCGTGCGCTGGCCGCGCCAAGCTCCTGCACCGATGTGGGTATGCCCGCCGTCGGCGCGGACGCGGGCGGTGCGGCATCTGGAGGCGGTTGGCGATCGTAGATCCGTGACATGGCTCGATTATCAGCCAACCGCCGTGTCATGCACATGGCTGCGGCCAACTCTGCTATTGTCAGTGCATTCTGACGCCCAACGGGGTACGCATTGTGAAGGTATTTGGCATCGCCGGTTCATCGGGCAGCGGCAAGACCACGCTGCTGGACCAGTTGATTCCCCGCTTCGTTGCCGACGGCCTGCGGGTGGCCGGCATCAAGCACACCCATCATGGCTTTGATCCGGACACGCCCGGCAAGGACTCCTGGCGCATGCGCCAGGGCGGTTGCGAAAACGTGGTGCTGGTAGGCGCGCGCCACCTGACGCTGATGCGCCACTATCCGGAACACAAGCCATCGCCCGAGATTGGCGAGGCACTGGCCGTGTTGCCGCCCGACACCGACCTGGTGATGGTGGAAGGCTACAAGTGGAGCGATTTTCCGAAGCTCGAGATCTACCGCCCGGCCAACGGCAAGGCGCCGCTCTGGCCCGAGGTGCCGGGCGTGGTGGCCGTGGCCACCGATACGCCCGCCGAGGTGGCCGGGCAAACGGCATTGCCAGTGATGGACCTGGCCGACATCGACGCCATCTACAGCTGGATCCGCAACTACCTGGCATCGCACTGATACAGCGTGCGCCTGAGTGGGCCGTCGGGCCGCCAGGCCGTCAGCCAGCCCGCCCGTTCGCCGTCACGCTTCCGGAATCGCCATGCGGTGGGCCAGTTCGGCCATCAGCGGCACGTGGTCCGAACGCTCGGCCCATTCGCGGCCCGTCAGCGCCTGCGAACGCTCGATCTCGAAACCCCGCACGTAGATGCGATCCAGTTGCCACCACGGCATGTGGCTGGGAAAGGTGTGGATGCGGCCGTTCTTGGCGTGGGCCGACTCAACTGCATTGAGCGTGTTGCAGATCTTGCTGTCGAGCTTGTGGTTCCAGTCGTTGAAGTCGCCGGCAATCACCAGCGGCGCCCCATCGGGCACCACCGCGCGCACCCGCTCCACCAGCGCACTGGCCTGTCGCACCCGGCTGCGCGCGAACAGCCCGAAGTGCACGCAGATCAGGTGAGCCTCCACCCCGTGGATATCGGCCACGGCATGCAGCAGCCCGCGCTGCTCGAAGCGATGGTCGGAAATATCGAGGTTTTCCGACATCAGAATCGGATGGCGCGACAGGATGGCGTTGCCGTGATGCCCGTGCTCGTAGACCGCGTTACGGCCGTACACCGAGTGCGGGTAGGCGTCGGTGGCCAGGTAGTTGAGCTGGGTATGATCGGGGTCGAACAGTTCGGCGGCCACCAGCCGGTCGTTGCGGTCCTGCACTTCCTGCAGGAACACGATATCGGCGTCCATCGACTGCAGGCCGGTGCGTACGCTCTGGATGCGCGGCTTGCCCGAGAACCCCTTCACACCCTTGTGGATGTTGTAGGTCACCACGCGCAGCTTCATGGCGCCACTCCGCCGGCCAGGTTTGCCTCGCCCGGCGCACCGGGCAGCGCTGCTGCGCGCCAGGCCAGTTGCAGCACCGCCTCGGCATTGCTGCGCGAGAAGCAGCGCTCGGCGGCGGCCTGCCAGGGCAGCCACTTGAACTGCAGGTGCTCGCGCGGCGCCAGCGTCACCGGTAGCGGCTCCGGCACGCACAGGCCAAACCAGTGCTCGGTATTGCGCGTGACGCCCGGGGCATAGCGGTGGCGCCACTGGGGGTAGATTTCGTAGTCGATCGTGTGCTGCCAGTCGGTCAACTGGTACAGCGCGGCGTCGATGCCGGTTTCCTCGGCCACTTCGCGCGCGGCGGTAGCGGCCAGCGGCTCGTCTTCGGCATCAAGACTGCCCGTGACCGACTGCCAGAACCCTGGCCGGTCGGCACGCTCGATCAACAGCACTTGCAGGTCTGGCGTATGAATGACGACCAGTACCGATTCGGGAATCTTGTAGCGCATGGGGCGGCGGAAGGGACAGACCCCAAGCATAGCGCAGCAGCGCCGCGTTGGCGTGTCGGGCGCTGTCCGAATACCGCGATGTGGAATCAGGCGACCGTATGTTCGCCGGGCTGGCGCGGCGACAGATAGTGCATGGCCGACGGGCTGGCGGCGTCGGTCTGGCCGGTGCCGTCCAGCGCCACACCGGCAGAGCCGCGCAGCCACGTGTCGAAGACCTCGGGCGAATCGCCGTGGCCCCAGGCGGCACGCAGCTGCTGCATCAGCGGCGCCAGTGCCTCGGTGTAGCGGCGCGATGCCACATGGGCGTGCTCGGCCAGCGCATCGGTGCTTTCACGCACCTGGGCCGCCAGTTCCGCGCGCTCCTGCCCGATTTCCTTCTCGCGCATGCCGAGCTGGTTGTATTTCTGGATCAGGAAGCGCTGGTAGTCGCCTGCTTCCACGCCCTGCGCGGCCTGGGCATTGACCTGCTCGAAGCGCATGACGATGCTGGCGGTTTCCTGCTCGACGTGGGACGCCTCGGCGGACAGTGCCTGAAGCGCCTCCTGCAGCCGCAGCGCCTCGCGCCGATGGGTCTGCAGCCGCGTGGCCTCGTCATCGAACGTCCGCTGGGCCGTCAGGTAGGCCTGCACCACCGGCTGTGGCGCCACCACCAGCAGCGGATCGGCACCCCCGGCGCGACGTCCGGACAGCAACGCGTCTTCGGCCAGGCGCAGGTTGCCCACGTCCTCGAGCCAGCGGCCGCGCGCCATGACCGTGGCCACGGTATCCAGCGCCAGCTTGCGCAGCGCTTCGGCGCGCTGCGCCGCCACCGGTTCGGCGCCCTGCGCCATGTCAACCGTTGCCAGCTGCGCACCCTGCACGGCGTGCGCGATGTCGGGCACGCAGGCGGCCACGGTGGTGGCCACCGACTCCGACATGGCCTGCGCCGACTTGCGCACCGCACGGCGCAGCTCGAAGCGCGCCACCAGCATCATCAGCAGCCCGGCCACCAGCCAGGTGAGGATGGTCTCGGCATGGGCCTGCAGAAAGGCCCGGATCAGTTCGGTATCGAGTTGCATTTGGTCTTGTCCTCCCAGGCGGCGGCCAGCCTTTCGAACGGGCCGGCATCGCGCGCATCAGGCAGGAAGACCTTTTGCGGCCGCCCTTCGTTCCGGGCGGTAACAAATGGAAACGCATCCTTGCGCCGCAAACAAAAAAGCCGCGCATCGGCGCGGCTTTGCTGACGGAACCGGATGGAATCCGGTGGGCGGTCAGGCGGTGGTCTTCGGCTCCTGGGCACGCAGACGGATGTGCAGTTCGCGCAACTGCTTCTCGTCGACGGTGCTCGGAGCCTGCGTCAGCAGATCCTGGGCGCGCTGCGTCTTCGGGAAGGCGATCACGTCGCGGATCGAATCGGCACCGGCCATCATCGTCACGATACGGTCCAGGCCGAAGGCCAGGCCGCCGTGCGGGGGCGCGCCATACTGCAGCGCATCCAGCAGGTAGCCGAACTTGGCACGGGCTTCCTCGGCGCCGATCTTCAGCGCGCGGAACACCTTGCTCTGCACGTCCTCGCGGTAGATACGCACCGAGCCGCCGCCCATTTCCCAGCCGTTCAGCACCATGTCGTAGGCCTTGGCAATGCACTTGCCCGGGTCCGTTTCCAGGTACTGCAGGTGCTCGTCCTTCGGGCTCGTGAACGGGTGGTGCATGGCCACCCAGCGGGCATCTTCCTCGTCGTACTCGAACATCGGGAAGTCGATCACCCACAGCGGCTTCCAGGTGTCCTCGAACAGGCCGGTGCTCTTGCCGAATTCCGAATGACCGATCTTCAGGCGCAGCGCGCCAATCGCGTCGTTCACCACCTTGGCCTTGTCGGCGCCAAAGAAGATGATGTCGCCGTCCTTGGCTTCCGTACGCTTCAGGATCTCGGCAATCGCGGCGTCGTGCAAATTCTTCACGATCGGCGATTGCAGGCCGTCGCGGCCCTTGGCCACTTCGTTGACCTTGATCCAGGCCAGGCCCTTGGCGCCGTAGATGGCCACGAACTGCGTGTACGCGTCGATTTCGCCGCGCGAGATGGCGCCGCCGCCGGGCACGCGCAGACCCACCACGCGACCGTTGTCGCTATTGGCCGGACCCGAGAACACCTTGAAGTCGACATCCTTCATCACCTCGGTCAGCTCGGTGAACTCGAGCTTGACGCGCAGGTCGGGCTTGTCGGAACCAAAGCGGGCCATGGCTTCGCGGAATTCCATCACCGGGAACTTGGCGTCCAGGTCCACGTCGATCGCGTTCTTGAACACGGTGCGCATCATGTCCTCGAACAGGTCGCGAATCTCCTGCTCGGTCAGGAACGACGTCTCGCAGTCGATCTGCGTGAACTCGGGCTGGCGGTCGGCGCGCAGGTCCTCGTCGCGGAAGCACTTGGTGATCTGGTAGTAGCGGTCGAAGCCCGAGACCATCAGCATCTGCTTGAAGATCTGCGGCGACTGCGGCAGCGCGAAGAAGTGGCCCGGGTTCACGCGCGACGGCACCAGGTAGTCGCGGGCGCCTTCGGGCGTGCTCTTGCCCAGCATCGGGGTTTCGATGTCGATGAAGCCCTGGGCGTCCAGGTACTTGCGCACTTCCATCGCCACCTTGTAGCGCAGGCGCAGGTTGTATTGCATCTGCGGACGGCGCAGGTCCAGCACGCGGTGCGTCAGGCGGGTGGTTTCCGACAGGTTGTCGTCGTCGAGCTGGAACGGCGGCGTGACCGACGGGTTCAGCACGGTCAGCTCGTGGCACAGCACCTCGATCTTGCCCGACGTCAGGTTGCTGTTCTCGGTGCCGGCCGGACGCGGACGCACCTTGCCCACCACGCGGATGCAGAACTCGTTGCGGATTTCTTCCGCGGCCTTGAACATCTCCGGACGGTCCGGATCGCACACCACCTGCACCAGGCCTTCACGGTCGCGCAGGTCGACGAAGATCACGCCACCATGGTCGCGGCGGCGCTGCACCCAGCCGGTCAGGGCCACTTCCTGGCCGGTCAGTTGTTCGGTCACCAGACCGCAGTAGTGTGTACGCATGGAAGACATAGGAGAGAGTTCCTGTAAAGCACGGCCGCAAGACCCGGCCGCGCGCAATTCAGTTGGTATGGGTGTCGGCGACTTCGTCGTCGGCGCTCGCCATCTCGGCCGGGCGGGCGTCGCCGCCATTCCTGCGCGGCAGATCGGTCGGCGCCACCACACCCATCGACACGATGTACTTCAGCGCCGCGTCGACGGTCATGTCCAGTTCGATCGTGTCGGCCTTGGGCATCATCAGGAAGAAGCCAGAAGTCGGGTTCGGCGTGGTCGGCACGTACACGCTGACGTATTCGCCTTGCAGGTGATTCTGCACGTCTCCGCCGGGCCTGCCAGTCAGAAACGCAATAGTCCACGATCCTTCGCGCGGATATTGCACCAGCAGCGCCTTGCGGAACGCATTGCCCGACGACGACAGCAGCGTGTCCGACACCTGCTTCACGCTGGTATAGATCGGGCCCACCACGGGGATATGGCCCAGCAGCGCTTCCCACCAGCGCACCAGGCGCTGGCCGATGAAGTTGTGCGTCAGCACGCCCACCAGCAGGATGAACAGCAGCGTCAGGATCGCGCCCAGACCCGGAATGCGGCGCCCGAACAGGTTCTCGGGCTGCCACGCCACGGGCAGCAGCGCCATGCTCTGGTCCATCGTGCCGATGATCAGGTTGAGCACCCACAGCGTGATGCCCAGCGGCACGAGCACGAGCAGCCCGGTCAGGAACCAGGTCTTGACGGCGGAAGTCTTCTTGGTGGCCACGTCTTGCCCGCGCTCAGTGGCTGGCGCCCGAACCGGCGCCGCCGCTGGCGGCCGGAGCGGCCGTCGGGGTGGTCGAGGTCGATGCCGTGGAGGCGGACTCAGTGGCCGCCGGGGTGCTCGCGGCGCCCGAGGTGGCCGGCGCGCTGGCACTGGCACCACCACTGCCGCCGCGGAAGTCGGTCACGTACCAGCCCGAGCCCTTGAGCTGGAAGCCAGCGGCGGTGAGCTGCTTCTTGTAGGTTCCGGCGGTGCCGCAGGACGGGCAGTCCGTGAGCGGTGCGTCGCTCATCTTCTGCAGCACATCGCGCCCGTGGCCGCAGGCGTCGCACCGGTAGGCATAGATCGGCATGGTTCTTTCGTGGAAATCTGAAACGTAGGGCGATATAGATGGCAACGCCGCCCACATCGACAAGGGCGATGCGCGCAATATAGGCGCGCGGCGATGCAAAGCTTCGGATTATAAACCGTCGGCGGGGCGTCTACCGGCAGGAAATGAGGGGATTACGGGGCGCAATCGTCACGGCTGCGCCCAATCGCACCAAAGTTAAGCAATATGCACTTCGCGGACCGGCGGCCGATCGCTGATCCATTGCGGCAGCAGCGACCCAAACACCATCCCGCCGATCGAGCACAGCAGTCCCACCATTTGTGGCGGCACCGTGGCATCGGCGAACGCCACCTCGCAGGTGAGCCACGACGCCAGGCCCAGCACGATGGCCAGCAACCCGCCCTGCCGCGTGGCAGGCTTCCAGAACATGCCGAACGCGAGCGGCACGAACGACGACACCAGCGTCACCTTGTACGCGTTCTCGACCATATGGAAGATCGACAGGTGCGAGTTCAGCGCGAACAGCGTGACCAGCGTTGTGAACACCAGCACCACGGCCTGCATCACGCGCAGGAACTGCTTGTCGCTCAAATGGCGGAAGTACGGGCGCAGGATGTTCTCGGCGAAGGTCACCGACGGCGCCAGCAGCGTGGCCGAGGCGCAGCTCTTGATGGCCGACAGCAGCGCGCCGAAGAACATCACCTGGGCGAACATCGGCGCGTGGGTCAGGATCAGTTGCGGCAGGATCAGTTGCGAGTCCGCGTTGATGTACTTCTCAACCATCTGCGGGTCGATCAGCGTGGCCGAATAGGCCAGGAACATCGGGATGAACGCGAAGAAGAAGTACAGCACGCCGCCCAGCACCGAGGCGCGGCCGGCAATCTGCTCGGATTTCGACGACGTCACGCGCTGGAACACGTCCTGCTGCGGAATCGAGCCCAGCATCATCGTAAACAGTGCCGCCGCAAAGCCGATGATCTGCACGAAGTCCAGCGACGGCCAGAACTCGAACTTGCCGGCGGCCGCCGCGTGCGACACCACGGCGGTGACGCCGCCCGCCTGGCCGCTCACCTCGTAGCCGATATAGAGCATGCCGACCACGATGATGATCATCTGGATGAAGTCGGTCACCGCCACCGACCACATGCCCCCGAACAGCGTGTACACCAGCACGCTGGCCGCGCCGATCATCATGCCGGCATCCTGCGACAGCGCGCCGTCGGAGACAACGTAGAACACCAGCCCGAGCGCCTTGATCTGCGCCGCCACCCAGCCCAGGTACGACACCACGATGCACAGCGTGGTCAGCACTTCGGCCAGCCGGCCATAGCGGTTGTGATAGTAGTCGCCGATGGTGAGCAGGTTCATCCGGTACAGCGGCCGGGCGAAGAACAGGCCCACGAGGATCAGGCACAGCGAGGAACCGAAGGGGTCGGAAACCACGCCCGACAGCCCCTCCTTGAGGAACACGGCCGGGATGCCGAGCACGGTTTCGGAGCCGAACCATGTGGCGAACACCGTGGCGGTGACGATGTAGAACGGCAGGCTGCGGCCCGCAACGGCGAAATCGGCGGTGCCCTTGACTCGCAGCGCCGCCCACAGGCCGATGCCGACCGAGATAACCCAATAGATGATGACGAACCAGATCAGCATGCCGCTGCCCTATCCCAAATTGCCAGAAATGCCCTGGTGGCGAAAAACCGAAAGCCGGCCGGATGCCTGGAGCCTGCACAGGCTGACTCCTGCCGGAGTCCAATTCATCGGTCGGGGCCGCGGGCGCCCGGGGCGGGCATGAGCGGTCGTAGCCGAATCAAAACGCGGATTATAGCGACGCAGACCCCCGGGGGCGAAAAAAATTCCCCCGGTCAGCGCAAATCCCCAGATTGGTTCACATGACTGTTGTATGGCTGGCGCGCCTCCCGCCCGGCGGGGGCCCGGCAGCCCGGGGGCGCCGTCCTACCAGTACCCGGCCCAGGCCAGCGCCTGGACGATCACGATGCCGGCCAGGAAACCGCCGACCAGCAGCAGCGCCGTGGACAGGCGCCGGTTGGTGCGGCGCTGCTCGTGCACCAGCTGGGTCAGCAGCCGCTCCTGCTCGCCATTGCTCACCAGGGCACGGCGTTCCAGGAACTGGTGCGCCAGGCGCGGGAAGTCCGGCAGCATCTTCGCCCACTGCGGCGCTTCCACCTTGACGCGCTCCCAGGCGCCCTGCCAGCCCACCTGCTCGTACATCCAGCGTTCCAGGAACGGCTTGGCCGTCTTCCAGAGGTCGAGGTCCGGATCGAGCTGCCGGCCCAGCCCCTCGATATTGAGCAGCGTCTTCTGCAGCAGCACCAGTTGCGGCTGGATTTCCACATTGAAGCGGCGCGACGTCTGGAACAGCCGCATCAGCACCATGCCCAGCGAGATTTCGCGCAACGGCTTGTCGAAATACGGCTCGCAGCAGGCGCGCACCGCCGATTCCAGTTCCTCCACGCGGGTCTCGGCCGGCACCCAGCCCGATTCCACGTGCAGCAGCGCCACCCGGTGGTAATCGCGCCGGAAGAAGGCGATGAAATTCTGCGCCAGGTAATTCTTGTCGAACTCGGACAGCGCCCCGACGATGCCGAAGTCCAGCGCGATATAGCGGCCGAACGTCTCGGGCTGCACCGACACGAGGATGTTGCCCGGATGCATGTCGGCGTGGAAAAAACCGTCGCGGAACACCTGGGTGAAGAAGATTTCCACGCCTTCCTCGGCCAGCTTGTGCATGTCTACGCCGGCCGCCTTCAGCGATTCGGTGCGCGAGATCGGAATGCCATGCATCCGCTCCATCGTGAACACCGTGCTGGTACACCAGTCCCAGAACACCTCGGGCACGCACAGCAGCTCGCTGTCGGCAAAATTCCGGCGCAGCTGGCTGGCGTTGGCCGCCTCGATCATCAGGTCCAGCTCGTCGTGCAGGTATTTGTCGAACTCGGCCACCACCTCGCGCGGCTTCAGGCGCCGGCCGTCCACCCAGACGCGCTCCAGCCACGTGGCCATGTCGCGCATCAGCGCCAGGTCGCTGTCGATCACGGGCAGCATGCCGGGGCGCAGCACCTTCACGGCCACCTCGCGGCCATGGCTGGGCCCGCCGCGCAGCGTGGCGAAGTGCACCTGCGCAATCGACGCGCTGGCCACCGGCTGGTGCTCGAAGTTCTCGAACAGCTGGTCCAGCGGCCGTCCCAGCGATTTCTCGATGATCCGTACCGCCAGGGCCGAATCGAACGGCGGCACCTGGTCCTGCAGCTTGGCCAGCTCGTCGGCAATATCGGGCGGCATCAGGTCGCGCCGCGTGGACAGCACCTGGCCGAACTTTACGAAGATCGGCCCCAGCACGGTCAGCGCCATGCGCAGACGCTCGCCGCGCGGCTGTTCGAGCTTGCGGCCGATGGTGATCACGCGCACCAGGAATTTGATGCGCCGGCTCTTGAAGCCGGACAGCACGAGTTCGTCGAGCCCGTAGTACAGGATGACGAAGACAATCTTGCAAAGGCGCAGCAGGCGGGTCATGCGGGAATTTTCAGATGGCGGCGCCGCGGATCGCGGCAACGGAAAGCGACATGAAGGTTAGCGATGAGCCGACGGGAGCGTGCCCGGCGGATTGTCTCCCTGTCCGCCCGTGCGTTCCAGGCGCTCAAGCCGCTTTTCCAGCCGTGCCAGGTCGTCACGGAGCCGGGCCACGTCCGTGCCCAGCCCGTCCAGCGCCGCATGGCGCACCAGCGTCGGTTGCTCGTCCAGCAGGTATTCGGTCACGTTGTCCAGCAGCGCCTTGCCCACACGGGTGGCGCTTTCATGCACCTGGCGCGCTCCGTCGACCACGCGCTGCGCCATGCTGTCGCTGACGGGGCCACCCATCACGCCACGCAGGGCACGGGACAGGTCTTCCGCCGCATCCCAGCGCAGGTTGCGCGCCAGCGTCGACACCGCATTGGCCAACTCGGCGTCGCCTTCGATCCGGACATGGCGCATGGCAGCCGCCTGGCCGCCCTCGGCCACGTCGGCCACCACCAGCGGCCATTGCTGCAGCGGCACGATCAGGGTCACGGCGGCCGGCTCGGCCTCGGGCGCCTGCTCGATGCCGCCGGGCTCCGTCACGCGCAGCGACAGCGCAAACGCCGCGGCGTCGAAGCGGATCACGCGGCCGGCAAATGGCCCCAGGAGACTGCAGGCCCAGGGCTCCTGCTCGATCAGGTGGTTCAGTGCGGCGACGATCGGCGCGGCCAGCGGTGTCGGCAAGGCGTTCATGGCGTCCGGTGTGCGGGCGGGGCAGCCCAATGAAAAAGGCCCACGCTTACGTGGGCCTCCATTCTAAGCTACTCGGCCGCCGCTTCATGTCATCCATGCGCTGACGGCCGCGATGTCGCTCAGGACTCCTGCTGGATACCGGCCAGCAGCCAGCCGCCCGTGCCAGACGTGGACTTGGCCAGGTTCCAGACCTCGCCAAACGGCTGCGCCGCCTCGCCGGCCTTCTCGCGGATCATGCCCGAGAAGCGCACGCTCGCCACGTGCTGGTTCGGCGTGGACTCGATGCCCAGCAGCTGGGCGTCCAGCGTGACCACGTCGGTCTTGTTGACCTCGGCGCCACGGTCGCCCAGATCCATCTTGATCTCGGCGAACATCTCGGGCGTGGTGAACTCGCGGATGTCGTCCAGGTTGCCGGCATCCCACGCCGCCTGCAGGCGGACATAGTGCACCTTGGCATTGCGCAGGAACGACTCGGTATCGAAGTCGGCCGGCACACCCCACGGTTGCTGCGCCGCAGCGTCGGCAACGCCTGCCGCCGCGCCGCCCATCACCGGGTTGGCCGCCGCGCCGGGATAGCCGGCCGGCTGCACCGGCTCGGCCTGACGCAGGGTGGGCTCGGCGTTGCGGGCCGCGCCGCCGAAGGGCGAGTTTGAGTTGTTGCTGCCGCTGCCCATGCCGGCGTAGGCCGGCGTCTGCGAGCGGGACGAACCGCCGCGGAACTTGCGGATCAGCCAGATGGCGAGCATCGCGATCACGGCGATCATGATCACGTTGGCCAGGAAGCTGGCCGCCGCGCCGCCGAGACCGAAGTGCGACAGCAGGTAGCCCAGGCCCAGGCCGGCCGCCAGGCCGCCGAGCATGCCGCCCCAGTTGCGCTTCGGCGCTGCCGCCGCCGCGCCGCCTGCCGCGCCCGCCGTGGCCGGAGCGGCCTGCTGTGCGGGCTGCTGCTGGGCCGGCGCATTTTGTTGCGGCGGCGTTGCCTGGCGCTGTTGCGTCACATTGGACGACTGCTTGCCCACGCTGCGCGAGCCGCCGAGGCGTTTCGCATTGGCGTCGAGCGCTACCCCGAGGGCCAGCGTCACCATCAGCGACGCGGCCAGGAATTTCCCACGAAAAGAAGACATATTCTGCGATCCCCTGTCATTTCCGGCCACTATTGGCCGAACATGGCGAATTAGTACTTTCTACCGACGTGGAGCGCCACGACTCCGGCCGTCAGATTGAAGTATTCGACTTGCTCGAGCCCAACTTGTTCCATCAAGCGTACAAGTGAACCCTGGTCCGGATGCATTCTGATCGATTCCGCAAGATAGCGATAGCTCGGGGCATCCCCAGCCACGCGTTCACCCAGCCAAGGGAGTACCTTGAAAGAATAGATGTCGTAGAACTTTTCGAGCGGTTTCCAGACTTTCGAGAACTCCAGCACCATCACCTTGCCGCCCGGCTTCACCACCCGGCGCATCTCGGCCAGCGCGCGATCCTTGTGCGTCATGTTGCGCAGACCGAACGCCACGGTGACCAGGTCGAAGTAGTTGTCGGGGAACGGAATCTTCTCGGCGTCGCACAGCGCCACCGGCGTGGCGATACCCTTGTCGAGCAGCCGGTCGCGGCCCACGCGCAGCATGGACTCGTTGATATCGGTCAGCCACACCTCGCCGCGCGGGCCGGCCTGCTTCGCGAATGCCTTGGCCAGGTCACCCGTGCCGCCCGCGATGTCCAGCACCTTGTGGCCCGGGCGCACATTGGCCTGGGCGATCGTGAACATCTTCCAGAGCCGGTGCATGCCGCCGGACATCAGGTCGTTCATCACGTCGTACTTGCTGGCCACCGAATGGAATACGCCGGCAACCTTGCCGGCCTTGTCCGTTTCGTCGACCTTTTCGAACCCGAAGTGGGTTTCGCTCATTCTCAGACTCCAGGTACTTGATTCAGTGGTGATGCCCGCATCCATGGCCGCCCGGCGCCGCCATGGGCGCATCGCGGTCCAGCCCGGCGGCCTCGAGCCGCTTCAGATAGTCGGCCCACAGCACATCCTGCTGCTCGCCCAGGCGGTACAGCAGCTCCCACGTATAGATGCCGGTGTCGTGGCCGTCGTCGAAGCGGATCAGGATGGCGTAGTTGCCCACCGGCTCCACGGCCGCGATGCCCACGCCGCGCTTGCCGGTCTGCAGCGTTTCCTGCCCCGGGCCATGGCCCTGCACTTCGGCGGAGGGCGAGTATACGCGCAGCAGCTCGAACGGCAAGCGCCAGGCACGGCCATTGTCGAAGCCGATCTCCAGCACGCGCGATTGCGTGTGGACGGTCAGCGCGGTGGGATGTGGGGTGTGTTTTTCCAGGCCTGCCATGATGAGGGGCGCGCCGCCTGCCCGACCTCGGCCGGGCGATCCGGCGGCGCCGTCACGTGTCTTGTACGACCCGATAGCTTACCCCACCCCTATCGCCTTGCCCATCCTGCGGACCGCCGCCGCTGCCGTCGGCCGCACTCCCGGCCGGCACGTAGCGCAGGCGCCGCTGATGGAAGGCCGCCACGGTGCTGCGGTGCGCGATGCTGACAATGGCCGCGTTGGGCAACGCTTCCACCATCAACTGGTACATGGCGCGCTCGGTTTCCTCGTCCAGCGCGCTGGTGGCTTCGTCCAGGAACAGGTAGTCGGGCTTCTGCAACAGCGCACGCGCGAAGGCCAGGCGCTGCTGCTCGCCCGGCGAGAGCCGCAGCGACCAGTTGTCGAACACGTCCAGATGCCTGGCCAGGAAGCCCAGCCGCGCGCGGCGCAGCACCTCGGTCAGGGTCTCGCACGAGTGCGCGTTGCCGGCATCGGGGTAGGACAGCGCGTCGGCCAGCGTGCCGATCGGCAGGTAGCTGCGCTGCGGCAGGAATAGCATGCGACGGCCGGGCAGCGTGATCCGCCCGCGTCCGTACGGCCAGATGCCCGCCAGCGCGCGGAACAGCACGCTCTTGCCGCAGCCCGACGGTCCGTTCACGAGCCAGCGCTCGCCCGGGGCGATCGACAGCGAGAACGGCGCCACCAGCTCGCGCATGCCCGGCTGGCCCGGCTGGCCCGGCTGGCCCGTTGCGTCCACGCCCTCGTCATCCACATCGAAGCCGCCCCGCACCGGCAGCGCGAGCGCCAGGCCGCTGATGGCGATGCCGGCATCGGCCGGATCGGCGGACGCCACCACCTCGATATCGCCCGGCCCTTCGTGCGTCAGGTCCTGGCGCTCGGCCACGCGCATCGCTTCCTGGAAGTCGATCAGACGGTTGGCGGCGGCCTTCCAGCCCACCAGCGTCGAATAGCTGTCGACGAACCACGACAGCGCGCCCTGCACCTGGCCGAACGCCGAGTTAATCTGCATCAGGCCGCCCAGCGTGAGCTTGCCCGAGAAGTAGCGCGGCGCCGCCACCAGCAGCGGGAAGATGATCGCGAACTGGCCGTAGCCGGAATTCACGAAGGTCAGGCGCCGGGTGTAGCGCATCAGCTGGTTCCAGTTGGCCCGGATGCGCTCGAAGCGCGCCCGCAGCCCGCCCTCTTCGGTGGGTTCGCCCCGGTACAGCGCCACCGGCTCGCTGTTCTCGCGCAGGCGCACCAGCATGAAACGGAAATTGGCCTCGTACTGTTCCTGCTGGAACGACAGACCGATCAGCGGCCGCCCCACGAAGTGGGCAATCAGCGAGCCCACCACGGCGTAGGCGATGGCGAACCACACCATGTAGCCCGGGATGGTCAGGTCCACGCCACCCAGCACGAAGCTGATCGGGCCGGAAACCACCCAGAGGATGCCGATGAACGACACCAGCGTCACCACCGAATTCAGCAGCCCCATCGACAGCGTCAGCGCGCCGTCGGTGAACTGGCGCAGGTCGTCGGCCAGACGCTGGTCGGGGTTGTCGGTCGAATGGGTCTGTTCGATACGGTAGTACGCCTGGTGGCCCAACCAGCGCCGCAGGAACGTGCCGGTCATCCACGTGCGCCAGCGCATCTGCAGCATCATCTGGTAGTACTGGCGCGAGATGGCCAGCACGATGAAGCAGGCGGCGATCCACGAGAACCGCAGCAGCAGCGCCTTGAACGAGACGAAGTCGCGCTGCTCGATGGCGTTGTAGAACACCCGGTTCCACTCGTTGAGCAGCACGTTGATATAGACGATGCCCAGGTTCAGCGCCACGACCAGCGTCAGCAGGCCCAGGCCCGCCTTGCGGTCATCGGACTTCCAGTAGGGCTTGATCAGGGCCCACGTGGCGGCCAGCCGCAGCCGGCTCTGGTTCTTGAGTGCCTCGGCGGGGACGGCAGGGCCGGGCACGATCACGGACGATGGGGTGGAAGACATGGCGCCAGCGGGTTGGCCCGCCGCGCGTACAGCCAGCGGGCATGTTGTTGTTCGACTGGAGTCAGACGCGCGGCCACGCGCACGGGTTCCTTACCAGACGGCTACCGCACTTTACCAAGGACGGAATCAGTCGGCAGCGCCCAGCGCGGACAACGCCGCGCGCAGGGTGGGCAGGCGCGTCTGCAGTTCGGCCATGCGCGCCGGATCGGCGGCCCGCTGCGGCGCGGCCCAGATGGCTTCAGGGAAATGGGTGTCCCAGCGGTAGCGCGGAATGATGTGCCAGTGCAGGTGCGGCACCATGTTGCCGAACGCGGCCAGGTTGACCTTGTCCGGGTCCATGACCTCGCGCACCACGCGCTCGACCCGGGCCACCAGGCGCATCAGCCAGGCCTGGTCGGATTCGTCCAGGTCCGTCAATTCGGCCGCATGGTCGTTCCAGACCACCCGGCAGAACCCTGGAAACCGGTCGCGCTCCACCAGGATCAGACGGGCGCGATCGCCCATCCAGACCAGCTCGCCGCCGTCGGCTTCGCAGAGGGGGCAGTTGGGGACACGGGTCATGTGGGCGTAGGGTTCAGTGTTGGCGATGGGTTGCGTGCTGGCGTTGAATTGCTCCCCTCTCCCGCACGCGGGAGAGGGGTCGGGGGAGAAGGTTCAGCGGCTCGATTCACGGCAGGTCGCAACTTGAGCCGCCCTCCCTCTCCCCCACCCCTCTCCCACTTCATGGGAGAGGGGAGCGCATAACTACCGGCAGTGCCTTACACCAGCACGCGTTCGATGCCGCCGGCGTTGGCGCGGGCCACGTACTCGGGCATCCAGTTCTGGCCGAGCAGGTGCTTGGCCATCTCCACCACGATGTAGTCCGCCGAGATCGAGGCATCTTCGTTGTAGCGCGACAAACCCTGCAGGCACGACGGGCAGCTGGTCAGAATCTTCACGTCGCCGTTGAAGTCGTCGGAGCGCAGCTTGTCGGCGCCCTTGCGCATCTCCTCTTCCTTGCGGAACCGGATCTGCGTCGACACATCGGGCCGCGACACGGCCAGCGTGCCCGATTCCCCGCAACAGCGCTCGTTCTTCTCGATCTTGCCGCCGCCCTGGTTGCCGCCCATCAGGTCGTTCACCAGCCGGGTCGGGTCCATCGTCTTGATCGGGGTGTGGCACGGGTCGTGGTACATGTAGCGCGTACCGGTCACGCCCTCCAGCTTCACGCCCTTTTCCAGCAGGTACTCGTGAATGTCGATGATGCGGCAGCCCGGGAAGATCTTGTCGAATTCATAGCCGGCAAGCTGGTCGTAGCAAGTGCCACAGCTGACCACCACGGTCTTGATATCGAGGTAGTTCAGCGTATTGGCCACGCGGTGGAACAGCACGCGGTTGTCGCTGACCATCTTTTCGGCCTTGTCATACTGGCCGGCGCCGCGCTGCGGATAGCCGCAGCACAGGTAGCCCGGCGGCAGCACGGTCTGCACGCCCACATGCCACAGCATGGCCTGCGTGGCCAGGCCCACCTGCGAGAACAGCCGCTCCGAGCCGCAGCCCGGGAAGTAGAACACGGCCTCGGTTTCGGCCGTGGTCGTCTTCGGGTTGCGGATGATCGGGACGATCTCGTTGTCCTCGATATCCAGCAGCGCGCGCGCCGTCTTCTTGGGCAGGTTGCCCGGCATCTTCTTGTTGATGAAGTGGATCACCTGCTCCTGCACCGGCGGCTTGCCAACCGTGGCGGGCGGATGCTGGGTCTGCTTCTTCGCGAACTTCTTCAGTACCTCGTTGCCCAGGCGCTGCGCCTTGTAGCCCCAGCCGATCATGGCCGCGCGGGTCATGTTGATGGTCTGCGGGTTGGTCGCGTTCAGGAAGAACATCGACGCGGCAGTGCCCGGGTTGAACTTCTTCTGGCCCATCTTGCGCAGCAGGTTGCGCATGTTCATCGACACGTCGCCGAAGTCGATCTTCACCGGGCACGGCGTCACGCACTTGTGGCAGACCGTGCAGTGGTCGGCCACGTCCGAGAACTCGTCCCAGTGCTTGATCGACACGCCACGGCGCGTCTGTTCCTCGTACAGGAACGCTTCCACCAGCAGCGACGTGGCGAGGATCTTGTTGCGCGGGCTGTACAGCAGGTTGGCGCGCGGCACGTGCGTGGCGCACACCGGCTTGCACTTGCCGCAGCGCAGGCAGTCCTTCACGCTGTCGGCAATCGCGCCAATGTCGCTCTGCTGCATGATGATGGACTCGTGCCCCATCAGGCCGAACGACGGCGTGTACGCGTTGCGCAGGTCCGCGCCGGGCAGCAGCTTGCCCTTGTTGAAGCGGCCCTGGGGGTCCACGCGCTGCTTGTACGCGCGGAATTCGCCGATCTCTTCCTCGGTCAGGAATTCGAGCTTGGTGATGCCGATGCCATGCTCGCCGGAGATCACGCCATCGAGCGAACGGGCCAGGCCCATGATGCGGGCCACCGCGCGGTGCGCGTCCTGCAGCATGTCGTAGTCGTCCGAGTTCACCGGGATGTTGGTGTGGACGTTGCCGTCGCCGGCGTGCATGTGCAGCGCCACGAAGACGCGGCCGCGCAGCACCTGCTTGTGGATCTTCTGGGCCTCGTCGAGTATCGGCTTGAACTCGCCGCCGTTGAAGATCTTGCGCAGCTCGGCACGGATCTCGCTCTTCCAGCTCACGCGGATCGTGCGGTCCTGCATCAGGTGGAACACCGCGGCGTCGGGCTGGGCCTGCAGCCGCTGCTCGAACGCCGGGCCCAGCAGGCCCAGGCCGTGGCCGATCAGCGATGCGCGGGCCGCCTGCAGCGGCGTATCGAGGTGGTCCTGCAGGTAGCGCCAGCGCGCGCGCACTTCGCGCAGCAGCGTCAGCGCGTGCTGCACGCGGTCTTCCAGCAGTTCGGCGCTCGGAATCTCGTTGGCGTCGTCGCTGCGGCCCAGCGGCAGGTTGCCCCGCGCGAAGAACGCTTCCAGCTCGTCCACCAGCTTGAGCTTGTTCTTGATCGACAGCTCGATGTTGATGCGCTCGATGCCGTCGGTGTACTCGCCCATGCGCGGCAGCGGAATCACCACGTCTTCGTTGATCTTGAAGGCGTTGGTATGGCGCGCGATGGCGGCCGTGCGCGAACGGTCGAGCCAGAACTTCTTGCGGGCCTCGGGGCTCACGGCGATGAAGCCTTCGCCGCTCTTGCCGTTGGCCATGCGGATCACTTCCGACGTGGCGCGCGCCACGGCGTCCTCGTCGTCGCCGACGATGTCACCGATCAGCACCATCTTCGGGAACGCGTTGCGCTTGCTCTTGGTGGCGTAGCCCACCGCGCGCAGGTAGCGTTCGTCGAGGTGCTCCAGGCCGGCCAGGATGGCGCCGCCCTCGCGCTTCGACTCGCCGTCGAGGAAGTCCTTGATCTCGACGATGCTCGGAATGGCGTCGCGCGGCTGGCCGAAGAACTCCAGGCAGACCGTGCGGATGTGCTTCGGCATGCGGTGCAGAATCCAGCGCGCGCTGGTGATGATGCCGTCGCAGCCTTCCTTCTGCACGCCCGGCAAGCCCGCCAGGAACTTGTCCGTCACGTCCTTGCCCAGGCCTTCCTTGCGGAACTTGCGGCCCTCGATGGCCAGCGTCTCGGTGCGCAGCACCTTCTCGCCCGGCTTGCGGTTGCCGTCCGACCACTTCAGCTCGAACGTGGCCACCGGCACATCGTGGATCTTGCCCAGGTTGTGGTCCATGCGCGTGATCTCGAGCCAGTTGCCCTCGGGATCGACCATGCGCCAGCCGGCCAGGTTGTCGAGCGCAGTGCCCCACAGCACGGCCTTCTTGCCGCCCGCGTTCATCGCCACGTTGCCGCCGATGCACGAGGCATCGATCGACGTCGGATCCACGGCGAACACCAGGCCGGCCTTGTCGGCCGCATCGGCCACGCGGCGCGTGACCACGCCGGCACCCGAGAAGATGGTCGGCACCTTGTGGCCAACGCCCGGCAGGTCGGTCATCTCGACAGCATCGAGCTGTTCGAGCTTCTCGGTGTTGATGACGGCCGAGAACGGCGTCAGCGGCACGGCGCCACCGGTATAGCCGGTGCCACCCCCGCGCGGGATGATGGTCAGGCCGAGTTCGAAGCAGCCCTTCACCAGGCCGGCGATCTCGTCCTCGCTGTCCGGCGTGAGCACCACGAACGGGTATTCCACGCGCCAGTCGGTGGCGTCGGTCACGTGCGAGACGCGCGACAGGCCATCGAACTTGATGTTGTCCTTCTGGGTCACCTTGCCCAGCACGCGCTGGGCGCGCTTGCGCAGCGCATAGGCGTCGGCAAATTCCTGCTGGAACGCCTCGATCGCCTGCTTGGCGAACGCCACCAGCTGCTCCACGCGGTGCGAGCGGTCTTCGGCGGCCGGCTCGGCGTGCTCGGCACGGTCGGCGGCGCGGCGCTTTTCGATCTCGTTCAGGCGGTGGTGCAGCGCGCTAACCAGCATCTGGCGGCGCTTGGGATTTTCCAGCAGGTCGTCCTGCAGGTAGGGGTTGCGGCGCACCACCCAGATATCGCCCAGCACCTCGTAGAGCATGCGGGCCGAGCGGCCGGTGCGGCGTTCGTCGCGGAGTTCGTGAAGAATGCGCCAGGCTTCCTCGCCGAGCAGACGGATGACAATCTCGCGATCCGAAAACGACGTGTAGTTATAGGGGATCTCGCGCAGGCGCGGCGGGGCGTCCTGCGCTGCGAGCTTGGCATCGAGCACGAGTGGGGCGTTCATGGGCGGGACCGCTTCGAAGCAGCGCACGGGGACGGTGCGCAATTTTTCGTCATTAAAGGGCGATTGTACTGCAACGCCCCATTTCGCCGCACTGCAGCAACCCGATTTCCGGCCAATAACCCCTTAATCTGTCAGGAATACACCCCGGATTGCATGCAATTACCTCGTTTCCGGCGTTTCAGAACCATTGGCGGATGGCTTCGGCCACGCCATGCCAGAACGTATCGGGAATCCACAGCAGGCTGGCCGTCATCACCAGGTAGCGCAGGAACTTGCCCACTGCCATATAGAAGAGGCTGGGCCAGAATGGCATGCGCAGCCATCCCGCCAAAGTGCACAGCGGATCACCAATGGCCGGCAGCCACGACAGCAGCATGGTGGGCGGGCCGTGCCGGCGCATCCAGCGGAAGTACCTGGCGTCGAGCTTGGGCTTGTGCGACTTGCGCGGGTGGCGGCGGTGCTCGGCGTGCTCGCGCTCGTGCTCGTGGAGTTGGCGGCGCTGCCGGAACCGCACCACGGCCAGCTTGGCGGCGTAGCCCAGCCACCAGTCGATGGCGCCGCCCGCCGTGTTGCCGGCGGTAGCCACCAGCACGGCCGGCCAGAACATGTCCGGGTTCAGCTTCACGTAGCCGAACACGGCCGGCTCGGACCCCAGCGGCAGCAGCGTGGCCGAGATCAGGCTGACCACGAAGATGGCGGGCAGGCCCACCTTGGGTAGGGCTACGGTGTCGAACAGCCAGTCGATAAAGGCTTCCATGCGCAAGGAAACAGAACGGTGCGGGGGCGAGGGCAACCCGCATGGCAGCAGGCGGGGTTTTGTGATTAACTGTTAGAGCCTGTTGCGGCGATTCGTTCACGCGCCGCGCGATCCGGGCAAACCCGGCAGCACCAATATCACGAAATAGCCGTCCCAACCAAGCGGCAGTACCGCGTCGTGGCCCGTCCCGCGCTGTTTATTTCATTCCGGGATCCGGCGGAGCTGGCCATGCGCGCACACCCACATGGAGACAAGCATGGCGATTCCGATCCGCCTGACGGTCAATGGCAAGCCCGTTGACGCGCAGGTTGAACCCCACACCCTTCTGGTCCAGTTCCTGCGCGAGCAGCTTCGCCTCACGGGCACGCATGTGGGCTGCGACACCGCCCAGTGCGGCGCCTGCACCGTCCACCTGGACGGCCGCGCCGTGAAGTCCTGCAACGTGCTGGCGGTCCAGGCGGACGGCGCCAGCGTGACCACCATCGAAGGACTGGCCGTCAACGGCGAGATGCACCCGATGCAGGCGGCGTTCCGCGAATGCCATGGCCTGCAATGCGGCTTCTGCACGCCGGGCATGGTAATGGCCGCCACCTCGCTGCTCAAGCAGCAGCCGCACGCCGACGCACAAGCCATCCGCGAGCAGCTCGAAGGCAACCTGTGCCGCTGTACCGGTTACCACAACATCGTGCGTGCGGTGCAGCAAGGCCAGGCCACGATGCAGGGCCAGACCGCCCCGGCCAGCGACCGCGTCACGGTCAGCGCGGAATAACGGAGGCCCGTCATGAACGCACCCGACAAGCACCCGCTGATTGGCGCGCCCGTCCGCCGCAAGGAAGACTATCGCTTCCTGACCGGCAACGGCCAGTACACCGACGATGTCACGCTGCCGCACCAGAGCTACGGCTACTTCCTGCGCTCGCCGCACGCGCATGCGCGCATCCGGTCGATCGACACCTCGGCCGCGCTCGCCATGCCAGGCGTGGTTGCCGTCCTGACCGGCGACGACATGGCCGCCGACAAGGTGGGCGGCCTGCCCTGCGGCTGGCTGATCCACAGCATCGACGGCACGCCGATGAAGGAACCGCCCCACCCGGCGCTGGCGCACGGCAAGGTCCGTCACGTGGGCGACCAGGTAGCGCTGGTCATCGCCGAAACGCTGCAGCAGGCGCGCGATGCCGCCGAGGCCATCGACGTCGACTACGACGAGCTGCCGGCCGTGGTCAACCCGGCCGATGCCGCGTCGGCCAGCACGCTGGTTCATGACGACGTGCCGGCCAACACCAGCTACACGTGGGGCCACGGGGACAAAGCTGCCACCGACGCGGCGTTCGCCCGGGCGGCACACGTGACGACGCTCGAGATCGTCAACAACCGGCTGATCCCGAACGCCATCGAGCCGCGCGCGGTGAACGCCAGCTACACGCGCCAGGACGACGGCTACACGGTCTACGTATCGAACCAGAACCCGCACGTGGAACGCCTGCTGATGGGCGCCTTCGTGCTGGGGCTGCCCGAGTCGCGGCTGCGCATCATCGCGCCCGACGTGGGCGGCGGCTTCGGCTCCAAGATCTTCCTGTATCCGGAAGACGTGGCGCTCACCTGGGCTTCGAAGAAGGTCGGCCGGCCGGTCAAGTGGACGGCCGAGCGCTCGGAATCGTTCCTGACCGACGCCCATGGCCGCGACCACGTGACCAAGGCGGAACTGGCGCTCGACGCCGACGGCAGGTTCCTGGCGATGCGCGTGCATACGATCGCCAACATGGGCGCGTACCTGTCCACGTTCGCCAGCAGCGTGCCCACCATCCTGTACGCCACGCTGCTGGCTGGCCAGTACGCCACGCCGGCGATCTATGCCGAGGTGCAGGCGGTGTTCACCAACACCTCGCCGGTAGACGCGTATCGCGGCGCCGGCCGCCCCGAAGCCACCTATGTGGTGGAGCGGCTGGTGGAAGCCGCCGCGCGCGAAACCGGCATCGACCCCGCCACGCTGCGCCGCAAGAACTTCATCCGCAGCTTCCCGTACGCCACCCCCGTGGGCCTGACCTACGACACTGGCGACTACGAGCCATGCCTGGCCCGGGCCGAGGAACTGGCCGATGTGGCGGGCTTTCCGGCGCGGCGTGAAGCCGCCAGGCAACGGGGCAAGCTGCGCGGCCTCGGCTACTCGTGCTACATCGAGGCCTGCGGCCTGGCACCGTCGAATATCGCCGGGGCGCTGGGCGCCCGCGCGGGCCTGTTCGAAGTGGGCGAGATCCGCGTACACCCCACGGGCACCGTCACCGTGTTCACGGGCTCGCACAGCCACGGGCAGGGTCACGAGACCACGTTCGCGCAGATCGTGGCAGACCGCCTCGGCCTGGCGCTCGAAGCGGTGGAAATCGTGCACGGCGATACCGGACGCGTGCCGTTCGGCATGGGCACCTATGGCTCCCGCTCGCTGGCGGTGGGCGGGTCGGCCATCATGAAGGCGCTCGACAAGATCGAAGCCAAGGCCAAGAAGATTGCCGCCCACCTGCTGGAGGCGTCCGACTCCGACATCGAGTTCCACGATGGCGTGTTCCGCGTGGCCGGCACCGATCGCACCAAGACCTTCGGCGAGGTGGCGCTGACCGCCTACGTGCCACACAACTATCCGCTGGACAAGCTCGAGCCGGGCCTGAACGAAAACGCGTTCTACGACCCCACCAACTTCACCTACCCGTCCGGGGCCTACATCTGCGAGGTGGAAGTGGACCCCGACACCGGCGAGAGCCGCGTGATCAAGTTCACCGCCGTGGACGATTTCGGCAACGTGATCAACCCGATGATCGTCGAGGGACAGGTGCACGGCGGCATTGGGCAAGGGCTCGGGCAGGCCATGCTGGAGCAGTGCATCTACGACCCCGACAGCGGGCAGTTACTGACCGGCTCGTACATGGACTACGCCATGCCGCGCGCGGCCGACCTGCCAGACTTCACGGTGGAAACCGCCTCCGGCACGCCGTGCACGCACAACCCGCTGGGCGTGAAGGGTTGCGGCGAGGCCGGCGCCATCGGCTCGCCGCCCGCGTTCGTCAACGCGCTGGTGGACGCACTGGCGCCGCTCGGCGTGCACGACTTGCAGATGCCCGCCACGCCGCACCGCGTGTGGCAGGCCATCCAGGCCGCGCAGGGTAGCGCGGCGTAACCGGGGAGACGACCATGTACGCATTCCAGTACGAACGCGCCACGGACGCCCAGGCCGCCGTGGCAAAGCTCAAGGCCGATGGCGATGCCAAATTCCTGGCCGGCGGGCAGAGCCTGCTAGCCGCCATGAAACTGCGGCTCGCCGCGCCGTCTGCACTCGTCGATATCGCCCGCATCCCGGGCATCGCCGATATCGGTGTGCAGGGCGACGAGATCGTGATCGGCGCGGCCGCGCGCCATGCCGACGTGGCGGCCAACACCGAGGTCATGCGCCGCATCCCGGCGCTGGCCGCGCTGGCGCACGGCATTGGCGACCGCCAGGTGCGCGCCATGGGCACCATCGGCGGCTCGCTGGCCAACGACGACCCCGCCGCCGACTATCCGGCGGCAGTGCTCGCCCTGAACGCCACCGTCGTGACCGACCGCCGCAGCATCGCCGCCGACAGCTTCTTCAAGGGCCTCTATGAAACGGCACTGGCCCCCGACGAACTGATCACGTCCGTGCGCTTTCCCGTGCCCGACCAGGCCGCCTACATCAAGTTCCGCAACCCGGCCTCGCGCTTCGCGCTGGTGGGCGTGATGGTGGCGCGCAGCGGCCAGACGGTGCGCGTGGCGGTGACCGGCGCGGCCGACAGCGTGTTCCGCGCGCCGGCCCTGGAACAAGCCCTGTCGGCCAGCTTCACACCAGCCGCCGCACGCGCCGTGAAGGTCGACCCGTCAGGGCTCAACGGCGACCTGCACGCGTCACCGGAATACCGCGCGCACCTGATCCCGGTGCTGGCGGCCAGGGCGGTGGAACAGGCGTTGAAAGGCTGAAGCCCCTCCGGTTCGCTCCCCTCTCCCGACGGTTTGCTCCCCTCTCCCGCTCGCGGGAGAGGGGCCGGGGGAGAGGGGCGGCGTATCGCGTGCCGCCATGCTGGATACAGCCAACAGCTTCGCTCCAATACTCGCGTGCTGGATCAAACCGACGGCTTTGCTCGATGTGGTGCCTTGCTGGACCACCCCTCTTTCCTACTCTCTCCCCATGAGGGGAGAGAGAGCCAAGACACTACGTTCTGGTTCCGCTTGGGCGTGGCTCGCGGCGATGGCGTTTAAACAACCGGCAGCTTCGTCAATCGGCTCGGCAATCTAACCATGCTCCCGACCTCCATCGACCAGACCCTCGCCCAGCTGGCACAGCAGCAGTATTTCGCCGATCGCGAAACTGCCACCGTGCTCTACCTGGCGCTGCGCATGCAGCGGCCGCTGTTCCTCGAAGGCGAGCCCGGTGTGGGCAAGACGGCGCTGGCGCAGGCCATGTCGGGCATGCTCGGCACGCGCCTGCTGCGGCTGCAGTGCTATGAAGGGCTCGACGCCGCCAGCGCGCTCTACGAATGGGACTATCCGCGCCAGATCATGGCGCTGCGGCTGGCCGAGGCGCGTGGCGAGCGGCCCGAGCAGCAATCGCTCTATCACGACGACTACCTGCTCAAGCGGCCGCTGCTCGAAGCGCTCCTGCCGGACCCTGCCGCGCCCGGCATGCCGCGCGTGCTGCTGCTCGACGAGATCGACCGGGCCGACGAGCCCTTCGAGGCGTTCCTGCTCGAAGTGCTGTCCGAATACCAGGTGTCGATTCCCGAGATTGGCGTGGTGCGTGCCGAGCGGCCGCCGGTGATCGTCATCACGTCGAACCGTACCCGCGAGGTGCACGACGCGCTCAAGCGCCGCTGCCTCTACCAGTGGATGGACTACCCCGACCGCGACCGCGAGCTGCAGATCGTGGCTGCGCGCGCGCCGGAGGCCGCGGTGGCGCTGCAGCGCCAGGCCGTGGATTTCGTGCACCGCCTGCGCGGCATCGACTTGTTCAAGGCGCCAGGCATCGCGGAGGCCATCGACTGGTGCCGGGCGCTGGCCGCGCTGGGCGTGACCGAGCTCGATCCCCAGTCGGTGCGCGACACGCTTGGCGTGCTGCTGAAATACCAGGACGATCTGGCGCGCGCAGACGGCCCCACCATCGCCGAACTGCTGGCCGACGTGCCGCCGGCCACCTGACATGCACGCCGCGCCGTCCGTCCGCCAGCCCGCGCATCATGCCTTGCCGATGCTGGCGCGCAATGTCACGCACTTTGTGCGGCTGCTGCGCGATGCCGGCTTCGGACTATCGCCGGCCCACGCCATCGACGCGCTCGAAGCCCTGCGCCACGTGGACATCGGCCAGCGCGCCGAGGTACGCGCCGCGCTGGCCGCGCTGGTCCTGTCCGGCCCCGACCAGCGCCCGCTATTCGACGCCGCCTTCGACCTGTTCTGGCGCGACCCCGACTGGGAAGGCAAGCTGCGCGCGATGCTGCTGCCGCGCGTGGATGCCGGCGCGCCGCCGCCGAAGCGGAGCAACCGCCTGGCCGATGCGCTGGCCGCGCGCCAGCCGGCGTCGTCGCGCCCGCCCCAGCCCATGCGCGAGGAACGCTTCACCGCGCCGCTGACGTTCTCGGAACAGGAACGGCTGGCCAGCCGCGACTTCGAAACCCTGTCGGCCGAGGAATGGCGCGCGCTGCAACACCTGGTGCGCACGCGCCGCACGCACCTGGCACTCCAGCGCACCCGGCGGCTGCGCGCGGCGTCGTGCGGCACCCATGCCGACCTGCGCGCCAGCGCTCGGCTGGCCGTCCGCCAGCATGGCGAATGGCTGCGCTGGAAGTACCGGCAGCGCACCGAGCGCAAGCCGCCGGTGGTGCTGCTGCTCGATATCTCGGGCTCGATGAGCCAGTACTCGCGAGCGGTGCTGTACTTCTGCCATGCGCTGATGCAGTCACGCGAGCGCATGCACGTGTTCCTGTTCGGCACGCGGCAGACCAACGTCACGCGCGCGCTGCGCGAACGCGACCCGGACGAGGCCGTCACGCTGATCACCGGGCAGGTGCGCGACTGGGCCGGCGGCACGCGCATCGGCGCCGCGCTGGCCACGTTCAATCGCCAGTGGGCGCGCCGTACGCTCGCCGGCCGTGCCACGGTGCTGTTCGTCAGCGACGGCATCGACCTCGAACAGATCGACGTGCTGGCGCAGGAAATGGCGCGCCTGCGCCGCTTCGCGCATCGCATCGTCTGGCTCAATCCGCTGCTGCGCTATGCGGGCTTCTCGCCCCAGGCGCGCGGCATCCAGGCCATCCTGCCCCATGTGGATGCCATGCGCCCCGCGCACAACCTGGACAGCCTGCTGGCCCTGGAAACCCTGCTGGCCGACGCCGGCACCCCCGCCGCCCTGCCTTCGGCAAGGCCCTCGCGCCCTCATCAAGGAACCCCGTCATGGAAATGAACCAGACCCAGCGCCTGCCTGTGCCCCAGGAGGTGGCGTGGGCGGCGCTGAACGACACGGCGCTGCTCAAGCAATGTATCCCCGGATGTGAGAGCATCGAGCCCGATGGCGAAAATGCCTACCTGCTGGCGTTGACCGCGGCAGTCGGCCCGGTCAAGGCCCGCTTCAAGGGACGCATGGCATTGCAGGACATCCAGGCGCCCCAGAGCTACACGATCCAGTTCGACGGACAAGGTGGCGCGGCCGGCTTTGGCAAGGGTTCGGCCAAGGTCACGCTCACGCCCGAGGGCGACGAGACCCTGCTGGCGTACGCGGTGCAGGCGCAGGTAGGCGGCAAGATCGCGCAGATCGGCTCGCGGCTGGTGGATGCGGCCGCGCGCAAGATGGCCGATACGTTTTTTGCGCGCTTCACGGAGGCGGTAGCCGGTGGCCCCGGCGACGGCACCGACGATGAGGCGGCGGACAGTGACAACAACGACGACACCCAGAGTGGGGCCGCCCCGGACGGCAACGAAGGCGGCGGCGAAGATCAGGCAAGGAAGCGGAAACGATCATGGACAGCGTGGATCTCGAAGTCCTGAAAAGCAGCGTGAAGTGGCAGCAGGAAGGACACGGCGTATTGCTGGTGACGGTGGTGCGGACGTGGGGCTCGTCCCCGCGGCCTGAAGGGGCGATGCTGGCCGTGCGTGACGACGGCCTCGTCGTCGGCTCGGTCTCGGGCGGATGCATCGAGGACGACATCATCTATCGCGTGCACAAGGAAGGCATCCGGGCCGCACGCCCCGAAGCCATGAAGTACGGCATCAGCGCCGAGGAGGCGCATCGCTTCGGCCTGCCCTGCGGCGGCACCATCGAGCTGGTGGCCGAGCCGCTGGCGCCCCATAGCGGCATCGCCGAGCTGCTCGACGCAGTGGAGAACGGCAGGCTGGTGGCGCGCTCGCTGGACATGGCCACCGGGCGCGCCACGCTGGCCCACGCCGAAGCGGCTGACGGCCTGGCCTTCGACGGCCAGACCCTGCTGACGATTCACGGCCCGCGCTACCGCATGCTCGTGATCGGCGCCGGGCAGTTGTCGAAGTACCTGTGCCAGATTGCCGTGGGCCTGGGCTTCCAGGTCACCGTGTGCGACCCGCGCGAGGAATACACCGAGACCTGGGACATTCCCGGCGTGACGATGGTGCGCACCATGCCCGACGACACGGTGGAGGCCATGAAGCTCGACGAGCGTTGCGCGGTGATTGCGCTCACGCACGATCCCAAGCTCGACGACCTGGCGCTGATGGAAGCGCTGCGCACGCCGGCGTTCTACGTGGGCGCGCTGGGCTCGCGCCGCAACAACAACGCACGGCGCGAACGGCTCAAGGAGTTCGACCTGACGGATTTGCAACTGGCGCGCCTGCATGGCCCGGTGGGCATCTATATCGGCAGCCGCACGCCGCCAGAGATTGCCATCTCCATCCTGGCCGAGGTGGTGGCCGCCAAGAACCATGTCTCGCTGCCCGATATCCTCCAGGTGGAAGGCGCCAAGGCCGCGCGCGAGATTGCGGCCGGCGAGGCCGAATGTCCGATCCTGCCCGGTGGCGTGCCCGCCCCGGCCCCGCAATCATGACGAAGTCCGCCCGCGCCCCGCTCACGCAGACCGACCTGCCAACCGGCATCCTGCTGGCCGCCGGTTTCGGCCGGCGCTTCGATCCCGCCGGCCTGCGCAACAAGCTGCTCGAAAAGATGCCCGATGGCCGCACCGTGGCATGGCGCAGCGCGCGCACCCTGGCGGCAGGGCTGCCGAATTCGATCGCCATCGTGCGGCCCGGCCATCCGGAGCTGTCCGAGGAATTGCGGCGCGGCGGCTGCAAGGTGGTGGAGTCCGCCGAGGCCGAGGCCGGCATGGGCGCCGCGCTGCGTGCGGGCGTGGCAGCCAGTGCCGAGGCCCGGGGCTGGGTCGTGGCGCTGGCCGACATGCCGTGGATCTCGATGGAACTGGTGCGCGCCGTGGCGCTGACGATCACCGCCCGCGACACGATCGCCGCGCCATGGCGCGATGGCCAGCGCGGGCACCCGGTAGGCTTCGGCGCGGCCTGGCGCGACGAACTGCTGAAACTCGACGGCGACGAGGGCGCCCGCGCCCTGCTGAAGTCGCAACCGGTAACGCGCATCCTGACCGAGGACAACGCAGCGTTCCGGGACATCGATGTACCGGGGGATCTGGTCTGAGGAAAGTGGACCTACACCTGACTCCCCTCTCCCACTTGTGGGAGAGGGGTTGGGGGAGAGGGCAAGCCGCTCAAGACGCGAGATCGGTCACTTGAACCGCCCCGCCCTCTCCCCCGGCCCCTCTCCCGCAGCGCGGGAGAGGGGAGCGAAACAGTGGTAGCGGCGGAGGGCAAGCCGCTCAAGGCGCGAGATCGGCCATTTGAACCGCCCCGCCCTCTCCCCCGGCCCCTCTCCCGCAGCGCGGGAGAGGGGAGCAAAACAGTGGTACGGTCAGCGTCGCGGAGAGGGGAGCGAAACAGTGGTTCGGTCAACGTCGCGGGAGAGGGCAGCGAACCAGCAGCGCCGCTCAACCCCCTTCCGTTTCCATCAGCGCCCGCAGGTATTCGCTGCTCCACCAGTGCACGTCCTGCTGGCGAATCCGTTCCAGCAGTTTCTGGTGCCGCGCGCGGCGTTCGGCAAGCGGCATGTGTAGCGCCTGCTGGATGGCCTGCGCGGTGGCGCGGGTGTCGTACGGATTCACCAGCAGTGCTTCCTTCAACTGCTCCGCGGCGCCGGCGAAGCGCGACAGCACCAGCACGCCGGGGTCGTCGGGGTCCTGGGCGGCGATGTATTCCTTGGCTACCAGGTTCATGCCGTCGCGCAGCGGCGTGACCAGCGCCACGCTGCTGGCGCGGCACAGGCCAGGTAGCCGTTTGCGTGACGTGGACCGATGGATGTACCGCACCGGCATCCAGTCCAGTTCGCCATATTCGCTGTTGATCGCCCCGGTGATGCCTTCCATGTCGCGGCGCAGGTCGGCGTACGCGTCGACTGACTCGCGGGACGGTGCGGCGATCTGGATCAGCGTGGCGCTCGACCGGTTCTCCGGGTACTCGGCCAGCAGTGTCTGGAAGGCCTTGAGCCGCTGCGGCAGGCCCTTCGAATAGTCGAGCCGGTCGATGCCCAGCAGCAGGCGGCGCGTGGAGTACTGCCCGCGCATCATCTCGTAGGTCTCGCGCGCGTCGTCGCCGCGTCCCAGGTCGATGAACTCGTCCACGTCGATGCCGATCGGGAAGGCCTGCGCGCGCACCGTGCGATGGAACGCGCGGAACCGGTATTCGCCCATCGGCTCGGCGCCCGCCTCGCGCTGGACATAGCGCGAGAAGTGGTCCAGGTCCGTAAGGCTCTGGAAGCCCAGCAGGTCGTACGCGAACAGCGCGCGCATCAGCCATTCATGCTGCGGGATGGCCGCCAGGATCAGCGGCGGCGGCAGCGGCACGTGCAGGAAGAAGCCGATGCGCTGGCCACAACCGATGGCGCGCAGCTCGGCGGCCAGCGGAATCAGGTGGTAGTCGTGGATCCAGATCACGTCGTCGGGCTTCAGCAGCGGCGCCAGCTTGCGCGCGAACAGCTGGTTCACGCGCCGGTAGGCGTTCAGGTTGCCGCCGGAGTCGAAGTCCGCCAGGTCCACGCGATAGTGCAGCACGGGCCAGAGCACGCCATTGCTGTAGCCCAGGTAGTAGGCGTCGTGATCCTCGCGGCTCAGGTCCACGGTGGCCAGCGTGACGTTGCCGGCCTGCGTCTGGTGCATCTCGCCCTCGCCGGGCGTGCCGCCCTGGGCGGTCTCCAGCACCTTGCCGCTCCATCCGAACCACAGGCCGCCGGTCTTGTTCAGCGCTTCGGACAGCGCCACGGCAAGCCCGCCAGCCGCGTGATTGCGAGGGTCCGCAACCCGGTTCGATACTGCTACTAGTCTGCCCATATGATTTTGTTGTTGTAACGAATTCCTCTCTTCAGATCACGGTGTCCCAGGGTGCCGAGAGCCGCATGGCACCGTTGATCAGGCCGACCATCGAATAGGTCTGCGGGAAGTTGCCCCACATCTCTCCGGTGACCGGGTGTGTGTCTTCCGACAGCAAGCCCAGCGGGTTGCGCGCGGCCAGCATGGCCTCGAAGATTTCCCGCGCCTCGTCGCGCCGGCCAATGCGGGCCAGGGCGTCGATGCGCCAGAACGTGCAGATGTTGAAGGCCGTCTCGGGCTTGCCGAAGTCGTCCGGGGCCTCGTAGCGCCGCATGTAGGGGCCGTCGCACAGCGAAGCCTCGAGCGCCTTGACGGTGGAGACGAAGCGCGGGTCCTTCGGGTCGATGAAGTTCACTTCGGCCATCAGCAGCACGCTGGCGTCCAGTTCCTTGCCGCCGAAGCTCTCGGCAAACGCCTGCCGCTGCTCGCTCCACGATTCGTCCAGGATGCGCTGCTTCATGCGGTTGGCGTGGTCGTGCCAGTAGGCGGCGCGGGCCGGCTGCTCCAGCTTCTCGGCGATCTTGGCCAGGCGGTCGCAGGCCACCCAGCTCATCAGTGCCGACGATGTATGGATGCGGGCGCGCGTGCGCAGCTCCCACATGCCGGCGTCGGGCGTGCCGAACACGCGCACGGCCTGCTCGCCCACGTCTTCGAGCTTGCGGAATTCGGCCGGGCCGCCGCGATACAGCAGCCGGTGATCGTGAAACGCCTGCGCCGCGGCCAGCACCACGTTGCCGTACACGTCGTGCTGGAAGTGCTCCTGCGCCTGGTTGCCCACGCGCACCGGGCCCATGCCGCGATAGCCTTCCAGGTGGTCGAGAATGCTTTCCGGCAGCTCGCGCTCCAGGCCAATGCCGTAGAGCGGCTGGATATGGCCGTCCTGCGACTGCATCACCACGTTCGAGAGCCAGCGCAGGTAGTCTTCCATGGTGCCGACCTCCGACAGGCTGTTCAGCGCGCGCACCACGAAAAACGCGTCGCGCAGCCAGCAGAAGCGATAGTCCCAGTTGCGGCCGCTGCCGGGCGCCTCTGGAATGCTCGTGGTCATGGCCGCCACGATGGCGCCGGTCTCTTCGTACAGCGACAGCTTCAGCGTGATGGCCGCGCGGATCACCGCGTCCTGCCATTCGCGCGGCACGGCCAGGCGCCGGCTCCAGAGCTTCCAGTAGGCGGTGGTTTCCTGCTCGAAATCGCGGGCGATGTCTTCCACGCCGTGCGTCAGGGTCTCGTCGGGCCCGAGGATGAAGTTGTAGCCGCGCGTGACCAGGAACGGCGTGTTCGACAGCACGTACGCTAGCGGCGCGTCGGTGGTCATGCGCAGCGTGAGGTCCTCGCCCACGTAGCGCACATGGCTGCTGCCGCGCGTCACGGCCGGCTTGATGCGGCCATAGTTGAAGCGCGGCGCCACCGTCACCCGCACGCGCGGCGCGCCACGAATCGGGCGGATGCGCCGCACCAGCGTCAGGGGCCGGAAGTAGCGGCCCATGCGGAAGAAGCGCGGGCAGAAATCGGTGATCTCCAGGCAACTGCCCTGCTTGTCGATCAGCCGCGTGCGCAGGATGGCCGTGTTCGGCTCATACCACTGCGTCGCTTCCTGGAAGTCCTCGATCTCGATGTTGAAATGCCCGCCGTTCTCGCCGGGATCGAGCAGCGCGTTGAAGACGGGATCGCCGTCGAAGCGCGGCATGCAGCACCAGACGATGCGGCCGCGTCCGTCCACCAGCGCCGAGAACGCGCAGTTGCCGATCATGCCGAGCGAGAGCGACGGGCCGGCGTGGCGGCTGCCGCAATCGGTGTCGGTGTTCACCGCGGGCGCTTCGGTGGCAACGGTGGGGTTGAGGTTGGCAGGTTCACTCACAACGGGTCCTCCCTGGCAGGCGATGGGGGTGAGAGGGAATCACGTTCGGCATCCTGTTGCGCGAACCAGTGGGTCAGCGCATGGGCGGAACGATGCAGCCAGCTGCGCAGGGCGGCAGGCCCCGACACGCTGATGGATGCGGCCGTGGCGCGCTGGCCTACCAGCACGCCCACGCCGCCAAGTTCGCGCACCACCGTGAAGCCGGCTTCGTCGGTCACGTCGTCGCCGGCGAACAGCGGCATGCGGCCGGCGAACGGCGCGGCGCGCATGAAGGCGGCAATCGCGCCGCCCTTGTCCACGCCGGACGGCTTGATCTCGATGACCATCTTGCCGGGCAGCGCGTCGAGCCCTATCGCGTCGCGCAGCACGTCGGCCACGGCCGCGCGCACCAGCGGCTCGAGCTCCGGCACCTGGCGATAGTGGATGGCCACGGCCACGGACTTGCGTTCGAGCTGCAGGCCCGGGTGCTTGCGCACCAGCGCCTCCAGTTGCGGCAGCAGCGGGCCGATGCCCGGCGCTGGCGGCCTGACGATGCTCTCGGCGCCATGGCGGAATTCGGCACCGTGCACGCCGGCCGCCGGCAGGCGCAGCGGCTGCAGGAAATAGTCGAGCTCGTCCACGGGCCGTCCCGAGACGATGGCCAGCGCGCCGTCCAGGCACGTGTGCAGCGCACGCAGCGTGCCAACCAGCTCGGGCTCCACGCGCACCAGTTCGGGGCGCGGCGCAAGGTCGGCCAGCGTGCCGTCGAAGTCCAGGAACAGCGCGGTATGGGGTTCGATGAGAGGTAGCGGAGGCATCGCGTGAAACCGTAGCACGTCGATTTGACGGGCGTCCACCGGGCGCTGTCCTACAACAGTGGCGCTTGCGGCACGTACCGGGTCATCACGGCGCACCCACGCCCGCCTGTGCGCCATCCATTATCATTGGCGGTTTCCGCCGATTTTTCCGGCTTTTTTTGCCACTGGTTCGTGGCTCCCCGCAGACGATGACCCGCACCCCCGCCAAGCCAGACTATTTGAAGAAGATCCTGACCGCCAAGGTCTATGACGTGGCCCAGGAGACCGAACTGACCTATGCGCCGGCACTGTCGGCCCGCACCAGCAACGCGGTCTGGTTCAAGCGCGAGGACACCCAGCCGGTGTTCTCGTTCAAGCTGCGCGGGGCCTACAACAAGATGGCGTCGCTGAAGCCCGAGGAGCTGAAGCGCGGCGTGATCGCCGCTTCCGCCGGCAACCATGCACAGGGCGTGGCGCTGTCGGCCGCGCGGCTGCAATGCAAGGCCATCATCTGCATGCCCACCACCACGCCGCAGGTGAAGATCGACGCGGTGCGCGAGCGCGGTGGCGAATGGGTGCAGATCGTGCTGCACGGCGACTCGTACAGCGACGCCTACCTGCACGCCGCCGAGCTGGAGGCCAAGCACAAGCTCACCTTCATCCATCCGTTCGACGACCCTGAAGTGATCGCCGGCCAGGGCACCATCGCCATGGAGATCCTGCGCCAGCACCCGGGCCCCATCCACGCGATCTTCGTCGCCATCGGCGGCGGCGGCCTGATCTCGGGCATTGCCGCCTACGTGAAGGCCGTGCGCCCCGAGATCAAGGTGATTGGCGTGCAGACGTTCGACTCCGACGCGATGAAGCGCTCGGTGGACGCCGGCAAGCGCGTGGAACTGAAGGACGTGGGCCTGTTCTCGGACGGCACGGCCGTGAAGCTGGTGGGCAAGGAGACGTTCCGCATCACGCGCGAGCTGGTGGACGACATCATCCTGGTGGATACCGATGCAATCTGCGCCGGCCTGAAGGACGTGTTCCAGGACACCCGCAGCATCCTGGAGCCGGCCGGCGCGCTGGCCGTGGCGGGCCTCAAGGCCTACGCCGCGCGCGAGAAGCTCAAGAACCAGCACCTGGTGGCCATCGCCTGCGGCGCCAACATGAACTTCGACCGGCTGCGCTTCGTGGCGGAGCGCGCCGAGGTGGGCGAGGCGCGCGAGGCCATCTTCGCGGTGACGATTCCGGAAGAGCGCGGCAGCTTCAAGCGCTTCTGCGAGCAGGTGGGCACGCGCAGCGTGACCGAGTTCAACTACCGCATTGCCGATACGGGCGTGGCGCACATCTTCGTGGGCCTGCAGATTGCCAGCCGCGCGGAAAACGACAAGATCGCCGCCAACTTCCGCCGCCACGGCTTCGACACGCTCGACCTCTCGAACGACGAGCTGGCCAAGCAGCACATCCGCTACATGGTCGGCGGCCACTCGCCGCTGGCGCATGACGAACTGCTGTACCGCTTCGAATTCCCGGAGCGCCCGGGCGCGCTGATGCGCTTCCTGTCGAGCATGAGCCCGAACTGGAACATCAGCCTGTTCCACTACCGGAACCAGGGCGCGGACACCTCGAACATCCTCGTGGGCATCCAGGTGCCGAAGAACGAGAAGCGCGAGTTCCGCACCTTCCTTTCCACGCTCGGTTACGTACACTGGGACGAGACCGACAACCCCGTCTACAAGCTGTTCCTGTCCTGAGACCGTCCATGACGCTTCCTGAGCACTCGCCGCTGGGCAAGCCCTCGGCCTACAAGACCGAATACGATCCGACGCTGCTGTTCCCGATTCCGCGCCAGCCCAAGCGCACCGAGATCGGCCTGGCCGAAGGCCGCGCGCTGCCGTTCTTCGGCGTCGATATCTGGAACGCCTACGAGGTGTCGTGGCTGAACCTGAAGGGCAAGCCGCAGGTGGCGCTGGCCACCTTCATCATCCCGGCCGACACGCCGAACATCGTCGAGTCGAAATCGTTCAAGCTCTATCTGAATTCGTTCAACCAGAGCAAGATCGCGTCGGCCGAGGCGCTGCAGCAGCTGATGCACCACGATCTGTCGGCGGCCACCGGCGGCACGGTGCAGGTGCGCATCGTGACCGAGGCGGACCTGGGCACGCAGAAGATGGGCGAGCTCGACGGGCTGCTGCTGGACCGGCTCGACATCGAGACCGACATCTACGAACCCGACCCGTCGCTGCTGAAGGCCGACCAGGAAGAGTCGCCGGTGGAAGAGACGCTGGTCTCGCACTTGCTGAAGTCGAACTGCCTGGTGACGGGCCAGCCCGACTGGGGCAGCGTGCAGATCCGCTACGTGGGCGCGCCGATCGACCAGGAAGGGCTGCTCAAGTACCTGATCTCGTTCCGCAACCACAACGAATTCCACGAGCAGTGCGTGGAGCGCATCTTCAGCGACGTGCTACGCATGTGCAAGCCGGTGAAGCTGGCCGTCTACGCGCGCTACACGCGCCGCGGCGGGCTCGACATCAACCCGTTCCGCACCAACTTCAACACCCCCTGGCCCGATAACCGGCGCAACGCGCGGCAATGAGCCTGGGGCCCGCCGCGGGCTTCAGAATTCCGCGTGGGCGCGGACGCCAATGAACTTGGCCGGCCCGCGATCGCGGTTGTAGCCCGGGTTTCGCACGTATTGGAAATCCGGGCTCAGCGTCAGCGTCTTCCACACCGCGAAGCTGTAGTAAAGCTCGACGATCTGTTCCGGCCCGTAGCGCAGCGCGCCATCGCCAAGGAACGCGCCCAGGCCGCCCGCCGCCAGGTAGTTGCGGTGCGCTGGCCCCAGCATGTTCACCGCCACGCCCAGCCCGACCTCATCCTTCGGACGGCCCCACCACGTACCCTTGAGCGTGCCGCCGCCGGCCACCTGCCGGCCGATTTCCGTGAACGCGTAGGTTTCGGTCTTGTCGTCCGACCAGTTCGCGCGCAGGAATACGCCCGCGTCGTTGCTCACTTCCTGGATGAATGCCAGGCCCACGCCCCGCTTGGTGTGTTCGCGCCGCACGTCGGCCACGTCGGGCGTCACGCCGTTGGCCTGGCCGAATGCGATGGCGTCGTTGAACGCGCCCATCCTGGCCTTGTTCCGCCATAGCAGCAGCCGCGCCTGGCCCGGCCGGCCGCCAAGCGTGTAGCGCTTCTCCAGCTCCAGCATCTCACCGTAGTGCTCGAACAGCCGGGTATCGAGCTCGCGCCCGTTCGACTCCAGCGGCTGCAGGAAGTGGCCGAAGCGGGCCGACCAGCCATCGCCGATATATTCGAGCGCCGCGCCCCAGTTGTAGCCGCGCGAGTCGGCCGGGTAATCCCACGAGCCATGCGTCATGAACGACCAGTTCATGAACTGCGTGCGCGGGTCGGAGCCATAGGGGTTCTGGTCGAACACGTCGATCACGCCGAAGTTGCCAGCGGTGAGCACCACGCGCTGCTTGTCCACGGTGCGCGCGAACTGGTTGAAATCGGATTCCAGCGTTTCGTCGCCGCCGCCCAGGCCCCAGTACTGGCGGATGAAGGCGCGCGCGCGATAGAACTTCGGCGACGTGCTGGCCGTCTTGGCCAGCTCGCCATTGGAGAGGCCGCCCAGGCCGTGCAGGTCAGAGAACGGCACGCCCTGCGCCACTTCGGGATTGAAGTGGAACTCGGCGCCGTGCCACAGCCGCAGGCCCAGGTCGAGCGTGCCGGTGAACGAGTAGCTCTTGGCGCGGTCCGGCGTCAGGCTGTTCTCGCCCGAATACGCCGCGTTGAACGCCGGCTTGCGGGTCCAGATATAGGTGGTCTGGCCATGGAAGGCGAACGGGCTCTCGGTATCGGGCACCGTCGCGGCGTCCTGCGCATGCACGGCCCACGGCAATGCCGTACTCGCCGCGAGCAGGGCGGCAAGGCGACGGACAAAGCGTGAACGCAGCCGCACGGCGGCTGGCAGGCAAAAACGCAGCATAGGAAGTATCGGCAGACAGGCAGCGGAGAAGGCGGGAGCACCCCGATGAGCGCCCCCGGCTGGCGCGAGCATAGCCAAGCGCTCATGACATGTCTACCCTCGCCTGCTGCGATGCAACATTGGCGGAACGGTTGATAAATCAAGGCGTGCGGGTGGCGAAGCGAGTACGTTGTAACGGTCCTTGTATTAATTAATTCGAAAATTAATATAGATCGGGATGTCCCTGCCGACCCTCTCTCGACCGAACCGCAATGCCGCCTCGAACCCCGCCCGCTCCGGGCGATTCGCCTGACTCCTCCGACCTGCCCCGCCGGCCTGGCCGCCCCACAGCCCGGGCCGCCACCGACGCGGGCCAGCGCGACCGCCTCATCGACGCCGCTGTGACGCTGTTCGCGCGGCATGGCGTGGCCGCCACATCGACCAAGGCCATCGCCAGCGAGGCCGGGGTCACGCCCGCGCTGGTGCACTACTACTTCCGCGAGCGCGAGGCGTTGCTCGATGCCATCTTCGACGAACGGCTGCAGCCGCTGGTCGAGCAGGTCTTCGGCAGCCTGGCCGCCGGCCCGCGCGATCCGGTCGTGCTGATACAGACCGTGGCGGCGCAGCTGATTCGCACGGCCGCGGCCACGCCATGGTTTCCTGGGCTGTGGATCCGCGAGATCGTCGGTACCGACGGCCACCTGCGCGAGCGCCTGTTGCAGCGCGTGGCGCCGCAACGCGCCCAGTTCATTGCCGGCCCACTGGCAGCGGCCCATGCGCAAGGGCGGATCAATCCCGGACTGGAGCCGGCGCTGATCATGGTGTCGATGATCGGCCTGACGCTGTTGCCGCTGGCCACCACGCACATCTGGCGCGCGCTGCCCGGCGCCGCCGAGATCGATACCGAGACGCTGGTGCGCCACGTCACCGCGCTGCTGGGACACGGCCTGTCCGTGCCGCCGCCCGAACCGGTCTGATCCCGCCCGAACGTGCCCGAACCTGCCCGAACCTGCCCGAACCTGCATCCACGGAGCCGCCACATGCCGTCCACCCTCTCCTTCATCCGCGCCTGGCCGCTGGCACTGGCCACCGCCCTGCTTGCCGCCTGCGGCAATGACCGCCCGCCCACCTGGCAGGGCTATGTCGAAGGCGAATTCGTCGCCGTGGCCTCGCCGTTCGCGGGCCGGCTCGAAACGCTGTCGGTCGAGCGCGGCCAGCAGGTGGCATCGGGTGCGCCGCTGTTCGTGCTCGAATCCGACGAGGAGCACGCCGCGCGCCAGCAGGCCGCCGAACAGGTACGCGTGGCGGAGGCCCAGCTGGCCGACATCCAGACCGGCAAGCGTCCCGTGGAAGTGGCCGTCAACCAGGCGCAGCTGGTGCAGGCCCAGGCGCAGGCCGGCCGCAGCGCCGCCCAGCGCAAGCGCGACGAAGCGCAGTTCGACATCGGCGGCATCTCGAAGGCCCAGCTCGACGAAAGCCGCGCCACGGCCGATGCCGATGCGGCGCGCGTGCGCGAGCTGCAGCGCGATATCGACGTGGCCCGCCTGCCCGGCCGCAAGGACCAGCTCGCCGCCCAGACCGCGCAGATCGAAGCGGCCCGCGCTGCGCTGGCGCAGGCCCAGTGGAAGCTGTCGCGCAAGTCGGTCAGCGCCACGGTCGCCGGGCTGGTCTATGACGTGCCATTCCGCCCCGGCGAATGGGTGCCGGCCGGCAGCGCCGTCGTGCGCATGCTGCCGCCGGGCAACGTCAAGGTGCGCTTCTACGTGCCCGAGGCAGTGGTCGGGTCGCTGAAGAATGGCCAGCCCATCACCATCCGCTGCGACGGCTGCGCTGCGCCCATCGGCGCAAAGATCACCTACGTATCGAACGAGGCCGAGTTCACCCCGCCCGTGATCTACAGCAACGAGACGCGCCGCAAGCTCGTGTTCCTGATCGAGGCACGGCCCAGCACCGCCGACGCGCCCAAGCTGCGGCCCGGCCAGCCCGTGGAGGTGGTGCAGTCATGAACACGCAACCCGCGAATGCAAATGGTGATGGCCATGGCGCCGGCCCCAGCGCCAGCAGTCACGACGGCGGCCTGGTCATCGACGTGCATGACCTGAACAAGCACTTCGGCGACAAGCACGTGGTCAACAACCTGACCATGCAGGTAGCGCGCGGCGAGATCTTCGGCTTCCTGGGCCCGAACGGCAGCGGCAAGACCACGTCGATCCGCATGATGTGCGGTCTGCTGACGCCGGACTCCGGCTCGGGCACGTGCCTGGGCTACGACATCCTCACCCAGACGGCCGAGATCAAGCGCAACGTGGGCTACATGACGCAGCGCTTCTCGTACTGGGAAGACCTGTCGATCCGCGAGAACCTCGACTTCGTCGCGCGCGTGTACGACATGCCAAACCGTCGCGAAGCGGTGGACCGCGCGCTGGAGGACCTGGGCCTGCAGAGCCGCGCCGAGCAACTGGCCGGCTCGCTCTCGGGCGGATGGAAGCAGCGGCTGGCGCTGGCCGCCTGCCTGCTGCACGAGCCGCGCCTGCTGCTGCTGGACGAACCCACGGCCGGCGTCGACCCCAAGGCGCGCCGCGACTTCTGGGAGCAACTGCACCAGCTGGCCGCGCGCGGCATCTCGGTGCTGGTCAGCACGCACTACATGGACGAGGCCGAGCGCTGCCACAAGCTTGCCTACATCGCCTATGGCACGCTGCTGGCGCAGGGCACGTCCACCGAGGTGGTGGCCAGCCAGCACCTGAGCACGTGGAGCGTGGAGGGCGGCAACCTCGCCGAGTTGTCCACCACGCTGCACGGCAAGCCCGGCGTGGACCAGACCGTGGTCTTCGGCACCGCGCTGCACGTGACAGGCAGGGACGCCGACCAGCTGGCGCGCACGCTGCAGCAGTACGCCGGCCCGAACCACCGCGTGGCGCAGACCGAGACCAGCCTGGAAGACGTGTTCATCCACATGATGGGCGGCGCGCAGGACAACATGGCCGCCCCGCCCACGCCACGCAAGCCGCACGGCGGCAAGGAGGCCGCATGACCGCCCCGCCGCGCGCCAGGCGCCTGCGCAACGCGTTCTCGGTGCAGCGCTGGTGGAGCATCGTGCTGAAGGAATTCCTGCAGTTGCGGCGCGACCGCATCACCTTCGGCATGATCGTCGGCCTGCCCATCGTGCAGTTGCTGCTGTTCGGCTTTGCGATCAACAGCGATCCGCGCCACATGCCCACAGCCGTGATCGTGGCCGAGCACAGCGACTTCTCGCGCACCTTCATCGCCGCGATGGAGAACACCACCTACTTCAGGATCGTGCGCACGATGCCCGACGAGCGCGCGGGCCGCGAAGCGCTGCTGCGCGGCGACGTGCAGTTCGTGGTCAGCATCCCGGCCGATTTCTCGCGCCGACTGCTGCATGGCGACCGCCCCGAAATTCTCGTCGAGGCCGACGCCACCGACCCGTCGGCCACCGGCCCGGCCATCGGCGCGCTGGCGCAATTGCCGGACACCGTGGCGCGCATCGACCTGAAGGGCGCGCTGGCGCCGCTGGCGGGCGGCAAGCCGGCCTTCGACGTGAACGTGCAGCGGCTGTACAACCCCGAGGGCATCACGCAGTACAACATCGTGCCGGGCCTGATGGGCGTGATCCTGACCATGACGATGGTGATGATGACCGGGCTGGCCATGACGCGCGAGCGCGAGCGCGGCACGATGGAGAACCTGCTGGCCACGCCCGTGCAGCCGGTGGAGGTCATCGCGGGCAAGATCGTGCCGTACATCTTCATCGGGCTGATCCAGGCCACCATCATCGTGCTGGCCGCGCATTTCGTCTTCGGCGTGCCGTTCCTCGGCTCGGTGGTGGCCGTCTACCTGGCGGCGCTGCTGTTCATCGCGGCCAACCTGACCGTCGGCATCACGCTGTCTTCGCTGGCCGCCAACCAGCTGCAGGCCGTGCAGCTCACGTTCTTCTACTTCCTACCCAACATCCTGCTGTCCGGCTTCATGTTTCCGTTCGCGGGCATGCCTACGTGGGCGCAGTGGATCGGCAACATCCTGCCGATGACCTATTTCAACCGGATGGTCCGCGGCATCATGCTCAAGGGCAGCGGCTGGACCGAACTCTGGCCGAACGTCTGGCCCGTGGCGCTGTTCACGGTCATCGTCATGACGGTCGCGGTGCGCTTCTACAAGCGCACGCTGGACTGAACCCGCGGAGCCCTGCCATGCGTACGAACCCCCTCCTGCTCGCCACGGCCGCCGCGCTGCTCGCTGCCGGCTGCGCCGTCGGGCCTGACTTCCGGGTGCCCGATGCGCCCACCGACGCGCGCTACACCAGCGGCCCGCAACCGCTGCAGATGCCGGCGGCGGGCCACGCCACGCAGACGCTGGTCTCCGGCGACGTGCCGACCCAGTGGTGGACGCTGTTCGGCAACCCGCAGCTCGACGAGACGATCCGCCTAGCGCTGGACAACAGCCCCACGCTGACCCAGGCGCGCGCGCGGCTGCGCGAAGCGCAGGAAAACCTGGCCGCGCGCACCGGCGCCACGCAGTTTCCGCAGGTAGACGCCAAGCTGAACGCCACGCGCCAGCAGGTGGACCTGACCTCGGTCGGCATCACGCAGTTTCCGAGCCCGGGACCGTTCACGCTCTACAACGCGAGCGTGCAGGTGTCCTATGCGCTGGACCTGTTCGGCGGCCAGCGGCGCGAGCTGGAAGGCTTGCGGGCGGCGGTGGATTACCAGCGCTACGAACTCGAGGCCGCGCGGCTGTCGCTGGCCGCCAACGTCGCCACCACGGCTATCCGCGAGGCCGGCCTGCGCGCGCAACTGGCGGACACCGTTGCCATCGCCGAGGCGCAGCTGCGGCAACTCGGCATCATGCAGCAGCGCCTGAAGGTGGGCGGCGTGGCGCGGGTCGACGTGCAGCGCCAGCAGTCGGAACTGGCGCAGACGCAGGCGCTGATTCCGGGGCTCTCGCAACAGGTTAACGCCGCGCGCCACCAGCTCGCCGTCTATACCGGACAAACGCCGGCCAGCGCGCAGTTGCCCGAGTTCCGGCTGGAAGACCTGCGCCTGCCCGAAACGCTGCCGGTCAGCCTGCCGTCCGAACTGGCGCGCCGCCGCCCCGACATCCGCGCGGCGGAGGCATTGCTGCACCAAGCGTCGGCCGATATCGGCGTGGCCACGGCCAACCTGTATCCGCAGATCACGCTCACCGCCAGCGGCGGCACGCAGCAGATGCGGATACGCGACCTGTTCAGCAGCATGAACGTCTGGAGCCTGGCGGCGGGCGTGGTGCAGCCGGTGTTCCACGGCGGCGAACTGCGGGCACAGAAACGCGCCAAGGAAGCGGCCTACGAGCAGTCGCTGGGGGCCTACCAGCAGGCGGTGCTGCAGGGCCTGCAGAACGTGGCGGACACGCTGCGCGCACTCGACGCCGACGCCGGCACGCTGCAGGCGCGCACCGACAACGCCCAGCAGACGCGCGACACGCTGGCAATTGTCAGCGAGCAGTACCGGCTGGGCGGCGTGAGCCAGTTCACGGTGATCGACGCCGAACGCCAGGCCCGCCAGGCCGCGCTGGACTTGTCACAGGCCCGCGCGGCACGGCTGGCCGACTCGGCGGCACTGATGCAGGCGCTGGGGGGCGGCTGGTGGCAGGAGGCGACGGTGGCGGCTGGGAGGTAGGCGTGGTGGTTGGGCTGGGTCGGTGGATGGGGGATGGGGCTGGTTGGCGGTGGACATGTTTGCCCTCTCCCCCGCCCCTCTCCCGCTGTTCAGACCGGACACATAGGTGACAGGTGTGCGAGGACATGGTTGACACTTCCGGACGGTTCGTCCGTCCGGAGGTTCACCAATGCCTTGGAACACGAGAGACACCATGAGCCTGCGTTTGGAAT